>Ga0207416_1000002_pt1 | contig 557529 bp, 481 predicted proteins | sample PaiPotPPM11metaG_FD_184107 | JGI IMG/M metagenome (GOLD analysis project Ga0207416, IMG submission 184107) | Iron sulfur acid spring bacterial and archeal communities from Banff, Canada, to study Microbial Dark Matter (Phase II) - Paint Pots PPM... ... | reverse complement strand
GCCTCCCCCACCGCCAAACCGCTTTCCACCACCGCCGCCGCCGCCCCTCGGTCGGTCCGCCTTGGGCTGCGCCTCATTGATCTTCAATGCGCGTCCGCCCAGTTCCGATCCGTTCAGTGCCGCAATCGCCTTATCAGCTTCGGCGGCGTTAGTCATTTCCACAAATCCGAAACCCCGGGCGCGTCCCGTTTCCCGATCAGTCACGATACTCACTTTTTCCACCGCACCATGCGCTTCAAAAACCGTTCGCAGTTCCGACTCGGTTGTGCTGTGGGGCAAATTTCCTACGTAAAGATTCTTCATTGCTGTTCCTCTTTCACAAATCAACTTCATCTTTGAGCACCGCTCCGGTAACTTTCTCCGATCGCGAAGCGACGCGGAAAGCGGCAAACTAAGTGCAGTTTCAGGCCCCCACTGGCTTCTTCTGCGAACTCGAAACCGTCGGCTTGCCTTGCGACCCCACATTCTTCAGCAGTTCGCGATTTCGTATACGACGCGCCAGCTTCTGCCTTCGTATGCGGTTGAACCTCGATTTGTCACCATTAGCAAGGGACATAATCACCTCCTGTGATTCGGGTGGATTGAATAATTGCTAGTTCACGAACCACTGGTTGTGGCACAGCTTTTGAAGGTGACGGCGACCGGCCCAGCAAATCACCACCCGGCCATGCCCCGGCACACAATATCCAGGAAAACTCGTTGTTACAGAACGACGCCTCTCGATCTCTCAATCGCGAAGGCGCAAATAGACGTGGTCTTCGAGGTTAAGTACCTCAAGTATACGCTGTTTATTCTCGTGCTGCTCCGACGTCGCAAACAGTAGGAGTTCCTTGAATTACGCGAGGATTGTCTTTCTCGACAGAGATAACCAATGAGTTAACTCATTTTCCTTGATTTTCCGACCGTCGGTGTTCACAATCCCTGATATTGCGGCCGGAGATTCGGCGTCGATTCGTGTTTCCGGCAAACCTTGACGGACAATGTGCATCTATCGCTCTCGTACTTTCGCCGTTCGGAACCACTCGCAAAGCATCTACCCATTACCCGGAGTGAGTCTTGGCAACCATCGCGCCTAGCGTCGCCGGCGTCACGACCGTAATCCCTCGCCCATCCGCAGCCAGCCCAATGTCGTCTCGCGTTCTGGAGTTGGATGGGTTCCGCGCTGCCGCCGTTCTAATGGTATTGATTATGCACCTCTTCTATGGCTGGCCGACCCCGGTACTCTCGTGGCTTCCGGCCAGCATTGGTGCCCTCATCGGACGCGGCTGGCTGGGTGTGGATCTATTCTTCATTCTTTCTGGTTTTCTCATTACAGGCATATTGATTGACTCCCGGGAAAGCGAACACTACTTCCGCAACTTCTACACTCGGCGGGTCCTTCGGATCGTCCCTCTTTATCTGACCTGCATCGTCGTTATGTATTTCGGTTATCCAGGAGCCGGAGCCTACTTTGGCTTATCCCTGTTGTACCTGGCTAATTTTGCCTATGCTTTTCATGTGAGAATCCCGCATGGTCCCGGCGTATTCTGGTCGCTCGCCGTGGAGGAACATTTCTACCTGGTATGGCCGCTCGTCGTCCGCTTCATCAAGGGATACTGGCTGCTCGCCTTTACTGTTTTGATTGTGTTCGGCACGCCCGTTCTTCGCGGCGTTTGCGCCCATGCAGGAATGGATCCTGAACTCCAGATCTATCCGTATTCTTTCTTCCGATTTGATGGACTGGCGCTCGGAGCCATCCTCGCCATATGGGTGCGCTCCCGTTATTATTCCCGATCGTCGGCGTGGGCACTGGCCATTTTACTCATAGGAACTTCAACCCTGATCCTGATCGCGGGACGCCCCTACGGCATCATGGGCACCAAGACCGTGGCTGGCACCGCCTTCCACTACACTCAGGCCGAATTCGTTTTTGCCGGCCTGATGGCGCTCGCTTTGGCCTATCGGGGCAGCAAGTTCACCGCGTTTCTGCGATGCCGCCCGGCCAGAATCACCGCGGATCTGAGTTATTGCATCTACCTGATTCATCTCACGGTCGGCGACTTCTACTACCGGCTACTGCATGCCATGAACTTCGACGACGTAGCTCGCCTCGGTACCGGCGGTTCGTTTCTGCTTCGAATCCTGGTCGTGGTTGCCGCAACCTTCGCGCTGGCAGCGCTCTCTAAGAAATACCTGGAAGATCCATTTCTTCGCCTCAAACGATACTTCGAAAATCCGCCGGCAGTTCCGCAGGCAACTTGAGCGTGTTCCGGTTCAAATCCCGCACGCATATCACCCTTGCTAATTGGCGCATATTGGTGTAGTATCGCTATGTACGTTGTCCGAATCGGACGTGAGCAGTTCCTGCCTCAACACCAGTAACCTCTCGCAGTACCTCCGAATCTCTCCAGCGTAAATTGAACAATCAAAGGATTACCTAACACCATGGCAGAACAAGGAACAGTGAAGTGGTTTAACGACGCGAAGGGCTACGGCTTCATCAGCCGCCAGTCTGGCGAAGATGTTTTCGTGCATTTCTCGGCGATTCAAGCGGGCGGCTTCCGCAGCCTGCAAGAGGGCCAAACCGTGCAGTTCGACGTGACCAAGGGCCCCAAGGGCTGGCAAGCTGAGAACGTCCAGCCGCTGTAAACCACCCCCTTATTGCAAAAAGGCGATCTCAAACCAGAGATCGCCTTTTTCATTTCTGCACTGCAAAATTACTAATTGCTGATTGTGGATTGAAATGCGCCTTCGCGCTGAAGGGGTTTCAATCAACAATCACAAATCTACAATTTCTTTAAGCTTGGTGCCATCGAAGGGACTCGAACCCCCACACCGTTGCCGGTACATGGACCTGAACCATGCGCGTCTGCCAATTCCGCCACGATGGCAAGTGGACTTACGTTGCAGCGGCGGCCGCAAGGCCGCCGGATCAGGAAGATCTACGTCAATATTCTACAGGCACGACGCCACGTGTCAAACAACGCCTTACCCGTTTCCTTCGTGAACCGCCGCCTGCCCTGAGCGAAGTCGAAAGGCGCCCTGAGCGGTTGAATGTTCTTGCAGCTCGCCTACCCCAGCTTCGCATTCATCGTAATCTTTGCGTTCAGCACCTTCGACACCGGACATCCCTTCTCCGCAGCTTCCGCATACTTCTGAAACGTAGCCGCATCCGCTCCCGGAACTTTTCCCACCACATCAATATGGCTCGCGGTAATCGTCCATCCCGAATCCAGCTTGTCGAGTGAAAGGGTCACCGTCGTCGAAATGCTTTCCGGAGTCAGATTTGCGCCTCCCAACTGCGCCGATAGGGCCATGGAAAAACATCCCGCATGTGCCGCCGCGATTAATTCCTCAGGATTTGTCCCTGGAGCATTCTCAAATCGCGTGGTAAACGAATACGGAGTATCTTTCAGCACTCCGCCCGGCGCCGAAATCGCGCCCTTCCCATCCTTCAATCCGCCCTTCCAGACCGCACTAGCCTTGCGTTGCATGGATCTTCTCCTCGTTATGATTTCTAAGAAAAGCTCGCCCTATTGTAGACGGAACAAAGCAGACCTGTCAGGAAGCGAGCCCAGAAGATTGTGCAAGGGAAATATGAAAGAACCGGTGATCTTTCTCTGGCTGAAAGCTGATAGCTGACCCCCGATAGCTTCTTTCAATAAAAATCCGAGCAGCTCAAATAAAACCCGCACTGCGGACACTTCAATTTGCACCGGCTCTCGCGCAGTTGCATCGAGCAGTTCGGACAATACTGTGCCGGATCCGGCTTCGCTCCCGCCCCGGAAACAGTAGCGCCGCCGTCCTGGCGGCTGTCGGGCTGGCTTCCTGGCCCGCCATCTTCGCGGATATCCAAAATCCGATCCCCCTAAAACCTGCCCGAATGAAACTCATGCCGCACGATCATTCGCCGCCTCTACTGTGCGGCTCCAGCAGTCGGCAATGATGAGCCATGCTCCCAACCGACGCCACACTTTCACATACTTTCCGCGCTTCGCCGCGACAGTTCCATCCGGCTGGCGCGCCGCAGCCGTGAATTGTCCGATCTCCATTGCCAGGTCGGTAGAATGTTCCACTCGGGTCGTTTCCAGCCGCAGGCTGCGATATTCCGCCTCGCCTAAGTGCCTCAACAACCGCTCGACCGACTTCGGCCCGTACGCTGCCTCATGGTGCGGAACCATGAGCACACCATCGCTGGCGAACATGGCCGCGGCCTGATCGTAGTTTCCGGTATTAAAAGCGGTCACGAAATCCTGCGTAAGGTCGCGAATCTGAGATTCCGCATCGCGCAAAAGGCGGGAGTCCGGCTGAGATCTTGTGTAGGGCCCGTACATCGTACTATCTCCCTGGGGGAAGGCGGAGCCGATTCGCCAATTGGTGTCCAGCGAATAGCCGTCGAAAGACGGATCATTCTACTCCATTCTCAATTTATGGAAAAAGGAAAGTTTTTGTCGCGCCAGATTCAAAACGCAGATCGAAAACGTGTTGCGGTCATCTCTCGAACGGAACCGTGCGGCTGGGCCGCCGCGATGCGGCAGCGCCGACCGGCTCGGCTACTGACTTCGAATTTTCAATCTGCAACTGGGGGTTCGCGCGCTTTGCGATCTGCTTCTTTACGCGATCCATGAGTTCCGTAAGTTTTTTCGACTCGTGGTCCCTTTCAGCCTGCTTACACATTTTTTGGAAGTCTTGCGGAGCGTAAGTAACACGATTTGTCATGGGGGAATAATCCTCGCTGGGAAGAGAAGCCCTAGCCTAACCGATCACTCCAAACTTGCCAAGCCCGTTGGAGGATGGTCAATAGAACGAATAATCGCTTTGACTCTGTCATATAACACCGAAACGTCGCCGCGTCTCTACGGAGTTCAGGGTAGAGAAAAATATGCGCGACTATGGTATCGAAACAATAGCGCCTCTCGTTTACAAAGCGGTTTCATTGCCATGGACTTACGCGCTCGTCGCCTGGATGATCGCATCCGACAACTCTGCGTCGACGCTGTCGCTGCCAAGAGTTCGCATAGAGCAGCGCCGATCCTCGCCGAACTGCAACTAGCCATTCACCAATACACTCAACGGATCAGACAACGCGCGGCGGCAATTTTTACCAATTCCCCTGCCGTTCCGCCAGAACGCCGCCGCCCCGGCCGCGACCGCCGGCAGCGCGCCATTTCCTGATCCAGAACCTGCTAGCAAAGCTCTATCCAGCCGGCCATTACTCCAGAGGTACATGACCTTAATGACCGTTGAGGCATTTTCCGGTTTCCTTGAAAATCGGTGCAAGGCCCAATTCCCGTCTTCAGGGAGACAGTGTGTTTTACCGTCGAACTCTATGCGTATGTGTTTTTCTCGCAGCCAGCGCTTCGCTGGCCGCAGGCCGCGATCTTGCGCTGGTCTCCAATAAGACGAATTCCGTCTCCTCCATCACTTTGCCGGACCTGGTGAAGTTCTCCAAAGGCCAGACCAACCGCTGGCCGGATGGCAAGTCGATCACTCTCATCCTGCGGTCTCCCTCGGCCCCGGAGATGAAGTTGTTTTTGGAAAAGGTTTACGAAGTTCCGGAATCGCAGGTGAAGGAGATCATCGCCGCCGCCAATCACGGGCGCATGGGTCATCCTGCGGTCATGATTGTCGATTCCGACGAAGAACTTGTGAACAAGGTCGCCTCCATACCGGGCGCCATTGGCGTCGTCGATGTCTACGCCATAAACAGCAGCGTTGCGATCGTGAAGCTCGCCGGAAAACTGCCGCTCGAGCCAGGGTATTTGTTGCATGGAAATTAGCTCGTTGCACCGCGGCTGATAGAGTGCCGCATCGATCATGAGCACTGATAAGAAAGCTGAAGCCGCAGCAGCCGCCTCCGCCGACACGGGATCCGGCACGCGTGCGCCCGGCACTCCGTCAGCCGCCAAGGTTGCCTATACCCGCCGCTTTCCTCGCTTCAACATCGACATGCGTCTGCAGGTCAAAATGTTTCAAGCGGGAGAGTTCCGCACCTGCTGGGGACGATCCACCGAAATGGGTCAGGACGGCATTGGCGCCACATTAACCGGCAGCCTTGAGCCCGGCGAGATCGTCACTCTTGAAATTCCTCTTCCACTCTCGCCCTATCCCATCAAAGTTCGCGCCATTGTCCGATACCGTCAAGGGCTACGCTACGGCTTCGAATTCCTCACCTTGAACGACAGCCAGCGCGACACCATCCAGCGCGTCTGCCAGTACCTGGCCACCAAAGTCTGATTTACTCCGATGTCATCCCGAGCGAAGCAAAACGATGAGCGATGCGAATCGTTCTGCGCAGTCGAGGGACCTTATGTTTCGACCTGCGCCGCCACTCAGGCCTTCCTCTCACTCCGAATCCGGTAAATGAGATACCCCACGATCGCAACATTAATCACCAGCACGATCACCTTGACCGCACTAGGATGCCGATAGATCTCATAAACCTCCAACGGCACCAGGCTGCTCGTGATAATCACCGTAAGCCACTCGCCCCACCGCTTCTCCAGCCACAAACCCGTGCCCTCAGCCAAGAACAGCGCGGCATAGAGAAAGCTTCCCAGCCCCAATTTCTTGATCTGTTCCGGACGCAGATTCGCCGCCCTCGCCAAGGCAGCATCCACAAAGCGGTTCCCCGGATCAAGCCGCAACGCTTCGGTCCAGTGCTCCAGCACCGCACCGAGATCTTTGTGAACTAACCGGAACGCTCCCACCCCGAGCGCGACCAACATAGCGGCTTTAAAGAATTTAAAGAGCGCGATTAACCGCAAAAGCCTGTCATGGGACGTTTTCATAAAGAGCGATAAGATGCCGATGCCAGCAAATCGGCGCATTCAAATTGCGCAAGTTGGCAGCGCGCAACCACACTAGAGCACCGGAGGCAGGTCTCGGAACTGAGGTCTGCCGGCCATCATTTACAATCGCCAATTATGTTCTATCGTTCTGATAACCGTTCTCCGGACCAACTTCGCCCCGTTGTTCTGACGCCGGATTTTATCTCTACTGCCGAAGGCTCCGTCCTGATCGAACTCGGCAATACCCGCGTCATCTGCACCGCCTCCATCGAAGAGACCGTTCCGCAGTTTATGCGCAACACCGGCAAAGGATGGATTTCCAGCGAATACTCCATGCTCCCGCGCTCCACGCTGACGCGAACCCCTCGCGAAGTTTCCAAAGGCCGGCAAAGCGGGCGCACTCACGAAATCCAACGCCTGATCGGCCGGTCATTGCGGGCCGTCACCGATCTTACGCGACTAGGGGAACGCACCATCTGGATTGATTGCGACGTCATCCAGGCCGACGGCGGCACGCGGACCGCCTCGATCACCGGGGCATTCGTGGCCTTGGGCCTCGCCCTGGAAAAACTGGTGGACGCTGGAACGCTGACTTCGGTCCCGCTCAAAGATTTTGTCGCCGCCGTAAGCGTCGGGATTGTGGATGGAGAAATCCTGCTCGACCTCGCCTACGAAGAGGACTCGCGCGCCGACGTCGACATGAACTTCGTGATGACCGCCGGGCACAAACTGGTGGAAGTGCAAGCCACCGCCGAGCACCAGGTCTTCGACGAACCGCAACTGGCCAAGATGATCGCCTACGCCCGCCAAGGGGCGCAATCGCTGATCGCCAAACAGCAGGCAGTGCTGAGCGCACTGACGCTCAGACAATAGTCTTTCTTGAGTCTCGCGACGTTCCATTTCGGGTCTCTCCTGAAACGGAACCGACTCCCTAGCCTTCGTTTGCCAAGCTTCACTCCGAACCTTTACAGCGGTACTCCAGGGCGCTAGGGTGGGGAGGCTATGGGAAATCTTCGCTCCGACCGCCGCCGTGAACCCCGCGTCGAGGTCGATCTCCCGCTCACGGTCTGGGGTATCGACACTAAAGGCGATCGATTCCTGCAGCAGGCCCACGCCCGCGACATCAGCTTGAGTGGTGCCCTGTTATCGGGACTGGATGCGGAACTCCGCTCTGGCGATGTGATTGGGATTCTGTACGCCGGAAAGAAGGCAAGATACCGAGTGGTCTGGGTTCGCGAAAGCGGAAACGGACTTAAAGTGCAGGCGGCGGTTCACCGCATCGCTCCTGATGAGTGCCCCTGGAAGGAATTACTCGCGGAAGAACAGCCCGACGATGCGCCCTCCGAGCGGCCCGCAGCGCCATAATCGACCGTCGAGGATTTTCCACTGACGACTAGCCACTGACCACTGCCTTTAAGCCACCCACACCGTCTTCGCGTTCACGAACTCGCGAATGCCCTGAGCCCCCAGTTCACGTCCGTGGCCGGAATGCTTCACGCCACCGAAAGGAATGCGTGCATCCGAGGCGACCATCTTGTTGATAAACACCATCCCTGCATCCAGTTCGTTGATGAAGCATTCGCGCTCTTTCTCGTCATTGGTCCATGCGCTCGCGCCCAGGCCGAAGCGCACATCGTTGGCGATGCGGATCGCCTCATCCTGATCTTTAACTCGAAAAATTGACGCCACCGGGCCGAAAAATTCCTCGCCATAGGCAGGAGAATCTTTTGGAATGTTGGTTAGCACCGTAGGCGCGTAGTAATTGCCCGGGCGCTTTAAGGGATGCCCGCCCGTCAGCACCTTCGCTCCCGCCTTCACCGTTTTCTGCACGTCGGCGTCGAGCGACGTGACCGCCTCGGCCGTGGATAACGGCCCGAGTTCAGTCTTCTCGTCAAACGGATCACCCACGCGCAGATTCTCCATGCGCGCCACAAACTTGCGCTCAAACTCGGCGGCGATCGACTCGGCCACAATGAAGCGCTTGGCGGCAATGCAAGACTGCCCATTGTTGACAATTCGGGCTTCCACTGCGGTCGCCACTGCCGCGTCGAGATCGGCGCTGGGCATCACGATAAACGGATCGCTGCCGCCCAATTCGAGTACAACTTTCTTGATCCGCTTGGCCGCTCCAACCCCAACCTGGATTCCCGCCTGCTCGCTCCCGGTAAGCGTCGCCGCGACCACGCGCGGGTCGTTCAGCAGCGCGTCCACCTGCTGCGAGCCGATCAGAAGAGTTTGGAAGACGCCCTCGGGAAAACCCGCCTCCAGGAAAATGCCCTCGATTGCCAGCGCACATTGCGGCACATTCGAGGAGTGCTTCAACAGTCCGACATTGCCCGCCATCAATGCCGGCGCTGCAAAACGGATCACCTGCCAGAACGGGAAATTCCACGGCATCACCGCCAGAACCGGGCCGACGGGAAGATAGCGGATAAAACTCTTCTTCGCTCCAGTTTCGACAATCTCGTCCGCGAGAAAGCGTTCCGCATTCTCGGCATAGTACCGACACGCCGTTGTGCACTTGAACGCTTCCGCCACGGCCGCCTTGTACGGCTTGCCCATCTCCAGCGTCATCAGATGGGCGAACTTGTCCTTGTCGCGATCCAGAATCTCGGCAGCCTTCAGCATGCGGTTCGCGCGCACCGCAAACGGCGTCTTGCGCTCCGCCTTGAATGCTTTTACCGCAAGCTGCAACTTCTTCTCGATCTCGTCTTCCGAGAGCGGCTGGAATGTTTTGACGACTTCCCCCGTCGCCGGATTAATGGTTGCAATAGCCATGATCCAAAGCACCTATCTGCGTCCGACGCGTTATCATTTTGCCGCCACCTCCACACCCTAGGAAGGTGCGCAGTTGACGGTGCCGAACTGGACGACCTAGTCGTGAAACCGGGAATCCAATTCCGCCATCGACAACTCCACCGGCGCTTCTGCCTCCTACTAGTTTACAATTGTTAGTTCCACGCACTCATCTTCAATCTGCAGTTCTGGAGGAATCTATGAAGCTCACCCCGGGCAAACTTAACGGTCTCAAAAGAGTCTCCACCGAACGTGGTGTCATCGCCGCCGCTGCCATGGACCAGCGCGGTTCTCTGCAAAAATCGCTGGCCAAGGAAAAAGGCGGCGAAGTCACCGACGACATGATGGAAGAATTCAAAACCCTGGTCAGCGAAGTTCTTACCCCGCATGCCTCGGCCATTCTGCTCGATCCCGAGTGGGGACTGCCCGCCTCGAAGCGCCGCGCCAAGAACGCCGGCCTCCTGCTCGCCTATGAAAAAACCGGATACGACAAGACTGGCCCCGGCCGCCTCGGCGATCTGCTCGACCACTGGTCGGCCCGCCGCTTGAAAGAAGCCGGCGCCGACTGCGTCAAGATTCTGCTCTACTACACCCCCTTCGATCCCAAGGACGTGAACGACAAGAAGCATGCGTGGGTCGAGCGCATTGGCGACGAATGCCGCTCCAACGACATCCCCTTCTTCCTGGAGTTCGTCGGCTACGAAGAAGGCGCCGACGAAAAAGGACTCGAGTACGCGAAGAAGAAACCGCACATCGTCACTGAAAGCATGCGCGAGTTCAGTAAAGACCGCTACGGCGTCGACGTGCTCAAGGTCGAAGTGCCGGTGAACATGAAGTTCGTCGAAGGCGTGAAGTGCTTTGGCGGACAAAAGGCCTACACGAAGAAAGAAGCGATCGACCTGTTCCACAAAGCCGCCGGCGTCGCGACCAAGCCATTCATTTATCTGTCGGCCGGGGTCAGCAACGCGGAGTTCAGCGAGACGCTCGAACTCGCCGGAGAATCCGCCGTGAAGTTCAACGGTGTTCTCTGCGGCCGCGCGACCTGGAAAGACGGAATTCCCATCTACGCCAAGCAGGGCGCAGCCGCCTTCCGCAAGTGGCTGGAAACCGAAGGGGTAAAGAACATCAACAACGTAAACGACAAGCTGAAAGCCGCAACTCCCTGGTACTCGATCTACGGCGTAGAACTGGTGCACGCGTAGAATGTGGCGCGGGCGCCTTTCGCCCGCGTTTTCTTTTCGCCAGCAGACCTTATAGGTTTCGTGTAGGGGCGGACGCATTCGTCCGCCCCGCGATGCGAAGCGAGCGCGCCCGGACGAATGCGTCCGGGGCTACGTCAATCCCGATAAAATACTCGCCATGTCCACAGTCCTGATCACCGGCGCCTCCGGCGGCATCGGATACGAACTCGCCAAACTCTTCGCCCGTGACCATTACAACCTGGTTTTGGTCGCGCGGAGCGCCGACAGACTCGCGCAAGTCGCCACCGAACTGCAACAGCACGACGTCACCGTGAAAACCATTCCCCTCGATCTCGCGACGCCCCTGGCGCCCAAGTTCCTCTTCGGTCAACTCGAGGGCACTCCCATCGACATTCTCATTAACAACGCCGGCTACGGCGCATTCGGCGAATTCGCGCAGATATCTGAAGAAGACATCCTCGGCCAGATCCAACTCAACATCACAGCCCTCACGGAACTCACCCGCCTCTTCCTGCCCGGGATGCTGCATCGTAGCGCCGGCCGAATCATAAATGTCGCCTCCACCGCAGCCTTTCAGCCGGGGCCGTTGATGGCTGTTTACTATGCCAGCAAGGCCTACGTCCTTTCCTTCTCCGAAGCGATCGCCAACGAACTGCGCAATACAGGCGTGACTGTCACCTGTTTCTGTCCTGGAGCGACGCACACCGGCTTCGCTAAGCGCGCTGGCACGGAAAATTCCCGGCTCTTCAAGCAAGTCGGCGCCATGTCAGCAGAGAAAGTCGCCCGCGACGGCTATCGCGCGCTCATGCAAGGACGCACCCTTGCCATCTCGGGCGCACACAACTGGGTCGTAGCCCAGTCCGTGCGTTTCGCCCCGCGCAAGATGGTCACCGCACTGTCACGCTGGGTCGCAGAAAAAGTTTCGTAGCGACATTGCGAGTCACGTCGCTGCGTACTTTACAAATCGCTACCTTCTTTTTGCAAACTTTTACTCGGGCAGGCATCACTTTCTGATAATGCACGGGTCTAAGCAAGTGGGAACGGATCCCCTGCCAAGGTTCTCAAGATCGAAGGCTTGGGGTCACAGACCTTCGACAGGAGGTATCGCATGGTACACACCTGTGGTTACCCTGTTTCGACCTTTCCCACTCTGGCCGGGACAACACCAAAGAAAATTCTCGCTATCCCTTCCGCGCTTCTTTTTGCCGCCACCTGCCTGGCGCAAGATCAAGCTCAACCGCAACCGCCCTCACCGCCAAATCCCGCGGCCAGCGCGCAGACTCTGCCGACATCGGAATCATCCGCGGTGGCACTTCCCTCCGGAACCAGAATCGCCTTGGTTCTCACACACGACCTCCAAAGCCGATCCATCCGCCGCGGCGACGACATCTATGCGCAAATCACTTCTCCCGTCAATTCCGGCAACCGGATGGTGATTCCGCCGGGCACGTTTGTACAAGGCACGGTCGACAAACTCCAACAGAAAAAGGGACGAGCCGAACTCCATCTTCAATCCCTCTCGATCACTTTCCCGGATGGCTACGTTGCGACGATCTCCGGTCCGATCATGCTGAAAAGTGATGAAGGCTATGCGCTAAAAGATCCGGGCTCCGGGCGCACAATCGCCCTCGTCGCGTTGCCCGCAGCCGGTGCGGGATTGGGCGCGTTGATCGGCCACTCGATCGGTACGGCGCAATCTGACGTCACCTCCAACTTCCCTCCCGGGTGCTTCGGAGGGCCGCCTTTCTGCTCCCCCACAACCACCCCTGTTTTCGGCACCAAAGCCAAGGACGCGATCATCGGTGCGGGTGTCGGTGGCGCGATTGGAGCAGTGGCCTCCCTGGCGTTGCTGTTCAGTTCGCACCAGTTCTTCCTTGACGTGGGAACCCCGGTTGAGATGGTGCTGCCGCGCCCTCTTTCGTTGCCGCAAAGTCAAGCCGCCAATTCCGTTCGCGACTCCGAACAACATCCGATAGCAGTGCAACCGACTGCCCCGCGCCGAGTCGCGCCAACGCCACCGCTAAACACGGATCACGGAACCTGCCACACGCCCGGCACTCCGGGAACGCCTGACGTCGTCATTCCCGGACCTCCCGGCCCCGACGGCATTCCAGGCCCTCCGACAACCATTCCAGGCACGCCGCCAACGCCGGGCACGCCGTATCCCTGCCCTTAAGCAGCGAGTGGGAAACCGAAGTTGGACTCTCCGGTTTCCCACGATTTTTCGATCTGCCTGGGGAATGGGGTTGGCGAGAAGTGTTGCCGACGAGGATGTCTAATAATCTTGACGCCATGATTCAGCATTTCTCAGCGATCTCTATTCCTCCGCAATCTCCGCGATGAAAAGCTTTTGTTGTACTCTAATGTGAACTCGGCTCGCGAGCCGGAAGCCCAGACCCGATGCCCACACTCATCCCCCAACCGACGCGCATTCAAGCTGCCGGCAACAAGCCCAAACTCATCGACGAATACATCGGACGCGTCAACTCCAAGACTTCCTCCGCCAGCGTCGCCCACATGCGCAGCCCGCAAGGCTGGCTCGAGCCTGGCCAGACGCCTGACTTCGACGAGTTCACAATCGTGCTTAAAGGAACGCTGCGCGTCGAGCACAAATGCGGCACGCTAGACGTAAACGCCGGTCAGGCGGTCGTTGCCCATGCTGGAGAATGGGTGCGTTACTCCACGCCGCAAGAAGGTGGCGCCGAATACATCGCCGTCTGCCTGCCCGCCTTCTCGATGGAGAGCGTTCACCGGGACGAATAAGGCCACCACATTAAGTTGCTCTATACACATAATCGTGGGATATTTACACATAGGTTGACGAATATATGCGGACCAACATCGACATCGACGATCGATTAATGCGCCGAGCTATGCGCCATAGCGGTAAGCGAACCAAGAAGGCAACCGTGGAAGCAGGTTTGCGTTTGCTTGTCGAGACACACGCGCAGACTGCAATCCGTCAACTCAGGGGAAAAGTTCGTTGGGAAGGCAACCTCGAGAAATCCCGCTTGGATCGGGTCCCACAATAGAGAAACATGGTCATCGTCGACACAACGGTGTGGATCGACTACCTCGGTGGTGTCGTAAACCCAGAAACGTCATGGCTTGATGCTGCCTTTTCTCGCGAGCGATTAGGCTTGACGGACTTGATTCTGTCGGAGGTGTTGCAGGGTATTCGCGAAGACACGGCTTTCGAGCGCGTACGAGCTGATTTGATGAGATTGAAAATATTTACTATGGGCGGATCTGCGCAGGCCATCGCGGCCGCAAAAAACTACCGCATTTTGCGCCAACGTGGCTTCACCGTCCGTAAAACAATTGACTGCTGGATCGCCACGTTCTGTCTGCTCTCCGGTCATAACCTCCTGCACAGAGATCGCGACTTCGACCCGTTCGAAAGAGTTCTGGGCCTGCACGTCGTCCACCCCTAGTGCCAGCACTTCGCATCGAGGACCGTCGCTCCACGAACCTGTCGATCTTCCGTTTGCGGACAGCCGAGGCGGCTGTCGCTACGTGATTTTTGGCCTTAGCTAGAAGCCAGGAGTTCGTAGCTAGAGGCTTGCTATTCCCACTCAATCGTCCCCGGCGGCTTCGACGTGATGTCATACACCACGCGGTTCACGCCTTTCACTTCATTCACGATCCGCGACGAAATCGTCTTCAGCACGTCCAGCGGAAGCGGGAACCAGTCGGCGGTCATGCCGTCTTCGGAGCTGACGGCGCGGACGGCGCAGCTGTAGGCGTAAGTACGCATGTCGCCCATCACGCCCACCGCCATCACTGGCAGCAGCACGGCAAACGACTGCCAGATTTTCGTATACAACCCGGCCTCTTTGACTTCGCTGACCACGATGTCGTCACACTCGCGCAGCAGCGCCAGCCGCTCGGGAGTGACTTCACCCAGCACCCGTACCGCCAGGCCCGGACCGGGAAATGGTTGCCGTTGCAGAATTTCTTCCGGCATGCCCAGGTCTCGGCCAATCTTGCGGACTTCGTCTTTGAACAGATCTTTCAACGGTTCGATGAGCTTGAGCTTCATTTTTTCTGGCAGGCCGCCGACATTGTGATGCGACTTGATGACTTGCGACGGCCCGCGAACCGAGCGCGACTCGATCACATCGGGATAGAGCGTGCCCTGCACCAGCCACTTCACCTTGCCCTCAGCCTTCTCAATGCGGCGGGCTTCCTTTTCGAAGACTTTGATGAATTCATTGCCGATGATCTTGCGCTTTTTCTCGGGATCGCTCACGCCCGCCAGCTTGCCCAGGAAACGGTCGGTGGCATCGACCGCGTCGAGATGAAGGCCGAGTTTGCCGCGCAACGTTTTCTGAACCTTCTCGAATTCGTTCTTGCGCAGCACGCCGTTGTTCACGAAGATGCAACTCAGGCGCGATTTCCCCTTGGCATCGCGCAGGGCGCGATCGACCAGAGCCGCCGCCACCGACGAATCCACGCCGCCGGAAAGGGCGCAGATGGCACGTCCGCTGCCCACCTGCTGTTTCACCTGCTCGACGGTAGTCTCGATGAACCGCTGCGCCGTCCACGTAGGCTTGGCGCCGCAAATCTGAAAGATGAAATTCTTCAGAATCTGCGTCCCTTGCGGCGTGTGGTGAACTTCAGGATGGAACTGCACCGCGTACCATCGTTTCGCCGTGTTCTGAATGCCGGCCACGGCGTAATGAGTCTTGGCCATCAACTCGAAGCCCGGTGGCAGTTCGAGCGCTTCGTCGCCGTGCGACATCCAGACGGCGAGTTTCTTCGCCAGCCCTTGAAAAAGAATCGAGTCGGAAACAATATCGACTTCGGCCGGACCGTACTCACGCTTGTCGGCAGGCCGAACCTTACCGCCGAGCGTGTGCACCATGAATTGCAGTCCATAACAGATGCCAAGCACGGGCACGCCCAGTTCGAAGACGCGCGCATCGGCCGGCGGAGCATCCTTGTCATACACCGACCAGGGCGCTCCCGACAGCACAATGCCGGCGGGCGCGTAGCTCTTGACCTCGTCAAGCTTGGCCGTGCAAGGCAGCACGACCGAAAAGACGTTTTGTTCGCGGATGCGGCGCGCGATGAGTTGGGTGTACTGCGCGCCAAAGTCGAGGATGACGATGCTCTGGCCGGGAGAAGTCAGGTTGTGACGGGATTGGGTTTCCACGGATGAGTTTCTCAAATTCCGCCAGAAGCTGTAAAGAACATTTCGTGCCTCGATCATCGTTCAAGGTCTGGCACGGCCCGTGAACGGTGAATCGCTGTGGAACAGCGGCCCTTTAGGGTCGCGTTAGCCGGCTTTATGGAATAGGGCTTTAGCCCCCTGAAGCACCGCGTCGACTCGCGACTCGTACTTATCTCTTCGCGCTGGCGACTTTCATGCTGTGGGAACTGGCTGCATAGCGTGCGATGCCGCGATAAAGAGCTTCGGCGATTTGCTCCCGATAGCCGTCGCTGCGAAGCTTCTGTTCGTCGGTGGGACTGCTAACGAAGGAAACTTCCGCCAGAATTCCCGGCATCGCGCTCTCGGTAAGCACGACGAAGCCAGCTTCCTTGATGCCGCGATCGCGCAGGCCGGGATTTTGCATGGAGAGCGTGCCGTAGAGCGAACGCTGCACGCTCGCCGCAAGGTGCCGCGATTGCTCAATCCGCTCGTGCAGGTCGGCCGCAGAAAGCGAAACGGTCACAGGACTTTTGACGCCGACGAGGTTGGCATGCGAGTCGATATCTTTCGCTCCGGGCGCTGAAAAGAAGTTCGTGTAATAGGTTTCCACGCCGCGCGCCGAAGGCAAATCGCTGTAGTTGGCGTGCACCGAGACAAACAAATCCGCCTGCGCCTGGTTGGCAATGCTGGCCCGTTCGTCGAGAGGAATGTAGTTGTCATCCTGCCGCGTGTAGATCACTTCCATTCCCAACCGGCTTTCGAGCAGCTTGCCCAAACGTTGCGCGATCTCGAGCACTAAATCTTTTTCCAGCAGACCGCGACGCCCCACAGTTCCAAGGTCCCAACCACCGTGTCCAGCATCGACCACGATGCGCATCTTGGGCACGCGCGCCCGCAGTTGTATATCTTCTTTTGTCGGCGGAGGAATGATGATTGCCAGCTTGTTTTTTTCGGTCTCGGCGTTCGGGAACAGGTTCACCGCGCCCTTGGGAGTCGCACCGATCTTCCGCACTTCAACCAGCAGGCGGTAAGGATTCGGCTCGAGGCTCACGGAGAAAGTTGAGTTGGGTTTAGTCTCCAGCACGATGCGAGTCATGCCAGCCACAGGTTGCGCCATGCGGATCCGGGTGACGAAAGCGTCGCCCACTTCGATCGACTTTCCCACCAGGTCGGGAGTGAGTTGGGTATCGCGTAGATCGAAATAGATGCGGTCGGGTCCCGCCAAACGATGCGCCTCGTATTGCACCTGGTCTTCCAGATCGAGAACGATCGTGCTCGAATCGGCCGAGGACCAATGGCGGATTCCTGTGATGCGCGGAAACTTCGACAGTTCCTGCGCCGTAGCGGGCGAATTGGTTGACTGGCCCGCGTCCGACATAGAGTCCACGGTCGGGTTCGCAGCACTCGTGGAATTTGCAGCCGTTACCGCGGGTGCAACCGTCACTTCGTGGCTCGCTTCCGTGCTGTTTGTTCTCGCCGCCATTCTCTCGGTGCGGATCATCGCGCTGCTCAACTGCGCGGTCTTCAACTTCCACCACACTCCGGCAGCGAACGCCGTGGCAACCACAATGCTTACCATTAGAATCAGCGCCACAGGCTTGCGAGTTGTGGGCTCGGACTGCAGCGCGGAGACTTGCTGTTGCGCCACGGTTGCAGGCGCAACGGCGATTTCGATCTTGGACGTTTTGTCGACTGCGGACTTATCGACGCTCGCCTTGCCGAGAGCGGAGTCAACCTTCGTTTCGACGGCCTTTTTTTCCTCTACTGTCTTCGTTACTTCTGCAGTCTTCTTCGCTTCCGCGACCTTGGTATCGACCACGGGAACAACCGGAACAGACGGTGCGATTCGCGCAGCTTGCGCCGGTTCGATCGCCGCGGACGCCGGCTTCGCGGTCCGTGGCTGAGACGAAGAGAGAGGTACCTCCAGCTTAATCGCGGCAACTTGTGCTGATTCTGCGAAGCGATCTTCATCCTCCGGCTTCAGCGCCCCGAGGATGAGTTCCGCTAGCAGGCTCAGGTTGCGAATGTCGCTGTCATTGAAGCCGAAGGGCCAAGCGGAAAATGCCTCCAGCAGACCAATCACACGCCGCCGTCCGCAAAGCGGCACTGCGACCATGGAGCGCGCTCCCAACTTGCGGCATGCCTCCAAGTTCACGCGCGGATCGGTCTCGGTGTCGTCGCAGTTGACGACCTGCGCTGTGCGGAAGCAGGCTCCGGAGAAGGCAGAATCGCGATCGATGCGAGCGCCCACGTCGGGCCGAACCGTGCCCGCTGCGGCGCGCAACACAATCTCATTGTTCTCCGCCAAGGCGATGGCGAGGCCGTCAGCGCCCGTGATCGAGACCCCGCGCTCGGCCACGAGCTGCAGCACCTCATCGAGAACGAACTGCTCCCCCTGCTCAAATTCTTCAACTGGAGCGCCTGCATCGAAGCCCAGATTGCGCGCTGCGAGCGCCTTTCTGCGGCGCATCTGGTCGTGCAGCGCGGAGAATGCCAGCAGCGCCTGCAGCGCGTCGAGTTGCGAGGGCTTCGTGGGATCGTGCGCGGCGGAAACCGCAGAGGCGCTCTGTTCGCGCGGCCAGGCAGGAACACCGCCTCCACTGAACGGAGTGGTCGCGTCCAAGTCCGGCTTGGTGGTGGTGGTTCCCATTCAGGACAGTCTCTTGTAACTTATCGGGCTTTGAGGCGAGTTGCAATTACCTGGTCATGCCCGTTCGGGCATGTACTTTGGTAAGTCGTGCTTCCCCCGGTGAGATTCTACCGCAGAGTTGTCGCTCGCGTTTTTCTTGTCATCGTTTCCACATGCCGCTAGGCAGAGACGTAGCGAGCTGCGTCTCTACAGAACCAGCGTGGTTACTAAAACGGTACTTCCCGCGAGCGATAAGATTACAGGGATAAGGGTTCTGGCCAGCGATTTGGCGGTGCAATTATATGGATGGAGGACAAGTCTCCGCGCGACAGGCGCGGGCTCAGCATAGGCATGAGCTGCGCACATTAACCTACGCCTTCGTCGAGGAGGCGAACGGCGGCATTGTTCGCGATATTACTCACCAGGGAATTGGATTGCAGATTGTGGCAGCGGTTCGTCCGCAGCAGCAAGTGCGCGTGCGCTTCGAACTGAGCCAGCCGCGATTGCGCGTGGAAACTCGGGGCGAGGTTTTGTGGGCGACGCGCTCGGGACAGTGCGGCATTCGATTCCTTGGCCTCTCGCCGAAGGTCGCTCGCCGGATTGACGAATGGATTTTCGGAAACCTGCTTGAGGAAGCCCACCTGCATTCCGAACGCGCTGGTTTCTTGTTTGCCCGACCACAATTTGCCGGATCGCCAGCATCTCCTCCCGATACGGATGCGGCGGACGAAGACGATGGCTTGATGGTTTCCGCGGCGCCGGTGAATGTGATCCAGTTGCCGATGCGGATTGATCGTCTGGAACCGGCTCATGCGCACGGCGCTGACGCTGAGATTACGCCGCAAGTGTTTACTGGATTCGACTGGCTCTCGCAGCCGCTTTCCGGCCGTAGCCTCGTCTGGACCGTCAACACACTGGTGGTCGTGGCTGCCATACTGCTGTTTGCGGTGGTCTTTCTCTCGATCACGGGCGAACCGCCACGCTGGCCGCTGGCCTCGGCAGGTGCGACTGCAATTCTTGTTGCCGCGCTATATTGGGGATTCTTTCGAGTGTTTGGAGGAGCAAGTCCCGGCTCACGATTGGCCCGCATGGCTGGATGGGGAGTGGAAGACGACGAAGTGAAGCACGCTCGTTTTCGCTGAAGAGATGCGTTTTCAGTTCGCGAAGTATTGCTGGGCCAGCCAAAGCTGCAGCGTGCGTTGCTGTTGCTTGGCCAGCTTCACGAATCGGATCCCGAGATTGCCCCGCTTGTCTTGCCACGCAATTTCAGCCTTTGCCTTGACGCCCGTCCTCGCGCCGGGCAATTCGAATGAGACCTGCAAAGTCTTTGCGCTCTCAACGGGATCCTTAATGCGAATTTGCATTCCACCCTGGCTGACATTGACCAAATAAGCGTCCATCGCTTTGCGCCCTTTGCAGCTTAACGATACCGGCACTTCCAGGCCAGTGCGGTGGTAGCGCAGACGTCCGTCGAGAATCAGGTTGCGAGCCGCAGAAAGTGTGCGCACCGCCTGTTCCACCGAGATCGGTTTTTCAAAGGCGAATAGCGCTCCGGTCTCGTCGAGACGACGTTGGCAGTGCGGGCTGCCCATGATGACCAGCGGAGTCGATCGTGTTTCAGTGTCCTGCAATTCGCGCAGAAATTGGGAACTGCCATTCAGGTCGCAGTCCACGATGACAGCATCGATCTTCGATTTGGCGAGGCGGGCGAGAGCGCGCTGCGGTTCGTTTTCCACGGCAACATCCATCTGCAGGCCGCCCAGGATGCATTCGAGAACACTGATTTCCAACCAGTCGCGCGAAACCACCATCGAGGAAAGTGTCATGGCCTTACTCTAGCCATGTGCGTAACCGAGCCGTAGATAACCAACGTAATGACCTCGGCTTTCGGCTCTCGGAGAGCCGCGTTTTGAATCGGTGATGTTGGACAGAATTCGAAGTCGTATTGAAGCGCGGTGCGGAATTTCCGGAAGCCGACAGCCGAAAACCCTATCGTCCCCGATACCACTCTACTGTGCGGCTCAGGCCTTCTTCGAAATGAACTTTGGGCCGGTAGCCGAGAGCGGCTTCGGCTTTTGAGATGTCGGCGAGCGAATGTTTGATATCGCCACCGCGCTCCGCGCGGTACTTCGCTTCTCCCTTGTAGGAAGTAAGGGCTTGCAGCGCCTTGAAAGTTTCATTCAGCGTGACGCGACGGCCGGTTGCTATGTTGAAGACTTGCCCCGCTGCTTTCGCCGCTGGAGCTTTGCAGGCAAGCAGATTTGCTTCGACGGCGTTGTCGATGTAGGTGAAATCTCGGCTCTGTTCACCGTCGCCGAAGATGGCCGGTTGCTCGCCGCGCAGCATCTGCGTGATGAACTTCGCCAGCACTCCCGAATAGGGAGACGACGGATCCTGGCGCGGGCCGAAGATGTTGAAATAGCGCAAGGCTATAGCCTCAAGCTGGTAACAGCGGTAGAAGGAAATCATGTAGTGTTCGCCCGCCAGCTTGGCTACGGCGTACGGCGAAATGGGATCGGGAGTCATCGCCTCGCGCTTGGGCAGAGTCGGGGTGTCGCCGTATGCCGAGGACGAGGCTGCATATACTACGCGTTTGACCTTCGCATCGCGGGCCGCGACCAAGAGGTTGACCGTACCGTCGATGTTGGCGCGGTTGCTGCCCAAGGGGTCCACGACGGATTTGGGAACGGAAGGAATCGCGGCCTGATGCAGAACGAAGTCGACTCCAGCACACGCGCTGCGCATCGCATCGAGATCGCAAATGTCAGCTTCGCGGAAGTCGATCTGATTGGTTATCTCCGCGATGTTTTCCTTAATGCCGGTGGAGAAGTTGTCCACGCCCCGCACCTGCTCGCCGCGAGCCAGCAGCGCCCGCGCCAACGACGATCCGATGAAGCCGCCAATGCCTGTGATGAGATAGAGAGCCATGCCGCTTTATCATAGCGAAGGACAAAGATTTCGCGTGGGTTCCGTTGGTAATCGTCAACGCCGGGGGGGAGCCTGCGGGACAGCCAGACCAGAGGCCGGCGCTACGATGGCGGGAGTCTTTAGCGCTTCTTTTGAGGGTCCTGGCTGCTGCGGAGGATTTTGAGGAAGTCGTCGCGCATTAACATCTGCCGATTTTCGAAGAACTCGGTCAGGGCCCGGACCGCCGCGGAGGGATCCGTGATCAAGGGCACGGCAGCGGTTGCGCCGCCGGCGGGCAGCGATGAGGCGACTCGAGGTCCCATGACTACGGTTGGCCGGGAGATGGTGCTGAGCAATCCTTTCAATTGCGCACGATTCTCCTCCGACATTCCGGCAAAGGCGATTCCCATGCCGAGATAGGGATAGTTCACGCGCACCTCGCCCTTGCTCTCCACTCGAAAACCATTGGCTTCCAGTTTCATTTGCAGGGCAGTCCCCACCGGATACGTGGCCTGCGCTTCCACGTAGCAGCCATGCAGGCTCACGTCTTTGAAGGTAGCCCAGGTGCGCACGTCGCAGTCCTCCGCACGCAATTCGGCGCTGCCTTCGCATCGGAAGCGCCGGCTGCGCCGCTTTTCTTCTCCCTGGAATTGTTCGGCAGAATCAGCGACGGGAGCGGTCGAATGCGGATCCTCATCGGAAACCGGTTCGCGGGCTGGCGCCGCAGCAGTCGCTGCCGCAGGAACGACCGATTGTTTCAAGGCCTTCAGATAAGCGACGCCTTCGTTGGTTTCCTCTGCCATGACGCTCCGACGCAGCTTGCGCGTAATTGAAGATCGCTCTCGGACCTTTGAATCGATGCGAGCTTTGTCCGGAACTCTGATGTATCTATCGGAGAAATGGTCCTGAACATTAGGAAGGAGGCGTGAATGCGATGCTAAGAATCTTCTAACCAAAAGCAGGGTTCGAGGTTGCTTGTGTCGGTGACCCTTGCTGCGCCGCCTGGCGAATGCTTTTCCAGAGTTCGTCACGCCCCGCGCCCGTCTTGGCTGAGTATGGGAGCAACTGCGTTGCGGGATGTTCCTGGGTCAAAGTTCGCAGGGCGTTGTGCAGTTGATTGTTGGAAAGACGGTCGCTTTTGGTGGCCACGAGCAAGAATTCGCGGCCGGAGGCGCTCAGGAAGTCCAGGAGTTGGCGGTCGCTTTGTTGCGGAGGAATGTTGGCGTCGAGCAGAACCACGCACAAAGCGAGGGTGGAACGCTGGTTGAGGTAGGGCTCAATAAATTTTGGCCATTCCTGAGAGATCTCGCGGGAAATCTTGGCGTAACCGTAACCGGGAAGGTCGGCGAAGATCAGCTCGGGGCGCGGCTTTCCGGGCCAGCGGATTTCGAAGAAATTAATGCTGCGAGTGCGGCCGGGCGTGGAACTAGTGCGCGCCAGCTTGGTGCCGACCAGGGAGTTGATGACGCTGGATTTGCCGACGTTAGAGCGGCCGAGGAATGCGATTTCCGGCAGGCCCGGGGCCGGAAATTGTGCGGCATCGGTTGCGGCCAGTAGAAAGCGGGAAAGAACTCTCATGCTCAAGTTTGCAACGCGGGAGCGGAGGTTGGCAAGGGCCGCCCGCTGTCACCTATCCGCTCTAGAGCTATCAGCAAAAAGCTTTTGACCGCCGAGTTCGCAGAGAGAAAGCCGCAGAGGACACTGAGAAGTGCAAAATCAAAAAGCCTTTCTCAGCGTTCTTTGCGGCTTTTGTCGGCGACCTTGGCGGTTAAGGGCTTTCTTCTATGGATTTAGCGGGCTGATTCACGACGGAACTGCTTGCTCAGTGTGAGGGACTGATGTTGGTAGGACGATCCTATGTTCGTGCCGTAGATTTTGTCCGGGCGGGATAGTAGGTGCATGTAGTTGAGACGGCCTACGAGCTGGCCATGTTCGATCAGGAAAGGGACTTCGTGGGCTCGAACCTCGAGCACAGCGCGAGTTCCTTTGATCTCGCTGGAGCCGTATCCAAAGCCGGGATCGAAGAAGCCGGCGTAGTGAATGCGAAATTCACCGTCGGCCGGGTCGAAAGGAACCATTTCCGCAGCGAAGTCGGGAGGAACCCGTACGCGTTCTCGCGAGGCAAGAATGTAAAAATCGCCCGGCTCGAGAATCAGATTCTTGTTTGCACTCTGGCGACTCACTTCCCAGAACTCTTCGGTCGAATAATGGTTAATCCGATCGAGTTCAACGACCGGGGCGTAGCGTTTCGCCTTGTAGGCAATGATCTCGCCCGGCTCGGAGGCTTCAAGATTGACTGTGACCCGCAGGCCGCGCTGAAGTTGCGGCTTCGCCGGGCTGCTCTCGTCCATATAGACGAGCGGCTCTTCGTGGTCTAATCCTTTGATGGTGCTGTCGCCGGATCGCGGATTGCCTTGTACGAACCGTAGCTGGCTGAGCCGCATCCCGGCTCGCACCGAGACGGTGAAGGTCCGCGAAACCACCTCGGCGTAGAGTTTCCCTTTGTACCCCGGAGGCACGGTGTCGAACTCAGTGCCATAGTCGGTAATCAGGCGCGTGAAAATATCGAGACGCCCGGTGGTGCTTTTGGGATTGGCCTTGCCGGAAATATTCTCCGGGAGGTTCAACTCTTCGAGCAGAGGGATGATGTAGACGCAATCCTTTTCAAAGATAGGCGCAGCGGTCAGGTCGACTCGCGACATGCGCAGGTCTTTGATTTTCGATTCGACGGTACTGTTCGGACCCGGCAGAAAACTGGCGCGCACCCGGTGCGCCATGTCCCCTAACCGCAGGTCGAGACTCGCCGGTTGGATGTGCTCAGGCTCAATCGGGCGCGAGGCGCTGACCTGCCCGCGAGCGATCAGGTTGCTGATTTCCTGCGAAGGAAGAATTCCGGTAGTACGCGGATGAGCCGGTTCGGCAGGCGATTCCGGCTCGTTCTCAAAAAAAATCTGACTCTGGTTCGATGTGGACATCAGCCTTCCACCCTTACTGGTGGGCTGTGGGACTGTCGCCAGTGTTGGAGGTGAGCGGAGCAATCGGCTGGACGACTTCTTCATCCAATTGTTTCGGCAGTGCAGATTCCAGAGCGATCTGCAGGACCTGATCCATGGTATCGACGAAATGCAGCTTCATGGCGGTGCGAAGATTTTCAGGAACTTCGGCCACATCCTTTTCGTTGTCCTTGGGCAGAATCACCTCAAACAGTCCGGCACGGTGAGCCGCAAGCAGTTTCTCTTTGAGGCCGCCGATGGGCAGGACCTTGCCGCGCAGGGTGATCTCGCCCGTCATAGCGAGGTCGCGACGCACCGGAATTTTGCTGAGAGCGCTGGAAATCGCGGTGGCGATGGTGATGCCTGCCGACGGCCCGTCCTTGGGAATGGCACCTTCGGGAACGTGGACGTGAAGGTCGAGATTGCGGTAGAAGTCGCGGCTCAGGCCAAGGCGCTGGGCGCGGGAGCGAACGTAAGACATGGCGGCCTGGGCTGATTCCTGCATCACGTCGCCGAGTTTGCCTGTCAGCGTGAGTTTGCCCTTGCCGTCGACTACGCTCGCCTCGGTGCTGAGGATCGAGCCGCCGACTTCGGTCCATGCCAGGCCGGTAACCAGGCCAACCTCGGACTTCTCATGGGCCAGCGTGTCGCGGAACTTGATGACGCCGAGGAAGTCGTTGACGTTCTCGCCGGTGATGGTGACGTTGTAGTTCTCACCTTCCTTGACGACTTTGCGGGCGACTTTACGGCAGACGTTCCCGATCTCGCGCTCCAGGTTGCGCACGCCGGCTTCTCGCGTGTAGGAGCGAATGAGGCCAGTGATAGCTTCGTCGGTAAACTTGATGTTCTTTTCCGACAGTCCCGCGGCGAGCATTTGCTTCTTCACCAGGAACTGCTTGGCGATTTCGACTTTTTCCTGCTCGGTATAGCCGTGCAACCGGAGCACTTCCATGCGGTCCTGCAGGGCCGGAGGAATGGTGTGCATCACGTTGGCGGTAGCAACAAAAAACACCTGCGACAAATCGTATTCGACGTCGAGGTAGTGATCGACGAACATGAAGTTCTGTTCGGGATCGAGCACTTCAAGCAAGGCCGCGGAGGGATCACCGCGGAAGTCCATCGACATCTTGTCGACTTCGTCGAGCATGAAGACAGGGTTCTTGGTCCCGGCCTTCTTCATCATCTGAATGATCTGGCCAGGAAGGGCGCCGATGTAGGTGCGGCGATGACCGCGAATTTCGGCTTCGTCGCGCACGCCGCCCAGCGACATGCGGACGAACTTGCGGCCGGTGGCCTTGGCAATCGACATTCCAAGTGAAGTTTTGCCCACGCCCGGAGGCCCGACGAAACAGAGGATTGAGCCCTTGGGATTTTTTACTAGCTGGCGCACGGCGAGAAATTCAAGGATGCGTTCTTTGATTTTCTCCAGCCCATAATGATCTTCGTTCAGAACTTTTTCGGCGCGGGAGATATTGCGAATTTCTTTGGAGCGCTTCTTCCAGGGCACAGCTAGCAGCCAGTCGAGATAGTTGCGCGAAACCGTGGACTCGGCCGACATGGGCGGCATGGCTTCCAGCTTTTTCAGTTCCTGCAGGGCCTTGTCTTTGACTTCCTTGGGCATGCCCGCGGATTCGATCTTTTTCTTCAGTTCGTCGAACTCGCTCTTTTCGCCGCGGCCGAGTTCCTTCTGGATGGCCTTGATCTTCTCGTTGAGGTAATACTCTTTTTGTGCCTTCTCCATCTGGCGCTTGACGCGCGACTGGATGGTGCGGTCGACGTTGAGCTTTTCGATTTCGATGTCGAGCACGTCGGCGATGCGGGTGAGGCGTTCGGCGGGATCGAAAATCTCCAGCAGTTCCTGTTTTTCTTCGATGGAGAGTTGCAGGTTGGCGGAAATTACGTCCGTCAGCTTGGCTGGATCTTCCATGCGGACGGCCGAAATCATGGTCTCGTAGTTGAGCGCCTGGCAAAGCTTCACGTACTGCTCAAACAGAGTGGTAACGCGCTGCATGCCGGCTTCGAGAGCTTGTCCGGCCTCCGTCGTGTAACGGGCCACGCGAACGGTAGCCTGCATGTAGCCATCGGTGTCGACGACCTGCAGAATCTTGCCGCGCTCTACGCCTTCGACCAGGACCTTGATGTTGCCGTCGGGAAGCTTCAGGCTCTGCACGATGTTTACGATCGTGCCTACCTGGTAAATCTCGTTGGCCTTGGGTTCATCGATGGAGGCGTCGTGCTGAGTGGCGAGGAAAATCTTCTTGTCGGCGGCCAGAGCCTCTTCGAGGGCGCGGACACTCGATTCGCGGCCCACCACGAATGGGGTCATCATGAAGGGGAAAATCACCACGTCCCGGATGGGCATCATGGGCAACTTCTTGGATTCGAACTTTTCCTTGGATGTGGTCACTGAGTCTCCCTAGGATGACGGCCTACAGAGCAATTTTACATCGTTTGGTCGTTCGTCGTTAGTATTTGGTTGCTGTATTCCCGGTGTGGCATGTCCGGTCTTGCACATTCGCGAACCACAAACAACCAATGGACGGCGAACTAGCCAGCCTTTTCCATCACCGGGGTGAAGGTGGCGGAACGCTTTTCCACCATTTCCCGCGTGACTTCGAACTCTTTTAGTTTCTTTTGGCTGGGCAGGTTGAACATCAGGTCCAGCATGAGCTCTTCGAGGATCATGCGCAGGCCGCGGGCGCCTACTTTGCGCGCCATGGCTTGGCGGGCAATGGCCCGCAGGGCCTCGTCACTGAACTTCAGGCGCACGTTCTCGAACTCAAACAAGCGCTGGTATTGCTTGACGATGGCATTTTTGGGCCGGGTAAGGATCTCGATCAGGGCAAACTCGTCGAGATCTTCCAGCATGCCGACGACCGGCAGGCGACCAACGAATTCGGGAATCAGGCCGAACTTGATCAGGTCTTCCGGCTGGATTTCGGTTAGCAGTTCCTGGGTGCGCTTTTTCGAGGTAGAGGCATCTTCTTTTTCTGCCGCCTCGCCGCCGCGGAAGCCGAGGGACTTCTTGCCAATCCTGCGGGCGATGATCTTGTCGAGGCCCACGAAGGCTCCGCCGCAGATGAACAAAATATTGGTGGTGTCTACCGGGGTGAACTCCTGGTGAGGGTGCTTGCGCCCGCCCTGCGGCGGAACGTTGGCGATAGTGCCTTCCAGAATCTTCAAGAGGGCTTGCTGTACGCCTTCACCGGAGACGTCGCGGGTGATCGATGGATTCTCGTCTTTGCGCCCGATCTTGTCGACTTCGTCGATGTAGATGATGCCAGTCTGGGTGCGGCTGACGTCGCCGTCAGCGGCCTGCAAGAGCTTGAGGATAATGTTCTCGACGTCTTCGCCGACGTAGCCGGCCTCGGTGAGCGTGGTGGCATCGACGATAGCGAATGGCACATCCAGCATGCGGGCCAGAGTCTGAGCCAGAAGCGTCTTGCCGGTTCCGGTCGGGCCGATCAACATGATGTTCGACTTGGTCAGTTCGATGCCGTCGCCGGTCTTCTGCCGGTTCATGAAGATGCGCTTGTAGTGGTTGTAAACCGCGACTGCCAACTTCTTCTTGGTCTGCTCCTGCCCAATTACGTACTCGTCGAGGAAAGTTTTCACTTCCTGAGGCTTGGGCAACTGGTTCGGAGTAGTGCTGGGGGGAGTCGCGGTGCGGTCGTCTTCCAGAATCGAGTTGCAGACGGCCACGCACTCGTCGCAAATGTAAGCGCGGGGATAATCGCTGGGCGACGAGATCAGCTTGGCCACGGCGTCCTGCGATTTGTGGCAGAACGAACAGCGTAGAATCTCGTCGGAGCCCGACTTGGTTTTCACTCGGCTCTACTCCCTTCAACAGGTCTCCGGGTGGCCAAACCCAGCTTCCAATGGCCCCTTGCGCCCAATTCGCACCCAATTCTGTCGGGCGCGAAGGCAGATCATACCGCTTTTGCGGTCTTATAGATGATATCGTCTATGATTCCGTATTCCTTAGCCTGCTGCGCGTTCATGATGAAGTCGCGCTCCACATCTTTTTCCACTTTGTCCAGTTTCTGCCCGCTATGCTTCGAGAGTAACTGGTTCGTAATCTCGCGCATACGCAGGATTTCCCGGGCGTGGATGTCGATGTCGGTGGCTTGTCCCGACAAACCGCCCATGGACGGTTGATGTATTAGAATCCTCGAATTCGGCAGTGCCAATCTCTTTTTGGCTTCTCCTGATGCCAATAGTAACGCCGCCATCGAGGCAGCCTGGCCCACGCACAGGGTCATGACGTCGTTTTTCACGTACTGCATGGTGTCGTAGATCGCCATGCCGGCCGTGATCGAGCCGCCCGGAGAGTTAATGTAGAGCTGGATATCTTTCTCCGGATCTTCCTGAGCCAGAAATAACATTTGCGCAATCACCAGGTTGGCGATGTTGTCGTCAATGGGCGTGCCGATGAAGATAATGTTGTCGCGCAGCAATCGCGAATAGATGTCGTAGGCGCGCTCGCCCCGCCCGGTCTGCTCGATGACCATGGGAACGAGCATCATTTGCGGGTCATTTTTTTGCCAGTCGTTGTTTTGCCAGTCTTTCGGTTTCACATTCACCTGCCACACTCCGCCCCGACGCAACGTTTCGCTTGCATGGGGAGGGTCGAAGAGGTCCGGTTGTTAATCGCTTAACTACGCGGACTGGTGATACAGAAAATCGAGGGTCTTTTCGTTGCGGATTCTGTTCCGGATTCTATCGAGGCCCCCATCCTGTGTCAAACGAGCGCGGATCGCCTCCGGAGTCTGTTTCGATTGTTTGGCGAGGGCTTCAATCTCGTGATTCAATTCGTCCTCGCCAGCTTCGATTTTTTCCAGATCCGCAACGCGTTCCAGTAACAACGACGACTTCACATCCTGCACAGCCTGATCCCGCTGACCCGCTCGCAGACGAGGCAGGTCCATTTTTTTGAGGTCCTCCATCTTCATGCCCTGGGCGGCGAGCGCGCGCAGGCCGCGTTCCAGGCGCAGATCGATTTGCCGGTCGACCAGCGACTCCGGCACTTCGAAATCGTTGCGCTTAACCAGTTCCGCAACCAGCTTGTCTTTGGCTTCGCGCTCGGCATCGTGCTTGCGTTCAGACTGCATGTTTTCGCGAATCTGCTTGCGCACCTGATCGAGGCTGGTGAACTCGCCGAGTTCCTTGGCGAAATCGTCATTCAGTTCAGGCAAATTCTTCTGCTTGATGGCCTGAATCTTCACGGTGTAGACGAATGTCTTTCCGGCCAGACGCTTGTCGGCGACGTCCTCTGGATAACTCACCTCGAACTCGCGTTGGTCCCCGGCATTGGCGCCGCGCAGGTTTTCGGTGAACTCAGGCACAGTATTCTTGCCGCCGATTTCGATCAGGACTTCGTCCATGTGCACCGGCTGGGTTTTGTCGTCGCCGTTCTTGGGCCGGCCGTCCATGGAGGATTGGGCGAAGTCACCGTCGGCCAGCGGCCGCCCTTCGACCGAGGTGTAGGTGGCATGCTGTTCGCGCACGCTGTTCACTGCTTCTTCCACTTCTTCATCCTTCACGACGATTTCCGGATGGTCGGCGCGAAGTTCCCGGTAACCTTCGACGACGATTTCGGGAAGAATCTCGAAGCTCGCCTTGAAACGCAGCGGCTCGCCGTCATGAATGTGCAGGTCCGTGACCTGCGGCTGCGACACGGGAATCATTCCCTGCTTTTCCGCCTCTTTGCGGAAATAGCGCGGAACCAGGGCCTCGACCACATCGCTCTTCAGGTCTTCCTTGAACCGCTGGCGGATTATGGAGGGAGGTACGTGGCCGGAGCGGAAGCCCGGCAGGCGCGCCACCTTCTGATATTTCTGGATGATTTTTTCCATCTCGCGAGAGACTTCTTCGGCGGGGATTTCGACCGAAATCTCGCGTTTGACGCCGTCTTTATTCTTTGCGTCGATTGTTTGTGCAGGACTCACGTTTGCCCTTTCGGCTTGCCTTGCCACGTCCGACGGAACTGGCGTTCGTTCACACGCCGTTAATGTTGAGTGTAAAGACTAAGGGAGAGTAGCGTCAAACGGGTTGGGGGAGAGGGGAAAGACATGGTCCCAGAGCCCCCATACGAGAATCATGTTTGGACTGGGACTGGTCCAACTTACCTACTAGGGGTTGATGATGAGCATCACGACCACACAAGAGAATCAGTGATCAGTTTCGATACTTTCAGTTCTGGAGTAGCGACAGACGATTTACCGGGACACCGGTGCTCAGATCCCTTGGTCTTCCATGAGCTGTTTGTAGCGCTCTTTGTACAATTCTCTGACTGGAAATGAGGGCATCAATACATCCCACATCTTGTGTATTTGCCCGTTGATGTCTGGGCCGTCAAATTTGAAATAGGTCTGTATCTCCGTGACGATCGCGAGCATCACTCCGGCAGCCTGACCAAGGTGCAAACTAAACATCCGTAAGAACTGGTCATCCGTCGGTCTTTGTTCATGAGGCATAGCATCTTTGATGTAGAAGATCCCAGTAGCCAATAGGCCGTCCATACCGCCGTGCGCCATGGCCGAATATTCCCGCCATTTGCCGTACAGAAGGGTTCTAAGGAATTGTTGATGAGGGCTAAACGTTCCCCCAGGCCGCTGCATGTTGATGTATTGGCCGAGCGTTGGCCATGCTTTTTCAGCCTGGACTTCGGCAACGGTAAAATGCATCCGCCGGATCTCGAAATCAAAGTCCATTCGACATTTCGCGATCCACGCATCCCAGTCCGGGTCTCCGCCGTATCGGGCCTGGTCTTCCTCTATGCCGTCTAGCAGCTTCTTATATCCAGCCTTCCGGAACCATGGGCCATTTTGCCGTGGATCCTGCAGGATCGTAGTGATGTTATACAAGCAGTCGATCATGTTCCGAATTAAGGGAAGCACCGCGACCGTGTAGGCTGCGCGCCAATTAACGTCATTCTCACGCCGATCGTCTGCATTCAGATAGAACAGCAAATCGTAAGTGTATTGAACCTGCCTGAGAAGCACGTGCAGATCAAACGTAATGAATTCGGCCAGTCCAATCATCTTGTGGGCCTCTCGCCGGACTTTCTGGGACACAACTTCGGCTACATGGCCCAGAGGCTTCTGGAATAATGTGGCATCAAGCCATTGATCGTCATTCATGCGCAGTTCCTCATTGGTACGAGCAGATCACGGAGCCGGAGATCACGCAAATCCAAGTAGAGAAGGTACCTGGGTCGCCTCTAACTCTTAGACTCGCCCGTCGCGAGCGGCGGGAGAAGTCCTTGTTCGCGCAAGAAGTCGTCCATCATCTTGTCATCAACGCTGTGCCGCCCAATTCGCTCGTCGGTCATTGCTCTGGACTTGCCGACGCGTTTCTTCGCCCACTCTTGCTTTGATCGCTCGTACTGGAACCACTCGATGTCATGTTGCCGCCTGTCTTGGAAACGTCGTTGCCAAGGATGACGGCCGTATTCGTCGGCGGCGAAGTGCGCACCCTTCGCGCCACCCGCGTAGACTCCCGTAGTGAAACCGACCTTCCAGACGTGCGGCAACAAGAACCGGTCATTGTCTAGTGCCCGCCAGTCCGTCGTCGATACTCGTCGTTCCGGGTACAGCCAGTCTCGATCGACCGCCGCAACGTAGTGCGTCGCGCGTTGCTTAAGGACGTGGTTGATCCGTAGAACCTCGTCTTCCTCAAGTTCGCGCCCGTACTGAATGTCCCCGAGGTGTTTCATCGTCTGGTCGTAGTAGCGCGGGTTCTCGCGAAGCTCCGTCGGCACCGACCACAGATTACGAACTAGCTGAAGGTGCGTGATGATCAGGCACGAGTCCAGTCCAAGCGGGAAGATCGTTCGCGTGCCGATCTGTTTCAGACTCGGATCGTTGGGGTAAGTCCACTCGTCTTTGAACAACACCTTGCAGTAAAAGGTCACCGGATTGTCGGTCACGAGGAACTTCGTCGGGCTCTGGGTTGCACGCGCGATCTCCCAGACTCCTTCAGTCCACATCGTCGCGTAAGACTGGAACACCTCAGTCAAGACGTAGAGAGTCGAGTTACCTTCGTCCCAAGCGAATCGTCGTTTGATCTCTTCGAGTCCTCGCGGTGTTCGAAACCTCTGGGCTCCCATGTAGTGCACGAACGGCTGAAACGCCTCACAGATCTTATCGGTGATTCCTTGGAAACTCGCCATCGCAGCGACGGCCTTTGGGCCGATGTTGTCGATCATGCCGAAGAAGAATTTCTCCAGTTCGTCGGTTGTGCCCGGCGAAATTAAGCGCGTAGAGATCATCCTTGTAGAAACAACTGTCGGGACCGAGATGGCGTATCGCCTTTCGTTGATGCGTGTGTCCGTTTTGTACGATCGTCTCGGGTTCAAGGTCGAGGTAGTAGTACTTGCTCACGCCTGGGGGCAAGAACCTCCGCTGATACCATTCGGGAACGTAGTGATGCGCGTGTGACTGAACTCGGAGCATGACTTTGACTTCCAGCTTCAATCATCAAGACGCCCCGATTCTGGTGCAAGAAAAATCGCACCTTTCCTTGTGCAAGACTTGTGGATCACGAAATGTTTTCTGTGGACGGATAAGGAAAACGGTGTCAAAAGGCCATCAGTATTGAAAACCGTCCGCTACACGCGGTTTGAATCAGGAGGATCTAATCTCTCGTCAAACGGGTTGGGCAGTCGTCAGGCCTTTGTCGTTGGTCGCTGGCCCAAAAGAGGAATTCGTTGTGCTGTAATGGTGCGATGTCCTGGCTAACTATTCTCAACCGCGAAATCGTGGCTTGCACGCGTTGCCCGCGGCTGGTTGCGTATCGCGAGGAAGTCGCTCGCGTAAAGCGGCGCGCCTATCTCAGCTGGGAATATTGGGGAAAGCCCGTGGTCGGATTCGGCGATCCACACGCGCGCGTGCTCATCATCGGCCTAGCTCCCGGTGCACACGGTTCCAACCGCACCGGGCGGCCATTCACCGGCGACGCTTCCGGAAATTTTATGTACCCCGTTTTGCACGAGACTGGATTTGCGAGCCAGCCGACGGCGATCGACCGTAACGATGGCATGAAGTTGAAGGATCTCTACATCACGGCGGCGGTGCGCTGCGCTCCCCCCGACAACAAGCCCCTGCCTGCGGAATTGGTGGCCTGCTCGTACTTTCTCGATCGCGAGTTAGCAGGATTAAAGGAAGTAAAGGTGGTCGTGGCGCTGGGAAAGATTGGCTTCGACGCGTATTTGAATTACCTGAAGCGCCGGGGCGCGCTGACGAGCAAGAAAGCCTATGTTTTCAAACACGGCGCCAGTTACCGGATGCCCGACGGTAAGGTGTTACTTGCGTCCTACCATCCTTCAAACCAGAACACGCAGACCGGCAAGCTGACGCGGAAGATGTTCGTGGAGATCTTTCAAGAGGCGGCAAGAATTGCCGATAGAGAAGGTGAGGCGCCGCTGGTGCCGGATCGTTGACCCTTCCCCCGCTTGGGGGCATAGCCAAAAGCTCGGGCACGAACCGGGGCGGCGCCGTTTGCAAAACAATTGCTGATTTTTGATTGTTGATTGAAAAACTCAACCACTCCGGCGTTTGCTTTTCAATCAGCAATCTGAAATCAAAAATCAGCAATCGTGTCCCGAATCTTTCCCACTACTTCAGCCTGGTTACTGTTACTTCGAGCTGAAACTGTCGTTTGGAGTTGGGATCGTCCACGCTACCGACGACCATTGGCTTGCCCGGCAGCGCCAATGTGCTGGCGTTAATTCGGAATTGGCGTATGGTGGGGCGGGATTCGTGACCAGTCGCTTGATCGGGAATTGCAAAATTGCTGATCTCGGCCCGCACTTGTAAGGGCACACCATCGGGGCGCTCTCCGATTCGGCACCAGATGCTGGTGCCCACGTCCATGTACTGAAACTGTTCGTGCCCGGCCTCGACCGGGACGCGGGTGCCAATCTTGATTTCGTTGGCGTCATCGGCGTTGAGGTTGAGGGAGTACTGGCGAGAGTTGATCCTTTTGCCATCCTCCAGTTCGTTCACCGAGAAGTCGAGGCGGTAGGCGTGTACTGGTTTGTCAGCCACTGGAGCGGGCTTGGCTTCTGCCGTCGACTTTGCTGGAGCAGAATCCTGCGCGTGCGCTGCCCTTCCGCAAATTATGAATCCCAAAATCGTGATTGTCCAAATCGCCGATGCCTTGCGCATAATCCGTTCTCCTTAAGTTTTTGTCTATCTGAGCTTCTATCTTTCTGTTGTTCCGTTATTCCCTTCTTGCGAATCCATGGCCGGAGCGGACGACAAAGAGTTCACTTCTTCCAGTTGGTCTTGGTAAAGCGCCTCGGTCCGCGCCCGGGCGAGCAGCACCGCTTGCTCGGGGTTCTGCGCCACATAGTTCTGCAGAAGTTTTTCCTGCTCGCTCAGTGGCTCGGGCGATGGAAACTGTTCCAGCTTGGGTGCGCTCGCGACTGAGACTTCAGGAGGCGAAAGGCGTAGCGCTGGCTTTCGCACTCTTAGATGAGAGCGAACGTCACGTCTCCGCGCGTTCGATATGACTTCTGTTCCTCTCTCCTTTGGAGCCTGCATTGGCGTCGAGGGATGAGAGGCCACGACCGGATGAGACGGCCTGACCGATCTCAAGGTCAACGCCAGCATTACGACGACGACCGCCGCGACCACGGCAATCGCACTCCAGCGCCCCCACGCGTGATCCGAATCTCGCGCTTGCTCGGCGCGGAGGTTGGCCAGCACACGCTCTTCCAAGCCAGCCCTGGGCTCAGCCACCGCGTACTTCGCCAGCGCCGCATCCAGCATGCGATCGAGTTCGTCTTGTTCCCTATTGGTCATAGTTCTCACCTACTTCCGAGCGGTTCGTGCCGCCAACTTATCGCGCAAAATCTGCCGCGCGCGGAAGACGCGCGAACGCACAGCCGCATCGTTGATGCCCAAAGTTGCCGCGACCTCTTTGGGCGACATCTCTTCGATCGTCGATAAAATCAAAGGCTCGCGCAGCTTTTGAGGAAGAGCCGCGATCATCCGCTCCAGTGCCGCGCGCAGCTCGGCGCCGTGCATGGTCTCGTCCGCCAACGCGTCGGATGAAGCTGCTTCCGGGATTGGCTTTTCTGGATCTTCCAGTGCCACTTCCCGTGTCCTACCGCGTTGCTTGCTCCGATCGACGGCGACCCGCCAGGCAATTCGCGCCAGCCACGTTTTCGGATCTTCCACGGCGGCGAGCTTCGAACTGTAGCGCAGCACTCGCATAAACGTTTCCTGGGTGGCGTCCTCGGCATCGTGGTGGCTTCGCAGCACGGCATAGGCGATGCGGTAGACCAGCCGTGAGTGCTCTCGGACTAGCGCCTCAAGCATCTGGTCCCGGCTGCGCTCGATGGTCGCCAGTCCGCTCAGGATTGCTTCTCCTGCCACCACTCGTTTGCCCTCACTCATGAAGACCATCCGGAGGTCGATTGCGTTCAGGAATTTCTTTGGAAGAACGGGTGGGAGGATTTGTCTTGCGGAGGTGTGTGTGGGGCGGACACTCCCGTCCGCGAATCTTGGGGTCTAGTGGACTCTCGACACAAGTTCACAAATCAAAGTCAACGTCAAAACCAGGCGGACAGGAGTGTCCGCCCCACATAACCTAGAAGCCGACCATGACTGGCTCGGGCTCCAGGCGGATGCCCCAGATTTCTTCGACGCGCTGTTCGATCTGATCTTTCAAGGCGAGGACCTCGGCGGCAGTAGCGCCCCCACGATTCACGATGGCCAGCGCGTGTTTGCTCGAGATGCCGACATGGCCAAAGCCATAGCCGCGGGCGAACCCGGAATGCTCGACCAGCCATGCCGCTGAAATTTTCTTGTTCTTCTCCAGCGCGGGATAGCTGGGCAGGATCAATCCCTTGGCTGCCGCTCGTTGTCTCAAGTCTTCATGCTGCTCCGGCGAGATCACGGGGTTCTTGAAGAACGAGCCCGCGCTCTGGCAATCAGGATCGCCCGGGACAATCAGCATTCCCTTCAGCGCGCGGATGTGCCGCACCGCTTCGCGTGTCTCCGCCAGATTCGGCAGAGTTTCGCGGCCTTCGAAGTGCCGCTTCAAGTCGGCGTAACTGATGCGCGGATCGCCTCCGGGAGCGAGAGCGTAGGTGACCCGTAAAATGATGAACCGTCCCCGCTCCGTCGCATTAAAAATGCTGGAGCGGTAAGTGAAGCCGCAAGCTTCCGGACACAGCTCACGCACCTGGCCATCTTTCATGTCGAACACTTCAACCGACTCGATCGTCTCCGAGACTTCCTGTCCATAGGCGCCCACATTCTGAACAGGCGTTCCGCCTACGCTGCCTGGAATGCCGCTCAGACACTCGATGCCCGCGCATCGCGCCACAACGGCGTGCGAGACGAAGCGGTCCCAGGACTCCCCAGCGCCGACGTCGAATAGAGCTTTGCCGTCGATGTCGGCGGACCGGCGCTCGATTCCGGGAATTGCAACCTTCACAACCAGTCCTGACCAGCCGGTGTCTGCTACGAGCAGGTTGCTGCCGCCTCCCAGAACAAAAAGCGGCAAATCCTTCGAGCGCGCGAATGCGACGGCCTCCTCTACCTCGCCGGGCGATTTGGCTTCTACGAAGAAACGAGCGGGCCCGCCCAACCGGAACGTAGTCAAGGGTGCAATTGGAACATTTTCCTGAAGCAGCATAGGTCGCTTTCACTATACACACGGTCCGCCGGCATCTCACGCTACAATAGAGTCTTACCCCGCGAGAGGAATCGAACTCATATGCCGATGTACCCCGAAATTATGGTTATCCCTATGCGCGAGGAATTGACGCGATTGGGAATTGAAGAACTCCGTACCGCCCAGGAAGTGGACCGGGCGCTGAAGAGCCGTCCCGGAACGACGATGGTTGTGGTGAACTCGATTTGCGGATGTGCTGCCGGGCGGATGCGGCCGGCGGTGCGTGTAGCCATGCAGAATTCCATCCGGCCGGACCATGCTTACTCAGTATTTGCCGGGCAAGAAACGGAAGCGACAGAACGCGCCCGCGGCTACTTCACGGGATATCCGCCGTCTTCGCCGTCGATCGCGATTTTGCGCGATGGCCAGCTCGTCTACTTTATGCCGCGGCGAGACATTGAATCGCGTGAGGCTCCGGCGATTGCCGCTGATCTGAAGGCGGCGTTCGACCGGTTTTGCGGAAAGCCCATTCCGGTCCAATCTTAAGTGCTAGTGGAGAGAAAGACGTAACAAGTTACGTCTCTACGTCTCATTCACTTCTTGAGTGGTTTGCTGGCCATGAAGGCTTTCACCACGATCGCGTTTGGCTGCACGCCTACCGGAATCAGCGTCAGCAGCGAATACTCCGTTGTCTCCAAGGTGCGCCGGGGCTTGCGTTTCTGAATCACGGTCACATCTCCCGACTGGGTGTCGAGCACTAGAAGATAATTTTCATCCGGGGTCAGCGCGAGGCCATCGGGGCGGCTTCCCACGGTTAGGGTGTAGAGGCGGCGGCCCATATCAATGTCATAGATGGCGACGCTGTTCGAGCCGAAGTTGGTGACGTAGAGCCGCGAGTTGTCGAGCGTGACTACGCCGCGAGAGGGATGCTGCCCGATCTCCAGGCTGTTGCCGACCTCGTCATTTCCAGTTTCGATAATCGAGATGCTATCGGAGTCGAAGTTGCATACGATCAACTCGCCGCCGTCGGGTTTGAGCGCGAGGCTGACCGGTGTTCGACCGACGTCGAGCAGCGCCATCAGCCGATCGCTCTTCTGCGTTGCGCCCTGCAATGCGATCGAGGCGACCTGCGAGGAGCCGGAGCAGGCAACGAATGCTTTGGTCGAGTCGGGAAGGATCGCGATCTCCTCCGGCTGCTGGCAGACCGGGATCGTCGAGCGCACGCGCAGGCCTTTGGCGTCGATCAGCGACACGGTGTTGTCGCCGCGATTGCTGACTACAATCGTCGATCCGTCCGGCGAAACCCGCGCCAGGCCCGGCGAAGCGCCCACTCGTATATTGCCCATCACCAGCCGATGCTCGAGATCAATCACGCTTATGTTGGAAGAGGCTGAATTTGCCACATACGCGCGTTTGCCGTCCTCCGACACATCGATGAAGTAGGGGCGGCCATGCACGCCGATGGTCGCAACCACCGTGTTGGTCTCGGCGTCGATCACGCTGACGTTGTTTGAGCCAGTGTTGACGACGTAAATCTCATTCTTCTGGCGGTTGGCGGCGATGCCGGTAGGTTCGCTGCCAACGGGGATGGTCTTTGCCAAGGCGAATGTGCGCAGGTCAATCACGCTTACGGTATTGCTCTTGCCGTTGGTGACGTAGGCGTATTCGCGGAAGGCGGGACCGTAGTCTGGCAGCGTCTGCTCGCGGAAATACCACCAACCAAGTCCGGCGAGGATGGGAATTGTCACAGCGATGAAGAGGAGCTTTCTCAAGATAGTTCGCTCTTTGCGGTTTCTTCTGGCGTCCCTCGTGGTTTAGTTATTCTCTTGCAACGGCAAAAAGCTTGAACCGCCGAGGTCGCTGAGAGAACCCGCAAAGGTCGCAGAGAAAAACTCCGCTCTGGAGAAGAAGAAAGATTAGCAGAACAAACGAGGCATTTTGCGTCGGAGTTCGAGCAACAAGCTGTCAGGGATCAAAATCCCCACCCCTGTCGCAAAGAGCGCGACAAGGGTGGGACAACCTTCGTCGTTACTTGCTAGCGGCGACCGTCTCCCGCGCTCCGATTGCTGGAACGGTGCGTCCTACCACCGCGGCGATCTGGCGCACTTGCACCATCAGCTCATCGAACTGGTCGGGAAACAGCGACTGCGGGCCGTCGGAGAGAGCCTCATCCGGCTTGTGATGCACTTCTACCATCAGTCCATCCGCGCCCACGGCGACTGCCGCCCGTGATAGTGGAGTAACTTTGTTGCGCTTGCCGGTACCGTGGCTGGGGTCGACCAGAATCGGCAGATGGCTGAGCCGCTGCACCGCAGGAATCAAGCTCAGGTCGAGGGTGTTGCGGGTGTGGTCGGCGAACGTTCGCACGCCCCGCTCGCAAAGCGCGACGTTATAGTTGCCCTCGCTCAGGATGTATTCTGCCGCCATCAGAAATTCTTCCAGCGTCGCCGACATGCCACGCTTGAGCAGTACCGGCTTGCGGGCGCGTCCGGCACGCTTGAGCAACGAAAAATTCTGCATGTTGCGGGCGCCGATCTGGATCACGTCGGCATACTCTTCGACCAAATCGAGCGACTCGTGATCGATGGCCTCGGTGATGATCTTCATTCCAAACTGCTGGCGGATTTCCGCCATGATCTGCAGGCCTTCCTCGGCGAGCCCTTGAAACGAATAGGGTGAGGTGCGGGGCTTGTAAGCACCGCCGCGAAAAAACTGCGCTCCGGCGCGACAGACGCGCTCGGCTACGGTGAACGCCTGCTCGCGATTCTCGATGGCGCAAGGCCCGGCGACGATCGCCAGTCCCGGCCCGCCGATCGTCGCTGCAGTGTCGGGGAAACGAATGACGGTGTTGTCCTGCTTAACGTCGCGGCTGACCAGTTTGTACGGCTTTGAGACTTTGATGACTTCCTGCACGCCGGGCATCTCTTCGAGAGTGCCCTGCTCCACTTCGCCCTTGTTGCCGGTAATGCCGATGGCGGTACGTTGCGCGCCGGGCATGGAATGAGCGCGATAGCCCAACTTCTCGATCTTCTCGCAAACGGCGCGCACCTGCTCTTCAGTGGCTTGCGCCTGCATGACGACTAACATAGATTCCCCTTAGGAAAAGGATCTTGTGAGGGCAGCCGCCCTTGGACCGCACCGAGTTAGCTTTCGGCTGTCCGCTCGAGTGCGGCTCGATTTTCTTCCGGCGGCTGCAGGAGAAGCCGCGCTCTAAGTCTACCGTTTGCCACGCTTGCACCGCAAATGCAGCAGTCCTCGTGAATCCATGCAGTTTGGGATTGCATCCAAAAGCACTTGTACGGATTTTCAGCAATCCTTCAGGAGCGCTCATCATGAAAGCAGCCGTCGTCCCTTCCGTAAATGGCAAGTGGGAAGTAAAAGAATGGCAGACGCCCAAAGCCGGTCCCAACCAGGTCGTCATCAAAATTCACGCCAGCGGACTTTGTTATACCGATGTGCATTTGACGCGCGGCCTGTTCGCGCTGCAGTTTCCCCGCGTGCTCGGGCACGAGCCGGTGGGAGAAATCGTCGAGGTCGGTCCGGGAGTGACGTCGCGTAAGGTCGGAGATCGGGTCGGCGTAGGCTGGGTACAACGCGGCTGCGGCCGCTGCGAGTGGTGCCTACGCGGGAAAAAGGAGTTGTGCCAGAACAGCATCTCTACCGGCATCTCAACGCCAGGGAGCCATGCCGAATACATGTTGGCTTTTGCGGATGCCACCATGCTCATTCCCGAAGCGCTCAGCTATGAGCAGGCGGCGCCTATTTTCTGCGCCGGATATACCGTGTGGAGCGGTCTGCGCCTGGCCGATCCTAAACCGCACGAGCGCGTCGCGGTAGTCGGCATTGGAGGACTCGGGCACCTCGCGTTGCAGTATTCCAAGGCGTCCGGCTTCGAGACCATCGCGGTTACGCAATCGAAAGACAAAGAAAAGATGATTCGCGAAATGGGGGCAGACGAAATTGTCGCCAACGGAGACAGGTTGATGGCTGCCGGAGGCGCCGATGTGCTGCTTGCGACCTCGAACTCATGGGCGGCGACCGCAGAAGCCGCCAAGGGCATGCGTCCAGACGGCCGCATCATCCTGATGGGCGTAGGCCCTGAGCCGCTGAACTACACGCCTGAACTCATGTTCAAACGTGTCCGTCTGATCGGATCGAGTCAGAACGGCCCAGAGTATTTATATGAAGCATTGGACTATGCGGCGAAGGGCAAAGTGAAGGTGGTTGCCGAAACCTACAGGCTCGACGAAATCCGCAAGGCCTACGATCGCGTTGCCGACGGCAAAGTGCGGTTCCGAGCGGTCATCACGATGAATTAAATAGCCATGTGGGACGGGCGCGCCGAGCGAGCAAGACAGGGCGAGTGGTTATACTTTTCTCATGCCCCGCTCCATGGCGCGCGAACAGGACATTCTTAAGACGCCCGTGCCGAAACGCCCGCCCCGCTTGACTTCCCGCCGCATCGGCATTCACACATCTTCGGCCGGAGGCGTGCAAAATGCTGCTGAGCGGGCCTACCGGCTGGGCTGCAATACGTTCCAGATTTTTTCCTCGAGCCCGCGCCAATGGGCGCCGTATGAACTGGGCGAGCCGCAGTGTGCCGAGATGAACCGCCTGCGAGCCAACTACAATCTCAAGCCGCTGGTGATTCACACCAATTATCTTGTGAACCTTGCCAGCTCGAATGAAATTCTCCTGCAGAAGTCGATGCAGGCTTTTCGCGGCGAAGTGGAGCGAGCGCTTTCTCTGTGTGCGGAGTATCTGGTCTTGCATCCGGGCTCATTTCGCGGCGCGGACCGCGAACAAGGACTGCTACGGACGGCCGCTGCGATTGCCGCATCCACGCAGGGGCTGGACCTTGCTGGGGGCGGTTTGACGATCCTGATCGAGAATACTGCCGGGGCGGAATTTTCACTTGGCGGAAGCTTTGAGCAAGTGGCGGAAGTTATGGACCGACTGCGCGGGGTGGTTCCCGTCGGCGCTTGCATCGATACGTGCCACACGCACGTGGCCGGATACGACATCGTCAGTAAGGATGGACTCGATGAGACCTTGCAGCATCTCGATGCAACGATTGGATTGAGTCAGGTGAAAGTCTGGCACTGCAATGACGCCAAGGCCACGCGCGGATCGAAACTCGACCGGCATCAGCATATTGGCAAGGGAACCATCGGCAAACAGGCTTTCCGCATACTCCTGAACGACCTTCGCCTGGCCCATGCCGCGTTCATTGCGGAGACGCCGATCGACCAACCCGGAGACGACCGGAGAAATGTCGCAGCGCTGAAGGCATTGGTGGAGATGTGACCTGCTCGCGCATCCCTTGCGTGGAATTTACGAATCTGTTAGTGTTTAACAAGTTAAACATATGCTCGGCATCCGGCTAGAACCCGAACTCGAAAAGAAACTTGATTCGCTCGCCAAAGAAACGGGCCGAAGCAAGAGCTACTATGCGCGCGAGGCCATTCGCCAGTATCTGGAAGATCGCGAAGACTACCTAAAAGGGATTGCGGCGCTTGAGCGGCGTGAACCAACCATTACCCTCGAAGAGTTGGAGCGCCGGCTTGGTCTTAATCCGTGAAGCCCTCCGAGAGCCCCTCGAAGCAAGACTGGCGGATTGAGATTACACGGACAGCTGAAAAGCAGATTACAAAACTGAGCCGGTCCGCCCAAAAAATAATCCAGCGATTCTTGCGCGAACGATTGCTTTCGACTGAAAATCCCAGGCAATGGGGCAAGCCATTGCACGGCGAAAAACGTAGTCTGTGGCGATATCGGGTGGCCGACTATCGCTTGATCTGTGACATCCAGGATGAAAAAGTAGTCGTGCTCGTGCTGGAAGTCGGCCACCGCAAAGACATCTACCGTTGATTGTAGGATCCCAGGATTCACGAAATCGTTATCGTTGTAAAATCAAGGATTATTCCAGAGCGCACGATCCTCACTATGCCGCAGGAAGAAAAATCGGAAGCCACCGTGACGGAACGTCCTAACCCGGAGCGCAGCGATGAGCGCTACGATGCCCAGCGTGTAGAGAATAAATGGTTCGAACGCTTTCAGCAGGATGCCGCGCTCTACGCTGCCGAACCCGACTCGGCGAAGAAGAAATATTACGTGCTCGAAATGCTGCCTTATCCCTCGGGCGTTCTGCATATGGGGCACGTGCGCAACTATGCCATCGGCGACGCACTGGCTCGCTATATGTGGATGAACGGTTACAACGTGCTTCATCCCATGGGCTGGGATTCCTTTGGCCTACCTGCGGAAAATGCGGCGATCCAGAACAACACGCCGCCGCGCCAGTGGACGTTGCGGAATATCGCCAACATGAAGGCGCAAATGAAGCGCCTCGGCTTCGCTTACGACTGGTCGCGCGAGGTTACTACTTGTTTTCCGGAATACTACCGCTGGAACCAGTGGTTCTTCCTGAAGTTGTTCGAACGAGGACTGGCTTATCGCAAAAAAAGCAAAGTGAACTGGTGCCCGAAGTGTGCGACCGTGTTAGCTAACGAGCAGGTGGTGAACGGATGTTGCTGGCGCCACGAAGATACTCCGGTGGAACAGCGCGAATTGGAGCAGTGGTTCCTGCGCACCACGAAGTATGCCGACGAATTGTTGCACGATCTCGATAAGCTCGAGCACTGGCCGGAAAAAGTCCGCACCATGCAGCGCAATTGGATTGGCCGCAGCGAAGGCACGCTGGTTGACTTCAAACTCGTCGGACCGACTGGCCCCGCAGGCTCCACGATCAGCGTCTTCACCACGCGCGTCGATACGATTTATGGTGCGACCTCGGTGCAGCTTGCTCCCGAGCATCCCGTCGTCAAAGATCTGACTGCGGCGAATGCGGATTTGCGGGCGAAGGTTGAACAACTCATTACCGAACAACGCAAAGCGAAAGAAGCCGGAGACATCGGCGAAATCGAAAAGCACGGCGTCCCCACGGGACGCTATGCCATCAATCCGTTCAACGGCGAGAAGGTTCCGCTCTGGGTCGCCAACTATATCTTGATGGACTATGGCACGGGCGCCATCATGAGCGTGCCGGCGCACGACGAGCGCGACTACGAATTCGCGAAGAAGTACAAGCTGGAGATTCGCATTGTTGTGCTTCCGCGCTCGGATGATCCCGAAGAGACAGTGGCCGAGCCGCCGTTGCCTTTCGTGACGCACGACGGCTTGCTGATCAACTCGGGCCCCTACAACAACCTTAGCTGCGACGATGCGATTCAGAAGATGTCGGCGCATGCGGAGAAACACGGATTCGGCAAAGCTACGGTCACTTATCGCCTGAAGGATTGGGGGATCTCGCGGCAACGCTATTGGGGCACGCCCATCCCGATGCTTTATTGCGAGAAGGATGGCATTGTCCCCGTGCCCGAAAAAGATTTGCCGGTAATCCTGCCCGAGAAAATGGACGTCACTCTAACTGGCGGCTCACCGTTGAGTCGTGTGCCCGAATTCGTGAATGCCACTTGCCCGAAGTGCGGCGGTCCGGCACGCCGCGAGACCGATACCATGGACACGTTCGTCGATTCGTCATGGTATTTCTACCGCTACACCGATGCGCACAACGATCGGGCGCCCTTCGATTCCGCCATCGCCAAATACTGGTTCCCCATTGATCAGTATATCGGCGGCGTCGAGCACGCCATTCTGCACCTGATCTATTCACGTTTCTGGACCAAGGCGATGCGCGACATGGGATTGATCGAGAACGCAGAACCGGTTGAGCGGCTGTTTACGCAGGGGATGGTCACGTACCAGGGCGCGGCCATGTCCAAGAGCCGAGGCAATGTGGTTTCGCCCGATGAGATGGTCGCACGCTATGGCGCCGATGCCGCGCGTCTCTACGTGCTCTTCGCCGCGCCGCCCGACCGCGATCTTGACTGGCAGGACTCGGGCATCGAAGGCATTCAGCGATTTTTGGGTCGCGTGTACCGGTTCGTGGAGGGGAATGCGCGCCCGCAAGAGCCGGACTGGCATAAACCCTTGCAGTCGCCTCTCGGCATTTCGGCGCGGCGACTTCAGCGAAAGCTTCACCAAACCATAAAGCGCGTAACGGACGATTTTCAGGGACGCTGGCACTTCAACACCTGCATCTCGGCGATCATGGAATTACTAAACGAAGCCAACCGCAGGGCGTTGGGAAGTGGGCCGACCCAAGACCCTGTGACGGGTGCGCCCATCATAGGGGATGACATTCCGCTAGCTCTTCTCGCCGATGTGCAACGCAACCTCGTCTTGCTGCTTGCGCCCTTCGCGCCTTATCTCGCCCATGAACTCTGGGAAATGTTGGGCGAAAAGGGGAATCTGCTCAAGGCGGCGTGGCCAAAGTACGACGCCGCGTTGGCCAGGGAAGAGGAAATCGAGATTCCAGTGCAGATCAATGGGAAGTTACGTAGCCGCGTGGTTGTGTCTGCGGACGCAAGCGAAGAGACGGTGCTTGACCGGGCGCTCGCCGACGAGAAAGTGCGGACGATGATTGCTGGCAAGCAGATTGTGAAGAAGATCTGCGTGCCGGGCAAGCTCGTGAATATCGTCGTGAAGTAATATCGAAACAACTGCTCGGGGGCGCCCGCGATTTTTGTTGCGTGCGGTATCCTAGCGAGGAACGGTCAATGCCTGTTGCTTCGCCAACGCTCGAAGGATTTCGCGCTGCATTCCGACGGCCGTCATTCACGCTGGCGGAAATTATGTGGCGCTGGATCACGGGCTTCACGGCGGCCGCGCTGCTTGTTTTCGGAGTCTTCGAATACCTCAACACGCTGCCGGTGACCAACGGCGAACTTCTTTTTCTGCGCACCCGGCATCCTTATCTCGTGGGAGAGGCTCTCGCTCACATTCTGCGCGGAAGCCTGAACCGCGCGGTCATGGCTGGACTGCTGGCGGCGTTGATGCTGACCGTTTTGTGGATGATCGCCGCTTCCGTCGGCCGGATTGCGACCGTGGGGGCACTGCTGGACTATTTTCGCCGAGACGACATTAGCAATCGCGATGATAGTGAGGGAGCCGTTGCGACCGACGTCTCTACGGAGCGGGGTCACAGCGATGCGTTGACTGCGTTGGTGCGACTGAATTTTCTGCGCATTGTCGTGGCGGTGGCTGGAATCTTGGGATACTTGGGCGCGGCGATTTTGGCAGGCTATGCCTCGCCGGACGCGAACCCAAGGCCAGGATTGGCGTTCCTTCTTTTTGTGCCGGTAGCGGCACTCATCTGTCTGGTGTGGTGGGCTCTCAATTGGTTATTGTCGCTGGCGGGAATGTTTGCGGTTCGCGACGGCGAAGACGCGGTGGGTGCGATCGCTACCGCCGTTACTTTCTGCCGCGAACGCACCGCAGCAGTTTTTGCAGTCAGCACCTGGACTGGCTTGGCGCATCTGGTCGTTTTTGTCGCGGCGACGACTGTCGTATCGCTTCCCTTGGGATTGGCGGGCCTGTTACCGTGGCGACTGGTATTCGCGGTGGTGCTTGTGGTGACCATGGTTTATTTCGCGCTCGCTGATTGGCTGTACATGGCGCGCCTTGCAGGCTACGTCTTCATTGCGGAAACACCTTTGGCATTCTTAGCGCCGCCGCTGCCGCCGATCACGCCGACTATGCCGGCGCAGATGGCTCCACTTCAGACCACGATCGACCGAGACGAATCGATTTTGAGCGATGTGCCTCAGTCGGGCCTAGTGCAATGGTGTGAGGGATGAGGCACGCTCTTCATTCGTAGTTCCGTCACCACGCCACAATATCCATAGCAGGGCAACGAACGACGGCACGGAAACCTGGACGTGTGTCCAGCGGGACAACGGACCGAATAAGGGCAGCACATATACGAAATATAAAAGCAGACGCAACGCGGGACAGAACGCGAACTGCGTACGCGTCAAAGTCCAGTCCACAAGCAGCAACAGCACCGGCGCGAGAACAAGCAGGTCGTAGACGAAGAGATGAGGGTTGACGAGGACGGCTGCGAGGGTCAGCGCGGAGAAGCGAATGGCGAGCGGAGCCGGAGATTTCCAAACGGCCGCGGACAGTGCAATCACGAACACGGAACTTAGACCATAGAGAGTGAGCGCGAGTTCCGGCCAGGGAATGAGCAACATCCAAAAGGAACGCAGGGAATGCATCTGGATGGGAGCGAGGCTGAGTTCTACGCCGCCGCGTGACAAATTACGGAGCGCGTCGAGGTAGGCGTGCATAACCACTGGCCCGAAATAAATTTTGGCAAGGACGAACTGGGCGCCCGCGGAAACTACGAGGCCCAGGAATTCCTTCCACGCGCGCGCCAGCAGCAGCACGATGGGAATGGCGACCAGGAATTGCGGCTTGAAGAATAGAAATCCCAGCGCAAATCCTGCCAGCCAGCCGCGATCTGCGCGGAATGCAAAATAGGCAGCGGTAAAGCAGGCCAGCACGAGCGCTGAGGTCTGGCCGCGCACGAAGAAATGAAAGAGCGGGGGAAACGCAATCGTGCAGATCGCCACTGTTGCGCCGTGTGGGCGGAGATTGGGACACGACCTCCAGACCAGATAGATGCAACCGAAATAGATGAAGAGACTGGCGGCGACCCAGATTCGCGCGGCGATGGGAAACGAGAATCGGGCCAGCGGGACGAGCACGAGACCAACTTGTGGCCCGTAAAGATTGGGCAGGCGCACGCGGCTGGGTTGACCAACGACGGTGTTGATTATGTCCGCCGCGACGTGCTCGTTGTAGAGTTCCGTGGCGCGGCCGTGAGCAATCAGGCTTGCGGAAATGTAAGACGGCAGAAAATCCTGAAATTTTATATTGCCTGCGCGATCCAACAGACCAGGTGTTGCATAATCAACCGCGCACACTGTCCATAGGCAGAGCGCGAGAAGAAGGGCCTGCGCGCGAATGCGGCTGGGGTTGAGCCACGCTGCCGCGGAGATGATCCAAGCCGGCGCTTTTTCAATCACGGAACTGGCTCGGCGTTCTTAAGCGCGTCATCCAGGGACTGACCGGCGCGATGAGCACTGGAGGCGACGAGAATGCGCCAGCCATCATCGTAGTCGCGAAATCCTACGGTGGAGTTGTAATGTAAGTCGCCGGAATAGAGCGCCGCCCCGACTTCGTTCAAGGGCAACCATTTCCAGGTGAAGTCAACTTCGGCAAGATTGTTCTGCTTGCTGATGCCGGCGACGCCCACCAGTTCCCTTCTGGCCACGGGAATGAAGAGCGTGGACTTGTCGGCTTCATCCTTGGGGATCAGCGCTCGAATCGTGTCTACGCCCGAAGGAGTCAGCAGAACATCCCAGCACGGCGGCGGCGTGATGCCCGGAGAGCAGGTGGCCGTGCTCGCGGAAATCCAGCCACGGTGCTGAAGGACGAGGTATTCGGGCGACGCATACTCTTTGTTGGAGAGGATTCCGGTTTGCAATTCGAATTGTTGAGGAACTCTGAAAGCTTCGGTAGCGGAGATTAAGTCGGCGGCGAGGCGGCGAGTCAGGAAATCACGCGGAGAACAGGATAGGAGAAAGAAGATACCGAAAACGGAGAGAATCGATTTCTTTCTCATGAGATCAGGCTATACGCCAACAGGCCGGGCTTTGCCCGGCGGACAGCCGAGGGCGGCTGTCCCCACGTGTTCTGATTAACGACTTGTGATTGTAAATAAACGGAAGCGTTTGTGCGGGGAGAAAGGTCGGTCGGTGATCTGGCCGTCGAATTCGGCGGCCCAGCGGCCGGGAATTTGGGTGGAGCAGCGGGGACAGCGGCCTTCGGGAGTCAGCCGGTAGTCTTGAATCAAGTATCCGTACCGGCGGATCAAAGTTTCGCGGCACTGGGGGCAGCGCGTATTTTCCCAATCGCCGACCATGCCTGGAAGATTGCCGGCATAGATGTAACGCAGACCAGTTTCTTTCCCGATTTCAGCGGCTCGCAATAAATCCTCGACGGTAGTGTCGCGCTGCCCGTCTCCCTGCATTTTGTAGTCCGTGTGGAATGCAGTCACATGCCACGGAATGTCAGGCGAAATGCCTGCGAGGAATTCAGCGAGGCGGCGCAGTTCGTCAGAGGAATCGTTGAAGCCGGGAATGAGGAGCGTGACGATCTCCAGCCATAGTCCCATCTGGTGAATCCGGCGAATGCTGTCGAGGATGGGTCCGATGCGTCCGCCGAGTTCGTGGTAGTGGCGGTCATCGAAACTCTTGAGATCAACTTTGTAGAGATCGAGCCACGGCCGCAAGTATTCCAGCACCTGGGGAGTGCCGTTGCCGTTGGAGACAAATCCGGTAAGCAGGCCATTAGCCCGCGCCTCTTTGAAAACGGCGACGGCCCATTCGCTGGTAATCAACGGCTCGTTGTAGGTGCTGACCAGAACTTTGGCGCCCTGATCGAGGGCGTCGCGAACCAGGTCCTCGGGAGTTGCATCGACCGGCGGCGAGACTGCATTCGGGTCGCGCAGAGCTTGCGAAGTGACCCAGTTCTGACAGTATCCGCAGTGCAGATCGCAACCCAGCATGCCGAAGCTATAGGCCAGGGCTCCGGGATGGGCATGGAAAAACGGTTTTTTTTCGATGGGATCGCATTGCATGCCGGCGGTATAGCCCCAGGGAACATAAAGCGTGCCGCCCCGGTTGTAGCGGACCTTGCACACGCCGGGCTGGCCGTCGGGAATCGGGCAGCAGTGTCCGCAGGAAAAACAGCGGACGCGGTGATTGTCGAGCTTTTCGTAAAGAGAAGGGTCCGCTTCGCGGACTCGCTGGTCCAGAACTTCGCGCAGGGTGGGCACAAAAACCTCTACCAATATTCTATCGCGGAGGAGTGACCGACGTGCGGAGCTGGCGCCCGCTGGAGAAGCCTGCTCCGGGCTTCTTCGCCATGTGCTGTTGCAGCCACAAGTCAGCCTGCTGCTCGATCGCAGCAGCCTGTGCGCGCGTCATGCCAGCGGTGAGAACCGCCGCGAGATCGCGACTCTCTTCATCGCCGCGAGCGCGGGCCAGGACAGTCCAAAAATATGCCTGATTCACGTCTTTAGCTGTGCCGCGGCCGCCCCAGTATAGAAATCCCAACTTGGCTTGAGCCGCCAGGCTGCCGTGATCGGCTGCGCGGGCGAACCAGCGGAAGGCTTGTCTTTCATCGCGCACGATTCCATTCTTTTCGTCGCCTTGAAAGTAACGAAGGCCCAAGGCATTCTCGGAGATGGGATCTCCCTCAGTCGCCAACTGCCGGATCAATTCGAAAGATGGAACCTCGGTGGCGGGACTGGAGACGGAAGCCTGAGTTACATCGGACCGCGGCGGTTCAGAGGAAGCCAGCACGGTCTGCATCGGCATTCGGCCGTGCTGCTCGAGCTTGGCCTGAATCAGAGGAGCCAGATTGTAGCCGAGAACCAGCGCGATCGCGGCAGCGGCACAAATCAGAAGAATCAGGTGCGAACCGGGCAGGCTGATGCTGCCGGCGACTTTTTCTTCTGATTCTTCCGGCTTTTTTTCTTCTCCAGGAAGCGATGCAAAAAGCACACTTCCCTGCACCGGCGGAAACTGCGGAGCGGGCTTTTCCGGCACCAGAGGGGGCAGATTCTCGGTGCGAGCGGCGCGGTTAACGGCGGTGAGCACAGTGTCCGCGAGGCGCTGCAGCAACGCTCCCTCGGCTTGAGAAAACGTATTGGCCTGACCGGAAAAAACCTCGAGAATTCCGATCGATTTCCTGCCCACCCGCACTGGAACGGCAACCATGGAGCGAATGCCCAATGCACGGCAACTTTCACGGTCCACGCGAGTGTCAATTTCGGCATCGTCACAGCGGAGCAGGCTTCCGGTCTTCACGCACTCTCCGGAGAAACCAGACCCGACTTGCAGGCGTGCTCCCACGGGCGGAGCATCGCGACCGGAACTGGCGCGACAAATCATGTAGTTCGGATCGGCCTCGGCCAGCGCGATGGCGGATCCGGATGCGCGAACCAGGGTTTGGGCGCGTTCTGCAATCAATCGAAGAGCTCCGGCAAGGTCGGAGCCCAATGCGTCTACCTGGCGTTGCACCGCGGTCACGGCCGCGAGCGTGTCGCTGTAGTTCGGACGCGGAGCAACAGGGGTTCCAATCTGCGTCTCGCCATTGGCCACTCCGGCCATCACGTTGACGAAGAGCCACTCCCGTAATCGCGATAACGATTTCGGCGGTAGTTCGGAGAAACGAAGACCGGCACGCCCAGAAGGATTCGACCAGATCACCTGCCCAGTGGTGTAAATGTGCTCCGGGCATTCGGCGAGATCGAGGCAAAGATTTACGCGCGCTTTGACTTCAAGAGGGGAATGGCATTGCAGGGCCACGCCATCTTCGCTGATGTCTACGATCTCGTGCAGATCGAGTGTCGCGCCTTGCGATTCGGAAGTAAAAGTGGCGTAGGCGGGAGTCTGTATCTTATGGCGCACACGCCTGCGACGGTTTGGTGAAACCGGCGGCAACGACGGGTTCATGACGGCCATCGGGAGGGGCCTGAATTCTCGACGCTACATATTAACCCGAGATTGTGGAAAAGTAAGCAGGAATAAAAAAATAGGAAGGACGACAGGAACAAGGCAGCGAGGAGGTTAAGTGAAGTCTTCAGGCTGAGGCACCAGCGTTGGCGGAACCTAACCGGAGCGGCGTAGGAGCTGCGCCTGGCGCAGGGTGGAGATGCGCGAGATTGCCGCCACCATCATGCTGGAAAGCAGTTGCATGGTCGCCACATCGCGTTCGTCAAAGGCTCCCGGAGACGAAGACAGGACCTCGAAAACACCCAGGGTCCGGCGATAGTGACGCAGCGGCGAAACCAGAATCGAACGGACTCCGAGGCGGCGGCAACTGGCCAGATCCACGCGAGGATTGCGCTCTGCATCGTGACAAAGCATGATCTCGCCGGAGCGCACTGCCTCGGCGGAAATTCCGGCGTCGGTTTGCAGACGAACTCCGAGATCAGGAGCGGTTCGTCCCGCCCGGGCCCGGCACACAATTTCCTCTCCCGCCCGCAGCGCCATGGCCGCTCCGGTCGCGCCCGTTAAGTGCTGTGCACGTTCCGTAATGGCGCTGATCGCGGGCTCAAGGTCGAGTTCCGCCGGATGAATCTCGGCTTCTTCCGTAAGATGCATCGCCTGGAACCCGGAGACCGGATGTGCGGCATTGGCCACGCGAAGCTGCGTGCGCAAAGCAAGAGATGGCATGCGGGAGTGATCCGCGATGTTCACGACGTCAGCAGTGGGGACCGTGCGCAGCAAATCGCGCACCAGATTGTTCAGTTCGACATCGGTGATAAGATGCGCGGCCTGCTGTTGGAGCATGGATCCGCCCAACACGCGCGACAGACCGAGCAGGGCCTGGCTTCCGCAGGCCAGGCAGTAAGACTTGCTGTTGTTGCTGATCAGCTCACACTGCACGCAAAAAGTGGCAGAGTGCAAAGGGACAAAATTGACGTCCTTGAAAGCCGTGCCATACACAGTCTTGCGAAACATTGCCTGATCCTCGCTTCCGCATGGTGCTATTGAAAGTAAACAGATGACGGAGGGTGAGGGAGTAGCGGTAGTGGTTCGGGGCTGTGGAAAAGTGGGGCGTGAGCGGTCTTCATTCGCCTCGCAAACATGCCGAATACTTAATCGCGGACGAAGCGGAGACAGTTCTGTCGGAATCTTCACGGAGCGCCTCCGATCGACCGCTGAGATTTTAAGGGAACGTACCGAGGCGGAAAAATCGGTTGCCGGACCTTGTCGCCCTCGGATGAGGAAGGCTACAGCAAGAGAGTTTTCATGCACGAGCAACTACCGCCGGCCTTTTCGAACTCGGTGGTTTCGACGAGCACGGGCTTCAGTCGCTCGTGGTGGAGAATCTCTTCCAACTGAGGAGAGATATGAGGCGTGATGTAGTTGCCGTTAACGACGATTCCATTGCCCATAAAGCGATGAGCCTCCTCGGCGGTGAGCAGGTGAACGCGCTTCCAGAATTTGTGAAGAGAGGCGAGCGCTTCGGAGGAATACGCGCCCGGGAAAATCAATGCGGCTTCGTTGTTGAGAGGGCACAGACAAGTGTCGAGGTGATAGCAATATGGATCGACCAACTGCAAGGGCACGACTGGAATCCCCATTTCGAACATCGCCGCGGAAAATTTCTCGATGCCGCCGCGAGTGCTGCGAAAGCCATATCCGCCATAAATGCGGGAACCATCAGGATGCCAGAGCAGATCACCGTGGCCTTCAAGGTAGTCGTCGCCGTAGTCGAGATCGATGATGCGATAGTCGCGCGCGCGAAACCAGTCGGTGTAATGCGATACTTCGCGCTGCCGCGAGGCATACTTCATGCGACTGGGCACTACAAATTTTCCGTAGCCGATTTTCTTCCCGGCGAAAATTTGATTGGCCGCGAAGACCATATCTTCGAGGCCTTCAACAGGATGAATAGTTTCAATTTCGCAGCCGCTCTGTTGCAAAACGCAACAGAGATTTTCCCACTGGCTGCGTGCTTTCGCGCGATCCACTGGGAACTCTCTCGACATGTAGGGATTTTTCTGATCGACGACATCGAAATAATTCGGCGGACAGAGCAAAACTTTGAGCATACGATTAATGGTAGCCGCTCGAACGAAGCACCTACAAGGAATCGTCGACGAAGCATCGGCCTCGATGCCGAATAGTCGGCAAAGGGAAACACAAGGGCGGATACGCGCATCCTCCGCTCATCCGAAGATCTCCCGCACGTCCCGGCAACTCCGTGGCATGCAACGTGCAAACAATTTCGAATCCAGTGGTTCGTCAGAAACGATTTTGATCAACAGGAAGTGAGAATATGCTAAGCCGATGTGCCAATTCCGAGTGCGGCAAACCGTTTCTCCGGCTCCGAGAAGGTAAGCTGTTCTTGGTGGAGACAGGGCGCGTTCCCAAACCGGGAGAATCAGCAACTCCTCCATTCGTTCGCCCCAGGCAACAGCAACGGTGTGTGGAACATTTCTGGCTGTGCGATGACTGCGCCGCACATTGGACTCTGGCCTATGATCAAGAGCGTGGAATCACACTGGCTGCACTGCGGCGGCCCATCTTGAGCGTTGCTGCAGCGGCTGGCAGTTCGACCGGAGTTGCGTAGCCGCCGTTTGGCTACACATCCTCACTCTTTCGCAAGGTCTTCCAGTCCTCGCGCACTGCCTCCGACATCTCTTCGGTAGCCCTATGTAGCCACTTCGCCTTCTGCTTTTGCATGTGGGCAAGAATCGGCTTGCGGGCGGTCTTGGTTCCGAGATGAATGTTTGCGGTTTCCCATCCCATGGCGCGTAGCAGGCGCAATTCCTTGCCCGGCGCGCGAAGCGTTGCCAATTCGATGCGCGAGCAATGCGGGCTTAATCGGCGGACGATCCAGCGCCCACGCAACTGAACGAAAGGATCGACACAGCGCACGGCCCGGCTGATGATCGCCTGGTAGAGAATCTCAGGCGGGCCTTGATGATCCTTTGCCCAATAGCATGCCGACGAAACCAGGGCCTTGGCCTCGCGGGCGACCCTGCCGCCGTGCCAGTCAGCGATGGCGACATAGCGCGCGTGCCCCAGGCTTCCCAGACCCGCTACGCGAGTCGCCAACCGATAAACCAAATCTCGGGCGGGCATGAGGTGCTCAAGCGCGTCGATTGCGCTGATGGGAACGTCGCCTTTTACAGTCGGGAGAGCATCCATTTTCGCCCAGAAGTGGACCGGGTCTCGCAGTTCACTCTCCGCGATCTGACGCAGCCACTCGTGGTTCTCGCCCAGCACGAACGGCATTCCTCCCGCCTGCAAGCTTTCGCGATAGCCTTCGAGAATGGAATCGCAGATGTCTTTGTGTTTGAGCGGCAAGTGCCCAGCCTCTGAAGCGAGATGCGCGCTCACCGCCAGGCGCACCAGATCGTTGGCATAGGACATGGGATGGGCTTCGTCGAAGTCATTGACGCCCCAGATCAAGCGGCCTTCGATGTCGCGCCAGGTGCCAAAATTTTCCACGTGCAGATCGCCAACTGCCAGCACTTGTGGTCCGTGAGCAAGATCGGGACAGACCTCCGGCCAGATTTGCGCCCAGCGATAAAACGTAGCGCGCAGGAATGGGAAAACTGCCGCCTTCATGTTGGCATGTTTGAGCCGCAGATCCTTGGTGACAACATCCGTGCGATGGCCTAACCAGTCTTCGAAGTGGCGGGTCGCTTTGACAACGTTCATAGCGTCGCCACGATAGCGAGGAATGCGGAATCAAGTCAACGGGAGGAGCAAATCTTCGAGGACGCGGGGCCGTCGTGATTCTTGGGCCTGGCCTCGGGACAACGTGAATCAAAATCCCCACCCTGTCGCGGAAGACGCGACAAGGGTGGGGCACCCGGAGGTCGAAGCAGGTAGATCAGTGCTTGTAGAAGGCGGCGTTCTTCTCGATGAATTCTTTCTTTTCTTCCGGCACGTCGTCGAGGGCGTGAATCGAATCGGAGGTGCAGGCCGGAATGCAAGCGCCACAGTCGATGCAGCCCTCGGGATCTACATACATTTGAGTGGCGGCTTCGAAACCCGGCTCGTCCTGCTTGGGATGGATGCAGTCGGTAGGGCAAACTTCAACGCAAAGGGAGTCCTTGATGCACGTATCTGTGATTACGTAGGCCATGGTGAATCGATCTCCAGAATAAAATGAGAGCCTTCGGCTCGCTCAACAGTCAGTGTAAGAAGCACGCAAAAAGCGGGCCGTGATTTCGGTCACAGGCGGTTGTGCGCGAAGGGGAATTACGAGACGGGAAAGCGGGATTCGGTTGTGATTTCGAAAGGTAAGACTCAGATGATAGAAATCACGCGGAACTGTGATGACCGTCACAGAAATGCGAAGGCGACAGGTCTTAAATAGCGACAATTGAAGTAGGCCTTCTAGTGAATAAAGATCGCCCGGCCCTACCCACAGAACCCCACAAGCCGTTTCCCCAGACGGCAAGGGCCGGGCGCTTGAAGGCTTGAGCAAAGCCTTCGTTCTTCCTCGGTTTACTCCTGTGCTATTTCATTCGTGCTCTGTCTGCAGTTGGCAGAGACGTGTGTGTACCCGTAGACACGCTGTGGCCACCCATATACTCGGCCAGTACGTTCTGCAGCCGCTAACTCCATTTGTTTCAATGCGCTAACGATTGGCTCTCTTCCTGCCATACCAGTGTACGACGCAGTTGGTGGGAGCCGACATGGAACGCGCAGCCAGCAAAGCAGCCACAAAACCAACGTCAGGATGCATCCTTGCAATCGTCGTCGCAGCGACTTTGACTCTAGCTCTCCCCGCATTCGCGCAGACTGCGAAGACCACGGCTGACCGCGCGGTCAACCGAATCGTCCTGATCAGTCTTGCGGACCGCAAACTGGCCGTGATCGAAGATGGTGACGTTCTCGCTACGTTTCCGGTCGCAGTTGGCGCGGCAACCAGTCCAAGCCCCACCGGGACATTTCAAATCGTCAACCGCGTTTCGAATCCGACTTACTACCACCCGGACACGGTGATCCCGAGCGGCAAAGACAATCCCGTGGGAACGCGGTGGATCGGACTCAACCAAAAAGGATATGGAATTCACGGCACGAATGCGCCGAAGTCTGTGGGACACGCGGCTTCGCACGGCTGCATCCGGATGCGCAATCGCGATGTGGAGCGACTGTTCACGATGCTCCGCGTCGGCGATGCCGTGGAGATTCGTGGTGAGCGCGACGCGCAAGTTGCGGAAGTCTTCGGGAATAGCGTGGACGATACGACTGTGGCTGACGCGGACGCTCCCGCGCAGGACGGCGGGCAACAGGAAGAGTCGTCCGAAGTTTTGAACTCGGTCGAGTGAACAGAAGAAATCTCAGGAGGACTTATGCAAATGGCAATCACATTCCTGGCAGTCGTGGGCGGAATGGTTTTCTCGCTGGCGGTGGCGTTGCTGGCGGAGGAGCTGATTTTTGGGCAAGTATTCCGTCTGTTCTTCGCTCCAGCCAAACTGGCGCGGCAGACGGTCGCGGTGAAAACGGAACAGACGCGCTAAGGCGCAAAGGAGAACGACAATGCTGGCGTTGAAGTATTTGCTGATTGCCGGTGGCCTCGGGATGGTTCTCGTGGCTGTGAGCATTTTGGGTTATGACTTGTATCGCGAATTGCTGTATCGGCGCGCGCTTGCTACTCCAGGCGCCAGCACGATGCCGCCCCTTCCGCAATGGCGCTGGCAGACTTCGCTAGCGCTCGCGCTGCTGGCCTGGGGACCGATTCTGCTGGCATTCAGCATTGTAGTGGTCCCAAGCGGCATGGCGGGAGTTCGCGTGAGCCAGATGAGCGGGACAGTGCCCGGCACGCTGTATCCCGGCGCGCATTTTGTAGTGCCGCTGGTCGAGGATGTCGCGGTGTTCGATACCCGCGATCAAGTGTTCACTACGGGCGAATCGGAAGATGGCAAAGCAGCAGCCGCAAACGTTTCGAACAAGTCGCAACTACTCGACGTGCAGGCGAAAGAGGGACTCACGCTCGGCCTGGCAATCACGGTGCGTTATCGTCTCGACCCGAAAAAGCTGGACTACATCCAAAGCAACCTGCCGCGTCCGGTGGAACGGGAAATCGTTCCGCCCATCGTAGCCAGCGTGTGGCGGGAACTGGTTCCGAACTACACCGTGCGAGATGTTTTTTCGGCCAAGCGCGAAGAGATACGTCGGAAAGCAGCCGGCATGATCACGCAGAAGTTAGCGGCCGATGGAATTGTGGTGAAAGAAGTCATGCTGCGTGACATTCATTTGCCGGAAGAGTATGCCAAGGGATTGGAAACTCTGCTGCTGAAAGAGCAGGAAAACGATCGCATGGGCGTGGAAACCGAACTGAAACAGAAGCAAGTGCGCATTTCGGAGCTCGAAGCCGAGGCGACGAAGGTGCAGCAGATCAAGCAGGCTGAAGGCGAGGCGCAAGTCCACGTCTTACAGGCCAAGGGCGAAGCCGATGCGATGCAGTACACGCTGCCGCTAAAGGAGAAGCAGATTCAGCAGAGCAAGTTGGAAGCCGAAGCACGCAAGGAAGCAACCATACAGAACGCGGAGGCGGCGGCCCAGGCCAAGGTCATCGACAGCAAAGCCGAGAACGAACGGCGGAAGTTGCTGGCGGAGGCGGAAGCGGATCGCATTCGTGTGACTGCCGCGGCTGATGCCGAGCGGCTGTCCAGCGAAGCGGCGATTCTGAAACAGAATCCGTTGTTGATCAATAAGATCGTGGCCGAGCGGCTGTCGGACAAATTGCAAATCATGATGGTGCCGGCGGACGGGAAATTCTTCTTCGCCAATGACGTCTTGCGCAGTATGAGCGTGGCGAACCAAGCAGGTCAGGTGGAACGGCCAGAAGAACAGCCCAGATAGACCACCAAAATGTCACAAGTCAAAATCCCCACCTCTTCGACCTCGCGGCAGACGCTGACCCAAGTCCGAGGGGTGGGCCTGTCATTCCCTCCCTGGCATGGATCTCTGTGGTTAAATCAACCTATGTTCGCCCGCAAAGTTCGCGTGGAGTACGAAGCGGACGGCCACCGTCTTCCCTGCCCGCTTAAGTGGCTCGACAGCTTCTCCATGCGCAACTTCACCAACGCCAGCGTCTTCGACGACACCCTTCCGATTGCAGACGGACAGATGGAGATTGGTTCCAGCGTACCGATAAACCAGCTCAGAGAAGCGATGGAGGATTGGTTTCGACGGAAGGGCTATCTGCCCAAGGATTCACACTTGGTACTGGCGGAGAAGATGACGTGAGAAAAGCGGATATTCAATCCCGAGAAGCAAAGTGAGCCCAACGTTATCGATCATAACGCAGCAGCGACATCACATCATACTTTTTGAGTTTTTCACGGCCCTTCAAGAAGTCCAACTCCACCACGAACCCCAGTCCCGCGATCTTGGCGCCCAGCATTTCTGCCAGCTTCGCAGTGGCCTCCGCGGTGCCGCCGGTCGCCAGCAAGTCGTCGACAATCAAGACACGTTGCCCTTTCTTGATCGCATCCCGGTGAATCTCTAAAGAATTCGTTCCGTATTCCAGCGAGTAATCGTATTTCACGCACTCCGCCGGAAGTTTGCCGGGCTTGCGTACTGGGACGAATCCGGCGTTCAAACGATAGGCCAGCGCCGGGGCAAAGATAAATCCGCGGGCTTCCATCCCCAGCACAAGGTCTATGCTTTGCGAGATGTAATGCTCCGAGAGTTTGTCGATCAGCGTGGCAAATCCGGTCTTATCTTTCAGCAGCGTCGTGATGTCGTAAAAGAGAATCCCTTTCTTGGGAAAATCGGGGATCTCACGAATGAGTTTCTTCAGGTGATCCGCATCCATCGGCGGGACAGGTGGCATCTACCACGCTCCTTCAATGCGAAATGAATTCAAGCCGGTGACCGGAGTGGCGTCTGATGCTTCGACGGCATCCACACGAGCCGCGCGCGGCCCTTCACGAAGCCGGGAATGCAATCCAGAAAGCTGGTCGCGCGTTCCCTGGGCAGAAACTTCCACGCTGCCATCGTGGTTGTTGCGAACCCATCCGGAAATCCCCAGGATGTGCGCCTCGCGCTCCACAAACCAGCGGAAGCCGACCCCCTGAACACGTCCGCGAACGATGAACCGGCGGGCTTGAATCGGCTTTTCAGTGGGAGCCATAAAAAAATTGCTGATTGTTGATTTTTAATTGTTGATTGAAAACCACGAACGCCGGCTTACTGGCATTTTCAATCAATAATCAGCAATCGACAATCAACAATGGCCTTACGCTCTCGACAGATACGCGCCTTCCGACGTGTCGACCTTGATCTTCTCGCCTTCGTTAATGAATGGCGGCACCTGCACCACCAGTCCAGTCTCGGTTTTGGCGGCCTTGGTGACGCTTGAAGCGGTAGCGCTCTTCAGTCCGGGCTCGGTCTCAACCACGGTCAATACCACGGTCTGCGGCAACTCGATTCCTACCGCCTTGCCATCGAAAAACTCGACTTTGATTTCGAGATTCGCGATCAGATAATCCACCGCGTCACCCAGAATTTCCTTGCTCAGGTGAGTCTGCTCGTAGTTCGTGGTGTCCATGAAGTAATAACTGTCGCCGTCGGCGTAGAGAAACTGCATCTCGACTTCGTCGACGTTGACCTTCTCGATCGGATCGGGGGAGCGAAAGCGGTGTTCGAACATGGCGCCGGTCCGCAGGTTGCGCAACTTGGCTTGAATGAAGGCGCGCAGGTTGCCGGGGGTGCGGTGTTCGACGCTGAAGACGGAGTGCAGATCATTGTTGTGCTTAATGATCATGCCAGGACGAAGCTGGGTGGCAGGGATCGACATCGCTTGAAAAACTCTCCTTGTACGATTGCGTTTGTGAACCCGGCGGAAGGAGGGGCAGGCCACAAATTCCGCCGCCACGAAGGCTAAAACATTATTTTACACTCACCTGCGCCGGAAAAGAAACCTTCCCATCGCCGAACTCATCGAAACTCCACGGAATCCGCTCATCCCGATTACGTTCGCTGAGTTCGCCGACATAGGACTAGAATGAACTCGGCCGGATCTCAGCGCAGCTTTCTCCAATTTGCCCGATCATTTCCCGGGCGGAAAATTTGAGGGTCTTCATTATGCGAAGCGGACATTACGAATCTTCAGAAGGCAGTCACATTGGCACGGCAATTACGTTCCTCTTCATCGGACTGGGAGCCGGCGCCCTGGCCGGACTTCTACTCGCGCCCAAGACCGGCAAGCAGATGCGCCGCGACCTGCAACGCGGTTATGAGGACGCCAAAGAAACTCTGGAAGATTGGGCGGATGAAGCTAAGGATCGCGTGAAGGTGGCCAGCGACCGCGTGCGCGACGTGGCCGCCCGCGGTGCGGACATTGCCGATGATCTGCGTGAAAGAGTGGAGCCTCTGCGCCGCGCCATCAACCGAAGCTAACCAGAACCGGCTTCAGACCTCGGACCTTAGCCCGAAAAGTCTAAGGCCGGAGGTTTGAAGTCGGTTTTTTCAGTAGAGATGAAAGTCCATCTGGCCGGCAATCTGAGTCGGCGCTGCCTGCCCATCTTTCCTGCGGGACAAATTCCTTCCGCTCCAGGCCGAGTCCCGGCTCGCTTGATGGCCCAATACTATCGCGGCAGGCGGGGTCCGATTCCTCCCGGTCCGCCTGGTCGATTGGAGAGTGAAACAAGAATTTTTCAAAGCCCCGACGCTCTGAAGACGGAGGATGTCCGGCCGGATGATAGAGAGGGATCGATAAATTCTTAGCTCTCGAAAGACGTTCGACGCTCTCCGAAAAACAGAGGGGCGACAGCGTCTTTTTCGATGACGACCGAAACGGCGCGTTGCAGCAGAGTGATGGAAACCACTAGGTGATACTCGTCCTTAACCCTCAAGAATATGCCCTCCGCTCCGGCCAGAGGACCCGCCTGGAGCCGAATCCGCTGCCCCATTCGCAAGAAAGGCCAAGGCTGAACCGGACGTCCGGCGAGAGCAATCGTTCGGATGGAGGCGATTTCAGTGTCATCAACCGGCTCTGCCCGGTTTCCTCGTCCCACCACACCGACAACGCCTGGAGTCATCAAAATCGGCAACCGCTTGTGCGCGTCAAACTGGCAAAAAACGTAACCGGGAAATAGCGCCACTTCAATTTCTGTGATCCGGTCGACGCGCTTGCGCCGGGTGCAATAGGAGGGCGAGAAAACTGTATAGCCCTTGTTCCTTAAACTGTGTTCAACACTTTTCTCATGTCGCGATCGAACGTGCAGTGCGTACCATCGATCAGAACAGACGTCGGCAACGCTGGTGAAACGAAAAGGCGCATCTTGCGGCCCGAGATCACCGGAAGGACAAACTCTGTCAGACCACACCTCCACAAAACCTCCTAAACCCGATGACTAGTCCCGCATTCTAAACCGATTCGATCCGGCAATTCTAGCTCTCGCTCGGCGAAACCGCATTGAGAGTCCGTTCCTGAGGCAAAGCTCCTGCGTGGCGTTTTGCTCGAGGCTCTCGAAATTTAATTCTTAGTATTTGAACGCCGGCGCATTCGGCAAAGTAGAAAATCAGGAACCCATTACAAGAAAATATAATCGCTGCTCGTCATGCAGTCAAAGCACACATGAAAATCTTTGGAAAATAAGAATCGCTTTCGACGCTTTTAAGTACGGCGTCGCACGGAGATACTTCACGAAGTGCAAAAAAATTCAACAATTCAACGAAATTCATAAAAAGTAGTCCGATCAAAGTGCGTAGAAGATGCTAAAATTCGCCTGTTCTTCCACGTACGGCGCGCCTAGACGCGGCAGTAGCTTTAAGGGGATCTGGGGATCAACTGATGGACTTGCAGTCACAAAATAACAACTCCGGTGGGTCGGAAGCGTTAGAACCGATCGAGCTTCCAGTTTTTGAAAGAACCCATAGCATTCCGTACCCCTATCTTGCGGAAGTTGAAAACCCTCTGTTGCACTACTGGCGGATCATAAAGAAGCGGCGATGGACCGTCGTGGCGACGCTTTGCATCATTACTGCACTCACCGTAATTTATACACTTCGGACGATTCCCCTGTACCAGGCAAGTTCCACGGTTGCGATCTTCCCAGAAACTCCGAATGTCCTGGGATTCAAAGGTCTCGACGAAAGTTCGCCGGATTCAGAGTACGACGTAACTCTTGAGACCCAGGCGGCGATCTTCCGCAGCGATGCGCTGGCGATGAAAGTCATTGAGGCGATGCACTTGGACCAGAACCCCAAGTTTGCGGGTTCAGCACCTCGGCGAGCCATAGAATCGCTTCCGGTTTCGAGCATGCAGCCAGATCCGGCCAGAGCCGCCGGTCTGCTCGGCAGATTTCGGGGCGGCCTAAGCGTCCAAATCGTTCGAAATTCGCGGCTTATTCAGGTTAGCTATACCGATTCCGATCCCCGGCTGGCAACGGAGATCGTTAATGCATTGGTAAGAACCTTCACCGAAGAAAATTTCAAAACTAAATACGAGGCTGTCACCCAGACGTCAGACTGGCTTTCGACGGAACTGGCCGACCTTCAGATGAAGGTCCAAACCTCCGAGGAAAAACTCGTTCGCTACCAGAAGGATCACAGCATTCTGGGGGTCGATGAGAAGCAAAACATCGTAACTTCGAAGCTGGACGAACTGAACAAGGAACTTACCGCGGCGCAAACGGATCGCATTCAAAAGGAATCGAATTACAAACTGGCAGTCGAAGGGGATCCCGCTGCGGTCTCGAAGTCTTCCCCTTCAGGCTCCAGCGGTATGCTCGAAAAGTTGCGCGAGAAGGAAGGTGACCTTAATTCTCAGCTCGCCCAACTCACCACCCAATTTGGTCCGGGATACCCCAAGGTCGCCGAGCTGAGTAATCAACTAAAACAGGTTCGTAAGGAACTCGCGGACGAAGAAGTCAGAATGCAGCAGCAAGTTCGCGATGAATACCTGGCCGCGCTGCAGCGGGAAAACTTGCTGACCACCGCATTCAACCAGCAAAAGCAAGATGCCAATCAGCTGAACGAAAGTGCGATTGAGTACTCCGTGCTGAAGCGCGACGCGGACGCAAATCGTCAGCTGTATCAGGATCTGCTGCAAAAGCTCAAGGAAGCTGGGGTTAGCGCGGGGTTGCGATCCAGCAACATTCGTGTCGTAGACGTGGCACGGACTCCGACGAGTCCGATCAAACCAAACGTGCCACGCAACATCGAGTTCGGAATCATACTGGGGTTAGCCTGTGGGATTGGTCTTTCATTCGTGCTCGAAAGTCTCGACACCAGCATCAGAACGATCGAAGAGATCAAAGCGATTTCGACGCTGCCAGCGCTGGGGACGATCCCCTTACAATTTGCGAACACCGCCTTGCTGCGAAAACGTTTAAAGCCCATCTCAGTCCAGAACGACGATTCTGATTTGCCGGCTCTGGTCACTTATGCTCGACCTAGATCCGAGGCGGCCGAGGCCTACCGGTCACTCCGGACTTCGATTCTTCTCTCCTCATTTGGCGCTCCGCCCAAAGTAATCCTCGTCACCAGCGCGTTGCCGCAGGAGGGCAAAACTACCATCAGCGCCAATTCAGCGCTGGTCCTGGCGCAGCGTGGAGGGCGCGTACTGTTGATCGATGCCGACCTGCGCCGGCCCGGCATCAACAAGCTGTTCGGCTTTCCTTCTCGCGGAGGCCTTAGCACTCTGCTCAGCGGCGTTGACAAGGTTGAAGATGTGATGGTTCCGTCCACCGAAGTGCCCAACTTGTGGATTTTGCCCGCCGGACCAATTCCCCCGCAACCCGCTGAACTGCTGGGCTCGACTGTCATGAAAGAACATCTTGCCCGTTGGCGCAATGAGTTCGACCACATCATCATTGACAGTCCTCCATGCCTGACTGTAACCGACTCGGTCGTTCTCTCTCCAGAAGTGGACCGGCTCATACTTGTCGTACGTGCGAAGAAGACAACAAAACTGGCGCTGCGACAGGCATGCGAATTGCTTTTGCAGGTCAATGCCAGAGTCATGGGAATTGTGCTAAACGCGCTCACCTGGGATAGTGCAGAATCCTATTACTACTATGGCGGTCGTTATTCCGACCGCTACTACCATGAGACAGATAAGCCAACGGATGCAGTCAGCAAAGTTTCCTAACGCAACGTTCCAAAGTCCAAGAAATCCAGGCGCTGCTGTGCCGAGTTAGCGGGCCCTATCAGTCAGAGATCCACATGCAGATCGAATTGCGGTCCCCAATTCGTAGCGTTTGTTTCGCCGGGGCCTGTTTGATAGTTATTGGGCTGTACCTCGCGACGTCTGCGCGCGTGTTCTTAGCAGACCGTCAGGCGGCGAAAGCGGACTCGTCGAGTCTTGAAAAAGCCGCTCGCCTGGAGCGATCCAATCCCGAGTACCGCGACCTTCTCGGCCGGCTTTTTGTCCTATCGGGCGCAACTCTAGACCAGGCCATCTCAAATTTTCAGGCCGCGGTTCATCTCAATCCCTACAATGCCGAATATTGGCTGGACTTGGCGGCAGCCTATCAGATCGCAGGGCGAACGGACGAACAGGCACAGAGTGTGGAACAAGCGGTAAATGCTGATCCCACCACGCCTCACGTCGCATGGGAGGGGGCCAACTTTTTCCTGATCCAGGGAAATCTCGCCAAAGCACTTCCCTATTTCCGCACTGTGCTCGCTAATGATCCGGAAGCCGTAAAGTATGCCCTTCAGCTTTGCTGGCGCGCAACTGGCGATGCGAATCAGATGTTTGACCAGGCGCTGCCCCGCAATTCCGATCTCTACTTGTCGTTTCTGCATTTGCTCGTTTCGAAACAGGAACTGCAGCCAGCAGAAAACGCCTGGGATCATCTCATTGGCCTAGAGCAGAGTTTTCCGCCGAAGCTTGCATTTCCTTACATTGAGCTTTTGATCGCCAAGCAAGAGGTCAGCGCAGCACAGAAAGCCTGGCAGCAACTGGCCCAGGTTGATCCAGAGATTCAGGCGTATCTCCCGACTGGTGAAAATCTGGTCGTGAATGGCGGATTCGAGGAAAACTTGCTGAATGGCGGATTTGACTGGTTGTATCAATCGGCGCCGCACGCCCTCTTGGCCCTTGATACCGATCAATTTTTCGGAGGAACCCGATCCCTGTCCGTAACTTTCGATGGACGAAATCCGCCGGATGCGGGAATTTTGCAGTTCATCCCTGTAAAACCTAGCACTGACTACGAGTTCAGCGTTGAATCGCGAACTCAGGACATCGACAGTGCCAGCGGTCCGCGCTTTGCAATCGCTGATGCTTACACCAACACTTCTTACGTGCTCACCGATGATTTGCTGGGAACGAACCCCTGGCACAAGCAAGAAGCGCGATTCCACACTGGACCAAGCACGAATCTGCTGCTCCTAAAGATTCTCCGCCAGCCTGCAGCACCGCTGATTCGAGGCAAACTTTGGATCGACGATGTCAGGCTGGCGGAAGTAACCAACTGAGGCGGGAAGTTGAACATCTCTTCGTACCTGATTGTCGATACGACGGATTCGGTTGATCTGGAGCGCCGGCACGTCCGCCAGCCGGGACTCCTGCAATGGACCTTTGTTCTCGGCCTGTGCGGTGTTTTGATCTTTGCGATTCTGGCGTTTGGTGCGGTTGAAGTGTGGTCGACGTTCGTCTTCGAGGCTGGGGCGGCGGCTCTTTTTCTTGTTTGGGCTGGACAACAACTTGCATCTGGCCGGCTCAAATTGTCGATCAATCCTCTGTATCCGCCAGCCCTGTTTTTTTTTGTGATCGTTCTCACGCAGATTGTGCTGCGCACTTCGAGTTACAGTTACATCACGAAATATGAGGCTCTGCAATACTTCTCGTACGGCATCGTGCTCCTCATCGCGGCGGAGTGCATCAGAGAAGAAAATGATCGCAAGAATTTTGCTCTTGCAGTGATTGGGTTTGGGGCACTTTACGCTTTTTACGCGCTGGCCCAGGCTCTGACCTCTGAGGGAAAATTCTTTTGGGTCTACACTCCTCGTTACCACGGCGCAATTTATGGAAGCTACGTAAATCATGACCACTATGCCGGGCTGATGGAGATGCTCGTACCCTTTCCCCTAGTTGTCAGCATGGGCCATAAGCTGAGAGGCGGGGAGCGTGCCTTGGTGGCTTTCGCCGCGATCGTGATGGCGAGCACCATCTTTCTCTCCGGTTCGCGTGGCGGAATGCTTTCTTTCGTGGTGGAAATTGCAGTGTTTGGCGCCCTCACGCTGGGGCAGCGTAGAAATTCTCGGGTTGTGCTCAGCTTGATCGCCGTGTGTGTATTTGTTCTTGCTTTCCTAGTCTTTGTAGGAAAGGGCCGGGTTCTGGGGCGGCTCGGCGATTTGGGCCCGGGCATCCGTTTGAATATGAGCAAGGACTGCTTCAGGATGTTTCTGCTCCGGCCGTTTTTGGGATGGGGTTTGGGAACGTTCCCGACGGTTTACCCGGCTTATCGTAGCTTCTACACAAATCTGTTCGTAAATGAAGCGCACAACGACTATGCGCAACTGCTTGTAGAGACTGGTTTGCTCGGTTTCACGACGATGCTTTGGTTTCTGGTGCGCCTGTACCAACGAGGATTGCCGACCTCTAGGCGGTGGGAATTAAGATGGGACGGAGCGGTTTCGCTCGCCGCTTTGCTGGGATGTACGGGTATTCTGTTTCACAGCTTCGTAGATTTCAATCTGCAAATCCCGGCGAACGCTGCGCTGTTCTATGTGCTTTGCGGTTTGGCCGCGTCTCCTTTGGCTAAGGTATCCAGGGCGGGGAGGTCTCGCGGCCCCGACCATGAAGAGAGTGAACATCACACTCCGTCTGACAATGGCAACTCCTTGGCACAGTCGATATAATCCTTCATCAACATAAACGGAGCTGCAACTTCGATCATTTTCAACCGACGAACCTGTGGTGCTAAGGAATACGTCGCAACAATAGGGCTCGCAAGATCAGAAGGCAGGAGGAGAAATGTCGCTGAAACACCTGACCATCGGGGTTGTGCTGGCAGTTTGCACCTTTGCGGCGCAGGCCGCAGCGCAGAAAAATGAATTGTCGGGCACAGTTGGGCGCATCTTCATCAGCGATAGGGGCATCATCGGTGCTCCCTCTTTCGATCCCGAACTGCGCTACGGAAAAGGATTCACCTTCGAAGTCAATTACGCCCGGCATTTAATAGACGGACCATTTTGGTCGATCGTTGGAGAAGTTCCGTTCGTGGTAAACCCCGACGAGGATATACACGCCGCTCAGAACCTGGTCCCCGGAGATTACTCAACGATCTTCGTGACTCCGGCGGTACGGTTGAATATCTTCCCTGAACAAGGGGTTTCTCCTTGGGTGAGTTTTGGTGGCGGTTTCAGCCATTTCGGCGAGAGTCCCAAGCTTGAATTTGGCGGAACGAACCCATTCAAAGGCGGAAATACCAGCGGCGTATTACAGGCCGGCATCGGGCTCGATGTGAAGCTCATCGGCAGATTTCGAGTGCGAGGTGAGGCGCGGGACTTCTGGGCAGGGATGCCAAAGTTCGGTGTAACCACCACCAGCGACCGACAACACAACATTTTTGTCGCCGGCGGCATTGTTTTCCGCTTCTGAGCTTCAAGAGAGAACTATTCCTCTCGGTGCCTCGTTTTCGGTGGAATTCGCCCTGAAATGAGACTGACTTTTTGTGCAGCCAGGTGGGCCGCAGCGCTCAACTACGACGAAGGGTGAAGGAAACTACAACCGTCGACGAGACTCCGAGAGCGTCGCACGAACCAGGTCCACGTGATGTTCCTGGAAAGTGATGCTGGGATCCTGGGCGAAACGCTCCGGGTAAGAATGGAGAGCTTGCAGAAAACTTTGAATCTCTCGGCGAACCTGCGCGTTTTCTGAACGGCGCCGGTCGCCAGCACGAACATCACGAACTTGCCCTTTCATTTTCACCACAACCTGCCTTGCAGTACTCCGTCCGCATCTGCTGAAATCCCCTGGCATCTGCTGGTCAGGGACAATCGCGGATTCTGATAATCGTAAAAACACGGTTTTTAAAGGTTTGTTTCGTAAGGGAGGGAACTTCACTTTATCGACGGAAAATGCGCGGGTAAATAAGGTGTTCGCTGTACCTCGAATCAGATTTTGATGAAGGAAAAACGCGCTCCGCGTAAGCTGATCGATGTGGATAGAAGTTCTGCTGTAAGCCCGCTTCGGGATAGGTGGGAGGCGGCCAGTTTGCGCGCCTTGGGCAGAGATCCGCGGGGATCGAGGAAGATCAATACCGAGGGGCCCGCCCCGCTGAGCGCCAGGCCCAGGATTCCATCCTTTCCTTTTAATTCCTGCAAACAACCCAGCAGAGGGCACAGGGCGGCTCGATAAGGCTGGTGCAAGCGGTCCTCCAGCGCAACAGAAAGAATCTCCGGCCGCCCTTGCATGAAGGCGGCAAGTAGTAGCATGGAATTCTGCACGTTCGCGACAGCGTCGGCCAGGGAATACTGCGCCGGCAACACGCGACGGGCCTCTTCGGTCGGCAAGGCCAGCTCCGGGACCGCCAGTAGCAGCGGCCACTTGCCTTTCGGGCGGATGCTAACCACCTCTGCAGCGGCATCGTTGGTCGCGCTGCCCATGCGGGCCACCGTGAGGCCGCCCATCCAGCAGGCGGATGCATTGTCGGGATGATGCTCGCGGCGGGACGCTTCGTCCATGATCTGCGCATCCCTCCAGGACAAACGGCCAAAATACACCGCCGTGGCAATGCCCGCCAGCCGGGCAGCGGCGGATGAGCCACAGCCCTTGCCGATGGGAATGTCATTCGCGATCGTGAGGGCGAGTGGAACGATCGACCGGCCGGACGCTTCCAGCACCTCGCGGTAAGTGTTCAAAATGAGGTGGTTTTCGAGCTTCCCGCAGATTGCGCGGTCGCGGCCTGTAGCCGTAATGGAGAATTCATCGGCCGCCCGGGCGTCAATCTTGATGTAAAAATCCATTGCCAGCGCGGCAGCGTCAAAGGCCGGTCCAAGATTAGCGGACGTGGCAGGCAGTGCCAGGCGAAGCCGGGATCGTTTCGAGTTGCGGATTTTAGATGTCACCTTGAATTGAACCTTGTAGCGCCGGCATCCTGCCGGCTGTCGCGGGGGCATCCCGCCCGCGCAGTGTGGGCGGGACGCCACGACAGCCGCCGAGACGGCGGCGCTACTTTTCAGCCTGCTCCAGCGTCCGAATGACCGCCTCCAGCGTCGCATCCAGCACAATCGGCGGGCGCCGTAACGACTCCAATGCGGCACTGGCGCTTTCGTCTGCGCTGCCTTTAAACAAGTCGCCACGATGAAATTCCATGGTGAAGTCCGGGTCCTTCAGCAAGTTTCCCGTCAAAACCAACACCACGGTTTCTTCGGGCTTCACGAAGCCCTGCTTCACCAGCTTCTTCAACCCCGCAAGCGTAACCGCAGATGCAGGTTCGCACCCGATACCCTCGGCGCCGATCTCCGCCTTAGCCTGGGCAATCTCGATTTCGCTGACTTGTTCGCACGCACCCGAAGTGGCTTCCAGAACATGGACTGCCTTCTTCCACGAAGCGGGGTTGCCGATTCGAACCGCAGTGGCGCGAGTCTCGGCCTGCACGCTGATCAGGCGTTTGCCCGCAGCCTCGCGCAGAGTTCGCACCAGCGCATTCGCCCCTTCCGCCTGAATCACCGATAACTTCGGCAGGCGAGAAATCAGACCCAAGTCGCGCATTTCCACCAGCGCTTTGCCGATCGCCGAACTATTTCCCAGATTGCCGCCGGGGACAATGATGTGGTCTGGCGGCTGCCAGTCGAGTTGTTCCAGCAATTCGAGCGCGAGCGTCTTCTGGCCTTCGAGGCGAAACGGATTGATCGAATTTAGCTGGTAGACCGGCGCGCGCGAAACCAGTTCCTGCAGCAGGCGCAAGCAACCGTCGAAATCGGTGCGCAGCTGGCAGGTCACTGCGCCGTAGTCGAGCGCCTGCGAAAGTTTGCTCCAGGAAATCTTGCCTTCGGGAACCAGCACCAGGCTGCGCATGCCACCTCGCGCCGCGTAGGCGGCCATCGAGGCGGAGGTATTTCCGGTAGACGCGCAGGCCACCCAGCGGAATCCGGCGACCCGCGCGAAGGTAGCAGCGACGGTCATGCCGGCGTCTTTGAACGAACCGGTGGGATTCAGTCCCTGATGTTTGGCAAACAGTCGCGGCACACCGGTGATGCGGGCGCATTGCGGCAGTTCGTACAGTGGCGTGTTGCCCTCGCGCAGAGTGATGGCTTGCTCTTCGCGGGCAAGGGCGGGAAGCGCCTCGCGAAAGCGCCACACCCCGCTCTGATCAATGGCCGACTGCGAGAGCCGCCGCTGGCGCCAAGCGTCTTTTAAATTTCGCGCCTCGGGCGCAGTTTCTTTCCAGAGCGGGTAGGTAATTTCCAGCAGATCTCCGCAGTGGGAACACCGGAAATTCTGGCTGGCGTTGTCGCTCAGATCGCCGCACGCGATGCAACGGAAGCGGAAGGCCGCTTGGCGCACGTCCGGCGTAGAAGTGGAGAGATTAGGCATGGGCCGGCGCTATTTCTTCTCTCGCAGGTACAAGTCGGTCTTGTTAATCCAGTCGGCGCGCGGAGGATTGAACACATCTAGATCAACCGTATCTTCCATCGCCTCGGCTTTGTGCGGCATGTGCGCCGGGATGCAGAGCACTTCGCCCGCATGTACCACAATCTCCTTGCCGTCGATCCAAAACTTGAGGGCTCCGTCAAGAATGTAGGTCAGTTGCTCGTTGTGGTGGCTGTGCTCGGGAACGATGCAGCCCTTCTTGAGCAACACACGCGCCAGCATGATTTCCTGTCCCACCACGAACTGCCGCTGCAGCAGCGGGTTCAGCTCTTCGAGCGGGATCGTGTGCCACGGAATGTATTGCAAAGCAGCGGTACCCGCAGCATGTTTGGTAACGGCGCGTTTTGCGCGCGAATGAGACTTCGTAAGTTTCGCTCCAGCACGCCTCTTCGATAGTGCCTTCGATTTTGTCTTCGCCATAGTGCCGCCCTCTCTGACACGACCAGCCTTACATCGTAGAATACTGGCCTTGACTAGGATTTGCTCAGCGATCTCCGCGATTTCTCAGCGTTCTTTGCAGTCAAAAGCTTTCACAGCCCTTTATACATGCCGCCATCCACCAGCATGGTCTGCCCCGTCACATAAGACGCGCGCTCCGACGCCAGCCACACGATGCTCTCGGCGACCTCGCGCGGCTCTCCCAGCCGTTTAAGCGGAGCCTCGGCAGCCCAGGCGTCGAAAAGTTCCCGCTCGTTTTTTCCGGACGCAGAAGATCGCGCCCTCGCCAACTCCTTTAAACGATCCGTCGCGGTGAAACCGGGCCCGACATTGTTCACCAGAATCCCATCTTTGCCAAACTCGTTGGCCAGGCTCTTGACGAGTCCAACTACGGCCGCCCGAACTGCATTGGAGAGCACCAGGTCGGCCACCGGCTGCTTGGTCGTGATCGAAGTGATCGTAATGATTCGGCCCCATTGCTTGCGCTGCATATGAGGAATTACTTCGCGCGCAAAATAAACCGTGCTGAGGAAATTCAGCTCCAGCGCACGCTGCCAATCCTCCAGTGTGGCCGACAGGAACCCTTTGGCAGGCGGACCGCCAGCGTTTGTCACACAAATATCGACACTCCCGAACTCCCTTGCCACCGCGGCGACGAATCGGCCGACCGCAGCCGAGTCGCCAACGTCCAAAGGTTCTGCGAAGACCTCCGCGCCGTGCTTTTTTCTGATTTGTTCCGCCGCGGTCTCGAGCGTTTGCGGGTTGCGCGCGCACATGGCGACCCGGCAGCCCTCGGTTGCGAAGGCCTCGGCAGTGGCAAGGCCAATCCCCTGGCTGGACGCGGCCACCAGGGCGACGCGGTTTCTCAAACCTAACTCCATAGCGTGAATGGGGCATTATAAATGGTGCGCGCTGCGCTTTCCCTTGCCCGCCAGAATCTGCGCGATTAATCTTGAAGAAGCGAGGCAATATGAAACGGCAAACTCGTCGCCCCGAAACCGCCGCCGTCCACGGCGCCGCGGACCTGGAAAAGAAACACGGTCCGGTCTCCACCCCCATCTATCAAACCTCGACCTTCGAAGTCACCGACAACGACGAGCAAGAGCGCGTGACGACTACCGACCGCTACTACACGCGCTGGGGGAATCCCACGAACACGGCTGCCGAACGGGCGGTCGCCGCCATCGAGGGCGTTGAGGCGGCCCGCACCTTCGCGTCCGGCATGGGCGCAATCACCACCACCATCCTGGCTTTGCTCAAGGCGGGCGATCACGTAGTCGCACAGCGCGACATCTATGGCGGAGTCACAAAGTTCTTTACGCAATGGCTCCCCAAGATGGGGATTGAAACGACTTTCGTCGATACCAATGACCACGAACAGCAGGCCCAGGTAATCCGGCCCAAGACGCGACTGCTCTACCTTGAGTCGCCCACTAATCCCTCGCTGCGCGTGGTCGACTTTAAGAAAGCTGTAGCCCTGGCCCGCCAGCACCACCTGATCACCATGATCGACAGCACCTTCGGCACGCCCATCAACCAGCACCCGGCGGAGTACGGTATCGACATAGTCATGCACTCTGGTACGAAGTATTTAAGCGGGCATGCGGACTTGACCTGCGGCGTGGTCGCGGGGCGCAGCGAACTGATGGAACAATTGTGGGAAACACGGACAACACTGGGCAATTGCATGGATCCGCATGCTTCGTGGCTGCTCATCCGCGGCCTGAAGACGCTCGCCGTGCGTGTAGCGCGCCAGAACGAAAACGCACTGCGTGTCGCAGAATTTCTCGAGCAACACGCCAAAGTGCGACGCGTGTACTACCCCTTCCTGAAGAGCCATCCGCAGTACACCATTGCGCGCGAACAAATGAGTGGCGGCGGCGGCATGGTCACGTTTGAGGTCGAAGGCACGGGCGAGGACGCGCGCCGGGTGAGCGAAGCGATGCGACTCTTCACCCTGGCCACAAGCCTGGGCGGCGTGGAATCGCTGGTGTCGATTCCTGTGCTGACCTCGCACGCCATGATCTCCGCCGATCAGCGCGAAAAGATGGGCGTCACCGAGCAGATGGTGCGGCTATCCGTCGGGATCGAAAGTGCCGACGATCTGATCGCCGATTTAGAGCACGCGCTCGAAGCCGCCGGCGCTCGCCAGTCCGTGCCAGTAGGGTAGGACGTTCTCGTCAGTCAGCGGTCGGGGGTTATTCTCCGGGTTCTCCGCGCAATCTCGGCGCGCTCCGCGGTTAAAGGCTTTTGTCTTTTAAAAACTTTTCTCTTAAGGCGACCAACGCTCAGGCGATGTTGTCCTCCCAGAAAAAACTGGCCTCTTGCGAGACCAGTTCTGCACTCTGGGGGAAATTCTGTCTAGAAGCTGAACCGCGCTCCGAACTGGAACTGCCGCGGAGTGTTGATCGTATTGGTGAGCGGACCGAATGGCGCTCCGCCGCTTGCTGCCATATCTTGTACGGTCGGCATTCCGAACTGCGCTTTGTTGGCCACGTTGTAGGAGGAGATATCGAATCGGATATCCTTGTTCTCTCCTAGCTTGAAAATTTTATAGATAGAAAGATCCAGGTTGCGTGCGCCCATGGTGCGGACGCTGTCGAGGTATGCGGGAGCGTTCCCCGGGACAAATGGGCTGGCGGGATATGCAAAGCAGCTGTTGTTAACCCATTGGTTCACGGACCGCGTAAAACCGCTCGCCGGATTGCAGATCAGATTCGGCCGCTGATCGAAGTACGAAACGGCTGATACGTTCGGAATGTTTGATCCCACCGTCGGTGAAGCAATGGGAATGCCCGAGCCGAGATAGAGGATGCCATTCACCACCCAACCCCCTGCGATGGCATTTGCAATCCCATTCAGATTCACCTTCTGGCCTTTGCCGATGGGCAAGTCGTACGAGGCCTGGCCAGTGAATACGTATCTGACATCCTGCGCACTAACAGAGTGCTCGTACCTCAAATCCTTCCAGTCCTGAGGCCGGGCCACGTGGGAACCTACAAAACCCAAGGGAGGATAATCGTCGTCGGTCATGATCTTTCCCCAGGTAAAAGTGGTGAGTGTCGTGAAGTGGTTGGTCAGCCTCTTCTGAACTTTGGCTTGCATGGAACTGTATTCCGAATCGCCTGCTGGATAGCCGTGAATGACGACGCCGTTGCCGTCACCGTACCCTCCGCTGCCAAATTGGGGGAAGGGTTGCAGCGCGACCCACAAGGGGACCGTGGAAGCTCCATTGAAGTTGTTGGTGGAAGGCTGAATGGGTGCCCAAGTGTTGGGGACCATCTGGCACGACGGACTGGAGGTATCGACGCACAACGAAGCGCCGTATTTCTGGATCGTAGCTAAATTAGGATCGTTCAGATCGACGCTGCTAAAGGGCAGAAAAAGTCCCCGGCTCCCTACATACCCCAAACTGACGATGACTTGATGGGGCAGTTCATATTCCACGGCGACGTTGAAATTGTAGGTCGTGGGCGTGCGCTGCGAGCGTAAAACGGTATTCAAAGTTGTGCCCAAATTATTTGCCAGACCCGCCGGCGCGGAGGTGAAAACCGGGACCACTCCACCTGGAAAGGGATTGCTGAGGGAAAAGGGGGCCGTGTAGACCCCAGGTGCGGGTGTTGAACATCCCGAGGCGGCGTTGAAGACCGTATTGCCATCTGCGTTCAAGCAGGTGGCATTCCAGGTGGTGCTGGAAGAGAAACCATCGGTGTTGGCGCTGGCGCTGGCTACGTTATGAGTACTGGGGCCGTAGTAGAAGCCTGCGCCTCCGCGCAGCACCAGGTGGGCAATGGGCTGCCAGGCGAAACCCAGGCGAGGTCCAAAGTCGTGCAGATTTGCTGAAAAGGGAGAACGATTGCTACCGTTGACGTAGACTTCAGCGCCGGTGTACGAGACGCCATTGAACGTGTTGCTTACGTTAGGATTGAAGTACTCCATCCGGTTGAACCGCTCGTTACGCCCTCCAAAGATGTCCCAGCGCAGGCCGGCGGTAATGGTCAAAGACTTTGACGCGTGATATGTATCTTCAAAAAAAGCCGCATAGTAGGGGTTGGACTCAGCCGCGAAAATATCTTTGGTGAAATTCGGGTAGCCGATATTTCCCTCGGAGCCGGGCGACATGCCCATACCCACCAGAATCGAGGCGAAATCGCTGCCGCCCGAGCCACTTGACACGGATTGATCCGTCGCAGTGATGTCGAAGCCGTATGCGCCCGCCGCGGCTGGCGGCTGGCCAACATTAAGGTAGCGCTTCATCCACTCGAAGCCGGTCGAGAACTCATGCTTCCCCCAAATTTTTGTGACGGTCGCGTTGGCATCGCTGTTCTCGCTGGCATAAACGAACGTATTGTAGTCACCGGTACCGCCGATACCGTTACCCGGGCCTGGATAATCGTTGAAGATCATGAAGGGGAGTTGTTTAAAAGCCTGCTCCGCTGACAGCGAAGAGGGGAAACCTAGTTTCGTAATGTCAGTGCTGCTGTAGGATGGCGGCCCTCCCTGGTTCTCGTAGTGGCGCGTAAAGGAATAGCGCAAGTTCAGCACAGTCGAGGAGTTGAGGGTCAAGTCGTCGGCAACCAGTATGTTGCGAGCATTCGTAACGTTCTGCGCGTAGTTGAAATCCCAACCCGGGGGAGGAAAAACGTTGGCCGTGGAGAAGATCAGTTTGTCGTACGAGAAGCGGGTGAAAAGTCGCTGCTTTTCGCTCTTGGCCCAATCCACGCGGACGTCGAATCGGTGACCTTTGAACGGATCCAGTCCCGGCAAGCCGAAGTTATCCGTGACATCCGTGGTCGCTGAGTCGCATGTGGTGGGACTAGGGACATTGCACTTGGGAAAGTGCGACAGATACAACAACCCGATGGGATTCGGGTTGGTAATTTTGTTGCCGGGAAATGGCTGCCGGGTACCGTCGGGATTGTCAGGTTGAGTTGGGTCATAAATGGTGAAACCCATGGCCGAAAAGTCTCCGGTCCTTTCGGCGCTCGTTGGAACGGTGAAATAGTCGATGCCCTCGAACTGCTGCTGTTGCGTGTCCTCGTAATCCGCGAAGAAGAAAAGTTTGTCTTTCTTAATCGGGCCACCGATGGCGCCACCCTCCTGGTAACGATGAAAGTCAGGAGGCGTGTTGCTCAAGCCCTGCTGTGTCTCGCTTAGCTTATTAAAGTACTCGTTCGCCGACAAAGCGTTCGGTCGGAATACCCCGAAGACGTCACCATGAAACCGATTGCTGCCGGATTTACTTACCAGGCTGATCACGCCCGCGGCACCGCTCTGGTAAGAAGCCGGAGTGTTCTGGGTCTCGACGCGAACTTCCTGAACCCCATCCTCCGGAATGTTCATTGCCGGAATGATGGCGCCTGAATTGTTCTCAGCGATTCCGATGGGGCTACCATCGAGCATGTAATAGACGGATCCGACGATGGAACCGTTAATCGTCGCGGAGGAGACGTCGACTCCCGGACGCCCGATCGAAATATTCTGAACCGACTGCATCGAGTCGCTTGAGTTGGGCGAACCGTTAACCGGAATCACGCCCGCACTCAGTTGGACCAGATCGTAAACGTTGCGGTACAGCAAGGGGACACGATCAATCTGCTCGGCGGGGATAAGCGTTCCCACAGTGGAATTGGTGGCTTCCACCAGATCGGCTGTTCCCGTCACGGTCACGGACTCGGTCGAGGCGCCGACCTTGAGCGTGATGTCGGCCTCGGTGGTCTGATCGACGTTGACCGTAATCTTGTCTTGGGTAATGCTGGCAAAACCGGATTGGTTGACCGTCACCTGGTACATCCCGGGGTTGAGTGAGATGAAGCTGTAGAGTCCGGCGCCGCTGGTGACCGTGTGCTGGATCCCTCCCGTGGCCTTGTTGAGCAACGTCACCGGCGCTCCGGGAACGACGGCGCCATTGGGATCGGTGACCGTGCCGCTGATGCTGCCTCTGCCGGCTTGGGCAAGTGCAAGGGAACTCGCGCACAGAAAAAGAATGCAAACTGCGAGACAATTCCGCACAGACGCGACAACCCGATTTTTTCTCGACATGACCACCTCCCAATCCCAAACTCGCGACCCGACATTCACGCGGTCGGCTCCTCGTTCTTCGGAAGACACTACTTCCAGGTGGCAGGAACGACCTGTGACCTGGGGTTATTAAATCGTATGAATACTGCGTTTTTTGGATATAAACTGTCAAGGAAAATGTGGGCTGGGGTGCATCCCCGTTCGCAACGCGAGTGCGTTACAGAGGGCTGCGCGTCGACTCGCGCACCACTAATTCCGGCGCGACTTTGCGGTGTGTGGCGATGATTTCACGCTTTTCCAGTACCCCATTGATCCCGTCCACCACGATCCCTACAGCGGACGCTCCCATCGCTTCCATCGGCTGGCGCACGGTGGTGAGTGATGGCGTGTATAGAGCCGAACTGGCGATGTCATCGAACCCAATCACGGAACAGTGTTCAGGCACTCCTATGCCCGCCTTGCTCAATGCCCGAATCGTCCCGAAGGCGCTCATATCATCGAACGCCAGCAGCGCGGTGAAAACGCGCTTCTGCCGGATCAGTTCTTCGGTGAGCTTATAACCCGATTCGAAGCTCGACATGGGATCGCGCGATTCAGGAAGCTCCACGACCAGGCGGGGATCAAGCTCCAGTTCGCACTCTTTGGCGCAAGTGCGGATGCCGCGCCAGCGAGGCGCGCTGTCGGTGAGCGCCTTGGGCCCACGGATGACTGCGATCTTGCGATGACCGAGCGAGTAGAGGTGTTCGAGCGCCATGTGGCCGCCCATTTCGTTGTCGACGATGACCGAACTCATTGAATCCGTATTCAGTTCACAGCCGATCATCGCGGTCGGGATGCTGCTCTTTTCCAGATCGCCGAGCAGGTTGATATCGAGCACGAGCCAGTTGGCCAGAACAATCAGGCCTTCGATGCGGCGATCAAGAAGCATTTCCAGGTAGCGCTCGAAACGGCTGCGCTCGTTGTGGACATCAGTGAGAATGGGAAGATACGACGACTGATACAGAGTATTTTCGATACCGCGCAGCACCAGCGTGCAATACGGATCCGTCATATCGAAGACCATGACACCCACCGTATGGCTCCGCTTGCTGCGTAGAGAGCGTGCGAACTGGTTAGGCCGGTATCCAAGTTTCTGCGCCGCACGTTCAATGCGCTTCTTCGTCACCGCCGGAATGTAGCGGGCTAATGGCGCGTTGTTGAGCACGATCGACACGGTGGTCGACGAAAACCCGCTCTCCTTCGCCACGTCTCGAATGGTCACCATCGCAGACCTTGCCCCGTCCGAACCATGTAGGACAGCCGTCTCGCCTGTCCGCTTCTGATCTTGCTGAATGCGATTTCCGGAGCGTCGCAGTTGGCGCTCACGACTGAAAGCGACCCTGCATTCGCGGACACTACAGCAGAGAGCCATACCACTGTCAAGGGCGCCAATCACATTCGCGACAACCGCAAAACTAAACAACTCATCGAAGCTAGGGATGTTTTATCTAAATACCGCATGTTTGTTGGCGATTGCGATCTGATTCTCGAGCAAGACGGTTCAGCCCTGTGTGACCCAGCCGCGAAGCGGCGCAAGAATGCAGCCCACGGCGCAAACCGTGGTACAGACTACATGGCCCTGCCTTCGTTCACAAAGCAGAGTCAGAAGCACACTTCGCTTGAGCCGGACATCGCACTCAACCACGCGGTGATACACTCGACGGTTAGAGAGACCTTACCCGCGACGACTGTCTCTCCCGTTCCCGCCGTACACGCGACCGTCGTATTCCGTTCTCGCAGGAGGTACCAATCATGAACCGCACACTGAAAATTATTGGCATTGTGGTGGTCGTGCTCATCCTCATCGTCATCGCCATTCCGTTCTTCATTGACGCCAACGCGTTCCGCCCGAGACTCGAGTCGGAATTGACGGAGGTGCTGGGCCGGCAGGTCAAGGTCGGGAATCTTTCTCTCTCGCTGCTGTCCGGCAGCGTTGGTGCCGACGACATCTCCATTAACGATGACCCTCAATTCAGCAAAACCCCGTTTGTGCAGGCCAAGTCGCTCAAGGTGGGCGTGGAACTGATTCCACTGGTTTTCTCCAAAACCCTGAACATTACCAACCTGACCCTGAACCAGCCCGAGATCAGCCTGGTGAAAGCGGAGAACAGCGACAAGTGGAATTTCTCCAGCCTGGGCGGAAATAACAAATCGAAGCCCGCGACCGAAGCTCCCGCTCCAGCACAGAATCCAAAAACTGGAGCCGCAACCAGTAACCCGAGTTCCGAGCCCGCGGCCTCAACTCCCTCCGCCAATCCGAACGTGACGATAGCGAAGCTGAACGTCAATGATGGGCGTCTTACTGTTACGCGCCTCGGAACGTCCGACAAGCCCCGCGTTTACGACAAAGTAAATATCACCATATCGGACTTCTCCTTCAACTCGTCGTTTCCCTTCTCTGTAACGGGTCGGCTTCCCGGCGACGGAACCTTGAAACTCGATGGCAAGGCCGGCCCGATCGACGCCAGCGACGCGGCCAAGACTCCGCTCGAGGCCAAGGTGAATGTGCAGAAAATGAACTTGGCAGAGTCCGGCTTCATCGATCCCGCTGCCGGAATCGCTGGCATCGCAGATTTCGACGGCACGGTCGTCTCCGATGGCCATGTAGCGAAAACCACGGGCACCCTTAAAGCCACCAATTTGCAGGTCGTGAAGAAGGGATCGCCTGCCGGCAAACCAGTGCAGGTTACCTACACTGTGAACTATGACCTCGCGCGGGAAGCGGGCACAATCGAGCGGTGCGAAATCGCCATGGGCAAGGCCGTCTCGCACCTGACCGGCACTTATGACGCCCACGGGAAGATTACTGTCGTCAACCTGAAACTCAACGGGCAGGGCATGCCAGTGGACGATCTCGAAGCCATGCTCCCGGCCTTGGGGGTGGTATTGCCACCGAAGTCGCAACTTAAAGGCGGCAATCTCAATACCGAGATGACGATCGTTGGTCCGGTCGATAAACTAGTCACCGCGGGCAACGTCAAAATGCAAAATGCCACGCTCGCCAACTTCAACCTGGGATCGAAGCTCGCCGCCATTTCCGCGCTCGCGGGCAAGAGCAACGCCACTGGCAACGACACCACCATACAGAACCTGAGTTCCAATTTTCGTGTCGCTCCCGATGGCACTCGCGCCGACAATATCAATCTCACCGTGCCCTCGATCGGTGTGGTCACCGGCGCCGGCGTAGTGAGTCCGTCCAACGAACTCGCATTCAAATTGAATGCCAATGTTGCGGGGATGGGCGCGGTTCCCATCGCGGTCTCCGGAACCACTTCCGATCCAAAGTTCATGCCCGACGTGAAAGGACTTGCTACCGGCCTCCTCAACAATGCCCTCAAAGGCCAAGGCGCCAACGGACAGCAAAATCCAGTCAACACCGTCATGGGACTTTTCAACAAGAAAAAGCCGCAGTAAAGAGATCTCAAACGCTTTCACCAAAAGCCAAGGCCAAGCCGTCACGCGGCTTGGCCTTTTAGCACGTGCTAAATTTTCTGCGGGACCTCCGCGATCTTTTTCCGCGTTCTCAGCGGTCAAGAGCTTTTTCAAAACTGCACGGCAGTGACCGCGTTTTCAGGACATTTACTATAACGAACAACCGTTTTATTATTAAGAAATGCCCTCCGGCCTTACCGACACCATCTCCCAAGGTCTCGGACGCTATTCCATTGGTGAAAAACTCCGCACCCTTCGCCTTCGCAAGAGCATGGGACTAGTGGAACTGGGCAAGCACACTGGACTTTCCGCAGCACTGCTCTCGAAGCTGGAAAGGGGAAAGTTGTTTCCCACTCTGCCCACACTCTTGCGCATCGCCATGGTTTTTGGCGTGGGGCTCGACCACTTCTTCACTGACGAACGCAAGCGCCGGGTCGTAGGCATAGTCCGCCGTGAAGAGCGCGTGCGCTTCCCTGAGCGGCCTGGCACGCAGGAGGTCCAATACTACTTTGAATGCCTGGATTACCGCGCCACCGACCGCAAGTTGAGTGCTTTCCTGGCAGATTTTCAGGATGTTCCGCCGGAGAAGCTCAAGCCTCATCAGCATGCCGGCGTGGAATTTCTCTATGTCTTAAAGGGTTCGTTGATCCTCAAAATCGCCAGCGAGGAATTCCTGCTCGAGCCTGAGGACGCGATCTATTTCGACTCAGCGGTGCCCCACAGCTATCGTCGGCGCGGTTCCAAACCCTGCACCGGGGTCATCGTGACCGTCCCTTAGAGCAACGCTTTTCCCGGCAATTACCCGTTGCGCTAAATCGTTCAGACGCTCGAAATGGCCCTCGAATTGCGGCCTGCTGTGCGTTGACAAGGCCTGTTCGCCAATTCATACTTTCGTCTAAGCTCCCTAAACACGCCGCTTTGTTGACTCAAGGGAGCGGCCGCCGTTTTAGGATGGTTCGTCCTCAGGCCGAGCTTATTCTCTCCTATCAGTGTTGTGAGTGTTTGCAAGGAGGATTTCAGTGTCCAGGTCCGTCCCAGGAATATTCGTGCCCTCAGTTTGCGTCATTGCCATCGCGGGGTTAGCCGCCCTCGGCATCGCAACCGGCAAAGGCTGGCACAGCCAAACTGCGGCCGACCACGCCACCCCCGTGCAGGTTGCGTCCAACGCGCAGCAGAGTGCGCGGGTCCTGGCAAGCATGGGAACTCTACCTCTCGCCTTCGAAGCAAACCAGGGCCAGACGGATCGTCAGGTCAAGTACATGGCGCGGGGCAACGGCTACACGGTATTCCTCACCGCCAACGACGCCGTCTTCGCATTGCATTCCAACTCGCAGTCCCTGTCACGATTTGTCCAACACACACCAAACCAAGAAGTCCGCACAAACGATCGCACCGCTGCCATTCACATGCATCTCGTAGGTGGTAATTCGGACGCTCACCTCACCGCCAGTGGCCCACTGCCCAGCCGCAGCAATTACTTCATCGGCAACGATCGCAGCCGGTGGCATACCAACGTGCCGCAATATGCGCGCGTCTCCTACCGCGAGGCCTATCCCGGCGTGAGCCTGGCTTACTACGGCGTGCAGAAGCAACTGGAATTTGATTTCATCGTCGCTACCGGGGCCGACCCCGCTCCCATCCGTCTTGGCATCACTGGCGCCGACCGCATCGCGACCGATGATGCAGGGAATCTGATACTCGCTTCCTCTGCAGGAAATGTGTTCCTGCACAAGCCCGTCGCCTACCAGCAGAAAGAGGGAGCACGCCAGCCCGTCGATGCCCGATTCGTTCTGCAGGCGCACAATCAAGTGAGCTTCACGCTGGGTAACTACGATCACAGCCGCGAACTCGTAATCGATCCGTCGGTAAGCTATGCCACTTATTTAGGCGGCACGGCCGAAGACGACGGCAACGCAATCGCGGTTGATGCCAACGGCAACGCCTGGGTCACTGGGCAAACCAAGTCCACAGACTTTCCCCCGAAGAGTCCTCTCTACGCAACCAACGGTGGCGGCTTCGATGTATTCGTTACCAAATTCTCTTCAACCGGCTCCCTACTTTTCTCGACGTATATCGGCGGTGGCAGCGACGACAGCGGTAATGCGATTGCGATCGATGCTTCCGGCAACGCCTTCGTGGCAGGCGGCACGAAATCTGTCAACTTCCCGACCAAAGGCGCGTACCAGGGCGCTTTGAAGGGAGGCACCAATGCGTTCGTGCTGGAGGTTAATTCGACCGGCTCGACGTTGGTCTACAGTACCTACCTTGGCGGAACGGGAATCGATGTGGCCAGCGGACTTGCTCTGGATAAAAACGGAAACGCCTACGTGGCGGGTTCAACTACTTCCATGGACTTCCCCCAGAAAAATCCACTGCCGAACGAGACTGCAGGCGGATTCGTTACTGAACTGAACTCGTCAGGAAATGCGTTGGTCTATTCCACCTACCTCGGCGCGGGCGGAAACGACATTGCCTCGGCAGTGGCTGTCGACGGCTCCGGCAACGCCTACGTCACCGGCGCCACCAGGAGCTCTTCATTCGTAACGACAACAGGCGTGGTTCAGCCCAAGTGCGGCACCGATGGAACTTGCAATGGCGGCTTGTACGACGCGTTCGTGACGGTGATCAAACCGCTCACCGCCGGCTTGGTATATTCCACATTCCTCGGTGGTGAATCGAGAGATGAAGGTCTTGGCATTGCTGTCGACAGTGTGGGGGATGCATATATAACCGGCGTTACTTCCTCCACTCAATTCCCGCTGGGTGTCGCTCGCCTCTTCCCCACCTTAAAGGGCTCTTCGGACGCATTTGTATCTGAGTTAAACCCCACGGGAACGCAGCTTCTCAATTCCACGTACCTCGGTGGAAGCGGCAGCGAATTCGGTCTCGCCATCGCGGTCGACAAGAATCAGAATGCTTACGTAACCGGAGTCACAGGATCTACCGACTTTCCCACCGCCAATCCAACCCAAAAAAGCAACGCTGGACAAAATGACGCCTTCGTGACGGAGTTCGGTTCAGGCGGTTCCTCGCTCTTGTTCTCGACTTACCTAGGCGGATCTCAAAACGAGAACACTTCTACATCAAGCGGTGGGGGGTCGCTCGCCAGTATCGCCGTCGACAGCGCCGGCGCCAACATCTATGTAACCGGGAGTACAGCCTCGAGCACGCCCTTGCCTTTCCCAACGACGAGCGGTGCGTTTCAAGCGTCTCTTGGAGGCGGTGCGAGCGACGCCTTCGTCGTCAAATATTTAGCAGTCACACCCTTCACAATCGCGAACGGAGCGCTCAACCCAACTTCCGGACATGCCGGCGCTTCAGCCAGCGCCACCATCACCGTGACCTCGCAAAACGGCTTCGCTGGATCCGTCGCTCTCGCCTGCAGTGTCGCACCCGCAGTTGCCAAGGGACCAACTTGCTCATTCAGCAACGCGTCAGTAACGCTAGCTGCTAACGGCAGCGCGACCTCAACGCTCAATCTGGCGACGGTGACAGCCAGCGCTCGGGTCGATCGACCGTCGACTCGCCGATCTTTGGGAATCTTGTATGCGACAATTCTGCCGCTCGGAATCACGCTGCTGGGCGCTGGCTTCGGATCCTTCGGATCAGGCCGCAGAAAGTTGTTCGGCTTTCTCACGCTCGGACTATTAATCGCTTCTTTGCTTTTGCTACCAGCCTGCGGAAGCAGTAGTGGCAGCGGAGGGAGCGGCGGCACGCCCACCGGCACGTACTCCATTACTGTAACGGGCACCAGCGGGTCAGCCATCGTCACCGGCTCTCCAGCACTCTCCTTCACCGTCAACTGACCATGTAGCCACAGCCGCCTCGGCTGTGGCCAAGAGACTCACGCCTGTGTGGAGACAGCCGCCCTCGGCTGCCCCTCCCTTTCCCTCGCCGCATTCCACGACTCGCCCCGGCAAATGGTAGTATGGATGATTCCGCGGCAATGTTCCGGTCAACTGTCAGTGAATCCTCGGCGCTAGCATATTGCGGGGATTCGTGAAAATTGAGGGCGGGCAGCCTTTGGGTTGCCCTGTGAATCGAAGCTACTTGAACCTGCTCATGTTGAATTCCGATCCGTCGAAATCCAGATTGTCAACATCAAGCTTGTCAAAGGTGAAAGTTCGCGCCCGGCACGCCTTGCTATCCATCCTGTGCCTGGCGGCGGTGCTGTGCACAATGGCTTCCTCCGCCTCTGCTCAAGCGGACTTCACTCTGCAGGCGTCTCCGTTCTCCCCTGGTGCAGTTGCTCCCGGTGGCACCTCCTCTTCCAACGTCACCGTCGGCGTCGTCAATGGTTTCACCGGCACAGTCGACCTCACCTGCAACGTCTCATCCACGCAGACCACCACCTCGCCTCCCACTTGTGCGGTGAGCCCGAAAACCGCTACGCCTCCGGCGAATGCGGCCGTTACCATCACCACCACGGCTCAAACTACGACGGTGAGTTACACCATCACCATCACCGGAACTGCGACTGCGGCGCCCACCGATACCCACACCACACCGCCGCAGAACCTGACTGTGCTTGCGGTGACCGCTCAGTTCACAATCACGGTGCAAAATGCCGTCACACCGAGCAGCGTGCCAGCTGGCAGCGGCAGCCAGGGAATGATTCTCATCAATCCGATCAACGGATACGTGAACCCGGGCTATCCGCAGCAGGGAGTGACGTTGTCCTGCGTTTCCATAACTCCGCTGGTGACGAATCCTCCGGTGTGCTCCTTCAACCCTCCGAGCCCGCCGGTGAATGGACTTCCGGTCACTTCGATCCTTACTATCAGCACATACGGCCCCATCACCACCACAGATGCGGCCCATCATCCCCGAACCTTCTGGGCGTTGTGGCTGCCCCTGCCAATGCTCGCTCTGGTGGGATTGGGCGCTGCGATAGGAGGAAAACGTTCGCGAAAGGCGTGGGGCCTGCTTGCTCTTTTTATCGTTAGCGGAGCAATTTTCCTGATGCCCGCGTGCAGCAACATCGCGGTTACGACGATCACGCCGAACGGTGTGACGCCGGCCAATACCTACAGCTTCACGGTCCAGGGCGTTGACGCCGACGGCGTCGTCTCCAGCAACACTTCCACGACCGGCGCAAATCCGACCGTCACTCTGACCGTAACCAAGCCTTCAAACTGAAAGTCGGAAAGTAAGAGCCGGAAGCGGCCTGTTACGACGCTGCCTTCCGCGCCGACCGCTCGATCTCGGCAGCCTGATGCATAAGAATGTCGCGCAGCGACACCAGTCCCTTGAGCTCTTTGCCGTCGAGGATCGGCAGATGGCGAAACCCAAACTCCCGCATGATGAACAGGCACTCCTCGATGGTTTCGTCGGCCGAAGCCGCACGCGGATTCGCAGTCATCACTTCCGACACGGCGGTGGTTCCCGGGGTGCGTCCCACCGCCACCACGCGATTCATGATGTCACGCTCCGACAGGATGCCTGCCAGTTGTCCATTGCGCAACACCGGCAGGGCGCCAATATTGTGCTCCATCATGAAACGCGCGGCATCGAGCACTGTCCGCGTCGCCTCAATGGAATACAGCCTGCGTTCTTTTACGAGATCGCGAAGAGTGGTCATTGGTAACTCCTTCGAAAACCGAACCTGCGGAAAGGGCTAGCTGACGGCCAGCCTGTGCGAGTGGGCAATACTTTACCACAGACTCTTCGCAGAGACGACCAATCTTAGCCGTAGGCGATGAACTTGGAGTTAACAACAAAACGAAAGGAACAAAGCAGAGAGCCCCATTTCTCGCGGTCTTCACGAAAAATGGGGCTTTTTCTAGCTAAATACTAGAACCGCAACTGCGGACCAAACGTAACCCGCACATTGTTGTGAGCTCCGCTGTTGAAATAAATGTCGTCACCAATTTCCGCGCGCAGCCCAATGGGTCCGATAAAGGCTTCAAGTCCCCCGCCCGGATAAACTGCGAAGTAGGTTGCGCCATTAGTTAAACCGACCGTGTTGACGAAGCCCGATTGCGCACTCTGGTTGTTGACGGTGAAGTTGTCGAATCCAACTTTACCCGTAACGAACACCCGGAATGCTCCCGACCCGGTCTGAAATTTCGGTCCGAAGAATCCGTGGAGAGTTCGGAAATTGGAGTTCACCGTTGCCGTGGTGACGCCGTTCGAGAAAGTGCTGGTGTAGTTCCGTTTAAAGTCGTACGCCATCTCAGCTTCCAGTTGCGCATTGGCGTTGAGATTAAAGGCGGCGCGTCCACCCAGCCCGAAGAAGTTTGCGACAGGCGCAGCGTTGTTGTTGAGCCGAAAGTAATCGGCAAAAACACCGACTTCGACATGGTCCGAGTTCGATTCTTGTGCCATCAACATGGGCACAGCCAGGAACACGGACGCGATTAGAAGACCGATACAACGTTTCATCGTTTTACTCCTAGTTGAGTTTGTACCCTCGCAGAGTTCTCCCTCTTCATAAGCGGAGAGCGAGCGGAAGGCAGAGCGGCAGGTACTGCTATGGATGCGATTTTCACTTGGCAGGGTTGCGATTCGTTACCGCGGCCACATCCCGTATGCCCCTAGGAAAAACCCTGTAGACGGCGCTCTGGAGCCGAATCCATGGACAGCAAAAACGGCGCGGGATGAAGGCTCCGCGCCGTTTTTCACACACACTCTCTTAGAGTTTCGTTATTGCAAGTGACTCATCCGCGAAGGCGTGCCGTCCGCCGTGCTGCTCTCAGACCGTGGCGTCATCGACACCACAATGTATTCGCGCTCTTTACTGTCCAGATCTTCCACGCGCAGCAGCATCTTGTCTTTCTGCAAACGGAATTGCGCCTGCTCGCCCACCGGCAAAAGCACGGGATGCTTCTCATCTCGCGGACGGATTCTATAAATCACTCGTTCGCCCTGGACCACGTACTCCTGACACAGAACTTCCTGCGTCTTCTTGTGGCCTGAATCAGTGCCTAACATTTCGCCGGCAAGACTCTGGGCATCTTTTTCCGTCATGCCGCACTGCACCGAATCCATCTGTAGAATCTTCCCCGTCTGATAGGTCTTGGGATCTTTGGCATATACTACGGACGCCAGCCCCAGCACGACGCACAGCACCCACTTAGATTGCATAGGCTCCCCCAGAAAAATTGTGAACTCCACGAGTGGAGATAACAAACAGTCCCTCGGTTATCCGCATTTTTCTATGGGCCAAATAGCAAAAACAGGTCACGACAGTAATAGCCCCGAAGTTACCTCAAGGGTCATGTGAGGTCTGGTTCCTAAATGGAAGGGCAAGCCGAAGGGCTCTCGATCAGGGATCTCGATCGAGGACGGCTGAACCGGTTGTTCTCCGCGAACTCCACTTGCCTTCCCGATCTTCGCCGTCAAGAGCTTCTCCCAAGGCGCACAGCAACTGCAGTCCGTCACCGTTCCGTGATAGCTTCCAGAGTTTCAAAAAACGCAGGATAAGAAATTGCCGCCGACTCCGCCCCACGAATCACCGTTTCGCCCTGCGCCCGCAATCCTGCAACCGCAAACGCCATCGCGATGCGATGATCCCCAAACGAGTCGAGCTCAGCTCCATGCAGTCTTTGTCCCCCGGGTATACGAAGACCATCCTCTCGCTCTTCCACCTGCGCACCCATCAGGCGCAGGTTGGCCGCCACGGCGGCAATGCGATCCGATTCCTTCACCCGCAACTCTCTCGCATCCCGCACTTCCATTCCCTGCTCCGTATACGGCGCGATCGCCGCCAGCACCGGAATCTCGTCAATTACCGCCGCCGTATCGGCTTCTGCAATCGTGGTTCCTCTGAGCCCCGCGCCCTCCACCTGCAGCGCTCCTACCATCTCACCGTGCACCTCTTGGAGTTGCATCACCGACACGTGCAGTCCCATTTGCATCAGTATGTCGAGGAGCCGCGCCCGCGTCGGATTCATCAGCAGGTTAGGAATGGTCAGCGCCGACCCCGGAAACAAAGCTGCCGCGCACAGAAAAAATGCCGCGCTCGAAAGATCGCCCGGGATGCTGGCTTCAATCCCCCGCAACCGCTGGCATCCGCGAATGCGCACCTCGCTTCCCTGCCCCACGCTTTTCCGATCCAGTTGCGCCCCAAACGCACGCAATGCCACTTCCCCGTGATCGCGAGTGCGCACCGCTTCCTCGATCCGCGTCTCGCCATCGGCAAATAATCCGGCAAACAGCAAACACGATTTCACCTGTGCGCTGGCCACCGGCATTTTGTATTCGATCGCCTGCAGTGCTCCGCCGGTGATGCGCAACGGCGGCTTCCCTTCCCGCGACGTGATCTTCGCGCCCATTGCCGAAAGCGGCTTGATCACGCGCTCCATCGGACGCCGCGAGAGCGACTCATCCCCTTCCATTTCGCTGGTAAATTCTTGTCCCGCCACAATCCCGCTGAGCATGCGCATGGTAGAACCTGAGTTCCCACAGTCGAGCGCGTGCGCAGGTGCGGCCAGCGCCAAGCCGCGTCCCTTCACTTCGATCACGCCATCTTTCCGCTCCCACTCCACGCCCAGCGAACGCATACAGCCCAAAGTGCTCGCACAATCTGCCCCGGTCGAATAATTCTCCAGCCGCGACACTCCCTCCGCGATTCCTGCCAGCATGGCATAGCGATGCGAAATCGATTTGTCTCCGGGCAGTCGCACACTACCGCGCACGTTGCGCGCCGGACGCACCACCACCTGCGACTCGCTTTTCATTCTGAGATCAATATAAAGGAAGGGATTTCAGATTGCAGGTTGATGATTGCAGACATCTCGGTTGGCCGCTGGTTTTCAATCTGCCATCAAAAATCAGCAATCTGAAAACAGATTTTCTAGGCCGTCCTCGCCTCAGCCATAACCTCTTTCAAAATCTCTGCCGGCACTTCCTTCAACGTTACGCCGAACTCAAACATCGGCGTCTCCGTGCCTCGCCCCCAGCGCGCCATTTCCCAGTGTGCGCGCACGAACTTCACCGCTGCATGCGGCCTCAGATCCAGCAGCAAGGGCGATTCCCCGCAATAAAACTTCTGGGGAAATGCCGCGATTGACTTCGCGTCCCAGGTTGCCCCATCCGCCGAACCAAAAATGCTGAGGTCGAGCGACTCCTGCTCGATGATCTTCGTGATAGCCAGCGTCACCAGGAACACGCGATTGGAGGCACCACTCACATCCACGCTGGGTCCATCGCCCTTGGCGCTGGCCACCGTCTTCGCCGGAACCAATACCATATCCATCATGCCGACAGGATTGTAGCAAATCGCAAAAGCAAATACCGCAGTCGCGACACCGACAAGAAAATGATTCGTTTGAATGACGAACGCTTGACGGAAAGAGAAAATGATTTTTTGGAAGACCTGTTGTGCGGACGAAAAACCAAATGACTTTTTCGAGGAACCGATTGTCGGAGGAACGAAAGGTTTGGGAAGGGCACGGCTTCAGCCGTGCCGCCAAAACCAGCCCCGGACGCGGGCTTTAGCCCCTGAGGAACGCTTTACGAATGTCGTGGCTCATCCAGCGCCGGCCGCGACTGCTGCTCTTCCTCTGTGCTGACTGCCATCCGCTTCGTCTTGCGATACACATTGGCGACGGCAAGCGTCCAGAAAGGAACTAAATCCACCCCCGGCACCAGTTTGGCAAAAAATGACGGCAGAAATTCCCAATGCCAGCCCAGCAGGTGAACCATCAACGCACCCACCCCAAAGTCCAGCACGTCATCCGCGGGTGACAGCGCGCCTTCCACAAACATCGGAAACACCGCCAACTGCAGCGCATCTGCAATGATTGCCACAATCATGGCCGCCTGAAACCGCGGCCCCGCAGAAATCGTTATTTTGTCATCGGTCATGACAGGCCCAATTGCATCCTGTCTATTTTAGACGATTTCGCGCGTGTCCCCAGGCAATAAGAATCGCCACATGTTCACCGGGCTCACATTCAGACTTGCCAATCCTCCGGCGGATTTTCAATCCCCCAGAACTCGCTCGACGGGCTGTCGAACTCAAGCCCCACCAGCCATGACGCCCCTTCAAGGACCGTGACTGCCAGCACCGTTTGCGCCGTCTTGCTCCGGCCATGCGAGAGCAATTCCACCGTTACCGGCGTCCTGTTCTTCAGTTGCACGGGCAAGATGATGCCGCACCCGTGCGCGTTTACCACCACCGTTTCATGCTTTCCGGAAAACCTTTGCTCAGGATCAAGGCTGCGAATCGCAACTGGAATCCGCCGCGACAGCCTTGTACTCCGCCTGGCATTCTTGAACTTCTCGAGCGCCGTCCCTCCGCTTGAGCTCACGTTGTACCCAGCCTCCGCAGTTCATACCGCACTCCATACTGCCGTCCATATTAAGGACGAAGAAAGAGGCAGGGCGTTTTCCCTGTTTACAATTTACGAAAACCGAACAAGCAAAGGCCCCGAGGCCATCGGCGCCTTTCTTCGCGTCCTCCGCGATGTTTTTCAGTGACCTCCGCGGTTCAAAGCTTTGAAAGCTCGCAAGGTTGAGTACCCTCCACGGTCCGTTTCTGTGGATAATCATTGCGTGCCCCAGCTAGAGAACTTTCGCCTCAAGGTCTTCCGCACCGTAGCCCAGCATCTCAACTTTCGCAAAGCAGCCGAATACCTTTTCCTTACCCAACCCGCCATCACGCTTCAAATCAAGGCTCTCGAAGACGATCTCGGAGTTCGGCTCTTCGATCGTTCCGCCAATCGCGTCTCCCTCACTCGGCAAGGATCTCTCCTTCTCGGCTACGCCAACAAAATAGCGACGCTGGCTTCCGAAGCAGAACAGGAACTCGGCGCCGAGCACGGCACGGTTTCCGGACAGCTCTCCCTCGGATCTTCCACCACCATCGCGCAATACGTTCTCCCGCGCCTTCTGGGCGCTTTTCTCGACGAACATCCTCGCGTGCAGTTTTCGCTGCACAGCGGCAACACCGGAGAGATCGTCCAACTCCTTCTCGACGACAAACTCTCCGTCGGCGTTATCGAAGGCCCGGCCAGAGCGCGCGGCATTCGTGCCGAGCCTTTCATGCAGGATGAGCTGGTCTTGATTACGTCTCCGGCCTTCGAATCCGATCGCATGTCCCGCGATCAACTCCTCGGATCGAATCTTCTTATGCGCGAACACGGTTCCGGCTCGCGTCGCGTCGTCGAGTTAGCCTTGGAGAAGGCTGGCCTCAAGCTCAAGTCTTTCAAGAAAGCAATGGACCTCGATTCCACCGAAGCCATCAAGTCCGCCGTCGAAGCCGGGCTTGGCATTGGTTTCGTCTCGCGTTGGTCGATTTCGAAAGAGTTGGAACTCGGGGTGCTAAAGACTGCCGAGGTCGCCGGACTCAGGATTGCGCGCCATTTTTCCTTAGTTTCGCGCACGGGTCCTGAATTGCAAGGTCCGGCGGGAGCTTTCCGGGCCTTCGCCCTGGGCCGCGCCCAACTCCTCGCGAACGCTACCCGAAACCCACGTTCTCGCCCCTCCAGCTGATAAGTTCCGCTAATCGCTAATCAAAACTACTGCTTGGACGCTTCTCCATCCTTCAAGCCACACTCTTCTGGTGAGCAAAAGCGTCTTTTTCCTGGCAGTGATCGTAGCGGCCACCGGCCTGATTTCTCCGCCCATCGCGCTGCTAGGCGGTCTCATTTATGGATTCACCGCAACCCACCCATTTCACGCAGAGAGCAAGCGCCTGGCGAAGTTTCTGCTGCAAGCCTCCGTCGTTGCCCTAGGCTTCGGCATGAACCTGCATGAAATTCTTCACGCCGGACGCTCCGGTTTCGTCTACACCGCCGGCAGCATCACCGCGGCAATGCTCCTTGGATTGGGATTCGGTTATCTGCTCCAGGTTGGAAAGACGCCCGCGTTCCTGATCAGCGCGGGCACCGCTATCTGCGGCGGCAGCGCCATCGCCGCCGTCGGCCCCATCGCCGACGCCAGCGAAGAAGAGATGGCGGTATCTTTAGGCACTGTTTTCATTCTCAACTCGATCGCGCTTTTTCTGTTTCCAGTCATCGGATACGCCCTGCACATGACGCAGTCGCAGTTCGGCCTCTGGTCCGCACTCGCCATTCACGACACCAGTTCCGTGGTCGGCGCAACCGCCAAATACGGAGCAACCGCACTGGCCGTCGGCACCACCATCAAGCTGGCGCGCGCTCTCTGGATCGTTCCTTTGTCCTTCGTGACCGCCGTCATCCTGAAGTCCAAGGCCCGTATCCAGTGGCCATGGTTCATCTTGCTGTTCTGCCTGGCAGCGCTTCTCAACACTTTGCTGCCCGCATTTAATCCAGCTTTCGGCTTTCTAAATCACGTTGGCAAGATCGGCCTCACGGTAACCCTGTTCTTGATTGGTACCGGGCTCAACCAGCAAACCATCAAGCGGGTTGGCGTTCGTCCCCTTCTCCAGGGACTCGCGCTCTGGATCATCGTTGGCGCCGGCACCTTGGCGCTTATCTTCTTCAACTGGATTCGCGTGTAAGAACATTTTCTTTCGCGCCAAGTGAATCACCTCTCGATGGCCCTCAATTGTGGTTAGAATTACAGGTAGAAAACGTGCCTCAGACAAGGCTGCACAGCAAAGCACCACACTACAATACTCGATACTTCTGAAGTAAGAATCGCGCAATACTGGGGGCCCAGAAAAAAAATCAACCGACGAGAGGAGGCAGATGATGCCTGACACCGAACGTTACGAAGCTCTTATCATCGGAAGCGGCGAAGCCGGAAAACTTATGGCGTGGACCTTGGCCAAGGCCGGCCATCACACCGCCGTCATCGAGCGCAAGCTGGTTGGTGGCTCCTGCCCCAACATCGCGTGCCTGCCCAGCAAGAACATCATTCGCAGTGCCAAAGTCGCGTCCTTTGCCCATCGCGCACAGGAGTTTGGACTCGAAATAGGATCGCCCACGACCAACATGGCGGGCGTGCAGCGTCGCAAGCAAAAAATGGTTGCCGACTTGATTCAAGTTCATCTCGACCGCTACAAAGCCTCGGGGGCAGAACTGATCATGGGCACTGCCCGCTTCACCGCTCCCAGAACGGTTGAGGTGTCCCTCAATGCCGGAGGTTCAAAAACGATTGCAGGCGAGCGAGTGTTCCTCAATGTTGGAACTCGAGCCACGATCCCTGATGTTCCCGGTCTCGCCGCTTCGCAGCCGATGACGCATGTTGAAGTCCTCGACCTCGACCGTCTGCCCGAACATCTCATCGTAATCGGCGGAGGTTTCGTAGCGCTTGAACTTTCCCAAGCTATGCGGCGTTTCGGCTCTCGCGTTACCGTGATCGAGAAAAATCACCAACTTCTCAGTAAAGAAGACAGCGACGTAGGCGCCGCGCTTCTCGATTTATTCCGCGACGAAGGAATCGAAGTATTGCGCGACACCGAAGTCCTCAAAGTCGAAGGTCGCTCCGGCCAGCAGGTTCGGGTGCACGTCCGCGACGCGAAAGGTGAGAGAGTTATAGAAGGCAGCGACCTGCTGGTGGCGACTGGCCGAACTGCGAACACGCGCGGCCTCGATCTCGACCAGGCCGGAGTTGAACTGGACGCGCGCGGCTATATAAAAGTCAACCACCGGCTCGAGACCACAGCTCCCAACGTATGGGCTATGGGCGATTGCGCCGGCAGCCCGCACTTCACCCACGTCGCCTTCGACGATTTTCGTATTGTGCGCGACAACCTGAACGGCGGCAATCGCACCACCGAAGGCCGTCTCATCCCCTTCTGCATCTTCACCGATCCGGAGCTCGCGCGGGTTGGCTTGAACGAATCCGAAGCCAACACTCGCGGCATCGCATACCGCGTAGCCAACATGCCGATGGCTGCGATTTTGCGCACCCGCACCCTATCTGAACCTCGCGGTTTTGTGAAAATGCTGATTGACGCGCACAGTGATCGCATTCTCGGATTCACGGTATTCGGCGTCGAGGCCAGCGAACTACTGGCGGCCGTGCAGACGGCGATGTTAGGAGACCTGCCCTACACCGCGCTGCGCGACGCCATCTTCACGCATCCCACGATGGCCGAAGGGTTGACCGTGCTGCTGGCGAGCGTCGTCGCCGCAAAGGAGACACTACAGGCAGCCTGAAACTGCGCACCATGCTTTTGCACGGCCCTAGCTAAGCCGCATGCATGTTGGTCGTGTGCTCGTGCCGCGGATACCGGCCCATAATCTTGCGCACAAATCCGTGAAAGCGATGGAAGCCCGCGGTCTCCGGCAGAAACATAAATGGACATTGCCCCGGAACCACCTCCATCCCGCGCTCCTCGCAGAACGCAACGGCCCTCTCACTCACCGAGCCCTTGCCGATCCCACGGTACATCCAAATCCGCCGTATACCAGCTTCGGCACAGTCGTTCACCACCGTCTCCGTGACCTCGGGGGTAGTGATCACCAACGCCGCTTCAACGGGAGGTTGAATATCCTGCACACGCGCGTAGCACTTCCTCCCTTGCACGCCGGCAGTGTTGGGATTCACCGGGACCATGTCATACCCACGCCGGCAAAGTTCTTCGAACAATCTTCCACTGTCGCTTGCTGGATCCCGCGAAATCCCCACCATTGCAATCCGCTTCTGAGCCAGAAAATTCTCGATGATTTCCAGAGATGCAGTTCTTGTAGCCATAGTTCCTCCGCTATCCGGCCACAAACTTTAGGTGTTCCTTCTGCAAAAGTCAGTGATCGCAGACACAACTGCCTTTTTCAGTGTTGCTCACATCGATAGGAGCCGGGCGCGAGTCCACCGCGCGACACGCGTTAGATATGCTTCTTTCTCTGCAAAGCGAACAGAGCCAGGCAATAGCAGAAGGCCGAAAGAGTTAGCGCGTAGATAAGGGAGTAAAGAAGAAACTTCCACTCTCCATGCATCACACGCAAACTGTTGTGAATCTGGGCGGTTTTCTTGCCGAAAGGCTCCAGCATAGGGAAGAGAATGTAGAGCCCGTGGAACAGCTTCTCCAGTGCGCGGAGCCATGGACTTGAATTGCCTGAGCGAATAGAGGCCTGGGTCCACACCTGAAATTCGTAAAAAAGATCGGCATTAAAGATCAGTGCGGAAACGGCCGCTACGGCAGGATGTACCAGCGTCGCCAGCAACATCAGGTAAGCAATGAGTCCGATCGATGCGGCAAACGTTTCTCCGGAGACAAAAATCAGACCTTGGCGGACCGGAACGTGCCAGATGACCGACAGTATCGTCGTGCTGACCAGGACTACAAGATTCAGCAGTAAAGATACGATCACCGCCGACAGGAAAGCAGAAAGCAGCCACAAAGCGGGCGGACACGGCTTGGTAAACACCATCTTCAGACTGCGGCTACGAAGGTGCGACGAGATAATGAAGAGACCAAGACCTGCGCAAAGAACCAGTAGGAACCCGTTGAGTTCGGAAAAAATGTCCTGCAAGGCGTTAAAACTCTGAATGCCGGAGTTGGCGAAAAGCGGCGGCAGCGATCCTAATCCCGTCAACAATAAGAACAGGAGCATAAATGCCAGCAACAGCCGGCTTCGCCGATAGTACGCAAGATCCGCGAGAATGTTTGCTCTCAGCAATTCCGCCATACGTCCTTCCGATAAGCTCTAACTTTGATGCTCCCCAGCAACCGGCGCAGCTTCCATTGCTTCCGAAGCAGAGGCCAATTCCCCGCCCTTCACAATCTTGAAGAACGAGTCCTCCAGAGAATTTCTCTTGAGTGAGCATTCGTGCAAGTGCAGGCTCGAGTCGCGTGCGAACTCCATGAACTCGTAAAGCTTGTCCTTAGAGATCGATCCTTTCACGACATTCCCGGCACGTTCGATGGAACTGAGATAGTTCGGCACATGGCCGTTGGCTTCGAAGCTAACCGTGTAGAGTTCCTGATTCAAAGTCAGGAGGTTGCGCAAATCATCTTGAACGACGACCTTGCCGCTCTCGATAATTGCTACTCGATTGGCCAGCATTTCGATCTCCGACAGGACGTGCGAGTTCATTACAATCGTTGCTCCGCGCTGGTGAATTTCGCGCAGTGTCTCGCGAAACTCTCTCACCGCCAGTGGATCCAGTCCCCGTGTCGGCTCGTCCAGGAACAGCACCTGAGGTTCGTGGATCAGGCATTGCGCGATGCCAACTTTTTGCTTCATGCCTTTCGAGCATTTGGAGAGAGAAAGGTGCTTGAACTGGGCCAACCCAAGTCGTTCCAGGGTTTCGTTGATTTTTTTGTCGGACACTCTCTTGCCGTAGAGGGAAGCGTAGTAGCGCGTTGCTTCCTCGACTGTGAGATACAGGTGATAGTGCGGTTCCTCCGGCAGGTAAGCCACTTTCTCATACAGTCGCGACCCGAGATCCGGAATTTGACCTGAAATCCGCACCCTTCCCGACGTGGGTTTTAACAAACCCAGGAAGCAATACATGGCCGTCGATTTACCCGCTCCATTTTGGCCGACAAGAGCGAAAAAATCGCCATGCCGCACCTCGAGGCTTAAGCCGTTCAGGGCTCTCACCTCCCGGCGGAAGAGACCAGTACGAAAACGAACGTGCAGATCTTCAGCGATTATCACATTGCCCCCGAACATAACCGTTTATTGAGGGATCTCACGATTTCGTCATCCGAACGATCTTTGAAGTCCTCAGTCGCCAGGGCCTTCTTGATCTTCTTTGAGTTATTGCAGGAGCATTTTTGGACTTTATCGTCACAGCCACAGGGACAGTCCATGCGCGCTGCGATCCGCGTTCCACGCTCGTCCAACTTGAACTCATCTCCTGAGGCGTGGCTCGCTTCCGGTTCGCGCGAGGGCAAGGACGGTTGCTTCTGTGCCTGCAAGCGGTAATCCTCAGCCGAAATCACATGGCCAGTTTGCATCAGCTCACGATTTTTTTGTAATAAGCTGTCGAAGGCGACCTCAGCGTTGACCAGCGTACCGGTCTCATAAAATTGCACCTTCCCATCTACGCCGATCACCACAGTCGTGGGGAAGGAATCGACGCCGTACTGCTTTCTGATTGCTCCCTCATCGACTCCTGCTGAAAAATCCACCTTAAGTTCGTCCAGAAACGCCTGTACCCGGTCTTCCTTTTCCTCCGCGTCAATACCGATCAGCAAAAAAGACTCGGCCTTGTGCTCATTGAAGTACCGATTCAATTCCGGCATCTCGGCCCGGCACGGTCCGCACCACGTGGCGAAGAAATTGAGTACGACAATTTTCTTGCCGACGTTGTCCGACAGCCGAAAGCGCTCGCCCTTCGTGGTTTTCAGTTCGAAGTCCGGGGCAACACGGCCTCGCCATTCCACTCCTCCCATCATGCCCCGGGCTTGATCGCGGACTTCCTTGTCGCTTGGTCTGGGCTTCAGTTCGTAATGGAACAGGCTGAGAAGTATGCCGGTGAGCACAATCGAAATGTTGAGAACCGGTTTTGTCACATATCCTCGAGTTCGATTATGCCGTGTCGTGCACTTAACTGCCTCACGGCGATTGCGCCAATGCGGTTACTTTCTGATCCCATGGGAGAGAGACGCTGAATCTACATGCTACTGGCATTCGCATGCCGCGCCTGATTACAAAGGTGTATACACTGCGGAGATGCCAACAAGATGCCGCGCCTTCAGCAAGGCATGAGGGAACAGTTCCTCCGGTACTACCGATCGCGGCGCCGACCTCAGCCGACGCCAGACGTGTTACTCAGCAACATATCCGTGAAATAGCTTGAGGAGGGCGACGCCTTCTCTGATCCGTGTACCCTCCGTTCCAGATCTCGCCACACAGAATCTCGCGTCAATGTGATTTCGCGCACATTAGGCCGAGAACATATTTCCCAAATTAGTGTGATTGCAATCACACCGAAACGTGTTATCACCGTCTAGAAAAACGATTTTTCTTGACAACAATGATCGACCAAGAAGAGCATGCTTGGTACTAATAAATCCTAATAACTCGACACCAGTGTCGAGTTTCGCGAGCAGTAGAAAATCCAGGAGGCTGGAAATGAAATTACTCTCGTCCACGTACGACGAGGGCCTCATCCTGTTCATAAAAAGGTGCGACCTTCGTCTCTCACTCATTCTCTTACTCTTCGTTACGTTATTCAGTTCAATCACTCTAGCCCAGGAAGCAACCATTGTTGGCACTGTCATGGATCCGACAGGCGCTGCGGTGTCGAATGCTTCCATCCTAATCACCAACACCGACACCGGAATCACCCGCACGATCACCACTGCGGACGATGGCCAGTATGTAGCTCCCGACCTTCACATCGGTCACTACCTGATCCGCGCAAAAGCAGCCGGCTTTAAAGTGGCGGAACGTAAGGATCTCCTGCTCCAGATCGGAGATCGCACGCGTGTTGATTTCAATTTGCCGGTCGGCAACGCGCAAGAGACAATCACTGTGGAAGCGAATGCCGTCGCGGTGCAAACTGAGTCGGGCGATGTGAGTAGCGTAGTCACCGCCCAGCAGGTCAGCGATCTACCCACCAACGGGCGAACGCTCTACAACCTGTACTCTTTGACGGCAGGGGCAGTCAGCCTTCAGGGAGACAACATCAGCCCCACAGCAGTGAGCGGCGACAACAACGTAAGCATTAACGGCCAGAGAATGGGCCACAACCTTCTGCTCATCGATGGCGGCGAGAATCTCGACCGCGGTGGCAGCCAGGCGAGCGTTGCGCCGTCACTTGAATCGATCGGCGAATTCCGCATGAACACGTCGAACTACAGTGCCGAATATGGAATGTCCGGCGCCACGACGATCACTCAGGTTGTAAAGTCCGGTACCAAAACGTTTCACGGAGATGCGTGGTGGTTCGGACGCAATGACGCGCTCGACTCACGTAACTTTTTCAACCCCGCCCCGGCCAAGGTAGCCGAACTTCGCTATAACCTCTATGGCTTCAATGGCGGCGGCCCAGTTGATTTCTGGAAGAACGAGCACAAGACGTTCTTCTTTTACAACATGGAATGGCGCAGCCTGATTCAAGGCCAACTACTGAACCAGACGGTGCCACCTGCGAGCGCCTATCCGAATGCCGCAGGAGATGCGGTTCTGCCTGCAACCTACAATGGCAAGACGCTAAACATTGTGGTTCCAACCGGAATCGCCGGATTCGGGGCAACCTGCTCCGCCGCTGTAGCGGCGACACTCGTACCCGGGCAACCCTTTCCGAACAATACCATCCCGGCTTGCCTGGTCGATTCCAACGCAAAGCTGCTGCTGAACGCCGGCGGCAATTATGGCGGCATCTTCCCTAAGCCGACCAGCGGCGCCAACTTCATTGGCGGCAACAATGTGCCCACCCACGTGCGCGAGGAAATTGCTCGCGTCGATCATCAATTCAACGGCAAGTTCTCGGTGTTCGGACATTGGGTCTCCGAGCAAATCTCCCAGAACTACGGCAACACCATGTGGAGCGGAGACAACGTTCCTACCATCGGCAACACGTTTGGCAATCCTGCCTACAGCGCCGTGATTCACCTTACTCATGTGATTAACCCGACGCTGCTCAACGAGGTTGCTTTCAACTACAATGGAAATCGCATTCACATCCTGCCGCAGGGCTTGGTATCCGCCCCGTCCGGCTTCGCATTTAACCGGTTATTCTCCGGACCGAATGCGAGTAACCGCATCCCCTCGATCAACCTGAATGGCATTACGGGAGCGAACTACACCGCGAACTGGACTCCATGGAACAACGAAGCCAACGACTATCAGCTTCGCGACGATGTTTCCTGGACCAAAGGCGCGCACCAGTTGAAATTTGGATTTAGCTGGATGCTCTACAAAAAAGTCCAATCCTATTTCGCCAACACGCAGGGCAACTTCAACTTCAACGGGTCGTTTACCAGTCCCGCGGGTTGCACTGGGTCTTCGACGGTAAGCTGCGGATATGACTTCGCCGATTACCTGCTCGGATACTCACAGCAATACACAGAGAATGCCGTCCAAGCGACCGGCCATTGGAACAACGTCTCTTACAGCACATACGCCCAGGATACCTGGCGCGCAACCAATCGCCTCACCTTGAACTTAGGCCTGCGCTGGGATGGAATGCCTCACACCTATGAGGCCAACCACCAATCCGCAAACTTCTACCCTAACCTCTACAATCCTGCAGCCGCACCCACCTTCTGGACTGACGGCAGCGGGAACATTTGTTCGGGAGCGGCTACGGCGACTTCGAACTTCGGTTGCACCGGAGCCAGCCCGGGTCTGGGCACCAGCCCGAATCCAATTTTGGCGGGAATGCGCTTCTACACCAACGGCATGGGTATCGGCGGTGTGAACGGAATTCCTAAGGGCCTCGTCAACAATACCTGGGCCAACTTCGGCCCGCGGATTGGGTTTGCTTATGACGTTACCGGTCAAGGCAAAACGATTGTCCGCGGCGGATTCGGCATCATGTTCGATCGCATCCAGGGCAATGACATGTACAACGGCGCTACCAATCCGCCGATGAATGCCAGCCCTACCTTGAATAACGTTTCCCTCTCTAACCCGGGTCTCAATGTGAAATCGGGAAGCACGATCACCGCAGCGAGTCTGCCGATCCTTCCCTTGGGCGTGACGGGAATCCAGGCCAGCGGCTATAAGCTGCCGACGACCTATCAATACAGCGCTGGAGTACAGCAGGCCCTGGGAAGAAAAACAATTCTATCCTTGGCCTATGTAGGCAGCCAGAATCGGCACATGGACTACTACCAGGAAGTCAACCTGCCACCGTTCTCCTCTCTGCCTGCTTTGATCAAATCGGGTGGTTCGGGCATCAACCAGCTTTATAACTATGCCGGCTATGGTGCGATCCGCTTGGCCGAGAACGGGCAGAACGGACATTACAATGCCTTCCAGGTCGATCTGCATGGCAATGTGCGGCGCGATCTGCAACTGCAATTTGCCTACACCGTGTCACGCGCGATCGATCCGAACGCGGGCGGCAACGGCAGCGGTGGAGACCTCAACAACATCACCAACCCATATGCGGGATGGCGTTATGACGTTGGTCCGTCTTCATACGACCGCACTAACGTCGCGTTCGTGAACTTCGTCTACCAGTTGCCGATCTTCAGGACCACAGACAATCGTGTGCTGAAGACCGCCCTCGGAGGATGGCAACTGTCAGGCATCGTCACCATGATGTCGGGAGCGCCGCTTAACCTTGGCGTAACCGGCAGCAATGTGGCTAGCGTGATACAGAATTCCGGGAACCGGCCTAACGTCAACGGATCAATCAGCTATCCCAAGACGGTCAAAACCTGGTTCAACCCTGCAGTATTTTCGGTGCCGACAGGTACAGGCACCGACATTTACGGCAACCTTGGATTCAACGCATTGCGCGGACCGGGACGCGACAACTGGAATCTCTCATTGTTTAAGAGCTTCCTGATCAGCGAGTCTCGTGGAAGCCGCTTCGAGCTTCGCGCAGATGCGTTCAATACCTGGAATCACACCCAGTTCAGGGGAGATGTAAACAATGGCGGCATCAGTCTTAACGCTGGCGCCGGGAACTTTGGTGCGGTTACAGGCGCGTTTGATCCGAGAGAATTCCAACTCGGAGCCAAGCTGATCTTCTAGCCTCCGAATATTCTTCACAACCCCGCTCACGGCATGTATGCTGTGAGCGGTTTTTTTTGCGCCACTCCCGCCACAAAGATAGGGTCTCGCAGAAGCAATTCGGTGGATGTTACACCTCAATAATCGCTCGATGCGCGCTTCGCCAGGTGCGCGCACATGTGAGGATAAGGACTTTTCGAAGCTTCTTGTACCTATAATTTAAGGTACCATGGTACCTCGGTACAAGCACGCCGTACGTGCGACGAGACGCTGGCGTCTGAGATCGGGGGAAAAGCCGGTCGTTTTAATCCAAACCGCAGTCTCGCCGGCCACAAGAAGGAGGAAGAGCCCATGCGCAGCGATCTGTTGTTGGGCGTCGGCCGCAACATTCAAACTACGCCGGATGATGCCTTTGTGAACAGTGTAAAGGGACTGCCCGCGCGCATGGCCTCGCGCTTGGCGTTCATGTCTCATGACCATCATGTAGTACGCGACTTCGTAGTTCGCGAACTTCCGAGGCAAGACCGGCCGCTTTCTCCGATTCAGATTGCGCAGGTCACGGGCCTGACTCGCCAAACTGTGTCAGCCATTCTCGCGGATCTCGAAAAAAATCTGTTTTTCCTGGTACGTGATTCTGAAGGCAATGTGAGTTGGGCGTTCCCGGTCACGACCTCCCCGACGCCGCATCGCCTGACCTTTTCAACCGGAGAGAAGATTTTTGGTGCTTGAGCAGAGGACGCCTTCGCCACATCCTTCGTGCAAGGATGCCTAAGGGGAGAACCGATTCGGGTCCGGGTGGAATCGGAGTGCCACCATTGTTCGCGGCCGCTGACGATGGATGTCGATGAACGCCTGCGCTTCCAGATGCGGTCGCGCGGAGCATCACCATTGATCTTCGAACCCGACGTGAATTGGAACAACTTTCGTGGCGCAAATATCATTCATGATTATTGAACCCAAACCGTCTTCTTCTGGTCAGAAGAACATGCTCGTGATTACCGGCGCAACCACGAACAGCCCGACGGAGCCTACCTCACACTAGCGCAGGCCGCATTTGCGGAGCGCTATGCCCAATCAGGATTATTCGCCGCCACTCTCGATGGGCGGCTGCAACGCTAACGCGAAAAGAGATTCTCCTGAACGTAGCGATCGTTGCGAAGGCTCAGGCACCTCTGCCCGAGGTGTTCCAGATCTTCAACTCCTCGAACGCCGATAAAATACCCCACCTTTAGAATGGGTTTGACAATTCGCTCCTGCCCGCTTGAAATTTCTCGAAATTTCCTGAAATCTGTCGAACGGGCCGCGTCTCATCCGTCATACATTCAGGGAGCGCACAAACGCTCCCAATTGCTCTCAAGGAGAAAAGGTGATGCAATTTGCCTTGCTGATCTTTGAATCATCAGAAGCTTTTGCGGCACGGAGTGGGGACGAAAAGGATCCCTACCTCGGTGCGTGGAGGGCGTACTACAAAGCGCTGGTCGAGGCCAACATCTATGTCGGCGGCAATCCACTGCAACCCCCGGAGACGGGGACCACAGTGCGACTGAGGGATGGAAAGCGGCGTGTACAGGATGGCCCCTTCGCAGATACCAAGGAGCAACTGGGAGGATTCACAATCCTGGAACTTCCCTCGCTTGACGCTGCGCTCGAGTGGGCCGCGCGATGCCCGGCCGCCGCGATCGGCGCTGTGGAGGTCCGTCCCGTGTCGCCTGAATACCGGCGTCGGGTCACTGGATGAGTGGAAACGCACAAGAGAACTCCGAGCGGAGCACTCATCGGACGATCGAACGGGTGGCTCGCGAGTCCTACGGTCGCTTGGTGGCGTACCTTTCCTCGCACACTCGCGACGTGGGAAGCGCGGAGGATGCTCTCAGCAATGCGCTAGTAGCAGCGCTCGAAACCTGGCCGCAAAACGGCGTGCCACAAAATCCACAGGCGTGGTTGCTGACGGCGGCGCGCCACTCTTTTATCGATCTTGTGCGTCATCAGCAAGTAGCCGAGGCCAGCGAGCCTACGCTCGCGCTCCTCAGAGAAGAATCTAAGGAGATGACTTTGTCGCTGGAATTTCCAGATGAACGATTGAAACTGCTGTTTGTGTGCGCCCATCCGGCAATTGATCCAGCGATGCACACGCCGCTCATGCTCCAGACCGTTCTCGGCCTGGATGCCGCGCGCATTGCCCACGCATTCCTGATTTCGCCTGCGACGATGGGGCAGCGCCTGGTGCGGGCTAAAACGAAGATCCGCGACGGCGGTATTCAATTTGAAATCCCGCAGGAGCGTGAACTGCCGCAGCGGCTGGACGCGGTGTTGGAAGCGATTTACGCCGCCTTCGGCATTGGCTGGGACGACATGGCCGGTGTGGACCAACGCGGACGCGATCTCGCAGAGGAGGCGATCTGGCTTGTACGAGTCCTCCTGGAGTTGATGCCCAAGGAGGCAGAGGCTCACGGTCTGTTGGCTCTCATGCTCCATTGCGAAGCCCGCCGCGCGGCACGCCGATCGCCGGACGGCCGCTACGTTCCTCTCTCGGAGCAGGATTGTCAGAAGTGGTCTCGGCCTTTACTGGAGGAGGCGGAGCGGCATCTCGGTGAAGCTTCGAGTCGCGGTCGCATGGGCCGGTTTCAACTCGAAGCCGCGATTCAGTCGGTACATGCCGAGCGGGCGCGGAGCGGCAAGATCCACTGGAACGCGGTCATGATGTTCTATGAACAGCTGATCAGGATATCGCCGACGCTCGGCACGCGAACCGGATACGCTGCGGCCGTAGCCGAAGCGAAGGGAGCCGAAGCAGCCTTGGCAGCGTTGGATTCGATCGCTCCCGACGATGTGTCCGCCTATCAGCCTTATTGGGCGGTTCGCGCTCACGTGTTGCAACAACTAAGGAAAACACCTGAGGCCCTGGATGCCTTTGACCGGGCGATTGGTCTGACCGAGGACCCTGCAGTGAGGCAGTTTCTGCTCCAAAGGCGAGGCTGATTTTTTTATTTTTCCTGTCGAAATCCCACCACCCTGCCCGTCATCCCAATAGAGGCAGCTTAAGGGTCGAGTTGGCCGCCGAGGAGGTAAACAATGTGCCCATTCTGTTTGGCAACTGTGGGATTAGTCGTCGCCGGGGCGGTTTCGACCGGCGGTCTGGCAGCGTTGGCTGTAAAAGTCTCTCGCAAAAAGAACGAATCAGAAGAAATCAGCCCAAATCTGAATAACAAGGAGAAATGAAAATGTCGACGAACAAGGTGCAGTCGAAACAGCATCTCGCGATGAACAAACCACCGATCGTGTCGCAGCAGGAGTGGGAGGCTGCGCGGCAGCAACTTCTTGTGAAAGAGAAGGCCTTGACCCGCTCGCGTGATGCGCTCGCCGCCGAACGCCGACGGATGCCGTGGATGGCGGTGGACAAGAACTACGAGTTCGACGGACCGAACGGGAAGGTAAGCCTGCTTGACTTGTTCGAGGGTCGCAGGCAGTTGATCGTCTATCGCGCCTTCTTCGAGCCAGGGGTATTCGGCTGGCCCGAGCATGCCTGCCGCGGCTGCTCGCTGGGCGCCGACCAAGTCACCAACTTGGCCCATGTGAACGCCCGCGACACTACCCTTGTCTACGCCTCACGCGCGCCGCAGGCAGACATCGCGCGCCTGAAGGAGCGAATGGGCTGGAAGATGCCCTGGTACACCATCACCGACAGCTTCGACGCGGACTTCGGCGTCCATGAATGGCACGGTCACAATGTGTTCTTTCGCGATGGTGACCGAGTGTTCCGTACGTACTTCATCAACAACCGCGGCGATGAGGCGATGGGGACCACCTGGAGCTTCCTCGACATCACCCCGCTCGGCCGTCAGGAGACTTGGGAGGACTCACCACAAGGTTACCCGCAGACCCCGCCGTACAAGTGGTGGAACTGGCACGACAACTACGACGCCGAGGCGTCGCCTAACCCGAAGTGGGTCAAGGTAGCTGACGTTGGAGAAGCCGCGTTCCGAAAGCGCGACGCGGAAGCGAAAGCGAGCTAAAGAATAACACTTGCAGTCGAAGTTCACTCACTGATGCCGTATCGGCGGCCGCGGCGAATCGCGGCCGTCGAACTCTTTGTTCGAGCAAGTGGCAAATGCAACGCCGTGACCACGGCTCATACCCAGCACGTAAAGTGTCTTGAAGCACGACAGCCGCCAAAGACGGTTTGACCACTTCGCGCATCCTCGGCGACAATCCTGAACTTGATCGGTAGATTTGGAAGATGGGAGACGTCATGACTCATGATGCGGCCGTCTCGAAAGCTCAGGAGATCGCCAATAACGTGCTGGCTCTCTCTGCAGGGCAAAACGATAAGGCGGGACGATTCTCTACTGAAGCTGTCGCGTCGCTTGGCGAGTCCGGACTGTTGGGCCTGCTGCTGCCCGCGGATGTTGGCGGTTCAGCGTTAGGTCCCCGCACGTTTGCAGGCGTGGTCGCAACGCTGGCCGAGGCAGATGCTTCGGTCGCCATGGTGTATCTCATGCACATTCTCGGCGCCGCGACGATCTCGGCGGCTCGGCCAAGCGCGGCTCAGGCACTCGCGCCCATACTGCGGGAGATTGGTGCGGGCCGTCATTTATCGACGCTCGCTTTCAGTGAGGTCGGTTCGCGCAGCCATTTCTGGGCGCCCACATCACGCGCACATCGAAGTGGCAATGGCGTGCGAATCAGCGCCAAGAAGTCGTGGGTGACCAGCGCGGGTCATGCGCAGAGCTATGTCGTTTCTTCTCTTTCCCCGGACGGAACCGGGCCCACCGATTCGACCCTTTATCTTCTTCCAACGCAAACGCGCGGCCTTTCCGTGGCTGGTCCTTGGGATGGCTTGGGACTCCGGGCCAACGCGTCTGCACCCGTTACTCTGGATGACTGCGAAGTCCCGTCCGATCTTCAACTCACTGAGGATGGTGCCGGCTTTCCAGCAATGCTGAACGTAGTGCTCCCGCTGTTTAATTTGGGGACGGCAGCTGTGGCCCTGGGGTTGTGCCGGGCGGCCGTTGCCGGAACGGCCTCGCACCTCAAGAGCGCGAAATTCGAGCATCTTGGCCAGAGCCTCGGGGAGAGCCTGCCCACGTTACGCGCGCAACTCGCGACGATGCAGATTGACACCGACGGACTGTCGGTACGCATCGATGATTTGATTGATCATCTTGAAAAGCCCCGCGAGACCACCATGCTGCGCGTGCTTGAGACCAAAGCCGCCGCTGGTGACATCGCGATCAGCGTTACTTCAGCCGCCATGCGTATTTGCGGCGGCGCTGCGTTCTCAAAACATCTAAACATCGAACGGCTGTTTCGTGATGCGCATGCGGGCGCTGTGATGGCGCCAACCGGCGACGTTCTGCGCGAATTCATCGGGAAGGCGCTGTTGGGAATGCCACTGTTCTAACACCAAGGGCCCGCACCATAAAGTGTTTTTGCCGCTGACAAAGAACTGAAAGAGCTATGGGGTAAACAAATATGAGCAAAACAATCTGGCTGGGAGCTGTTGCCTACAATCCGAAAGTGGTTAGCATTTGGGAGGGGATGCGGCGTTACTTCCACGAGGAAGCCAACCTGCCCGTTGAAGTCGTTCTCTTTCAGAGCTACGAGGCCCAGGTCCTTGCGCTCCTCGCTCAGGCGGGCGATGCAGTGCCACGGATCGATATTGCATGGAATACAAACCTTGCTTACCTGCAAGCGGACGAGTGGAGCGGCCACACCTGCCGCCCCGTTGCCATGCGCGATACCGATCTCGGCTGGATGACAAAGATCGTCGCCGTTAGCGGAGGTCCGATTTCTACGCTCGCCGACCTGAAAAATCGCTCGCTCGCACTGGGCAGCCGAGACAGCGGACACGCCGCCATCCTGCCCGTTCACTTTTTGGAGCAGCAAGGCATGCGCGAGGGCCGGGATTACCGGACGCTACGCTTCGACAGCGATGTCGGCAAACATGGCGATACCGGGACCAGCGAGGTGGAAGTGGTGCGCGCCGTCCTCGACGGACGAACCGATGCCGGAGCGATCGGCAGCCCCTTCTGGTACACGGTTCGCAACGAGCGACTGGTGCCCGAAGGAGCCCTTCGTGAGATATGGTCCTCTCCGGAATATAACCATTGCATGTTTACGGCACGGCCCGATCTCGACCCAGAGCGGGAGCGCCGGTTCGCCGAAGCGCTCTCGGCGATGAACTACGACAACCCGGTTCATCGCCCAATTCTCGAAGCCGAAGGACTTAAGCGTTGGCTGCCGCCGCATGTAAATGGATACGATGCGTTGCGGGAAGCCGCCGCCCAACAAGGATTCTTCGAGCAGCAATTGGCGAAATCGGCGTAATGTTCAGGAAACACCCTCTAAGATGCGCACGTCGCGCTCAACCGCGCCTTCGAGAAGTTTCAAAGCGGACTGATACGCGGGACTCTCGTACGCCTCGATTGCTTTCGCGGGACTGTCAAATTCAATGATGACGGACCGGTCTTTTATTCCCGCTTCGAACGCGTTGACGGCTGTACCGCGGGCAAGAAAACGTCCACCACCAGCCAGAATGGCGGCTTCAGCTGGTTTGGCGTATTGAGCGACTGCAGCGGGATTTGAAACACTCCGATAGAATACAACCCAATAGCCTTTATTCATGATGCCTCCTTCGATTAGGCCCTGAGTTTACGCCTGTTCAACATTAACTGGTAAGCCGCTTCCCCAACCGGATGCCCATTTCTCGCCGGGTTTGCGAGAAGTGGAGCTTGTCCTACCAGTTGGACCCCGCAAGTTCGAAAGGTTCAGGGCTCACTCGAACGGTCAACGTCGGGTCGGGTCTCGCATTCGAAAACCACGAAATGTGCTGTTCGAGCCCGCTCATGGCATGAGCGGGCCACTACTGCGATCGCTAAGCGCAGTTAAAGATTCTGGCCAGCTTATGCGCGTGTTCGCCTTCGCGATCGAAGGCGCGCCGGACCGCAGCAAAAGACTCTGATAGAGGAAAAATGTCGCGCGTGACCAGCAGATCGGCATCCTCCGCGCCCACTGGATGCCAGTACACACCATTGGCTGTAATGGTGACTTCCGGTACTAAATCGGTTCGACTCAATGCGACCCCGTCTGTCGCAGAGCCACGCAACACAATCCGGCGGATGACTCGGTCTTCAGACGCAATCTTCTCGTCATCGAGGAATTGACGGAACGCCTCTGCCTCGGCATCGGTTGAGACCGTGGCCGCCAGTCGCACTCGAAAGCCATACTCGGTGGCACGCTGAATCCCTTCGCGCGTGCGCGCCCATGTGCCTGCTCCGCGATGCAGGTCGTGCTGTTCTGGAGTAGAGCTGTCCAAGCTGATTTGCAGGACAATTCGGTCGCGGGGCAACGCTCGCAAGCTTTCCGCGCGCCGCCCGCTAAACAACATTCCATTGGTCAGCACCGTGGTCGGGGCGGCAGCAGCGCAAGAAAGCAGAATGTCGCCGATGTCTTCCAGAAGAAACGGCTCACCTCCGGTCACGAAGATCTCTTTGACGCCAAGCTCCGCCGCTTCCCGAGCGATCCGCTGGACGCGCTCGATCCCTAGTTCCCGTCGCGCCGCGGTCGGCGAGGAACGCACACAGCAGTAGTCGCAATGCAGGTTACAGTCGAAATTCGTGTAGAGCCAAAGCCGCGAGCCTACTGGCCGTTTGTCTCCTTCCGCTCCCCCCGCATGCGCCGGAACAGCCCCACACCGGAAGACCCACCGCGTGCGGCCTTTTTCGACCGCAGCCTCCAGTAGTGGATTTCCGGTGAACCGGCACCATATTTCTAACTCAGGTCCAACGCTCTCTTCGTCACCGACCACCGCGACCAGATCGCCCGGCTGGCTCCGGCGCACCGCAGCCAGCAACTCTGGCAGGAGGCCAGACGCAAAGGTCTTTCGCCCAATATCCAGATCGACGTCAGCCCTCATTGGAATGCATGCATTTTACAGTCCCCAGAGCACTGGGAGACGGCTTCATCTGTCGCCCGCGATTTATTGCGCGTTCATCCAGTTGTCTGATCCGCTCACTTTCACCGCCACGTCAGACAAGAAGATGTGCAGCGGCTTGCCATCGGCGCTGCCGCGGTGCTCCGTTGAAAACAATATCGGACCGGCCTTCTTATAGCCTGCCCAGCTCGCTGTTACGACGCTCGGCTTCTTGGGTCCGCCGCGGTGATAGACCATTGCCTGAACGCGGTCGTCTTTGCCGACGTAAAGGTCCCAGGTGTCGCCAGGCGTGTAACCGCCGGCTTCCGCCGGATACTTCACCGATACCAGCGTCGCCGAGCCGGCGCCAATCGGAAGTTTTTGCGCAGCTTTATCGGTGACGGTGGCGCTGCTGTCCCAATAAGCGTGGAAGGGGAACAGAGCCCAATAATTATCGTTGACGAAAGATGGTTCGACTTCGTTCTTTACCTGGTCGGATTGGCTGGCGAGGTGAGAACTGTCGTACGTGACCTTCACCGGCTTGCCATCTTTATCCGTACTTTCGAAGGTGATTTTTCCAGTCTTAGGCTCCCACTCCCACTTGTGCGAAGCCTTGAATAGTCCGGGGATGTCAACATTCCAGGTGTAGCGGATCGCCTCGATCTTATCCCACGAATCGAGGCCATACGTCTTGGCCACCTTCTCGAGAATGGGCGGGCGGGTCTGCGCCCCTAAGGTCGCAGGGAGGATCAGCAGCAGGTTACACGCTAAAAGGCGGATCACGGCGAGTCGGCTCAAATTTGTCATGAACGTCCCTCCTCGGTGAATTGAACGGATGTTGCGTTGGATGACGCCCCCGGATTTCCGGATACAAAAATCGCGTTTTGGCCCAACAGTCTTGACTGAACTAATCCGCGTGCGCAGGAAGTGCTGCGGGCCGCACGATCCGGCGCACAGCGATAATTGCGGCAGCCGTTGCCACGCATCCGTATTCCAGCGGCATGACCCAACCGGGAAGCGATCCCCACGGACGTCCAAGGGCGCGCAAGTGCCATTGCACATAGGTCGGGATAATGCTCACCGTCCAGACGATGATCAGCAGCGTCGAGGCCGACGTCAGAAATGGCAGCAGCCAGAGAAGATACCATGGGAATACGACGGGTGCACACAAGAGAGATGCTGCCATGGGCCAGACAAATGAGTCCGGAGACCACTCAGACTCTTTGCTTCTTAGCCAGGTTGCAGTTACCAATCCGACGACGACTGCCACTCCAACCAGCATCTGCGGAGGCGCGACTCGATCGAGTGCTGCAAACACGGGACCATTAAAGCGGAAAGTCTGCACATACGTGCCGAGCGAGCCGATCGGAATGCGGCCATGACTGAGAAACGGCACGTACAGGAGTCCGACGACGACTGCCGCCAGCGCAGCGTCGCGAATTCGAACCCGCTTCCAGTACAGGGGTAAGAGTACGATCGGCAGAAATTTCACCGCGATAGCTAGCCCAAGTGCGACGGCTGCAATCGCCCGCCATCGGCGCACGAGCGCTGCAGCTGACACCAGCAACAATAGCGCGCCAACAATGTCAATGTGACCGCTTCCCGCTACCTCAACGGACAGCAATGGATTCCAGGCGAATACCAGAACCAGGTGGGCACCCTGCCGAGTGCAACGCCAGAGATCGAGCATCACGAAAACAATCGCAAACTCGCAAACGAGAAAAGCCACTTTCAGTGCAAAGGTGGACTCCTGAATGGCGGTTACAGCGCGAAAAAAAAGCTCGGCTCCCGCTGGATATGGACTCGGTAAATCTGGGTTGTTCAAGTTGCGGGTTTCCGGAGTATGCAACCCCTGGACAGCAGGATCGCTGGGAATAACCAGATAGGGGTTGTAGCCGAGCCTCTGCAGGTGGCCATCCCAAACGTATCGATGGATATCATCATCGGAACCCGGGGGCAGTCGAAGAAATTCAACGTGCCACACCGCAGCCAGGACGAGCCCAATCACGACGACGTGCCGCGGAAATTCTGCTGTGGCGCGGACCAGTTCTGAGCGAAGTCGAATAGGACCCCGCCCGCGAAAAAACTCACGGACCGCCAGGAGGTATGCGATCCCCGCAACCGTCAAAGCGGCCATGAAGTACGGTCCACCACGGTCGCCGAAGTTGCGCGAGCAGATCGTCAGTGCCACCAGCAAGATGGCGCCGAGTATGTACAGTCTCCACGCGGGGGTGATCTTCACAATTCTCCCGTGCCCGTCCGTGATTGCGTCAACGCAAGATTTCGATGTGGAGCGGGCACTCCTGCCCGCTCTGTTTGCGGCGATAAGAATTAGTGGGCAGCAGGGCCCGCTCCGCATAATCTCCACCACTCTTTAAGCCAGGCCGCCGTCCGGGGCGCCCTTGCCGGAGCCCGACGCAACTCCTCTGCCAAGCGCGACAGGTCGTCAGCTACATCGATATCGTAAAAAGGATCGGCGAAACCTACGGATAACCCGAGGGCCCGCGCGCGCGCTAGAAGCCTCTCTAACGCGCTGCTAGTGCCCATTCCGTCGCCTGCGAAAAGTGTAGGATGAGAAGTCTTTGCCCCAACGAGATAGTAGCCCCCGTCGTGCGTTGGTCCCACGACCACATCGTGAGCGGCCAGCCTTTCGAACGCGTCCTCAAGAACAGAACGCGGCAGGTGTGGGCTGTCGCTGTTGAAAGCGATAACGCGTCGTTGATTACCCTCTGCGAAATGCGCAAATACCGAAGTGAGGCCCGCAGCAAGGCCTTCACCTTTCTGCGCAACTACGTTCACTTCGTTTCCAGCCAACTGCGCCAGCTCGTTTACGTCGGTGTCCGGACACATGATGGCAACTTCCACATTGCTCAATGACCGCGCCAGCGCCAGCGTGTCGTCCAGAAGACAGCAATAGAAAGCAGTGACAGCCGCACGAGAAAGGCTGGACGCCAAGCGGGTCTTGACCGCGCCTGGCCTAGGTGCCTTCGCCATGATCACCAGCACACGCTCGTGGCCTGACGAACACAAGACGCTCTCGCTGGAAGAATTCATAGATTGTTGGGGCAATAATATACGACGAACAACGAGACCTGGTGCCACATTCAAGCCCGGTTTTGGCTTGAGTGGGGATGTTGAGTGGCAATGCTGAGCGAAAATGTTGAGTCGGAATGTTCAGATCTCTCCAATCCTGTCATCCCGACCGGAGCAGATCATCGCGAAAGCGATGACCTGCGGAGTGGAGGGACCTTGTGCTCGTGTGGTGCGAGGACGCGCCGAGATCGACCTAGAATAGCGACACGAAAGCACGAAAGAGCATCTGGAAGATTCGGTCCAGCAGTAGAACTGCCCCACTCAAGCCAAAACCAGGCTTGAATGGGCCACCCGGACTCACGCTGGGCGTGCCGTCCTGGCTCTTCTCCGCCGAAAATAGTACTTCACGATCAAGCTGAGAATGAACCACCCAGCCCCGACCGTCCCCTTCAGGGTGCCGCTGATCTTCGATTTGCCAATACGCGGGTGGTAGCTCACCGGGACTTCCACGACGCGGTATCCTGCCAGGGCGCCTTTGAGAATCATCTCCACCGCCCAGCCGTAGGTGGTCTCTTCGAGTGCGAGCTCGCGCAGCACATCTGCGCGGCAAGCGCGAAAGGGGCCGAGATCAGTGATGTCTACTCCATACAGAAGCCTGATCAGGCCCGCGGCGATACGATTCCCAAACACCTGATGCCAAGGCAGCGCCCCAGCAGAACGCGGCCCCTGCAGGCGGGAACCGAGCGTGATGTCCGCGCGCCCCTCAGTAATTGGCGCTAAGAGAATCGGAAGCTCAGAGGGCCGGTCGCTGTAATCACCATCCAGGAATACAACCACGTCAGGGGAATTTGCCGCGGCAAGACCCGTAAGGCATGCTCGCCCATAGCCGCGGCGCGGTTCCTGAATTACGCGGGCTCCCATTCTCGCGGCGATCTCGGGCGTCCCGTCAGTCGAGTTGCTGTCGACAACAATGACCTCCGTCGTGAGATCGCAGGGGAGATCCGCCAGGACGCGCTCAATCGCCTGCGCTTCATTATGGGTAGGAATGATGACGGACACTCGCACTTGAATTAGGCCCAATCACCACCACGGAGAAGAGGGCCACCGTTGCGACAGCCACGCATCAACGCCCCATCTCCGGCCGGCGCTTCCGATAGCGAGGCCCAGAGACGCGAGCACCGGAACCAGAAGTTCCCAGATCCACGCCGTGCCCCACTCTGACATCCAAAGGCTGCCGAGATACAGAAACGCGACAAATGCGACCGGTCGCGTGAGCAGACCGATGATGAGCAGGATTCCGAGAGAAATCTCTGTCAGTGCCTGCATGGGTGCTGCCATCGCAGCGTGGCTTGCCGCCAGCCCCATCACTGCTTTCCAGGCGGCTGGCGAATGGCCCGACTTGATGTAGTAATCGATCAGACCGGCATAACCCGCTGGCTTGTACAGGCCTTTGCCCAGATTCTCGAAAAAGACCGACACGAACATTGCCCCAATCGTGACGCGTACAAGTGCCAGCCCGCTGGCGGCGGACAGTTGCTTCATCTCACTAGGTTTCGGGCTTGGGTTCGTTCCCATGACAATCTCGTCCCCTGTAATGACACACTTTTTGCGGACGACCAGACTCGTTCGGAAGAACGATAAAACATCCTATGCCGTTCTTCGCAGTATTTCTAGCTGATATACAAAGAACACTCACATCGCTCACGTCTTGTTGTTAAGCGAAACGGAACATAAGAGATCAAGAAGTTCTTGAGCAATCGGTCTGCCTGAAATCGCCGCGCGATCGACGGATTGGTTTCCCACCGAATGAGGGGTATGGCTGGCGCTAGTTCACTGCATGAGCCACGTTGGAGAAAGCGCTAAACGCGACGCGATAGGTCGCTCCGCAATGCAAACAAAGATGGCTGTTCCAAAGCACGCAAAAGTGTCCGAGCACCACTTCCCCCTGAAACTCTGCGAAGGGCCAAACGCGCCAGAAGGAAAACCGTTGTCAGAATTCAACATTACACGCGACGGAATCGTGGTGCTCGCCGTCGCAATGGCGCTCATCGAACGTATCAAATGGACGCAGGAAGGGCGCGGGTTCGAAACGCAGGAATGAGGGTTCGGCAACGTTTAGTGGTCCCAGCGCTGCGGCTTCAGCGTTGAGCGTGCTGGGATCGAGGTCAGGCCATCTTCCGTTGTCCAGCCGTTCAATCAGGTTCTGAAGGGCAATGACCGTTTCAGCGGGAGTGAACGTGCAGTGTCCCGCGCGATGAACAAAGGTCCGCCGCAACCATCTCTGGTTGCCAGCCTCGTCGACGACATCTTTGTAGGCGCTTTCGTTCTGGTTCGATACCAAGCCATCACCAGTCGTATGCAGGGTCAGCACCGGAAAGCTGATGCGGCCATTGAAGATAATGTTGTGCTCCAGGTACTCGACTGAATCTGGATTGGCAGTGATTCTGGCAGCATCGTTCAAGGTGTCGAGGTCGGCGTCCAAACTCAGGCCGGCTTGCTTATAGAGAGCGCGCACCTCGTCTCGGTCCACAGAGCGCTCAAACTGTTTTCTGTAGTCAACCCCTGTGTTCCATGAGGCATTGCCGCCAGCGCGGAATTCGAGTTCGGCACGAAAGGCGAAGAGGAATGGAAAATCCACCTCAGACGCCCACAGAAACTGATTAACTTCTCGAGAAGCGAAATCCCTGGCCGCCGGTTCAGGCGAGGCAGGGTTGAACCACCCCGGAGTATCCGCCAGCGCTGCTGATAGTGCGAATCGCGCTTTGCCCTGGGGCGTGGCTTGGGCTGAAGCCAAAATGCTCTCCGCCAAACCAAGGTTGGTGATCGGGTCGGTAATGTTGACTACTTGCAATGAAGTGCCGAAGGCCAATAGCGTTTTGAAGGCAAACTCGGCGTCCAGCCCTTGGTTCCAGGTACCAACGCCGCCCGAGAGAACTCCGCACATGGGAAGCGCAGCTTTAAAGCGGTCAGGAAATCGCTGGATGAGCCCGGCAGTGATGATTCCGCCAAGCGAGTGGCCCCAGGCGATCGTACGTCTCGGCGGGCCCACGAGGGCGGCAAATGCATCGAGCACCGCAATCTGGTCCGGCAGGGCCTCTTGAATTGCCCAGCCAGTGTGGGCGTAAGAAGAGCCAGCCAAGGCAAATCCGTTGCTAAGCAGGAAGGCGCCAGTCGCCGGATCGCCCACGTCTCGTGCGGGATTCGGCGAGCCGGGAATTACGTAGCCGTGACTGTATAACAGCAAGGTCCCATTCCACGGGGAAGGCACCTGAATGAGAAAAGTTGCTCCATCCGGCAAAGTGCCCGTGTAAGTGGTGACTGCTGCCACCGCGCTTCGAGTGACGGAAAGCAGCAGAAGCGTAAGGGCACAAATAGAAAAAGTATGTTTTGTCATACGCCACATAAAAGGAGACCCACCTTTCAATACCGAATTCTTATTGACGAAAACGGCAGCGATTGTATACCCGTTTCGACTTCTAGCGAGGTTCTGGAAACGTCTGTCATCCGCACTAGCACGGCGCAAATTGCTCGCCTCGTAATCCGCAGACGCGAGCCCGCCCGATCCGATTTGACTGCTCAACTCAGTCGCAAACATAACGCTCATTGGCAAGCAGGCGGCGGGCAATATTTCGCCGCAAGAAAATGGCGTCGATGGGATCGTGACCCGCCAATTTTCGTACGGTGGCAGCATCTTGTGGCAAAGCGCTCTTGCTCGAACATGTGCCGATGACATTCCGGGCGGAGCATTCGATTCGATCCATGGCATCGCGTAACAATACAGCGCACATGGGTGCGACACCGGCGCCTTTCGCGGACTCAGCCAGCTTGCGGCCGCGAAGCAGGCTCGATTCCATCGCGAAGGTTTCCATGATGATGTCCGAGATATTCATCAGCACTTCCTGTTGTTTTTCCAATTCAGCGGCGTATTTCTGATAAGCGATCCCAATCGTAAGCAGCGCAATCTTTTTCGCGTTGCTCACAAGCCGCATCTCTTCATCGGCGGTTGTATCGGCCATGCTTTTGTCAGTTGCATTCAGCACGGCCTGAACGGCGGGGATGAGCGCCAACTGCGCACGGGCCGCTCGCTTCAACAGCATGCCTGTAATCAGCAGGCGATTGATCTCGTTGGTACCCTCGAAGATGCGATTGACGCGCGAATCGCGATAGGCGCGTTCGACGAGATAGTCCTGATGGTAGCCATAGCCACCATGAATCTGCACGCCTTCATCCACCACGTAGTCCAGCATTTCAGAGGCGTAGACTTTAATCATTGAGCACTCCGCGGCGTATTCCTCAACCGCTTTGAGCTCGGTTCGCGAGTCGTCGGATTTCGCCTGGGGTGCCGCTCTGAGCTGACTCTCGATCAGTCCTACAACTCTCCACACCATCGATTCGACGGCAAAGGTGCGAATCGCCATCTCCGCGAGTTTGTGCTGGATCGCACCGAATTCAGCGATAGCGGAACCGAATGCCTTCCGTTCTTTGGCGTATTTCAGGCAGGTGGCGATCACTCTCTTTGCTCCGCCCAGAGCGCCCGCGCCAAGCTTCAGCCGCCCGATATTAAGAATGTTGAACGCAATGACGTGGCCACGCCCGATCTCTCCCAGAACGTTTTCCACTGGGACGCGCACGTTGTCGAAGTACACGGCCGTGGTCGAACTGCCCTGCATGCCCATCTTGTGTTCTTCAGCGCCGCTGCTGACGCCGGCAAAGCTACGCTCCACCAGGAAAGCGGTAAATTTTTCGCCTCCCACTTTTGCAAAGACCGTAAACAAATCGGCTGCGCCACCATTGGTGATCCACATCTTTTGTCCGTTGAGCACGTAATGCCTCCCGTCCTGACTCAGATCTGCCCGGGTGCGCACAGCGAGGGCGTCGGAACCGGCAAGAGGCTCGGTCAGCGCATAGGCGGCCAATAGCTCGGCATTTGCGAGCCGGGGAAGATACTTTTGCTTTTGCTCTTCGGTGCCGAAGAAGAGAATGGGCAGGGTGCCGATTCCGGTATGCGACGAATGCCAGGATCCATAAGAAGCGTCCTTGGCCAAATGCTCGCTTGCAATCATGACCGAGGCCAAATCCATTTCCATGCCGCCGAATCTTTCGGGAATCGGTATGGCCGTCAGCCCCAATTCCGCAGACTTCCGCAGCACCCGCAACGCAACCGCGGGCTCATAATTATGGATTGCCTCGAGGTTCGGTTCGACTTCATTGGCCCAGAATTGGTCGACAGTGTGAGCGATCGCGAGATGTTCTTCGGTCAGATCTTCCGCGGTGAAGATCTCGTCAGGCGCGCGATCTTCGAGTAAGAAGGCTCCGCCATGGGCTTGAAGAGGAGCTGCGGCAAGCGGTGTCATAGATTTCCCTCGGAAGCGATTCTTCGCCTGGCGCGACTCGGAGGCAAATTGTGTTAGTCTATATCAGATATTAGTCGCTAACGTCAACCGGGGATTCGATGAAAAAAATAATTGCTTCGCAGCGAATTCTGCGGGCGGAGGAATTCTTGTGTTTTGTTAGTATCGATCTCGGATTTCATAAGCGGTGATCGTTAACTCATTCGCAATACTAGAGGAGAAGAGTATGCCCCGCGTTCAGGTTGCCCCTGCCCACAGAACCCGGAACCACAGAAAGATGATGAGCCGAAGTGCTCCAGTGGCGGTCCAGGAAATCAGCGGACTGCGCGAGCGAAAAAAGGCACGATTGCGCCAACAGATTGTTGAGACTGCCATTCGACTGTTCCGCAAACAGGGATACGAGAAGACCCGGGTCGATGACATCGTGAAGATCCTGGAAATCAGCCAACCGACATTCTTCCGCTATTTTCCCAGCAAAGACGCGGTTCTACGCGACGTGGGCCAGCGCGGATTCGAATGCATTGCCGAGCGTCTCAAATCCGAACTTTCGACCAAGGCCAGCACGGGAGAACGCTTGCGTCGCCTCTATCACTCTTTGGCGTGCGAGGCCGAGGGCGATCGGCCGCTTTGGCAGGCGGTCGTGCTATCGGGTGCGATGGATGCGGTGCGCTCTCCGGAAGTGCGTGGCGCCGAATGTATTGTGGCGGGACTGTTGCGCGAGATTCTGGCGCAGGGGCAAAAAAAAGGCGAGATCACGAGCGCATTTCCAGTCGTTCATCTCGCCGAATTCATGGAAGCTCTGTATCACACCGTTGTCCGCCAGTGGACCGTTGATCTTACCGGACCGCACAAGTTGACCGAGCGCGTCGACAGCGCCGTGGAATTTTTCTTGCGCGGCGTTAAGCCCTAAGTCTGGCTTTTGAAACAGATTCTGTCTGTTTAGTCTCATCGGTCGAACTTCATGAAAGCCGCCATCCTGCGCGAGTTCAAGACTCCGCTGTCGATTGAGGAGGTCGCCCGCCCGACTCCCGCAGACGATGAAGTCTTGATTCAAGTGGAGGCATGTGGCGTCTGTCACTCCGACGTGCACGTCGCCGATGGCGACTGGACGCAGTTCGCCCGGATCGTCAAACGACCTCTCATCCTTGGTCATGAAATCGCCGGGCGCGTCGTCGAGTGCGGCGGTGCTGTACGCGATCTTCATGTTGGCGACCGGGTCGGAGTGCCCTGGATTTATTGGACCTGCGGCGAGTGTGAATTCTGCCAAAGCGGAAACGAGAACCTGTGTCCTCGCCAGAAGATCACGGGCGTTACTCTGGACGGGGGATATGCGGAATTCGTAAGAGCGCCAGCCAGTCACGCACTGAAAATTCCTGACAGTCTTTCTTCGCTTGATGCAGCCCCGCTCTTTTGTGCTGGCCTTACGGTCTATCGAGCGCTCAAACGGGCGGGCCCGTTGGCGAATCGTCGACTGGCTGTTTTCGGAATCGGCGGCCTGGGACACTTCGCAGTGCAGTTGGGAAAAATCTTCGGAGCGGAGGTGACCGCAATCGATGTTTCGGATGACAAGCTGAAACTTGCCAAAGAATTGGGTGCGGCCACCGGCCTTAATGCTCGAACCACGGATGTCGTCAAGGAATTGCGGCGTAATGGCGGAGCACACGTCTGTCTGGTCTGCGCGGCAGCCAAGACCGCGTATGACACCGCTTTCCAGTGCTTGCGGCCAACGGGCACGCTGCTCGTGGTGGGACTTCCCGCTGAGAATATCTGCTTCCCGCCAATTTTGATGGCCGCCGGCGAAATCCGGATCCAGGCATCCGCCGTCGGTACCCGGGACGATCTTCGAGAAGTTCTCTCCTTGGCGGCTGCCGGAAAGTTGCACTGCCAGGTAACTGCCCGCCCGCTTTCGGAAGTGAACCAGGTGCTCGATGACTTGCGCCGCGGGCAAGGGAGCGGCCGAATCGTCCTCACCCCCAACTGAGATCCGCCAGATATCAAGTAAATCCCACTTCCGCAGGATTCTTTTCGGCCGAGTTCGCTTCGTTCTTGACGTTAGTAACTATTATGTGATATTTGCTATCACAATTTGGGCTTGCCTTGGGCTGTGACACTTGGCAAATCCCAAACCATCCGACTAATTCGCGTGTTTGAGAGGAAAGAGAAAGATCGATTGAGGCTCGCTCCCTCGCATTGCGCACCCTGAATCGAGCAAAAGCCCAGCCGCGATCACTATTACGGTACCGGGAAAGAACCGTGCAAGTCGTGGCCTTGGAAGAGTTGGCGAATATGGACACACTCGTAATCACTTCGGCGATGTGCCTTCGTGACCGATAAAGGAGACTCCTATGAAGCCAGTCGTGGTTCTGTTTGCGTGCCTGTTGTTTACGGCTGAATCCGCAGTGGCGCAGGGGGTAGGTTCTTCGGGAGAGATCAGCGGAACCGTGGTCGACTCTTCCGGGGCTGTGATGGCAAGGGTAACCGTCACCGCTGTCGATTTGCAGACAGCTTTGAAACGAGAGGTGGTCACCGACAGCACGGGACACTACCGCATAACGGGCTTGTCTCCATCCACGTATTCGGTCAGCGCCTCCATTTCCGGTTTTGCCACCGAGCTTCGCAGGAGTGTCACGATTGCAATTGGGCAAACCGTCATTTCGGACTTCAGCATGAAGCCGTCAGCGGTGGGCACGGTGGTCGAGGTGATGTCGGAGCCACCAACGGTGGAAACCGAACGAGGCAGCCAGGCCGACCGAATCAGTCAACAGTACATCGCCGATCTGCCCATTGATCGGCGCGACTATCTTACTTTCACCTTGCTCGCTCCGGGGGTTTCAGATTCCAGTCGCCTGGCCGGCGACCAGGATTTTCGCGTGAAACAGACGCCGCAGAGCGGACTCTCGTTCTACGGGAGCAATGGCAGAGGAAACAGCATTACGGTGGACGGAGGTGAAACGGGGGATGATACCGGAGGGGTACGCCTGACGGTGAGCCAAGATGCCGTACAGGAATTCCAAATTAATCGCAGCAACTACGCCGCTGATCTTGGATCGGCCACCGGTGGTTCCATCAATATCGTGACAAAGTCCGGTACCAACAATGTCCATGGCACGGTATACGGTTTTTTCCGCAACGATGCGATGGATGCCCGCAATCCGTTTGCCTTCAGCCAGGCATTGCCAGTCGGCGCGACTTTCGATCCTACTAAACCTGATTCCGTGGGTTCGCCCATTAAGGACACGTTGAGCCGGCAGCAATTTGGTGCTGCAGTCGGCTTCCCCATTAAGAAAGACAAGACCTTCTTGTTTGCTGCGTTTGAAGGTTTACGGCAGGATGCTCAGAATTCCGTTCCCATCCTCACGGACACGAATGTTTTTCGACCGACCCTCGCGCAGGGGGCAATCCTTGCAACTCTGACGGGCGGAAACTCAGTTCCTTGCCTCAGTGGTCCGGTGGGTGCGGCAGTTGCGGCCCAATTGGGTCTTCCCGCCCCGAACCCAACGACTAATGTCCCGGCAGCGGAGTGCGCTGCCATTCTGAATGGGGTTTTGACGATAAATCCGGCCCTCAGCCCCGTGAACGCGTTTCTGGTGAATCAGTTCGAAACCGACGGCGGAGTCTTCCCTTACAACACGCGTGAGTATCTCGCATCCGGACGCCTGGATCACCGTTTCAATACGAGAAACGAACTCTCACTCACTTATCGATACGGACATGACTTGGAAGAGTCTCCTGATGTCCAGTCGCTGACTGCTTTCTCGGCCGGCAGCTCGATTCACAACTACGACAATAATTCTCAGGCCTCTTGGTACCACCAGTTCACCCCGAGAGCGCAGAATGAGGCTCGCGTGCAATGGGATTACAACAGTTTCAGAGTGATTCCCAACGAGCCAGGCCAGGTTGGACTTCAGATTCCCGGTTTCATCAACAATCTGGGAACGAACATTTTCCTCCCCAACCTCAGCATCTTGCGGCGTTATGAGTTTGCCGACAATTTCACGCTGGTGCGCGGCCGTCATACATTCCAATTCGGAGTCGACGAAATTTTTCGTGGCAACCACACCGAATCGCACACCTTCTTCCCTGGCCGCTTCGTTTTCGGATCGCTTCCCGGCGATCTGCTGACTCCCTTGCTTTCCACGATCACGTCCCTGCAATCCGCGTCGTTCGGGCTTCCCCAGGTTTTTCAGCAGGGCTTCGGCAATCCCGTCTATCCCTACTACACGCGACCACTCACCGCGGCGTATGCCCAGGATTCATGGGCGATCAAACCAGGTTTCACGCTCAACTACGGACTGCGCTATGAACTGGACACGCAATATCTTCCATTGACAACTTATAAGAAGGATTTTGCGCCTCGAGTGTCGTTCGCCTGGGATCCTTTCAACGATCACAAGACCGTGATCCGCGCAGGCTATGGAATCTTTTTCGGCCCGGTCGATGAACAGATCCCCGCTGTCGATTTAAGCCTGGGAGTTGTGAACGGGAATAAGACCGCAGTCGAAAACCAAACCAGCGCCGGGCAGGTGGCGAATTTGAGCGCAGTCTGTGGATTTTCTCAGTTCGGGTTTCCGATCATTCCGGGCAGTGGTTCCAGCCCATGCAACCGGGAAATTTCCATTTATGTGGATCCAATCGGTGGGATTCCGGCGCTAGGTTTAGCGGGCGCGCCAACCGTGTTTCAGACGCTCTTCGCGAAAGGATTGATACAGTGCACAACCCCAACTGGGGGGAATGCCGCCTGCATCACGCCTGCGGCCGTGGCTCCGCTAGGCATCAATGTTACGAATACAGGCCCGGTCGGTCCGCTGCAGGTGGTCTTCGTGAATCAACCGGGCTATAGACCGCCGATCGCTCAGCAGGTATCGGTTGGAATCGAACGCGAAATCGCGCCGGGATTTTCTCTCTCGATCAGCGGCATCTACTCGCATACGCAGCGGCTGCCGGTGGCGATCGATACCAACCTGCTGCCCGCGCCATTCACAACCTTGAAACTGGCGAATGGCCAGACGGTGTCTTATCGCAATTGGAACACCACGCTCGCGGGCGCTGATCCGATCGGCGGCACCGAGCCCGGGGGCTTGCCTTGCGATAACCCCGCGGTTCGATGTTTCGTAAATCCGTTGGTAGTTCAGAACAATCAGTACAGTTCCGAGGCCTATGCTCTCTACGAGGGCGGCATTGTCGAACTGAAGAAGAGATTCAGCAGTCACTTCACTTTGTTCGGCAACTACACCTACAGCAAAGCCATCGATACATCGACGGATTTCAACAGCGATTATGGGCCGCAAGATCCGACCAACATCAACTTGGACCGCAGCGTCTCCGAGTTCGATGAGCGGCACAAGGTGGTGGTCGCCGGGGTTATCGATAGTCCCTGGAAACAACCCATATTGTCTGGATTCCAACTGTCTCCGATCTTCAGCTATCACAGTGGGCATCCCTTCAATTTGCTGGCCGGCGGCGAGGTCAATGGCGACAATCACACGACGAACGAGCGTCCGATTGGAGCGCCGCGCGATACCGGCCTTAGCCCGAATTTCGTCAACTTAGATGCGCGTTTGACCTGGCAACATAAAGTCGGCGAGAAAGCGAACGTGCAGTTCACCGCGGAAGGATTTAACATCGCCAACCACATTAACTTTGCGAGCGTGAACAATGAGGTAAATCCGCTGTTTGGTCTGATGCCGGGTTTCACTACCTTCAACGTGCATGGGATTCGTCCGGGAACGACGCTGGCCAGCGATGGAGTCGCGACCTCCAGCACTCCACTGGCGTTCACCTCGGCATTTCCGATGCGGGAGATTCAGCTCGGAGTTCGTTTGAGCTTCTAATGCGGGAGCGTTGATGGCCTTCGTTGAGAATCAGGGAGCCAGGATTTATTGGGACGAGCATGGGCAGGGCGAGCCGATCTTGCTCATCATGGGCTTGGGAGTCACCTCGCACCTGTGGCATCGCACGCGCCCGCTGTTGGCAAAGCAATTTCGGACGCTGGCCTTCGACAATCGTGGTGTAGGGCAGAGCGATGTTCCTCCGGGACCTTATTCAATTCCGTTAATGGCCTCTGATGCGGTGGCGGTTCTTGACGCAGCCAAGGTCGAAAGCGCGCACGTTTTCGGAGTTTCAATGGGCGGCATGATCGCTCAGGAGTTGGCGCTGCAGAATGCGAAGCGTGTGCGGTCGCTGATCCTCGGTTGTACCTCCGCAGGTGGGCCAACAGCGGTGCGGGCTGAGAAGGAAGCGGCACAGATGCTGATGGCGCGAGGAAACATGACGACCGAGGAGGCTTTGGAAGCGCCTGTCCCATTTATTTACGATCGGGCAACACCGCGGGAAAGGATCGATGAGGATATTGCAATTCGCCGCCGATGGTTTCCTCGTCCCGAAGCTTACGCTGCACAGCTGCAAGGGATTCTCGCCTGGGAGAGTTACAGCCGGATTCCAGCAATCCGCGTACCCACGCTTGTGATTCATGGGGAGTCAGACCGGCTGATCCCGCCGGGCAATGGCAAGCTGATCGCGGAGCGCATCCCTGGCGTGAAGCTGGTGGTGATTCCCCACGCCAGCCATCTCTTCGCGACGGATCAGCCAGAGGCTTCGCATAAGGCGATTCTGGATTTCTTAGGCGAGCAAAGGGGAGGTGTGCGGCTGGACGGGCGGCCACCGCATGAATCCAACGACGCTCGCGATCATTCCTTTTCGCAGCAGGAGGCTCGTCCATCTTGAAGCCGACGATCGGAATCACGCAGGAAGCACCAGTAACCGTAAAGCAGCTTCTGGATCTGACCGGCCGCGTCGCCATCGTAACGGGCGGCTCGATTGGGCTGGGCCGGCAAATTGCCGAAGGTCTGGCAGAGATGGGCGCCAACGTCGTGCTGTGTGCTCGCAAACAAGAGCGATGCCAGCAGGCAGCGGAGGAAATTCAGCGGCTCGGCGTTAAAGCGCTGGCACTTGCCTGCGATGTGAAGAACCCTGCCAGTATTAAGGATGCTGTCGATGCAACGCTCTCGGAATTCGGCCAAATCGACATCCTCATCAATAACGCTGGAATTTCCTGGGGCGCCCCCGCCGAGGAGATGAGCCTCGAGGATTGGAACAAAGTCATCGAGACCAATCTGACCGGAACTTTTCTGTGCGCGCAAGCGGTCGGAAAAATCATGATCCGGCAGGGCTGCGGAAAAATCATCAACATTGCTTCTGTTGCGGGGCTGGGCGGGGCGCCGCCGGAACTTCCCGCGATTGGCTATCACGCCAGCAAAGGCGGCGTGATCAGTTTTACTAAGGACCTGGCGTGCAAGTGGGCGGTTCACAATATCCAGGTCAATGCCATCGCTCCGGGCTGGTTTCCTACCCACATGTCGAATCGAGTGCTGGAGCATCACAAGGATCTCTTCCTCTCACAGATTCCCATGCGAAGGTTTGGCGGCGAACACGATTTGAAAGGTGCGGCTGTTTTTCTCGCCTCCGACGCATCCAATTATGTGACTGGTCACGTTCTTGTCGTGGATGGAGGTCAGTCCGCCTGGTAGCGATCTTAGGCCATGAACATTCCCCTCACCCCGGTGCGATTCCTTCGTTATGCCGAGCAGCAGTTCCCCCGTAAAACCGCCATAGTCTGCGGAGACGAGCGCCTTGATTATGCGGAGTTCGCCGAACGTTCGGCTCGTCTCGGCGGCGCGTTGCGGAATGCGGGCGTGAAAGCCGGCGACCGAGTTGCTTTTCTCAGCCTGAATTGCCATCGCCTGCTGGAAGCCTATTACGGCGTTTTGGAAGCGGGCGCTGTTCTTCTGCCCTTGAATGTCCGGCTTGCGCCTCAGGAACTGGCGCACATTTTGAATGATGCGCAAGTGAAAATGCTTTTCCTGCAGAAAGAGTTCCTAAGCACTGTGGACTCGTTTCGACAGAACGTTCCTTCCGTAGAAAGTTTCGTATTGCTCGACTCAGCCCCGTCCGCGCCCTGGCTTTCAGCAAACAATTATGACGACATGCTAGAAGCGGTAACTCCACACCGCTCCAATATGATGGAGTTCGACGAGAATTCTGCGGCCGAACTGTTCTACACCAGCGGCACCAGCGCAAACCCCAAGGGAGTGGTGCTGACCCACAGAAACGTGTATCTTCACGCGCTCTCGGTCTGCATGACGTTCCACACCAAAGCGGACAGCGTGCAACTGCATACGATTCCCCTTTTTCACGCCAATGGCTGGGGCACTGCGCATTCCGTCACTTTGATGGGAGGCAGGCACATCATGCTCCCGCGATTCACCTGCGCGGAAGTTTTTCAGCTTATCGAACGAGAGCGCGTCGACTCTCTGAGCCTGGTGCCGATCATGGCAACCGCTCTCGTCAACTCGCCCGAGCGAACGAAATATGACCTCAGCAGCTTGGAATGGATTTCGATCGGCGGAGCGGCCTCATCTCCCACGCTGGTGGAACAGGTGGAGAAGGCTCTTGGCTGCGAATGCTTCTCCGGATACGGCCTCACTGAAACGGCGCCCGTACTCTCTACCGCGCGGCTCAAGCCTGGGACGCAGATAGACGGTGACCGTCGCTACGTGACCCAAGCGATGACGGGCTACGCAATCCCCGGCGTGGAACTTAGAGTGGTCGACTTCAATGAGCAGGATGTGCCCCGCGACGGCAAGACCATGGGCGAGATTGTCGCTCGCAGCGATGGCGTTATGCAAGGCTATTGGCAGCAACCCGCCGCCACGGCCGAGGTTATGCGCGGTGGCTGGTTTCATACCGGCGACATGGCCGTCGTCGATGAAGATGGAAGCATTCTGATCGTGGATCGCAAAAAAGACATCATCGTCAGCGGCGGGGAAAATATCTCGTCGCTCGAAGTGGAGAAGGCCATTCTGGCGCATCCTGCCGTCTACGAGGCCGCCGTCATTCCAGTGCCGGACGACAAATGGGGAGAAGTGCCTCGGGCATTGGTGGTAACGAAGCCGGGTTCCAACGTCACTGAGACGGAACTCATCGATTTCTGCCGTTCGCGCATCGCTCACTACAAATGCCCACGATTTGTGGAGTTCGTCGAGAACCTGCCCAAAACCGCCACAGGAAAAATTCTCAAAAAGGGTTTGCGCGCAAGGTACTGGACCGCTTCGAACCAGGCGCAGAATGAGTTGACCGCAAAAAAGTAATCGCATCTGGAGACAACTTCTCTCATGGACGACTTAGTTCAACTGACCAGAGATCACGAGATCGCAATCATCACCATCAATAATCCGCCGGTAAATGCGCTCAGCCCGGCGGTTGCACAGGGAATCGCCCAAGCGATCGAGCAAGTGGGGAGCGACGGAAGCATCAAAGCGGTGGTGCTGATTGGTGGTGGCCGTACATTCATTGCGGGCGCAGATATCAAGGAATTCGGCAAGATCACGTCGGGCAAGACTCCGCGCGGTCCCGGCCTGCTTCCGCTGCTGCTGCGAATCGAAGATTCGAAGCCGGTCGTCATGGCCATCCACGGGACCGCGTTCGGCGGCGGGCTGGAGCTGGCAATGGCTGGTCATTATCGAGTCACCACTCCCAATGCGCAGCTTGGCCAGCCTGAGGTGAAGCTCGGCATTATTCCCGGTGCTGCCGGAACGCAGCGCCTGCCTCGCCTCGTCGGCGTTGCGAAAGCCATCGAGATGTGTGCCGACGGCAATGCCATCTCCGCGCGGGAAGCTTTGAACTTTGGCCTGGTGGATCGTTTGATTGACGGTGATCTTTTGGCCGGCGCACTTGCCTTCGCCGGAGAAATCGCCGGAAAACCGGCTCCAAAGACTCGCGAGCGCAATGACAAGCTTGGCACTCCTGAACAGAATGCGCCGCTTTTCGCCGCCGCCCGCGAGAAAGCTCTCTCGAAACAGCGCGGGATGAAATCTCCGCTCGCCGCGATCGATGCCGTGGAAGCCGCCACCAAACTTTCCTTTGAGCAAGGCTGCGAAGTAGAACGGAAGCTGTTCGACGAGTGCCTTTTTTCCGATCAGTCCAAGGCGCTCATCCATGTTTTCTTCGGCGAGCGCGAAGTGGCTAAGATTCCCGATATTCCGAAGGAGACGGCGATTCTTCCGGTGAGCACGGCTGCAGTTGTGGGTGCCGGAACGATGGGGGGCGGAATCGCCATGGTGTTCACCAATGCCGGCATTCCCGTGCTGCTCAAGGACGCTGATCAGCCCGCGCTTGATCGCGGCCTGGCAACAATTCAGAAGAACTACGCCAGTTCCGTCAAACGCGGCCGCTTCGCCCAGGAGTTTGTGGACGAACGCCTCAAACTGATTCGCCCAACTCTCAGCTACGACGATTTCGGCAACGTGGATATGGTGGTCGAGGCCGTTTTCGAAGGCATGGCGCTCAAGAAAGAAGTCTTTGGCGAATTAGATCGCGTGTGCCGGAAAGGCGCAATTCTGGCGAGCAATACTTCGACCCTCAATATCGACGAGATCGCATCCGCTACTTCCTGCCCGGAATCTGTCGTTGGGACTCACTTCTTTAGCCCGGCGAACGTAATGCGCTTACTCGAGATCGTGCGAGGTAAATCCACCAGCAAAGATGTGATCGCCACTTGCATGCAACTCTCGCGCAAGCTTGGCAAGGTTGGCGTTCTGGTGGGCAATTGCCGTGGCTTTGTGGGTAACCGCATGTTCCATCATTATGTCCGCGAATCGATGTTTCTCGTCGAAGAAGGTGCGGAACCCGAAGCCGTTGACCAGGCCCTCTACGATTTCGGGATGGCGCTGGGCCCGCTCGCAACAGGCGACTTGGCGGGCCTCGACGTCGGTTGGCGAATCCGAAAAGAGTACCGCCATTTGGAAAAGCCAGGCATCCGCCAACCGATCGTCGGCGATCGGCTTTGCGAACTTGGACGTTTTGGCCAGAAGACCGGCGCCGGATGGTACAAGTACGGTGCTAACCGGCGCGCAACACCGGATCCTGAGGTTAACGAACTGGTCCGCAAATGGGCGCTGGAGGCCGGCATTCCGCAGCGGAAGATTTCGTCTCAAGAAATTGTCGAGCGCTGCATCTATGCCTTGGTGAATGAGGGTGCTCGCATTCTCGATGAAGGCATTGCCCTCCGCGCCGGCGACATCGACATCATCTATATAAACGGTTACGGATTCCCGGCTTACCGCGGCGGACCGATGTGGTATGCCGACACCGTTGGAGTGAAGAATGTTTACGAGCGGATCTGTGATTTCCATCGGCAGTTCGGTGAACTTTGGGAGCCGGCCCCGGCGTTGAAGCGACTCGTCGAAGAAGGCAAGACCTTCGCGGAATTCACGGCGCAACCCACGGTGATGGCATAAGGATGCACTGCGATACCGCTCCTGTTCGGCCTGGCGAAGAGTTGGATTTAGGTGCGCTCGCCGAGTACATGCGGGGAAAGATCGAAGGTGCCGAGCGCGGCCTCGCGGTGCAACAATTTCCCAGCGGTCATTCCAACCTGACGTATCTCTTGCAAATCGATGGACGTGAATATGTGCTGCGGCGAGGCCCTCTGGGGCCAGTTGCCCCCAAAGCTCATGACATGGCGCGCGAATTTCACGTGCTCCAAATGCTCCATCCACATTTTCCCGAGGCCCCGGCGGTCTTTCTTCTATGCGAAGATCCAACGGTGCTGGGCGCAGTTTTCTTTGTCATGGAACGTCGGCACGGACTCATCTTGCGAGATGCCGTTCCTCCTCAGTTGACCGTTGTGAAAGACTATCCGCAACGGATGAGTGAGGCTTTTATTGATTGCCTGGTGCGCCTGCATGCTATCGATCTCGCGAAAACAGGCTTGATCGCTCTCGGTAAGCCGGAAGGGTTTCTTGCGCGACAGGTACAGGGATGGGCCGATCGCTGGAACCGGGCGAAGACTGATGAAATGCCAACGATGGATCACGTGATCCGCTGGCTCACAGATCGCCTGCCCAGTTCGCCGACGCCAACTCTGGTCCACAACGATTACAAGTTGGATAATGTGATGCTTCGGCCTTCGGCTGACGGCATCGAGGCGGTGCTCGACTGGGAAATGACCACAGTCGGCGATCCTCTTGCGGATCTTGGATTGACGCTCTGCTACTGGGCTTGGGCGACATCGCCGGAATTCGGATCGGAGACGTTGGGGGCCCTCACATCCCAACCCGGTTGGTACACTCGTGATCAGTTCGTCGATCGCTATGCCAAACAAACGGGCCGCGATCTCACACGCATTGGTTATTACGAAGTGCTTGGCATCTTTAAGCTCGCCGTGATCCTACAACAGATTTACTATCGCTTCCGTCGGGGGCAGACGAATGACGCGCGATTCCAGCATTTTGATAAACGCGTCCACTCATTGATAGAGCTCGCAAGTTCACTCGCGGGGAAAATCAGTTGAGCACCGTGTACTTTGTGCGCCACGGCCAGGCGGGCACGCGCGACGCCTACGATTCCCTTTCTGATCTAGGAACACGGCAGGCGCGGCTTTTGGGCGAGCATTTCGTCTCGCAAGGGATCGAATTTGCCGCGGCTTTCACTGGAGCGTTATCGCGCCAGCGGCAAACGGGTGAAGAGGTAGGCGCCGCCTTTTCTCGTGCTGGCGTTTCGTTCCCTTCGCTTACGATTGATTCGCGTTGGAATGAATTTGATCTTGGGCACGTGTATTCCGAAATTGCTCCCCAGTTGTGCGCGGAAGATCATCAATTCCGTCTCGAATACGAAAAGATGCAGGAGCAGATCCGCGTGAGCGACGGGGCGCATGCGGCGATTCATCGCAAATGGCTGCCGTGCGATACGAAGCTTGTGACCGCGTGGATCTCCGGCCGATATGCGTACACTGGGGAGACATGGCAGCAGTTCTGCGAGCGCGTTGCATCCTGCCGGCTCGACCTGGGGAATTCACAGCGGCGCGAGAATATCGTTGTTTTTACTTCGGCCACGCCGATTGCGATCTGGACTGGTATGTCGCTCGATATTTGTGACGGTAAGCTCATGCAACTTGCGGGCGTGTTATACAACGCATCCTATACGGTGATGCGTTTGCGCGATGGACAACTCAGGCTATTCACCTTCAATGCGGCGCCGCATCTTTCGGGCACCGGACTTCGCACTCATCGCTGAGCAGGCTCGTCACGTGCTCGCTCACAAATAATATCGAAGCACCCACTCAGCGACACAGCAAGGCTTTTCTGTTCCCTCGGCTTCGAGGGTCGCATGGAAGACGGCTTCCAGCGCTCCAGGTAATTCCTTTACGGACTGCAGCGTGAAACGAGCGCGAATCCTGGCGTCTGCGACGACCGCCGCAGGAAATCGGACTCGATTCAATCCGTAGTTGACGCTCATCCGAACACCGCTTTGAATCCTGATCGCATCCCGCAGAAACTTGCTCAGCAACGAGAGCGTCAGAAATCCGTGAGCAATCGTCGTGCCGTAAGGAGACTCACGGCTTGCGCGCTCGCGGTCGATGTGGATCCACTGCCGATCATCCGTGACGTCGGCGAACTGCCGAATCTGTTTCTGAGAAACCACAGCCCATTCGGTCGTGGCGAACTCGCGACCGAGCAGGTCTTTCAGGGCATATGGCGTTTTGAGAATCAGCGGCAAAGTTTCTCCATTGAACGATCAAGGCCGCGCCGATTTTGCCTGTGAGATTCCCCATTTCCGAAGTTCCAGCTTGGCGATCGATTCCGTGTGGACCTCGTCCGGCCCGTCAGCCAAACGCAGGGTGCGCACATTTGCCCAAGCTGCGGCGAGAAACGTATCCTGGGAAACTCCTGCGCCACCGTGTGCTTGAATCGCGCGGTCCAGCACCTGCAAGGCGACATTCGGCGCCACGACCTTAATCATTGCGATCTCAGCGCGCGCTTGCTTATTTCCAACCGTATCCATCATGTACGCAGCCTTGAGAGTCAGAAGGCGGGCCTGTTCGATTTCCATGCGCGATTTAGCAATATCGGCCCGGATGGTGCCCTGCTCAGCCAATGGCTTGCCGAAGGCCACGCGTGACTGTACTCGCTTACACATGGCTTCCAGGGCCCGCTCGGCTACGCCGATGCAGCGCATGCAATGATGAATTCGTCCCGGGCCAAGTCGGCCTTGGGCAATCTCAAATCCGCGCCCTTCGCCAAGCAATACGTTGGAGACCGGCACGCGCACATTTTCAAACCATATTTCCCCGTGACCATGAGGGGCATGGTCGTAACCGAAAACCGTCAGAAGTCGCTCGATCTTCACACCGGGAGTATCCATCGGCACCAACACCATCGACTGCTGCTGATGCCGCGGAGCTGACGGATCCGTTTTGCCCATGAAGATCGCAATCTTGCATCTCGGGTCGCCCGCGCCGGAGGCCCACCATTTGCGGCCGTTAATGACGTACTCGTCGCCTCGACGAACAATGCTGGCCTCGATGTTGGTTGCGTCTGAGGATGCAACGGCAGGCTCCGTCATGGCATAGCAGGATCGGATCTCGCCAGCCAGCAGTGGCTTTAACCAGCGTTCCTTCTGCTCCTCCGTGCCATAACGCGCGATCACCTCCATGTTGCCGGTATCGGGAGCTGAGCAGTTGAAGACTTCCGGCGCCATCATGCTGCGGCCCATCATCTCGCAGAGCGGCGCATACTCAAGGTTGGTCAAACCCGAACCGTACTCCCGGTCCGGCAAAAACAAATTCCAAAGACCCGCGGCGCCCGCTTTTGGCTTCAGTTCCTCGATTATCTGCGTCGGCGACCAACGCTCGCGCTCAATCTCGTTATAGAAGCGCTGCTCGTTCGGATAAACGTGCTCGTCCATGAAGTCCTGCAACCGCCGTTGCAAATCTTTCACCTTGTCGCTAAATGCGAAGTCCATGTGAGTTGGCGTCTTCTCTGCGGCTTAGCAGAACGCGCGACATTATATAAAACCGCTGGGCGATAGTCACTATCATCTTATAGTAACTATCATGATAGAGACATGGTTAAACGGTCACGTCGGAAGCCAGGCACTCCGCGAAGCCGCTGATGTTCTGGGAGAATTCGAAATTCCTTCGGGTCCCTCAAAATGCCCCAAAGTCGGTCGATGTGGAAAATGTCGCGGTGCAGTAAAACTATGAAAAAATTGGCTGGTCCGGCCATTCTGAGTGCTATTGATTCCATGACAATGTCGGCTCCCACGCCCGAGTAAAGTTGGTGGTGCTGAATCCAACCAACAGGCTCGGGAGAAAGGAGCCGACATTGTCATGGAATCAATTAGCGCTCAAAAAGGCTCCGCCGCGACTTCTCTGTCAGAATAGAAGCCATGACGGCGGCGGATGTGATCGACATCTACTCGACCTTGGATGGACTGGGCATTCAGATCTGGATCGACGGCGGATGGGGCGTCGATGCCCTGCTCGGCAGGCAGACTCGTCCTCATAAAGACCTAGATATTGCGCTTGAAGACCAGCACTTGGTACGGTTCGAGCGGTTCTTGGCATCGCGCGGCTATCGTCGGACGAAACGTGAGATCGAAAGACCCTTCAACTTCGTTTTGGCAGATCATGGTGGTAGGGAAATCGACGTTCATGTAATCTCACTCGACGAAAATGGCAACGGTATCTATGGTCCTCCGGAAAATGGTTTCATGTATCCTGCGGACTCGTTGACGGGCACCGGCGCCGTCGGTGGCTGTGCGGTTCGCTGTATCTCTCCTCACTGGATAGTGAAATTCCATAGCGGCTACGAATTGACTGAGAAGGACTACCGGGATGTTTCAGCAATCTGCGAAAAATATGGTATAGCCGTGCCAGACGAGTATTCTCGGTTTAAGGGCTGTCCTTGATCGACGGGCTGTGCCAGTCGTTGGCGAAAAATCTCCATAGCGCTCATCATCCCCGCTTACGATGAGCAACTAAAGTAACTAGCCCTATGCGATTGCCTGCTCTTCACTAAAGGCGGAGCTTCTATAGTATCAAGCGAGATTCTCTGATCAGGAATCCACATGCTCAAAAGAGCTCTGGTTTTGACTGTTATAGCGATGATGGTCGCATCTGTATCATGCCGCAAGAGTGGGTTTCACGAAGTCTGGCAGGCGCTAGACGCTATGCAAAGGCTCAAAAGCTTTCGCGCGACGGTTAACGCGAACTCCGTTTCTACAAGTTACGAGTATGTCTGTCCCGACCGTGTTCACGTGACACTAAAAGGCACTGGCAGTGAGATGGAAGAAATCGGTATCGCAAACAGGGTTTTCAGCCGAAGTGGTCCAGACGGCGGTTGGCTCGAGGAATCCCCTGCGAGACGCCAACCCTCAACGGATATTGCACCATGCAAGAGAATTTTAGTGGCAGCAACTGGCGGAGCTTTCGGTATGGCAGCAGCTATCATCACCGAGAGGTCCAGAGAGTTCAGGTATATGGGACGAGAGGCCGTCGGCAGTCAAACGTGCGATTCTTGGGGAATTCCGCTGGAGACATACGAAGTGCCGCACGAGGCACAGTTCCATGATCCTACGCCGCATTGGGCAAGTATCGTTTGTATTGAGGCAGTGAGCCATCGGATTTTGCAGGCAAAACATGATGACGCAGTCTTTCGGTTTTACGACTTTGATCAGGACATCACAATTCAAGAACCTCAGGGGATCGGCGTGGAGCAACATCAGGAATCTCCCTAGCGATCTGAAGATGGGCTAAGTCTCCCCGTGGCCTCCTTCGGCCCCCACCCAGATTTCCAAATATTCACTTTTGAGTAGCCATGTACGGGTTCGCGTCGCAGCAAAATCCGTGACCAGAGTCGAGATCGAATGCGATTGGTCGGGCGCGGCCAAGTAGTTGTTGAAAGATCGCCATTACACTAATTGACTGGTTTGTGGGCTTCGCAGTTGTGGGAGCTACCGGAAAAGCAGCAGTAGGCCCTACACACAAATTTGCGGCTATAATGCGTTGGATTCGATTCGCGCTAGTCGCCCAACCCTCGACGCGCATGCGGCTGGAGGTTGTTTGCCTATGAAGCCGGCCCTGGCACTCGTAATACTGCTGGCTGGAATCCAGCCTAGCTTTGGTCAGGATGTGAAGGTTCGCGAGCAAGCTGAGCACCTGCTCGAGCGCGCCAACGCCGTCAGTTCCTCTCCGCATCTCCCCGACCTGGAGCGTATGGATACGTTCCGCGTGTTTGGGGAAGGGGACGTGAAGGAAGGGAGCTTCACCCGCGTGGTCGTTCAAGGGACGGGTCGCCGGGATGAATATACCTATGGCGACTTCCATCTCTTGAATGTGTGGACTGAAAAACAGGTCGCCGTTGTGGGCAGCCCGCATCTTCTGCCGCCCGAATTGGTCAATGTGCTGCGCATTACACCCATCTGGCTTGTCCGTTTTGATAGCGAAGATGTCATTCACACCATTACCGATCGGAAGGTGAATGGAGATGCGGCGCGTTGCATCCTATTTGACACCGTCAAAGGAGAACGAACTGACAATAATGAACTCTGCGTGGACGCAGCTACTGGCACGTTGGTGTTAGAAAAGCTCGGAGGCGAAGTGATCGAGAACAGCGACTTCTTTGCTTTCGCTGGAGCGTTGATGCCGGCCAGAATCAGATACTCCTTCGCGGGCGTGCGCACTGTCGAAATCACGCAGACAATGACGCCATTGACGGACGCTGACGCCAATGTGCTGGTTGCCCCAGAGAATGCCCAGATGCACAAGATCTGCACGACGTACCGGCGACCGTTCGGAGTGTCGATGCCACAGCCCAAGCCGGGCAATGGCGCGGGAACTACGGACATTGTCGTGCGCGGGCGGGTGGGTGTCGATGGCAAACTGTACGACCTGGCGGTACAAAACTCCGAACGCCCGGAGTTGAATACGGAGGCGCTCGCGCAGGCGAAGCAGTGGATCTTCACGCCGGCGATGTGTGACGGCAGAGCCGATGTCCACGAGGCTTCCATCACCTTGCACTTTCAGGGACGGTAACGGGCGAGAGCCCCGCTGGATCGCGAGCCTCTAGCGTGCCGCGGTTCGGTCACCGACAATAGAGGCCTCGGTTGACAGCCTCACCGTCAATTGGTGAAACGTCGCCATTACACTCATCATGGACTTTCGCTGAGACACTAACGCCTGACAGAAAACCTGACCGGCTATTTTGAAAATCGCTACGGCTCAACGACCTGTTGTCGGGATGTCCTTGGTTGCCAACTTATCGGTGGCTAGTTTTTGTGCTGTGGCCAACGCATCGGCGGCGCTGACCTTTATATCTGGCTCTACGCCTTTTCCTTCCCAGTCTCCGTGCGTGACAGGGTTGATAGGCCGTCCGAAGGGAACACCAATCGAGAAATGGTCCCCGGCAGACAAACCTCGCACCGGGTGAGCGCCGCCGCCCGTCGTTTCGCCCACGATAGTGGCGCGTTTTTGCGTTTGCAAATCGAACGTGAACTCCTCGCCTCCAGAGAAGGTCTGATGAGAGGTGAGTACGTAGACAGGCTGGTCGATCAGCCGCGCCCCGGGAACCCAGGGAAGCGTCCAGTATTGGTGGGTCTCGTTATCGTGCCGGTTCGTAAGATCGTTCACGTGCGTGGACTGCCGAAAGAGATACGAGACCATGAAATCGACCATATTGGGATCGCCGCCGTGATTCTCGCGCAGGTCGAAGATAAGAGCATCGGTATGCGCCAGGAAGTTCATTGCGGCCACGACCGTGGGTCCACAGATATCTGGCGGAGGAAACGCGCCGAACTTGATGTAGCCAATATTGTGATCGAGAACTTCAAGCTTGGAGAAGGTACAGTTCTGACGCTCAATCATACTGCGAAACCGTGCCTCTTCAGCAGGGTCTGGCGGCCTCGGCCCGGCAGAAGAACCGGTCTGACCGGGCACAGTGAACGGATCGTATGAGACATGCAGATGTTGGTCATGGCTGACAGCGCGCAGGTCACGCGCTAGTGCATCCGCGAATTCGCTACCATCCGTAATCGAACTATAGTCGCCGTGCTTCTGATGATCGTGGATAGCCTGCACCATCTTCGCAGCTACCTCGGAATAGACGTAATAATCGGTCAGCCTTTCACTAATTGCATCAATAGCCTTCTTTCGAGTGGCCTCGTCGAGTTGAATGTCATCGAGTTTTGCGCCCGGCGGAATCGCGCGAATGTTGAGCCGCTTTACAAGTGGCGGTGAGGTGCTGGTAAGACGCAGTGTGCCGTAGGCATCGATGTTATCTCCGCGCCCGTGAACCAGAAAAGAGAGCTCATCTGGGGCGGTGTGGATAATCGAGACGAGTGTGAACCCGCCGGTTTGATTGCTGAAAGAAGTTAAACCGTCTGCGCTGTTTTCCGGATCGTATTGCTTCACGTAGGCAGCAATCCGCTCGTGGTCCGCACTATTAAATGCGTCGAGAAATGCTTGCAGGGTATGACCGGCCGGAGTATCAGGAATACCGACGTCAGCGCGTGTCCCATGCGGCGTGACAAGCAGGATGATAAAGCACAGGGCAGATCGGATCAACGTTCCAGTTCCGTGTCGCCCAGGAGATTGACCGAGCATCGCGGCCTCGCAGCGTTTCAACGCCCAAGACGATGATTGTACGCTCCAATCAACCGTCAACTAATGAAAAATCCCCGTTTACACTCAGAATCGACTTTGCGGCTCGAGACTGCTCGCCCTGTAAGGAATTGAAAAATTGGCTCCTCAGGTAGGACTCGAAACCGCTTCCAGACGTCAAACAAAGGACTTAACCGAGCACGGTCAGCAATGTTAGTCCACGGAAATGCATGAAAAACAGAGAACTGATTTTAAGTGATTTGCGAAGCGCTCCAATCCGACAGAAATAGATCAAATCGCTACAAAACTAAGCCAACCGTCACCAGAACTGACGAACTGGGTTTCTGCAAACTTCGGACTACCTGCAAACGAGATTGCTGATTCGTTGAAGGATTTGGTTAGGTTCGAGGTGGTATGCAACCTCGGATACGTCGATCCCAGCGTCAACAGTGCGCGCAAGTTTCGGAACGAGTCCAAGGATAGACACCGAGTATGGTTGAATCTCACGTTCTTGGAGTCTCAGAGGCGGTTCCCACAGCGGTCTTCTTGCTCACATTCCGCGACGAGCAATACAGCTACTCCAAGAAGTGGGTAATTCGTGGCGGCGAAATAATCCAGGGAATACAGGATTACTGCCAAAAGACTCAGGCCATCGACTGGGCGCTGCTGGACATCTTTGCGCCGTTCTTAGCAGAGTACGAAGCTGGACTCGAATTCGGAAGCCTCTGGGGGCAGTGGTTGGACGATGTGATAAAGGCCACAAACGATTTGAAGGCTAAACTTCAATCTCAATAGGAGATACAGGACCGACCGATGGTGCGACTCTGACCACAACCGCACCTGCCTGCGCTCGAACCGGACACCCGAAAATGGGCACACTCTTACAATCCGATTGGCTTACGGCTGCTGAAGCGGCAGCCTACCTCAAGGTTAAGCCGCGGACTCTACTGCTCTGGGTCCGCCAATCCGCAGTCAGTGTCAATTTGCGTTGATCAGCAAATTCTCTCAGGCGGCAAGCCTTCGTTCCTTTGTACAGACAATTATGCCCGGTGCGACAAACCCGCGAAGGAAACTTCGCTTGGAAAAACTTCATTGCTCGTCGGCTGAAGGCGTCCTGTCATCGAGTCGATCTATGCGGCGGGGAGGTCTTGTACGCTGCCTAGATCTTCATGTCCGTCAGTTAGTTCTGGCACGGTGGCTGGCAGCGACGCGGTGATACAGGTGCCGGTACTGTCGCTATCAACCTTGAGTTGGCCGCGCAGTTCTCTGAGCCGCTGTTTCATTCCGCCCAATCCAATACCCACGCCAGCGCCGGTTTCGCGGAAGCTTATTAACTTGTCGGAGGGGATGCCCTTCCCGTAGTCTCGAACGGTCAGAAGAGTATTCGCACCGTCAGAGTGTAGGCGTACATCGACCGACGTGCTGCCTGAATGCCGGAGAACGTTGGTTAGACTCTCTTGCAGTACGCGAAACAACGCAAGTTCCGCGCCTTTCGTCAAGGGAGGGGTAGGCGACAATTCGAGATTCGCCTGGATTCCACTGCGCGTCGCCAATTCATCTACGTACCATTGCGCGGCAGACTTGAAACCCACTTCATCCAAAAGCGGTGGATGCAGGAGGTGCGAGGTCGTGCGAATATCTTTGATCGCATCGTCGGTCAGGGCGTTCAGGTCGTCGATCAACCTGTCGGCTGTCGGTATATCCTTCACCAGTGCTTCCAAAGACGCGACAGCCATCTTTATGCCAGTTAGGATCTGGCCGGTGCTGTCGTGCAACTCCCGTGCGATCCGGCGGTGCTCTTCATCCTGCAGGCGGAGCACACGGGCTGAAAGTTCCTGAAGCTCCCGTTCGGTGATCTTTCGGATAGCAATTTCCGATTCGACTTTTTTCAAGCTGGAAGCAAGTTCGCGTGTCCGCTCCGCTACCTTTTGCTCTAATTCTTCTCGGGACCTTTGTAAGTCCTCTTCCACTCGCTTCAGATCGGTAATGTCGACTCCGGTTAGATGAAGAAAGATGATCTGGTTGCCCTCATCTCGAATCGGATGAAGGGCAAAATCGACCAATCTTTCGGTGCCATCTGCCCACTTGTACCCCAGGATCTCTCGATAGGGGCTGCCTTGTGCGGCCTGCAATGTGGCATTGCGAATCTTGTCTTGTACTTGCTGAGAACCTTGCCACCACCTGCTTTCCCACAAGGGGCGGCCGATTACATCTTCGGCACGGTAGCCGCAAGCGTCCAGTGACATACGATTCGCATCGATCACCGTGCCCACGAGAGTCGTAATCCCCGCAAAGACCGAAGTTTGGTCGAACACCGCGCGGAATTTGGCAGTAGCTGCGACTAGTTGCTCTTGGATTTTTTTTCGCTCAGTGATATCGATCGCGATTCCGGCCATACCGGTGGCAGCGCCCTGTGAGTCACAAATCACCGAACCCCTGCTTGAGATCCAATGGATGGAACCGTCCGCGTGCCTCACGCGGAATTCCTCGTCGTAATTAGCTCCAGTACGAAGACATTTATCAATTGCAGCCCCCAGAATTGACCGATCCCGTGAACCGACGGTATCCAGGAAATTCGCTAATGAAACCGGCCCAGTGAGAGGGAGTCCGAGCATCCGTCGGTTGTTGTCGTCTGGAGTGATTGCGCCGGTTTTTACATCCCAAGACCAATAGCCCAGGGCAGCTGCGTCGGCAGCTAACTTCATATGCGCCGATATTTGGCGATATCGGGTTTCACTGGCGCGCAACTGTTGTTCCAGGTGAAAGCGGGTTACCGCAAATTCGATTGCCCTTGAAAGTGATTCTTGTGTCACTTCTTGTTTCACCAAGTAATCTTGTGCGCCGAGCGAGACTGCTTTCCTCCCCGTGGATTCATCTCCCGAGCCGGTTACGATTACGATTGGGCAGGGTAGTGCACCTCCGTTGTCCTTCGTAAGCTTTTGGATAATATCCAGACCGGTCATGTCAGGCAGACTCAAATCCAAAAGCAAGCAGTAAGGACGTTCAGTGAGCGATGAAAACACTTGTCTTCCGATAGACAAGAACTTCGTTCGATACGTGTTGGGCCGGGCTTTGTTGAGGTAGCGAACGTAGGTTTCATAATCGTGCTGAGAATCATCCACGACTAAGATGGTTTGCAGATCGTTGGCCACAGGACTGTTCATGATGCACCCTCTACTTTTGCGGGCAAGGTCATGATCTCGAACCAATACTTGATGATGCCTTCGATCGATTCAACGAATTTATCGAGATTCACGGGTTTGACCATATAACCTGCGGCGCCGTGATCGAAACAGTGGCGAACATCGGAAGGATTGGATGAGGTGGTCATGACGACCACTGGAATTCTCCGATATCGGGGATCGGCTTTGAGATCGGTCAAAACTGTGCGCCCGTCTCGCTTTCCGATAAGATTCAAGTCCAGGAAAATCAAGCTGGGGGGACGGTGCGATTTGTCGGCATTCAGATTGTCGATCACCTCGGCTCCCCGGCTGCAACGGCTTACGGGAAAGGAGCCGAACTTGGCCAGGACACGCGCAGTCGCGTAATAATCCTCGTCGTTATCTTCCACGATCAGGATTGGATCATTTCGATGCATCAGTTCGCTCCCTTTGCTTCGCTTTCTGCAGCGGGTACCGTGAAGTAAAAGGTTGACCCTTCGCCCGGCGCCGATTCGACCCACATGTGTCCGCCATGACGCTGCACAATCTTCCGCGCAATCGTGAGCCCAGCGCCAGTGCCGCCTCCGAACTCCTTCGGCCCGTGCAAACGGCGAAAGATCATGAAAATCGGGGCGAAGTGCTCTGGAGCGATTCCAATTCCGTTATCCCGAACATAAAACGTGAGCGATCCTCCATCGCTCTGTTTGTAACCAATCTCGACCCATTTTTCGGGCTTGTCGTTGTACTTGAGTGCGTTCGAAATGAGATTGCTGAAGACTTCGCTGATTGAGGAAGCATCAATTTCTATGGAAGGAAGTGCACGGGGAATGCGGATTTCGGTCCCTGTTTCGGCGATGCGAAGTTGTAGGGATTCGAGAACTTCTGCAACGGTTTTATTTAGGTCACAAAGTTTCGGTTTCAGTTCGTTGCGGCTGATGCGCGAGTAATGCAAAAGAGAATCCAGCAGGTCTTCCATTCTCTGAGTCAGGCGCGCCATCGAACGGAGTTTGTCAACCTCATCCGGCCGGAGTCGATCTGCACAGTCTTCCAGAAGAAACCGTGAGTAGTTGTGGATCCCGCGTAGTGGTTCCTTCAAATCATGGGAGGCAACGTAGGCGAAGGCATCCAGTTCCATATGACTTCGTTCGAGATTTTTATAGAGGTCCCCAAGTTTTTCGGACTGCCGCAGAATGACCTCCAGAATCGCAATTCGGAGTTCGTGGGCGGCTTGAATCTCGAGGTCCAGCCACGGCTCAGACTTCAACCGCACAGATTCCTTCCACAGCGCAAAGGACGTCCGCGGCAGTAGTCGTTGTCCATCGTCGGAAATGTCGACCGGTTTGTGGGGATCGCCTGCCCAGTGCACCGCTTGCAACACTTCGGGGCGAAACCACAAGAGATAATCCTTTTTCGTGGCGGCAAACCGGATTGCCAAGATCCCGCTGGCAACTTCCTTAAAGTCTTCAGCCTCAGGGAAAACGGTGACGACCGAATCGGTCGCGAACACTTCATCGGCATTATGAGACGCCAACCACTCCACCAGTGATTTGACTTGATCTTCAGTAGGCGCTTTGCCAATCAAGGAAATCTTTCCATCGCTAACAACCGCGGCTCCTTCTGACCGTAACAAGTCGAGTAAATTTGGCTTGCCCTTGATCAGTACCTCTGCGAACTCGCCACTCCTAGACATCGCCTCCACGAGACGTGCCTGCGTATCTTTGAGTTTAAGTTTGTAGCCGGAGAATTCGAGATCTTCTTTCTCGGAAATCAACAGCGACACCATGTTGGCCAGGAACTCGCAGGCGGCGCGCACTTCATAAGGAACATGCTTGGGGCCGCTGTGATGGTGGCATGCAATCAGTCCCCAGAGCCGCCCGTCCTTCAGCAGGGTCATCACCATGCTTGCGTCGGTACCCATATTCTTGAGGTATCCGGTGTACATGACCGAGACGCTGCGCAACACTGCGTAACTAAGGTCGAGTGGGCCTCCCGTGACCGGGTTGTTTTCAGGAACGATTGGGACGGGCGTGTAATGAATGTCAGGCTGGTGTCGCAACCAACTCAAGGTAAAAAGACGCTTGGCTGGCGCGGGAATGTCGGACGGCGGGAAGTGAAGGCCCATGTACTCCGTTTGGCCCTCAATCACGGATTCCGAGCGCACCCAGCCACTTCCATCCTGCAGAAATTTGTAAGCCATGACGCGGTCGAAGCCGGTGAAAGCGCGAATCCGGCGGACTGCAAGATCCAGGAATTCCTGGGAAGACTTCGCGTGCTGAATTTTGGCAATGGCCTTTCGAAGTTCAGAATACAGATCTTCGACCGAAGGTTCACCGTGGGTTGATCTTGGCTCGAACTCAAGAAAGAGAACCTGATCGTAGCGGTGGGCCAGCACATTCCACTCTTGACCCTGGAGTTGAAAGATGGCAATACGAGTGGGCGCGCCATCAAGCGCATCCTGCTGGGTTTTCTCCCGTACCGTATCCACTTGCTTGGGATCCAGCAAGCTGGTTAGTGGGAGACCAAGCAATTCACTCGACTGCATGTTAAAACTCAATCCAGCGTTCTGACTTGCTTGGAGAATGGTGAACTCGGGTTCACGTATGGTCAGGAGAAAACCGTGCGGTAGAATTGCTCCCGAGAACTGGATCTGTTCTCGATCGCAATTGCTAAGGTCAACGTTTTTCGCCGTAACCGTCGCCATCATTTGCGTAACCTCACAATAGTTCCGAGTGCAAGCGGAATAGTGCCCCATTTGACTGCGTCGTGGCAGCACCACAAGGCTACGTCGGTAACCGCGCGTCAGGCGTCAGCGTCCATCCCAAGATGCTCTTTACAGGTCAGCCAGCGAGAGAAACACTCGAATGTTTCTGCGGCACTTCGGATGACTTCGCCCCGGCAGGACTCATTCGCAACACACCAGGCTTCCAGATGTCCTCCAAAGTTTTTCCACATTGGACCGACAGCGGCGCCATAGCTGGAAAAGAACCGGCAGCCGTTTTCAGGAGTGAGCCCAAGATGATTGTAAACCTGCCGGGCAATGATTTGACCGCCTAACGTGCTGCCCTCCAGAACATACAGACAGCCAAAGGCGGCGCCAACGGATCGGATATTCGGAATGAATGTGCAAATCGGACACTGTCCGGAAGAGATGCCCGCAAGTGTCAAGTCCTGCATGAGCAATGGTGTCTTCCAACGCTCGGAAATATCCGGCAACCAGAGCTGTAAACCATCGATTAACGCAAGCCTGCCTTCCACGGCAGCTATAAAACCGAAGAACCTGCAAATTAAATGACGGTATGCAAGACGGGATGTGAGCGAGGCCCAGATATTCGCATCCATCTCAAGGGCCTGGTGGTACGGCGCAATCCTTTGCTTTAGCTCCGCCATGATCGACTGGGGAACAATACGCGGAAGCGATTCTGCCTCTCTTGGGATCATGAATTCTTTCGCTTACCAAACGGGCAGTGCTGCCGACTCAGCAGCTCAATCGAGTCGCCGAAAGTTCAAAGGCGGCGACTTACGATTCCATTGAGTCTCTGCGGCTCATGTTCTCCAGAGTCCGCAATGTACTCAAAGCATCTCGCAGAGCCAGTTGCTCACGTTCATCGCCTTGCTGACCATCTCGCCACGCTTCCAAACGCTGCAAGATGGTGATTCGCGCCGTTTCAATCCGCTGCGGCAGTTTGGCGTTGTCAAATTCCAGGAGAGCAGCCTCGAGGAGTTGCTTCCATGCTGATGCGTTCCTGGTGTCGTCCATCGATATTATAGAGATTTTGAATTGGGAAGATAGTGGTGAATGCCTCCGTTAGTATGGGAGCAAAGGTCAAAGTTTGCACGTCGGGCGGAGCCGTCAAAAAATTGTCAGGGGAAACCTGACACGTGCAACTAAAAAGCTTTGCGTGGATCTTGCCCGGTGAGTAGTCCTGCATCGAGCGCGAATCGAACCAAATCCTGGCGTGTCTTAATATTAAGTTTCTTCAATACACGGGAGCGATAGGTCTCAACGCTCTTCACTCCGACGAAGACCTTCGATGCAATCTGGCGGTTTGTCAATCCAGCAGCTGCCAATCGCAAGACCTGCAACTCGCGCCGGCTTAAGAGATCGCGGACTTGTCGAGCGTCGGTTCGACCATTGTCTCCGGCTCCGAGAGCTCTTGCAACGAGGTGGCCCGCTACTCCTGAGTCAATGAACGTGCTGCCTTCGTTCGCGGCACGGATCGCCGATACCAGATCCGAGTCCAGAGCTTTCTTCAGAACATATCCGGATGCGCCCGCCGCCAGCGCCTAATCGAGATAGGGCGCCCCCGCGTGCATGGTCAAAATCACCACCCGCGTATGTGGCCATCTTTTCCTTATCTCAATGGCCGCTTCCACTCCGCCAGTGCCCGGCATACTAATGTCCAATAAGAGAACATTAGGCTTCCGCAAACGCACTTGCTCCAGAGCTTCCTCGCCGTCCGCGGCCTCTCCGACTACCTTCATGTCGGGTTGCGCGTTTAGCAGCATGCGCAATCCAGTCCGCAAAATAGCGTGATCGTCGGCAACGACCACGGTGATTGGTGGTTTCTTAGCCATATTGTTCTGGATCGATCCTCTCTAGCGTTCAGCGAATGTCGCGGGGATCCGTAGAGTCTTGATTGTACCCCCACCCTTTCGCGACTTGACCGAAAGCTCGCCGCCCAACATCGAGGCGCGTTCCCGCATGCCTTGCAATCCGAGATGCTGGCGTGAAGGCTTCGTCATGACGCTGTCTGCATCGAAACCGCGGCCGTCATCGGCGATCTTGAAGTCCAGCAGGCCATCTTTTACGGTGAGTAATATCTCAGCGGTTCTGGCATTCGCGTGTTTCGAAATGTTCGTCAAAGCTTCTTGTGCGATCCGGTACAGTCCGGCCTCGGTATTTCTGGACAACCGCTTCGAGGCTAGACCTGAAATCTTCAGCTTCACCTTAATCTTGTGGGCCCTCTCGTATTCCTTGGCGTAGTACTTCAATGCGATCTGAAGCCCATGGTCATCGAGGGCGAGCGGGTGTAACCCGTGCGAAAGCCGTCCCAGTTCAGTGATCGCCGACGAAGCAATCTTACGAAGAGTTTGTGCCTGAGATTTCGCCTCTTTGAGGTTTTTGGCGTCGTCAATCAAGCGAAGACCTGCCAGCAGCGAAGCCATCATCTGGCCGGACTCATCGTGCAGTTCCCGGGCGATTCGCCGGCGCTCTTCTTCGCGAGCCAGTATTTCATTCTCCAGCAATTCTTGTTGAACCCTTTCCCGCACGGCAACTTCGAAGTGATTGCTGCTTGTCCTCCGCCCGCCCGGGGAATCATACACATCTGTCACGATCAGCTCTTGCCGTTCCCAAGCTTGGAATTGTGGAGCGAGGTCGACCGGATTCGCAGCCCCAATTTCCTGGGGCCCTTGTATGGAGCAGCTTGCATTCTCAGTCGGTACGGCAACCTTGAGGTTGTTGTTGCGCGGGTCGACGGCGCGCTGGCGCACTTCTGGCGGCAAGGCATCCTTGCGTGGCACGGTCCGGTGTTCCTTCCCGGCCAGGCCACCGGTTTTCCAGCGTTCATCCAGAGCCGATACGGCGACTTGGGCAATTTTGAAGTCGTTGTGCCGCAAATGGCGGGGGGGCTCTTGCACCTCTGGCGCGATAACGACCACTTGGCTAATTGGCAAGTAGCCGCGCACCGGCCTTCGCAAACGGGGAATTGGGAAGGCCTTGGACTCATTCACAATAGTGAGGGCGCTCTGGAGATTGTTGGCGTCGTCGATGACGATCTGGTTCACATACGCCAACACGGCGCTGGTGGCGCATGGCAGCCACACCAAAGAATAGCTACGGGATTTAAAGGCCGCCCTGGACTCATTCAGGATACCGAGTTCCCCGAATCCAGTTTGATGAGCGTTGCCGCCCTTGCCAGCGGGGGGCTGGCTTGCTTTCGCCGAAGCGCGGGTCAATGGAAACAGGTCGGTAAGCGATTCGGAAAGGCGCCCGACAGTCAAGGCTTTAAGTTCGATGACGTGACGTTAATGAAGAGCAGCTTCGGTCGTGCTGAAGTCGTGGCTCGATACATCTCCTCACGTTATCGCGGCGATCCCGCCGGCGCGTGGCAGAACGCTGAACCCGGTCTGGGACTGAAACATTACCGCCAGGCCGGCGACCAATGGGAAGGGCCGAACGATTTGCCATTTTTCGCGCGTGATCTCTAACTCGTCGCACACCGTGAGGCGATCATGAATGACTTCTTGACGAAGCTTTCAGGCCAAGTGACTGGGGCCATGATCATCGGAACATTGTTTCCGGTCCTGCTGTTCCTTCTCATTCTCGTGCTGGTGGTGCTGCCGGTTACCCCCTATGGTCACCAATACGCTGATCTGCTCAAAGATCCACAGAACTGGAAGGGCATTTACGCTGTGGTGGCAACTCTGATCCTCCTGCTGCTGACAGTGGTCATGTATCAACTAAACAACCCGCTGATTCGCCTGTACGAAGGCTATCCGTGGAAAGAATCCCTCATCGGCCGATTACTGATCCGGAAGCAGAAGAGACGTTGGAAACACGCCACAGCCATGCGAGATGGGATCTTCGGCGTAAGCCAGGCTGCACGTCTCGAGAGAGTCAGGGGAGAGCTCAAGCAGAGCCTTAGTACAAAATACTCCGATTTCACGCTTGAGCTGTCGAAAGAGTTTCCCTATGCCCCGGAATTCATCCTCCCAACACGCCTCGGCAATGTGATCCGGGCCTTCGAGACCTACACGATCCAGCAGTACAACCTTGATGCCATCGTTCTCTGGCCGCGGCTGCAGGCCGTCCTCGATACGAACTATGCCCAGGCTGTCGATGGCGTCCAGTCGGCGTTTAGTTTCATGCTCAACTTGTCCTTTCTGAGCACCCTGCTCGCCTTTTTCTTGGCGGCCGTCGGGCTGCACTGGCGGTACCCGGGCTACCTGGGATGGTTCCAGGGCTGGGAACTCTGGGTAGTAGTTTTGCTGGTTCTGTCCTGGCTTGCCTATGAAGGCGCGATTACCCGGGCGGTAGAATGGGGACTTACCGTCGAAACTGCATTTGACCTCTATCGCTTGCCCCTGTTGCAGAAGCTTGGCTATGAGATCAAACCAAACAACTTGACCGAAGAGCGGCAAATGTGGGACATCGTTGGCTACCACTTAGGATATCCTGGCGACGGTCTTTGCTGTGACCTCCCATACCGCTCCCCGCAACTTTGGGTAATAACCGAGCCGGCCTGTGCGAAGCTCTCTTGCAGCCGCACCGTGACTCCGATCGATGATTCCACCATCCAGGTTCGCATTGTCATTTCCAACCTCGATCCCACCAGACTCGGCGTTGACTCCATCCTCCTGAAAGACGAGATCCCCGCGGGTTTTACCTACTTGCGTGATACGGCGGTTGTGAACGGCGCGCCCGTGACACTAGAAGCAGACAGCCCGCTGAAGGTTCGGCTTGGGCCGCTGGCGTACAACGATGTTCGGACGGTGGTTTACTGCCTGAAAGCGCAGCCTAAAAGCGCAACCCAATGAAGCCAATTGTTGAAAAGATGGTAAATTGTATGCGGGCCAGATTTAGACAAACCCCGCTCAGCCGCTATTGTCTGCGGCGAATTCCCAAGATCAAACCGGACGAAATTACCCGCCTGCAACGGGCTGGAATTTTGGATCAGGAGGCGCTGCAGGAAAAGGTCGATGGAGAGTCCGGTTCGATGTTTCAGAGCCTGCAGGCCAGCACCCAGCTGAGCAAACCGAGGCTCCTCCAACTGATTCAGCAATCGCTGGAGCTATGCGCCCGGCCTCCCTTGTTGCGCCGCTCTCACAACCACGCGATGGACTTCTTCCTGGTAGCGGTACTCTTACTGTTTGCAGCGGAGTTTTATTTCCCGCCTGAGAGACTGTCTCACGTCATTGCAGCGCGAGATATTCCTCCGTTTCAGCAAATCCAGAGCGACGACCTGCGAGAAGAACCGTCTCGGAACGGCGAACACGACACTACCGATCAGTACACAGGCAAGTATTCCTTGTCCCGTATATCTAAGAATAGTCAGCTTTCTGGCACGGATCTGGTTGCGGTGCTGGTAGAGCTTCGTGTCGAAGTCAAGAGCACCGCTCTGGCCGACAACGCAACCCTGTCCCAGCCCGTGCTACTGGTTTTGTCCTCGCGTCAACCGGCGACTGGCGGGGTGGCGATTCCAGCCCTGTTGTCCAAGATAGAAACGAACGGCAAGGTTAGGGTTGCCACCCTGCAGATCTCTTCCGGCCAGCAATCCGAAGCAGCCAAGTGGCTTGGCTCTGCCGACGCTTACATTATGCTGCGCAAACCGTAGACATCGTCAATGTGAACATCGCGGTCTTATCGCAAGACGGGAATCAGCCACGCGGCCCCTTTGTGCGGTCGCCGGAGAGCGATATCTTTCGCCTGTTCCTGAGGAGCGCCCTCGCTCGCTCGACACCGAATCCGCGCGGCCCCTTTGCGCGGTCGCCGGAGAGCGACGCCGTTCGCTCGGAACCGCCTACGCTCTCCCGCAACGCTCTTGGCTTTATTGTCCCGGTGCCAGAAAGTGAGAAAGCGTCGATTGATGTGTGCACGAGCTCTTCCACCTTGGTCGACTTGTTTGTGGGGACAGCACGTGCAAACTCAGCATACCTGATGCGGCCCTTCGACCCTGTGAAGACGTTGTAGATCGATGTTTTGGCTTTGTTGATGGCCGCTTGGTCCAGCCCAAGATCGCCAAGATCCATGGTAGGCGTGATGTGCAGGGCGGAATGTTTTCTGGAACTCTGCCCTAGTGCCGTGCGCACTGCGATTTCAGCATCTCCCTTCCGCACATCCGTGAATCTCAGAGGGTGTTTGCGCCCTGCCTCCGCCGGCAGCGACACCTTGTAAGCCTTAGTGAGTTGCGCCGCCACTTCAGCAACCGTGGAGGTCGAGGTAATGTTGAGAGCGCCGGAAAACCGTCGGGAGTCAGGTCTGATTTCGCCGGAGAGCGCCAGCAGCAGGCGTTGCTCGAATCGAGCGACCTGGCGCTCGTCGATTCCGAAATCGCGCAGTGGCTTCGTCGCACGAATATCAGCCACTGAAAACTGCTTGGTCATTCCGGCCAGAATAGATCTGACAATCACTTGCGACTCTCGTTTAGTCATAGACAATTGTCTCCGCAGACAACGTGGCCGAGTCGCGGGCTTTCGATCCGTCGTTTAGCCTTTTGAGACTGCGTTCCGGTTGTCAAAAACATTGCGGACCACAAACCACCTTGCCGTTGATGATGCAGCACTTGGACTCCTCTGCCGCTGTCGACGCGAAATGCATGGCATGTACCTTGAGGGGAACGTTCCTCTCCTCTAGAAACGTGTTTACCAGTTTGCGCAGTTCAGAATGGATCTCGTTCATCTTGGGAAGGTGTTTCTCGATGCTAACGTCCCGATTGGATGTCAGTGTGCTTCTTGAACTCCCGCTCCGCTTCGACGAGGTTGTTTTTCTTGTCATTTATTTGCTCCTGATGGATTTGCTTTCACGGTCAAGCGAGCCGTACCGATCTGACTGCCCTGCTTATCCATGAACGTCAGATCTATGGTTGCCGCATCTTTGGTGACCCACTTGGGAACCAGTACTGCGATGGACTTTCCATCCTTTGCCGCATTGATGTCGAGTTCCGTGCCTGAAACCGTCACCGCGCCAACGCCTGATAGGGCAGTTCCGGAGAATGAAACCCACACCGCATCGTGCTGAGTTACGGATCCGCTCTGATCCTTGTCTAAACTGGGTTTTTGGGAATCGCTGTCGTCCTTCGGCACGCTCAAGGAATACGTCCCCTGCCAGAGAAGCATTTGTTTGCCAGTGTCCCAATATGCCTGCTGCAGCAAAACGATCTTGGGCAGGCACGATTTTGCCTTTGCCTCGGGTTGGTTAGACGAAACGGTCTTGGGTGCCTGCTTTGGCTTTCGCCCCTGGGCCACCGGAGGGACGACCTTCGGCTTCGGTGAATTCTCTGTATCGGAACACGAGTAGGACTTTCCAATACTGATGCGCGCCAGATTGTCGTTCGGAGTAAGCGGACAAAACACGTTGCTGTTCCTGGGCGGTGAATTCGGACACGTCGCACTCATTTCGAGCGGCGGGTCATCAGCGACAAGGAGGCGCCAATTCCTTGTGCTGATATGTTCGGCACCTGGTGGGACAAAGGGTCCGTTGGCTTTTTGAAGAACATAATCTACGCCAGACCTCAATATTTGCAGCTTGTAGATCGAATTCGGATCGTAGACTACCTGGGAAGCCGAAAAGCCGTGCCGAAACGGAAATTTCAGCAACACTGCGCCAGAAAGTTTCGGGAACATCGCCTCAGGCACACCGCCAAAGACCGCTAAACACTCCGCCTCCGCTTCCATTTGAAACGCGGCTTTATCTGCGCCGGAGAGCGGAGGATACTGGTAGGGTTCTGGAACAGGCACTCCATTCAAGAAAAGGATGGGTGTTCCGAACCTGGTGTCAGCCAAGTCCGCTGGTTCCAGGCATCCATTATTTTCGAACTGCGGCACAATCGTAAGGTCCACGTATCCGCCCACGGCCGCCAGATTACTCGTGGCCTGAATAATGGCCAGTTTCTTCTTGGTGCAACAGGAGTCTTCCGGCTGCTCAAGCGGCCAGGCAGGACCGTACCGTCCGAGAATGACGGCATCAGAAGTCAGCGCCGAAACATCGGTAGTGATATCGAAAGCTTGGTCTGGAATGAGACGCAACCCATCTTGGGGGCCCGCCAGAATCTTGTCCCCCATTGCAACCTTCGTCTCCTGAAGAAGTGCTGGCCGGTGACCGCCACAACAGCTTGTTTGTTCCCAACACGACGCCAGGTTACAGACTGAATAATCGGACGCAGGGCACTGAGATATGACGAAGTAAGTGGGACTGCGAGGTCGTACCCAGTGATATCAGTGTTGCCACTCGGAGCGTAAGTCAGGCTGGTTCCCAAAGAAAGTATGTGGCCAATCTTCGACCATGGCCGGATTTCCTTATCATTTGAGCTCGTCAACGAACCAGGATCGTACTTTCTCCAATAGGCCTTCACGTCAACTGAGAAGTGTTCCGTCTTGGTCGCGTCAGATTGAGGTTCATCATCTTTCGGAAGTGATACCACCGCAAATAATTGTCGTGTGCCCGGCGAAACCGATTTGCGCCCCAGCACAGGACGAAAAGCCCAGCCAAACGTAATTCCTCCCGAGCCCGGGGCAGACTGCTTTTGGAATGAAATTGTGTCGTTGTCTCGGAACATGTAATAGGTCTGCCCACGATGCCGCTCGGAGTATCCAACCGTGACCAGCTTTATAACTGCCGAGCCGCCGAATGCATTCGACTTCGAATTTAGGGCAACGGAGTTATAGGTATGCTCTTGCGGCATGGCCGCAACCAAGGAGGGCTCGCCGGCATCTGTTTTGCACTCGGCTGCGACCTTGCAGCGCAAGGTAATCTCAACGACGGCCTCGGCGTTCTCGGCATCACGTGGCGGATCAATCGTAACGTTTAACCCAATCACCGATTGGAGACGCGGCTTTAGGCCCGGGGTGAGCAATCGATCCGAAAGCGACCGGTCCAGCAGCATTTGAATGTTGATGACTTCATAGGTGAGATCGACCTGCTCGTTAAGCAGGTCTGATGCACTCATGCTGTACTGAAGGTTCGTGAGCGCCGTTGGGACCGAATTTAAGTCCGGCAGCGCCGGAGCGGCAGGAGTTATGCCGGGAGTCGTCGACGTCTGCTTGGTTGAATCAGTGGTGGTTGGAACGGTGGCGGGAGGTGTGAGGTTGCTGCTCGTATCATGTTCAGTCTGCAGTGATGGCGTGGCAGGGCCTTGGATCGTAAGAGAGCGGGAAGTTTCTTGTATTCTCGAGCCCTGGACTGCGCCAATTGCCTTGGCCAAGGCATTTTGATCGATGACGTTAATTCCCGCCAACTGACGATTGAGTCGTTCTAACATAAGGTTGAGAGTGCGGTTATCGAACGCCTTAGGAGCGCCGACGGCAATGCCCCGAGCGTCCATCTTCGGAGGATTCGGGATCTGCGCCGGATTAGGTGTTTGCTCCGGATCAGCCGCGTAGCCACTCGTCGCGAACTGCAGAATGCAAATGAAGAATAGCAACAGAGGGAGGGGGATGGCGCGATGCATGGGGTACTCCAATCCCTGAACCTAACTGAGAAATAGCCGCAGATTCTATCAAAGTCTTAAGACTTCCGGTGGGTGAGTTGCTGCTATTTACGAATTTAGTAATTGCTGTGTTGCAGCAGTTGCACAAGGATGTTTCTTCGAATACCGCCACGACCGCGCCCCAGAGTCGGCCCGGATCAATTGCGATCCAGGGACTCAGGTCATCCTGAAGTGGCAGGTGGGGACTGGGACCAGCGCTCTACGTTGCGCGCTCTTGCACCCAAACTAATTCCCGCCACGGATTTCTCCGGTTCAGAAAAACCGCCCGTTGCCGCCTGACTCCTTGCACTAAGACCTGCCTACTGCCATCCGTAGCGAAGCCGATTGTCCCTACGCGAGCGCTCATCAGGGTTTCGGGTTCTTCTTTTCGCTTCTCGCTAACGGCGAAGTTTACAATCACCTTGTATACCTGCGCTCGCTCTTCGCCCGTAAGGGGGGGGGCTTCCGCAAGCGTGGCGGTAAGCTGGGTGTCCAGATCGAGGGACGGTTGTTTCCAGTCATCGCGTGCGATCATCTGCGCTCTAACACGTTTAGTGCTCGACAAATCATCAATTTTCGCGGTCGTGGGACCGACCGAGACCGACGAAAACTCATGAACGAGGATCACTGCGAGTAATCCTCCGGCGACCAAGACTGCGGCTAAACGGCTAAACGCCTGGGTGTATGCCATGGAACGGATTCTGACTTGCCCAGCCCGCAAGTGATGCACCGTTTGGGATAAAAAGGGATAGCAAGTAGCCAGAGTCCCGCCGTTAGTAGCACAGCGAAGAACGTGCCGAAACCCAGAGCTCGCTTGTCTGACACACCGGACCCGCATTGTGACTGGAGTCGCTGCACCCATGTGATTCTTAAGAGATCGGAACCGAACTTAAGTGGCTCCGAAGTTTTCAAGAATTCGCTGCAATCTTCATTTCGGTCCACGATCAGGCCGCGTTCCCCGACTCTTCGGTGACGACTTCCTCGACAACGTGGGATAGCTTGGTTTTGCGGTCCGCTGCAAATCGTATTAGGAATTTGCGGACTATGGGTGAAATAAAGATCACGTAAGCTGGCTGGCCGAGAAACACGATCGCCAGCCAGTAGGACTCAAAGCTGTACTTGATAATAGTGCCTTCCTTCGACCAGCCCGAAAGCACCTCCATCGTCACTGCCGTCAATGTGAACAGCGAGATTGCAACGCTCAGCAGCAGATGGATCGGGAGCAATGTCCTCCCTCGGAACGCCAAGAGTTGCGGCCAGCGTTCTTGCGGTACAGCGACCGAGAGTAGCGCCAACAACGTGGGTAGGGCAACCGCGAAAAACAAGCCCACAATAACAGCGAGCCCTACGCAATTCCCGTCCGTCGCGGCCCGTGCGGCCACGCCGATTGCACTTCCAACCGAAAGACCCCGTCCCAGAAATCTCACGCTGTCAATTGCGCAAAGACCCAAAACAGCGACGTCAATGATCAGCAGAGCGCTTACCACTCCGGCCCGCCAATAACTGTTTACTGCAGCTTTCATCATCTTGGGCCTCCGTATTGCCTTTATGGACCGACCAATACTGCGTCATCTTGTGATCGGGACAACTGTGGTAGACCCTATACGAAGCATTCTTTCGTTCTCCCTTGTCCAAGAAATATTTCTCGCAAGCACCGGATAGAGCATCGTGATTGGTCTCAAGGAACTGAATGATGCAGCGACGATCCAAGCTTTGCTCGCACCCTTTAACCGCGCTAGCTAGTATGAGAACAGCGTCAAATGTATAAGATTCGTCTGTCGGTTCTTCTTTATCTTTGTCGACGGCGTGGACCTCTGCTGTAAGCATTTTGGCAGCATCACTGCCGCAACGGACGGCCGCTGGATCGATAGGAGAAGTAACGTAAACCTCCGAACCGAATCTCGTAAGATCGTCGGTGAAACATGCGTCAGACATCACGAACTTCAGGTCTGTCATTTTTTGCGTTGTACCGGCAGCGCGCTCCTTTAGCTCCTCAAGCAAGTCGCGCGCGAATTCCTGATAGCCTAGGACAATAACAATTTGGGGTCTCACAGCGTGAATCTCGGTCACCAGGCCCCAAATATCCCCGGTGTCTAGGTCGATTTCACGATAGCTCGCTATTAGAGGACTGAACCTCGTGTCTTGGTCTTTACGAAGTGAATCGCACATCGGCCGTGCCGGGTTTGATTCTCCACGGATCACTCGTTCATTCATTGTCGGCGGTCTTCGCCCCAAGTGGCTTTGCCCTTGGCCCGGGCCACGGTGTCCGCTTGCAGCGAACCATCGTCGTTCATTTTGCCGCTGATAACCACGAGCATGCCAGGTCGCGGTTCGGCAACGCGGCCTTGTTGCGCGGCTGGGGTGATGTCCACTTGCAGTTCGGCGCCACTGCGTAGCTCCACGGTGAGACGATTGCCGGAGACGGACTTCACTGTGCCCCAAAACTGTGCGCCGGTTGGCGGAGGCGTCATGCCAGCCAGCTCTGGAATCGGAAAGGGGCCACGCGGAGCAAATGGCCGGCTGGTCAGAGCAAATATCTGGACTTGCTTGTTGCTGGCAACAAACACATGACCATTGTCAATGGTGGGAACGATATCGGCGTTGCCGCCGTCGTTCTGCCAGAAGCCGGCAGGGTGGGGACTGGACCACAGCAAAGGCAGCGTCGATCCGGAAGGCGTTCCGTCAAAGGCATAGAGCGTAATGTGATGGTCACTACCCTCGGGACGGCCAACGGCCCAAATGACGGCTGACCGTGCCGCAAGGGCGTTGGACGAGACGGAAGTGAAGAAGCCGCCATCCTGACCGGTGTTGAAGGTAAGATCGGCCGAAGCCACTTGCGTCAAAGTGGGCTTGGCAGGGCTGCCGGAGGTCACCGCGGTCTTCCACAATATGATGGTGTGGCCGCCGCTGCTGACGACTTGATTTGCGGGCTGCGCGGCACTGCCGGATTGGAAGAAGGAGGGGCCGCACCAGCAATCGCCGATATTCACGTGTTCGGGAAGGTCAGTCGAATGGAAGCCGGAAAGATTCGAGCGATCAAAGACGAACATGCGGCCATCCTTGCCTGCACCCACAGCAACGTGCGGAAAGGCTCCGGGCAGATCGGGAAGAACCATCAAACCTCCGGAGCCGTAGTCAGTATCGGCACCGTCCAGGCCATTCACGTCGGAAGGCGTGAAGAAGGAATCGATCGTAGCGAGATCGGCAGAAATCTTCACAGCGCTCTCGCTTATGTTGGCGGACGAATTGTAAGTGCCGCTCTGCGTGTTACCCGTAATGAAATAGAGGGCCCTCTGGGCGTCGGCTGCAACCCCATAGCCGGACATCCAGATAGAAGAGAGGAACATGGAGCCCGAGGTCAAGCGATCGTTCAGTTGTTTCGCGGGAACAGCGGCTAGCGTTGTCTGGTTCCAGCCGATCAGCCACCCGCGGGAATTGGAATGACCGAAGTCACAGAAGCTACCGTAGCCGGCGTAAACATTGCCGTTTGCAAGCAATAGGCCAGGACGCTGGCGCTGATAAGTAGCATTGAACGAAAAACTGCCGCCTCCCTGCAGAGCGTGTGTAGCAGCTACCGTGACCGGGGAGTGCACTCGGTCCTGAAGGTTGCCAAGGTCGAGCGCATGGATCTTGTGCGTGGAACTGCCATTCTCCATCAAATAGGCGTCGACAAAGAGCGTGCGCGACGCAAGATCAATGACCGGCGTGCCGTTGATTCCGACATTAGGGCCGTTGTTGCCGCAGCCGAGCGGCTTGGGCACAGGATCGCCGATATGACGGATGACGCTTGATCCATTCCAAAAGTCGATGGCGTAGAGGGTATTGTTCTCGGTAGCGATGAACGAAACACCACCAACGATGAGCGGTTGCGCGTCGACCTGATCGTCAACTGTCAGGGTGGCAATATGGCCAAAGGATGTGGGAGTAACGTTCGCGGCATTCAAAACTCTCTCCTGAGAATTCCAGCCGGTGCGCATGGAGTCGTTGTGATAGGTGGTCACATTGACACAGCCGGTGACCGCTCCTCTGCAGACCGGGCCGAGGAGGATCGGAGGAAGCGGGAAGGAGACGCTGGGAATGCTGCCCGTCAGTCGAACCATGGGATCGCCGAAAGCATGAAGAATCCGTTGTGCAGCAGAGCCATTGTTGGAGAGGCTTACGATGACGTTTTGAACGTTCCAGTTGTCATCGGTTTCGAGGAGGCCGTTGTGCGACGTAAGGGTAATGACGATGTCGGCGATCTCAAAGAGCCTGACGGGAGAGCTGAGAGGAGCAGAAACAGTGTGAGTTGAGTTATTGCCCCATGCCGCCTGGCTCTGCGACTTCAGAGTGATGGTCTGCATCGTGCCACCGCTGGCGTTCAGCAGCTTTGCGGTAGCCGAGCTGTCGCCGCGGAGGTCGTCTCCGCCGGTGGTAATGACGAACTGGATCTCGTTAAAGGTACCCGCCGGGCCGACGGGTAAAGGAGTTAAAGTCACGGTGGGCTGACTTCCGGTCAGACGTATGAAGGGGGTACCGGAAACATTGACAATTTCGACGGAGCCGGTGCCGCCGTTAGAGAGCTTGATCACGACGGATTGAACGTTCCAATTGTCATCAGTCTCGGGGAAGGAGTTGTGCGACGTGAGGCGCAGAACAATGTGACCAATGGCGGACTGACTGAGGGGAGGGGTTAAAGCAACGGTCACGGTGTGGGAGGTATTATTGCCCCAACCCGGCTGGTGCTGGGATTTTAGAGTGATGGTCTGGAGAGTGGCGCCGCCGGGTCCGAGCAGAGTGGCCGTGGCCGTGCTATCCCCGCGGAGATCATCGTCGCCGGTACCAATGACAAACTGAATCTGATTGAAGGTCTGAGCGTGCACGCATTCTGAAAACGTCACAAACCAAACAAAAGCGAGGAGCGCCATGCCGAGCGTCTGCATCGCCTTTCCGGGGCGCAATAAGCTAGCCATACTGATCTCCTTCAGTTGTGAATGAAATAATCTTTCGGACAGGAAAGATGTATCTAATCCAGAAAATTCCAGAGCCCGTGATGCAGAGTTTTGGGGGGAGGACAGCGGCGATAAAGTATCAGAGCGTCCTTTGGGTTGAGCAGCTGAGTGCAATTTGTTACGAAATCCGAACGGGCCGAAGGCGGCTGTAGACACCCTTCAACCGGCAGAAAAAGGCGTTGTACCGCGAACGCATAGCATCCGAGAATGAATCAAGAGGGAGTATGTCACTCGGCGGTCAACGCTCAGAACGATTCTTGCCAGCCTTGAAAACTGTTCCACATTTCGGACACCGTATCTGCTCGGTATCAACCCGCACAATCTCTGCCGGAGAAATCGAAGCCCCGCACAACGGACAAACGATATTCAGCGCGGCGAGAACCTTCGCTAGGTTGATCTTGTTTTTGTGCATCAGGTCAGAGTATAGGGATTTCGCCTTTTGTTTGGTATCGGGCCAGTTCTAAATTCTTTAGACTATCACTTGTGCTTGTCCCAAGATTCCAGCCCTTAGCGCTCGGGCGTACTCCTGAGCCCTTTTCGCATCCCGATTATCTTTTCGAGATCAAATGGGATGGATTCCGGTCGCTCATTCGCATCGAGCAGGGGAAGTGCAGGCTCATCTCTCGGAAAGGAAACGAGTTTCAAATCCTTCCGGACACTGAACGAATCCGTTCTTGCTAAATTGAAGGTTCGGTCTGCCGTTCTTGATCTATAGGAAAATCAAAAATCAATTTCGTGAACTCGAATGGCAGCGGATCCCCACGCCGGACGCGAAGACTCGATTTTTGATTACAGATTCCGCCTGACGCTGATAGCAGGCTTGATTTCCAATCTGGCGGACGTTGAGTGGCCATGACCATGAACGGCTCGCCAGACAACTCTCCCAAGAGTTGCTGTTCGGGAATGACCGAAATACCCTTCATTCGTTTGGGCTAAGAACATCAAGGTCAATGTTGGCAGTCAGGAAATCGAGGTCTCGGGCGTCATCCCAATTCTCGAAGGAGAACGAGATGCGGCCCCCGATTCGCTTCGCGCATACAGGCAAGCGATCAGTCGCTACGCAGGCGCAAAGCGACGGGGAAAGAATTCCCCACACGTTCAGTTTGCCAAAGCGGACACCATTCAAAAGCAAATCTTGTTCATCAAGCATTACGGCCCGGTCGTCGTAAGTTCGTGGCATACGGACGAACGAGCGATAGGCTCTCAAGGTCCATTTGATTTCGGACTCACTGAAACAGTCATCGTCGCTCGACAGAACGTGTCCGAACTGGAGAGAGAGCGCTTGGTATACCGATCAGCGCTGGTCTTAATCTCGGAGCTGCATCGCGGCAAAGAAGCCGACATCTCCACGGTTCGAGAGTGCATTTCGAAAATCGTTAGCAACGTCTCTGAATGGCCCAGCCAATGGAAACGCGAGCAACGAATGCGAGATGAAGGCCTCGGGTATGCGCCTCAACCCGAATGGAGATTCGAAGAAACAAACCTACAGTACCTGAGGTTTTGGATGTGGGACGCTATGCGAGAACGTACAGGTGATTCTGTGAGAGACGCAATAATGGGTTTCGATCCGCTACATCAGGGCCACCTCGTAACATGCGAACTCATTAATGCGTTTCCGCCCGTTGTTTATCCGTGGGGCAAGGCTCCTGTCGAGGCACCATCCTCGGATATAGCGGCGGGCATTCGGCCTGTTCTCTATTAGATGCTTAGGCGCGAATACTTAAGTGCAGCGGGAATAGGCATTTGTCGAAATTCTGATTGTCGAGCCATTTTCGAGATTGAACGTTCAGGGCAAGAATTCTGTGGTGAGGCGTGCTCACGTCTGCAAAGACAAAGGGAATACTGGAATATTCGAGGGAAAAAACTGAGGAGGCGTAGACTCACGAAGAGCAAAAGCAGCACAGAGAACCACAAAGGACGGAAGGAGAAAGAACAATGAGCGTTTATCGTCCAGCGAGTTCTAAAGTCTGGTGGTACGACTTCATCTTCGAAGGTCAGAGAGTGCGGGAGAGCGCAAAGACCCGGTCCAAGACCATCGCGAAGGATGCAGAAAAAGCGCGGCGCCGTGAACTGGAGGAGAGCTACAACGGAATCAAGCGCCGCGATCGCGCCAAACTCTTCTCAATCGCCGCCGATGAATGGCTTCAACTGAAAGATCTCACGCTTTCGGTCTCCTCGCAACGAATCGAGCGTAGCAACCTGAAGCATCTGCGTCCGCATTTCGAGAGGCGCTTGATCACCGACATCCAGGCCAGAGATGTAAGCCGTTATCAGCACGCCCGAACCGGGGAGAAGGCGTCGCCAAAAACCATCAATCTCGAAGTCGGGACTCTCCGGGCAAATCTGCGGCGTCATCGGGTGTGGGCCGAAATACAACAGGACGTTCGTATGCTCGCAACTCTCGACGATATTGGCCACGCTCTGACCACCAAAGAAGAAGCCGCCGTGCTATCCGCGTGTCTCCGGAGCCGATCGCGCTCGCTCTACCCTGCTGTCATGCTGGCCCTGAATACCGGAATGAGGTACAGCGAAATTCGATTGCTGCAATGGAAGCAACTGGACTTCACGAGCAAGATGCTTACGGTTGGAAAGTCCAAGACCCGGGCCGGCACCGGACGTTTCATACCACTGAATGCACGAATCCTGAACGTCCTGGAAATGTGGGCAGCGCACTTCCCCGATCGCGAGCTAACTCATTACGTATTCCCCTTTGAGAAGTGCGGTGCCAGGGGCGAAGAGGATACGTTCGGTTTCACTGCCGGCGTCATTTTCTACGGCACCGAACCAATGCGGCCCATTGGCGATTGGAAGGAAGCATGGGAAAAAGCCAAGGAGCGCGCCGCGGCCATTCTCAAAGGAAACAAGGTGGAGACCAGAGAAACGCAAGTGACGCTTGAATCTGAGCCTGCCACCAAACGAAGATACAAAAGCAAATCGATCGAGAAGAAGCGGAAAACGGAATCACTCAATTGCCGCTTCCATGACCTACGTCACACCGCGGTCACCCGTTTGCTGGGAGCAGGTATTCCCTACCCCGTCGTGGCGAGCATGATGGGGTGGTCGGCTGCAACCGCCATCCGAATGGCTAAACGTTACGGCCACATCGGAAGCCAAGCTCTCCGCGAAGCAGCCGATGTTCTGGGGCGAATCGAAATTCCTGCGGGGTCCCTCAAGAAGTCCCCAAAGTCGGTCGAGGTGGAAAATGTCGCCGTGCACTAAGTCTATGAAAAAAATTGGCTCCTCAGGTAGGACTCGAACCTACAACCCTTCGGTTAACAGCCGAATGCTCTGCCATTGAGCTACTGAGGAGTGTCGTTGGGCCGGGCGGCCCTTTCGATTTATCAGCATCATCATAGCATCCCAGACGCCTTCTGGAAACTTCCAACTCTGGTAGGCTAGCTGTTCCGCCGCTATGCATTTACTGCAATTGTTCGAGGTGCTTATGCGTCTGTTCTCCGCGCTTTCTTTTATTTTTCTTCTGGCTGCGGCAGTCTATGCGGGTGACGACTCTAAAACTTCTTCTCCTCCTTCCGCGCCGCCCACTGCGGAAGAAAAGCCCATCATTGATATTTTTCACGGCACAAAAGTTCTCGACAACTATCGCTGGCTGGAAGATGGAAAAAACCCCGAAACGCAAAAATGGGTCGAGCAGGAGATGGCTTACACCCGTGGCATCCTCGATCGCCTCCCCCGCCGCGAGGCGACTAACAAGCGCCTCACCGAATTGCTTTCGATTGGCAGCGTTTCGCCGCCCATGCTCGCCGGCCGACATTATTTCTACACTCGGCGCGAAGGCACGCAGAACCAGCCTGTGCTTTACGTGCGCGACTCGCTCGACGGACCCGACCGCGTCCTGGTCGACGCTAACAAACTTTCCGCCGACGGCACCATTGCGCTCGACTGGTACTATCCGAGCGAAACCGGCAAGTATGTCGCCTATGGCACCTCGCCCAGCGGCTCCGAGATGAGCACGCTGCACATCATCGAAACTAAAACCGGCAGAATTCTTCCCGACACCATCGAACGCACGCGCGCCGCCTCGGTCGCGTGGAAGCTCGACAACTCCGGTTTTTATTACACACGCTATCCTAAAAAGGGCGACGTTCCCGGCGGTCAGGAGATGTACAACCGCCACGTCTACTATCACGAACTCACCAACGATCCCGAGGACCATCCGGAAGACAGCGACCCGCTGATCTTCGGCCAGGGACGCGACCCCGAAGACTGGCCCAGCGTTTCCGTTTCCAACGACGGCCGCTGGCTACTCATCAATGTCCAGCAAGGCTGGACCAAGTCTGAACTTTTCCTGACGGACGTGAAAGCCGGCACTCCACCCACGCGCATTACCACCGGTAAGAATTTTCTCTATAACGGCGAAGTCTACGACGACAAGATCTTCATCACCAGCAATGAAGACGCTCCGCGCTACCGCGTCCTCGTCGCCGAAGCCGGCAACTACGATCGCGAAGCGTGGAAAGAACTCATTCCGCAATCCGACGCCGTGCTGCAAGGCACCGCCGTGTTCGGTGGCAAGCTCTTCGCCCATTACGAACAAAACGCCAGTTCGCAACTGAGGCTCTTCGATCTCGACGGCAAGAAACTCAACGACATCTCGCTTCCGGCCATCGGCAGCGTCTACGGCTCCGGCGGCCGCTGGGATCGCGACGAAATTTTCTTCGGCTTCCAGTCGTTCACCGTGCCACCGAGCATCTATCGCGTCGATCTGAAGCCTGTGCAATTTGTCAGCGGAAAGAATAGCTACGACCAGATCGCGAATCCTTCCCTCTGGACCAAGGTCGACGCGCCTTCCATCGATCCCGACGTTTACGAAGTCAAGCAGGAATGGTTCAACTCCAAAGACGGCACGCGCGTCCCCATGTTTGTCGTGCACAAAAAAGGTGTGCAGAAAAACGGCCGCAATCCCACGCTGCTCACCGCTTATGGCGGATTCAACCTGAGCCTGACACCCGCCTTCAACCGTGCCGCATATCTCTGGATGGAGCACGGCGGCATCTACGCCGTCGCCAACCTGCGGGGCGGCGCCGAGTTCGGCGAAGACTGGCATCGCGCCGGCATGCTCGACAAAAAGCAAAACGTCTTCGACGATATGATCGCCGCCGCAGAACATCTGATCGCCGAAAAATACACCGACCGCAATCACCTTGCCATCCAGGGCGGCTCCAACGGAGGCCTGCTCATGGGCGCCATGATCACGCAGCGTCCTGACCTGTTCCGCGCCGTCATCTGCCAGGTGCCGCTGCTCGACATGCTCCACTACCAGGATTTCCAGATCGCCAAATTGTGGATCCCCGAATACGGCACCGCCGAAAAGGCCGCCGACTTCAAGTGGCTCTTCGCTTACTCGCCCTATCATCACGTCAAGAGCGGCACCGAGTATCCGGCGATCTTATTCATGACCGCCGACACCGACACGCGAGTCGACCCGATGCACGCCAAAAAAATGGCGGCTGAGATGCAGGCCGAAGCCAAAAACGGCGCGAGCCGCACGCGTCCGATTCTGCTGCGCATCGAAACCAAAGCCGGCCACGGCGCTGGAAAACCCGTCACCAAGCAGATTGAAGAGTTCACGGATATCTATTCATTTCTGTTTTGGCAGTTGGGCGTGAAACCGTAAGTCTTTCACAACAGGTGCGCCGAAAACGCCGCGAAGGGTTCGGCAGCCTTGTACTAGCACCGTAAAGGTTGGCCAACCCATAACCGGAAGCCGCGGATAGGCTACAGGACATCAAGCAAATGTCTGGGGCAGAGTGTAAGATTCAAGAAACAACACATGAGAACGTGGAAACGCTCACTGGCCTTAGCCGCTGTGAATTGCGCGCTCGCCGTACTCGGATGCAGGGTAACCCTCGCCGCCCCAGCCCCAACTGACGCGTCCACTCAATCCCACTACGAACGCCCCAGCGCCCAGGGCGGCCCCTACAAAGAACGCGTGATTGTGTTCGTGCACGGCCTGTTTGGAGATGCGGACTCAACGTGGCGGTATTCAGCCAACGTATACTGGCCTAAGCTGCTACTCGGCGATATCGCTTTCCAAGATTCGGATATTTACGTTGCCGCATACCCCTCGCCATATCTAGGGAACACGATGAACTTAGACGAGATCGCCACCGATCTCAACACCCGCCTAGTCGCGGATAGCGTGTTCTCCAAGCACCGCGAAGTTATTTTCATCTGTCATAGTGTAGGTGGACTCGTTGTGCAGCGCCTCCTACTTAAGTTCAGGGAGTACCATCAACAGGTTCCCTTCATCTATTTTTTCGCCACCCCGGAGACAGGGGCCGAGGTCGCCAAACTCGCGAGCCTTTTCAGCTCAGACCCCCTCTTGAGAGTTCTACTTCCCGGCGATGCGAACGAATACCTTCAGTCTATGGAGACCGACTGGAAGGCGGCAGCATTTCACATTCAGCGCTTCTGTGCCTACGAAAAAAAGAAATATAAAGGAGTGCTAGTCGTCGACAGATTAAGTGGTACCCGAAACTGTGACACGGTGCCTATCCCAATCAATGAAGACCACTTAGGAATTGTCAAGCCGAGCTCCGTGAGACACCAGTCCTATATCATCTTCCGAAACGCAATCCTTGCTAATCCCATCTCACCCAAACCAAGAAAAACCACTGCCTACAGTCCGCACCTTGACGACCTGTCACGAATTAATGACAAAGATTTCACTATGCTTATCACAGCCTGGGGAATTGAGCCTCCGGCCACCGCGACAGCAACTGTTGATACTGAGAAGTTGCTTCCTTATCAGTCCAAATTCCTGATGGTCGTTGTCGTTCGAGTGCATGACCCTAAGGTTGATTGGACCACGGATCCATTCCTTGAGAAGAGCCCAACCTTCAACATCACTGGGGAACGAAGGGTCGAGATAAAATTCCCGGTAAATCAGCCACTCTTGCTCCATGCCGAGCAGACTATCGGAACTGATTTGACATTTGAATTCTACCTTTGCCTGGTTCCACGAGCACTGGACCCGAGCCAAATCCACGTGCTCAAAGACGTAAATGACAAGGGTGGTCATGTGTTCCTCTCGTCGAGGGCTTCCGGCGGCCAGATAGGCAAGGCTGACATGCTTAGGCCGCGCTTACACATAGACCGATTGACATACTTGGCACTAGATCGGGAAAAGGGACTTCCCATTTCATTCTCAATAACGAACATGGGTGCCTCGGAAGCGTATGGCCTCAAACATTACGCTGATTTCGTAATCACGACCGAGGCGCTGTCGCAAGCAGAGGTTGATAGCCACTTTGCCGAAATGAGGGCGCTGCATGACATGCAGCTAGCTGGCTCAAAAACAATTCACCTGGCGGCAGGGCAGCAAACGTCCTTCACTGACTACGCGCAACCCATCAAAGGCGACCAAGACGTGGCGGAACTTCAATTGGGCAAGAAAACCCTCTACCTAATGGTACTTCTCAGGTATGTCGATGACGCGGGCGGCCTCGAGAGCACCTTGTGTGCCTACATCAACGATAATTCATTTTCTCCGCATCTTTGCCCGAGCGACAACTACGACGCATTTGCAGTCACACTCAAGTGACTGCCTGCGGGTAGCCCACTTTAGTATTCACAAGAGATTATGAACCCTGAACTTGTCCGGGTGTTCTCACCTACCGAAAACGCAAAAGTCCGTACTGTTGTCGAACGCGTTCCAGCGCCGAGACGAACGTAGCGCAAGCCTGCGCACTCAGGAAATGGGGACGGCGGTGATAACAACTAAACGTGAGGAAGTGGACCTGCCGAGATTCGCGGATGCGTTTCAATCCTCAGGGCGTGGGGGATGCTCCTTCTGGGAAAGCGAATCAGTCTGTGACCGATGAACATCAAAAACCCCGCCCAAGCAAAGCTTGGGCTGGGCACCGTCGGACCTAGGAAGCACCGTTCAAAAGACACGGAATTTCCACAGTCGCCCTATGTTCATCCAACCTTGACCCAAGCTCCAACATTCTCGAATACTAACCTCACGAGCCAGCCACAAGCGAAAGCGAAGCAGAGAGCGGGTGCCTCATTCTAAACGTCGCTTACTTTGCGACGTTTAGAGTGGGGGGATTTTGGATGGAGTGGGGGATTTTGGACGACAGAAAAGAATTCGACGCCGTAACTCCCATCCGCTCAAGATTTTGCCCGCAACTTGTTGCAGCTCATGGATTGAATCTCGATTTTCTGCTAACCCGGTGATTCCAATAGATCACTAGAGGAGGGGCGGTACCAAAATGCAAAGTTTTCCTAATCGCTGCCAGCACCTCAAAATCAACGGCACCCAGTGCGGTTCGCCCGCCCTGCGCCGCAACCGTTTCTGTTTTTTCCACAAACGTTTTCAGGACGAACAAATCAAGCTCAGCGCCGACCGCGCCCGTCGCGGCGTCGCTACCTTCGTTCTCCCCGTCCTCGAAGACGCCAACGCCATCCAGATCGCCCTCATGCAAGTCATGCGCCTGCTCGTCTCTCAGCAGATCGACCACAAAACCGCCAGCCTCCTGCTCTACGCCCTGCAAACCGCCAGCACCAACCTGCGCATGACCACTTTCACGCCCCTCACCAACGACGTTATCCTCGATCCACGCGACGCCGCCAACACGCCGCTCGACTCCCATATCTGGGACGACGAAGATTATGAAGAAGAAGAGGAAGAAGAAACCGACGCCGACCGCGCCATCGCCGCCCTCGAAACCGTGCGCAAGAAAAAAGAAGAAGACGCGAAATGGATGAAATGGGCCGAAGCTCAATATCCAGATCCAAGAAAGATCGCCAATCCGACAGCCGCTGGAAGCGCCATAGTAGCTACTGCAGCTCCACCGAAAAAACCCGCAGCCAGCCTCGACTCAAAAGAAACTCGGAAGCAGATTAGCGAGCAAATTCGCAAAGAATTTCTGCCAGGTTACTCGTCCGCAGGAGGTTCCAAGTCAACCGGATAAAGTCTGAGACCAAAGGGCAATGAGGTTGAAAGTGAAGGTGGAAATCCAGAGCCCGAGGGCGAAAACTCGTGGCGCCAGACTCCGCAATTGTTGCCCTTGCAGGCGAACAATTTGCATGGCGCGGCCTGTCTCCTCCCCTTTGATTTCAGTGGGTTGCGCGGTTGGCATGGATTATGCACCTTCAGTTGTAGAGAATAGAAGAATGAATAAGGAGGAGAGATGCGTAGCAAACTGCGTGGGGTAAGTCGATGGTTGTGGGCGCTGCTGGTGTTTGGCGCGTTGGTGCTCACCCCGGCGATTTACGCTGGGAATCAGGTGATGGGGGAGATTCAGTTTGAGGGGAAATCGAAGGTCGAAAAGACTTCTGGCGTGTGGGTTGACGGAGGCTACGTCGGCTACCTCAAGGAACTCAAGGGATCGAAGAGGGTTTTGCTGCTGCCCGGCGAACACGTGATTACGGTGCGGCAGGACGGCTATCAGGATTTTACCGAACGCGTGAATGTGCAGCCGGGAAAGAAACAGGTGGTACGTGTCGCGATGGCAAAGGCGCCCACGGGAGTGATGCCTGCAATCACGTCAACCGTGAAACTTGAGGTCAATCCGCCGAGAGCGGCGGTGTTTGTCGACGGTCTATTTGTGGGACACGTCGCAGAGTTTGAAGGCGTAGGCCGAGGCATGCTGGTGGCTCCCGGTCCGCACAAGATCAGAGTGGCGCTGCCCGGGTATCAGACGTTTGAGACGGAAGTGAATGCGCTGCCTAAACAAAAAGTCGAGGTGAAGACGAATTTGTTGAAGACTAGCGCGGAGACGGATCCGTTGCTCAGACCGGGAAGCGAGACTGCAGCGCCCGCACCAGCGCCTGAGCCTTTGCCGAAGGCTCAACAGCAGGGCACGACTCGCACGACTCCCATACCACCACCGGAGCCGTTGCCGAGAGCTGGGAATCAGGATACGACGCCGATTCCGCCGCCGGATCCGCTGCCGCCACCGCAGCGGTGATGGGGGTTACAAAAACGAAGCAAGGTCAAAAGCAGCGGGCAAGATTGCCCGCTCCACATCAACATTAATCTGCTTTGCGCCAGGTTTTGTCGCGTTGGTATTGGGTCAAGTTTTTCACGATGTCGGCGGTGCGCGAGCCTAGATCTTTCTCGTACACGATGCCGTCCTGATTCACGATGAAGGTCATGACTCCCGAAGAGCGATATTCCGCGGGATAGGCGACGAAGGCGAAGCCGCGGGTCATCTTGCCATCGACAATGTAACTCTGCGTGTGACCACCGAGTTTCTCCCCTTTGAGGATGTGGAAGTAATATCCATGGAAAGGTTGGCGCTCCTGGTCCTCAGGTTTGCCGTAACCGTGCTTGGCAGCCACGGCGAGCAGCGGGCCGATGGGGCTCGCGGCCTGGCCAGAAGAAGCGGTCCAGTAGAGTCCGTTTTGCTTACCCGGATCACTATAGATTTGCTGAGCATAGACATGCTCTTCGCCGTCGTGGGATTGGCCGTAATATTCTTTTTGCGCGTCCACCAGTTCGCGACAAACCTGGATTGCAGCCAGTTCGTTCTTGCCGATTCTGCGATATAGAATTTCCTGTTTTCCGGCTGCAGTATCGAAATACCACTGGTCACCCTTGTGGACGATGGGAATCGGCGTGGGCCAGTTTTCCGCGCCGATGTATAAAGTCGTGGTCCCATCGGGTTCGTTCACCAGGCGATGCATCTGGCGATACCTCTTCATGAATTGCGCTCGGGCGGCCTTGTCTTCCGCGTCGTCGCCCGACGAGATAAGTTCTTTCGCATTCGGCCCCAGAACTTTCAACAATGCCTGCTGATCATCCTTGTGAACCGCAGTCACCAAAGCCTCGACGGCTTCCGAAGCCGAAGGAAACGATTGTTGATCCGGCTGCAGTTCGCTGGATTTGCCGGGCGCCGATGCTTGCGCACTGGATTGTTGGCCCTGCGACGCAGATTTTGGCGGAGCAGACTGCGCCGTCGAAACGTTGGAAGAAATTCCCAGGGCGGCGAGAGTGCCGACGGCAAACAAGAATGAAATGCCCTTGGGATATTTTTTTGAACTGCCTGCTTCAAACGTCATTACTTCCCCATCCTTTTCGGCGCGCTTTCAGTTTGAATAATTTTGCGAATGGCTGCGCGTTAGTGCCTGCCACCCCCGTGTCCTCCGCCGCCACCGCGGGAGCCGCCTCCACCATGGAACCCTCCGCCGCCGTGGGAGCCACCGCCGCCAAAGCTGGATTGTCCGCGGGAGGAGTAACCGCGCGCTTCTCCGCCGCGACTATATCCGCTGAAAGCGCCGGAGCGGGTTCCGGCATAACCTCGGGTCTCAGGTGCTCGATAATTCCCTGCCCGTGCAGGCGCGCCATATCCACCAGCACGACCCGGAGAGCTATAACCGCGGGCGAAGCGATCGCCCCGACCATAGGGCGCGTAGCCGCGGTAATCCCCATGGAAGTAAGCGTTGCGGTCATAGAAGGCGCGGCTATGAAATGCGTAAGGACGCCCACCATAGACCAGGCCATGGTGGTACCAATCAAATCCCCATCGAGGCCAGCCCCAGCCAAAGCCGAAAAATGGACCGATGGGGAAACCGATTCCGAAAGAAAGGTATGGGCCTCCAACACCCCACCAGGGATAAAAGCCAGGCCACAGTCCAACCGGATAACCATAAATATATTCAGGATCGTATTCCGGCACATACACGACTTCTGGATTCGCGGGTTGAATGACGACCTGTGGTCCCTGGTTGGTCACGGTTTGCTGGGGAGTCGATTTCAAATGTCCGGCTTCTTCCGCTTTCCGGCGCATTTCTTGAACGGCTTGCATCAGGTCGGCCTGCTGGTTGTAGTTGGCGTCGCCGAGTTCGGAAGTCCACGAAAGATCTTTATCAAGGTTGCTCAACACGGAGGGAAACTGCGTCAGGGCCTTCACGCTGGGATCCCAATCTTGTTTGTCGACCGCGTCAGCCAAGTCCTTGCCTTTGAGGTTGGGATTTTCCTGCAAGAACCGTTGCGCCTCGACAATCTGCGTAGGATAGGCAGACGCCGCAAGAATCTGGGCCAGCAGAGCGTCGGGATACAGCGCAATAGGAGCGACCAACTGCTGCAATTGTTCGGGACTTAAAGTCGCCGAGTGCGCCCGTGGCGGAGCAGGCGGTGGGCCCTGATCGGGCGCGTCTTCATCTTGCGACGGTCCTTGATCTTGCGGCTGATCCTGCGGCGGAGGGCCTGGGTCTTGTTGTGGCTCTTGCATGGCGAGGGCTTGCGAGGTGAGGCCGACCGTTAGCGCAAGGATGACGGCCGCAATGCTGTTAAGAATTCGCCTAAACAATTTCGCTTGCACTATGAGCCTCCAGTTCGTGCCTGCTTGGTAGAGCCCGATGATATTCCCCTTTTCTCGCGTGGATGCGCCCTTCAACAGAAATCTTGGGTGCGGAGTTTCCCAGTCAGGCTGACGATACTTGGTAATAACCCGTTCGAAATCAGAATGTTTCTCCTTATTGTTTAGATGCGGAATTTACGATCTGTGATGGAGATCACAAATGCTCTGCTTTTGTTTCTATCCAAATGACTTATGCGTCGCATTTTTCTGGCCGACGGTGTTTTCTTCAAGTCTTTCTTCGGTGGCTAATAGATTCTTAGTAATGATCGCGGGCTTGCAGCTCACTACAATGGCGCGACGGTTATGAGATCGATGCCAAGATCGCTTTTCGCATTTGTGCTGCTGGCTGGGCTGCCGACCTGGGCGGTCGAGCATCCTGGCGTTCTTCCCAAAGATGCGGAATGCTCGTCTTGTCACACCAAGCAGATCAGCGGAAGGTCGGTGCACTCGGCGATGGCGATTTCGTGCACGGTTTGCCATGTGGCGAAAACACAAGGCGACATGACCACGCTGAACCTGGCGATGCCGAAGGAGCAGATTTGTTTTGCGTGTCACGAGAAATCGGCGGCATTACAGCAGCACGTGCCGGCGGTGAGAGGAACGTGCGTGGAGTGTCATGACTCCCACAGCAGTAACCAACGCATGTTGCTGCTGGAGGCGCGCGGGAGGCAGCTTTCGGGGCTCAAGGCAAAATGACATCGGCTGGCGGCATTGCGGATTGCAGATTGCAGATGGTTGATTTCAGATTGTAGATTTCAGATTGCAGATTTCAGATTGTAGATTTCGGAGCGTAGGTCGTAGATTGCAGATTATTGATCCCAGATTTCAAATTTAATCTCTCTCCATCTTTTTCGGCGTGCTCTGCGTCTTCCCTTCGCGCACTCGGCGTTCAAAGGCTATTTAGCAGTCGGGTCCGCCGCCGATCTGGAAAATATGCAACTGTTCCGTCTGAGCAGCACCGCGTTGGCGGGTGATATAGTTTCCATACCAGGAGCCTTTATGATCAGCACTCCCGGTTTGTTCCTTCTCTTCCTTTCTGCGACGACGCTCTCAGTATGGCCTCAGGATGTTCCGTTTCACCCAAAGCCTGGCGCCAAGGTTTGCGTGGCGACGGTTTCGAACACGAGCGCACGCGCGGCCATGCTCGACCGGCTGACCGAGCGCCTGTCGAAGAATCTGAGGGATGACAAAATCGATGCAGTGAGTATGGATTCCAGCACGACGATGGACCACAAACTTCATCCTACCCGCGAAAACGGCGAAGAAGCGAAGGGCAACGAGTGTGATTACGTGTTGCTCAGCCAGATCATGGACCCGAAGAAACATCCATTCGATCCGCAGAGTCCCCAGATTTCGATCGGAGGAAGAGTTCCCAGCATTGATGCGAGCGATCCTCTGGGTGGCTCCTCGGGCCCGGTTTACCGCGATAACCTGCAAATCAGCTTCGCGCTATTTTCCGTAGACCGGATCAAACCAGTCGTCGAAACCGTGATACTGGCGCAGCCCTCGGGAAGTATGTCGGACAACCTTCTTCCCGCTATGGATCGCGAGTCCAACCGCATCGGCCACGAATTGAAGAAGAAATGAGCGGGAAGATTCCGGCAACCATCGCGCCCGCAGCGCCGTCGTGGCTTCGCGATTTGTGCGGTCAAGAGGTTTTTCAGAACTGAATACTCACCCCCCGATCCTAGTCCCGCGAATGTCTGATAACCGGAACCCTGCTTCGAATGTATCTTCTGCAAATCTGCCGGCGCGGTTGGTGAAAAGCGATGGGAATGTGAAAGGGGCGAGTTGCATGAATACGGAGGGAATCACGATACGGGCGAGGAAAAGCGCAGGGACGCCACCATAGACACACAGCCAGCACCGCCTCACTGCGACTGGAAGAAATACTGGCAGCCAACAGCCAGACGGCGGAGAACCCAGATCGCAAAAATGAGATGCCACGCCCTATTTGGGGGTTGGCGAGATCGGTTCTCAGTTTTGGGCCTTCGGGGGCGAAAAATCCGGCTCACTCTTTTCCGCAGATTGCATCTTATTCAAGCGCATTCGTGTGGGAAGAAGGCGTACGGGAGATTCGCTTGCACCCAACTGCAAAGCAGTTCTGCAAACCAATGATCGCAACCTTTGCGACCGCGCTGTTTTCCGCCACCGCATTTTGCCAGACAGCGACAATTAACTTGGCACCGGAGGAGGCTTCGGAGCCAATAACGCCGACCGCCGTTGCTATGCTGGAAAGTCCGGCCGACGTGCACGCCGTCCCAAATTTTGCCGTGCCAAGCTTTGACGTGTCGTCATTGCAGGCAGGGGCATTCGACGCCGACGCCGGAGGAACGGCTTCCATTCAGCCTGCCGATCACCAACCCGGCCTGGTTCATCGTTCCGTGAAGCGAATTTTGGAAGATCAAAAAGGAATCTATCTTGCTCCCTTCGAGCCCGCTCATCTCAAATACGACGCGATCGTGCTGGGCGGATCGGCTGTATTCTTCGTGACCGATCACCGTATTGAAAACAATCTACCCGGCGGGCATTACCAGCTTTATCAGGACAGTTCCAATATTGCGATTGGCGGCCTTGCCGCCACGCTGGGCGGAGTCTGGCTATATGGCATTAAGGGTGATCATCCGCACGCCCGGGAAACAGGTGAAATTGAGCTCGAGACACTAGTCAACACGTTTCTGGTCTACACCCCCATGCAGTTTATTGCGGGGCGGGAGCGCCCGGGCGAGGGCAATGGCCACGGCGACTTTCTCAAACATCCTATGATCAACACGTCGTTCCCCGGCGGGCATGCGATGTTTACCTGGGCCATGGCCACGGTTGTCGCGCACGAGTACTCGCAGCCCTGGGTGAGAGTTCTGAATTACACAGCGGCCTTCACGGTCACGCTAACCCGCTTCCTGGCACGCGATCACTGGGCCTCGGATATGTGGGTAGGCACGGGCCTCGGGCTCGCCATCGGCACCTACACCTTCCACCAACGCTGCGATCCGGACTTGAGCTCTTCCTGCAAGCGTCACTACGACAGAATTGCGAAACGGAATACGAAATCCAAGTTAGATTTCGCGCCGGGTGGTCGCGAGTGGAATGCCGAACTGAAGGCCAATTACGGCAGTGGGCGTCCGATCTCCCAGTGATGTCCGAAGGGGGCGACTACGCGTCCTAAGCGCCATCCACATTCTTCTCCGACCAGATAAACCGGCGCAGCTTCGGCCTTGACCGCGCGTGCAAGACCGCATCCGGATCGGCTACGTCAAAATGATGCGGACTCAGGCTACGCTGAATCTGCTGCTGAGATCGTGATAGACTCCTGTCCCACAAATGAAAATCATGCGCTATACACGAAGAGATTTCTCGGTTGGCTTAGCGGCGACTCTGCCTGCATTCGGAATGACGCATCGGGCCTTCGGCTTGCCTACTCCGCAGGCGGATCACAATGGAATCTCACATAACTGCGAGACCATACATCAAGAAGTCGCGTTCAAGGCGCCGCGGAAGCGCATATACGAAGCGCTGACAGACGAGAAGAAATTCAGTCAGGTCACCGACTTCATCATGAAAGGCGCCTCGACGGAGATCAGCCGCGAAGTAGGCGGTTCGTTTTCTATTTTCGGCGGAGTCATCACCGGCCGCCATGTGGAACTGGTGCCGGACGAGCGCATCGTTCAAGCCTGGCGCGAGAAGGATTGGCCCGCGGGCGTGTATTCAATTGTTAAGTTCCAACTCGAGGGCCAGGGTGCCGAAACGAAACTGGTTTTCGATCATACCGGCTTCCCTCAAGGCGCAGCGGTGCACCTCGCGCCGGGATGGTGGACGCATTACTGGGAGCCTCTGCGGAAATACCTGGGATGACGCTGGCAACCCTTGAACAATCAACAGCGCGCAGGACACCTCAATCGCGGAAGCATCTTCGCATCCTCCTTTTGTGGGTTTGACCGCGCTTCCCCGACGTGTTATAAACGCCTGTTTTGTGCAGGGAGGGCGGGACCAGGGTCTTCTTCTCCGGTCCACCATTACAAGCTGATCCCGGCGCGAAACCCGACGCGGCCAAACTCAACACACCTTCAGGTCTGGCGGTGGAAGCGTGTTCGGAACTCCGGAAACAATTTTATTTTGAGGCTCGAATGAGCGTGCATACCGTTGCCCGGGATGCGAGTTTCCAGTCTGCTTCCGGAAGGCAGTGCCTAAGCACGTTTGCAATCCCTAAAAACCGTTTTTGTTCGGAGGACTCATATATGCGCACATGTCTCGCCACGGCGGCGTTTTTCACACGCCGCCTGGCTACAAAAATTCCGGCTGCAGCCGCGCTGCTTATGCTGGGCGCCGCTACGGCTTTGGCTCAACCGGCCGGCGAATCGGTTGGCGGCGAAGCTTCCCTCAAACTCCCCGACCTTTCGCAGGTCAGCTTCTTCAACGGCGCAATTGACGGCCATAAACTGCTGCTGATCGGAATCCTGTTCTGCTTGTTCGGGCTCAGCTTTGGCATGACGATTTTTGTGCGGCTGAAGAACCTGCCCGTCCATCGTTCGATGCGCGAGATTTCGGAACTGATCTATGAGACCTGCAAAACGTATTTGGTAACGCAAGGCAAATTCATTCTGCTGCTGTGGGCATTCATCGCCGTCATTATTGCCGCTTATTTTGGATGGTTGTCGCCGGTGCCGGACAAGTCTGTGGGGCTAACGCTGCCGATCATTCTCGCCTTCAGCCTGGTTGGAATCGCGGGCAGCTACGGCGTGGCGTGGTTTGGCATTCGCGTGAACACGTTCGCTAATTCGCGGACAGCGTTCGCGTCGTTACCCGGCAAGCCATATCCCGTCTACCAGATTCCGTTGGAAGCCGGCATGAGCATCGGCATGATGCTGATCAGCGTTGAACTGCTGATCATGCTCTTCATTCTGCTGTTTATTCCGGGCGACTATGCGGGACCGTGCTTCATCGGCTTCGCGATTGGCGAGTCGCTGGGCGCGGCGGCGCTGCGCATCGCGGGCGGCATCTTCACCAAGATCGCCGACATCGGGTCGGACTTGATGAAGATTGTTTTCAAGATCAAGGAAGATGATGCGCGCAATCCTGGCGTGATTGCCGACTGCACCGGCGACAATGCTGGCGATTCTGTGGGGCCGTCGGCGGATGGGTTTGAGACCTATGGCGTAACCGGGGTCGCGCTGATTACTTTTATTCTACTCGGCGTGAAGGATCCGGCAGTGCAAGTGCAACTGCTCGTCTGGATCTTCGTGATGCGCGTAATGATGCTGATTTCAAGCGCTCTCTCTTACTTCCTGAACGGAGCGATTGCCAAAGGGAAGTATGGCAATGCGGCGGAAATGAACTTTGAAGCGCCGTTGACCTCGCTGGTGTGGATTACGTCGATCGTGTCGATCGCCCTGACGTATCTAATCTCTTATTTCATCATTCCGCAACTGGGCAGCGATTCGACTCAGTGGTGGAAGCTGGCGACGATCATATCTTGCGGCACGCTGGCGGGCGCGTTGATTCCGGAACTGGTCAAAGTGTTTACATCAACCGAGTCGCGGCACGTGAAGGAGGTTGTGATCTCCGCGCAGGAAGGCGGAGCATCGCTGGGCATCCTTTCAGGATTCGTAGCGGGCAATTTCTCTGGCTACTATCTCGGGTTGGCGATGATGATCCTGATGGCCATTGGTTATTACATGAGCACGATGGGTCTGGCCGTGGCGGCGGGAATGCTGGCTCCCGCGGTGTTCGCGTTCGGGTTGGTGGCCTTCGGATTCCTCGGGATGGGACCGGTAACGATCGCAGTGGATTCTTACGGCCCAGTAACCGACAACGCGCAATCGGTATATGAGTTGTCGCTGATCGAGGCGGTGCCGAACGTGCAAGGGGAGATCAAGAAAGATTTCAACCTCAATGTTGATTTCGAGCGCGCCAAGCACTTGCTCGAAGCCAACGACGGCGCGGGCAACACCTTCAAGGCGACGGCGAAACCGGTGCTTATCGGCACCGCAGTCGTTGGCGCGACGACGATGATTTTTTCGATCATCATGGCGCTGACCAACGGACTTACCGATACAGAGAACGTGGCCAAGCTGTCGCTGCTGTACGCGCCGTTCTTCCTCGGGCTGATCACGGGTGGCGCGATGATTTACTGGTTCACGGGCGCGTCCACGCAAGCCGTGACCACTGGAGCTTATCGCGCAGTTGAGTTCATTAAGGCGAACATCAAACTCGAAGGCGTAGAGAAGGCTTCGGTTGCCGACAGCAAGAAAGTGGTCGCGATCTGCACCAAGTATGCCCAGAAGGGGATGCTGAACATTTTTATTGCGGTGTTCTTCGGGACGTTGGCATTCGCTTTCCTCGATCCGTTTTACTTTGTGGGCTACCTGATTTCGATTGCGGTGTTCGGGCTTTACCAGGCAATCTTTATGGCCAACGCCGGTGCCGCGTGGGACAACGCCAAGAAGATCGTAGAAGTCGAGATGAAGCAGAAGGGAACGCCGCTACACGACGCGACAGTCATTGGCGACACGGTCGGCGATCCGTTCAAAGACACCTCGTCGGTGGCGCTGAATCCGGTGATCAAGTTCACGACGCTGTTCGGGTTGCTGGCGGTGGAACTGGCGGTGAAGCTGGCCAGCGACCAAGGGACGACGCTGACGCGAATACTGGCGCTGGCATTCTTCGTGGTGTCGTTCTTCTTCGTGTACCGGTCGTTCTACGGGATGCGCATCAAGGCTGGGGCGGAGTAGCAAAGACGCGGAAAACAGTAACGCCATCCGAAGCGATTCGGATGGCGTTTTGTTTGGGAGCAACTTCTTCGAGCTGCGCTCGAAGGACAGCCGGGGGCGGCTGTCCCCACATGATCACGCTCAGAAGGCCTGCTTCATTTTTGACTTTACGCTGTGTGCTAGTTTTTCGATCTGTTCGGCTTTCTTGATGGCATCGACCGACATGACTCCTTGCTCGGCTTTCTGAAGGTAATCTTTCAACTCCGCAGTAAGCTGCAGCATCTTGTCGGTATCGCGGCGGATCTCGATCTGGCGTTGAGCGTTGGCAGCGATTGCCTGCTGCCGTTGAATGTCGCTGCCTTCGGGAATCGTGGCTGCGCCTAGTCCCGGAATAGTGGAAGGAGGAATTGGCGTGTGCAGATCCTGTGCCTGCGGTGCGGATGGAGGGATGGGGATGTGGACATCCTGCGCTGACGAAAACGGGACGACGCTCAATGATGCGACCAGCACGAAGCCCATGGAAGTTGCCCTCAGCATGATGACCCTCCTGACTCGATGCAAGGATCGAAGCAAAATCGGTCGGGGCATTATGGCGCGGAGTGAACGCGGAAACAACTGATTTCGATCTCGTCGCAAATGAAAAAGCGTGACTGGCATCGTACGTCCGCGCCAGTCACGCCTGAGCTTCAGATTAGATTTAAACCTCAGCGGCGATCCCAGTAAATGTCACGCCGGTCCCGATTTACATCGCGATACTCCGGCCGCAATTCTCTGCGCTCGTGGCGCGCGGCAGCGTAGTCCCCACGGTAGACATCGCGGCGCAGTTCCGAGCGGTCACGTGCGATCTTGGCCTGATCGTGACGAACATCTCGGTGCATACCACGGTCGCCATCATAGGCCAGCGCCGGCGACACGGCCATTCCCACTAACAAGAGAAATCCAGCAATCGCGCGTTTCATATATTTTGTCCTCCGACCGCAATTCGCGGCTAGTGATGTAAACACGCGGCGCAAAGAGGAGTTCCGTGAGCAGAACGCTCAATAGGAATGAACGGCAGGCAACCCGATACAAGAAGCGAACATCGTGTCACAGGCGACTCACTTGGGTGACGGCTCACATAGCGACATCTGCCTCCGCCATCCCACGCAGGACGAATCCCAGCGGACCTAAGCAATGCTCAATTCGGCCCTTTCATTTTTTCCTTTACGCTTTTCGCCAACTTCTCAATCTCGTCGGCTTTTTTGATGACGTCGACGGAGAGCACGTTCTCGTCAGATTTGTCCACGGACTCTTTCAGTTCCTGAGATAACTTGAGCAACTTGTCGGTGTCGTGCTTGAGTGCGGCGACACGCTCTTTGGCGGCTTTTTTGGCCATCTCATTGGCGATTCGGGCGCGCGCTTCATCTTCATTGGCGAGGGGGGCGGTGACATCCTGCCTTGGAGACTGCGCGGGGATTGAGGTCTGCGCAAACCCTGGCCGGGACAAAACGGTCATGCACGAAACGCAAAGCAAGAGCATCCACACCGGAAGTCGGGTTCGCACGGAAACCTCGCAGAGAGCCAAGCGCGCGCTACTCCGGGGAAATTATACGTCTGTGGCATGGTTCAAAACTTCTACCACGAATGGCACGAAGGGACACGAAGGAAAACTGAGTTCACGAAAAAAGCCAGAGCATTTGGGCTCTGGCTTTTCTATTTCTCGTGTTTAGAAGTGATCAGAGAGCGCTCATGTTGGCCAGGAACTCGCTGTTCCCCCGAGTCTTGCTGAGCTTGTCGATCAGCAATTCCATGGCTTCCACCGGAGAGAGCGGGTTCAGGACTTTGCGGAGAACCCAGATGCGGGACAGATCCTCTTTGGGGATGAGCAGTTCTTCCTTACGCGTGCCGGAGCGCTGAATGTCGATGGCCGGAAAGACGCGCTTGTCGACCAGTTTGCGCTCCAGAATGATTTCCGAATTGCCCGTGCCTTTGAACTCTTCAAAGATCACGTCATCCATTCGCGAACCGGTGTCGATCAAGGCCGTCGCAATGATGGTCAGCGAGCCGCCTTCTTCAATGTTGCGCGCGGAACCGAAGAACCGCTTCGGACGCTGCAACGCATTGGAATCGACGCCGCCCGAGAGCACCTTGCCCGAAGGCGGAACAATCGTGTTGTAGGCACGCGCGAGACGCGTGATGGAGTCGAGCAGAATGACGACGTCGCGCTTGTGCTCGACCAGGCGCTTGGCTTTTTCGATCACCATTTCGGCGACTTGCACGTGGCGCGCCGCAGGCTCGTCGAAGGTCGAGGAAATAACTTCGCCTTTGACCGAGCGCTGCATGTCGGTAACTTCTTCCGGGCGCTCGTCGATCAGCAGCACCATCAACACAACTTCAGGATGGTTGGCTGTAATCGAGTTGGCGACGTTCTGCAGCAACATGGTTTTGCCGGCGCGTGGCGGCGAGACGATGAGGCCGCGCTGTCCCTTGCCGAGCGGAGTGAGCAGGTCCATCACGCGGGCACTGGAATTCTCGCGGGTGGTCTCAAGCTTGATGCGCTCCTGCGGATAGAGCGGCGTCAGGTTGTCAAACAGAATCTTGTTGCGAGCCTCGTCGGGAGACTCAAAATTCACAGCTTCAATCTTCACCAGCGCGAAATATTTTTCGCCCTCGTGGGGAGGACGCACCTGGCCGCTGATGGTGTCGCCGGTCTTGAGGTCAAATTTGCGGATTTGTGAGGGCGAGACGTAGATGTCGTCGGGCCCGGGCAGGTAATTGTAGTCGGGAGAGCGGAGGAAGCCGTAGCCGTCGGGCAGGATTTCAAGCACGCCCTCGGCGAAGATGTGGCCTTCTTTTTCGCTCTGCGCCTGCAGGATTTTAAAGATGAGGTCCTGCTTGCGCATACCGCTGGCACCGGGCAGATCCAAGGTCCTTGCGATCTTGGTCAACTCGGTGATGTTCTTTTCTTTCAGTTCAGCGATGGTCATGAATTTCACCTGGAACCCGCGCACTGGAACTTATTCGTTCGTGTCAGCGGGTGATTTTCAAAAGGAAGGGGACTCAGGGAAGACGCACGTATTACCAGGCAGGAAGGCGGGGCTGGTTAAGCAGCCCGCCGTTGTGCCTCAGCAAAATTCTCTGGTTCCGACAAAATTTCTTGCCGCTCCGAGTCGGCGATCCGGTCCAATACGCCGTTCATGGTTTCCTGGATGCGGGTGCTGGGCCGGTGGAACTTACGCGTGGCCTTGGAGGCAAGCTGACACAGCATATACCGATTGCGTAGAGTCTGTAAAGCATCAAACACACGATCAGAGCGCATGTGCTTTCTATCTCCTTACTTTATGATTGTGGCCTTCCGCATTCGTCCTTCTGCCAGGAGATGACCGTAAACCCCGGAGTACGGCCTAAGTCACTGAAATCCTAGTAGGTTGTAAAGGAGTTAGCGTAAAAACTCACTTTTTGAATAGATGCGCGACAGGACACTGAAGATGCTCGATTTTCTGGGCCTAGGTTCCTATGCGCAACAACTCAAAAAAGCCCAGCGGATTCCTTGTGTCCCGGGAACTGGTTAATGTAGCACACGGGCGGTACAGGTCAAGTATTAATTTGTCTTCCGGTAGAGGAGGAGGCTACCTCGCAGGGATTGGCGGACCTCCCCCCACTCTCAAGCTCGGTAGTCTATTTGAATCAATAAGTTATGGCATGTGACGGCTGAGGTGCGACCGATGTCGCATTGAGCTGACAACACAATTGTTTACATACCTTGACAGTTGACATTCTTCTCGTAGATTATGCCCTTCTCGTAGAACGTGCCGCGTGAGAGAACGATTTTCTTCAGTACAAAATGCGTCGGTGGACCGAGATGTCCAACGAGATGGGAGAACCGAGATGCCCAGCCCCCGAAAAGTTCGTACAGTACTTCGTATTGTAGCCAGCATGATCTCATTCACAGCAGTTTCGTTGTTCGGACAAGCCGTCAACGGCACGCTGCTGGGAACGCTGACCGATTCTTCAGGAGCGGCCGTAGCGGGAGCCAAAGTCACTGCCACCGAAACTAGCACGGGAATCGCTCGCGGCACAGACACCAACGCTAGCGGCAACTATGTATTTCCCGATATGGCCCCCGGCACGTATAGGGTTCTCGCCGAAGCGAAAGGATTCAAGAAAGAGACCCGCTCCGATCTCCGTCTCGACGTCAACAGCACGGTGCGCGCCGACTTAACCATGCAACCCGGCGCCGTATCGGAGACGGTCGAGGTCACAGGAGCCGCTCCAACCTTGCAGACTGATCGCGCCGACGTGGCGCAGAAGATTCAGGAGGCGCAACTGGAGCAGTTACCGGTAGGCGGCGCCAACCGCAATTTCCAAGGTCTTCTCGCTCTGGTTCCCGGTACCGTGCGCCCGCACCGTGACCACTCTGAGTTCTTCAATGCGCAAGACACGCTTTCCACCGAAGTTAATGGCCAATCGCGCGAGTTCGACCAGTTATCCATCGAAGGCGTGAATGACGATGAGCGCACGGGCCTGCTTCAAATTTACGTGCCGCCCGCAGAGGCCATCGAGACCGTGGACGTAAGCACCAGCAACTACGATGCCGAGTTCGGCCGCGCCGGGGGCGCCGTAACTAATGTAGTGCTGAAATCCGGCACCAATGATTTTCACGGCTCGCTTTACGAATACAACCGCGTGAGCGCCCTGCAAGCGCGCTCTTACTTCAACCGGCCGCCGGCGAAGCTCGCACACACTACATACAACTATTACGGTGGGACTTTCGGCGGACGAATCATAAAAAACAAGACATTCTTCTTTGGCGACATCCTGCGCATCGATGACATCCGTGGCCAGTTCCAACTTACGACACTCGCTACCGACCCATTCCTCGCCGGAGACCTGAGAGCGGGCGGCACCAATATCTACGACCCGACCACCGGCAATCCCGACGGCACTGGTCGCCAGCAGTTCTCCTGTAATGGTGTATTGAACACGATCTGCCCAAATCGGTTCAGCCCCATTGCGCTTAAGATCCTTGCTTTGGTGCCGCACACCAATTTGCCGGGTCTTACCAATAACTATCAGGAGAATACGCAGTTCAGAAAGCACAGCACTTCTTTCGACATCAAACTCGACCACAACTGGACACAGAACGACCGACTATCGTTCCGGTTCAGCCGTGCGGTGCAGAATCCTTTTCAGCAGCCGATGTTCGGCCTGGCTGGCGGCCCCATCGGATTCCAGGGTCCCGGCAACCAGCACGAACAAAGCGGCGCGCTGAATTGGACGCACGTCTTCTCCTCGAATCTAATCGTAGAAACGCGGGCTGGCATAAGCCACTATCACAATGTGACACAGACCTCGGATTACGGCTCGACTTCCACCGCCGCGCTCGGAATTCCTGGCGTGAATTTGAATGCATTCACCAGCGGCATGACCCAGATCGAAATCCAGGGAGGTTACGGCAATCCGTACGTTGGGTACTCGGCTTCGCAGCCGTGGAATCGCGCTGAGACCAATATCGATGTCGTGAACAACTGGACGAAGATCAGGGGCAATCACACCTTCAAATGGGGCGCCGACGTACGGCGGTTGCGCGACGATCTGGTGCAGGCCCAGACCTTTGGACCGCGCGGCCACTTCTTTTTCGGGACTGGAACCACTTCCTTGAACACTGGTTCTGGAAGCTCGAAGACAAGTATTGCCAATAACTTCGCATCATTCCTGATTGATGCGCCGACGCAAATCGGCCGCGACATCTCTATCATCTCCGGTTCATGGCGCGAAACGGAGGCTTTCTTCTACGGGCAAGATACATGGCACGCGAGCCGGAAGCTAACCGTCGATGCCGGGCTGCGATGGGAGCTGTATGTACCAGCGACACCGAGCCATGCCGGCGGCTACTCCAACTACGATTCCGGAAGGAACCGTCTGGTTCTCGCCGGGATCGATGGCAACCCACTTAACCTCGGTCGCCAGACCTACTACAAATACTTTGCTCCCCGCGTCGGCCTCGCCTATCGCCTCTCCGAACAAACCGTGGTGCGCGGCGGCTTCGGCATGAGCTATGAGCCTTTCACCAATAATCAGTACGCGTTCAACTTCCCCATCCGCCAGAACGAAGGTTCGAATCAAACCAACAGCTTTGCCCTGCCGACGATCAACGGAGTCCCGGCAACCATGGCCAATGGATTTCCTGCGCCGATTGCGGTCGCCATCGCCTCCGATGGAACGGTCACTCCAAATCCTGCCGAAAACTATATCGTCGTCGACAAGCATTTCCAGCAGCCCTACGTCGAATCCTACAATTTCGCCGTACAGCAATCCCTGCCCAAGAATTTCGTGCTCGAAGTGGCATATGTGGGCAACCACGGCGTGAAGATCCCCGTAAGCTACGACTTGAACGCCGCCACTATTCCAGCGCTCAATCCTGATGGCACCGTGGCCAAGAACACCTGCAGCGTTCGCCCACTCTGCGCCGCTTTCGGCCGTACCGCTGGCACAAACTTCCTGTTTAAGCCCACGGTCTCGAACTACAACTCGTTGCAAGCCAGGTTGGACCACAGATGGAAGAATGGGTTCCTGCTGACCACCTCCTATACCTGGGCGAAAGCCTTAGCCTATCGCTCCGACATGGGTGCCGATGACGGCATACCGGACAACTACATCGATTTTCGGCGCAATTACACGCCGACAAGCCGCAATCGAACCCACACCTTCGTGCAGAGCTACGTGTACGAATTGCCGTTCGGGCGGAACAAGTCGCTGCTGAAGTCGGGCGTTGCCAGCTGGATTGTCGGCGGATGGGGAGTGAGCGGCGTGCTCTCCCGCATGAGCGGCACTCCGCTGCACTTCAGCGATAGCGGAAACACGCTTAATGCACCAGGTTCCACGCAGTATCCCGAACTCGTTGCGCCCTTTCATCGTTTAGGCGGCATCGACACCAAGCTGTGGTTCGATCCCAGTTCGTTTGCGCACGTCACCACGCCAGGCGTACTTGGGAACATGAAGCGTTATGAGTTCACGGGGCCCGGGTTCTTCAATCTGGACGCGGCCCTGTACCGCAATTTCCCTATTCGAGAAAGGATGGGACTCGAATTCCGCGCTGAGGCCTTCAGCATAACCAACACGCCACATTTCAGTAACCCGCAAACCAGCTTCACATCTCCAAGCTTCGGATTCATCAAAGGCACAGGAGACCAAAACGGCGCCGGAAGCGTAGGAGATGGAAACCGCGTGTTGGAACTAAGCGGGAAATTCTACTTCTGAGGACATACATGTTGCGTCAAGATGCAGTCTCGCTCGGATAGTTGAAGAAGAGCTCATTACCGTCTGGATCATCGACCACTAGGAGCCGGTAGCCCCAAGAACCGTCCTTCACCGGAACGCCCTTGGCCTTGAGTTCCGCGCGCAGAGCGTCTACCGCGGCGATTGCGGCCTCGCGTGTAGCGGGCTCGACGTTCAGAGAAATGAACATCAGCCCCTTGCCGATCTTCTCCGGCCACGTTTTAGCAAGGATAAGCGCGCAGCCCTGTCGATCCACCTGTGCGACATACGCTCTGCCATCCTCGTCGTCGTAGTGCCAGGGACAAGTGAAGCCGAGCAAGTCAACGTAAAAGCGAAGCGAGGCCTCAACGTCCGTCACGTGTAGAACGGGGCGCGCGAACCAGTTTGTCATACGCTATGTAGCCTCGAATGGACAGCTTCATCCTGCGCCTTGAATTCTACGTCCTAGTCATGAATTCCGGGGCGATGCGAACGTCGCTGCAAACGCTTGGCGGGGGTTCTGAGTGTTATGGGGATTTTTCGTCAACTACAGATTCAGGGTGAGCATTTAGCGACTACGAAAGAAAAAGGCCGACCTCGCGGCCAGCCTCTGGGTTGTGGCTCTCGCTCCTATTGGCCCTTTACCAGCGAGCAGTGGGTCGAAGCCGTTTTCCATGTGCCGGAATCATTGACCCAGGTGTCGCTGCAGATAACGGTTCGCGCCCGGTGCTTGCCCTGGAGTTCGGCATCATAGGTGAACGTGTAATGCGATACGGCGGCGTTCGGGCCGAAGGTCGCCACCTTCACGTCGCTAATGGTGCCACTTTTCCACTTGTTTGTCTTGTTCTGCAAATCCTTCGTGAAGGCCTCTTTGGTTTCCCAATCGCCCCAGCTGTTTCCCGCGACGAATCCGTCAGCCAGATGCTGCTGAGCCCATGAGGCGTCGTTTTTCATCTGTGCATCTCTAGACTCCTGCTGCAGTTGCTTGATCTGGTCGGCGACGTCGCCGCCCGCCTGGGCGTTAAGGTTGAGGCAGAGAGCCAGGCACCAGAACAGACTGATGGCAATAACGATTCTTGTTGTCAATGTGTTTTGTCCTCCGTAGAGCTGCAACGATTTGACCTCTTTCAAACCTTAGCCTTCAGCCGTCGTAAAAACTGAGCGATAGTGACCACAACTCAACGATGCGGGTCTGAAGGTAGTGAAGCAATTTCATTGACGGGTTCTGAGCATAATGGGGATATTTCAACAGTTAGCCGAGCAGCGGCCCACCTAGGTATGACCGGCGAGTTGCAACTGGACCGGCGTGGGCGGACGTCGTTTCAGAAGTGGGCTTCTTTGATAGAAGGCTCCAGACGTAGCACTTTTCATGGACTGCCCGCCCATGTTCATCTGTCTTGCTTACCTTTAAATTTACGGAATTTCGGCAGACCGCACAGCGTGGAACCCAACCAAAGTCGGACATAAATGCCTCCTGGGAGAGGAACAGTCACGACATTAGCCTTTCTTGGGCTTGAAAGCTGAGCTATTAAGCTCATCCCTCGACTAAATGGCAGGAGTGGTAATCTGCACGGTCCCGTGGGAGAATGTTCGGCCATGGCTAGAGAGCTTGTCTGGCTAGAAGACAGAAACTTTGCCGCTTGGGGATGTTCGGAGTGCAACTGGCTCCTAACGAATCCGGGAACGGAATTGTCCGAGAAACCGCCGACGCACGTGAAGAAGGATTTCAACGAGCATAACTGCGCCATGTTCCTAGCCAAGGAAGTGTAAAGCCGTAGCCAAGCTGCCCTTGCCCTCCGCATTGCGTTCTTTAGCTGGTCCAGATGCGTATTTTTTGAAAACTGTTCAGAATTGAACTGTCATTGGGATTGTTAACAATTATGTTATCCGGTAGCTGAGTGAACGCGGTCGTCTGTTTGTAGCGGAGAGACAGCTTCACTTTACTGTTGTGTCGAGCGGAGGTCGAACCGGCAAAGGGTTCGGCCTTTTTTCTTACGGCCTGGCTAGCCCGGCATCCGACTTTCGGGCCTCGGGTCTGGACACCGGAGGCGGCGGTCTAAATGAGTGCTATCGGGATGTTTCGCCAGTTGGTTCTAGTTCAACGTCTCTGATCCTCGTCCTCTATTTCCCCTCGAAATAAATGCCATATCTTTTTCGGCAATCCGATTGGCATCAGCCAAAGGGCAATAAGGACTATCGGGACGAGGATGTCTATAATTCGCATGAACTTAGGTCAGCAGCGCAACTTAGCGCATGGCGAGCACTTTACTCTCAAACGGCAAGGCTTGCCACGATGATTTCCGCTAACAGGCGATTTGACTCATTGACCCGGTTCCGAGCGCCATCGCGCTGTTACGCCGCCCTATCGGCAGCCGAAACCACCGTTTTGTCCTAGGACACCACCCAAACACATCACGAGTGTGGCGTGTGCGCGGCTGCCGTGGTACGCTGTCTCGCCGTTTCATTGGCGAGTGGGGTCTTCCTTCCTGTTCTTGCGGCCTAATCATAGGCAAAGGGAGTGACGAAAATGAAAAGGCGTGGGTTGTGGTTGTTGTCTGTGATGTTGCCGCTGTTACTCACGGTACCAGCGCTTATTGCGCAGAATCCCAATTACAATAACGGCCCCGTTTGGCGCGTCATTTACATTGACGTAAAACCAGGCATGGGCGACGCTTTCTGGACCGACATTCGGCAGAATTTCAAACCAATCTATGACGAGTTCAAAAAGCAGGGTTGGGTTACGGATTATAAGTTCTACACAAACCCTGTCGCCCAGCACCCCAATGATTGGAGCGTTGCGATAGCAATTGAATACAAGAACTGGGGAACTCTGGACGAAATGGGGGAAAAGGCCGCTGGGATTGCGGAAAAACATTACGGCGGCCGTCCGGCTATGGCGGATGCCGCGAAGAAGCGCAACGAGATGGCGCCCACTCTCAGCACTTCACTCGCCCGCGAAGTAACCTTGAAATGACTGATAGGAAGATGAAAAGGAGCCGCCCTAAGGGGCGGCTTTTTTGTCAGCTCGTAACTGTCGTGACCAGGCCATAGCGCTCAAAACCGCATTTTCAAAGCCCCTGCGCGATATGCGTCTCATGTTCAGTCGCCACCGTTGGCTGTGATTGAAATCACAGACCGGTCATATACGCACAGATACGGTTAGAGGCTAGACAGCCGAGGCGGCTGTCCCCACACGGTCCGGACAGCCGAGGGCCGGCTGTCTCCAACTTATGCCGGACAGCTGAGGGCGGCTGTCTCCACATCGATCGGGAGGGCTTTATCCATGAGCAGTGCAATCTCAGCCAGCACGCGCGTTTTGAATCCTGGTTTGGAGCGGAAGATTATGAGCGCCGGCGAGGCCGCTGCTTTGATTCGCTCCGGCGACCAGATTGGCATGAGCGGTTTCACTGGCTCGGGATATCCAAAAGCGGTGCCGATTGAACTGGCGCGCCGCATTGCCGACGCAAATTTCCGCGGACAAAAATTTCAGGTCAGCGTGTTCACCGGGGCATCGACCGGGCCGGAGTTGGATGGGGCGTTGGCGATGGCCGGGGGCATTCATCTGCGGCTGCCTTACCAGTCCGATCCGGAGACGCGCAAACGCATCAACGCCGGCGAGATGGATTACATGGACATTCATCTGAGCCATGTGGCGCAGTTTGTGGAGTACGGATTTCTAGGCAAGCTCGACGTCGCGCTGATCGAAGTTACGGCAGTGCTCGAAGATGGCCGCCTGGTGCCGAGCTCTTCGATCGGCAACAACAAAACCTGGATCGATCAGGCGGAGCGCGTGATTCTGGAGGTGAATTCGTGGCAGCCGGCGGCGCTCGAGGGGATGCACGATATTTATTACGGGTTGCAGGCGCCGCCGAATCGCGGGCCGATTCCGCTGGTCCGGACCGGGCAGCGCATCGGGACCCCGTACCTGGAGCTTCCGGCGGAGAAAGTTGTGGCGATCGTGCTGACGGATTCTCCCGACCGCAATAGCGCGTTCAAGCCGCCGGATGAGGCGTCAAAGCGCATTGCGGGACACATTCTGGAGTTTCTGAGTTGGGAGGTGCAGAAGGGACGGATGCCGGCGAATCTGCTGCCGCTGCAATCCGGCGTGGGCAACATTGCCAACGCAGTTTTGTTTGGCCTGGAGGAAGGTCCATTTGAAAACCTTTCTTCCTATACCGAGGTAATTCAGGATGGGATGATCCGGCTGCTGAAGTCGGGGAAAGTCACGTCGGCATCGGCGACCGCATTCTCGTTGAGTCCAGAGATGCTCAACGAAGTGAATGCCGATATGGCAAGCTACCGGGAACGAATTGTGCTGCGGCCGCAGGAAATTTCGAACCATCCAGAAATTATTCGGCGGCTGGGCGTGATCGCCATGAACGGCATGATTGAGGCCGACATTTACGGCAACGTGAATTCGACGCATGTAATGGGATCGCGCATTCAGAACGGCATTGGCGGCTCGGGCGACTTTGCGCGCAACGGGTATCTGTCGATCTTTATGGCGCCTTCGACGGCGCAGAAGGGGATGATCTCGACGGTGGTTCCGATGGTGTCGCATGTGGACCACACCGAGCACGATGTGCAGGTCATCGTCACCGAACAAGGATTAGCCGATCTGCGCGGGCTGTCGCCGAAGGAGCGGGCGAAGCTGATTATCGAGAAGTGTTCGAATCCGGAGTATAGGCCGATGCTGACGGATTATCTGGCGCGGGCGGAGCGGTTGTCGTACGGGAAGCATACGCCGCATTTGCTGACAGAGTCGTTGGCCTGGCACAACCGTTATCTGCGGGCGGGGAGTATGCGGGTGCGGGAGGAGTAACTGGTCGGCGTTGGAGTTTGTCTCGCAGTTTTCTTTCGCCCCTTCGGGGCTTGTTCATTTTCCGCCTTTCACCTACGGCTTACGGCGCTTCGCGGCTGGGACGGCGGACGGTGCCTTATGCCACTCTGACGCCGCTGTTTAACTTTTTCCCCGGGTGCGCCATCTTGAAGACTGAACGCTCGCGTTGCTCGCTGGACGGACGAATGCGTCCGTCCCTACGTGGCGCGCTTTACTTGTGCGAATGCTTTCATCCCTGAATTTAACGCGGCCAGAGCCAGGCGAAGGTGGCCGCCGTTAACGCCGCGTAGATCAGGCCATCGATTACTTCTTTGGTGGTCACGCTCCAGGTCTGGCCCTTCCAGATGCTGTTGACGATGTTTCCCAAGCCGTAGGCGAGGAACGCTGGTACTCCGACGACGCGAAAAATGTGGCGTTGGGTTGCGAACGGATAGACCGAGTGCACGGCCAGATCAGCGACGATAAGGCTGATCACGAGACAATAAACAAACCAGAGGCCGAGAAATTTCGGCATGGCGGGCGGGCCGTTATGGAAGATGGTCATGAAGCCGACGGGTCCCTGCTTGTATTTTTCGATCATTTCCGGCGACTTCATTTCTTTGTGGGTGCAGAAGGGGAAGACATAGAGGCCGCGCTTGAGGCCCGCGCCGCGAAGGACGGGGAGGAGTTTATCTTCATCGGGGAGCTTTTGGTAATCGCTTTTGTGATAGGGCAGCACCATGTGGAGGATGGAACTGGCGATGAAGACGATGACGGTAGAGAGCACGATAGGAAGCCAGAGAGCGGCGAGCATAGGGGAGCCTCCTGGGACGAGGTATTGGGGACGTCTTGGCGAGGCTACCCTTGGAGTGGGCAGCGGTCAAGGGATTTCCAAAGTCGAGCCACGGGATAGCGCAGAACATCGGGAATCGGCTTTCTTTATCATGTAGGGCGTGGTTGATATTGGTAGTCGAACTGCGCTTGACTGACAGCCGAGGCGGCTGTCGCTACGTGAGTATTTTTGTGCGAGGAATCGGATGCATGATTTGGCTCGGGTGAATGCGTGGTTAGGTGAACTGATCTCACGGAACGGCAGTGATTTGCTGCTGGTGCCGCAGGCTCCGGCGGCGATACGCGTGGAGGGTGCGCTGGTGACGATTGGATCCAGCCCCCTCACCGGGGATGAGATCGAAGCCGCGGTATTGCCGATGCTGGCGCCACATGCGCGTGAAGAGTACCAGAGCAATCACATTGCGGATTCGTCATATCGCATCGAGGGCGCGGGGCGGTTTCGAATTAATTTGCATCGCGAGCGGGGACGGGCGGCGGCCACGGTTCGGGCGCTGCCTTCGAAAGTGCCGGGACTAGAGGAGCTTCGTTTGCCAGCGGGAGTGGGGGCGCTGGCCAAGCTGCAGCGTGGGCTGGTAATCATTGGCGGAGCGACGGGGTCGGGCAAGACCACGACTTTGGCGGCGCTGGTGAATGAGATCAATCAGCACGAGGCGCGGCACATTGTGACGATCGAGGATCCGATCGAGTATGAGCATCGACACAATCTTAGTGTCGTGGAACAGGTGGAAATCGGAATCGATGCGCCGGACTTCCCTACCGCGCTGCGAGCGGCGATGCGGCAGGCGCCGGACGTGATTGTGGTGGGCGAGATGCGGGATCCGGAGACCGCGAGAATCGCGCTTGCGGCGGCCGAGACCGGGCACCTGGTGTTCACGACTCTTCATACGACGGATGCGGCTTCGACGGTTTCGCGGATTGCGGACTCGTTTCCTCAGGAGCGACAGCACTCGGTGCGGGCGGAGATGGCGATGGCGTTGGCGGCGATTCTGACACAGACTCTCATTCCGCGGCGGAATGGAGGGCGCGTGCCGGCGGCGGAGTTGTTGATTGTTGGATACGGCGGACGGCAGCACATTCGCAAGAACGCGCTGCAGCATTTGCAGCAGGAGATCACGATCACGCGGAAGCAGGGGTCGTTCACGCTGGAAGAGTCGCTGGCTCAGTTGGTGTTTCAAAAAGATTTGGGACGAGAAGATGCGATGGTGCGGGCGCTGCATCCGCAGGATTTGGATGTGATGCTGAAGGCCCGGGGAGTGTAGCGGTTTTTCTTTCGCCCCTTTCGGTGCTTATTACATTTTTGACTCCACTTCCCACGGCTTTCGCCCCTTCGACAAGCTCAGCGCAAGCTGTGGGCTGCATTCTTTCGCCGCTTCGCGGCTGAATACGGCCGTTTGAAAAGCCTTCCTCACCTTGATTACGACTCAACACAAGGTCCCTCCACTCCGCCGTCGCTGGCGCTCCGGCTGCGGTCGGGATGACAAGGTTTGTGCGAGTTCTTAGGGAGACTTGACCGTTCGCTGCCGCACTCTGTTCCACCGGGCCATCGAGCGGTGGCGGCCGGCGCTGACAGCGGGAAGCTGGCAGCGATTCTCCGGCCAACCTTAAACTTGGAAATAAGGTCGAGAGTTGCCGCCAAACTGTGGTAGGCTCACTTCGCCCGATACGCGCGGGTTCTGCGCGGGATTGGGGCGCCTTTTTCAGACCGAGGCGGAGACATTCTTCCCCCGCAGCCGCCGCTCTGGATTTGTCGCTCGAGATGACAATTTTTTTACATCCGGCTGACAATTTCGTTTTGCTCCGGTTCAGAATGCTGCGGGAACGACTCCGCGTCTTTTACGTCTACCACACGTCACCAGCCACAATCTCCCGAGGAGGAGTCATGTACTCTCACTTTAAGTTTATTTTTGCATTAGCCGCCGCGATCCTGTTGACGCTGACGGTGTCTACGCAGGCTCAGTCAGTGCGGCAAATTCCGCTCGCAACCGTTAGTTCCCTTCCGGCAAGCTCTGCTGCAGCCACAGATAACGGGCAGGGGCCGGAACTCGATTCGGCGCTGATTGGCAATGACGCCGATGGTGGTGATAGTGATGCCGGTGGGCCCGGCATCGCGATCAACCGAACGATTGCCAACGGGCCGGGAAGCCCGATGTCGCATGGAGGAAATGGCAAAGCGAAATCCAACCCGGAATTGATTGCGTCGATTAATGGGCTCGATCACTTCGACCAGCGCTTTGGTGCTGCCAATGGCAACCAATTCTCGATTGAGCCACCCGACCAGGGCTTGTGCGTTGGAAATGGCTTTGTGCTCGAGACCTTGAATGACGTTCTGCGCATCTATGACACTGCCGGCAATCCGCTGACAGGGCCGATCGACCTCAACAGTTTTTATGGATACGCCGTGGCAATTGACAGGACGAAGAATCCTCAGCAATTCGGCCCCTCGATCACCGATCCAAGCTGCTTGTTCGACGCTCAGACCCAGCGCTGGTTTCATGTAGTGCTCACCCTCGATCGTGCGAACGTATTTACCCAAGGTCTGTCGGGCGCGAATCACCTGGATATCGCGGTGAGTGCGACCTCGAGCCCGCTGGGCGCCTGGAACATTTACCGACTGCCAGTGCAAGATGATGGGACGCAGGGCACTCCGGACCACCACTGCACGCTGGGCAACAAACCCGACCACGGGCCTTGCCTTGGCGACTATCCGCACCTCGGCGCCGATGCCAACGGCTTTTATCTGAGCACCAACGAGTTCAATCTGGTTTCACCAGGATTCCACGGTGCGCAGATTTATGCACTGTCAAAAGCCCAGCTGGCCGCGGGCGCAGCTTCGGTGGGGGTAACGCAATTCGACACTGCGGACCCGAGCCTGGGCGTTCAGTTGGACGGAGCCCCCGGCTTTACAGTTTGGCCAGCAGTATCCAGCGGAAACCAGTTTGAGGGCAGCCAGGGCGGGACGGAGTTTTTCCTGAGTTCCGAGGCCATATTTCAGGACACGGGTGTGGATAGCCGGTTGCGGCTGTGGAGCCTGAGCAATACCAAGTCGCTCGACGGCACTCCGGGACTTAGCTTGAGCACGAGAGTAGTAAATACGATCCCGTATGCGGTGCCGCCGCGTTCGACGCAGAAAGTGGGCGACGTCCCGCTAGCGCAATGCTTGTCCGATTCCGCGTTACAAGTTTCACCGACGCTCTTTGGATGTTGGCGGCTGGTAGTAGGAGGAGCGGGGCCATTCCCCAATACTGAGAAAAAGCTTGACAGCAACGATTCGCGGATGCAGCAAGTCGTACTCGCGAATGGCAAGCTTTGGGCTGCACTGGATACGGGTCTGTCGATCACTGGCGATCCAACGCCCAGAGCTGGGGTCGCCTTCTTCGTGATCAATCCGCATTCGGGGAATGTCGCTCAACAGGGCTATGCGGGCTTGCCGGGGAACAACCTGACGTATCCGGCGATCGCCGTAACCCAGAGCGGGAGAGGAGTGATGGGCTTCACTCTCGTTGGCGATGACTTCTATCCCAGCGCTGGCTATGCCGGCATCGACGCCAAGATCGGGGTCGGCGATATTCACGTTGCTGCGGTGGGCCAAGGACCGGATGATGGCTTCACTGGCTACAAGCCAACCAGCCAGTTCGGCACTCGGCCACGTTGGGGCGACTATGGCGCCGCCGCCAGCGATGGCAATTCCATCTGGATCGCCTCGGAATACATTAACCAGACCTGCACGTTCAGCACGTTCCTGGCGACCAACTTCAGGTGCGGGAACACTCGCACGCAGCTGGCGAACTGGGGTACCAGGATTTCGCAGATCGTTCCGTAGGAGCACGATTAGCTATTTCTTCAAAAGCCGTCCCTCGAGGGGCGGCTTCTTTATTGCAGAACGCAGAGTCGAGCTGCGCTCGACGGACAGCCGAGGCGGCTGTCCCCACATTTTGCTGTTGGCCGAGCGCTTCGAATTACGCCCAGTAGGTGCGGTCGAGGCTGCGGTATTGGATGGCTTCGGCGATGTGTTTGGGCTCGAGGTTGGGGGATTGTTCCAAGTCGGCGACGGTGCGGGCTACTTTCAGGATACGGTCATGGGCGCGGGCGCTCAGGCCTTGCTGGGTCATGGCGCGTTCGAGGAGGCGTTCGCAGTCGGCGGAGAGTTCGCAGAAGGTGCGGATGTGGCGCGACGACATTTGGGCGTTGCAGTAAAGCTTTTCGCGGGAGGTGGCGAAGCGTTGCAGTTGGGTCTGGCGGGCGCGGACTACGCGTTCGCGAATTTTGGCTGAGCTTTCCGGCTCGTGAGTGGAGCGCATTTCCTTGTAGTTCACGGCGGGCACGTCGATGTGGATGTCGATGCGGTCCATGAGCGGGCCGGAGATTTTGGAGACGTAACGCTGGATCATCGGAGTGGTGCACTGGCAGTCGCGAGTGCGGTCGTTGTGAAAGCCGCAGGGGCATGGGTTCATGGCCGCGGCTAGCATAAAGCGGGCGGGGAAAGTTAGTGACATCGAAGCGCGCGCGATGCTGACTGTGCCGTCTTCGAGCGGCTGACGAAGAACTTCGAGCACGTTGCGGGGGAATTCGGGGAGTTCGTCGAGAAAAAGCAGGCCGTTGTGGGCTAGCGAAACTTCGCCGGGGCGCGGGATGACGCCGCCGCCGATCAGTCCGGCGTCAGAGATGGTGTGATGCGGCGAGCGGTAAGGGCGCGTTCCGACCAGGCCGCTGCCCTGCTCGAGAACTCCCGCGACGCTGTGAATCTTTGTTGTTTCCAGCGCTTCTTCAAATGTGAAAGGCGGCAGGATGGTGGGCATGCGCTTGGCGAGCATTGTCTTGCCTGAGCCCGGCGGGCCGATCATGAGGATGTTGTGGCCTCCGGCGCAGGCGATTTCGATGGCGCGCTTGGCGGTTTGCTGGCCGCGGACGTCTTTGAAGTCGACGAAGAATTGCTGGGATTCGCGGAGGAGCGAGTCGCCGTCGGCCTTGATGGGGACGATGCCATTGCCCGAGTTGACGAAGTGAATCACATCGAGCAGGGAGCGCACGGGATACACATCGAGGCCGGAGACCATGGCGGCTTCTTTGGCGTTGGCTTCGGGGACGACCATGCGAGAAATTTTTTGTCCGCGGGCTTCGATGGCGATGGGGAGAGCACCGCGCACCCCGCGCACGCCACCGTCGAGCGAGAGTTCGCCGACGAAGAGGCAGTCCGGCATTTCCTTTTTGGTGAGACCGCCGTAGGCTCCGACGATACCGAGCGCCATGGGCAGGTCAAACCCGGAACCTTCTTTCTTGATGTCGGCGGGAGCGAGATTGATGGTGATGTGCGTGGGCGGGATATCGTAACCGCAGTTCTTGAGCGCGGCGCGAACGCGGTCACGGCTTTCGCGGACGGCAGCGTCGGGCAGGCCCACGGTGTGGAAGTGGTCCTGATCGCACTTGATGCCGGAGCAGTCGACTTCGACCTGAATGATGTTGGCGTCGATGCCGTAGACGGCGGCGCTAAGAGTTTTGTAGAGCATGTGGCAGTTCCCACCCTTCGACTTCGCTCAGGGCAGGTTTTCTCGCAAAGGATGCGAGAAATGGGGCACCCGGACACACGAGGTCCTGAGGGTGCCAGATACCTACCTTAGGCGTTGAGGCGCGGTGCTGGCTGTGACGGATGTCACGAGCTCCTGTGGAAAACAGCGGAGCCTCAGCAGTAAAGCCGGCACCGTTTGTCGCAGTCTATTTGACGCGGCTAAACCTGCATTAAGTTTCGGTTTTCAGGAATCAAGATGTCTAACCCTGCGGTGACTGGGGTGCGCGTATAGAATGTACGGTGGCTGTCCCAGAATCGGTAGTTCCCTCATGAATTCGGATCCCCCTAACGCGTCGGGCACACCCCGCTCTCCTGACCATCTGGAACGGGAAGAATCGCAATTGTGGCGCTGGGCTCTAGGTTTCATGGTCGTGCTGGCCGTGGCGCTGGCGGGGCTGTTGTGGGAGCGGCTGGAAAACATTCCGTTTCAACTTCGCGCCATTCCCATCGGCATTCTGGTTTTGTCGATCCTGTTTGCGGTGTATGCCTACGGGCGGCGGCGCGAAGTCAGCGAACTCAAAGGGCTGCTACACGGGCTGCAGGATCGCGTTGGGGTCGCGCCATCGGAAGAGCAACTCGACCAGTTGAGCCAGGTGATCCTGCGCTCGCAGCGCAACTTCAAGGAGTTGATCGATTCGTTCGATGATCCGGCGTGTGCTGCCTCGCTGGATGGCACGCTGCGGACGGTTAACAAGCGGATCACCGAGATCACCGGCGTGACTTATTCCGAATTGATCGGGCACAAGATCTACGACTTCATCGATGAGCCTACGCAAGGGGAATTGGAGCGCAACCTGGGACGTTTTCTGGAAAAAAGACGATGGTCGGGAACGGTGCAGGTTCGGTTCAAGAACAGTTCGAGGCCCCGCTATTTTGAGTGCGTACTGAACGGAATTGTGAAAGGCGATGAGGTGGTGGGCGCGAGCATGCTTGGGCGCGACGTAACCGAGCAGCGTGAGAAGGAAATGCGCTTCACCGACTTGTTCGAGACTCTGCAGGAGGGAGTTTACTTCAGCACTCCCGACGGGCGTTTGCTGGACGCTAATCCCGCGCTGGTAAACATGCTGGGATATGTTGAAAAAGGAGAACTCCTGGCCGCGGAGGTTGAAGCATTGAATTTCGATGCCGGTCAACCGGTGCTGGGGCGGGCGGTGGACGACCGTGGGGGCGTGCGTACGCGGGAGATCAAACTGCGGCGCAAGGATGGATCGGCTGCGATCTTTCTGGATTCGTCGCGGGCGGTGTGGGACACGTCGGGGAACATTATCCGTTACCAGGGAACGCTGGTGGACATCACCGAGAAGCGGAAGATGGAGCGGCAACTGGAACAGCAGGACGAGTTCCGCAGCCGGCTGCTGGAGAGTTTCCCCGACCTGATTCTGGTGGCGGACCTGGAGGAGCGCTATACGTTTGTCAGTTCGCGGGCGCGCGAGCTTCTGGGCTACGAGCCGCACGAGATGCTGGGGAAAAAAATCTCGGAAATAGAAGATCATTCGCCGGAAATGGCTTCGCTATACCACACAGTGGTTTCCGGGAAGCAGGCCTTCGCGTCGGCGGAGTATGCCGCACGACACCGGGATGGAAGCTGGCGGACGATCCGCGCGGCCGGCAGCCAGTTGGTGGATGCGGAGGGGAAGATCAGTGGAGTAATTTTCTCGGTACGGGATATTACGGTGGAACGAAAGCTGGAACAGCAGATCGTGCAAAGCGAGCGTTTAGCAGCGATGGGCGCGATGATTGGCGGGGTCGCCCACGAACTGAACAACCCGCTGACCAGCATTATGGGCGTAAGCGAACTGCTGCAAGATACTGAGACCAACGAAACCTCGCGTAAACAGCTGGCCATGTTGCAGCAACAGGCGCGACGCGCGGCCGAGATTGTGCAGAACCTGACTTATTTTTCGCGGCCACCGGCGGCGGGCAAGAGCAAGATCAATCTGGCCGAGGTGGTAGAGCGAACCTTAAACCTGCATGCGTATTCGCTGCGCAAGAACAACATTACGGTGGACTTTCTGAAAGAGACTGGCGTGCCCTACGCGTTGGGCGATCCTCATCAGTTGATGCAGGTCTTTCTGAATCTGATTTTGAATGCGGAGCACGCGATTCGCGAGGTGCGGGATAAAGGGACTCTCAGGATTCGGTTAGGTAGTGGAGAGGGTTCAGTGTGGGTCAGTTTTCACGACGATGGGCCGGGAATTCCGAAGGAAATCTTACCGAGCATCTTTGATCCGTTTTATACGACGAAGCGGCCGGGGCGCGGCACGGGGCTAGGACTGAGCATCTGCAAGTCGGTGTTGAAGGAGCACAATGGCACAGTGGAGGCGGCCAATGCTGCCGACGGTGGGGCGGTGTTTACGGTGACGCTGCCGATGTCGCCGGGGGCGTGAGGCGGAAATTTTTCCGCCGCGTGGGTTCTGAACATGCGGCGCTCGGCTTCGCCTTCGCTTGGACAGCCGAGGCGGCTGTCGCTACGCGAGTGTTTAGCGCTCGACAGCCATGGCTACCGCGTTGCCTCCGCCTAAGCACAGGGCGGCGATGCCGCGTTTCACGTCGCGGCGGATCATTTCGTAGATCAGCGTCACCAGGACGCGCGCGCCGCTGGCGCCGATGGGATGGCCGATGGCGACCGCGCCGCCGTTTACGTTGACCTTGTCGGGATTCAAGCCCAGCTCACGCATGACTCCCAGCGCCTGCACCGAGAAGGCTTCATTCAGTTCGTAGAGATCGACGTCTTCGTTTTTCCAGCCCGTCTTCTGCCAGATGGTGCGCACCGCATCCACCGGCGCCATCATCACCCACTTGGGTTCGACTCCGCTGGTGGCCTGGGCTACGATGCGGACCATGGGCTTGGCGCCGAGTTCGCCGGCGCGTTCCGCACTGGTGACGACCAGGGCAGCGGCGCCGTCGTTGACGCCGGGCGCGTTGCCGGCGGTGACGGTACCGTCTTTCTTGAAGGCGGGCTTCAGGGATCGCAGCACTTCGATGGTCGTGTCTTCACGCGGGCCCTCGTCTTTATCGAAAATCGTGGGAGGGGCGCCCTTCTTCTTCGCAGGAATCTCGACTGGAACAACCTGCGCCTTGAAACGGCATTCTTTGATAGCCGACAGCGCTTTGCGATGCGAGTTCACAGCGAACTGGTCCTGCTCTTCCCGGGTGATGCCGTATTTCTCGGCGACGTTCTCTCCGGTGATACCCATGTGGTAGTCGTTGTAAATGTCCCAGAGGCCGTCGTGAACCATGGAGTCGACGATCTGCGCGTTGCCCAAGCGGTAACCCTTGCGCGCTTGCGGCAGCAGGTAGGGAGCGTTGGTCATGGACTCCATTCCGCCGGCGACGACGATGGAACTGTTTCCGGTCTGCACGGCTTGTGCGGCGAGCGCGACAGATTTCAGTCCGGAGCCGCAGACCTTGTTGATTGTCATGGCACCTGTCGCGGGAGAGAGCCCACCGAAGATGGCCGCCTGTCGCGCGGGATTCTGGCCGAGTCCAGCGGAGACGACGTTGCCCATGATGCACTCGTCGACTGCGGCGGGGTCGATGCCGGCGCGCTTGACGGCCTCGCGGACGACGATGGCGCCGAGTTGCGGAGCGCTGAAATCGGAGAGGCTGCCTTGAAATTTTCCTACCGGAGTGCGGCAGCCGGAGATGATGACTGCGTCGTCAAAAGAGGCCATGAATCAAGCTCCCGCGAAGATTTCGCTTTCTTCATTATAGATGTGGCGGCGGCAGAATGTATCGCAACAGTGGGAGTGCGAGAGTTGGCGTTGCAGCGTGAAAAGGGTGGGGCAAATTCAACGCCAGTGATGTTGATGGCGAGCCAGAATGTGTTCGCGGAAGAAAGATCGAGGGCGCTTCGATGTGATACGCGAAAAACTTCTTGACTTTTGCCATCGAAAACTCGCTGGTCGTGACTTTGGTGGCACGACTTGCGAAGTTTGATCATCATTTTTTTCTTGACTTCATTTTTCATTAACTCTATACATCAACTAGTTGCAGTAGAAGACCACTGCGACATTTTCCATGAAGAATGGAAGGGAGAATAGGAACAATGGCAACCAAGAAAAAGGCAAAGAAGAAAAAGAAGCACTAAGAAAGCTTAGTACGAAGTCAAAAGGGGACGCTCAAGAGCGTCCCCTAAGTTTTTTGTGACTGGCATGCGGCGGGCATCAGCTTAGTTCGGCTGTCTGACAGCAGTTTCCACTCGATGCGGGATCCGCTTCTCCTTCTCTGGGCATAGACTCCGATACGCGCAGAAGTTGCAATGCATGCCGGGCTTCGCTTTGAAGATGCCATCGGCGATGCCTTGGGCGGCATCCTCTACGCGACTGCGAGCACCAAGCAGTTGGGCTTCGCTGCGAGTAGTGATGACCGGGACGTTCTCTTCGAGGTTGTAAAAAATCAGAGCGCCCACGGTGTACCCCCACTTTTCTTTGGCGGCGATGGCGTAGAGGGACAACTGCAGGCTCTCATCGGCGTCTTCCTGATCGCGGGCCTTGCCGGTCTTGTAGTCGATGATGGCGACGGTGCCGTCAGGTCGGCGGTCGATGCGATCGATGCGGCCAACGACTGAGGTCGGACCCACACGAATCTCAAAAGATTGTTCGGTGTGCAGAACCTGCGGAGATGGGAGCGTTCGAGCGGAGGCGAGGAATTCGCGCAACTGAACGATGCCCTGCTCCTCGTAGAGTTCGTGCTGGTAGGCTTCCTGAATTTTGGCGTCGGCAAGGTCGAGGCGGAAGAGGTCGATGAGTTCGTCGTCGGTCTTGGCGCGGCCGAGGTTCACCGAGTCGAAATACGTTTTGAGTACGCGGTGGATGGCAGCGCCGTATTGCATGGCCGCGGCGGGCTTGGCCGACAGGCGCCAGTCGCGGTCGAGTTTGAATTGCAATCCGCAACGCTCGTAGGTGTCAACGGCGGACGCGCTCAGCCTTGTGTGCAAACCCTCAAGCACCGGCAGTTCGAACCACAGATTCGTTTGCGACTCAGCCGGATATGCCAGCGAGGTCTCGGCGAAGATGTCGAGACTCTTCTGCGAGCCGCGCGCCGGAATCACGGTTAGCCAAGGCGCCAGGGTTTTGTTCTCGATCAATTCGCGCATATAGCCGGCTGGAGTCTTGTTGATTTTGCCGGTGCCCTCACGCGCATAGATTTGCAGCGAGTCGCGGGCGCGGGTCATGGCTACGTAGAAGAGGCGGCGCTCTTCCTGATCGTGAAGAGTCTTGTCGTCGGCCTCGGTGATGGAATCGGCATCGCGCAATTCACGGGGAAAGGCGACCAGGGTTTCGCGGTAGGAACAGGGGAACGAGTTGGAATTGGCGCGGAGAATGGAGACGTGGGGGAACTCCAGGCCCTTGGCGCCGTGCACTGTCATGAGGCGAACGGCATTCTCGCTGTCGGGGGCTTCCAGGGGAATCACGCCGCCGGCTTCGCGAAAATAGACGAGGTAGTCGACGAGTTCCGCCAATTCGGTCGTCTTGTTGATTTTCTTCTTTCCCCACTCTTCTACGAAATGCAGAGCGGCCTGGAGAATGGGCGAGGAAGCATCGAGCGCAAACTGGCGGACGATGATATCGAGCGCGGCGCGGGCCTTCGCTTCGCGGCGGCGAATTTCTTCGCGGGCGTGCTGAACGGCTGCGAGAACGTCGGCGCCGCCGTCGACTCGATCGAGCGCGGAGGAAAGAGGCACGACGTGGGCTTCACGGTTGTCCCGGGCAATCGCGCGCATTACCTGGCGAAGCTGTTCGGGATTCACGTGAAAGCATGGCAGAGCGGCAACGCGAAACAGGCTGACGTCGTCGCCGGCAGTGACCACGGCGTTGAGGCAGGCGAAGAGGTCGCGAGCTTCGGGAGTGTCGGAGATGTCCATGCTCTCGATGACGAATGGAATGTCGGCTTCGGCCAATTCGTGGACGACTTCGTCGCGGTGGAAGTGAGAGCGGTAGAGGATTCCGAAGTCGGACCATTTGCACTTCGATTTTTTCTGGGCGGCGCGGATGGATCCGACCAGATCGGGACCCTCTGCGTCTCTGCTGGTGAGGACGACCACCTCCACAGGACGGATGGGAAGGGGCGCGCTGGCTTTTGCGGCTTCTTCGTCTCGGGCTGACTGGAGCGGAGTTCGGCGGTAGTCGGCGGCGGAGTTCGGACGCGTCGCGAATACCGGCGGATTCTTGTCGATGAGAGCGAAGGCGCTGCGGAGGATCGGGGTGGTGGAGCGGCGATTCTTCTCGAGAACGACTCGTTTGGCGTGGGGAAAGTTGCGGTTGAAAAGTTCGAAGGCCGCGCTGGAGGCGCCGCGAAAACGATAGATAGCCTGGTCGGGATCTCCGACGGCGAAGATGTTGCCCTCGACTCCCGTGAGGCGGGCGAGAATCTGAATCTGGGCGAAGTTGGCATCCTGAAATTCGTCGGCAAGAATGAAGCGGGCGCGGGCCCGCGCCTCGGCCAGAACATTTTCGTCGCTGTGTAGCAAGGCGTGGGCGCGGGTGATCATGTGGCTGAAGGTGCCGAGATCTTCTTCGGCGAGCCAGCGCTCCATGGTGGTGAACACGCGGGCAATCTCGCGGCAGCGGCCGAGGACCTCGGCATCATCGAGAACATTTTTGGATTTCGCAACGCGCGGGATGGGGACTTCCTTGCGCTCGAGGCGTTCAACGTATCGCTCGTATTTTTCGGGCGTGATCAGTTCGTCATGGCAGCGGCTGACGAAGTCCAGCAGGTCGTTGAGGAACTGGGCGACATTGGCGGCGCGGATGTAATGTTCGAGACGCAGGTCTCGAATGCGGCGGCGCAAATAGATCCAGAGATCTTTGTCGTCGAGAACGCCGAAATCTTTGTGCACACGTTTCAGCAGGTCGAGGCAGTAGTCGTGGAAGGTGGCTGCATTCACTTCTTTGCCACCAAGCAGCTTGCGCGTGCGGTCGCGCATTTCGGTGGCCGCGTTTCTGGTATAGGTGAGGGCTAAGATTTCGTGCGGGTAGGCGTGGCCTTCGCGTACCAGGCGCTCGATGCGGTGAGTGAGGACCGAGGTCTTGCCGGTGCCGGCACCCGCAACCACGAGCATGGGCCCGTGGACGTGTTCGATGGCTTCGCGCTGGCGATCGTCGGGAGTAAATGGAGCGGGGCGAAGAGTAGACTTCGAAGACGGCATTGCGAGCAGGATATCACCTGCGAAGCCCCCAGCCGCGACGGCGCGTGGTTTCGTTTGAACCTGACAGTTCACGCGCTAAGAAGATCGGAATACTTAAACCTTGCTAACAACACGGCGGGCGAGGACGCCCGACCGGACAGCCGCCGGGACGGCGGCGCTACGTTAGGCGAGCTCTGAAATTGTGATTGCGGTGGCAGCGATGGCGGCGGTTTCGGCGCGCAAGACCGTGGAACCTAACGAAGCGGAGATCCATCCGGATTTCTGAAATAAGCTTAACTCTTCCTCTGTCCAACCGCCTTCGGGGCCGATAGCTAGAAGAACTTCGCCTTGGGGGTGGGAAGCTAGAACTTCGCTGAGGAGAGTTTGCTGTTCGGACTCTGCCAGGACGATGCGCAGGCCAGCAGTCAAGCTAATGGCTTCTTGCAGCTTGATGGGATCAGCGATTTCCGGCGGAGTGGCACGGCGCGATTGCTCGGAGGCCTGGAGAGCGATGCGGCGCCAACGATCGGCGCGCTTTGCCGAGGCTGCGGCGAGGTGCGCGTCGGTGCGGCGGGCGATAACGGGAATGATTCGGGAGGCACCCAGCTCGGTGCATTTTTCGATCGCCCATTCCATGCGATCGAATTTGAAGATGGCGAGCAGGAGGGTTAGGGCGAGGGTGGGCTTCGCAGGAATTTCCTCGTGCAACTCGAATTCGACGCGGTCGGGTTGGATGGTTACGATGCGTCCGCGGCGTACGATCTCGCCGGTGACTATGTCGAATTCCTGGGCCTACGCGCGCGCGGAGGACGCGGATCAGATGATCGGCGTGGGTGCTAGTGAGGGCGGCGTGGTTGTCGGAGAATTCATCGGCGATCCATCGGCGGCGGGTCATGGATACGTTATCGGCGAGGAGTGGGAGTTGTTCTTACGCCCCTCCGGGGCTGGTTATTCGTTTCTTGCAGTAACCCACGGCTTGCGCCTTGGGCTGCATTCTTGCGCCGCTTCGCGGCTGAGACCGCGCGTCACGGTTGAAATGACGGCGCTCGCCTGAACGGGAGCGCTCACTGCTTACTCGGGCATTAAGGAATCTGCGACTCATTCAGGCGACCGACTAGCCGAACATGTCTTTCATCTTTCCTAGGAGCGAGCGAAGCATGGGCTGATTGTCGACTTTGGAAAGGGCGTCGAGCTCTTGCAGCAACTCTTTCTGTCGCTTGTTCGGCTTGGTCGGGATTTGGACACGGACCTCAACATACAAGTCGCCCTTGCCGTGTCCATTCACTACCGGCACGCCCTTGTTGCGGATGCGGAAAGTTGAGCTGGGCTGCGTGCCTTCGGGAACCTTCAGCGTGTGCTCGCCGTCCATGGTGGGCACGCGAATCTCCGCGCCCATGGCGGCTTGCGCGATAGAAATAGGGACGACGCAGTGCAGGTCGTTGCCTTCACGCGCGAAGAAAGGATGCTCTTTCACGTGCAGGACTACATACAGATCGCCGGCAGGACCTCCGAAAGCGCCAACTTCGCCTGCGCCGGAAAAGCGAATGCGAGTTCCATCTTCGACGCCGGCGGGAACCTTGGCGTCGACGGTGCGCTGCCGAAGAATGCGACCTTCGCCTTTGCACTTGGGACAGGGATCGGTGATGACGCTGCCGGTGCCTTGGCACGTGGGACAGGTGCGAGCAATGCTGAAGAATCCTTGCTGGTAGCGAACCTGGCCGCGGCCGCCGCACGATCGGCAAGTGGTTGGACTCTTGCCCGGGGCTGAACCGGAACCGCGACAGTCTTCGCAGGCCTCGTGGCGGCGGACCGTGACTTGGGCCTGCGTGCCGAAGAAAGCTTGCTCGAACTCCAGTGTTAAATCTTCACGGAGATCGGCGCCGCGCTGCACGCGGTTGCGACGGCGTCCACCGCCTCCTCCGCCGAACATGTCGCCGAAGCCGAAAAATTCGCCGAAAATGTCACTGAAATCCTGGAAGACCGTAGGATCGAAGCCGCCGCCCTGGGCGCCTCCGCCGAGGCCGGCGTGGCCGTAGCGATCGTATGCGGCACGCTTGTCGGAGTCGGCGAGCACGGCGTAGGCTTCGCTGACTTCTTTGAATCTTTCTTCCGCGTCCGGATTATTGGGATTGCGGTCAGGATGATACTGCAGCGCCAGCTTGCGATATGCGCTCTTGAGCTCGACCTCGGTCACCGTGCGGCTAACGCCCAATACTTCGTAGTAATCTCGTTTTGCGTTGGTGGTCAGAGTAAACCTTTCTCAAACTTGTGGGCACATCTGTGCCTCGTGGTTGCGTTTCGCACCCGCTAGCCTCAGGGATTTTTCGCGACCTTGACCATTGCGGGGCGCAGCAGGCGGTCTTTCATTTTGTAGCCGCGCTGCAATTCGTCGAGCACTACATGGTCGGGCGCGTCGGAGGTTTCCACCATTTCGATCGCCTCATGAACGCGTGGATCGAAGGGCTCGCCTTTGGCGGGAATTGCGCGCACACCGAGTTTCTGCAGCGCATCCTGCAGTTGCTTGTAGATGAGCTCGACGCCGCTACGGAAGTCTCCGGGCTCCGATTTCACTTGCAGAGCACGCTCGAAGCTGTCGAGGACCGGGAGCAGCGACTTAATCGCGTCGGCGGCGGCGTAGTCGCGGAACTCCTGTTGTTCCTTGGTGGCGCGGCGGCGTGCGTTTTCGAATTCTGCTTGCGCCCGGGCCAGGCGATCGAGCAGAGAATCGCGTTCACTCTTAAGCTTTTGCAGCTCTGAAGGCTCGGCTTGGGCGGTTCCGCTGGCGGAGGATCCCGCCTGGTTTTCGTCGCCGTCCCCGGAAGGGAGTTCGTGTTCCAGATCGAGTCCTGCGATTTCCGTTTCTGATTTTCCGTTTGCTTTCTTCATAACTGCGTGTTCCTTAGTCTGATTCATTCAGTATTTTGTCGAATAACCGCGCGATATATGAGACGGCAGTGATGGTGTGCTGATAATCCATGCGGGTGGGCCCGATCACGGCCAGCGAACCCATAACTTCATTGCCGGAATGCGCGGGGGCGCCGATGAGGACGAAATTCTGCATGGACGGCAGGGCCTGGTCAAGCCCGATGACGACGCGGACCGCCTCCTGCTTCACGTCGAGATAGGCGCCCAGAAGCTGGACAACTTTTTCTTTCTCCTCCAGCGTCTTGAGCATCTCCTGCAAACGTTGCCGATCGTGGTCTCCGGTGATCAGATTCGAAGCGCCTTCGACGAAGACGACCTGCGAGCCCTTCTCCGCGGCGAGCGCGCCTTGCTTGTAAAGCTGCTCGATCGAATTCATCAGGCGGTCGTATTCACTGCGTTCCTGTTCCAGGCGGCGGGCGAGTTCGGAGCGCACGGATTCCATGGTCCAGCCGCGGAAATTTTCGTTGATGTAGCGCGAGGCCAGGTCCAGGTCCGACTGCGACAAATCGAGGCGGAGTACCCGATCGCGCACCAGTCCAGACCGCGTGACGAGCACGGCCAATACTTTCTGGTCGCCGAGGCGCGAGAAGTAAACGTGCTCCAGCGCGTTCTTGGGGCCGCTGGTGGCTACGGTCACGCCGACGTTGCGCGAAATCAGCGAGAGCACGTGCGAGGTGCGCTCCATGAACTCCTGCACATCGGTGATGCCAGCGAGCGAATCGGAGATCATGGTTTGTTCCTGGGGCGCGAGCCGGGCCGTGCCGGAAATCTGTTCGACGTAGTATCGATAGGCCTCGGTTGTCGGGACGCGGCCGGCAGAGGCGTGGGGCTGCTCGAGGAAGCCGGCGTCGGAGAGGTCGGCCATGACGTTGCGGATGGACGCGGGGCTCAGGCCTTCGCGGTTGGAGCGCGCCAGCGTGCGCGAACCGACCGGCTCACCGGTCGAGATGAAAGTCTCGACGATGGCGGTCAGTATTTCGCGTTCGCGATTCCCGATATTGGGGTCAGCGGGCATACAAAACTGTATCAGTTGTCTCGGTCCGAACGAGCGGCGGCCGGGAGGAGAAACTGCTTCCGATCCATTTTACCTAACTATTTTAGATGCAGGAGGTTGGGTTTTGGATCAAATTGCGGTGATCAGGATGGTGCGGGGTCGGACATCAGTGCGTGACGCGAAAGGCTTTTGACCGCAGAGGTCGCCGAGGAATTCCGCTGAGTACGCGAAGAAGGCTTCTTTCTCAGTAGTCTCGGTGGTCCAAGGCCTTGTGCAGCTATCATGGAACGCAATTGATGAGAACGAAACTTCACGTTGCGGTCATCGGTGCTGGGGCCTTCGGCGGGTGGACAGCGCTACATCTCCTGGAATGCGGAGCGCGGGTTACGCTGCTCGACGCCTGGGGGCCGGGGAATTCGCGGGCGTCTTCGGGTGGAGAGACGCGGGTGATGCGCGGGACGTATGGGCCCGATCAACCTTATACGGAAATGGCGGCGCGCGCGCTCATGCTTTGGGTGAAGTACGAGCGGAGGTGGAAGCGGCAATTTCTGCATCGCACGGGCGTGCTGTGGATGGCGTCGGGGCGCGACGATGCGTTCGAGCGTGGATCGGCGGAGATGCTGCGCGCGGCGAAGATCAAGTTTCAGGAAATGTCGGCGGCGCAACTGCGGAAGCGCTGGCCGCAGATCAATTTTGAAGGAATTCAGTGGGGAATTTTCGAACCCGAGTGCGGATATCTCGATGCACGGGCGAGTTGCCAGGCGGTGGTCGAAGCTTTCGTGGCGGCAGGAGGTAAGCACCGGCAAGTGGCTGTGCTCGGCGAAGGGCTGGAGAGCGGGACGCTGCGCGGGCTTTCGCTTTCAGACGGCTCTCGGCTTAAGGCTGACTTTTATGTGTTCGCCTGCGGGCCTTGGCTCAGTAAACTTTTTCCTCAGACGATCGGCGATTTGGTGCAGCCCACCAAGCAGGATGTTTTCTTCTTTGGCACTCCGGCGGGCGATGATCGTTTCAGCGACGCGCATTTGCCGGTTTGGGCGGATCATCGCGGGCGATTTCGCTACGGAATTCCGGGGAGCGACAGGCGCGGGTTCAAGATTGCGGACGATACGCGCGGGGCGGTGTTCGATCCTACGAATGGCGAGCGTGTGGTGAGTCGGGAAACTCTACGAGATATTCGCGAATATGTGGGCTTTCGCTTCCCTGCCCTGAAGGATGCGCCGCTGGTAGAGACTCGCGTTTGTCAGTACGAACAGACTCCGGACAGCCACTTCATTATTGATCGGCATCCAGCGATGGAGAACGTGTGGATTGTGGGCGGGGGATCGGGACACGGATTTAAGCACGGGCCGGCTGTTGGGGAGATGGTGGCGGAGTTGATTCTGAACGACCGCGCCCCCGAGGCGTTCTTCCGTTTGGCGCGGTTCAAAAAGGCTTAACCACAGAGGACACAGAGTTCCACAGAGGAATTACTCTGTGAGACCCTGTGCCCTTTGTGGTTGAGATTTACTGGATCTGGATCACGCTGGCTGGGGCGTTGGCTTTGATCTCGGCGGTGCGCGCTGTGACTCGCTGGGCGAATTCGTAGATTGATTTCGCGTGCGGAGAGTTTTCGCCCTCCAGCACTACCGGTGTGCCGCCGTCGCCCGACTTGCGGACTTCCGGGTCGAGGGCGATATTGCCCAGGAACGAGACTCCGAATTGTGTCGCCATTTTTTCGGCGCCGCCGCGGGAGAAGATGTCGACTTCGTGCTGGCAGTGCGGGCAGGTGAAATAGCTCATGTTTTCGACCACACCGACGACGTCTACCTTCATCTGACGGAACATTTCGATGGCCTTGCGCGCGTCTTGCAGAGAAACGTCGGAAGGAGTCGAGACTACCACCGCGCCCGTGAGTGGCACGGTTTGCACCAGCGAGAGCGCAATGTCTCCCGTGCCTGGCGGCAGGTCGACGATCAGGTAGTCGAGCTTTCCCCACTCCACCAGGCCCAGAAATTGGCGGACGATCTGGTGCAGCATGGGGCCGCGCCAGATGATGGGCTTGTCGCCGGGATTGAGGAATCCGACTGAAATTACTTTTAGGCCGAATGCCTGGATCGGCTCAATGCGGTTCTCGCCGATCATGCGCGGCTGAGTATTGACGCCCAGCATGAGCGGGACGTTGGGGCCGTAGACATCGGCATCGAGCAGGCCGACTTTGTGTCCCATCTTGACGAGAGCGACGGCCAGGTTCACCGACAGCGTGGTTTTGCCGACGCCGCCCTTTCCCGAACCGACGGCGATGATGGCGTCCACGCCCGGCAGCGGCTGCGGGCCCTGCGGAGCTTGTCCCTGATGCGGCAAGTGTGCGTTCAAAAGATTAGACTCCAAGAATGACAGAGAATTAGGAAAAGCCTTCTTCGATTATACAGCCCGGTAGGGCGCGGAGGTACGGATAGAAGACCTCTACCACGAAGGGCACGAAGGTTCACGAAGGAAATCCTTATGGACGAATCCCTTCGTAGACTTCGTGTCCTTCGTCGTCGTTCGTTTTCTCTGGCAGGGACTTCAGTAGCCTTCGCCTTCCAAACGCACTTTGCCTTTAAACATGCGAAACAAGAGAGTGAAGTAGGCGAGGGCTAGGAGAGCGCCTAGGATCCACCAGGTGAGGCCTACTGTCAGGCCGTGTTGGCCGGCGGCGCTGTTGTAGATGGTCAGGTTGCGGGCGGGATCGGTGCTCGCCGGAAGCACTACGGGATAGAGGGCGAACGCCGCGCCTACCAGCATGCCTACGATGTAGAGCGCGGAGGCGACGAAGGCGAGCTTTTCTTTTTTGGGGTCTGGCACCGCGTCCTTGGGCTGGCGCATGGCGTAGATCATGACGGCCAAGCTGCTGAAGACAATCACCGGAATTGCGTATCCGATGACATGCTGTCTGTAGTTGTCGAGCACGCCGGGGCGGACGTAGATCGTGGCCGCCAATCCGACGATGGTCAGAATCAATTGCAGGGGCCATGCCCATTGGGCTGTCATGCGGGCGCGACGGTTCACGTCGCCTTCCGTTTTTACGGCAATGTACAAGGAACCGTGCGCGGTGAGCGTGACCAGCGCGATCACGCCCGTGAGAACGGTGTACCAGTCGAGGATGCCGTTAACCTGGCCGACGCGGAAGTTCGTCCATAGAGGCTCGAAGAAATATTGATCGGCAGCCAGAGGGACGCCGCGGACAACGTTTCCGAGGGCGGCGCCGAAGAAGATGCAGAGCAGGGCGCTAGCGACGCAGAAGACAACATCGAAGAATCCGCGCCAGACCGGGTTCGTCATGTGCGACCGCAGCTCGATGCCGATGCCGCGGAGCATTAGGAGCCAGAGGACCATCATGAGCGGCAGGTAGAAGCCGCTGAAGCTGGAGGCATAGAGCAGGGGGAAGGCGAAATAGAGAGTGCCTCCGGCGGCGAGCAGCCAGACTTCGTTGCCGTCCCAGACGGGGCCGATGGCGCGCATGATCGTGCGGCGCTCTTCGGGGGTGCGGGCGGCGGCGAGGTAGATGACGCCGGCGCCGAGGTCGAAGCCATCAAGCACTACGTAGGCTGCCACCATTACTGCGACGATCATGAACCAGAGTGTTGGCATGTTAGTCCTCGGTTGTCCTCAGGGGCTAAAGCCCCGGAGGCTTTTTGCCTCTAACGGCACGGCTGAAGCCGTGCCCTTTCAAAACCATGTGGCGGCGGGACGCCGCCACTACAGCCGCCGGGACGGCGGCGCTACTTAGTGCGCTCCGGCTTCGACTGCTGGGCCTTGCTCGATTTCACGGCGGACCAGGAACAGAAACAAGATTCCCAGCACTGTGTACATGCCCATGAATCCGAGCAGCGTAAACATGCCGTTGCCGGCTGAGACTGTCTTCGAGTAACCGTCGGCGGTGCGCATCAACGAATACACCAGCCACGGTTGTCGGCCGATCTCTGCGGTGATCCATCCCGCCGTGTTTGCGATATAGGGGAACGGCAGGGCTAGCAGCAGAATCCACAGCATCCAGTGACTGGAAAACAATCTGCCGCGCCGCAACAGAAGAGCCGCCACAAATGCGATCGCGATGAAAATCGTGCCCAGCCCGACCATGATGTGGTAGCTGAAGTAAAGCAGCGAGATGTTCGATGGCCACTGATCTTCCGGAAAGGCATTCAGGCCCTTTACTTCTGCCTTCCAAGCGCGGTAGGTCAGAAAACTGAGGGCGTTGGGAATTATGATGGGATTGTCGATCTTGCGCTCGTCGACGTTGGGCTGACCGATGAGCACGAGCGGCGCTCCGGGCTGGCTCTCAAACAAAGCTTCCATGGCGGCCAGCGTGACCGGCTGGTTTTGCGCGATTAGGACACCCTGTCCGTCGCCGGTGGGAAAGAGTTGCAGGACGCTGAAGATCAGGCCGGCCACGACTCCGACGCGTACGAAGATGCGGCCATGGGCTTCGAACTTTCCCCAGAGCAGGTAGAACGCCCCCACCGAGGCCATGACAAAGGCTCCTGTGATCACGGCTCCGCTCATGTTGTGGGCATATTGCCACCACGCCCAGGGATTCAGGACCAGAGCCCAGAAGCTGCTGAGTTGTACGGAACCGTCGGCGGCTTTCATGTAGCCAACTGGATGCTGCATCCAGGCATCGGTCGCGATGATGAAAAATCCGGAGAGCCACGAGCCGAGAAACACTGCGACCGCGGACCACCAGTGCGCGCGCGGGCTGAGTCGCTTTTCGCCGTATAAGAACAGGCCTAGGAATGCCGACTCCAGGAAGAAGGCGAACATGCCTTCCATGGCCAGGGTTTGGCCGATGACACCTCCGGCAAAACGGGAGAAGTGCGACCAGTTCGTGCCGAATTGAAATTCCATCGGGATGCCGGTGACCACCCCGAGGACGAAGTTGATGCCGAAAATCCTGGCCCAGAAACGCGCCGCCTGATGGTAGGTCTCATCGTTGCGGCGGAGACCGATGGTCTTGAGTATGACGATTAGCGGCGCCAGCCCCATAGTGAGTTGCGGGAACAAATAGTGGAATGTGACGGTGAACGCGAAGTGGAGGCGATGCACTAAGAGGGCACTATCCATGAAGAACCTCGATGCCCTACTACGCTAAATGGTTACAGGAAAGTCGTTATGTGACTACGATCACAATCCGCTGTGGGAATCAGCGAGCTCTGCGCCGACGTTCCAATTCCGAACGACGGATTTCTCGGCGCCTGCCCGCATCGTCGTAGCGGCGTTGCTGCTCTTCGGTCTCGGGAATCACAGGCGCGACTTTCAGGTGCTTGCCGGCGCCATCGATGGCCACAAACGTCAGATAGGCGGAGGCTACGTGCTGGGACGTGTCGGCAATGTAGTTTTCGACGAAGACTTTCACTCCCACTTCCATAGAGCTGTGGAAGACGCGATTGACTGAGGAACGGAGGATGACGAGATCTCCTACGCGCACAGGAACGAGGAAATCGATGTGATCGACCGAGGCGGTTACGACGTAGTTGCGGGAATGGCGGTGCGCGGCCATGGCGCCGGCGAGATCGATCCAGTGCATCAAGCGCCCGCCGAGCAGGGCGGCAAGAGGATTGGCGTCGTTGGGCAAAACGATTTCTGCCATCTCGGATTGCGAATCTCGAACCGGGCGGGGGGACAGTGCATCATCTTGCATGATTGTTTTCTCTTTACCGGTCATGGGCTGTTGTTGAGTTAGCGCTGCTCCTCATAGTTTCTTTTTCAGATACGAATCGAGAAAGCATTCGGCCATCTTCTGGATGCAGGGATTGCTGTGCGGCCGCTGCCAGGCCGCACGCGACAAATCAAATTCCAAGTCGCCATGCTCGACGGGGCAGTGATCGCGTTCGCAGACATAGCGAAGTAGGAGCACGGAAGCCGCGGCATCGCGTGGTTTGTTCCGCGCAGACGGGTCCGGGGTGGTAACGGCAAATCGCACCGCATCCCAAAGGCGATCCTGTGGCGCCCAGCCACAACTGCTGGCGTATCCCAGATTGCAGAATGCTTCGAGAATATCTTGCGCAGGAATTTTGCCTTCGTGCCCGGGAGCGCTGCAGTGGCCACTCCATCCCGATCCCAGAGGAAGACGTGCGGGATGCGGCCAGTTGCCGTTTTCCAGTTTTGCCACCGGCATGAAGTAGGGGCAAGTCATGAATTGTTGGGAGTGGCAATTGTAAAGGGTTGGAAGGGGGATGGCCAGTTTGGTCAGTTATAGTAATCTCGACAGCAGGAACCACTCGGGTCTGATCCGACATTTATGGACCGCATCGCTGCGCTGAATGAAATTTTGACGGAGAATCCTAAGGACGCGTTCGCGCGCTATGGGCTTGCCATGGAGTATTCGAAGCAGGGCGACTTCGACCGGGCGCTGGCCGAGTTCGCGCTCTTGCTGGAGGGCCATCCGGAGTATACGGCGGGATATTTCATGGCGGCGCAGACACTGGTGCGGGCGGAGAGAGTCGAAGACGCGAAGAGAATGTTGCAGGACGGCATCGCGTCTGCGCGGCGCACGGGAAACTTGCACGCGCAGTCCGAGATGGAAGCCATGCTCGGGGAACTGGGGTAGTCCGACGGCGCGGGTGTCCTACTTTGCCATGCGAGCCATTCCCCACTCCAGCATCGCCGGGAATAGTTGGTAGAGCTTGACGGGCAAGTGCATCCACCACGGGACAATTACTTCCCGTTTCCCTTTTAAATATCCACGCAGCGTGGCGCGAGCGACTCGGTCGGCGCTGATGCCGCGAATTGCGTCCGGACGCACCGTCTTTATTTGGTTTCCTCGGACGGCATTTTGGCTGAACGCCGTTCGTACGTAGCCGGGGCAGACGGTGAGCATGTGAATGCCGTCCTTTTTCAGTTCGACTCGGGCGGCATTGCCAATAGCATTCATGGCGAACTTGCTGGCGCTGTAGCACGCGTGGAACGGCAGAGGGATGTAGCCGGCGACGCTGGAGATGTTAATGATCGTGCCGCCGCCTTGCTGGCGCATGACCGGGATGACCGCCTGCATCGCTGAGAGTGTACCGAAGAAGTTGGTTTCGAACAGTTCATGGCTGGCGGGTAGTTCCACCTCTGCGACAGAATCCATCAAGCCGTGGCCGGCGTTGTTGATCCAGACGTCGACGCGCTTGAAGTGATGCAGGGTCAGGCCCAGAACTCGATCGATCTCCTCCGAGTGCCGGACGTCGCAGGAAAGGGCGATGGTTCGTTCGGAAAATCCGATGCGCTCGCGGGCGGCCTCTGCTCGTGAGGCGTCGCGAGAGAGCAGGACCACGCTCGCTCCTTCCTTGGCAAAGATTTTGGCGATTGCTTCGCCAATGCCCATCGAAGCGCCGGTAACCACCACCACTTTGCCGACGAGTTCCATGCTGGGGTTGTATTCGCTGCGCTGCTGCAAGTCAAGAAGCGATGGTCACGTCGCTCAAGTCGTGTCGTACAATCGGACAGCCCGCAGCGCGTTGCGCGCCTGATATTGGAGAGTTCTTGGCATTGCTTTCCTTGTTTCCGCTCGAGGTGGTCCTGCTACCCGGCACCCCTCTGCCGTTGCACATTTTTGAGCCACGATACAAGGAGATGATTGGAGAGTGCCGGGCCAACAATGCACCATTCGGCGTGGTGCGCGCGGTGGAAGAGGGCGTGGCGGAGATTGGGTGCACCGCCGAGATCGTTAGCGTAACGAAAGAGTATCCCGACGGGCGGCTCGACTTGGTTGCGGAGGGACGCAAGCGCTTCGAAGTACTGGAACTCAACCGAGAGCGTTCATTTTTGCGCGCGGACGTATTGATCGTTCCGGATGAGCAGGGCTCGGCGGCTCCGGAGGATCGGGCGCGAGCGATTCAGGCACACTTGGAGATTCTGTCACTCGCCGGGGCGGTGCAGGATTTGTCGGCCTCGGATCCGAGTCTGCTTTCTTTTTATCTCGCGGGCTCTCTGCCGCTCGATTTGGATTTCAAACAGAGATTGCTGGCGATGCGGTCGGAGAGCGAGCGCATTCAAGCGGTGGCAACGTATCTGGAGACCATTCTTCCTAATCTGCGGCGGGCGGCGAAGACGCGGCAGAAGGCTGGCGGGAACGGGCATGCGGGGTGAGGAAGTCGGTCTTGGCTCTTAGGTGATAGGTGTTCGGCTTGCCGACTGAACCTCAAAACGCTTCATCGGCGCGGCGCGTATAATCGGGGAAAGTTTGCTTTGTGGGGGGTTCCTTTCATGAGTAGTCTTCCGCGCACAGTGGGTGAACTGCGACGCAGCATTTTTTCCGAAGAGCGTTTGCGGACGCGGCACGTGAAGGACGAACTGCGCGAGAACCTGACGGCACGGCTGCGGACTACTGGCGACGCTCCGGTGTTCGCAGGGATTGTGGGGTATGACGACACGGTGGTGCCGCAGATCGTCAACGCGATTCTTTCGCGGCACAATTTCATTTTGCTCGGACTGCGCGGGCAAGCCAAAAGCCGCATCCTGCGGGCATTGACGACGCTGCTCGATCCCCATATGCCATATATCGCGGGATGCGAAGTTCACGATAATCCCTACACTCCAATTTGCCGGCGCTGCCGCGAGGAAGTTGCGCGGCTCGGGGAGGATACGCCGGTCGCTTACCTCTCGCCCGACGACCGTTATGTGGAGAAGCTGGCAACGCCCGACGTGACGATTGCGGATTTGATTGGAGACATTGATCCCATCAAGGCGGCGCGTGGAGGTCACGAGTTGTCGAGCGAGTTGACGGTTCATTACGGATTGCTTCCACGCGCCAATCGCGGGATCTTCGCCATCAATGAACTGCCCGACCTGGCGGGAAAGATTCAGGTGGGACTGTTCAACATCATGCAGGAAGGAGACGTGCAGATTAAGGGCTATCCCATCCGGCTGCCGCTGGATGTGGCGTTGGTGTTCAGCGCGAATCCGGAGGACTATACGGCGCGCGGCAAAATTATTACGCCGCTGAAGGATCGCATCGGGTCCGAGATTCGCACCCATTATCCGGCGACCGTGGAAGAAGGAATTGCGATCACGGCGCAGGAAGCTTGGACGCGGCGCAACGGGCATCCTCTGCATTTGCCGAACTACGTGCAGGAGGTGATCGAGCGCGTGGCGTTTGCGGCGCGCGAGGATAAGAAAATCGACAAGCGCTCGGGCGTGAGCCAGCGACTGCCCATCTCGGCGATGGAGAATGTGATCTCGAACGCGGAGCGGCGGGCGATTCGCAACGATGAGAAGGTGGTGGTACCGCGCATCAGCGATGTCTACGCGGCGCTGCCGGCGATTACCGGCAAGCTCGAACTGGAATACGAAGGCGAGATGAAAGGCGCGGATTTCGTGGGGCGCGAGTTGATCCGGGCCGCCATCGCGAAGACTTATGACGAGTATTACACCGGGGCCAACGTGCAGCAGATCGTGCAGTGGTTCGACCTGGGGGGAGAGATTCAGTTATCGGATTCGGTCGCGGCGGGGGAAGCGCTCGAGAAATTGAAGGGGATCCAGGGACTGGTCGACAAACTGGGACCGCTCGGCGTTTCACAGAAAGAAAGTGCCGAGCAGCAAGTGTCGGCGGCGGAGTTCATTCTTGAAGGGCTGCATGCGCATAAGCGCATCGGACGCAGCGAGGAACGCGTGTTCAAGGCCGGAGAGAAGAAGGTGGAACCGGCGCGGGAGAAGGCGTTCGAGCCGGATGAGAGGCCTTATCGGCAGAGGAGACAATTTAATTAGAAGAAGTGGTCAGTGGCCAGGGGCCGGTAAAAACAGCCCCTCTTTTACTGATCACTAAACACTGGCCACTGACCACTGTCTTATGAAACGCATTCGGTATTCCAAATACGTGCCGGACCCGGCTAGCGAAATGAGCATGGAAGATTTGCTCGGGGCCCTGTCGGACTACCTGCTGCAGAGCGGGTTTCAGGAATCGATGTGGTACGAGTTGCCCGAGGGCGAGCAGACGCTGGAGGATCTCAAGCGGGCCATCGAGCAGGCACTGCTGAATGGGGAGATGTTTGACGAGAACCTGCGAGAACAGATCGAGCAGATGCAAATGGATGGGCAACTCGATGAATTGATCGAGAAACTTATCGAGCGGATGCAGCAGGAAGATTACATCTCAATCGATGAACCGCATGATCCGGCGCGGCAATCCAGCGTGGGTGGACAGACTGGGCAAGCGCAACAGGCCAAGTTTGAGATTACCGATAAGAGTCTGGACTTTTTGGGCTTCAAGGCACTGCGCAACCTGCTAGGGTCGCTGGGCAAATCGAGCTTTGGACGGCATGACACACGCGACCTGGCGACCGGCATCGAAACCAGCGGGTCGGCGAAGACTTACGAGTTTGGCGACACTTTAAATCTCGACATCACGGCTACATTGTCGAGTGCGATTCAGCGTGAGGGGCTCACGCTGCCGCTGAACATTGAATATTCGGATTTGCAGGTGCATCAGTGCGAGTACCAGTCGTCGTGCGCGACCGTGCTGATGCTCGATTGTTCACACTCCATGATTCTTTACGGCGAGGATCGATTTACTCCGGCGAAGAAAGTTGCGATGGCGCTTTCGCATTTGATCCGGACGCAGTATCCCGGGGATTCACTTTCGCTGGTGTTGTTCCATGATTCGGCGGAAGAAGTGCCGTTGTCGCAACTGGCGCGGGTAAAGGTGGGACCGTACTACACCAACACGCGCGAGGGACTGCGTCTGGCGCAGAGAATTTTGCAGCGGCAGCGAAAAGATATGAAGCAAATCGTAATGATCACCGACGGGAAGCCTTCCGCGCTGACGCTGGAAGATGGGCGAATTTACAAGAATGCTTTCGGACTGGATCCCCTGGTGGTGAGCCAGACGCTGGAGGAAGTCTCGAAGTGCAAGCGGTCGGGCGTGCTGATCAATACATTTATGCTGGCGTCGGATTATGGGTTGGTGCAGTTTGTGCAGAAAGTTACCGAGATGTGCCGGGGGAAGGCGTATTTCACGACGCCGTATACGCTGGGGCAGTATTTGTTGATGGATTACATGTCGCGGAAGACCAAGACCATCCATTAGAAATTGTTGATTGATGATTGTTGATTGAAAGGCGGACGCGAGACCGGTTTCTAATCAACAATCAGAAATCAACAATCAGCAATCAGCAATTTTCTCCAGTGCCATCCTTTGAACCTGCCCCGGACGAATGCGTCCGGGGCTACGTGTTTGCGGTCAAACTGATAGTCTTTTATTAGTCCTATGGCGAACTGTATTCGATGTGGGCGGCGGCTTTCTGGGCTGACGTTTGGCAAGAAGATTTGTCCGTGGTGTAAGCAGCACGCGGCGGCTCAGCGCGGCGAAGAAGACGACGACGTCCGGCAGCCTGTGATGGCGGTGCCGTGGGTGCGGCGCGAATCCAGCATCAGTCTCACCCAAGTTCTGCTTGGCGCCAACGTGATGGTTTTCATCGCGATGGTACTGGCCAGCGGCCCCTCGTTGGATTTCAACGGAGAGGTGATGGTACATTTCGGCGCCAACTTTGGGCCACTCACATTGTCGGGCCAGTGGTGGCGGCTGTTGACCTACATGTTCCTGCACGGCGGCCTGATGCACATCGCGTTCAACATGTGGTGCCTGTGGGACCTGGGAGCGCTGTGCGAATCGCTTTACGGGCGCTGGAGCTATGCGGCGATATATTTCATCACCGGCATCGCGGGTGGATTAGCGAGCGTGGGATGGAATCCCGGCGTGTTAACTGTGGGCGCGTCAGGCGCGATCTTCGGATTGGCCGGTGCGCTGATTTCGTCGTTCTACCTGGGTGAGTTTTCGGTGCCGCGCGAGGCGCTTTCGGGAACGCTCCGAAGTCTTCTTTTCTTCGTTGGCTTCAACGTTCTGTTCGGAACTTTTGTTCCGGGTATCGACAACGCTTGCCATGCCGGCGGGCTGATCAGCGGATTGATCGTCGGGGCTTTGATTGCGCGGCTGGCGCCGCAATATGATCGGCCATTGCGGCGAGCGGGCGTTGTGCTCTTCATGGTGCTCATCTTGGGGGGCAGTGCGTTGGGGATCTACCGATGGCGCGGCGCGGGAATTCATTTCAGCTCCGCGATGGATGCGGGACGGAATGTAGATCGCATGATTGGCGATCTGCAGAAAAAAGTTCGGCAGAGTCCGCAGGATGCCTCGGCGCATTACAGCCTCGCTCACGCTTATTTCGCCAAAGGAGAATTTTCCGATGGCGCAAACGAATTGAAGCGGGTGGTCGATCTGCAACCGGAGAATACACAGGCGCGCATGGAGCTAGGGGCTGTTTACTTGCGGCAAGGGCAGCCCAAGGAGGCGCAGGAGCAATTTGCGAAGCTCGTGGCGCAGGAGCCGGACAATGCGACTGCGCATTCTGCCCTCGGAGTGGCGCTGGCCGAGCAGAATAGTCATGCGGCAGCCATCGATGAGTATAAAAATGCGTTGCGGCTGGACCCGAAGGCCCGGGGCGTTTACTACCGGATGGGAGTTTCGCAGGCGCAGCTGAAGGAGTACGACGACGCCATTGCTTCTTTCTCGAAAGAGAAGGACCAGAGTGGCGATGATGGGGAGTTAGAGAATGCTTTGGCGGATGCGTACCAGGCGAAAGGCATGACTCAGCAGGCGCAAGAGGCGCGGAACAAAGCTGTGCAATTGCAGGGTGGGGAGAAGTAAGCGGTCTTCTCCGAGGACTTGCGAAAAGCATTTCACCGCTGAGGTCGCTAAGGAATTCGCAGAGCTCGCGGAGAAAAGCGGGAGAGTGCAGAGATCTTTCGCTTTGCTCAAGATGACAACGTACCTGCTATCCAGAGGGAACTAAGGATCCAATTCTTTTAGGAGGACGAGCCAGGGTCGGCCTTCTTTACGGCTAGCTCTGCGCCTTGGAAGCCGATGCGGCTGTGCGTTCCGTCGCAGAACGGTTTGTTGACCGATCCGCCGCAGCGACACAGGGAGAAGGCAGGCTTGCCGGTAAGGTCGAACTTGTTGCCGTTGACGTCCACCAGTTCGATGGCGCCCTCGGGAGCTTCCACGCGGTACGGGCCATTGGGGCGAACAGTGATCTTTACTTGAGCCATGAGTTCAAACCTCCGAGTCGTACTCAATTTCTAGAAGAATAAAACCATATTACCAATAGAGGCTGGCTGTCGTCGCCGGGCGACCCTCACAGAAGCGTTGAGTTCAGGCCGCTTCGGCCCGTACTGACGTAAGGCTGCGGTAGAGTTGCAGGCAATCGTCGATCATGCGCTTGGTGGTGAAGCGATCGCGGGCGCGGGTGTAGGCGAGCTCGGCGTAGGCGCGACGCATGGCGCGGTCGGCGTTGAGCATACTAATGTTTTCGGCGAGGCTGGCGGCGTCGTTAGCGCGGAAATAGAGGGCTGCGTCCTGCCAGATTTCGCGGAAGCTCGGAATATCGTTGGCGACGATGGCGCATCGAGAGAATGCCGCTTCGAGGGCGCCGATGCCCAAAGGCTCATAGCGGGCGGTGGCGGCATAGATGGAAGCGCGACTGTAGAGCGCGCGCAACTGCGCTTCGGTCTGGGGGCCGCGAATCGCAACCGACGTCTGTTCGGTGTCAACTTTCACGTCGGCACGGATTGGGATGCGAGGCATGGACACCGTGTGTTCCGCGCCCACAATGCAGACGGGAATGGAATAGGTCTGTTGTGTGAGGAGGAAGACTTGCTTGCTGGTGTCGACCAAGCGGCCAACGGCAAGCACGCAATCGTCTTTGCTCACGTAGGGATTGAAGAAGATCGGATTGCGGCCCGGGTAGATCACGTGGGCGCGCCGCGGCCGCGCATAACACTCGGAGATGCGATCAAGCATCCAGGCGGAAGGGGCTATGACTGCATCGGCGCCGGCCAGGCCTTCGAGAACAGTATTGCGATACCAGTTCAACGAGCCCTCCGGCCTTGGAGCGCGATTGTGGACGGCGTGGGTGCGGGTGATCAAATCGCCGTGGGCCATGACCACCCGCGGGACGTCTACCGGCAGATTTCCATAGCAGAATTGATTGAGATGGAGAACGTCGGGTCGCAGTTCGCGAACCAGGGCCGCGAGGAAGGCTGAAGATTCCGGCAGATCTTTTTCGGCCTCTTGCATCCACTCGAGGTGGAAGGCGGTGGGGCGGTAGTCGAGGCCGTGGAGGTGATCCATCCAGGAGGTTTGGTCGGGGAGCGGGATTTCGCCGAAGCCCACCAGAGTGACGCGCACGCCGCGAGTAACGAGGCCGGTGACCAGTTCGCGGGCGTAGGTCCATGAGCCCGAGAGCGAGTCGGTGGTGACGAGGACGTGCACAGAACCTCCGGAGCCGCATTGCGGAATGCTGCCTGGGATTAGGGTATTCCGCGGGCCAAGCGGCTCTATTCTAGTGCGAATCGGCGAGGAAGGGGTAGTGAATTTAAGCGCTTTCAGTTTTGGCTGTTTGACTTTTTGGCTCTTCAAACGGATTTAGACGGATTGCGTAGTGACGCGAGGTCGGACTTGTAAGCTAGAATGCGCTCGCCTTTGGCTGCGCGGGACGGACGAATGCGTCCGTCCCCACATGAGTTGCGGCGCGCTCGGCCATTCTCACAGAAATACAATACGTCAGTTTGCTTGCAGGCGGAGGCGGAGTTCGCGAGCCAGGCCGTCGATGGCGCGAATCCTTTCTACCGCGGGATCGGGGACATCGGGAACCGACATGGCGAGTTCACAGGAAAGAAGCAGGGCGGTGAGAGTCTCGCGCATGTCGATGCGCATCTGTTCCTCCACGGCGCGCCGGGCCGCACCTTCCTCGCGCTTGCGGCGATGCAGAGCCGAGCGCACCTCGCGCACCAGACGTTCCATTCCGGTGACCGCGAAATTGAGGTAGACCGGGAAAGCGGTGCCCAGATGTTCGATCATGCGATCGCTTTCGGCGGGGTCGTTCTCGAGCAGAAACTGGTCGATAACGACGGCAGAATAAGTTTGTTCGCGCAGGCGGGTGGCAGCCTCCTGCAGGGACTGGGCCCAGTGTGTTTCCAAGCCGGTGGCGGCGCGCAAGGAATCGACACACTCGGAGCCTCTCGCTGACGAAGTGATGAGTAGGATCATGCTCTTTTAAGTTGCACGTCTGCCGCCATGTACAGCACGATGAAAACATGGCGCTTAGCGATACCGGCAGCAGAGCGGCTTCCCGTTGCGGTACTCGCATTCCAAACAACAAGTTCAAAATCGGGCTCAGGATTGAAATTCGTGGGCCGCGTAATCCTTGAGCTTGCGGTAGAGCGTGGTTTTTCCGATGCCTAGCAGGCGCGCGGCTTGCAACTTGTCGCCGTTAAGTTCGGTGATGGCGCTCAAGATGGTTTGCCTCTCGAGCTCTGCCATGGGAATGATCTTGCGGTTCCCATTGAAAAGTCCGTCGCTGTTGGGAGCATCGGGCAAAGGCAGATTTGCAACTTCGCGAGGCAAGTCTGTGGTGTGAATGAGCGGACCACTGGTGAAGGCGTAGGTCCGCTCCAGACAATTTTCCAACTCTCGGACATTGCCGGGCCAGTCGTGGGCAAGCATGGCCTTCAGGGCATCATCGCTCAGAATTTTCTCCTGTCCGGAGGTTCGCACCATGCGCTCCAGGAAGTAAGCGATGAGCAGGGGAATGTCCTGGCGGCGCTCGCGCAGCGGAGGGATGCGGAGGCTGAGGACGTTCAGCCGGAAATAAAGATCGCGGCGGAACTCGCCTTGGGTGACGGCCTGTTCCAGATCGCGGTTGGTGGCCGCGAGAATGCGGACGTTAATGGGAACGCGGCGCGTGCTGCCGACGGGACGAATTTCCTTTTCCTGGATGGCGCGCAGCATCTTGGCTTGCAGGTCGACGGGAAGCTCTCCAACTTCGTCGAGGAAGACGGTTCCACCTTCAGCCATGGCCAGCAGTCCGTCTTTGGACTGGTTGGCCCCTGTGAAAGCGCCTTTCACGTAGCCGAAGAGCTCACTCTCGATCAAGGTGGGCACGAGCGATCCGCAGTCGACGGGGATGAAAGGCTTGTCGCGGAAGGGACCGGAATAGTGAATGGAGCGGGCGACCATCTCCTTGCCGGTACCGCTTTCCCCGAGAATCAATACCGGATGAACGCTGTTGGCGGCCTTGGCGATGATGCGGTAGAGCTTTTCCATTTCAGGGGCGCGACCGATGATGCCGCCGAATCCTTGTTTGGACTTCACTTTCTCGCGTAGCAGGCGGTTTTCGGACTTCAGCTTCAGGTGGCTGGCAACACGCTCCAGTAGCATCTTAAGTTCGTCGGCGCTGAAGGGCTTGGTGACGTAGTCGTAGGCGCCATTCTTCATGGCCTGCACGGCGGACTGCACGGTTCCGTATCCGGTGACCACAATGACGACGGCTTCAGGACGTCGTTCCTTGATGCGGCGAAGCGCGTCGAGGCCGCCAGCGCCGGGCAGGCGCAGGTCGAGAAGAATGGCGTCGAAGGGTTGGGAGTCGAGAAAGCGGTAAGCATGCTCGGCGGAATCGGCTACGAAGGCTGAAAATCCCAGCGACTGTGCTACTTCGCGGCAGGCTTCGCGGATGGACCGTTCATCGTCCACGATCAGGAGGTTAAGGAAATTTGCCGCTTCGATTTGCGGTGTAGCTGGGACCGGACTGAAAGCTGCTGACGTCATGGCGTTTTATTCCTTTTCTTTTTATCCATTGGGAATGAGTAGGGGCTGGTTCCCTTCGGGGGAGAGATCGTATGCGCTGCCGGAATCGAAAAGCGCTAAGGGAACGAGGGGGAGAAGCACGGAAACACGTGTACCGCATACCGGGGCACTGTCGACGTGGATCAGGCCGCCGTTACTGGTAACAATGTCGTAGACCGTTGCCAATCCCAAGCCTGTACCCTTGCCGGCCTTGGTGGTGAAGAAAGCTTCGAAGAGGTGCGCTCGCGTAGCGGCATCCATGCCGCAGCCGTCATCGGCGACAACGAAGAGTGCGCAGGGCAGCGAGGTTGGGACTCGGTCGTTGCCTGGTTCAATGACGCACGGTTCTGTGAGCACCTGCACTTTGCAATTGCTGGTTTCGACGATGATGTGTCCGCCGCCGGGCATTGCGTCACGCGCGTTGAGCACTAGATTCAGCAGGATCTGCTGAGACTGGGTCGGATCCATCTTGACCAGGCCAAGATTGGGATCAAGATGAAATTGCAGATCGATGTTTTCGCCAATCAGGCGCGCCAGCAGGTTGCGCATGCCTTCCGCGACTTCGTTGAGGGAGAGTAGGCGGGGTTCAGACTTTGCTGGACGGGCAACGGCGAGCAACTGCCGGACTAAGCCAGTAGCCTGCATGCCTGCTTTGCGAATCTCTTCCGCGTACTTGCGCACGCGATGGTTGGGTTCGAGATAGGCCATGAGCAGGTCGCAATACAGCAGGACTCCGGTGAGGAGATTGTTGAAGTCGTGGGCGACACCTCCGGCTAAACGGCCTACGGCTTCCAGTTTCTCGGCTTGGCGCAGGCGCTGCGCGGCCTGCTGGTCATAAGGAGCTTCCTCTGCCAGGACGAGCGCGTAGTCGGCTTCGCCGTTCGTGCCGGGCACGCGCCACGCGGTCCAGCGCAGAGAATGGCCGTTGTCGCCGTCGACTTTCGAATCGAGTTGAAAGCTGTCACGTTGCCGCTCGAACAATTCGCGGAAAAAGCGTTGGCCCTCGAGACGATCTTGCGGGGAAATGAGGTCGGCAAAACAAAGAGACGGTGGCAGGCTGGACCGGCCACCGAGCATCCGTTCCAGAGCGGGATTGAGTGCGGTGACGGTGCCTTCGGGCTGGCACTGTGCCAATCCGACGGGTGCGCAGTCGAAAAGAGGTCGCAGTTCCGATTTTGAAAATTGCGTGGGCCACGCGAACTTAGCAGCAGAGCTCATATAGGTACTTTGCGCGGAACGATTCCCGGAAGGAACCTGAAAGCGCGTCGCCGGAGACCTTAGTTTTCCTGAAATGGGAATCTGCGTGGGTCATCGAGCCAGATCAAAATCCCATTTCGAGCCCACTGTAGAGAATTTGGCGGGTGACGGGTAAGGGCAGATGTCACTAAAACGGGAATTATTTCTGTGGAAAACTCTGGCGGAATAGCGGAGGCATACGCGTTTGGATACTTAATGGACCGCCGGCGGCCCTTGGCTGCCGGCAACATAGAGCGGCTCGGTGAGGCGGAAGACCAGGCGATGACCTTTTTCGAGGCGAATGATGGCGGAGGGCTGGTTTGCTGGAGAGCCCTGCGGAGTTCGAGGCTGACCGGCGTTTCCACTCACGAAAAGGCTGGAGGTTTGCATGGGCAGTTTTGAGCCGGCCAGGTCGATGGAATCGAGGGTCAGGCGTAGATATCCGCTGTTGCGCTTGAGATTGGAGGCGCGGGCGGACTCTACGCGTCCGGAGACCACCGTGCCGGCGGAAACAAGTTTGTTGCCTTCGATCACGATGGGCTGGTCGACCACCGCCTGGAAGGTGCGGTTGGCGTCCGGATTTTCGGCGGAGATGGGATTCTTCAGGCGTACGGTGAGCAGGGTGCCGGCGGGTAGATTTTGGGGATCACGGAAAGGAAGAGCACTTTCAGCTGGGGCACCATTGTCCTGAGCGCCCGGAGAATCGCTCGAACGGGAGAGTTTTCCTTCCCCGTCATGAAAAGGAACTTGCGGCTGATCGGCCCGGGCAGCGCCATTGCTGGGCTGCATGCCGGCCGGCGGGGAGCAGGCAGAGGCGCAGAGTAGGGTCAGAAAAATTGCCGTAATGGTCAGACCTCGGGGCCCGCGGAACTGGCTCATCAGAGTCATCCTCGTCCGTGTTTCCTGGAGATGGAAGTGGCAACCCGATTACCAACCACAGTCTCATTGAATCAATCACTTGGCGATGGCACTTTGGTGGGATGCGTGTAGATTCTGCCGTGGGATGGGTTTTTGGAGCAACTGCGGGTGCGCGATATCTGGCCTTCGATATCCTCGTCCCGGTTCCCACGCTTCGAAAATCGCGAAGCGTGGGGCAGCCTCTGTCGCGTCGATACCAAAAAAAGGAGGGCAGCGGGCTGCCCTCCTCGTAAGTTGCCTGATACTTCTTTTATGGTTTCTTCGGTATTTTATGGTTTCTTCGGTGCTGGTCTCCTTCTCGGCGCGGGCCTGGCCGGTTTCTTCTTCTCACTTTCACGGCCGCCGATCAGGCTCAGAGCATCGGTGGCGTTGAAGGGGAATTTACGGACCGAGGTTTCGGTCTGGCCTGCGGACTTCAGCGTGACGTCCACCCGGCGATTGCTGGCTAAGCGGATGACCGTGATTCTGGCCAGGGCTCGCCGGCGCTCTTCGGTGGTGAGGTCCGTGTCATTCATGATCGAATCCCGTACTTCCGGCGTGGTTAAGTTACGCTGCTTGCCGTAGGCCACGGTTTCGATGTTGGACTCGGGAATGCCCTGGTTGACCAGGTAGGCCTTCACGCTGTTTACGCGGCGTTCCGTTAGCCTTTGGTTGAATTCGTCGGAGCCACGCATATCGGCGTGGCCTTCGAGAATGAGGTGAGCATCTGGTTTGGACTGGAGATAAGTCTTGAAGTCCGTGGCCAGTGCCTGCAGGATTCGCTGTTGACTGGGCACGAGGCCAGCGCCCGGGCGATCGGTAGCTGGTTGCGCGGTTGGATAGTAAATGCTGTGCAGAGCCAACCGCTGTTCCAGGACTTCGATCTGAGGATTGGTGGGTGGATTCTGCACGGTGACCTGAGCGGAAGCTTGACCGTTCAGGCCACGGGAATCGCTGCACGTCGCTGTAACTGTGACCGTGCCCGGCGCAGCACCAGAGGTGTTTAAAGTCGCCGTATTGCCCGTGCCAGAAACGGTGCCGCCCGTGGCTATCCAATTCGCAATGGAAACCGGAACGCCATCGGGGCTCGTGCAATTGGCAGTCAGGGTGACGGTTCCACCGGGCGTGACGCTCGATGGGTCGGCCGAGAGCGACATAGTCGGCGGATTCTTGGGGGGCAACGGCTTCACTGTGTAGTTCGCCGAACAACTCGCCACGTTGTTGGTCTTCGCCCTCGGATCGGTCACGTGTACTGTGACCGTGTAGGAACCGGGCGCAGCGTTGGTGGTATCGATGGTGGCGGTCGTGTCTTTTCCAGTGACCTGTCCGCCGTTTCCGCTCCAACTGTACGCGACCGGGTGCTTGGGATTGAAATTGCTGGGCGTGACGTTGGCCGTGATCGGCTCTCCAACCATAACTTCGGACGGCTGCACCGAGCAGGAGGCGGCGGGCGCCACGGCTTCCCGGCCGCCAAAATTGAATAGCAGGCCGGTGCGCAGTCTCAGGCCTTCGAAGTCGGATCGCCGCAGGTATGGAAACTCGGGACCGGCGAGATTGGCAAAGTTGTGATGTCCCCATTGGAAATCCGCTTCGACTAATCGCCAAGTAACTTTTTTCGATAACGGGAGATCCATGCCGCCGCCCAGAATGGCACCAAGGCCATTGCTGATAATGCTGCCGGAGTTGTAAGTGACGCGATTGAGGCCGGGCATAGCGTGCAGGAAGAAGGCTTCTCCCTGGTCGTTCAGGCGGTACATGAACCGCGGCCCTGCGGATACCGTCCAATTAGTCACGCCGGACTCCCAGTTGTACCCGAAGTCGGTCTCGAGACCGAGGTGCGGAGAGAAGTTATAAGTGACGGCGGCGCCAAGCCCCTTGGTCATGTTCGGAAGTTGAAAAGCCACAGGGTTGTCGACCGGAAAGCCAAAAGCGGGAACCGTCGCCTCAGGATGCAGATACTGGTAACCGATAAACGCATCCCACTTCGGGTTGGAATCGCTCTGCGCGAATGCCGAAGAGGAAATCGAAACCGCTACAATCAGAACTGAGAGGCAGCCCGCAAAAATTCGACAACCACGAGCAGGGGCGTTGAGTATCATGGAATCCTCCGAAATGTGCTCGTTGGCCGTTGGCCGGGGCAACGAGATGGGATGGGAGAAAGCGGATTGCAAAATCGTTTCGAGACGAGACCTTTCCTTAAGTACCAGAAATTCTATCGCACTGCGATTTAGTTCGGAAGGTTGGACTCGAAATGTTCCTAGTCAGATAACGGCTGGATGTCTCAAATTGATTCTGCGAGGGCTGCAGGGTGCCTATCCAGACCTTGCCGGGCGGGAAGCAGGCCGCGTATCGTGGAAAATCGGCCGGAGGGCGGCCGGCTAACCATGAATTCTAAATAGCTGAGGAAGTAAACAGGCGCTAGCAATTCGATGAGCCACGAAAAAATCTTGATTGTCGAAGACGAAGAGAACGAGCGATCGGGGCTGGCGGAACTCGTGTCTTCCTGGGGATTTCGCGTAGAGACCGCCCGCGATGGCGCGGAAGGGTTGGAGAAGGCGACGCAGTGGTCGCCTTCGATTGTGGTCACCGATCTCAAAATGCCGCGCATGGGCGGTATCGAACTGCTGGGGCATCTAGGCGAGCAGGCGGGGACGATTGCGGTAATTCTCGTAACGGCGCAAGGGACCATCGACAGCGCTGTGCAAGCCATGCGGATGGGAGCTTACGATTACATCACCAAGCCGATCGATACCAATCGCCTGCGGACGATTCTGGCAAACGCGTCGGCGCTGCTGGATACCCGGGCTGAACTTGAGGCTACGCGGCGCAGGTTGCGCGATGTGGGATCGCTGGGGCGGCTGAACGGCGCCTCGCGCAAGATGCAGGAAATATTCCGGCTCATCGAGATGGTCGCGCCTAGCACGGCCTCGGTGTTAATCACCGGTGCCAGCGGGACGGGCAAAGAACTGGTAGCGCGGACGATTCATGAACTCAGTCCGCGGAAGGACCGGCCTTTTGTCGCTATTAACTGCGCCGCGATCCCCGAGACTCTGATGGAGAGTGAAATCTTCGGGCACGAGAAAGGTGCATTTACCGGAGCACTCGAACGCCGCACCGGCTGCTTCGAACTGGCCGAGGGCGGAACGCTGCTGCTGGATGAGATCGGCGAAATGCCGGTGGGAACGCAGGCGAAACTGCTGCGCGTCCTGGAGGATCGAAAACTGCGGCGGTTGGGCAGCAAGGTGGAAACATCGGTGGATGTGCGGGTGCTGGCGGCCACGAATAAGGTGCCAGACGAGGCGGTGTCGCGAGGCGAGTTGCGCAGTGATCTGTATTACCGGCTAAATGTGTTCAACATCCATATGCCGCCGTTGCGCGAGCATAAGGAGGACATTGCGGGGTTGGTGGAGCTATTGCTCGCCGAGATGAGCGCCAAGCACGGACGCAAGGTTGCTGCGATCAGTGAGGCTGTGCTGAACCAGTTCAATCAGTACTCGTGGCCGGGGAATGTGCGCGAGTTGCGGAATACGATTGAGCGCGCCGTGATTGTCTGCGATGCCGGCGTGATCGAGACGAAGCATTTGCCGCCGGGGTTTGGGCAGGCTCCGCTGCGTACTGCGGCGAACGACCCCGATGCGGTTCGGCTGGGCGTGGGAACGACGGTCGAAGAAGCCGAGAAGATGCTCATTCTGAAGACGCTGGAGGCTACCAGCAACAACAAGACTCGGGCCGCAGAAATTCTCGGCATTAGCTTGAAAACTCTTCATAATAAGTTGAAAGAATATGGCAGCGCCGCCGCGGAAGCCGTTCCAGGCAAGGAGGAAGTTCCCGGCGTTTAAGTGCGGTTGGAGCGGTTGATCCTAAACCGCCCAGTTTCTTTTCCTGCATGCTACGACGAAAAACTATCATCGTGTTGGTCATCACTCTCATGGTGACGGTGATGGTGACTGCATTTTCGGTCCTGTATATCTCGCAAATACTGCGCCTGCGAATCACCAATGCGAAGGACACGGCAACCAGCCTGACACACCAGTTGGCGTACGCTGCGTCGAACGCCGTACCCGACTTTAGCAGCACCACGATTGATACGAACAACCCAGTTGCCGTGCGGCGCGCGCTGGCGGAATACGTGCAGACCGATGTCGCCCTTAATAACCTGCTCCAATCGGATCCTGGAGATTGGAGATTCATTTACGACGTGTCGATCGTGGACGTGAATGGCAGGGCGTTGCTCCATACCAACGCCAGCATGGTGGGCAAGGTCATTCCACGGCGTTCTGACTTCCAGCAGGTCGTAAATGCGCGCTTCCGCGAGCAGATGCGTCTGGTCTTCAGCCCGGCCGAGGTTTACGACGTAACTTATCCGCTTGAGTTGAACGGCGAGCCTTTCGGCACGATTCGGATTGGAGTGCAAACGGTTTTTCTGAAGAGCGAAGTGCAGACCCGGTTGATGCGATCGGCGTACATATCGGCCACGCTGATCCTGGTGTCATTGTTCCTGGCGGCGGGCATCTCAAACCTGGCGCTGGGTCCGCTGAAAAAAATCAGCCGCAATTTGGATAGTGTGAGCGCGGGAGATGCAGAGTCGCTCTACGGAGATGAATCGCGGCGCGACGAGTACGGGTTAGTCTCTTTGAAGATTGCCAATCTGGGGCGCCAGATTCGCGACAGCCGGGAGATTTTCTCAGCGCTCAAAGATAACGTGGATCAACTGATGTCCAAGCTGCAGGATGGCTTGATGCTTTTTGCGCGCGATTCGCGGGTAGTGCTGGTGAGCGCGCCGGTGGAAACTTTTCTTGGGCGTCCACGCGCGGAACTGCTGGGACGTACGGTTCATGAAATATTTGACCGCAATTCCCTGCTGGGATCGGCTCTGCTCGAGGCTTTTGAGCGCCGGCGTCCGATTTCACAGCGCGAGTTCGAGGCGGCTAGTGGGAAAGGGGTGCAGGTATCGCTTGATTTTGTTCAGGAAAGAAATTCGCAGATCGGGGCTCTGCTGATTATGCGCGACACGGAGTCGGTGCGGCGCATTGGAGACGAGATTGAGATGTCACGGCGGCTCTCTGCCAGCGGACGCCTGACGCGGGGCGTAGCCCACGAGGTGAAGAATCCGATCAACGCGATCGTGCTGCACTTGCAACTGCTGCGGAACAAACTGGCGCAGCAGGAACCGGATACGCGGCGTCACATGGATATTATCGACACGGAAATCCGCCGCCTGGATCGCGTGGTACAAACTCTTGTCGATTTCACCCGGCCGCGCGATCTGCACCTGGAAGAAATTGACTTGCGGCGCCTGATGGAAGACGTGGCGCAGCTAGCCGCACCGGACGCTGAACAGCATGGCGTGACCATCGAGCGTCATATGCCGGCGCAGGCGCTACCCATTAAGGTTGATCTTGATCTGATGAAGCAGGCTCTGCTTAACGTAGTCATTAACGGCGTGCAAGCTATGCCGCAGGGCGGGCTGCTCACCATCTCCGCGCGACGGGAAAACAATGCGGTGGTGGCGGAGATTCGCGATGAAGGCAGCGGAATTCCGCAAGACATGCACGACAAGATTTTTGAACTTTATTTCACGACCAAGAAAGATGGCAGTGGAATTGGATTGGCGCAGACTTATCAGATTCTGCAATGGCACTATGGCTCGGTTGACTTCGAATCCGCCGAGGGGCGGGGAACTGTCTTCCGTTTCCATATTCCGGCGGGTGCTGCGACGGAGAGTGACGCGCAGATTGCCGATGAAGAAATGCCCAAGGCAGAGATCGATCTGTGAAATGTACGGATTCTGACCGTGTTGCCACAACGTAATATCTATCGCCGCAGGTCGCGCTCTAGAATGTAAAATCGTGTTTGCGTCGAATCGGTGATGTGAGACCCGGGTATGACTCTGGCTGCAATTCTTCTGGTTAGCGTTCTCGGCACGGCTTTGCCGCGGATTACATCGAGCTATCGGAGCGCGGCGACTGCGAGCCAAGCCTCCAATACTGCGGAGACGCAGGAAGCGCCACCGCAGACTCCGAACACGTCGCAGGCACCTTCCGCCGCGCCCCCAGCCAAGGCGCCCTCCGGACCGAAGGCTCAGACGGCTCCAAAGCACAAGAAGAAGGCGGTTCCAACCAACTCCAACTGCATTCCCGTGGCCGGGGGCCAAGGCGCAACCGGTTCTACCTCGCCGAATCCAGCGCCGACGGACCCGGCGGCGGCCGGGAATACTTCGACTCCCGCAACGGCAAGTGCTCCGACAAAGTGTCCTCCATCGAAGGTGATTGTGAAGCAAGGTGGAACTGCCGAGCCGAGCATTCAGTTGGCCGGGGGCGCTGGGAGCAAGCAGACGTCTCAGGACGCGGACACCGCCAAGCAAATGCTGGGAACGACGGAGGCGAACCTGAAGCAGATTGCCGGAAAACAACTCAGCTCGGCCCAGCAGGACATGGTCACCCAGATCCGGCAGTTTATGGCGCAATCAAAGGCAGCGGCCGGGGACGGCGACCTCGATCGTGCGCGCACATTGGCGTGGAAAGCTCAGGTGCTGTCGCAGGAATTGGTCAAGCCTTCGCAATAATCGAGATCAAACCGTTCACCACAGAGGGACGTGACGATTACTTTCCTTTGGCCCTCGCGGTGTTTACTTTTGTCAGCAAATCCTGCGACATCGCCTGCAACGGGCCCTGAATTTTCGCGGCTTCGGTGAGCACTTCGCGGGCCTCGGTCAGCTTGTTCAATTTGCCGTAGGCAAATCCGAGACCGTAGAGAGCGCGGGCATACTGCTGTTCATCCTGCCCTTTGAGCAAGGCCGCTGCGGCTCTGAGTTCGGGAATGGCGCCAGCGGTTTTCTCCTGCTTCAGATATGCCCAGCCGATAGTATTGTGCGCTACCCCTCCAGAAATCTTCCGCGACTTATCGGCGTCAGGGGCGTCCGGTTTTGCAACTTCGATGACTTTTTCCGAATAGGTGATTGCTTTGGCTGAACTGCCCGGCTTGTTATCGTCTCCGTAAAAATTGGCCAGGAGCAGCAGCGCCGCGAGTGAGTTTGGATTGGAGGCAAGAACTTTTTCTCCGAAAGAAACCAGGCGCGCTTTGTCATTCAACTGGTCGGGACCCAGGGTGTACATGGCATAGTTAGAAACCGGCTCTTGAAACTTCGAGTCGGGAAATGCCACCGTGAATTTCTCGATGTCGGCCATCCGGCTCTTGGGATCGGTTTCGCTGGTGATCACGTTGTAGCCGGAGGTTTCCAGGAAATCGCAGTTGTTCTGTGAGGACTCCTTTTGTTCGGCCACCATCCGCGTGTAGTCGTCGTCGCTCATGCCCTCAGGCTTGGGCTGCTTGGCAATGGAATGGCAAACTTCGCCACCCTTCGCAGCGTAATCCATGACCTTGGAATTGTTCTTGGCCTGCTGGGCCATGCTCGTCTGTGAGACCAGAATGTCGAGGTTGCGGGGGGATCCCACCAGAGCCTTGTCGCCGTAGTCGAGCGCCTTTGGCAGGTCGCCCGAGGCCTGGTAGGCCTGCGCGAGTTGCCAGTTACCGTAGGCCACGGCTGAGGGGTTCGAGGAAAACTTCTGTACGAAATCCTGGTACATGGTGAGTTTTTTTTGCTGGTCTTGCTCTGCGGTAATAGCTTGCAGCGCGCGGTCCTCATCCGTGCCGGCAGCAAGCGTAATGCGGTCGATCTGAGCGAACGTCTGAGGAATAGAAACCGTGACAGAAAGAAAGAAGACGAACAGGATCAGCTTACCGCTGCAGCGCTTCATAGCCGCCTCCGGTATGGCCAGGAAATTGGGGCTCAAATTTCGACAAGGCGAATCGTAGCGCCGAACGCCGTCGCACGCAAGGGCTGAGATCACGTTGCTCTATCTGTTGTACGGGCTCCGTGCCTCCGTGGTGAATTCCAGAGGTTCGCAACTTCGGCTAAAGTAGAAAGATGCGTTCCATCCTGATGAACCAGCGGCCGCTGCGTTTCGTGTTTGTGGCCAACTTGATTTCGATGCTGGGCAGCGGGATGAACTCGGCCGCGGTGGCCTGGTACATTCTGCAGGCGACGCATTCTGAGCAGGCTCTGGGAACGCTCGCAGTTGTGCAGACGATTCCCGCCATGCTGATGCTTCCTTTCACCGGCGTGATTATTGACCGGGAAGACCGACGGCGCCTGGTGATGTGGCTCGACGCTGTGCGCGCGATCATCATCGTGACCGTGGCCATTCTGGCCTTTCGGCATCGGGTGCAGGTCTGGCAGCTCTATTTGATGAACACGCTGGTGGCCGCCGGGTTCTGGATGTTCTGGCCAACCATCACGGCGCTCATCCAGGAACTCACACCGGAGGACCGGTTCGTACACTCGAACACGTTCTTGCTGGCAGGCGTGCAGGGCGGATGGTTGATCGCCGGCTCGATCGTGGGCTTCATGTACAACCATGTCGGCCTGGGCGGCGTTTTACTGATCGACGTTTCAACATACGTGGTCTCATTTCTGTGCTACTTCGCGGTGCGCAGAGGACGCCATGTAGTCATGCGGCCGGAGGAGTTGCGGGCCGACATAGTGGCGGCCGAGGGCCAGTTGCAGCGCTTCTGGCGCGAGATGCGCGAGGGATTGCACTTTCTGCGAGACCACCGCGCGGCCGTGATGTTGGGAATCAGTTGGGCTCTATTTCTGGGGGCGATGTCGACGGGCGGAGTGGTCACACCATCGCTAAGCGAGCGCGTATTTCATGCCGGACCGGTGGGGTACGGCTGGTTGAGCGCGGGATGGGGCACCGGGGCTTTCATCAGCGCGTTGTACGCTCCGCAGGTGATTGCATACCTCGGTGGGCGACGCGCGGTTTCCTTCTCGATGGCATTGATCTCAGTGGCAATCATGTGCGCACCGGTTGCCGGATTCCTGGTGCTGGCTATCATGGCGTACTTCGTAATGGGCTCGGGACGGGGAGTGGGCGGCGTCGCAATGAATACGAGCCTGATGGAGATGGTGCCGAAGCATTTAATGGGACGCGTGCAGAACACATATTATTTTGCGGGAACATTCCTCCAGATCGTGCTCGCCCTAAGCGTGGGTGCGATGGCTCACCGGGTAAGTTTGGTCGGCGGGTTCGCGATCCTGTCATGTGTGTATGGCTTGTCGTTCGTGGCGGCGAGCTGGCCGATTCGAGCTGTCGCAGTCGCGGAAGAAGTCTCGGCGGATTAGAAAAGCTCACCACGGAGACACAGAGACACGGAGAGCGAATTTCTTATGCTCGTTTTTCTTAATTCTCCGTGTCTCCGTGCCTCCGTGGTAAATCTCATTTCCGTCCTGATATGCTTTCTGATTCCAAGGAGCACACATGTTCTCTGATTTGCAGGGGCGAAATGGCGTAGTGTTTGGAGTCGCGAACAAGCGCTCTATCGCGTGGTCGATCGCGCAGGGATTGCACGCCGCCGGAATGAAGCTGGCCATCACCTACCAGAACGAGCGACTGGAGCAGGAAGCGAAGGACCTCATTCTATCCCTGCCAGGAGCCGAGGCATTTATGTGCGACGTTTCGAAAGACGAGGAGATCGCGCGCCTCTTCGCCACGCTGAAAGAACGGCAGGGCAAGCTGCACACCCTGGTGCACTCCGTGGCCTACGCTCCGGCGGAGGAACTGAAGGGCGACTTCGTCAATACGAGCCGCGAAGGCTTTCGGGTTGCAATGGACGTGAGCGTGTATTCGTTGGTCGCGGTCGCGCGGGCTGCCGCTCCGCTGATGGAAGACGGGGGCTCGATCATGACGATGACATATTATGCGTCTCAGAAAGTTGTGCCACGCTACAACGTGATGGCGCTGGCCAAGGCGGGACTCGAATGCTCGGTGCGTTATTTGGCTTACGAATTGGGGAAGAAAAAGATTCGGGTGAACGCCATTTCTGCGGGACCGATCAAGACACTGGCCGCGCGTGGCATCTCCGGCTTAGGGGACATGCTGAAATCCCACGCCGAGCGCGCGCCACTGGGACGCAATGTCGAAGTCGGCGAAGTCGGCAGCACAGGGGTCTTTCTCGCGTCCGACGCCAGCAGCGGGATCACGGGTGAAGTCATCTACGTGGATTGCGGGTATAACATCATGGGATTTTGAATGCTGTTTTCAATTTCTGCTCAGTTATGGAAAATAGAAGAGTGCGACGACGGCGGGTAGTTTTCGTGTTCTTTTCTGCCTCGATCCTGTTCTCGATGGTGCGCGAGTGGGGAGCTCCGGTTGTGTGCGCACGGGCGCCATTCATCTCTTCTGTCGCGACACAACCTAAACGTTAACTTGTGATTTTGATTCGGCGGCTGTTTTCGCTCTCGCGGTCCAGCGCAATCTCTAGGTCCCGCTCTTTCACCAGCCGGGGGAACTTTTCTCCCCACTCGATCAGCAGAATGCTATTGTCGGAACGCAGATCATCGAGGGCGAGGGTGTCCAGTTCGCGCGGCGTGTCGATACGGTAAAGGTCGATGTGGTAGAGGTTGGCGCGCGGCCCGCGATACTCGTGCACCAGCGTGAAGGTGGGGCTGGTGACGTCTTCCTCAGCCGCGGCCTCGAAAGCGGCGGCGATTCCCTTCACCAGCGTGGTCTTGCCGGCGCCCAGATCACCGCGCAGCAGCACTAACTTCGGAGGGACTAGCAATTCTTTCAGCTTGCGACCGAAGGCGATGGTTTCTTCCGCGGAGTGTGTGGTGATTTCGCGCAAAATTTCCTTCGGCTTGGTCTCGGGGTTCACTTGAGCAGTATAACGGGATCCCAGGCTTGCTTCTGCGGCGGCAAACACAAGGTCCCTCGACTGCGTTTCGTCCTCCGCAAAACGGAGGACGAAACTTTGCTCGGGATGACAGAGGAGAGAGATGACGGAGTTGCTTAATAACAATCAGGACGGCCGAGGCGGCTGTCCCTACGTGGATCAATGGGTGGAAAAAGCGCTGGACCGCATGCCCAGCTGATTGCGATCGACAACGTGGTCGAGCGAGGTGCGCAAGCGGCGATGGTCTTCGTCTTCGAGCGCGACGAATCGAAACGGCTGCAGTACGCTATCGGCCATTTGCCGCATCGTAGGCAGAACCTCGGCCATGCCGTGCACTGGACCGGCCTGCGTCTGAAAGGCAACTTCGACGAAGTCGCCGCGTCCCAGCGAATGCGCTAGGCGAAGCAAGCCGCCAGTTACGGAAATGGTTTGGAGTTTAGCTTTAGTGCGTCGGCCGTCTTCAAGTCGGATCGCAGCCAGGACCGAATCGCCAAGCTGGACCCGGGCCGCGCGCCGCGAAGGGTGCGGTTGGGGGAAGTGGGTCATAACTCTATGACTATGGCATTGGCTGGTATCGAGTAACAGATTACTGAAGCCCCTCGTCCGGATTCCGCTCGGGAAGCGGCAAGTGGCCGCATCAAAGCCATGCTCTACGAAGTACTTAGCTGCGTTAACTAGTTGATTAATGTCCGAGAGGACGAGCATGCAGTCAGCAGATTTCCATTTCTATACCGGCTGACGGATTTACTATGTCTGACTGAATCGTGGAGGAATCATGTTCCGAATTGTATCTTTCGCACTCGTTTCGCTGTCGTTCGTTGGGCACGCGTTTTCGGCTATGCCAACTCCTCCGCCGCTGCGCGTGGGCATTGTTGGACTGGTGCATGGACACGTACACGGATTCCTCGACCAGTCGCGGCACAGTACTGAGATTGAGATCGTGGGAGTCGCCGAGCCCGATGCGCATCTGCTGTCACAGGCGGGGACGCGCTATGGTTTTGACCGAGCGATCTTGTTCGCGGACCTGGAAGAGATGCTGCAGAAAGCTCATCCCCAGGCGGTTCTCGTCTACACCAATACTTACGATCACCGGCACGTGGTGGAGATTTGCGCGCGGCACGGCGTGCACGTGGTGATGGAGAAGCCGCTGGCGGTTAGTTTGGACGACGCGCGAGCCATGGAGCAGGCTGCGCACGCCGGCAAGATTCATGTACTGGTGAACTACGAGACTTCGTGGTACCGCAGCAATCACGCCGCCTATCACCTGGTGCGTGACGGGGCGCTGGGCAATGTGCGCAAAGTGGTGGTACACGACGGCCACAATGGCCCGAAGGAAATTGGGGTCGAGCCGGAATTTCTGGCATGGCTTACCGATCCGAAACTGAATGGCGGCGGCGCTCTGTTCGATTTCGGATGCTACGGCGCAGACCTGATGACGTGGCTGATGGAGGGCCAACGACCGCAAACCGTGACCGCCGTCACGCAGCAACTCAAGCCGGAAATTTATTCGCACGTGGATGACGAGGCGACGGTCATTCTGACGTATCCGAAGGCACAGGCGATCATCCAAGCTTCGTGGAATTGGCCCTTCGACCGCAAAGACATGGAAGTGTACGGTTCGAAGGGATATGCGATCACGGTGAAAAGAGATGACGTTCGCGTACGGAAGTCGGGAGAGAATGCCGAACAACAAATGGCGGCCAAGCCCGTGCCGCCCCCTTACGACAACGAACTTTCGTATGTGCGGGCCGTCATCGCCGATGGAGTGACACCAGACTCGCTGTCATCGCTCGAAACCAATGTCACGGTGACAGAGATTCTTGACGCCGCGCGGCGTTCGGCAGCGGAGGGAAAAACGATCCGGCTACCGGCTTCGAAGTAGCCCGATTAGCCGCTCCAGCAGACGAACTTCTCTTGCGCGGCTTGCTGCGAGCGCCGGAAGGCTTCGGGTGAGCCTCTCAGCAGGTCAGTAGCCACCATCGAATGCTCGCCGACGCTTTCGCGAATCACGTCGCCGGCGAGTCCGTGAAGATGGACTGCTGCACAGACCGCCAGCAGCGGGTCGTTGCGATGCTGCGCGAGCATGCCTGCGACCATGCCGGTGAGAATGTCGCCGGTGCCGCCAGTGGACATTCCCGGATTGCCCGTGGTGTTAACCCACGCATCGCCGTTGGGCTGAACCACCAGCGTGCGGTTTCCCTTGAGGACGACAATCAGTTCATGCTCACGGGCAAACTTTCGCGCGAGGCCGAGCCGGTCTTTCTGCACGTCGGCGGTCGAACATCCGACCAGACGCGCCATTTCTCCCGGGTGCGGAGTAATGACCAGCAAACGGTTCTTGCCGCTCAATTTATTACTCTCGCCTTCGAAGGCGTTTAGGCCATCCGCGTCGAGGACGATGGGAATCTCAATCTGCTTGACCAGAGTTCGCACCAGTTCAGATGTCTCGGGAAATCGCGAGATGCCGGGGCCGATCGCCAGCACGCTCTTTCCTTTCGCCAGCGCTGCGATGCGAGCGAGGGCGCTCGCGGCAATCGTGCCCTCGACGGTTTCTTTCAAAGGCTCGGTCATCAGTTCGGGATGAAACCCGGCAACCGTTGGCAAGGCGGATTCTGCGGTCGCTACCGTCGCCAGGCCTGCTCCACTTCTAAGCGAGGACATCCCGGCCATGGCCACTGAGCCGGCTTTGCCTACTGATCCTCCGATCACAAGCACGTGACCATAGAGGCCTTTGTTGGATTCCGCCTGTCGCGGGCCGATGAGCGAGGCAAAGTCGCGGGCAGTAATCAGGTTGAGTTGCAGGGACGAAACAATCGCTTCGTTGGGCGAGCCAATCTCTACTACGCAAGTCGGGCCTGCGGTCAGCAAGCTGAAAACGTGCGCGGGCCGCGGGGCTGTGAAAGTGACAATGGAATCCGCGCGGGCGATAGTTCCCTGCTGTGGAGCCATCGCGTCCGCGTCGGCGCCGGAAGGAATGTCGACGGCAACTATGGGAACCAGGCTTGCATTGAGTAAAGCGATGGCGTCAGCGTACAGGCCGCTGACGGGCGGCCTGAAGCCAGTGCCGAGAATTGCATCGATATATAGATCTGCAGGTAAAGAGAGCCGGACGCGGTCGCTGCTCAGGTCTTCTTGCGTGTGAACTGCGATCGCCACCAAGGGCAACTTGTCGAACATCACCGCCGCGTCGCCGCGTAGGTCCACGCGATCGGCCAGCAGGACGACCTGCACCTGCTTCCCTGCCTGATGCAGATAGCGGGCCGCGACGAATCCGTCGCCGCCGTTGTTTCCCTTGCCGCAGAAAACTACGATCTTCTGAGCATCGCGATAGTGCGCCAGGACGTGTTCCGCCACGGCGGAGCCGGCGTTTTCCATTAAATCGATCGATGGAACGCCGAAGCGCTCACTGGTGGCGCGGTCGATGGAACGCATTTCTGCCGCAGTCACGATTTTCATGCCGCAGTTCCAAGGTTCATGATGAAGAAGCGGTCCGCTCCAGTTGCCGCAACTGTGCGGGTTCGCCCATGGCAATCAGGTAATCGTCTGCCTCAATGCGTTCGTCGGGCGCGGGATTGAAGCGCATGCCCTCGCGGCGCTTGATGGCCAGCACAATCACTCCGCGCTCTTGCCGGATGCGTGAGTTCTCAATCGTCTTGCCGGCAAAGGTTGACGCGGGCGTGATGTGAATCTCACCGATCTCGAGATCCATGCCGAGGTGAGTGGTCGCGGTATCGAGAAAGCTGACCACATGCGGGCGTAGCAGCGATTGCGCAATGCGCTGTCCAGCGAACGAGTAAGGGGACACCACGGCATCAGCGCCTGCGGTGAGGAGATGCTTTTCGGCGGCGTCTTCGCTGGCTCGCGCGATGATCTTCAGGTGCGGGTTCAGGCCACGCGCGGTAAGCACGATGTAAAGATTCGTAGCGTCGGTGGTGGTGGCGGCGACGAGCCCGCGGGCGCGCTCGATCTGTGCCTGACGGAGGGTCTGCTCTTGCGTTGCGTCTCCGGCAAGGACCAGCCAATTTTCCGAGGCGAAACGCTGGCGCTTGGCTTCATTGTTCTCGAGAATGACAAACGGGACGGGCTTGCGGGCTAACTCGCGCGCGGCACTGCGTCCCACGCGACCCAAGCCGCAGATGATGTAGTGGCCGTCGAGCCGGCCGATTTCACGCTCCATGCGCCGCCTTCCGAAGAAGCTTTGCAGCTCGAATTCTAGCAAAGCCTGGCTCAGCGCCCCGACGCCCAGCAACAGCAACGATACGCCAGCGAGAATGACGAACACATTGAAGACGCGCCCGGCGTGCGAGAGCGGATGCACTTCCTGGTAGCCGATGGTGGTCAGCGTGGTTACCACCATGTAGAAACCGTCGAACCAGGGCCAACCTTCGATGTAGTGATAGCCTGCGGTGCCGATGGCCATCACGAGAAGCAGGAGCGCAGCGATGGTGCGGAGGTTGTGGAGGGCTTTCATGACGGTCGTTGGTGGCTGGTCGTTGGTCGTTCGTTAATCACACGCACGCTGCGTCATCCAGGCCGATCAAGCGGCTAGCGAACAACGACCGATCTTAAAGCAAAACGGCCCTCCGCGCTGTGCGGAGGGCCAGACGTCGACAGGCTGGGGACTACTCTGCTATGGGCCGCGTCGGCGAAGCAGGCGCCGTACCAAGAGCCTTTTGTACCTTGCTGTGCTTGCGGCCGTAGGTGAAATAAATCACAAATCCGATCAACAGCCATACCACCAGCCGGATCTGCGTCGCCGGAGACAGCGTAATGATCAGAACGCCGGAGAACAGAATCGCAAGAATCGGCACCAATGGCACAAGCGGCGTTTTGAATGGACGGGCCAGGTCGGGATGCGTCCTTCGCATCACCCATACTCCCGCGCTTACCAGTACGAACGCTAGCAGAGTGCCGACACTGGTCATCTGATCCAGGACGCTCAGCGGTACGAGTGTGGCCAGGAGAGCAACGAACAACCCGACTACCATGGAACTGATATATGGTGTTCGGAACCGCGGATGAATCTTGCCCGCCCATGGCCACAGCAGCCCGTCACGCGACATCGAATAGAACACCCGCGACTGGCCGAGCAACATGACCAGCATCACCGTCGCGAGTCCACCTAGCGCTCCGATCTCGACCAGGAACGTCGCCCAGTGTTGTCCGGTCACACGAATTCCAACCACCACCGGATCGGGGACATCGAGCTGGGTGTAGGGAACGAGGTGAGTCAGAAGCCCGGACACCAGGATGTAGAGAATGGTGCAGATGACGAGCGATCCAAGAATGCCAAATGGCATATCCTTCTTGGGATTTTTGGCCTCCTGCGCAGCGGTGGAAACGGCATCAAAGCCGATGTAAGCAAAGAACACAACACCGGCACCACGGAAGATTCCAGACCAACCGAAATGTCCGAACTCCCCGGTGTTGGGCGGGATGAACGGATGCCAATAGTTCGGCTTCCAGCTATGCGACACCAGGAATGCAGTCGCCAGAGCGATGAACATGCAGACCACCGCGACCTTAAGAATCACGATCGCCGTCGTGAAGTTCGCCGATTCTTTGATGCCGATGACCAGAATGGTGGTGATGACCGCAATGACGAGAAACCCAATGTAGTCGTAGGTGAGATGAATGGGCTTGCCGAACATGATGAACTCGGAGTGCGGAATGGGTGGCAGATCCATGCCAAGGTCGTGTAGAAAAGCCCGCAGGTGGCCGCTCCAGCCCACGGCGACCGTCGCCGCTCCGAACGCGTATTCGAGAATCAGATCCCATCCGATGATCCACGCCACCAGTTCCCCGAGAGTGGCATAAGAATACGTGTAAGCGCTGCCCGCGATCGGAATGATCGATGCGAATTCGGCATAGCACAGGCCAGCAAAAGCGCAGGCGATGCCCGCCAGGATGAATGAGAACAGAATCGCCGGCCCGGCAAACTGCGCCGCCGCCTGACCCGTGATAACAAAAATTCCGGCGCCAATGATTGCGCCGATGCCGAGCGTCAGCAGGTTGATCGGTCCGAGGGCGCGCCGCAGGCTGTGTTCGCCCGTTTCACGGGCTTCTTCCATTAACTGATCCAGCGGCTTGGTCGCCAGGAGGCTTGGCCTTCGCTTGGGTTCTCCCTGGGTTTTAGGCGGACTCACTTGGGTTGTTGACACGTCGCGACCTCCTCGACCACGCATAGTAAACCGGGATTCCCAACAGCACCACAATCAGTCCCGGCCAAGTGTATTGCGGTTTGTAGCGCAATAGTACGACATCGATGAACAAAGCCATGACAATATAAATCGCGGGCAGCACGGGATAACCCACCGCGCGGTAAGGCCGCTCGGCGTTGGGATGGGTGCGGCGCAGCACGAACAGGCCTACGATCGTCAGAATGTAGAACACCAACACGGCAAAAATGATGTAGTCCAGGAGCTGACTGTAGCTGCCGGAGACGCAAAGCAGGCATGCCCATACCATTTGCACCATCAGCGAAACCGCGGGCGTTTTGTAAGTAGGATGCAATTTGGCGACCTGGCGAAAGAACAATCCATCTTTTGCCATCGCGTAATAGACCCGGGCGCCAGAGAGAATCAGCCCGTTGGCGCAACCGAAGGCCGAAATCATGATGGCGGCGGCCATGAGCAGGCCGCCAACCGCGCCGAACATCTGCGTCATCACGGCGGTTCCGATGCGCTCTTCGGTCGCGTACTTGATACCCCGTTCCAGAATCGTGGCTGCGCCGGGGGTTCCATCGAGCGGCAGCGTGCTCAGATAAATGAAGTTGCAGGCAATATAAAGTGCAATGACAACGCCCGTGCCTATAGCCAGCGACAGGGGCAGGTTGCGGCTGGGATTCTTCACTTCCCCGGCGGTAAAGGTGACGTTATTCCAGGCATCGGCGGAGAACAGCGAGCCCACCTGGGCGACGGCAAGAATGGTCAGCGTGCCGACCAGGACGATCGGGCCGCCCTCACCCACTTGCACGGCGTGTTTCGCGCCCAATCCCGCGTTATGCCAGAAGTTGGCACCAAAATTCGCGGTGAGCGCTTGTGGGTTGCGTCCCAGCGCGACACCGAATACCGCCAATCCCAGCAGCGCAGAAACCTTTGCGGCGGTGAAGATGTTTTGAATGGCTGCCCCGGTTTTCACTCCGAAGATGTTCACTATGGAAAGGAAAATCACCAGCAGGATCGCGACCAGGTTCTGGGTGTTAATGCCGACGTCCATGTTGCCGAGTTCCATGGGGCCGAGGCGAATCGGCGGCACCTTCCAGAGATGGAGGAGCCAGCGGGTTGAAGATATCGACGGCGCGAACACACCCAGGAACTTGCCAAATGCGACGCCTACCGCGGCGATGGTTCCAGTCTGGATCACGAGAAACAGGGTCCAGCCATATAGGAATCCCCAGAGAGGACCGAGTGCTTCGCGTAGATAAACGTACTGGCCGCCGGCTCGCGGCATCATGGCGGCCAACTCGCCATAGCTGAGGGCGGCCACAATCGTCATGAATCCGGTGACCGCCCAGGCTCCGATCAACAATGCAGGCGAACCGACCTCGCGGCTGATTTCGGCGGAGACGATGAAGATGCCCGAGCCGATCATCGACCCCATCACGAGCATGGTGGCGCTGGTCAGGCCCAGTCCTTTGACCAGTTCCTGGTCTTGGTGACTGTGGATGTCCCAGTCGCTGCTTGTGGGCGGCTGCGTTGTCGATGTACTCAGGAAGCCTCCGAATCGTCGGGCGTCGTTGGTCGTTAGTCGTTGCTCGTTAGTCGTTGCTCGTTAGTCGTTGCTCGTTGGCAGTTTCGTCGTTGGGCGTCTATTGCTAGTCGTTGGTGCTCGGCCGTCAGCGACTCGCTTTGTCATCCTGAGGAGGGCGACTTTTGCCCGACGAAGGACCTATGCAATTTCCCGGCACCGGCACAGTTACTGGGTCCTTCGCTTCGCTCAGGATGACAGTCGGAAATGGCGGTCGACTAACGACGATTTACCTTACCTCAGAATGCGAAAAAATTCCTCTGCTGATTTGCGCGGGGCCCGTAACAAGTCGGATATCACCGCGACGGAATCGGCCCCGGCTTCGATGACAGAGGTGGCGTTCGTCCGGGTGATGCCGCCAATCGCGACTAGCGGCTTGCGGGTCAATTGCCGCGCTCGGCGGACGCCATCGAGGCCGACAACGGGGTCCGGGTTCTGCTTGCTCGAAGTAGCGAAGACGGGGCCGATCGCGAGATAGTCGGCAGGCGACGCGTCGGCGCTGCGCAGTTGCTCGGGATTGTGCGTCGAAACGCCAAGCCAGCGGTCCGGGCCGATGATGCTTCGGACTGACTCTGCAGATAAATCGTCCTGCCCGACGTGCACTCCATCGAAATTTGCGGCCAGGCATAAATCTGCCCGGTCATTCATGATCAGCCGCGTGGAATTACCGAGATGCTTCTTCAGTGCGCGTGCCTGCTCCAGCATCATGCGGACGTTCCCTGACTTGTTGCGGTACTGCAGCAGAGTGCAGCCAGCGGCCGCGAGTTCATCTGCATAAGCGAGCAGGGCGCGAGTTGAGTCGTGGGCAGACGAATCCACGATGGCATAGAGGCGCGGAAGAATCATCGGATCACGTAGCCCCGGATGCATTCGTCCGGGGCGTTCAAAAAAATCTTTGCACGGTGGACGAATGCGTCCGCCGCTACGTGTGGCCGTTCTTTTTTAGAAATCTCTCTATGAATCCGGTGTCAATCTTCCCTGCCCGGAAGTCTTCGTCGGCCAAGATCTTCCGGTGAAGAGGAATCGTGGTATAGATGCCCTCGACGATGAACATTTCCAGCGCGCGCGCCATGCGCGAGACGGCTTCGCTGCGGTCTTTGCCGCGGACGATCAGCTTAGCAATCAGCGAATCGTAATATGGCGGGATCACGCCCTCGGCGTACGCCGCGGTGTCGACGCGCACTCCGGTTCCACCGGGAGGATGGAAAGCGGTGATCTTTCCAGCCGATGGCGTGAATTTCTCCGGATGTTCGGCGTTGATGCGGCACTCGATGGCATGCCCGCGATGGACGATCGGCCCCTGCAGCACCGAGCGCATGTGCGCGCCCGCGGCGATCATGATCTGACTTTTTACCAAGTCGACGTCGGTCACCATTTCGGTGACCGGGTGTTCTACCTGAATGCGGGTGTTCATCTCGATGAAATGAAGCTTACGATCGTGGTCCATCAGAAATTCAATCGTGCCGGCATTGCTGTAGCCGATCGCGGCCAGCGATTTGCACAGGACTGCGCCGATCTGGTCGCGCAATTCGGGAGTGACTTGCGTGGAAGGCGATTCTTCCAGCAACTTCTGGTGGCGGCGCTGGATGGAACATTCACGCTCGCCCAGGCTTACCACGTTGCCGTGCTCGTCGGCCAGTACCTGGAATTCGATGTGGCGGGGATGCTCGACATACTTCTCCATGTAGAGATCGCCGTTGCCGAAGGCGCCCGCAGCTTCTGCCTGCGCCGCCTTGAATAGTCCGGGGAGTTCTTCTTCGTTGCGAACGATGCGCATGCCGCGTCCGCCGCCGCCCGCCGAGGCTTTCACGATCACCGGGAAGCCGACCTGGCGAGCCCACTCGACCGCCTCGCCATCCGAGGCGATGATGCCATCGGATCCTGGCAAAATAGGCACGCCGGCCTGTTTCATGGCGGCCCGGGCCTTTTCCTTCTCGCCCATCAGGCGCGTCACTTCCGGCCGCGGGCCAATGAACTTTATGCCGCTGGTCTCGCAGACTTCGGCGAAGTTGGCGTTTTCCGCAAGCAATCCGTAGCCGGGATGCACCGCTTCCACGTTGGCGATCTCGGCTGCGCTGATGACAGCGGGAATATTCAGATAGCTAAGAGCGAGTTGTGGCGGTCCGATGCAGATGGCCTCATCGGCAAAGCGGACGTGCAGGGAGTTGCGGTCGGCCTCGCTGTAAATCGCGACCGTGCGAATGCCGAGTTCCTTGCACGCGCAAATCACGCGCAGTGCAATCTCTCCCCGGTTCGCAATAAGAATCTTCTTGAACATGACATTCAGCTTTCAGCTCTCAGCTGTCAGCTCTCAGTTAAAGCGTTGGTTCCGAAGTTGGCAGTTGGAAACGGTCCCGTTGGAAGACAAGAAAAAGGCGCGATTTGACGCGCCCCAACAGAGTCCGGAATCACTTCTTCGGCCGGATCACAAACAATTCCTGGCCGTATTCGATCGGCTGGCCGTTGACCGCGAGCTTCTTGACGATTTCCCCAGCGACGTCAGACTCAATCTCGTTGAGCAATTTCATGGCTTCGACAATACACAGCACTTGCCCGAGTTCGACCGTGTCTCCGACTTTTACGAAGGGAGGCGCGCCCGGCGATGGTGCTTCGTAGAATGTGCCTACGATCGGCGACTTCACCGTATGAAGCCCTTGTTCGGGAGCGGGGGCGGCAGCGGCCGCAGGAACGGACGGGGCTGCAGGGGTCGCTACCGGCACGACACTTACTTCCGGCGCTGCGCCCGGTGCCGGAGGCACCGCATAGAAACGCGGCTCACTGTGGGTGTGAACCACGGTTTGTCCGCCGGCGCCGCGCTTGATCCGGACTTTGACATCGCCGCGTTCCAGTTCAAATTCGGCGATATCCTTCTCGATTAGAAATTCAATTAGTTCTTTCAGCTCTTTTTGATTCATTCGTATAGGGTGGGACTCTTTGCCGCCTGCTGCGCACTGAATCTTAACGCGGAGAAGCCGGGCACGCCCGGCTGAACTTAAGAAGACTACACTGCCAGAAAATCTTTGCTGGTCGGGGTCAGCACCTCACAACCAGTGGCTGTGACCGCAACCATGTCCTCGATCCTCACGCCCCATTTGCCGGGGAAGTATACTCCCGGCTCGATGGTGATGACCATCCCCGGCTGCAGGATCTCGCTCTGCCCAGCCGCAACCCTGGGGGCCTCGTGAATTTCCAGACCGACCCCGTGCCCGGTGGAATGAGTAAAATAACGTCCTAAGCCTGCCTTCCGCAGTACCTTACGAGCCGCTTCATCGACAGCACTGACAGGAATGCCGGGGCGGACAGCATCGATCGCTGCCTGCTGACTTTCTCGCACCGCCTCGTAGACGCGCCGGGCACCGTCCGAAACAGACCCTACCCACACAGTACGAGTCTGATCCGAACAATAACCTGCGAGTATAACACCGAAATCGCAGACTACGAATCCACCCCGGCCAATGGGATGGTCCGACGCGCGGCCGTGCGGCAGCGCCGACCGAACTCCCGAAGCGATGATCGTAGGGAACGACATCTCCTGTGCGCCGCCCCGGCGCGCCGCATATTCCATTTCGCCGGCAACCTCAGTCTCTTTCACTCCCGGACGCAAAACTTCGACTGCCCGGTCAAACAACTTGGCTCCCAGCGCGACTGCGGCACGGATTCGATTTAATTCTTCGCCGTCTTTGATCATGCGCGCCCGCTCGACGACCGGCGGTGCGTCCTTCAGCCTTACGCCCGAGGGTAGGGCTTGAGCCAGGCGTTTTTTTTCGGCTAAAGTAAAGTGCTCGGCCTCAATCCCGATCGTCCAATTGCGCCGCCGCTTTGGCCGCTTTCCCAACCATTCGCCGAAGCCCGCCAACAGCGATTTGCGCGGAATCACGACTTTCGCGCCCTTTACTTCTTCGTGGGCTTGCGTGTCGTAGCGAACGTCTGAAAGGAAAGCGCTACCAGCTTCCTCGACGAGAAGTAAGCCAGCACTCCCGGTAAAACCGCAGAGGTAATGAATGTTCGGGAGATGACTAATCAGGAGCGCATCGAAGCGAGTGGCTGTGAGTTGCTCGCGGAGTTTTTTCTGGCGCGCACGAAGATCCATTTCATCGAGTTTATCAGGAGGCGAAAACAATCACGGAGTGGCCGGTAGCAAGCATTCAGTTAAAACTCGCTTGGAGTTCGACGCTTCGTACCCCGCGCTCAAACGCAAGACCGCCGGCCTGACAGGTTCTTCAGGCCGGCGGCTTTTGTCTTCGAACTCGCTGCTAGGTCTGGATGATTCGCGGCGTGATGAAGAAAATCAGCTCCTGGTTGGTAGTGTTCACTAGTGTGTGCTTGAACAGGTTGCCCAGGATTGGAATGTTCCCCAGCACCGGTACTTGTGAGATATTGACCGAGTTCTGGGTCTGGATGACGCCGCCGATCACCACCGTGCCGCCATCAGTCACCAATACCTGCGTCGTGGCCTGTTGGGTGATGAGTTCCGGGTTGCCCTGCACTTCCTGACCGAAGTTAGGCGTGGTGTTTTCCACGTCGACGTTCAGGAAGATGGTGTTTTCCGACGTGATCTGCGGAGTTACGGTCAACCGCAGGAAGGCGTCGATGTAGGTTACGGTCGGAGGACCACCCAACTGAGCTTGCGTGACGATCGGCACGCGCACGCCCTGCTTGACCAAGGCTTGAATGTTGTTCTGGGTGACGACCCGCGGACGAGAGAGTACTTTCAACAGGCCACGCGACTCTGCCATTGAGAGGATCGCGTCAATTCGTATGGTGCTGCTGGCGTTGATAAAGGTCAGACCGCTGGTGGGCGAAGCCGATCCCAGGTTCGAGAACAAGGGAATCGAGGAACCTGTGGTAGCACCGCCGGTGGTTGGCGGCGGGACGGTGATATAACCCGGGCCCTGCCCAGGAAGGCTGACCGAAGTCGGGGACGCACCAACCGCTTGGGCGCCGCCGATTGCGCTGTGGCCGTTACCCCAGCCAAACCCAAGCTGCGTGCCAATGTCACGCGCAAACTGCCGCGTGGCAGCGACTACGCGAGCTTCTATTTCGACTTCCTGCGTTTTGCGATCGAGCTGCGTCAGCAGGCGGTCAATCGTGGGAAGCACTTTGGGAATGTCGTTGATGATCACGGCGTTGGTGCGATCGTCAGCCACCACGTCGCCGCGCTGCGAGAGGAACTTCTTTACCGTGATAATAACGTCCTTCGCCTTGGCATAGCTCAGGAAGCGCGTGACCGAAACTTTTTCCACGGCCAGCGTTTCGGATTCGATCTGGGCGCGACGGGCGTCCGCTTCATGCTTCAGAGTTTCGACCGTGGCGATGCGCAGGACGTTGCCTTCCAGTTCCCGAGCCAGGTCGTTATTCTTGAGCACGATGTCGAGCGCCTGGTCCCACGGCACGTCATCGAGCACGATGGTCAGCGTGCCATGCACATTCGGATCCAGCACGACGTTGAGACCGCTGATTTCATGAATGAGGCGGAAGAAGTCTTTGAGGTCGACATCTTTCAGATTTACCGAGATCGGCTCGCCAGTATATTTCGGTCCGGTCGCGGCAGATTGCTGTCCGGCCTGAGCCTTTTGTTCCGCCGCAAGATTTACTGCCGGCGTGATGGTGTTGGTAGTGTTCTGCGCCTGGGCCGCGTGATCGCTCACCGGAATCAGTTCGGCGGCAGTCTTGTCCGAGAATCGCGCCGCAGCTTCCTGGGCGCGAACAGTGGGCTCGGCCGCAGAATCGTCTTGCCTCGGCTCCGCCGCGTTCGCCTCGCTCTTGGACTGATAGGAAGGCTCGACAAAGACATAGTCGGTGGGGGCAGCCGAATTCTTGGCTACCGTGCTGGTTTCCGGCTTGGCAGCGGATTGCGCGACAGGCGTGGTCTGAGGAGCGACCTTGGCGATTGCAGTGGCGTGCAAGGTCAGGACCAGCTTCCCGGCAGAGCCCGGCGTCAACTCGTAGGCGCAAGCCTTTTCGAGATCCACGACGACGCGGGTGTGCCGCGCCTGCCGGTCCATGCCGATGCGCACACTCTTGACTCCAGCCGCGCCTACGGCGATGTGGCTCTGTCCGGTCGCCATAACGGTTTCGGGCAGATCCACTACCACGCGAGCGGGTGAGTCCATTGTGCTGAGCTTCGGCGTGAGAGTGCCCTTCGAGCGCATCTCAACCCGGATGTCGTCCGTACCCCGGACTACGTTGACTCGATCGAGCTGGCTCGGTGTCTGTGCGGCCGCAGCCACCACCAGAAGCAGCAACGATACGAACATGGTCACTTGTTGCTTTCGCATTTCGCCTCTCCCCAACCCGCGGGCCAGGCCCGCGTGCCTTCTGAAACTTGATTTCGGCGCCGCCGTTTCCGGTTTCGCCGTCCTGCCTAGACTGCCGGCGTAAAGATTTTCTTCACCACTTCCCGCGTGAAGGACTTGCCCAGCTTGTCCTGGATCGTCTCCTGGAACGTCACCGAGTCGCCCGTAATCTTTACAACGTAGCCATTGAACACGGGGTCGTTCTCCCGCAGAAAATAAGCCTTGTTCAGATTGTTGGTTACCACCGCGATGAAGCCGCTATCGGACTTCACCACGCCGCGCAGATTGATGGCCCCGATCTCCAGGCACTTCTTGCCTGTGGAACAGCCCGAGCCGTTCTGCTGCACTACCGGACTGAAGAAAGGATCGCGCTTGCCGCTCATCGCCCACTTCTTTTCTTCTTTGGGCTTGGGAGCAACCGCAGCCGGAGCCTTTACCGCAACCGCGACCGGAGCCGGGGTAGCCGGAGCGGCGATCTTGGTCACGGGTGAAGCCTTGGCCTGCGTTTTGGCATCGGCCTTGGCGGCTGCTTCCGGCTTAGCCGGCGCTTTCACGACTGCGACTTTCGGAGTTGCGCCCGGTTTTGCCACCGCGGGCTGTGGAGTCGCTACGGCTGCCTTCACTGCTGTTGCCGGGACAGCTTTCACCGCACTCGCCGGGGCGGCTTTCACTGCAGTTGCCGGAGTAACTGCCTTGACTGGGGCAGCCGGAACGTTCTTCGCGACGCTGGGAGCCGAACCCTCGGGATGCAGGGTCAGAATTACTTTCCCGGCGGAGCCTGGCGTCAACTCAAAGGCCAGGGGCTTTTCCAGGTCGATCACCACACTGGTGGTGGGCGGAGTCTTGCCATCCATGCCGATGCGGACGCCCTTGACTCCGGCGCTGCCCACAGGAATCTTGCTCTGTGCGCTGGCCATGACTGTCTCGGGCAATTCCACGAGAACCCGGTCGGGAGACTTCAACTTGCTAAGCCTCGGCGTGACCGGCTGGGTGGAACTGATTTCGATCTGAACACTGTCCGCTCCCGGGACCACGTTCACGCGCTTGAGCTGGTTGCGCTGCGCGGAAGCCTCGTCTGGAGTCGCCGCGGGAACGGGCTTTGGAGCCGAAGCTGGCTTCGCCACCGGGGCAGGCTTGGATGACGGAATCGTCGCCGGCTTCACCGCCGGAGCGGGAGCGCCGGGGGCTGGCTTAGCCTTTGCCGGAGCCGCGGCCACGGGAGCCGGGTTGGAATCGTTGGCCTGCTTCTGCTGCAGCGATTTAGCCGTGCTGCGCGCGGTATCGATGGCGTCCGGGTTCTGTGCCCAGGCCCCGCTCACCATCATTGCCATTGCCAGAATGCCTGTCGTCAGCTTCATAGCCATCCCTACTTCGCGGCCGGCGTTCCGGGTTTTGCCCCGGCGCCTGCGGCTGAAGGTTGTAAGTCGTGACTGAAATATGTAGTCGCGGTAAAACTCGCAACCACGCTCTCGTTCGGCGCGTAGTTGTAGGTGTGCTTGACTTTCGCGTCTCCCGGTTTCTTTGTGCTAGCCACCAGCAGCCCGCTGATATTGACAATGCGCTCCAGTTTGCTCACGCGGTCAAAGAAATTCAGGGTGGAATAGTATGGTCCGTCCAGTTCCATTTCGAAGGGCACTTCGCTGTAATACTGCTGCGATTTGACGTCCTTCGCGCCATAGCGTCGCAGTTCGACGCCCGCCTTCTGGGCCTCGGCGTCAAGCATGGTAATGAACCCGTCGACCTGCTTCTCATCAGGAACGATGCGCTGCTCGATCTCAAGCTGCTGTTTGAGCTCGGCCAGTTGCTGTTCCATTTGCTTCAGCTTGGGCCGGTAAGACTCGAGTTCGTTGTTTTCCTTGATCTTGTCTTCGAGGGCATGCTGGGCGGCGGCATTGCTATCGTTCTGGCTCTTGAACATGGTGAAGTACAGAGCCGCCGTCACGATCACTCCCCCGAGGATCACCGTGCCCCACTGTTTGATGCCCGACATTTCGCTAAAATTCATCGCCATAGGTCCGCCTTTACGACTTTCCCTTCTCGCAAGTCAGCGTGAACTGGAACGCCTGCATGTCCTTGATGTGATCGTCCTGATAGGTTTCCTTGATTTCCACGGTCTTGAAATATCCGGTCTTTTGCAGGTTCGCAATCAGGTTGGCCACCGCGTCGGTGCTCAGAGCGGTTCCCTCCAGGCTTACGCTCGGACCCGTGTCGTCCATCTTGCTCAGCCAAACGGCTTCAGTGTTGTTTACCGTTTCTCCCAGCATGGCCATCAGGGCGACGGGACCGCCCGACTGGCTGGCGCTCGCCCGCAGCCCGTCGATCACATCGACACGCCGCTTATAGTTGTCGGCCTGTTTCTGCCGCTCCAGGAAGCGCGCTTTCACGTCGGCCAGTTCCCGGTTCTTCTGTTCGGCAATTTTCATGTTGGCTGCAATCGCCTTCGCCTGATGATCCAGACGGTACCAGTAGCCGAGGTTGAATAAGCCGACTACCACCAGCACCACCAGGATCTTCAGCTTGGGCGAACCCATATCGCCCATTTCCATCGTGGGCATCGACGGACCGCCGCCGCCACCGCGCTTGTTTTTGCCCTTGGAATTTTCGAGCAGGTTGATTTTGATCATAGAGAGTCAAAGCTCCTCAGGGCCAAGCCCACCGCGACTGCCATCTGGCCGGGATTCTGTTCCACCAGTTCCGCGCCGTGACCTTCAGAGGGCGGGGTGACCCGCTGGAACGGATTCAACAACTCCACCGGCATGGAGAACTCCTGGCGCAATGCTTCTACCAGGCCCGGTACTTTCGACGACCCGCCTGCCAGGTAGATTTTTTCGATATGTTCACCGGCCGCGCTGGCCCGGAAGAAATCGAAGGTCTTTTGAATTTCCAGCACAATGATCTCGGTGACCTGCTGCAGGATCGGCTGCTTCGCGTCCTCGCTCACCGTGCCCACTTTCTTGCCCAGCTTCAGCGACTCGGCATCGTCAAAACTCAGATCCAGTTCCTTCTGCAGCGAGTCGGTGTACTGATGGCCGCCGACGCTGACATCGCGGGGAAACAGGGGGGTAGTGCCCTTCACGATGTTGATGTTCATCACGCTGGCGCCCAGGTTCAAGAGCGCCACTACCTGTCCCGGGGCCGGCTGGTAGTTGTACTCGTAGCAGTTCTGCAGGGCCAACGCGTCGATGTCCACAATAGCCGGGGTGCGTCCCGACATCGAGAGTACGTTGGTGTAGTTCAAAATCTTATCCTTCTTGACTGCGACCAGCAGGACGTCCATCTGCGGACTCCCCACTTCGTCGGAGAGAATCTGGTAGTCAAGACTTACATCGGCCAAATCGAAAGGAATATGTTGAGCGGCTTCCTTCTCAATGGTCTCGGCCAGTTCCTGATCGCTCATGGAGGGCAATGAGATCTTTTTCACGATCACGGAGTGTCCGCTCACCGCGGTGGCCACCGCCTTGGTCTTGATCTGGTTCTCGAGGAACAGCTTCGAAATCGCGCTCGAAACTGTGCCCGAGTCGACGATCATCGAATCGACCACGATGTCGGAAGACAGAGGCTCCAGACCGAGGTGGGCGACTTCAATCTGCCCGCCCTTCTTCTTGAGCTCGACTGCCTTAATGCTTGAAGAGCCCACATCCAGGCCAACAATCGACTTCGATCCCATTCCAAACATGTGCCCACCTTTGGAGCGCCGGCTTCCCGCCGGCTCTCAGTTTTTGCTACTGCGACCCGGCAGCTTTACTCGCTGCCTTCGGCCTGCGTTTCGCCTGCGGTTCCATCTGGCTCGACTTCTCTTCCATCCACTGGTCCAAACGCGATTTCTTGAAGCGCCAGCGGTTGCCCAGCTTGAACGCGGGAATTTTCTGCTCGCCGACGTACTTGTAAAGCGTGTCCGGACTCACGCCCAAATATTGCGAAGCCTGTCGAATGTTCATGACTTCTCGCGAGTCGGCCATAGTTCCTGTTGCCTTTTCCACCGCGTCCATTTCTTGCTCCGATTGCCTTGGCATGCGGGCTTTCTTTCGGGTGATGCCGCGCCCACAACTGCCTGTCCGGGGGCTTTCGGTGTTACGAGCATATCTCAGCCCCAATAAACCCCGGCTCGAAGCGAATGTCCGTGTTTCTTAGGGTTTTTGGCCTGTTTCTTGGAATTGAGGAACCAGGGGGCGACTTGGGATTTCTACATATTGTGGTTAACTTGTTGAGACACTCTATATGAAGTAGTCATCATACAGAAGCGACGCAGTCACTGGCAGTGCGGTAACTGAAGTACTAGGCACGGTACGGAGGTACTATATCTCTCGCCCAACTCGTGGTTTAGGCAGGGTTTAATCATGCGAAGCTTCCGAGCGTTCCGGGTTACCGCACGCCGTAGATTTCGCTGTCTAGAACTTCACCTTTCAACTTCATAAACCTAATATTGCCGGCCAGGAGCGATTGCTTCTTGTGATTTCTCGCCGGCAACACCCGGCTGCGATAATCTAGTTCCTCGGTTCGGAGGGATACTTTGCGCTACCTCGATCGTTTGCAGCCGCTCGCGCTATTGGCGATGCGCCTGGCCTTAGGCGCCATCATGGTCGCACATGGCTCTCACAAAGTTTTTGGAGGCTTGCATCACCATGCGCAGATGGTGGCCAGTCTGGGTCTGCCTGCATGGCTTGCATATGTGTCAGCCTTCGCAGAATTCTTCGGCGGACTGATGATCCTGGTTGGATTCTTCACGCGTGCGGCGGCATTAGTTGTTTTCCTCAATCTATTTGTGGCCATCTGGAAAGTGCATTTGCATAACGGACTTCTCGGAAGTCCCGAGCGGCCGGGATATGAGTTCCCACTGTCAGCCGCCGCTCTTGCCTTCGCGCTGATCTTCTTTGGTGGAGGCGCCATCGCGCTTGACCACGTTCTGCGCGGCGGAGGCAGCGGCACCTCCAAACGGTTTTGATTTTTCGATAAATCGTTAATGGCCAGCGACCGCAACTTATTTCGACTTGCCGGGTTTCGCTTTGATTGCCCGCTCGACTTTTGTTGGCAATCAACGGGTCCAATTGAAATCCCGCGCGGTTGAAACTATGATGGGAACTTCGTTCATGCGCTTGCATCCAAATGGTTTGGCGGTCGCATCTCACCGCCAGTAACGACAATCACAGGAGGTTTCCCTTGAGAAAGTTTGCCTTCCTTGCGACCGTCTTCGCATTTTTTGTCCTTCCTACCTTGGCTTCTGCGCAGCAGGGGGACGCCATGATCGGCTTCGGAACCCTCTTGTCCCCCGGAGCGGCCGCTTGCGGCGTATCTTCCGCCGGCGCTGTCACTTGCCCTGAAAAAGGAGGCCTGTACATAAATCTCGGCGCCGACGTGATTTTTCACCGGCGGATGGGCTTCGCTTTTGACACCGCATGGCGGGCGAGCCAGGGAGACTACGGCGGTCTTGGCATTCCTTACAAGCCCATTCTTTTTGATTTCAACGGCGATTACCAACCCAAACTCGGCAAGAAGGTAGGCGCGGATCTATTCGGCGGAATTGGCTGGCAAACGACTCGTTACTATGGCCTAGTCAACAGTTTTTCGTGCTATCAACTTGGCCAGTGCTATCAGAGTTCCAACCACTTCCTGGTCGACCTGGGAGCCGGGATTCGCTATTACGCCTACGGGCATCTGTTTGTCCGGCCCGAAGTGCGTTACTACAAGATCTTCAACAATTCGGCCGACTTTACCTCCGGCAACGTGATTCGCGTGGGAGCGTCGATCGGTTACACTATCGGCCCAGAGTAAAAGTCTTCGGTTGGGCGGTGGTCGCGAGTGGGGCCGGAGCAGAGAGTTCCTACCTCCCAGCTAAGCCAACCATTCGCGACTGCCTTGTCCGACACCATTCATCTGGCGGCCGCATTCCAGAAGCGTGAACCAACAGATAAGGGGGCTGTATTTGAGAAAATTCGCACTCGTACTGACCGCGTGTGCGGTCCTGCTGTGTGCCGCCTTCGCCCGTGCCCAGCAGGTTGATGTTGCTCTTGGTGCCGGCATCCTGTTATCGACCACGAACCTCACTGCTTCCCAGGCGTTTCTGCCTCCGGCGGAAAAGGGCGGGATCTACCCCAGCTTCAGCATCGATCGCATTGGCGCGAACCGTTTCGGGTTTAGCGCAAACGTTGCGTTCAGTTATCGGAAGCAGAGTTATAACGGCTTCCAGGAATATCGTCCGATCTTCTACGACTTTAACGTGGTGTTCGCACCGCGATTGACGAGAAAAATTGATGCCGATTTCATGGCGGGCGCGGGCGGTGAGAGAGTGCTTTTTTACAGTCCGACCGGCTTTTGCTTTTTCCCGGGCGGGTGTAGCGCGGCTCTAAACAGCAATCACTTCCTTTTTGATCTTGGCGCCGACGCTCGCTATTCGTTGTGGAGACACATCTTTGTTCGCCCCGAGGCGCACTTCTACCACATCGTGAATAACGTCGAGTTCCATTCCGACAACGTGCTTCGAGTGGGCGCCACAATCGGCTACACGTTCGGTCGCAAATAACATCCGAATTCGTTTTCTGGTGAGAAAAAAAACAGCGTCGGGAATCGACGCTGCCTGGGACATCTCCTGTTTTTGAAAAATTATTGTTCGTGCTCGCAGATCTCAGCCTCGTGGATCGCCTGATCCAGATGTTCGATTGCCTTTACACGATGGCCATGAAAATCCTTGGCTGCCGTTTCCAGGTGATGCTTGGCATTGCGCATGGCTTCGAGGGCTTCGTGGATGTGGGGATGCTCCTCTGGCGTCGCCGCAGCGGCTAGTCCAGCCGGAACGGCAGCCACGGCTGGAACCGGTGCAGCCGGAGCCTTTGGGCCCGCTGCGCTCGCCGTGAAGGCCAGCGTAAAGAGAAGTGTCGCCATGATGAGCAGGGTCAACAACCCGATCTTCTTCAAATGTTCCTCCTCGTCCGAATTCCCGGCTCGGACGCAACCGGTGTAGGTTCAACTTCCTTCAGCATTACTCGCGCTTCCTCAAAAGAGCTTGCGAGACCCGCACAGTATAGCCGCAGATTCGCGCATAGCCATTCTCACAAGGGTTACTTCCCGGATGCTCTCTCGCTCGCGCGCCGGCTTCGCCACCACAGCAATACTGCCGCGAGCATCAGTACTATCGCGACCGCGATGTCAATCCGCTTTACATCTTGCTGCAGGCGCTCCCACTGCTGGCCGAAGAGGTAGCCTGCGCCCGCAATCACGGTCACCCACAGCGCAGCGCCGAGAAAGTTGAAGATCATGAACTTCCGCCAAGGCATTCGCAGAACCCCGGCCAGTGGGCCGGCGATGATTCGCAGGCCGAAGACAAAGCGGGCGAAGAAGATCGTGACCGCACCGTAACGCGCGAAGAGTTGCTCCCCGCGCTCGAGGGTCCGGTTCTGAACTCTGAAGAGAGTCTGGTATCGCACCAGTAGCGGACGCCCACCATAGTAGCCGGCAGCGAAGCCGAGATTGTCGCCGAGGGTGGCGGCGATCGTCGCCACTAAAATGATCCAGGGAAGCCTGAGATTCGGCTCGGAGTAGGTCAGGAAACAGGAGAGTAATAGGATCGTTTCACCGGGCACTGGGATGCCCGCGTTCTCCGCGAGCAATGCCGCACCTATGGCCCAATATCCGTATTGCACGATTGCGTTCCGCAGAAACTCGAGAATTGAGTGAGTCAAGATGCTCACGTGGAATACAGTGCCTTCGGGACCGAGCCGGCAGCCAAACCGGCAGTTTTGCCTGGACAGTATTACCGGAAAACTACGCCGAATCTTACTGGCTTGTCAGGAATTTAATGAGCTCACGGTTAAACTCTTCCGGACATTCTTCATAGGGAAGGTGCCCGACACCGGAAAAGACCACCTTTTGGACGTGCTTAAAATGTCGCGCCAATGGCTCCATGGACGACACGTAGACCGCCGGATCTTTGTCTCCCCACATTAGGAGCGTGGGAATTGGCGCCAGCTTGGGCAGTAAAGCTTCCAGTTCGCGCAGATCAGCCGTCCACGTGCGGACGATGCTCAAGGCATGGCCCAAGTAATCCGGCTTCGCCATCGGTGCGGTGTAGCCTTCAATGCTGCCGGGCGGAATCTTGTTGCGATCGGCGAACAGGCGTCCGTGCCAGTAAGGAAACAGCGAAGGCATACGTCCGATCCCCGAACGAAACAGCGTCGCACCGAGCCGGGTGGCAAAGAATGGCGCGAGCCACGTGCCATGCGGAGAGTACGGATTGACCGGGCAAACCAGCACCAATCGGGCAAGGCGCGCCGGGCAGCCGCCGGGGCTCATGCATTCCGCGGCCGCAGCCATCGCCACCGCGCCGCCCCGCGACGTACCTAGCAAATCGAAAGAGGAGAGCCTTAACTTTTCGACAAACTTTAGCACGCGCAGCGCGGTCGCGCGCATCGAGTGATCGATCCCGTGCGGCCGATCGGAGAAGCCTGCTCCGAGCAGGTCGGGAGCATATGCGGTGACGTACGGAGCCAACGCCGGCAGTGCGAATCTCCAGGAGAAAGAATAGGCCATCAGCCCATGCAGCAAGATCAGCGGGGGACCGGAGCCTGCGCGCAGATAGCGCATGCGGGCGCCGTCGAGATCTATCCAGCACTCTTCCACGCCATCGCTCAAGCCTGAAGGGGAACTTTCCGGGATTTGCAAAGCCTCATTCACAGCAAAACTTTCTCGACAATGGGGACAACTCTTTACCCTCTGCGGGAGTCTACTTAAGTGAACGCCTCTGTCGCTTCACTCTGGGGAGCTTCGGCTCCCCGTTTTTTCTGAGGTCTTTGTTTCAGACAGTATCCAAGGTCTTCACAAACCCTTGTAGCAAATCAACTCAGCTGGTTCACTTCCTACTTGCCTCCGCCGCCGAGGGTATATCCAATCGACGCACCATAGCGGATGGCAAAGCTGGAGTTGAATTCGACATTGTTACGGACGAGATAAACCCGCACCTCGGGCCGAACAAACAAACCTCGTAGGGGATAGAGCTTGAAGCCTCCGCCCACATCGCCCATGAAATGAGTGCTGTTAATGTAATTGGAGCAGTTACCATAGTTGTCGCAATGGGAAACCACTCCATATTCACGGATGGTTTCCGCGCCCGCTCCCGCGACGATCTCGGCGGCTACGTGCTTTTTGAACCTCGGAGCATAGATCGCGTTAAAATTCCAAAAAATCGGCCGGTAAGGCAGTTGGCTGTTATACAAACCCTGCTGTGTCCTCCAAAATACTTCAGCGCCCACGCCAATGTGTCTTTTGAAAAGAAAGTCACCGCCAGCGCCCGCATAGGTTCCACCGCTCAGGCTCTGGTTCAGGCCAGAAAAAGTCCTACTGGGGCTGGGCGCGGTAAGACTTCCTCCGCCAATGGCGACATCAATCTGTTGGGCGCAGACCGGCAGCACGCAGGTCAAGATCCACCACACACTCCCGACGGCTATCAACTTCCTCACATCGGCCTCCTCAAGGATGGTCTAAGAGCTTCATTTCTAAACATCAGACCAAACTCGCAAACTGAGTTTGTATCTCAAATTGCTCACTCTCGGCGAGTGTCTGATTAAGTCGCGACCCTCAATTGTTAGGATGCGCGCGGATCTCAACTTAGAAGATTAACTGATGGGAGGAGGACGGTTGTAGCGGACGCCTTCAGTTTGTAGTGCGGACCACACCCGGGAAACGGAGTTCGAATAAGGAGGTTCCGCAGCCAGCGAAAATGGCAGAAATGCTTTGGCGGGAGCGCTCCACTGAAAACGGTCGGAATCAAAATGTGATCGGTGACCCTGGTGAAAGACCGCTTTGATCGAAGAGTGGTGAATTGAGAAATGAAAAGGAAAGTGCGGCGGCGCACTTCGGATCACCAGGAACGCGAACAGCGCCGCCGACGCAACCATTCCTCGGATCCAAAGTGCTTTTTCGTTGCGCTGGCCAGTGCAGGGATGCCTATTCGATGAAGCGAAGCCCACCATACGGTTGTGGATGAGTATACTCCCTCACGAGCGTGCGAACTCTGCTACCGCGTCTGCGAGGAAGTTTACAATACCACTGCTCTCTGCCGTGAAAGGACCTGATGACCATTCTGGAGTTTAGTCTGCTGGTATGGGGTAGTTCGCTGATCGCCGGCCTGGTCGGAGCGTTGACGGGCCTGGGCGGAGGGGTCGTCCTTGTACCATTGTTGAGCCTGTTCTTTAAGGTCGATATCCGGTATGCCATCGGCGCCTCGCTGGTATCGGTGATTGCGACCTCCTCGGGCGCGGCGGCCGCTTACGTGAAGGAGGGCTTCTCGAACATCAGGATTGGGATGTTCCTCGAGATTGCAACGACTCTCGGCGCGCTTCTCGGCGCACACCTGACGACGCGGGTATCGACCCATGCCATCGCAATTGTCTTCGGAACGGTGCTGCTGTTTTCCGCGTACTTTTCCCGGAAACCTCGCACGCATGCGGAACGCAATGTTCCACCCGATCGGCTAGGCACGCGCCTGCACTTGAACGGCTGGTTTCCTGACGTAGACGGCCCCCGCAGCTATAACGTTCAGAACGTACCCACAGGCTGGGGTCTGATGTTTGGCGCTGGCGCTTTGTCAGGGCTGCTGGGCATCGGCTCGGGTGCAATGAAGGTTCTTGCCATGGACCAGGCAATGAAGATTCCATTCAAGGTGTCGACTACTACCAGCAACTTCATGATTGGCGTCACCGCGGCAGCGAGTGCGGGAGTGTATTTGAGCCGCGGTTACATTGATCCTGCACTCGCCATGCCGGTCATGCTCGGCGTTCTGGCTGGCTCGATGCTCGGGGCGAGGATTCTGGTGAAACTACACACCAAGTGGCTGCGCTTGGGATTCAGCCTGGTAATTGTGATCCTGGCGATTGAGATGCTCTATAACGGATTCTCGGGGAGGATTTGAGTGCAAGGCGAGCGAAGCTGGACCGATCAAAGGATTGAGAATGTTCTTGGCAACCTGCTGCGCGGTGGCGTACTTCTGTCGGCGTTGGTGGTGTTGATTGGGGCCACGATTTACTTAATTCGGCATGGTCACTCGCCGGTAGACTACCGCGCCTTCCACGGCGAACCTGAGGACCTGCGAACGATCCGCGGGATCGCCCGCGACGCATTCCAATTGCGCGGCCAGGGAATCATCCAACTGGGACTCTTACTGCTAATTGCGACTCCTGTAGCCCGAGTCGCGTTTTCGATCTTTGGGTTTGCGGAAGAGCGCGATGGCATGTACGTTGTATTTACCTTGATTGTGTTTTCGGTATTGCTCTACAGCCTTTTGGGAACCGGCTAGCCGCTCACCAGCAAAAGAAACATCCGATGCTTCACTTTCGTAACGCCGTGGTGTGCGCGATCGCACCAGCGAAATTTCCAGTCTGTGTTCGAATGACGCAAGGGACCTACTCATGCGCGTTCATCGAACCTGGCTTAGTATCGTCGCAGCGATCGCTCTCAACCTCGCCGCGCAAGCCGCCCCTTTCGTGGTGTTTCCGAAGGCCGGACACTTGGCCTCGCAGGACGGGCGCTTCGTGGTCCGAAATACCGATGTGGAGGCGCAACCCTTGGAGTTTGTCGGTGCCTTCCACTCGTTATTTCTGGAAGAAACGGCCACTGGCCGGACCCGCAAACTGTGCGACTACGTCGGAGTGGCCGCGGTGGCCTGGACGAAAAACAACTTGCTCATCATGACGGAATATTTGAGCAGACGCACTTCGCGCGCACTGATCTTCGCTGCCGACAGTTCCCGCGATACGGTTGTAATCGATCAGCCATCGCTCGCGAACCTTGCCCCGGTAAACCTTCGCCCGCAATTGCGCGAGAACGACCACGTTTTTGTGGAGGCCGTCCAAGTCGAGGAAGAGACGCTGACTCTGCGAGTGTGGGGATATGGAAAGCACGACGCCAATGGCTTCCGCTGGCGATGCGAGTATAGCCTGCGCGAAAGATCCATCTCCTGTAAGGACACGCCACCGACATTGAGTAAGACAAATAATTAGGCTCTCTCGCTCAGGTGCCTGGTGCCTTTGCTTCTGCCTAGGCTTTGTTTCATCTCAGCAATCTCGTCGTCTGGTGGTTGCGCGCCAACTTCTGCAGCAGCAGGCCCGCTTCGATGACTTCATGGAAGCTTTCAATCGCGAGCGAATGGGTTCACGAAAACTGACGAGGCATTTTGCATGCCTGGATCGACGGGCACTCATTCCGCGTCCTGTTGCAAAGCACATCACGCTGTAAGGCCGTTGTTCAAACCAATATTTTTTAACTTGACTTCTCTGACGATCAGACTAAGGTCAAACAAGAAGGTCCTGTCTTGCCAAACAGCAGATAAGCCCTGGCGTACGTTCCCTCCAAGCAGGAGTTTAGTTATGAATCCGGCATCCCCCCAGTGCCTGAGTCGCGCCGATTGGAAGACTCTGTATAGAGCCGCCATTCTGGAAAGCAATAAAACCCTTCTTCCGGTGCGAGTGTCGGCAGCTGAAGAAGCCGTGATAGCACGTGGACGAGAAATCTTTTTCGATCACGGAACTCCCGAAGAGAAAGAAGCCTTAGAAGACGCACTGTATGCCTTGCGGGCATACAGAAGAGCTTGGCAGCACGTCGAAGCTGCATAGTCTCATGCTTCCGCGAGACTGGCATTTGGACTCCCCGGAGTGTCATCGCCTCCGGCCGCCTTCTCCCGTGCCGTGGTAGGTCTGCGTCAGCTCCCGCCGAAAACGCGGAGAGAACACAGCGTAGGGCTACAAAGTCGTCCGTAGTCAAATACATCACACCGGAAGCACGGTGCGATTCCGCTCAGGGAGCCGGAGTTCACGGACCTGATTCGTCTATTCGAACTGCCCCGCCTTACTCGCTGTGCTCACCTTATGGGCACGAGCATTTGCGCATGTCTTGCAAAATTCTCCACGGAGTGAGAGAACTCTAGCCATGTACGTCGATGTCTTGCGCTCCCCGGTGCATTTTCTACGGGATGTCGGGATTTCTGCAGATCAAGATTGGTTAAGAGAATACGAGGCATGGTTCGAACGCGAAGGGCAAGGGATCTCAGACGCGGTGGACCGCGCCGGCACACCGTGGCTTCGCATGTTCGATCGGTGGGGCGATCCGGTGGATGAGATCCTTTATCCACCCGAATACTGGCGCATGCTGAAACATGGATACCGGGCAGGCGTGCTCTGGCGAGTCTTTGAGCAAAATTCGTTGATACCTACTTACCTTGTTCTTTACGCTACTGGTTTTTACGACCCCGGCTTGGCGTGTCCTTACACGGTCTCTCTGTCCACCGTCACCCCACTCTCCAAGTATGGAGGGGCGGAGTTGAAGTCACGGTTCTTGCCCAAGATGTTGCAGCACGATGACAGTGTCTGGCAGGGAGCAACCTGGATGACAGAGATTAAGGGCGGGTCAGACTTGGGAGCGGCGGTCGAGACCATAGCAGAGCAGGATGGAAATAAGTGGCGGCTAACCGGCGACAAATATTTCGCGAGTAATGCCGGGGCCGAACTGGCGGTGGTCGCGGCCCGGCAGGAAGGCGCACCGAAGAATGTCCGCGGACTGAGTCTGTACCTGGTACCGCGTCGCGGTGAAGACGGGCAGCTGAATTATCGCATCCGCCGCCTCAAGGATAAGATCGCCACTCGCTCGGTGCCAACCGGTGAGATCGAACTTCGTCACAGCGAGGGTTGGCTGCTCGGGCAAGCGGAGCATGGAATCTATTTGATTCTCGAAGCGCTGAACCTTTCGCGCGTGGCCAACAGTGTAGGCAGCGTAGCGCTGGCACAGCGGGCAATCGCCGATGCCTATTCTTTCGCTGAACGGCGCACGGCCTTCGGCAAACCGATCATCGAACATCCTTTACTGCGACGGCAATTCGAGGATCGCGTGCAAGCGCTACGGGCGGCCTCCCGGCTGGCTTGGGAGGCGGTGCGTTTGCTCGACACGGTGTGGCAGGAGAAGCCGCCGTACTCGGACAGCTATCATTTGTTCCGCTTGGTGGCTCACTTGGCCAAGTACTGGACAGCAGAGTTCGCTGTGCAGACGGCAAAATGGGCAATGGAAGTGTACGGTGGCCTGGGAACGCTGCAGGAATATCGCGTGGAGCGCTGGCTGCGCGAGGCGATGATCCTTGCGATCTGGGAAGGAACATCGCATCGCCAGATGCTGGATGGGCTGGAGGCCATGCAGCGCAAAAGTGCACACCAGTTGCTGTTCCAGCACCTTGCGGGCAAGGCGCCTGAGGCGCGGCTGCGCGATTTGGAAGCACGCGTGGAGCGACAACTCCGCTTGCCCGAGGTTGACAAGGAAGGGACTTTGGAGAGGCTTTTTAGCGATTTGGCTTCGCTTACCTCAGAGTCCCTATAGCGAAGAAAGCTTGACGTGGATGATTTCGATCATTGTTCGCAGCAATTGCGGGTTGGCACAAAATTGGGCACAATCGCCGTTTGGTGTTCGAGGGTTGAGAAGAACGTCACGCGGAAGGTGCGTGAACACAGGGGATTTCTGGTGAGCGCGGCAGGACTCGAACCTGCGACCCATGCCTTAAAAGGGCATTGCTCTACCAACTGAGCTACGCGCCCATCCTACTTACGAATCAATCACTTAATCGAAACAAATGTCAAAGCCGTTGCACAGCCGTTGCACAATTTCAAAAACTGCTCTCTGAACTCGCTGACAGCATCTTCACGTCTACGAGCGATTCAAGCTGACGCATCGCGGCGATGCTTTGCGCGTCAAGCGTCTTGATGTACGAGTTCTGGGTCACCGCCACGTTAGCGTGCCTCAAGATTGCCTGAATCGTTTTATCCGCAACGCCCAGATCGTGCAAGTTCGTCGCGAGTCCGCGCCTGAATGCGTGCCAGCCGTGCCACTGAGGACGCTCGCTCCGTTGGTATTCGTGATCTTCCTTATCGTGCTCGTCCGCAGCCTTTCCGCAAACGCAAACATTGAGAACGGGAAGGATTTGGCGATTGAGCACGTTGTTCAAACTCAAAGGCGTGGGCGTCTTTTTCATAGTAGCAAACATTGGCCCGCTTGCGGGATTGCCACGACTCACGCGGTATTGATCCAGCAGCCGTTGCAGAGGCGCGATTATCGGAACAGGAGCCTTGCTCTTGCGCGTCTTTGGTTCGTTCGTGACCGACTCCCAGACAGACCGCAAAACTCGAATTTCTTCGCCCGTGTAATCGGGCCACTCAAGCCCCCGAATCTCTGCGCGGCGAAGCCCGAGGAATGCAGCGACCGCACAAATCGTTCGGGCCGGATCGGGCAACAGCCTCAGCATCGTCAACACTTCAGGCAAAGAATAAGCGTATGTCTCTTCGCCCTCGGGAGCCTTCGGAATGCTGGCCTCGCGGATCGGGTTTGCGCCCGTAAGATATCCTTGCTGAATTGCATGGCGGAAAATCGCACTCAACAGCGAGCGGAAATGATGCAAGGTGCTCCGCGTGAATTCTGGATGCTCCCGCCCCAGATCGGAAAGAACCTTGTGAGCTTGGGGCGTCTTGAATTCCCGCAAACGGAAGTGACCGCAACGCGCTTTCAACTGAGAATCCCAACGGGCCTTATAGCCTTTCACCGTTGACGCCCGTTTTTGTGTCTGCATATTCGGGAAGTAAACGTCGGTCACGAAGTCTTGGAGAGTGACATTCTTGCTAGGCTCAAGGTTGCTAGAGTTAACCGGGTTCAGTTCTTCCTCAGCCAATTGCAGAACACTCTCAGGCGGCCTTTTCAGGCGGACGTGTTCGGGGTCAACAGCAGACAGTTTCTTGCAAACTTGCTTGCGGACTAGTTGCCCGTTCTCCACGAACGAATCACGGTAACGCAGAAACCATGAATCGCCTTTTCTGAATACGTGCCCCGCTTGGTTAGCCATTTCGCTTTGCCTTCTTTCTGGGACGCCCGCCTTTTTGACCGTTCAGCCGTGCGGCCTGTGCTTTCTCCTTGCTAGTCGCTTCCCCGCCCTTCCTTCCCCATCGGGCGAACATCTTCAACGCTTCCTCGGGCAATTTCTTCATAACGAGACTACTATACCAAAGGGCCTTGGGTTTTGCAACCTATTTCTGCGTTCAAGCATCTAATATTTTATGAACCAAAGACCCTTCGGTTTTAGGCACTTTGGTGCAAAAGATTTCACTTGTACGTTAACCGTACAAGGGCTGCCGAGGCTGACTTAGAGTGCGGAATCATCGAACCCCACAACAGTTAAACATTCAACCAAAACTCGGGCCGAATTCGTTGTACGTTTCCCGTACAAACTTTGGTCTTTGAAATACTGAAACAGACGTGTACTTTCGGGCTTTGATCTTCGTTTGAATCGTTGCTAATGTTTCGTAGTCGGGTTCGACCCGAATTTCTTTGAAAGTTGAGAAAGTCGCGGAGCGGGTTTGGCTTGGTCGCCAACCATACAGCGTGACCGCGATTATCCGGCTGACCAGCCCGTTGCGGGTAATCAGGCCCGCAGAGGAGTGCAAACCAAGGGACAGCTCTTTCGCTGTCTGGCCCGGACCACTCCTGAGAGACGTAATCCCTCAGTTTGTATCAACGTAGGGCAAACGAGTTCTCCTTCTGTCAAATGCCAACAGGAGAGCTATGCCCGCAAAATCAACCGAAGTCGTTTCGCAGCTAATCCCACAACATTTTGAAATTTTAGATGCTAAACAATTAGCATCCCGACTTTCATTGCCCGAGTCGTGGCTGAGAGAAGGTACGCGTTCGCGGGCAACCGATGTCATTCCCCATTTGCGGTTCGGAAAATATGTGCGCTTTCGCTGGGACTCCCCCGAATTGAACGCTTGGATTCTCCGACGAATGAAGGGCGGACGCCAGTGACCTTAAAAGATAAAGCTCCTTCAGCATTGCAGGACGCTTGGTATTGGATTATCGGAATTGATTGCCTTTTCTGCGGTCGAAGGACGTTTGGCTGGACTAACTGGCAACACAATTGTCCTGAGACTAGAGGAAAAACTTTTGTCGAAGAAATGAAAATGGTAGCGGATGCCATTCGCCGCGCCTACGCAACTCACCCGGCGGATCGCGATATACACACGATCTATCAAATCGCTGAAGAACTATCCGAGATGGGAGAAAGAGACAGAGACGAGCAAGAGTAAACGACTATGAAAACAATCTTTGATGTTGACTCGTACATCTGCGACAGGCTCGCTCCTGCTCGTCCCGGAAAAGTCGCCCGCCACAAATTAGCGTACGCTGCGCATCGCTACGCCATACTCAAGACCGGGAATCCGATTTTCGAATCAGTCTGTGCTGCCCTTCCTCTCGGCCCGTGTTTCCTTGAGTTGCTCCGCGATCCAAACCGCAGAGGAAACCCCGACGCGCTCTCGCTCGAAGAAAAACAATTGATTGATGAGGTTCTTCAGAAGCTAGGCGCGATGTCGGGCCGCGCTCTCGCCGCCAGGAGTCATAGGAATTATTACGAGTGGCGCGTTATGCGCGAGGGCATGAACCCGAACCAAGTTAAATCGTGCGGGAAATATCGGGAGATAAGCGTTGCCCTGATCCGCATGTTGCCAGATATCCAAAGACGCGGGGCGAACGTGGGTAATCCAATCGGCTTGCAGTAAAAAACCAACGGGTTCTCACACCCGAGCAAAAAGTGACGCCAATCACTTCAACAAGGATTAAGTATGGAATTCCGCACTACCAACCTTCCTTTAGCCGCCGCTATCACGGCGAGCACCAAACTCAAACTCATCCGAGTAGACGCCGACAGCATTAAGCAAGCGTCAATGGTGTTCCATGATCCATCCGGCATCGGAGCACAACTTGAACTCGAATTCCTGAGCGGGCAATTCATGGTGTCCGCAAGTCAGTATGCCGTCCAACTCCGCGCCATGCGGAGGCAGGTAGAAATCAAATTAGCAGCGGCCCGCACGAAAGAGGCCGCCCGTGTATAAACCCTATCGCGAAGTAGAAGCCGAGCGCGGCAAAAACAGTTTTCATCCAACAGTGCTGGCGGAGTTCCGAGGCAAGCCGTGCAATCTCCGCCGACACTTTGAAATGGGAACGACATTGCGAGAAATAGTCGCTTGGGCTGAGCTTTGGGCGGCCAACGATCCCGAGCAGTTCATCTACGTTCAGGATTGGAGCAAGTTCGTTAAACGCAGCAAACGATCTATCGCGTCGTCCCTGTGCATTGCCGAGTCCATGCAGATTCTTATTCCTGCCGTGAGGCTCAAGAAGAATAAGTACGGAGCGATGAGGAAAAGACGCGGTTGGATCGTTGCGGACCACGACAAGATCTCAGCGCGGGAGAACGGCGACTGTACTTTGTCCGTTGTACGGAAAATGGACGCGCCTCTCCGCAAGCGTGGGGAGCGTCGCTGGCCGAGTGCATTTCCTGACGCTGAAGCAAATGCTAAGCAAATGCTAGAAGTTTCCGCGCCGAGTGCATTAACGAGTGCAATTCCTCCAGACCCGAGTGCATTTGAAAGTGCATTTAAGAGTGCATTTGAAAGTGCATTTCCTGACGACGATGAGTGCATTTCCGACGCCGCTATATCTTCGTCAGACAAGGAGTTGCAGAACGGAGGCGAACGAAAACGCCTCTCTAATCCTTTGAATCCTTTGAATCCTCTGAAACGAGAAGAGAGGAATCCTTTGAATCCTGCACAAGAACAAACCCCGTCCCTCTCTCTTTCTGATTCAAAATCTAAACCTAACGGGCAAGGAAAATCGGGCTCGGATTCTTCAGCGCTCGTCTTGGAACTCGCCTGCATTGCCGATGATGTGTGCGGGCTATTCGACGGCAGACAGCAACGGGCCGTTGCGGACCTATTAGAAAAACATCCCGCCGAAAGAATCACGGAACTCTGGCGGGAACATTGGGAACAGAGAAAGGGTAACGACACGAAAAAACGGTTCGCCGTTGTCGATTTTTTGAAAACGGCAGACCTACGCTTGTCCGAAATTCCTTGTACGGAAAACGTATGAAAGCGGGCGACATTCTAGCAAAGCCGCCCGCCGCTCCCGCGCCGCCGAGCCGGGAAGAAAAAAGCCGCCGCGTGAAAATCTGGTGCGCTGCTTGCCAGCGCTACCACAAATTGAAGCGCTCCGCAAAAGAACCGCATCTCCGCTCGGAGCAAAAGCCCGCCGAATGAAATATTGCCCGCATAACTTTCTCATTCCGCCCGAATTCAGCGCCCGCCAGTCGGCAGCGGACTGCGTAACCTTCGGGCGTGTCTCTCCCTTCTGCGTTGACTGCTGGCAAAAGCAGGGCAAGGAAGCGCCCGAGGAATACCGAGGGGAAATCGGAAAGCCGCTTGTGTATGGGCACTGCGATTTAATCACTCAGGTTGCCCGAAAGCGCGGATTCGCCCGAGACTCTAGCAGCCGTGAAGATATCGAGGGTGACTTGCGCCTGCATCTCATGGAAAAACAGGCTGAGATTCAGGCGGGCATAGCTGGCAAGAACGCCGCGTATGTTGCGAACTACGTACGTCGGGCACTCAAGAATTTTCTGACAGACAAGCAGGGGAAATCCTCTGCCGGAAAAGTCATCCGCAACACCGTTAAATCCCTTTCGCCCGAGGGACTGGTAATTACGAGCCGCAAGCAAGCGGCTAGGGAACGAGCGGGCGAATTGTTGACGGACTTGACGGGCGGGGATGCCGCGTCTGTTCAAGATGATTACACGCTAGACGAGAGAGACGCACTTTTCACAGATGGCCTAGACAGCGAGCCGAAGACTAGCGGAAAGCGAACGGAAGTGGGCCGACTGTTCGACACGATGACAGCCGAGGCTGTATCGCAGATCGCAACACTGACGGGCGGGCGGAAAGACGGCTTCGATGTTCACTTAGATTTGCAGAAGGCGCTCGCTCACTTGCCTGACGATGAGCGCTCGGTTTTTGAATGGCTCTGGTTAGAGAACGGGCAATTGCTGGCCCGTGCCCGCAGTTATCCCGATGTGCAGCGGGCAATGAACCTCAGCCTGCAAAGCGTCCGCACATTGGAAATGAAGGCGATTCAGAAACTCAAACCCGCGCTTGGGCCATCATTTTTCAAGAATCGGCAGCCCGCCTAGTCCTCAATGGGTTTGGTATTCACGCTCGCTTGTTGAACGTTCGATAATTTTTCTTTACTGCCAGGCCATCTGCGCCCGACTGGGAAGATCGCAGTTGGACCAAAACGGCAGCGGGGTGATTCGTATGTGACTGACTCGAAGGCGCTATGGGCAACGGTAGAGGTCTTCTTCAGAAATGATCCACCTGAGAACATAAGCTGGCTTAGATTATTGCGCTTTTCCGAAAGGAGAACTGACTCAGCAATCCTATCCAACAGACCGGCCCTGCCGTAATAAGTCGAGCCGAACGTCTTGAACAGATCATTAGTGATCATGCCTATGTGCATCCAGATCGCACCCGGACGTGAGAGACTAAATTGTTCCTTCGCTGCTTCACGAAGCGTCCTAATCATCTTTTTTGCCAGTTGGACGGGTTTGTTGGAGTCGAACTCTAGGACAATTCTAGGACTCAGCGCGTTGCCTATGACTGTTTTTCTAACCATCTGTGAATGCACTTGAGCGGCCTTCATGAGTTTCTCGATAGGCATGTTTGGAACGGTGCCGATCCGTCTAACTTTGACGCCCGGAAGGAAGATTTCCTCCCCCGTCTGGGCTACATCGTTTAAGGCCGACACAAGTTCGCGCAATTGCGTCCTCTCAGGCAATAGATTTGCAGTGAACTTCAGACCGAGAATCGGAATGGTTTTCTCATCGTCCCAAGAGAAGCACTGTTTGAGTTCGACGAAAAGCTTACCGATGTTCTCAGGTTTAATCGGCCAAGCCGTATACAGGGATATGGCTTTAGCTTCAACCTCACACGCGATACCGTCGCGAGTGGCTAGGAAATCGTATCCGCCATCTTCCTCAAGATCGTGGAAGTAAACATCCCAGCCCAGCTTGCTCAGGAGCCCCGCGACACGAAATTCGTGCTGAAGAGGCCACAGCCCTTCCTTTAGGCCCTTCCTTAGGCGACCCAGCAATCTTGTTTTCGCCCCCGCTGATAGGCAAGGTATCGTTTGGCCAACGCCGATCAGAAAATCTACTCCCGCATGGCAGGCTTCGGGCAGAGTATAGAATCTCTCTCCACCCCGAGCGCGGAGTAGTTCGAGGTTGAGCAGCTCCAATTCAAGCGCGAACGCCTCGTCATCGTATGGCGTTACGAAGCCCTTAGCATTCAAAGAACGACCAATTGAGGCGAATGACTCGCGATACTGATCTTGGCCGATGAAATCGGCAACAATCGCCGCGTCACGAGAAATGTCGCTGAGGTCGTTGACGGCCCGGTATCGCACCTTTGGGTTCTCCTTGATGTTTTAAGCATAGTGCAAACAACAGATTTTATAATTTTTGTCGTACTAACTTGATAGGGGCATCGCCTTTTTCTCTCCCCCGTGCTGTACGTTTTCCGTACAACTCTTCCGGCTTCAGCCGCGTAACAAAGCCCGCCGCTCGCTTACGGTCGGGGCCTCTCTTGGCGTTTCAGACGAATATCAAAAGTTTTGCTTTCTTCCGGCAACGATTAAGCCCGTCGCCGCGTCTGCTAACCCAAGAGCGTGCCCCGATTTGTTCGGCCAACCCGCCGACAATTCGGGGCATTTCCATTTTACGGAGTCTTTTCGATGTCTATCGCCGCCCGCCTGATAGTCGGTCAAGTACAGCGCTTTGTACCTAACAACCGAGGCGGATTTTTTCTCGTTTGGAGCGAGTCAGGCAGGTTTCGTGTCTATCCCTCACAAGTGAAAACCCCGCTTTCAATTGGCGAAATAATCACATTCTTGCCCGATCCACAAAGCTCGGGAAACGTTCGCCGCGTAACAACGGTTCTGTTTCAGGAACCCGCCGAAATCAATTCTGCAAGTGAAAAGGTGTCAACCGATGAATAAACCAGTGCCAGTAAGAACGCAAACAACCACGCAACCACAGTGCCAGCTTGACGACTGCCATTACTGGCACGGTCGTGATTTTCCAGTTCAAAACGATGATACAAAGGGCGACGAAAAAGGGCCTGACGGACTTGTCGCGCAATCCGAAACTCAGAAAAGCCCGCGCTTGAACGCCTCGAACGGCAACGGCCCGTCTGTGAAAGGCAAGGAAGGCGAAGGCTTTCCTACAAGTGACAACGGCAAAGAGTCAGATGACGAGCAGCCCGTGTTCGCAGGCTCCCGTGACTCAAGTGTGGGCGTCAATTTGAAAAGCGGTCAAATCGTAAGCTCGGAGAATCGGTTGGTGCCAGTTCCGCTTCCGGGCCAACCCAAGACGATTCGCGCCAACGTGAAATTCACGAATGCGAAAGGCGACATCAAGGAAAATCGGATCTAACAGCGTGCTGCACAAAGCAGAACTCGAAAACCTTCCGGATAATGCGTCACATTTGTGGCCGAAACCGGAAAATATTACTATTTATCGGGGGAAGCCGAGCCTCCCTGATCGGCCTCCCAAATTTCGCGAACGATTAGTCCGAAGGTCGCCCGTGACAATTGCAATAGGCTTCCGTTCTAACGATGGTGTCGTGCTGTGTGCCGACACCGAGTTATCAATTGGAGAAGTGAAAGCATATGACGGCAAAGTAGCCACGCATATCATGTATGAAAAGGGCGGTGATTATCGGCTGGTTTTCGCTATCGCGGGCGCTGGTGACTTGGATTACATCAATACAGCCAAATCACATCTGACGAGAGAATTTCCAGAATATGGGAATGGCGGGGAAGTTCGTATAGAGTTGGAAAGGCGATGGTTAGAGTTCTTTAATAAGCATCTGCTTCCTTGGGCTTCCTTCTCCAGCAATGACCGCCCTCATGTGGAGTTGCTAATTGCCGTTTCTGGTACAAAAGCCTTTCCCACTCTCTACCATTGTGTCGGAACAGCGTTTCAGGAAACATCGGCTAAGGCAATCGGTTCGGGCGTCTTGCTCGCTAGTGATCTAATTAATCGCTACGCATTTGGAAATTACAAAGTACAGGACAATGTGGTGCTGGCGACTTATATAATCGCAAAAGTAAAACGCGGTGTTCAATATTGCGGGGGTTCCACCCACATGACCAGTTTGCGAAAGAATGGGGATTTCGCATTCTCCGGGAAGGATGAAATGGAGCGGCTGGAACAAAGTTTATTGGACGAGGAGCAAACAGCCGACAAAAATCTAGTTAAGAATATGCTTCAGCACAAAATTGCTCTTCCGTGGTTTAGCGAATCCCGATCAAAGGCTAAGAAACTGAAATCGAATTCTGCCACGACTACACGTCCGCAACTGGAACAGGGCCGAACAGAAAACCATTAATTGGCCAGAATGCTGCTTTAAGAGCTATCCCGATTATGCCCGCTAGTGAGAGGAAACGGGGCGGAACCCAACCACGCTTAAAATCTTCCAATCGGGGTAGGACGAGAGAGGCTCCCGAGAGGACTCGTCAGCAGGATCAAAGGCGATGCCGTTTTCGTCAACTGCCAGGGCATGGTTTAGATGCTTTTCGCCGGTCAAGATCGTAGCCAGGTATCGCGTGCCTATTTCGTTATAGGGCGGCCCGTCTAGCGGTTCGCACATTTCCATTCCCTTGGACGCTAAGAGCTTTTCTAGACCTTCAAAGATCTTCACGCCAAGCAGGTTGTGCCCATCTTGCATGTCGGCAGGAGTATTCAACGGAATCCACTTGTTTACCTCCGCGTAGGTCATATCCAGGAGCATTGCAACTGCTGCGATCAGGCAGCCCGTAGGTTCTTCTTGGCGAACATAGTTCATTGGGGAGATTGTACGGAAACCATACAACCATAATGCACTATTCATGCAGAGACAAACGGATAAGCCACAAGATGCACAAAGAAGAACTTACAAACCTGCCCGATGATGTCTTACTCGGCATCGCCCGGAATCCTTCGGCGGTTGATCGGAAAGCAGCGCTCCGCGTTCTTGTTCAACGAGGCTCGGGCCACGCCGCTCACCCGGAACTGTTGCCCGAAGCCCGATCACTCATCTTAGACTCGCCCGCCGTATTGAAAGATGCCAATCCCTTCGTGAATCGAACCGCCCATAAGTTACCGGGCCTTGTCGATGTCGTGACCAACCATATTGAACGGACACGCGCACTCGAAAACCTTGTCGGTGATGTGGATCATAAGCACAGCGCCGAACAGGAACGACTATTCGGTTCGTTGCTGGCGTTTTCGGAGCAATGTCAATCCAGCCTCGACAGCGAAGCCGCTCATCGGCTGCGAGACGACGTGATTCTATTCAAATTATTCGCCACTCGTGCGGAGGCGACGGAAAAGTCTCTATCGCGCCTCGTTTCAGCCCTCGAAAGAGTGGACAAAACTCTGATCGGACTAAGCATTGGCTTTGGATTGACGAGCATTGTCGCGATAGCAGGCGTCGTGCTCCATTTTGTGCGGTGATCCCCTTATATACAGCACTATCTTATCGTGCCCGTATGAGATTCGAGATGACGCAGAAACACGAAAGGAGGATTGTCAAGTCGCAGGTATATACTTCTCCTCGTTTTGATGAGGAGCGGCAAGAAATGATTCGCTTCCGTGATCTTTCGGCTTCGGAATATTGGAACCTCGCGTGGCCTTTCGGGATGTCTCTACTTTGCGGCATCGCCCTTCGCTTGTCTGTTCCCGTGGGACTCTGGCACGGCATTCCACCCGATGCTTTTAGTGCACTAGCAGATGCTTTGATGGTGGCTGGAATTCTAGGTTTGCTGCTAGAACTTTTTGCAACTCGTCTTCTCGTTGAAAAGGTCTCAGGTGACCTCGCGGAAAAGCTCGTCGGGAGGGGTTTGCCGCCCGAATTGCAAGCTTACATAAGAAGTATCGTAGACACGGATATTGTGCGGGATCATTACATCAAGGAGTACAAGTTGTCGCTTTTGGACGGCGGGAAAAAGGTCCAACTGGATGTCACAGTGAGCTTTGATGTAAGAAATTACTCCGACACGGTTATCGAATATACGCCTATTTATCAGGACGAAGTTTTCTACGATCCAAAGTTTATGAGCCTTGAATACGGACTTATTGGGCAGAAGAAACTAACCGAGACCGTCGATGAAACAGACCCAATTACGAAGGTATTGACGGTCGGGGGAAAGAGGAAAATAAAACTCCAACCGTTTAGGCGAGACGAAAAAGCAGTCTGTCAAGTTGTAATGAGGTACCGCCTCAAAATGCCGTCCGATTATAGCGACATTATTAACTTTGCCGCCGCGACGATAGGGGCCACAATTCGTGTTGAATCATTGCCGCCAGAACTTGATTTTGTATCGGGCGGCTACACAACACTCAGCGATCTACCAAGCGGAGATAAATCTTGGTATTTCGATAGGCCCTTTGTAACTGGTCAAAACATTAGGGTCTGGTGGTTCAAAAAAGCGTTGAGTTGAGCTTTGGTACGGGGAGGACGGATGACTGAAGTCGCAGAGAATGGTGTAGAAGCGGTCGTCCGCGCTATCGAAAGCTCGGGGGGTAGCCTGAATAGTGCAGTCTTCCGAATGGCGTCGCCACAAGCGAGTGACTCGTTGGATCGCGCAATTGAGTGCGGTCGGGTTCGTTGGGTCGGCCTCGGCGGGGCAGTCGAAATCGTTCCCGATGCTGTACGGTTAACGTACAAGTCCGAAGAAACTCGCCCGCAAGCCGAGATCATCCCGACTCGCCCGTCTAAGAGCTACAGCAATGGCCGCCGTCAGCATTACAGCGCCTTAGCTGGCCCGTTGCCCGCCCGCATACGCCAGCTAGCCGCCCGGATAGTGCATAGGATTCGTATTTGCGGCGACCAGGACGCACAGGGACGCCCGATATCAACCAAGCGAGCGCTAGAACGTTCCCTGCATGCAAGCAGGCTGCCCGAATGGACGCCCGCAATCGATCTACTCATTGCCCGCAAGTCAATCGAGATTGTCGGTCACGAGATAGTGATTAAGGATGTTGTCTTTGATCTGCCCGACCCGCATGATCCCACGGGAGAGAAGCAGGCGAAGGAATTGAAACAGGCTAAACGGCGATCCCGACGCAAGCGTCCGCTATCGGCTTGGGTTCGCAGGAAAATTGCCGAACGCGAGGGCAGAATTCCCGCAGGCCGAAGCTAGGGCGATGCTTTGGCGGAGGAACCCGATACAGGCTATTTCACTTACTTATTTGGGTCCGGTTGATGCCCAACCACCAGTCGCCAACGAATCGGTCCCTGCCAACTCGCATGCTGGTGATGGTTCTGAGGTGGAAGCGGTTTGTCTTTGACTGAGGTGTCCTCTTTGCCGCAAACCTCGCATCGATAGATGCCTGAATACGGAGTATTGACTCCCGGTTCGTGAAGAGTGTCAAACAGCTTGTGATCGGAGGATACGAGGTACTTCTGATATTTGTAGTACGCCATCTGCGCTCCTTTAAGGGGGGAAGCGCGTTGTTTAAGCGTCCTCAGGTTAGACCGCAGAAATAGCGCTCCGCAATGGCCCGAAAATGCTACACGATGAACCCGAGTACAACGGTTCAGTCACCATCCGCCTCGCACGGGTACTTGTTTCGAGCGGAAATCGCACATTTTGAGCAGATTTCACGCTGAATCCGTTGAAAATGTGCAACTCCTGTGCAACGTGCACACTAAGTTGCTGATTCGATGCGGCGAAAACGTGAGCATGGGTTAGTTGAAGCAATGCTCACGGCATCGGGCAACGATTGCAACGCCCGCTGAACGCCCGCTAATGCCGCACAGATCGCCAGAGCGGGAGACGGATAGTGCACGAGCAGAGTTCGCGCCCGGATGCGCCTAGATTTGCCTGCGGATAGGCAGGTACTACTTTACGGCTGCGATTTGACCCCCCCGGTGCCCAACCCCCGCGACGACCTTCGGGTAGCCGCATCGCGTAGCGAAACGACATTTCTTAATCGCCCGACGCCGTGTCACCAACTAGGAGCGCGGGCCACGAAAAAGAGGAGCGCATGAGCATGAACGAAACGCGAAGCAGTACGGAAAACGTACAGGTGTCGCCAGACCTAGCGTCTCTAATCTCCCAGAACCTTGATCGGGACTCTGAAGGCTTCGTAATAAGTTCAAGTTTTGTCCGTACCGCGATCTTGATGGGAATGGCCGACGAAAACGCAGCCAAAACGGGTGGCGAGCCGTTCCGGTACGCAGACGAAGAGACCCGGACGATTTGCGGAGCATGGTACGAAGGTTTCAGGCGGGCGAGAACGGATCCAAAATTCTGGGATTTATTCGACAAGACACTAAGTTCTAGCTGCAAATCTTATCTCGGTTTCGATCAGATTGGCCGACCAAACGAGGTAACCGCGTAAATGGGTGCTCTGATTGAAGATGTGAAACTGATGCTTACGCGCTTAGAAAACAGCCAAAGCCCGTTTGTGGAGTCGAGTTGCATCCGACTTATTGCGGATTTTCTGCGTCAACGCGGCGAGCGGATAAGGACCGCCCGAGTCCGAAGCGAAAGGGTTCTCCGCAATGATCCCGAGGAAACCGAGGCAACGAATGGCTGAAAACAATTTCTTAGGAGTGCTGCGTGTTGAAAGTGAAATCGGGCAATTGGAAATCAGCCTCCGCGTCTCCCTTAACTACGCATTGAACGCCGACGATACAGAAGCGCTCCGCCGCCTCATACCGCACGAACCTGATTGCACGGCCCGTTGGCTATACCAAACAATTCTGACGCTCATTCCAGGCGAACCATCAAGCGATGATATTTCCATCGCAATCGCGAAAATTGCGTGGGTTCGTGATGGGCAAATATTTCGCTCCGCCCTTTGGTGGCAAGGCATCGCCGCCTTCAAAAAGTTTGATGAGCTTACATCGGCAGACATTGTTAACTGACTTTTGCTGGCGTTAACGAATCCGTCAGCGAATCGAGCCGGGTTGACGGTGGCTCGTAAGGAAATCGGGACTGTCAAACACACTCCTTGTGCAATCCCCCGCCCGATTCCATTTTTTTTCGCATGGAGGACAGTTTTGCAGAACGATCCAGTAGCAACGCGAAACAATCTCATTCGGTATTTGCGTCACTTGACCGTAAACGTCTGGCCCGAGTACGAAGACGAGTGGGTTTTGCCAGAGGAAGCCGCCCGTCTGTTGCGGGAAGCTCATGTTGCTGCCTTGAGGTACATCGGAATTCAATTGCAGGCCGATCCCGTGGCCCGTGAATTTATCGAGCGGATTGATGCCAGCATCACACGACCTTTCCAGTTTGACGACACATTGAATGCGGCCCGCCGCTTCGCTCCCGAATTTCTTCGCCGATTGGAAAAGGAACGGGACGCCGAACAGGATCAGGAAAAGCGGGATCCCGTGGGAGCCGCACGTCGCGAATACGTCCGGAAAAATGTAGAAACGAATCCTTGGCTTGAAGACGCGAACGTTTGTCTTGATGGCTTGCCCGAAATTCCTAAGCCCCAAGTTCACATCAACCCGATGGACGGGTCTGTAATTAACGAATTCTGAAAGGAACACAATGGATTTCTCAAAACTCAGTAACGCCGAAATAGCCCGCCTTTTCCACGAAACCAGAAAATTAGCTATCCAAGAAAAGTACGGGGTTGCGGATGCCCAACCCGGACAAGCGCATTCCGAGAACTCTCGTTTTCATCTTGAGCCATCGGGCGCAGTGTGCGACTGCGGAAATCCCGCATCGCACTACACGGAACCCGAACGCTTTTACCAGAGCGAGCAAGGTGCAATGGTGCGTCTCGAACCGGGAGAGGAGCGGCCCGCCAGCTTGGAAGACGAGCGTACGGAACGGCTCTGTCGTATGCCACAGAGCGAAGTCGATAATCTGTCCGCCGACGCCAGAGCGGAGCTAACAGAGTTTAGAAACGCTGTTCTAGAAGAACGGGCGCAAGCGTTCAGAGCGGCCCGCCCGAAGTATTACGACATTGACGAAAACATGCAGGCATTGCTTGGCCGCCTGGGAGATGAGCACTTGGGCTATTGCTTGGATGATCCCGAGGAGATGATGGATTTGCTCTTAAACCGTGGCGCTTGGACCGTGGAAAATCTTTGCTTCGCGTTCGATGCTTTGTCTAACGAGGGCAAGATGACGCCCCGCCCTGGAGATAGCAGGCGATTAGACGCCGACGAACTGCGAACACTGTCCGCGTACTGTGCGGGCTGTCAGACCGATGCGGAGTTTGAACGGGTACTCGATAACTACATTTATCTCGCGACTGGCAACGGTAGAGGATGGCGGGCGGCAGCCCTCGATTCGCGTTACTCAAAAGTTCTTGAGCAAGCGATTTTCTTCTGCTTCGAAAACAGTCAACCGGATTACAGCCCGACGCCCGAGCGTCGCCGCTTTCTGAAGAAATATCTGGCAAGCAGGTTCCCCAGTATTCGACTTTTGCGGGCCGCGTGGATTGCTTGTCAGAAAGCCGAAGAAAAGGGCGAGTTGCGGGATGATGACCAGCCCGCCGCCGCTCCGAGACTTAGCCCCGATGAGGCAAAAATTCAGGAAGCGAACGCCCTAGCCCGTGAAATCGCGCAAAAGTCATTTAGTGGAATGTAAATCCATCCTATTTCCGGGAGACCGTTCGCGTCTCCGCCTGTTTGTACGGTAACCGTACATCAAAGTAATCCCTTCCTAAAAAGGTTCAGCTATGCTCGATCCGTCGCAAATTCCAAATCCAGTCGCAGGGGCTGCAACGCCTTCGCCCTCGCCTGACCCCCTCTCGGGCACCACAGCGGACAAGTTTTCAAGTGGCGCTCAAACCTTGCAGCAACAGCCGACAACGCCAGCCCCGCCCGCTCCTGCACCGAGTAAACACGAGCTTCTTGGCCGCCTCGTATCTCACATCAAGCACGCCGTAGAAGGCCGCGAAACTGTTTACACGCCGGACCCGAATACGGGCACAGTTGTCGAGAGCATCCAACCAAGGAAACCGGGTGGGATTTTCCGTGACTTGGTTGGAGGAATGTTGTCGGGCTTGGCCGCATCCACGACGGCGGGTAACGCCAATCCGAGCGGCGCGGCTGGATTGGCTCTCGGTTTTCAAGGCGCTCAACAGAATAAGCAGGCGATGCAGGATCGGGCTCGCCAACAGGCACAACAGAGCGCTACGTCGGGTTTCCAGCGCAAGCAGCGGCTTGATGACGAGACCTTGCAGGCTGCAACGGCTGCACACGATCTAATGAACTCGCTTCAAATCGGGCATTTTATCGGTCATCACAGCGATGGTGAGGTTAGCGACTACAACAATTCCGTCGCCGCTGTAAAAGATGTGTTAATGGACAACGGAGCACAGCTTGCGTCTGTGGACGGAAACGGGAAGCCCGGAAACGGCCCTTCGATGATGTCCGCGTATAACCGCGATAACTCGCTCATGGTTGCGCCCGAGGGCTACCACAGAGTTGCGTCAATTACCTATGACACATTCGGCTTGAATCACGACACGAACTCTCACAAGTGGATCAATGCGGACGGTAGTCAGCTATCAGACGACGAATGGAACAAAAGAGGGACGGTAAGCCTAATTGATGTCCCGAATGCTGCTTGGGGAAAGTCCGTAAGTTTGCCCGGAAGCGTGATCCAGTCCGTAGCCCCAAATACTAACTTAGTCCGTGACCCAAAGAAGCAATACAACGCGACTGTCGGGTCTCTCTTCGCCTTGGGACTGAAGAACAAGCAGCAAATGATAGACGCCCGCAAGGAACTCTACCGCCCGCCAAAAGATGCGACCGAGATAAATCAGTGGGACCAGCAGCGTCAGGACATTCAGGCCCGTATGCGGTCTGATCCCAACTCAGTGACGGATGATGATAGGCGCTTCGTGGCTGTCAAGGGTCCGATGATTGACCGAGCCAAGCAACAGCAAGCCGCCGCGCCTGTCACGGTCAGTAGTCTGAACGATGCCCGCAGTATGCTCGATAGCGATAAGCCGCAAGAAGTAAGCGCGGCCAGGAATTTCTTCCTTTCGAGTCTCTCAGGTCCGGACGGAGACAAGATGGCGGCTTTTATAGCGGCCGATCCTCATTTCTTGCCCGCAGAGCGGAAGATTGCAAAAGATTGGGCTAAGAGCTACGCAGCGATCAAAGCAACTGAGCGCCCCGAGAAACCAGAGAAGCCCGAGAAACCCGCCGACATGGTTATCGGCAGTATCGGAGGCAAGCAAGTTGCTGTCCCGTTCGACGAGTCCAGTAATTACAAGTGGGATGCGGGCGGGCGTCCTACCAAAGCGGCGGCAGCCGAGAGCGAGAAAGTTAACAATGCCCGATCCCTAATAAACGTCTTCGATGACAACGACGCCGATGATCCGGGCTTGTTGCAACTTGCCGCGAAGCTGGATCAGCAAGGCAAGCTCGGGCCAGTGATGACCCGCTTTCAATCATGGCTGAACAAAGGGAATACCGCCGCGAATTTCAACGCGGGCGATCCTGACGTACAGCGCTTGTTTACAAAGATGGGTCTATCCACGACGGGCCTAATGCAAGTCCACGTAGGTGCTCGGGGTTCGGCTCAAATGCTTGAACATTTTGAAGACTTAGCCAAGGCGAAGGAAATGTCCTCGTCTGCTTTCCGTACAGCGCTCGATACCGAGGCTCGATATGTGCGAATGAAGGCGATGCTTCCATCTGCGCAACGTGCGACGCCTGCCCAAACTTCGCCTCTCCCGCAAGCGGGGGCGCGAGTTGTGCCCGCTGGGGCGATTCCCGGACGGGATGCCAGTGGGAACATCATCGGCTACAGGACTGCTGACGGGAAAGTGGTGAAATTCTAATGGCAGACAATCCTCAAGCCAACCAACAATCTCCCAATTCGTCGGGGATGATATTTGACGCCCAACCTGTCGCCAAGGATACGCACGCCGATTCGGGGATGACTTTCGATTCGTCACCTGTTCAGCAAGACACTCCTGTAGGGGAAGGCGTGCGACCCGCGAACAACATTTATGCAGCAGCCCCAGACGAGCAGACGCCCGAAGGCAGCGCGGCTGCACTCGCCCGCCGTCAGGCAGCGCATCCGATCTTGACTGCCGTTGGCAAAGGTAGCGGCGAAGCGTTGGGCGATATTTGGGACGCGGTAAAAGGATTGCCGAACGGTATCCTGCACAGCCTTCCGCCTGTTCAGTTTCACGACACGATCAAGCAAGCTTTTCCTGTGTTTCAGGCATACGAACAGTCCCGATCATCTGGTAAAGGGGTTTGGGATTCACTACGACAGGCAAACGAAGTTGCGAAACAGCACGATGCTGCGCAACAGGCATTACAGGCGCGGATTGACGAGTTCAAACAGAATCCCGGACCCGCTAGTGTGCGAGCGGTCGCAGATGCAGCCGCACTCGCCGCAACGATCTATGACGGCGGGCCGTTGAATCCTGCCAATACTGAGTTACCCGAGGGCTTGTCTGAAGCCAATGCGGCGGCGCGAGCTAACGCGGCGGAAAGCAGTGCTGCTACGCCGAAACCCGGAATCGTCAAACAAATCTTGAAAGGCAAAGACGTAGCACAGCCCGAGGCGCAAGCCGCGATGCGGTCGGCGGCCAATGCTTCCGAAGGAACGAGTTTGCGGGAAGTTCTATCGAAGCCGATTGCCGACGCCCAAGCGGAGAAAGAGGCGTTGTACAAGGCATATGACGAAGCGGCTGGTGTGGATAGAAAAGCATTGCAGCAACGTCTTAATAATACACACGATCAACTAGATAAATTGACGAACACGCCCGCAGACATCAGACGGGCCGCACGTCTGAATCAGTCGAAGGCCGCGTTAGAACAACAGATTGCGGAAGCCGACGCGAAAGCAAAAGCAGCGGGCATAAACATCGGAGACGCCGACGCGGCAAACGTCAAGCTGCGGGCCTTACAAGAAGTCGAAAGCAAAATCTTCCATAACCAAGACGTGATTCAGGGAAACACGGCGCAAGGTGCGGAAGAGTCCGTAAACATTGATAGCGCGATCAAAGCCGTTCAGAAGATACAAGACAACGAGAAATTCGGCGGGCCTAGATTCGATCAGGCTTTCGGGACAGGGTCGGCAAATAAGTTGCTGACAAACCTACGCCAGTATCAAGCGTCAGGCGTTCATGCATTGAAGGTGCAGAGCTTCGCGAAGGTTGTCGGGGCGACTCTCGGAATCGGTACGTTAGGCGGCGTCGGCGGGCGCTTGGGCTTCAAAGCCTTACAGCATCTCACTTCTTCGTCGGCTGAATAACAAGCCAATAGTAACCGACAGCCAACAGAGCACCGATCAAGGTTGCAATCTCCAAGCCTGACATAAAAAAAGCCTCTCTCAACGCTTTTAATTCTCGGCTGCCCGTACGTCGGCTGTCAATGCGACATTCGGGCAGTGACCGAACGGCGGGAGCGCCGAACAACTGGAGATGCTGTTATCAACCCCCTCAGCAGTTCTCCAACGCCCCTGCCTAACCCGCGATTATATTCCCAGTTCATTCCACCGAGGTAATCATTTTGAGCGATACCGCTACAACAATCACCGATGCGAGCGTGTTACAGGCCATAATTTCGCATCTCTTGAACTTTGGCGCGAGAGCAGCGGAGGACGCCCGCTGGCTTGTTTCCATCTTGCCCGATGATCTGCTCGGTTTCTTTCGCTCCGAGGTAATGAAGGCAATTCGCGAGAAGGCTGGTAACGACGCAGTCAAAACCCGCAAAATTTTCCTCAGTTTGGGCAAGACCGCCAAGGTCATTTTCGGGCCTGAATATGCAGCCACGAAGGGAAAGCTAGATAGTGCTTCGAAGCAGGCCGTTGCCAGATCGGGCAGGAATCAAGGAGAAATCGGTAGCCTAAGAACAAATGCTTAAACACCGTTACAATCATGTACCGTGGACAGGTTACTCTATCGCACCCTGGGCGAGAAGAAGAATTGTTCGGGATTCGGTCGCCTTTTTCAAAAAGCGGGTGGAGAGTATTAACGCAAACAGCGCCGAGAAAAGTAATGCCATAGGAAAGAAGCAGCATGACTGCCCCTAATTTCCAATAGTTGCGGGGCAGTTTTTGTGTGGAGGTAGAACTGATTGAATAGGAAGGCCACAGCTAAACCACGGCGGCTGTGACGATCAGATCTAGCACACTAGGCATAGGCGTGCCTCGCTTTCTGAGGGAAGGCGAACGTTATACCATGAAATTCCAAAGACTGCGTTGCTGGAATCCCCACCCCTAATCCTGACAGTTGACGCGAGGCAAGTTCTGGAGTACTGTAGCGGCCAAATAGACGAGCCCACTCGTCGCTGTGACCGTGCGGTAATTTCTTGCCCAACCCTATTAGGGCACCCTGTTCCGATAAAAGTGTTCTGCCAAAATTGAGGCTTTATGTTGGTCAGAGTCGTGTCCTCGATTCTTTTGGTTATCGGGTCCATCCTCGTTCTCTTCGGGGTATTGCTTGAGTTCGGGAGACGTGCTGGGTGGTGATTTCGCAAACAAAAATGCCCCGACATGGGCTCGGGGCCAATCGATCAACGGGAGTCATAAAATGAGGTGTCTATCATCAGTCTACACCGGAGTCGGCAGAATGCAAGCCCCTAAGAGTGCGTTGCGGGTTGATTCCACGCAAATAAAGTGCCCGGAATGCGGGAAGGTTTTCGAGGCAGGAAAGGCCGCTACTCCGAAAACGTAGCCACGCCTACAGCAAACAGAAAAATACCCGCCCCTCTGAGAAGAAGGCGGGCTGTCTCTTAGCTTGCAGAAACGCTTGTAGATTTTCGGGCACGATTCTCCAACTCGGTGCACCCCTCGCAACTGCCCTGAAAGGGATTGGTCGGCATCATCTGATGCCCGCACCGGGCGCACAAATAGCAAGGCTCCAGGTCTCCCCGCCCAATCATCACTTTGAAATTCTTCCCTTCGTCGCAATACGGACAGCGTATTACGGTCATTTTCGGCTTCTGCGGTGCGGTCATAACATTCGCTTTCGCTAGCTCGCCTTCGGCGGTTTCTTAGCAAAAGGAGGCGCGGCTTTCGGGGCACATTGGTGCGATTGGGAGAATGCAACTGCCTGGTCCGCCGCAATTGCCTTGTCCGTCGCCATAAGTTCAGATTCCATACCGCACTCATGACAGCGATAGATAAACTTGCCATCGACAGTTTCTCGTAGGCTGAACATGATTTGGCTCTCCCGCTTATCGTGGACTGATGGGAATACCAGTCTGCGACCAGCCTTATATTTAGGGAATGGCCCCTATGTTTGAGGCACGAACGTAACCAGTTTCGGTTACGGATGTGGTGATAAGCCTGGCACGGGAAAGACGGCCAGAATTGTTTTTCGGCCCGGACTACTCGCGGATCAAGCAGGAGTTTGATCGGGCATCAAAGGCCGCCACGAAGTAATCCGTTTCCCGTACAAGTTTGCAGGCGCAAGGTAGGCGCATTGCCGAGCCTCGCGTTTCTTGCGATGCAGTGAATCAGGACAACGAAACGCCAATTTCAGCAGCCCTCCAGAGTCTCGCTAACTCTAGCTGCGCTGATATAAGCCGAGCGTTGCCCGAAAGATGGCTCGGAGCGGCGAGAATTGATTCAACAGTGGAGAAAGCCGCGTGTGGCTGTCTGATCCGGAGTGTGCGTGTGCAAAAACATGCAGATTGACAAATACCCTCCTTAGGCGCATGCTCCCGGCCAAACGTGGGGTGGCTATCACGGGCTCATTGGCCGCACCTTTTATCCCTTCCCCAAATCGGTTGTAAGGCCGAGGCTCGGCTGTGTACCGCGCTCCGCGTGCCAACGCTTCACAAACGTTTAGGAGGAGACTATGAAATATGTGGCAATCGTGGCACTGATACTCAGTTTCGGTGTCACACAAATTCACGCCCAAGGTGTTTCCCAAATCGTCTTGTCCTGCACAACCCCTCCGCCTGAATCTCACACTAACAACGGATGCCGCTCGACTGAACTCGCACCCCCGCCTACTGGAACACCTCCGATCATTATCGGCAGCAAGCTCCTTATCGTCGGCGGTTTCTGGGTTTGGTGCCAAAATCCGAATGGCGGTACTCCATACGGGCCGGACTGCTCGGGTTCGGTTTACGTAGAGGAAGTGGACCTTGTGACTGGTGCTGGCACATACCAAGCTACTTCGGTGTCAGGAAGCGCCTCGCAGTCCGGACCGACAGGATTGCAAGTTTCATTCACATCCTCAGACGGCGATATGACATGTGCTCTAGACGTACCAACATCGCCGACCAAGGGAGGTACCAACACGCTGGGCGGCTTGTGCGACGGTGTTCCCATCAGATTCTTCAACGCCGTGGTTCAGTGAGCGGATCAACGAATGGTTCGGTAGCTCAATGTGGGGGAGCCGTCCCGCGCGGGGCGGCTTTCTTTTTCATAGATGTCGTCGTAATAGTAGATGTCGTAAACGGGCGTGCGTGTTGAAAAACTCGGTGATCGGAATGATCTGTTAGCGTCGCGAGTGTAGTTGCTGCGAATTCAGTTATCGTCCCATTAAGTAGTTGCTGCCAGAGCAGGTGTCGCTGGCTGAGTGACAAACCGCACCAAGCGCTTGATGTTCTCCGCGCGGCTGCTGCCAGGAAGAACTGCTCCCGGACGAACTTCAGGCGTCGTAGCCACAGGCGGCGCAGCCAGATCTGATTCTTGAGTTCCGCGAACAGCGCTTTCATACTTCCGCCGGACGTAAATCCTTCGGCAGACGCTTGAGTGTTCTGCCACCGCAATCCCACCCGTTTAGCCTTCGGCAGGGATATTACTTGAGCCGGGAAATCCTGCTCCACCAATAGCTTCCGCTGTCACCTACGTTTAACCGGTATTGCATTGACGGGTTATGGAAGTCTCCGGTAATCTTCCTCACCGGATTTCAGGAGGACCGATGACCCACCCTGTAACAGCACGTCGGATGCCACGGCTTCCGGTCCGGGAACTGGTCGAATGCTAAGGAGCGTACATGAAACGCAAGCTGACTCAGACGATATTTGCCATGGCCATTGTGACATTGACATTAGTCGCCGTGGCGGTGATCAGGGCGCATGCCACCCCGCCGTCAGGGCTTACGAATGTCCTGTTGGCGCGTGGGAACGACAGCTCTGATGGGACCATCCCGTTTCAGGTCGGAACGGACATCGTCATGTCGAAGATCACGGTAGTTCCGGCCGGCTTTTCCGGCTGGCACTCCCATCCGGGGGGCGCGATCGTGGTCGTAAACACGGGCTCGCTCACGGTTTACCGATCGATTGGCAGCCAGTGCCAGATCGCGACGTACGGCGCGGGACAGGCGTTTGTCGAGCGACCCGGCGAGCTAGATTACCTCCTCAACACGGGCACGATCCCGTATGTCCTTTTCGTCACTTACCCGCGTGTACCTCAGGGTGCCTCCACGAGAATCGACGAGCCGGACCCCGGCACGTGCCCGGGGGTGTGACGACTTGGCCGAGCGCGGCGTCCTCTGCGGTGGGGACAGTCGCGCAACATCTATCTGCAGGTCGCCCTGCCCAGCCCGGGGGCGCTGCTGGTCTTCGAAGACCAGCCGGACAAAAGCGGTTGTGATGCGCTGCGGATTGGAACGCGCCAGTTGCCCTGCATCTTTGAGGCAGCCGAGATAGAGGCGTTCCTAAATCTTCGTCACTCGTCTCCTAGTCTTGAGCGCCACGAGACTCGCGACTAGCCCGACAGAATTATGCGCCGAACTAGCTAACTGTTTTAGACAGGCCATTTCGCTCATTGACCCGCGTCGGTTTTGGAGTGGCGGATCTCCAGAACAAACAACATCGCTATTCCCAGCCAAACTGCTGCTCCGATAGTGTCTGCTGGGTGTTGCCAGCCGTGTTCAACAACACCAGCTACGCCTGCAACGAGTCCAGCAATGAGAATGATCATCAGAACCTTTGCAGTTTTGTTCATTCTCCGTGGCATTTCCATCGCTGAATTATGCCCCTTCGAGTCAACTGTTGTAATCAACTGTTATAAGCAGGCCATTACGCTCAAAACCCCTCAATGAGCGTGTAATGGGGATATTTCAACACCTATCTTGTCGGAAATGGTTTGCGGTACTGCGTAGGATTCCAAGTACCCGCAGTTCGGGCACCGGAACGTTGTGACTGGAATGACTTGATCTTTTTCCAGCTTGAGACCTGTCCAGAAACTCAGCTGAGGTTCCCCCGGAGACCACTTTTGTCGCTCAACTCCACGGTGTGTGTAATCCGCCACCCAGCCAGACTCCATGTGCGCGTGACACCTTATGCACTCGACTGTTCCTTTCATATTCATCTCCCCGAGGAAGCAGCTAACAGCGTAACTCGGCGTCCGAATTATGGCCAGAAGTTCGTACCGCCTCTCGTCGCAATCAGGCGTCGCAAATCAGGTGTTTACACTCAAGTGTGGTTGACGAGGCTCCCGCATCAAAATTTATGCCCGCTCTCTCCCCTAGGGCGGGCCTTTTCTTTTGTACGGAAACCGTACACGCCATTTCGTTGAGTTAAACCATCTACGCCGCCTTCTTTCCCGCCCTCACTTTGGCCCATCGAGCACGTTGCGCGACTGCCATCCTCTTGCGAGCCGCTGCTGATATCGCTCGCTTTGGGGCAGCGCTTCCATTTCGGCTTTGATTCTTGCTCGCCCTCACCTTCGCCCAACGCGCTCTTTGAGCCGCCGCAATCCTTGCCCGCGCTGCCGCTGAGAGTCTTCCTCTAGTTCCTGTCCGTTTCCCGTATGCGTTGCCAAATGCTGCGAGCGCAGCGCTAACACCGTGAAGTTCCCTGGTCAAGCGATCTTGTTCCTTCTTCAACATCTGGACAACTACAGACAAGTTTGCCATTGTGTTCCCCCTCGTGAGGCATTGTACCAAGCTGACCTCGGCTCCCTTAGGTCAAATGAGGTGGGCTGTGGGCAGCCTAGACGACATCGCCAAAGATCACGTTACGCACAGTGATCGCCGCGCAGACGATAGCGGGCAAGAGAAGGTACAGACCGCAGATGATCGTTGACATGGTTTCTCCTTGGGGAACGAAAGTACATTACATCTCTGGAATACACACGAATGTAACAACTGTACAGTTACCTTCGGGACAAGCCCGGTACAGTTACCGAGCGGGATAAGCTCCAAAACCGTGGGAATGATCCCGTTCATGTACCGATGCTCTCCGGCAGTTCATTGAATGGACAGAGGCTTCTTCTAACGCCCAACGATGTGCGAGAATTAACCCATGACGCGGACCATCCTTCCCCAGCCGCACGAACAGCGCAAAATTGAGCAACTGATCGTAAGACTCTCCAAGGTGAAACCTATCTCCGCCAAACCAGCCCCGATTGTCCAAGGAATGTGTGCAATTCGAGCAAGCTGCACTGCGCACTCGCGGGTTTATTTCTCGACATAACTTTTCACCAGAAAAGCAAAGGCCCAAGCCGCAGGGCGGATCATTTGGGCCTTTACCCCCTCAAAGCTGTTATCCCGAGCGAGAGAAGTCTACGTCGAAATCAGCAGAGTGCAAGAGCTTGATGAGGGCGCTAACAATAGAAAAGCGCTCCCCCGACGAGGTGTGACGGATCGCCGTACTGACAGATCAGATGCAAGATGCCACGGCTGTAATGCACGGCAAGATGCCTAAAGTTCAAACCTTTTTGTTAGTGCCCGTTTCGGCCTCGAAGGTTACATCCACATGAACGCCGCTCGTCAATGCAACCGACCGTCCATCAACGCTAGTGAACGTGTTCTCAATCCGAATTTCCCGAAACAAATGCTCTGCTCCGGTTATTGAAATCTCAACTTTGTCTGGTTCGTCAGGAAGGACCGACTTCACAAGTTTATTTACGACTGCGGGGACCGTCTTCCAAGGTTTATTCCTTTGCCGTACGAGGGTGGGGTGCTGCCCGAACCGTCGCTGCTCCTTGCGCGCGATGAGTTCGCTCAGTTCATCGAGTAAGGTCACAAATTTGTTGTAGTCTGTTTCTTCCTGAATACCAAAGCAGATGCTATTCATCCGTTCGCGTTCGTCTGGCGTCATCGCAACTTTAAGCGTCCTTTGAAGACGATCCAAACACAGGTATGGTGCGGCGCAGTTCCTCAGCCCTTTCGTGCATCAGAGACCGTAACTGCCGAACCAACGCAACAACTTCAGCCTCTGAACCCGAAGCGGTGACCTGCTTACACAACTCGCGGATACGCTCTTCAAAAGTCATGAAGCAAGGTGAGCGGAAGGAAATGAGTCCTCTGTACTATGTCAGATGCCCAACATTAACGCACTACAGGAAAATCCTCACAGCGCTTCCAATCGAGCACCAGGAAAGGGGCAGGAAAAGCTTCACTCTTCTTTTGTTTGGTTCGACGCTATGCATCTGCGCCAGGAACGGAGTTGTGCGACTGCGGCAGTTTTTCATCCAAAAGCTCGTTCAGTTCTTTGACGAGCGCCATGAATTTGTTGTGATCTTGTTCAGTGGCGATTTTAGCGGCCAACTCTCGCAAGTGTTCTCTTTTTTCAATCTCGGGTTTCGTCTCCACGGGGCCTTTCCCCGGCCAATTGCCGAACGGCCAGTGTTCGGATTTTGTCGATATGTTCGCGCATCGCGGAACGGAGTTCGGACATGGACAGTTGCAAATTCGGAATCGTCTGACGCAACCGCTTTGGAGCAGAGTTCACTGATGCGGTCCTCTGAGCGGTGGGAGGGCACGCCATAGGCTCCTACAGCCTTTCGCCGTTTGCTATACGGGATTCAATGTAGGCGCTCAGTAGTTGGTTGTAGCACGAAGAGTGCCATGTCCTACAGTACGCACAGTAGCCGAGATTTACAGTGCGTAGGGTATCCGACAATTACGGAAGCCGTAGTAAAACGGAGATTAACGTCCCGCAAGCATGAAGAGAGGACGAGCTTCACGCGCCCATGCATTCCCGCCGCCTAGATGACCGTATCCGGGAATTGTGTGCCAAGCTCGCCTCGACTGAACATCACGATGTGAATCAGATCCTTTCCGAACTCAAGGCGGCCCTTCACGAAAGCATCGAGCGACTCAGAATTCGGGTCGCTGGCGTTCTGAGTGGTCGCCGCAACTTCCAGGACAGGCGCAAAGCCTCTTGAACGCAGTGTTCGGATTTCGTAACACAATCTTAAGGGCAAACTAGCACAATTGGTAGACGTGACAAAATTCTCTTCGGTAGGGTGCAAAACATATGGAGATCGTAATTTGAGATGACGCACAGGAAGAAAAAGTCATACTTGCCGCCCGCGCTTACCAAACTAACCCGAGAGCAAGCCTTAAAGCTCGTTGCGCAATTCAAGAATTGCAGTGCAGAAGAAGCCGCCGAATTCTTGAAGTCACTGGGAAAACAGCCGTCGCCGCACGATGAAGGACGAAAGCGCTCTGCGTAGAAGCCTATCGTGGAAACGTGACATGTTCAAAATTAGCTGGAAACGGTGTCCCTACTGCGGCGAGGATGAAATTTAGCGTTCACGAAGGGAGCCGCTCACCTAGCTGGATCGGGCGTGCGGATTGTCCCTTCTCCAACTGTCGATAGTGAAAAACGGGAACGCTCTGCATAGCCGAACGGATGAGCAATAAGGAGACAGCCCGTGACCCAACTGTGGGAGGAAAGAGAAAAACGGCGTCACCAGCGAATTGCATTAGAAGTTGAAGTTCTACTTGTTACAAACGGTGCAATGTTACCCGGACGGACTCAGGACATCAGCGAATCGGGGATGGCAGCGATTCTGCCTGTCGAATTACATGAGGGCGCTGAAGTCGAGCTGCAAATCAAATTACCGGCTGGCACTCAGACTGTCCGCGCCACTGTGCGAAATCACAATGTCTATCGTCATGGCTTTGAGTTCGCGCAGCCACTGCACGGATTTAAGTGAGCGAACCAGATGACACGGAAGCCAGTCGCGCCTAGTATTGCTGGATGCCAGATCGCCCCTTCGACGTGCTGGAGACCCTCTATGAATGCCTCAAGCGCATGGAAGCAAATTTGCTGGGCATGAAACAAATGCGGCATTACGTGGGCCAGGGTGTCGGAAAAGAAATGTTGGAGTCACTGATTGAAGACGCCGAAGAGCAGCTCGCGGACATCAAGCGGAAGATAATTCAGTAAACACCAAATTCCTATTGAAACGCTCCCACAGGAACAGATCACTATCTGTTAGGCAATTCAATCCGTCGCCCGTGCATTGCTGGGCAGATCGTGCGCGTTTTGCAGACCGTCTATAAATACTTCAAGAGGTTTCTGAGATGAAAAGTGAAACAAAGAAACGGCTGCGAGCGATGAGCAAGAGCGCGAGGGAGAAGAGACTCGATGACCTTAACCAAAAACTTGGAATCGCCGCCCGCAATAAAGCTACAGACTCTCATCTGGAGGAAATCGAGGAACGGGAGTGGTTGAAAAAGAAGTTGGGTTACAAATAGTAACAACGCGCCGAGTACTTCCAGGACTTGCACGGTTCTAGACCTCTGCTAACCTGCCCGTAGGCCGCGATGCAAACCCCACCCGACGCCGACAGGCGGATAACAGAATTAATCACGCAGATCGAGACCGAGCGAGACCCTGTCAGATTTACAAACTTAGTCGAAGAGCTAAACCGCCTGCTCGATGCAAAGGCTGGGACCAGCGCCCCGGCCAATCCTGAATGAATTTCGCGCCCCCGAGTTTTCTATGAAACGGATCGCGGAATTGATCGAGCGCTATTGGCCCTACGTGCTGATTGCCGCCGCGCTGGTCGGTCTCGGTTACAGGATTTTGGTGGGCGGCGGCTTCTGACGAATCAGGCTTATGCCCGTCTCGAATAACGAGATCCAATCTCATTGCAGCCAGGGCATGAACATTCGAACAGCCCATTGTTCGGCATCACAATGTGACCGCAGACATCACACTTATACGAATTCCCACCTTCTTCTGCTATGGTCATCAACCTGAAATTGCCTCCCTCGACACAGTATGGACATCTGGTTCTGTCGGTGGGCCACAGGTCGGATTGGATTAGAGGTTGCCGCACCAGAACAAGACTACAGGTCTGCTACATGCTGGTCGAATCTCGTCCGTAATGGCACTCTAGGGTGCTGGTAATGGCACGAAGGAGTGCTAGCGATGAGAAACAGATCGACAAACGTATCAACAAATGCGCTTAGCCAGTCCGGCGCGGGCGATCAATAGAGCGTGGGGCGGCCACAGCAGTGTCGGGAAACATGTGTCCTGCGGTAGTGGCCTTCTCAAGCTTCATCCGCAGGACGTAGCATTCTTCATGCACTGCACGCCCGCACTCGTTGGTCTTTGCAATTTCGAGCAGGATGGCTTTGCCGCAGACGAAGCACGTTGTGGTATCCCTGTCCATACAGTACTCACCTTACAAGCGGAGGGGAAATGACGTAGTAGCTAAAGCGTAGTGCGAAGGCACCCATCTGTCTGCTCGCTAGCGTACACAGTCTGCTGAGTTTGGGCCTCCTATCCTGGCCTGTCAATCAGCGTGGAGATTTACGCCTTACTGCCCCGGCGGAGTCTTATGGTTACTTCGTATGGACCGCCCATCGGCCACTTTAGCTTACAGGGTTGTTCACACACGGGACAATCCAGGGAGATAGTTACTTCCTCTGTTTTTGGTCGCGCATCTCCGCTTACCGTGAAAGTGTGCTCGTTCGGGCAAGTCACTGTAATCCTCATACTCAAATCCGCACGGCACTAATCTTCATACTCAGATTCCGCGAGACGGGTTTCCCAACATTCTTGGCAGAAGCCAGAGGCCCGCTTCGAAACGGCTCCGCCTGTTCCAAGGTCCATCTCGAATGCAATCACCTGAGTCGGGGCATTAGAGCACGGCTCCGACGCGATGTGGTGCCCGCAATGCTTACCTTGACATCGACAAAAAGGACGAGAAGTCAAATCTGGAGCAATGATACGCTCACATTTTTGACGCCGTATTAATTTTCGCGTGGGAACACCGGAAATTTCCCACTCCGGTGTCTTCCATCTGGGCAACGTTCTGATTTCGTAACAGAATCAAAGCAAGTAGTTGGGATGATTGGGAACCGTGACAGACCTGCTCCGTTCAGGAGGCCAGCCAATATACCCAACTTGGTAATCGTGCCTTTACAATCGACAGCGAAAACGCCCCCCATAGCATCGCGTCAATAGAAATCAGTTTGCTAACCGATAAGCTTTGTTTCAAACAGGCAACTTTTAAAGTAACTGGGAACGGCGATAAGCTGCCATCCTTAGAAATTATTTCTGAGGCCGATGTCGTGGATTAGTTGGTCTCGCCCGGTTTCCTTACTGATTCAGTTGTTGCGCCAGGGTTTCCAGCCTCCCTCAGCGGCTTCGACGGCTTCTCATGACGGACAAACGAGAGCCCGCGCTTCAATTCTGCGGTCAAATCTGTATTTTCAGTCGCGACATGCACAGGCTTGCCCGATTCTTTCCCCAGCCAAGCATTGAGTTCATCAGGAGTCGTTTCAACGTAACGACCTTGCTTGCGCACAGGCATTCCATCTGACGCCCAGCGCTGGACAAGGGACGGAGGCTCCCCCAAGAACGCCGCGATCTGCTGCCAGCCCTTCAGCGTTTCCTGTGGCATCTTTGACGCTTGGCGTTTCTTTGCGCGTTTCGGCATAACGATCTAAAGAAAATAACTAGTGAGGAGATGATCTGTGAATTCCTTTAGGAAGCGGGCCAAGCTAGTTTGTTCGCGGCTATCTTCGTGTCCCGCATTCCGTACGGAGCCTTGCGAGCGCCGGGATCGAATTCGCCTCTGAGCCAGCGAACAAAGTTGTTAGCCTTGTCGATATACGAGCCTTTCGAGCTTTGACTCAGTTCACTGGTTTTGACCGCTTCATAATATTCCTTCAACGCATCCTCTATTTCGAACATGCACGCCGGGGAGACTCGATACTGTTTTGCGATCATCTGAATCACTTCCTTTAGGACGCGCAATTGTACCGCGAGTCATTCGAGTCACCACCAAGTTCCACAACTTCGTGGGCGGGTTCCTTCGATGCTGCCGAATGATCGGCACCGGCTGAGTCGGTGCGATGTTGTAGCTCGGAATCCAGTCTTCCTCACCCGAGATGCTATCGAAGTGTTCCTCGATGACTTGTTTCCGCCGCGATAGTCGGTATCGGCCACACATGGAGAAGGTGTACGAGCCTATGCACCAACCGCCGATGCCCGCTCCGCAGTTTGCTTTGTCGGAGCAAGCACGATCAGGGCTAAGCCAATGACAATGAAGAAAGCTGACCCGATCAGTTCTCTGCGAGAGATCATGTTCAGGAACGCCTGCAGGGACATTATTCCGGCGTGCGCGAAGCTCGACCACGCCGCAAAGGCGATGAGGCTGCGGTGTGCGGATGGCTTGCGGGATGCAATCAGCAAGAAGATGCCTAGCGTCACGTAAAGGCTCATCATCATCGCCAGTGCAGGGTCTTGCTTTGCCATCAGGATCAGCGGATAAATGCCTGCGCAAAAAAGCAATCCCACCAAGACCAACAAAACCTTCAGCGCCCGTTCTCTACGCATAGAGCCCCCTGTCTTGCGGACTAGACTGCAACGTCTTCGCATGCCCTAACACAGTGATCCCACAAGGAAACGTCAGGATCGGATTCACGCTCTCGCTCGAAAAGCTCCTCGCGCCCTTCCCATTGCGAATACGAGGTATTCCGAATCTTGAGCCAACTTGCCTGCTTTTCGATGTACGGATCGAACTTGCGCTTGGCAACGATGCCTTCAAGATCGCTATCGCAGGCAAGCTGAAAGAGGCTTTCTCCGTCGCCCTCGACGTGATCGCAGTACAGCACGCGCTCGCTCCCGGTTGGAACAATGGTGCGCAACCTCTGTTTGCGTTCGGTCAACGGTGAATACCGCAAGTCCTGGCCTTCATACCAAAGCAGATCGAAGGCCACAAAACGCGGCTCCCCTTTTCGGTGGAGCAGATCACGGAACTCAGGTTTCCCGTCATCATTCAGGCACACAATCTCGCCGTCAAGAACGGCAGATCGAACCTTTAATTCCGCAAGAACGGACTCATTCAATATCCGGAATGATTTGAAGTCGTTCCCTTTCCGCGAGATGAGTCGGCACTTCCCCTGCTCGATACGAGCGAGCGAGCGGAATCCATCCCATTTGATCTCGAAAATATAGTCGGGATGAGAGAAGGGGCTGGGAGTACGCCCGAGGGCTAACGGTTGGAATCTTGGGACAATCATCAGCTACTCACAAGATGAAAACGCCGGTCGAGAAAACCGGGGCAATTGCGAACCGTTTGAAATTGTAAGCGGTCGAACGCTATTCCCGTAGACATCCGCCGCCTCAGAAAATGATGACACAAAGTGCGAAAGATGCGATATCAAACAAAAGGCGAAAGGTCTATAATCCGCCGATGCAGAAAAACAAAATCAACCGAGCAAAAGTTCTCGCCGCGCTGAATGCCGTTTGTCCCTCGTGCGGGTACGCTATCTCCCCGGCAGAAATTGTGCGGATTGATTCTGAGAGGATGCGTTGCCCGAAATGTGGGCTTGTCTTTGAGGCGGGGAAGTCCTGAGGATTTTGGGGCGGTCGGCGGATTTGCGCGGGAATTTAGCGCACTCGTGATTCGCGAAGTCAGTCTCTACGTTGCCTGGCAGATCGCGAGCGGATTCAGCTTTGCGGGCAAGGGGCTGAGCCCAACCGCACATTGTGCAAGCCCATCCGGCAAACTGAGAGCTTTTGTGAAATTCGAGCTTTCGTGCGGTCCGTTGCATACGACAGTGTCCCACCAGCCAGTCCTAATTGCTACCTATTTGATACGGGCACGTCTGCCAGGCACGCCAAGGTCCTGCTTTCACCAACTTCGCATCGTCAGACATAGCCTGATGAGCAGCAATCAAGCGGCCATGTCCCTCAGAAAATAGTATTCGTCAAGCATTTCGAAAGAGACACTGGGCGGCTCTGTCTTCGAGTCCAGTATCCGAGCGTTCGCGGGAGATAATGCCGGGTTGTCGTGGAGAAGTTGCAGTATACGTTCTTCAATCTGCCTTCGATCCTCATCGGTTAGCGAGTTCCTGAACTGAGCGCGTTCCGCATTCGCTGGCCGCTGTTTTCCTCTGGCCCACTCCCGCCCGATCATCGTTTTTGCGATCCGCGTTGATCCCGGCCTGCTGACTGTTCATCCGTTCCCGTGCTTCATCGAGTTTTGCTCTTAGAGCCTCATTCATAATGTTGCCTTTCCCCGTTCGTTAGATTTGGTGCAGCACATCGGACGACTCCTGTATCCACGTGTGCTATAAGACTCGAACAATCACCAAACGGAAGCCGCTGCGGCTTGCATTTCGCTGCGGACGAAATTCAATGTCCGCTTCCGCCTCTGCTGAACTCTGCTCGGCGGCCACCTCCCGCTTCCTGCTTGGGGTCTTGGAAGGACTTGAGCCGATCCGATAGCTGTTTCGAACCTTGGATCAATTTCCCAGCCTCGGCGATCAGAAGGACAGTATTTTTGTTCAGCTCCTCGATCTGGCGTCGCAATAACGAGGATTCCTCTTCGATTTGGCGTCGCAACAACGAAGACTCTTCTTCATATTGCGATCTGGGGATGCCCTGCGAGCTGTTTAACAGCATACGTGCGGCTCCGATACGGAATCATCAGATTGCACAAGGGACCGACGCCCGATCTGGACACGGCGGAGGGATGTGTAAAGGGACTTGTTAGAGTCTAGCACTCATTTCAGACCCAGATGCGAGATAACCTTTGTAAACAGGTCCTGGCTGTTGAAAAACTCGATCCCGCGCCTACAAACGACTTTCTCGGTTTTCCCGGACTTTTTCTCTCCCCCAAGTTTTGACTGTTTTGAGGAAAATGGACTTTTTTCAACACCTACTCGCCAGTACCTCCAATTGAAAGTTGGCTGCTGGAATGGCGATTTGTGAGAGCTATCCAAATCGTTTCTTGTAGGCGTCCACTTGGTGTCGAAATAGTTCAGCATACGGCGGATTAGTAACACCGTTGAGATAGACTTCGATTCCTGCTTCGCCGAGTTCAGGGCTGAAGTCGATGATTTGGATACCGCCACTGCACTCGATTGGCGGGCCTCCCGCGACCCAGACCGTGAGTCCCGGAATTGATACCCAGTGTTCTCGATGCTTAACGCAGTAGGGCTGGATGGAAGCGTAGGCGGGGGTAGGCACAAACCGACCAGACGCAACACACATTGACGGGTCGCCTCCTTCAAGTTCAGAGAACCCGATGATCTCGCTCCCAAGTTTGATCTCGAAGCGCATACCTGGGGTACAGAATCACATCTGAGGAACTGCTCCCGAAAAGTGTGTAATTGGAACAGACACCATTTTAGCTGCTAAACGTGGCCGCCCACTGTCCCTCGGGCCGTTACGTTCCACAAGATAAGCAACGCGAATAAACGTGCTGAGTATTCTTCCCGAATTGGGAATTCTGATTGTGGCAGCCGGACACCAAACACAGCAACGGCTACTCAGAGCGAGCTTGGCCTCATTCTTTGACCGGTATGTCATTTGGCAATTGGTTCGACCGAGCGAGTCGTAAAGGGAGTAAGCTCTAATTGTCCGATTAGAAATTGGTCGGGGTTGGTGCGTGTGGCGGAAGTTCGACTGCAAGAAGGCGAGTCAGTGGAGAACGCCCTCCGGCGCTTCAAGCGCAAGGTTCAGGCAGAAAACATCATCGGAGATGTAAAACGTCACTCCTACTATTTAAAGCCGGGCGAAAAGCGGCGACTGAAGCAAGCTTTGGCGCGAAAGCGTGCGCGAAAAAAACTTCGTAGAGACTTCTCAGATTGATGGTTAAAAATTCCTAACCGGCTCCCGCACGGGTCTGTTGCCAGCCAAGCAGCTTTTTCCGGGCTCCGGATTGTTGTTTCTTCGCGTCTCTTCGCACGTTTCTGCATAACGATCTAAGCAAACAATTGCCCCTGTGGAGGCGCTTCTAGTTCGACTCGTGTCGAGCACTCGGCATCGTCGTTCGCAACCTGATTGACTCGATTGCTGACGGGATAGGCTCGCATCGCCCGAGCATCGTACGGCTTCAACATTCCCGTCACCGCCGCCACGTTGGTCATCCCTGGGTCGAGCCACAGATCATAATTGCTCGGATCGAGAATGACTGGCATTCGGTCATGAATGGCAGTGGTCACCGCATTCGGAGTCGTAGTCAGAATCGAGCAAGACTTGATCCACGTTCTGTTAGGGTCTTTCCAGCGATCCCACAGCCCTGCGAAGGCGAATAATTCTCCGTCATTGACTTCAAAACAGTAAGGCTGTTTCGCCTTGCCCGTTCGCGCCCATTCGTAAAACCCGTCTGCCGGGACGAGACATCTGCGACTGGCCAAAGCATCACGGAATGCTGGCTTCGTCGCCGCTGTTTCCGATCTCGCGTTAATCATGCCAGCAGACCCACACGCGTCTTTCGCCCACGAGGGAATGAGTCCCCAGCGGACTACCGACAGCTCGCGGCGTGGTTCCTTCGGATGCTGACGAATGATCGGCACAGGTTGGGTCGGGGCAACGTTGTGGCGAGGATTCCATTCCTCCTCTCCGGAGGCGTCGAAATATTCCTCTACGAGTTGCTTTCGTCGCGACAGTCGGTATCGACCGCACATGCCCGAAGATTATACTTTGGGCGAAATATTTATTGGGGAACGTAATCACCCAAGCTTGGTGCCGGAATAGTATGGTTCGCTTTTGGAATACAGTAAAGCTTACTCTAGGGTAACGTGCAAAAAACGGGAACAAAACTTGGAGTGTATCCGTAAAGGGATCATGCGATATCAATCCAGCGTGATGATCGGCAACCTTCCCGTGATCTCGGTTGCGTTCGGCCCTGACGCTCAGTCCAACCAAAATCGCGGGCGCGCCGTAGGCTTGGTGGCGGTCGGCGACGTAGCCGTGGGCATCATTGCCGTCGGCGCGATTGCGGCAGGGGTGATCGCAGTCGGAGGCTTGGGATTCGGGGTCGTCAGCGTCGGCGGGTTGGCTTTGGGCTTAGTGGCCTTGGGAGGACTCGCGGTCGGAGGAGTAGCAGTAGGTGGGCTGGCCGCCGGTCTCCGTTCCCTGGGAGGCTTGGCGATAGGCCCACATCCGGAGGGCGGGTTGCGGATTTACTGGCCAACGTCGTGACGCTTGGATCGTGACGCGTGGCTTTGCCTGCGAGGATCACGACCCGCCAGCGCCAAGGCAACGAAATTGACGGCAGCGATGCCTAATTTTTCGGATACCCCCTCTGCGCGTCGTTTTGCAAGGAAGTCTCTAAGTTGCGAGGCAAATTCCAAGGTCGCAACGCGCTGCCTACCTGCATCTGTTACGTTCATAAACCTCCTCCCTTCTCTTAACTCGTTCCATGCCGGATGTGACGAAATATCAATGACTGGCGGTTCGCGCTCGATTGTTATTTGCGGGACGGGGCTTGTCAAAAAGCTTGTGAATCAGCTCCAGCCCCTCCCGTTGATCTTCTTCCGACATCAGTGAGAAAGCCCTAATCGTGCCCTTCATTTGCTCTACTCTCCTTCGCCCGATTATGAACTTAAAGGCCGTATAAAATTTGGGACGCCTCAAAAATAGCCCGCTCCCCAAGTCGGAAAGCGGGCTGTTATCTCAACACTTGCCAGCGTCGCCCGCCTTCGCCGCCCGTTCTAGCCACTCTGGGTACAGATCATTCACGAACGACGCAGCAAGGCTCTTAATCGACACTATATTGTCGCTACGATATTGCTCAACGAGGTCCTGTGACCGCTCACAGAAGGAAAGGAATGTCGTTAGATTGACCCTCCCTTTGCCCACCAGTTTGTCATAGCAGATCGACGCGGCCCAAAGATACGTCGCGTACTCAACTGCACCGTTCCGAGTTCCGTCCCAACTGCTCCCCCGACTGATGAGGAAATCGGTCATCGCCGGAACCAACAATTCTATCGGTCGCACAGTTGTTGTTGAGGATTTACGCCCACTGCTAGCGAGTTGTTTTGCCATTATGTCCCCCCAAGGGACTCCTAGATTTTGAACATCCTACTCGAACACCTTTTTAAAAGGCCGAATTTGGGGCGCTTTCAAAAAATGCTGCTCTACTTGCGTATCTCTTGCTCTTTACGTAGCTCAACAAGTGCAGTCTTTAATGAAGTCTGAAACTCTTCTTCCATGTCTTTGATAGTGCCTTTTGTGACCTCTGCCTTCAGCGTTTTCAACCCACAACGCTTTGCAGCTTCGACACGGTGAAAACCGTCTTGCAGGAAATAGTTTTCACCATCGAAGCGTACCTGGATCAAAGGTAGTGTTTCTCGGTGTTTAATTTTGTTGACGTACTCAATTACCTTTTCCCGGTCCAATACCTCAGGTAGTTGAAAATCGAGTCGAATGTTGCTAATTGAGACGCGTTTGATCAGTGGTGTACTCATTTGCTCACCCTCGAAAAACGCTACCACATCCGTTGCACAAACCGTTGCACAACTCGCCCCAACTGAGAGCACTTTGCCCCAATTTAGAGCCCTTCGTTCCGATGTATGTGATTGAATCCGCTAGGTAGGACGATCAGTACAGCGATTTAAAAGGGCATTGCTCTACCAACTGAGCTACGCGCCCCACAATTACTTAACATAACACAATCAAAAGCAGTTACGCGGAGTCCCGCAAGGAAAACCTCATCCTTGCGAATCGCTGGCAGTTCTCGTGGTACTTCGTCCCTAAATGCGCAAGTCTAGTGGGGCGCACGAATCACCGTAACGGATCGCAGCCTGTTATCGAGGAACACTTTCGTGAACGCGAAACAGCTGGTATCCGCATCCATACAGATTTCTAGCCCGCTTTTTTATCTTAAAGCATCACGGAATCGTGCTGAATTCAGACCATTGGTGTTAAGATTCGGTTACTACGCGCTCCCCGGCGCTTGCGGCCAGACGCAAACCAGAGTATGAGCGACTCCAAAAGTAGTGGAAGGGATTCGGAGAGTCCGACGTCAGTGCCTGACGGACGTTCCGTGGCGGCCGCGATGCTCCGACTACGACCACGAGTCGCGAGTTCGGATGCAAACACCATTGCTTCGCCGGGATCGTTGCCGGCGGATGTTCCCACCGTGATTGGCAGTATTCATCCTGCTCCCTCGGATGCGCCCACTCTACCGGACGCTCGCGCCGTGGGAAGCTCGCTGCCACCAAGGCCTCGCACTGCCGTCTCTCAGCTTCCTGCTTTGTTTCCGGGAATAATGCTTGGCGGACGTTATGAAATTCTCCAGACGATCGGTGAAGGCGGCATGGGGACCGTTTACAAGGCCGAGGACCGGGAACTGGGCCGCACTGTCGCGCTGAAGGTGATTCGCCCCGAACTGGCCTGCACTCCGGGGATTCTGCAGCGCTTCAAGCAGGAGATCGTTCTTGCCAGTAAAGTTACCGATCGCAATATCATCCGCATCTACGATCTGGGGGATGCGGACGGCATCAAGTTCATCACCATGGAGTTCGTTGAAGGGGAGGACTTGCGCCATCTCCTGCATCGCCAAGGCAAGCTACCGGCAGCCGAGGCGGTGGACTTGATGGAACAGGTGGTCAGCGGCCTGCGGGCGGCTCACCGCGTGGGCATCCTTCATCGAGATCTGAAACCGGGAAATATTATGCGCGCTGTCGATGGCCGGGTGCTGGTCATGGACTTCGGACTCGCCCGCTCGATGCAGGGCGACGGTATGACGCGGACGGGCGCAATGCTCGGGACGATGGAGTATATGTCTCCCGAGCAGGCCCAGGCGAAAGAACTGGATGCGCGTTCCGATATCTTTACCGTGGGCCTGATTCTTTACGAACTGCTCACCGGCATCATGCCTTATCACGCCGATAGCGCAATCGCGAGCTTGCTCAAACGAACGCAACAGCGGGCAATTCCGATTTCGGACGTCGACAAGAACATTCCAGGAGCTCTCAGCAACATTGTGAGCAAATGCCTGGAGCGCGACCCCGCGCTTCGCTATCAGAATGCGGATGAACTGCTTAGCGATCTTTGGGCCTGGCAGGGAAAAAGCGGCAAGGTCTCGGCCTCCTCTACCCAGTTGCGGATGAATCGTATTCGCGAAATGCGGTGGCTGCGTTTTGCAGCCGTTGCAGTCCTGGTTGGAGTTTTGCTGGCCGGTGCGGTCTGGTATTTGGGCAAGCGGAATACTGCCGCACAAAAAGTTCATGATCCAGTGTCGATACTGGTCGCGGACTTTCAGAACAACACCTCCGATTCCGTATTCGACGGCACGCTCGAGCCGACTTTCAACCTTGCGCTGGAAGGTGCGTCTTTCATCAACGCCTACAGCCGGGGAGATGCGCGGAAGGCTGCAGCGTTACTCAAGCCGGGAGTAACGTCGCTGGACGAGTCGCTAGCCCGTTTGGTTGCTCAGCGGGAAGGAGTGAGTACGGTCGTCAGCGGGTCGATCAGCCTGGAGCGACAGGGGTACAAGATCACGGCCCGGGCGGTGGATTCGGTGACCGGCAACCTCATCTCCACGCAGCAGATCAGCGTCCAGAACAAGGATGATGTCTTGCATTCGGTGGAAGTACTCGCCGCTAAACTTCGACAGGTACTTGGCGATTCCACGCCAGAGTCGGCGCAGATGCTGCAAATGGCGACCTTCAGTTCGAGTTCGCTGGACGCATCCCACGAATATGCGCTCGGTCGTGACCTCTCTGACAAAGGAAATTATGAAGAGGCCGCCAAGTACTACCGCCGGGCGATCGAACTCGACCCCAATATGGGTCGTGCCTACGCCGCCCTGGCGAATCTGGAGAACAACACTGGACAAACCACTGACGCAGCCAAGTACTACGACATGGCAATGACTCGCATCGATCGTATGAGCGATCGCGAGAAGTATCGTACACGCGCCGAATATTTTCTGTTCAAACGCGAGCCGCGTGAGGCGATTCAGCAATACAACGCGCTTGTGAAGCAATTTCCCGGCGATACGTCAGCACACTCGAACCTGGCGCTCGCCTATTTCGAAATGCGTGATTTTCCCATGGCGCTGCAGGAGGGCCGGCTGGCAGTGCAGTATGCGGGAAAGTCGGTGTTGGAACGGAACAATCTTGCCCTGTTCGCGATTTATGCGGGGGATTTTGCGACCGGCGAGAAGTATGCCCAGGAAGTGATTCAGCAGGAACCTGCGTACCTTGGCGGCGCGGCCTTCGGCGCTCTTGCCATGGCGCAGATGGGAGAAGGCCATTTAGAAGATACCCGCCAGACTTACCAGAAGCTCGCGGCCGTGGGCACCCGGGGAACTTCGATGTCCAAGCTAGGCTTGGCCGACCTCGCTTTGTACCAGGCCAATGCGATTGAAGCCATCCCAATCCTGGAGGGCGGAATAAAAGAAGACTTGGAGAATAAAGACCCAGGCGCGGCTGCAGTCAAGTCGGTTGCGCTCGCACAGGCGTACTTGCTTGCTGGTCGTAATCCGCAGGCCGTCGCCGCGGCGGACAAGGCTATGGCATTGGATAAGCAACCTTCGATTTTGCATGCTGCCGGGACGATCCTCTCCGAAGCTGGCCAGGCTGCCAAGGCGCAATCGGTGGCCTCGCAGCTGGAATCGAGCCTTGATTCGGAACCGCAGCTCTACGGGAAACTGCTGGAGGGAAAGATTGCGCTCGACCGCGGCAACGCAAGAAAGGCAGTCTTAATTCTCAAAGAGGCCGGGCAGAAGACTGATACCTGGATCGGGCACTTACTCCTGGGCCAGTCCTTTCTTGAGGCCGGTATGTATCCCGAGGCGAGTTCTGAAATCGAGATCTGCCTCAAGCGACCCGGAGAGGCCTCCGCCCTGTACCTTGACGATGTCCCCACCTTCCGGCTCTTGCCTCCCGTCTACTACTACATGGGACGAGTGCAGGAGGCGCTGAAGAGTCCGGCCGCAGCGGACTCCTACCGCTCCTTCCTTGCCATACAAGAAAAGGGCACCAGCCTGATCGTGGCTGATGCCCGGAAACGCACCAGGTAATCCGCAGCCTACTGAAGCTGCAGGCTGGTAAGCGCCGAAGTTCCGTCGTTCATTTGCAGCAGTAGCGTGAAACAGCCCTTCCCAAACGGATCCGCTGAGCTCGTGTCCCAGTTGAAGACAAACTGGTTCGTGCTGAAGCGGAACGTGCTCTTACCGGCCGCACCTGAAGTGGGCGAATACAATACCAGAGAACTTCCTGCCGGAACGATTGCACAGGTTCCATTGACCGGAGCACTGTTGAAGAACGCCGTCATCTTAGTCAGCGTGCTCAGGCTGCTGATCACCGTGCCGTTGAAATCCGTGAGCGTCCACTTGACCGGGACCGCTTTGCCGAGATTGAAGGCTCCCGAATAGGTGCCGGCTGGACCGAGCGGAGTGAAGAATCCGGTGAACTTGTACATCGTCTGTTGCTGGTTGGTGCTCGCGGAACTGGCGTTGTAAATGCCGTCTCCGCCATAGTTAGCCGTGATGATATCGGCTCCCGCAGTTTTTGGAGTGAGGGAGCAACTTCCCTTTCCTGCAGCGAGCACAATCGAGCAACTCGCGCCGGTGGTGTCTGTCACCCCGACCGTGCCGGTGGGCACGGGGCCGCTGCCGCCGGACGGTGCCACTGTGACGCTAATTGTCACTGCCTGCCCCAACACCGACGGATTTGGTGCTGAACTGACCGTCGTCGTGCTGTTTCGCTTAACCACCACGAGTGTGGTTGTCCCGGAACTGGCATTGTAGAGGCCGTCGCCAGGATAGCTGGCCGTTACGCTATCGAACGCGCTGAAGGTCAGCGGGATCAGCTGGCAACTGCCGGAACCGTTCGTGAGCGTTGCCGTGCAGGCGGCACCGGTCGCATCTTTCACTGAGACCGAGCCCGTTGGAGTTCCGCTCACCGCGGGCACCACTGTCACGGCAACCGTCACCGGTGCTCCCACCTGGATGGGATTCGGAGAAGCCGTGATCGAAACCGTCGAGTTCTCGGTGAACGTCACACTCAGCGACTGGCTGGCCGTCTGTGCCGGTGGACCCGGATCCCTCACAGTCACGCGGAAGGAATATGTTCCTGGGAGAGCGACCTGACCCGACTGGGTCGAGATGGTGCCGGACGTCGGATCGATCGCCAGAAACGCAGGCAGCCCGGTGGCGGACCAAACGTAGCCAATTCCGCTGCCGCCGGTCGTGGGCACAGACTGCGCATACATTGTGCCCACAATTCCTGCTGGCAGAGTTGTACTGCTGATCTGCAATGGGCTGTAGATATTGACAGTGAACTGCCGCGTGAAGGTGTTGGGAATGGGCGACGAGTCCGTCACTTGCACAGTGAAGGAATAAGCGCCTGTGTTGGATGGACTCCCGCTGAAACTTCCTGTCGTTGCGTTCAATTGGATTCCGGGCGGCAGCGCACCAAAGGGAATTGTGAAGTTGTAGGGAGTCATTCCGCCGAATACGCCGACCGCGGCGCTATAGGCCTGGCCAGCAATTCCGTTCGGTAACGAGTTCGACGTGATCGCGAGGGTTGCAGGCGGAGTTACGGTACCCACGTTGGCCGCATGGGCCACCACCACCGGCGCCACGGCCGACACCAGTTGCTGTAGTTCCGTTGAACTCAAATTCGTGCGCAGAATGACAAAGCCGGTCTCGTTTGGCGCGAGCGCAATTGTGGCATTGCTTGTATCAGCATCGAAAATCAGGGGATCGCCCAATTGATTCGGGTCGGTTACGAAAAGAGGTGTGACATTGGTATAAGTCACGAAACTATTTTCCACGGCCAGGTTGCAACCCTGATTGGTGTTGGTGAGGTACTGTTTCGAAAGCAGTAACTGGATGTACACACAGGAAGAGCTCACGATTCCGGTACAGAGTGGACGCGGAAGATTGCTCAGAGTCGCATCGCTGTTGAACAGCTTGACTACGTACGTAGCGGCGGTGTTGCCTGTGTTGGTTACGGAGTACACTGCATCGTTGAGCGGCTGATTCTGCACCACCGCGTTCGCTACGGAATTGTTGTAGACGGCGGGATCGTTCAATGCCGTGTTCAGTGCATTGTTCGTCTTGATGGCTGGGTTGATATCGGTGTTGGTTTTGATCGCCGGATTCTGCACCGGGTAATTCGTCTTGATGGCCGGGTTCTGAACATACGGGCTCAAGACGGTTGAGTTGGTTAACGGCGTGGTCAAAAATACAGGACTGATGATTGGCGTGTACACCTCGCCCTGAGTAATGGACGGATCCTGCTGGGGCAGTCCGGCGGGGTTGATGATCTGCGGCGCGCTGGGATCGGGATTAAAGGTGATCGAGCTATTCAGCCCGTTGGGCGTGGCCATTCCTCCGATTGCCGTGATTTGAAATGCCTGGACGGAGAAACTATCGGTGACGAGGGTAGACTGGGCAAATACCGAGCGGGCGATGGTAGACAGCGGCGCCACGGTCACATCTAAAGTGGAGATGACTCCGCCGAACTGCTGGAAGGAAGCTTGCCCTCTTGCAGGCTGGGTGGTCTGAAGGCGGATTGTCAACGGAGCATTCGTCGCATTCCGCACGTACATCGAAAATGCACGCTGCAGCAATTGTGTGCTATTGGGGACAAAGCCCAGTGTTTTCTGATTGCCGGGAGAACTGATGGTGAGAGCTGGCTCAATTCGTGCGGTGTAAATGTTCTGGTTGCGCGTTCCCGTGTACTGGTCATTCGTTCCCGGTACGCACTGCGGCGTTGTTTGGGTCGGATCGAACACGCTTGGGTGTGACACAATCGAGTTCGACTGGGAATACGGCGGAACATATTGCGTCCAGTCCCCACTCGGGGGCTGCACCACGTCCCGGTTATCAGTCCAGGTGGCGTGGAAGACTTGCGGACTGGTATTGCTGGTATTGAACTGCCACTGTCCGCCTTGCAGGATAAAGGGCGGATCGCCGGCGAGGTCGATATAGTCGCCCATGAACGGCTCAGTACCCTTAACGAACAGCGGGAGATCCGGTGGATTGTAGTTAAGCTGCTCGGCTTGATTGCTCGCGGGATCGAATCCCACAAAGTACTTGGAGATACGGAAAGTGTTAAAGGTCGGCAATTGACCCGGCAGAGGCTGATCAGCCTGCGCGCCCTGAACATCCATGGTATGCCGCCGCACGGTGAGGGTCGAGTCGTCAACAAATGGCGTGAACACCGACGCCGGGTTGGAGAGCAAATCGGCCAGGAATTCCCGGCTTTCGGTGTACCCGGTCGCGTCCGGCGTGGGAGAGAACAAACCCATGGTGTGGTCCAGACGCAGATCGTAGTAGATCAAAGTGAGCTTTCCGGCGCTGAAGCTCATCGACGGCATGATCTGGTGGCCGCGGTCGGAGAGATTGAGAAAGGGATTGCCGCTGTCGTCGAAGACGTTCCCGTTGTCAATGGGTGCAGGAGTAGACCAAGTGTTGCCTCCATCCGTCGACATTGTCAAGACGATACGAGCATCTCCATTGGCGTTGCGCTGCGAGGCCGCCACGTACACACGGCCGGCGGCGTCCACCGCTAGCGCCGGATAGGCATTACTCCGGTAGGTACTGGACCCTTCAAGCTCGTCGAACTGGCATCCTGCGGCTGTGGAATTTGTCGCACAGCTCAGGGGAAAGTCGACCACGTCAATCGCTTTGCTCCAGGAGTTGCCTCCGTCGGTTGACTTCGCCAGTACCATCGCATCGTTCTGACCGCCATTCGCAAACCGGCGCCATGCGACATAGACAGTCGCCGGAGACGTCGCTGGGGTGCTGGGATCAATCGCAATCACCGTCCCCTGGTTCACGCTGTTGGTCTGACTGATTTTGACGGACGAAGGGAAGGTGGCGCCACAATCATCCGAATAGGCAATACTGACCTTGCTTGATCCGCCGGTTCCAGTGAAGTTGCTCCACGCCATAAAAACGCGCGCGGCAGGCACCGTCTGAGTTAGAGTTCCGGGCGTGTCGGGATTGGTGTAGCTGATGGTACAAGTGTTCGTATTACGCGGGATGTCGACCGCCAGCCAAGGCTTGTCGAGGAACTGTCCCGCTGTGCCGCTGCTAATTACGGTTGCGCCAAGATAACGTATCGAATCCGTGGGTGTCAGCTTGGTCAGGCTCGTCTTCGCCGTCGGATCGCCGTTTTCGCGGTTGTTGTTATCAACGAATTGCGCCACAAAGACGGCGCCGAGCGGGTTACTCGCCGGAGTGCGGTTGAAAGCGATGCCGCTGTAGTAGAACATTCCACTAGGGCCCGAACGAACCGTCGGGTCGGAGGCGGCTTGAAATCCATAGAGCGGCGATGCCTGTCCCACAAGGGACGAATCCTGAGGATAACCCGGCAACAACGTGCTGGCCCACGTCAGGCCGCCGTCGAAGGACTTGAATACGCCTAGCCATGTATCGCCGTTAACAGGGATTCCGGAGATTCCCGGCAGATCCACTGTGCGATAGTCGTTGTTGCCCGCCAGCAAGTGCAGATTGTTCCGGGTCGAGACGGTGATCGAAGGTTCATTCTGCCGCTCGAGGAAAGGATCTCCCGTAGTCCAGTCCGTGCCGGAAACCATGTTGACGTTCTCCCCTCCGAGCGATGTTTGTGACACGAGAGGGGACACGAAAAAGCAAACGACCGCAAACACAGCTACCGCAGAGACGAGGTGGCGCATCAATCCTCCACACAGAAATTGACCTTCTTAAATAAGTTGTCTTTGTTCTGGGAAACTCAAATCCGGGGGGGCGGACTCGTACAATAGGACCACTCATCATACGTGAAAACGAAACTGTGTGGAGAGAAATCGTTTCGTGAACTGTGATGGAGGGCGGTTCAAGGATATGTGACGTCGTAGGCAGCGGGACTGATTTCGCGGTTGGGGGGAACCTGATTATGTCGCTTCGATCCGTTTTCAGGAAAATCGCAAAATGCAAAGGCCGCCTTCGGCGGGCGGCCCCTGTTCTTGTTGTGGATTAAAGTCTCTGGCGCGGTGAACCGAGCGAGGCCGAAGAGCCTTATTCGTCATCGTCGTCAGTGCTTACATTAATTACGCCGAAGGTGCCTGCGACATTATTGGCCGGTCCCGCAGCAAAGAACAGTTGACTGGCCGTGCCATTTTTGCCGAGCCCGTCGCCGAAACCGATTCCCCACAACTGGTCGATCACGATCGCTCTGCCGTCATCGTTCCTGACCGTACCCACAAAATTCCCGGTCACAGGGCTGAAGGCGTTGATGGTGCCTTTGTCCACATTGTTCGAGATCAAGAGCGTGTTGCTCAGCTTTCCAAACGTGCTGGGCGCCATAGTAATTCCCCACGGCTGATTCAGTGGCAATCCATGAACTAGTGGCTGCGGCAATCCCTTGGCTGGTGTGCCGTCTTCGTTGAATACCTCGATGAAACCTCCGCTTCCCCCGGCCGCGTCGGCAAACGTCACGTAGACCAGTCCTTTAATATCCTGAATGCCGAAGGGTACAAATCCTGCCGGCAGCGAGGCGTCGGAGAACGTACCGGCCACCGTCACGTTGGTAAAGGTGCCGTCGTAGACATCCACTCTCCCATTGGCCATATCGGCAGCGAACAAGTGATTCCCGGACTTGTTGTTGCTGATGGCCAGGCCCGTGTATACGGCAGGATGGGGGTTCTTATTGGCAGTCGTGTCCACCGCCAAAGTGGCTTGATTAAAGTTTGATGCCGGTGTCCACCCGCTGATGGTTCCATCCAGTGTGGCAAACAGAAAAATAGCTTTCTTTCCCGGCGCGACTTGAAATTCGCTCGTTCCGTTCCAGACAGTTCCCGTCGGTGAGCCTGGACCGTTCAATCCAGTCCCCAAATCTGGGCCGTTTCCCGCGGTCGGAATCAGTACCTTCAGTCCCGCATTTAGATTTCCCTGGCTATCGTACAGAGTCGCCCACCCTGAGTTGTTGTCGCTGACCCACCAAGGTGAACCCGGAGCATGGACCAAGCCCCAGCCATTCACTAGCAGGGGATCGTCGTGCAACGCGTGTTTTACTTGATTGGACGACAGATTGGTGAGTTTATATTGTGCCAAGGCCGCACTCGAAACGAACATGAGTGCGAGTCCCAGGCCAAGAGTGAGTGGAATCATGCGACGCAGCATGCAAATCTCCTTTTGTGATGCCAGATCAGCCGAGTGACGGTGCAGCGCTTGCCCGCGCACAAATCACAGTCTCTGGCTGGGCATTCGAATCCTAGGCCGCATGCCGTTGCCAGATGTCAGTACCTTGTCACGAATTTGTACATTTCATGCAGCCCGAAAAATGCCGTGCAACCGGGGAACTCAAGAGCAAACATCTGAGGCCGGCCGCTCTTGGTAAAATGTTTGCACTCCATGAAACATCTCATGCGCACCTCTCTGTTCATCATCACTCGGACGTTCTGCGTATTTACGCTCAGCTGCTGTGTTTGTGCGGCAGCGCAACCCGGAAGAGCGCGCCCAGGAACGGACGTAACCGACGAACACCATGACCCTTCCAGCCTGAGCGATGAGCAGATCGTTGCCGGCCTCAAGCAAGCGCTCGAACTCAGCACTGGTAAGGCCGTCGGGCTCGCCGGCAGGACAGACGGATTTCTGCAGAACGAAGACATTCGCATATTGCTGCCCACGAAACTGCAGTCCGTGGGCAAAGCAATGCGCCTGATTGGGGAGGGGGACACGGTAGACGATCTGGAAATCGGCATGAACCGTGCCGCCGAGCGCGCTTCGCCTCAAGCCAAACCGATTTTTCTCGACGCCATCAAAAAGATGAGTTTTCCAGATGCGCGCAGCATCCTCACTGGCGGCGAAACCGCCGCAACCGAATACTTCAGGCGAACCTGCTCCGCAGACCTCACTACCGCTTTCACTCCGATCGTTCACGCGTCGATGCAGCGCGTTGGGGTCCTCAAGAAATATGATCGCGTGATCAAAACTGCGCCCGGCGGCAGCGCGATCGCCAACGAGTTCGATCTCGATAAGTACGTGGTCGGCAAAACGCTGGACGGGCTCTTCTACATGCTTGGGCAAGAAGAAGTTAAAATCCGCACGAACCCGGCTGCCCAGACCACGGAACTCTTGAAGGAAGTTTTTGCTAAGAGATAAGCGCCGCCTTCCATCCAGATGGGCTGGCGCACATTGTTGCTTCCGTTCGTCTACACTTTTCTGATGGCCCTGCCCATGGGAGGAACGACCTTGTCTGCCATTCGCGCCATCTTCTGGGATGTCGGCGGCGTACTGCTGACGAATGCCTGGGACCGAGTCGAACGCGCCGAAGCGCTGAAGCATTTTCAACTCGACCCCGAGGAGTTCCATGCCCGCCACGAGATGGTGGTCTCATCGTTCGAACGCGGGAAGATTACTCTCGACGAATATCTGGACCGCACGGTGTTCTACCGCGAACGTCCGTTTACCCGCGAGATGTTTCGCGACTACATGTTTTCGTTGACGAAACCGTTTCCTGAAGTGCTGGAATTCGCTCAAGCAGTGACTGCCTCCGGCAAATACCTCATGGGTACACTCAACAATGAATCTCGCGAATTGAACTACTACCGGATGGAAAAGTTCGGGCTGAGGATGATCTTCCGCTTCTTTATCAGTTCCTGCTTCGTAGGGTTTCGCAAACCGGAACGCGATATTTATCGGCTCGCGCTGGAGATTACGCAGGTTCCGGCGGAACAGTGTTGCTTCGTCGACGATCGCGCACTCAACCTGGAATGCGCCGCCAAGCTGGGCATGCACACGATCCAGATGCAGAATGTGGAGCAGTTGCGGGGAGATCTGGCGAAACTAGGCGTGACGCTGTAGTCGCGCTTGCGCGAGGATCACGAACTCCTGCGCGGTTGGCCGGTCTTGACCCCGGTACTCTGCGGGACATCGGATTCCAGCGCGGTGAGGGTTAAATCGCTGGACCAGCAGTCGGCGGCCAACTTCCATTCGCCATTGCTCTGCCGGGCGCAAACCCACAGGTACTTGCCGCGCTCTTCGCGGCGTTTTCCGGTTGCGCTGGGAATTAGCGCCTTACATCGCCCTGCCTCATAGGCCATGTCGCCGACGACTTCCACGCGCAGTGGCTCGACCTCCACTTCTCCCAACCCCGCGTCGAGCGCGCCAAAAAAAAACTCGCGAACCGCCGCCGCTCCGCGAATCGGCGGACAGTTAGACCGCATTACCAGCGCATCGGGAACATAAAGGTCGAGCAGATCATCGAGGTGTTTGGTGTTGCAGGCCAGCACCCACTCATGGGTAACGCGACGAACTGCAGCTTCAGCGCGGCTCATGTCGCCTCGCAGGGCCGCAGTGGGTCGCAGGTCCCGGACTGGCTCACTACGGGCTGAATCGCCGGCGGTGCGCGCCGGCACTCCTTCCTGTGCACCGGGAAAATAATGGTGATGATAATGGTGGTGGTAGTGATGGGTTTCGGCGCCGACTGGGCGGTTTGCTGTAGGTCGTGGGTGAGGCTCGGGATCAGGATCTGGAAATCGATTTGATGGAAGCGCGCCAGTGCGAGCGGGAAGACGACTGTCTTGCGAGGAAAATCCGGCCGCGGTTTCCGTTTCGCGAACCGCGACCCCGCACATGCCGCAGAACTTGTTCCCTCGACGATTGCCGTATCCGCAAATGCTGCAGACAATGGTGGAAGGATTGGTAAGGGACGCGCTGTCGTCTGCAGACTGCTCTGCGTCCGCTTCCAGAGCCAGTCGTTGCGCAGCCTCCAGAGCCGCGGCTAGAGCATCTGGACTTGGCTTGGAACGGTGAATTTCAGGTTGCAGGCCGCGATAGAGGTCTTCGAGTTCGGAACCGCGTTCCTGAGGATTCGAAGGTAAAGCGGTTCTGGGATTTCTCTTATCTTCGTCCACGAATGGAATCACCCCACTGCTGCGGTCATTCTAGCCCAGTGCCCGAGTGGAGTGCTATCGGCTGGAGAATTCGATTTTGCCTTCGGTTTCGGTGGGCACGCCGTTGCAGGTCGCCGGACGATATCTCCAGGTGCGCACGGTTTGCAGGACACGGCGGTCACCGGAGACCCCCGCGCTCTCCAGAATGAGCGGAGCGTGAACCCGCCCGTCGATGCCAATGATAAAGCTTACTTTTACTTTGCGGCCATGGGCTGCCGGGGCGAAAAGCGGATCGGGGGTCGTCAGAGGCTCTGGCGGGCGAATATCCTCACAGGCAGGCTGCAAGGTGACGTGGGGCACATCCACGAATTGCGAGGCGCGCGCCAGGGTTTTTGAGACGCGGCTTTCGCGCAGCGCGAGAGTTGCCGATTGCGGACCAGGCGAAGCCGTAGTGATGGCCAAGGCCGCCAGAGACAGCATCGACCATAGAACAGCGAGCCAGACGCCATCCCGCATCGGTTTTCTCTTCTCGTTCACAAACCATTTCGGGGGCAAATGCAGGTCCATCTGAGAAGATCAGCATCTCATTGCCTATCAACGAAATATGGGCAAGACTCCTGGGATCGGCGCGCCTTGGAGTGAAACCAGTTGCAGCTACGCGGTCACCCAGCGTCGCAGAGTCAACAATGTAATCTCAGGAGGACAGTTCATGCGAACTGGCGGTCCCACCGTGCCAAGGCCGGGGTTGGTGTAGAGAGTGAGTCCGCCAATTTTGTACAAACCCCAAATATATTTCTTGGCCAAGGCAGGCAGCCAAAGCGGCCGCATGAACGGTATCCGCACCTGGCCTCCGTGAGAGTGTCCTGAGAGTTGAAGATCCACCGGAAAGCGCGCAACATCGTCGGCAAAGTCAGGCTCGTGGGCTAACAGAACCACAGGGTCGTTCGCGGGAATCTTGTGCAAAGCTTTATCCAGATCAGATCTTCTTTCCAACACGTCGTCGACTCCCGCAAGCCAGAAGCGGGCTCCGCTGCGTTCGATCGGAACGGATTGATTGCCCATGACCTGAATTCCGACGGCATGCAACGACTCTACAACCCGATTTGGGTCGGTAACTACGTCGTGGTTTCCCAGCACCGCCCATAGCCCGTGAGGAGCTTGCATTTGCCGCAGCAATTGGGCGCAAGGTTCGGCGGCATCAGCGGCTTTTTCGGCTTTTGCCTTACCGCCAGAAAAGGGTTCTGTAACGAAATCGCCGGTCAGCACGATCAAATCAGGATGCAGCCCGTTGACCATGCTGATGGAGGATCGAAGAGGATGCACAGAAAAATAAGGATCGTAATGGAAGTCACTGAGCAACGCGATGGTGAAGCCTTCTAACCGCTCAGGCCACCGCCGGAGGTCGATTTCCTTACGAACAATTCGAGGAAGGTTAGGGGCGATCAGAGTGGTATCGACGGCAAGGGCAGCCACTCCAGCGGTCGCGGCGAGGCGAATAAATTGTCGTCTGGTCGTAGAAGGAAAGGGCAATCAGTTTTGGGTCCTATGCCGCGGGATAGCGCGCCAGCAAGTCAGCACCTCCAGCATAACTCGAATCAATGCGTTCGTGATATGACAGTGTGCGACGTTCTCCTGTTCAGAAGCTGAAGGTGGCTTGCAGTTCGATTTTGCGATTAGCAGCCGTACCCGGCGAGAACGGACCGCCCAGCTGAAGAGAATTGGATTCGCCAAACAAGCTGGATCCCACAACACCGTTCGGATTCGCCAGGTTGTAATTGTTGAAGGCGTTCCGAGCAATCACGCCGAGGGTGAGGTTGTAACGCCGGTCGGTATTGGACGACATCATCATTGGGCCCCCACCGAAGATAGGGCCGCCGTGTCCTCCGCCACCACGGGGTCCACCTCCACCGTCGCGCCCCTGGCCTTGAACGCCAGAGGAGGATCTCGCTTTAGGTCCGAATCCAAAAGTCTTGGTGAATCGCAGGTTCATCACGAAGTGACTTGGGCCGTTGCCGTAGTTGATCGGTAGAAGCTTTCCGCCTCCGAGAACGTCGAAGGTGCCCAAGGGCGTGCAGTAAATGTTGTTCTGCGGCCCGGTGGGCAGCGTATGAGCGGGACACGTGGCAGCGGAAACCAGGCCTGGACGATCGTTGTATATCTGGTCTCCGTTGACGTCGATGGGCGATGTGATGTTGAAAGGAGACCCGGAACTGACCACCATGAAGGGACTCAGACGAAACAGATAGGGCAGCGCGATGCTGCCGCCAAGAAAGAAGCGATGATGGACGTCGAATGAGGCGCGGCCGTAATCCTGGCTGATGTTGTACGAATTCGAAGCAAAACTGGAGACCCCGGAAGCGTCGCTGTTGGCATAGCTTAACGAGTAATAGCCGAACAACTGCACCTTGGAGCCGATGCGCACGTTCGTGTTCGTCATCAGCTGGTTTTGCTTGAAGTTGGCTTCGGACACGTAGCGGTAGACGTTCCCCCCTTGGATAGGAGGACAATTCGGGGCACAAGGCGTTCCGGGATAGGGGGCACTGGCGTTGATGAGCGCGAACTGGTCGAAGCCGCGCGAATTCATGTAAATGACAGAAAGGGTTGCCGACTTCGTAAGTTGACGTTCCACACCGAGCGCCCCTTGCAGGGTATAGGGCGCGTGCAGTCGTGGACTGATCTGGTAGACATTGGGCGTGCTCGAGTTGACCGGACCGCAGTTGGAGAAACTTGCTAGCGGTACGTCCACCCCGGGGAAGCAAGTGGGGTTATCGATAATGAACTGCTGTTGATTGACGCCGTCGAGAAGTTCCGTCTTTAGCAGCTGCGTTGTCTGGAAGCGATCGTAAAAGATTCCGTAGCCACCGCGAATTACTACTTTGGGTGCGGCGTTCCTGCCGCCCACGCCCCAGGCAAAACCGAAACGCGGGGCCCAGTCTGCGTGATCGGGAATAGCGTTCTGGCCCTCGAAGCGAAGACCCAAGCTCAGCGTTAGGTTCGGTTTCACGCGCCAATCATCTTGGATGTAAGGTTCGACATCGTAATAGGTGACCCGGGCAGTCGGGGCGCCTTGCGTGAAAGTCAGTTGCGTCGCATAAGGAATTGCGCCCCCACCAGCCAACTGCCGTTCGGCATACTGGAAGGAAATCGGGCACGGCGGATTTTGAGCGATGGATGCGCAATTCGACGGCGTGTGGACTGCGGTGCTCAAAGAAGAAAACGTAAAAGTGCCGTTGAATCCCGAAGTGGTGGAATCTGTCTCCTGGGTGGCACGCACTCGCGCGCCGAACTTGAGCGTGTGATTACCGCTGATCAATGACGTATAGTTCTGCACTTCGTAATTGTTTTGCAGGTCGTTTTGCCGGCCTTGAGACGAGCCACCACCGGTGAAGTTGCCCAGCACGTTGACCGCGGGGTTCAGATCGTTCGGGTTCTGAAGTTCGTTGTCGCGGTTGTATTGAAAGCGCGTCTCGTTGACTATTTTCGAGCCAAAAACCTGCGTGTCGCTGACTTGCAAGGTATCTTCGGTAGTTTGTGAGTAATAACCCTGCGACGGAAGAATGAGCACGCCGACACCGCTGTTGGTTTGAGTGTCGCGATAGTACTGGTAACGCACCGTCAGTGTGTTGTTTTTGGAGAGCGCCCAATCAATGCGCGGGCCGAGATTGGTGCGTTGTCGCGGGTTGGGAGTGGACTCAACCAGTCGGACTGGCGATAAGGATGGGTCCAGCACGAAGGCATTGACTGCAGCTACTTCGTTAATGTCGCGGCGATCGATGTTGAAGAAAAACGACGCCTTCTTGCCCATGGGTCCGCCAATGTTCCCGTTGAACTGATTGGAATAATACGGAGGTGGTGGGAGTTCGCCGAAGGGATTGGCTGTATTGAACGAAGAATCGTTGCCCAGCGCAAAGAATTGTCCGTGGTATTTGTCGGTGCCGGGCTTGGTGAAGACTTCGATGCGCCCGTAGCCCAGCTTGTCGTACTCCGAAGAAAATGGATTCTGGTTGATGCGAATTTCGCGAATCGACGATTTGGGCGGAAGTTGACCAGCCGTGAATCCGTCAATGTACATCTGGCCGCCGTTGGGACCCGCGGAAGGCCCGGCGAGTGCTTCGAGATCCGACTGCAGTTCGTCGGGATCGTCGGGCAAGGCCTCCAGTTCTTTGCCGGAGATTGTGATGGCACCGGCGTTGTTGTTGGGATTCACGTCAATCGTCGGCGCAGTATCAGAAACCTGGACTTTTTGCTGCTCCACTTCAATCGTCATAGGTACGTTGAGGCGAAGAGGCTGGTCGGCGATCACGACATTGTCGTTCTCATACATCGTGAAACCTTGAGCGGCTAGGGTGAGGGTATACTTCCCTGCCGGCAAAGATTTGAACTCATACATCCCCTGTCCATTGGTCTGGACGACGATTGCGGATCCGGTCGCTGGCGTCATGATCACGCTTGCGTTGGAGATAGCGGCGCCGGAGGGATCGGTGACCTGTCCGCGCAGAACTCCAGTCTGCGCGCACAATACAGTTGCCGGCAGCAAAAATAAGGACACTAGGACGAAAAAACGCGCACACTTCTCAACCTTCATCTGAAATTCCTATTCCCTATATGACGTACGAAGCTATAAAGCAGCACAACAATTCATTGGAGCCGGGGCTACGGACCCGCATCGCCAGTGGGAGCACCGCCCAAACTCCAGGGCGCCAGCATCATTGCCTGACTACCATTGGGAGCGGCCTGGAGAATCGCCTCAACACCGCTCAGCAGAGTGATTGCAGTGCCACCGCCGGTCGATGTGCCCTGGGTGGTGACAATGAGCACAGCGTCGCCTTTGTGCAGGTCGGCAATCGTCATGGCGGGCATGCGATTCAATAGTTGCTGGAAGTCGGGCGCTCCACTCTGGCGCATGCCTCCACTCATTCCGCCGACACCCATTCCGCCGCCGGGACGCGTTTCCCCCGGAGCTGCGGATGGCTGACCGTTAGGCGCTTGCGCTGGTGCAGAACTTGCTCCTGGAGTTCCCGGAGGCATGGATCCTTTCAACCGCATCGCGATTCGCTGCGCCATCTCCGGGGGCAGTTTATGGAGCTGCGACTCGGATGTGATCTTTACCTGCACTGGCTTCTTGCTCAATAAATCTTGAACGGTGATCGCGCCCGAGCTTGCATCCACCGAATTCACCAGGCCCGCGACGTTGCGAAAACTGCCAGTAACAATTTCTTCAGCAGTCAATTCAGAACCGTCGGAACTGCGATCTCCACGCGCGCGAAGCTGGTCACCGGAGCGAATTTCCAGCAAGGTGCTGGGCTTGGCATCATCGAATTTCACCGAATCGGGAGCATAGCGCCGAAATATTGTGCTCTTCGTCGTGTGCACCACGATTTCTTTCTTTCCGCCCAGTGTCGTTACCGAGATTGTGATCGTGCCGGCCGCAGGGTCGACGGCACCCACTAGACCTCCGAGCCCGCGCTTCTGCCAGTCCGCCCGTTCCTGTTCATGCAGCGCTTGCAGATCGGAACGCGGTATGACGATAACTTCGAGAGCGGATATCGTGCCGTCTGCAGATGCCTGTCCGCGGACGCGTATTCTGTCACCGACATGCAAATCCTGTAACTGAACCGGCGTAGCGTTCTTGAGATCCTTCTCGCCCGGAGCGATCCTCAAAATTCGCGCGTTTGGTTCTACGGTCACCGCGACTTCGGGGCCGGAGTCCGGCGTCAGTGTAATGGCGCTCCCGTTAATTGCTTTTATAGCTCCGATGCGGCGAGCGACTGCAGGTTGAGAGGCAACCTGAGCTTCACTGGCCGCAGATGCAGAACAGGTCGAAAGGAACTCCGCACGGGATAAGCCGAGGGCAGCAAAGAAGAACGTCGCAATGGCTATTTTCTTGGCGTTCATGCGCTCCACCTCTAATTTACATCGCTGCGAGCTGCAGAACCTGGTGGTTTACAAAGTTTTACCGAGACCAAACGAAGTATTACAAAGGCCTGCTTCTGTCCACTTAGCCCCGACGGCTAAAGAATTCTCTCGTGCGTGTAACCCGCAGAGACCAGTGCAGCAAGCAGCTCTGCAATGTGGTCGGGGCCTCGCGTCTCCATGGTGATGTCGATCGCGGTGTCGCCCAGGTTCACACCATGGTAAGCACGGTCGTATGCGGTCTCGACGATGTTGGCGCGGTGGTCGGCCAGGATTCCGGTGAGCCGGTGCAACGCGCCGGGATAGTCGGGCAGGTGAACCCGCAGGCGGACAAGGCGTCCATCTTTTACCAGACCGCGTTCGATAATGCGCGAGAGCAAGGTGACATCGATATTGCCGCCGCAGACCAGCACGGCGACTCGTTTGCCCTGCAGAGCCAGCTTGCGGTTTAAGACGGCGGCAATCGCCGCCGCTCCCGCTCCTTCAGCCAGAGTTTTCTCGCGCTCGAGAAGCAACAATATTGCGTTCGCGATTTCTTCTTCTTCCACCGTAACGATGTCGTCGACATACTTCTGTACGAGCGGGAGGGTGCGCTCTCCAGCGCGGCGCACCGCAATTCCATCGGCGATCGTCTTCGCGGATTGCAGAGTGACGGGCTTGCCCTCTGCTACCGCAGCTTTCATAGAAGGAATCTTGGCAGGTTGAACTCCGAAGATCTGCACCCGGGGATTGGTCTCTTTGACCGCACAGGCGATTCCGCCGATGAGTCCGCCGCCGCCAATGGGAGCGACGATTACTTCGATATCCGGGTGTTGCTGCAGAATTTCGAGGCCCAGAGTTCCCTGCCCGGCGATGACTGCGTCGTCGTCGAAGGCATGGATGAGCGTCATTCCGTCCTGCGCACTCTGCTCGACCGCCTTGTCGTAGGCTTCGTCGTAATTCGTGCCGTGCAGCACGACCTCGGCGCCGTAGGCGCGAGTCGCCGAAACCTTGGTCAGCGGCGTGGGTAGAGGCATCAGGATGCGAGCCTGGATCTTGTGGCGTCCAGCATGGTAGGCGACGCCTTGCGCATGGTTGCCGGCGGATGCGGCGATGACGCCTCGTACGCGTTCGTCCGGCCGCAGCGTGAGCAGTTTGTTAAGGGCGCCCCGCTCTTTGAAAGCACCGGTGCGTTGCTGGTTATCGAGCTTGAGGAAGATGGAATTGTTAGTAAGCCCGGAAAATGTCTCCGAGTGGGTGCACGGAGAAATGCGAATATCCGCACGAATTCTGTTGAGAGCGGATTGAATGTCAGAGAGTTGAATCATGACGCTGGCACATTCAACCTATCGCGATTCTCTCAGTGACCCTCCGCCTTAGCTTGGATAGCGGAACGGTCACGAAGCGATTGGTCGTGCGGTGGATGTCAAAGGGACGACAGGCCGAAGCGGGAGTGCCTTCAAGTAGGCATCGACACCAGCGGCAGCTTTTCGGCCCTCGGAGATCGCCCACACTACAAGGGATTGCCCGCGGCGCATGTCGCCCGCCGCGAACACTCCTTGAATTGAAGACATGTAGTTCTGATCTGTGGCCACGTTGCCGCGGTTGTCGAGTTGAACTCCCAATTGCTCAATCATTCCGTTGCGCACAGGACCGAGGAAGCCCATGGCAATCAGGATCAGGTCAGCTTCCATGGTGAACTCGGTGCCGGCGATGGGTTCGAATTTCGGGGGAGGGCCAACTCGCATGGCGTGCAACTGCTTTACGTTGCCGTTTTCGTCGCCAGTGAATTTGGTGGTTGCGATGCTCCAGTCGCGCACGCCGCCTTCTTCGTGAGCCCCTTCGATGCGCAGTTGCATGGGCCATAGCGGCCACGGCGTCAGAGGAGAACGCTCGTCGGGCGGCTTCGGCATGATTTCGAATTGATGGACAGAAACCGGCTTGTGCCGGTGGACGGTTCCCAGGCAGTCGGCACCGGTATCGCCGCCTCCGATGATGACCACGCGCTTGCCGGTGGCGAGGATATCCATTGCCGGGTCGAGAGAGTCGCCGAGGCAACGCTTATTCTGCTGCGGGAGGTATTCCATTGCGTAATGGATTCCCTTCAACTCGCGTCCGGGAACTTTCAGGTCGCGCGCGTGCTCGGAACCGCCCGCCAACACAAGGGCATCGAACTCGCGACGCAAATCTTCGACCTGGATGTTTTTGCCGACCTCAGCATTGGTGACGAACTTCACGCCCTCGGCGGACATCTGCTCGAGGCGACGGTCGATAATGTGCTTTTCCAGCTTGAATTCTGGAATACCGTAGCGCAGTAATCCGCCGATGCGGTCTGCTTTTTCATAGACCACGACGGAATGTCCGGCGCGGCACAATTGTTGCGCCGCTGCTAAACCTGCGGGCCCGGAACCGACGACGGCCGCCTTCTTTCCGCTGCGAACTTTCGCAGGCTCGGGGTGAATCCATCCCTCGAGAAATCCGCGCTCAACGATGTTCTTCTCGTTCTGCTTGATCGTAACTGGAGGCTGGTTAATCCCCAGAACGCACGAGGCTTCGCACGGCGCCGGACAGATCCGCCCCGTGAACTCAGGGAAGTTATTAGTGGCGTGCAGTTGGCGACTCGCGTCCTTCCAACGCCCGCGGTAGACGAGATCGTTCCAGTCAGGAATCAGGTTATTGACCGGACAACCCGTTTGGCAGAATGGGACGCCGCAATCCATGCAGCGGGCGCCTTGCTTGCGAAGCTTCTCTTCAGGAAAGTCCTGGTAGATTTCAAACCAATCGTTGACCCGTTCCGCCACGGGCCGGCGCGGAGCCAGTTCCCGCGAATAATCCATAAAGCCGGTCGTCTTACCCATGCTGCACCTGCTCTGCGGGCTCCATCACGGCAACGGTCTGGCCTGGGATATACGCCTGCTCACTGCGGCTGACTCCCAGTACTCGCTTGAATTCGTGCGGGAAGACCTTGATGAAGCGCGACACCGCATCTTGCCAGTTGTTGAGAATCCACTTTGCGCGCGGGCTCCCGGTCAGCTCCACGTGGCGCGTAATGAGATCCCTAACGATCCGCACGTCCTGCTCGTCGAGCAAGGGCTCGAGATCGACGGAATCGAGATTGCAGCGCTTCTCGGTGAAATCCATGCGCTCATCAAAAACGTAGGCGATGCCGCCACTCATCCCAGCCGCGAAATTCCTGCCGCATGAGCCGAGCACGACTACCAACCCGTTCGTCATGTATTCGCAACCATGGTCGCCAACGCCTTCCACGACCGCAGTTGCGCCAGAGTTGCGGACGGCGAAGCGCTCACCAGCGACTCCGTTGAAAAATGCTTCGCCGCTTGTCGCGCCATAGAGAGCAACATTACCGATGATGATGTTCTCCTCGGGAGCGAAGGTGGAATCGCGAGGCGCGTAAACGATGACCTTGCCTCCGGAAAGTCCCTTACCCACATAGTCGTTGGCGTCGCCTTCGAGCGTGAGCGTGACGCCCTTGGCGAGGAACGCGCCGAGGCTTTGGCCTGCAGAACCGGTGAGATGGATGCGAATGGTGTCGTCGGGCAACCCGGCCGAGCCGTAGCGGCGCGCGATTTCTCCACTCAATATTGTGCCGACCGAGCGATGCACGTTGCGCACCGGCAAATTGATTTCAACATTTTTCAGGCTCAGCAACGCATCCAGGGAGTGCTCGACGAGTTGATGGTCGAGTGCGCGTTCCAGACCGTGATCCTGGCTGTGGACGCAACGGCGCGCCACGCGCGACGGCACGGGCGGATTGTAGAGAATTGCCGAGAAGTCGAGCCCGCGGGCCTTCCAATGTTCTACTGCGGGTTCCACGTCGAGCATGTCGACGCGACCCACCATTTGGTCTACGGTGCGGAAGCCCAGTTCCGCCATATACTGACGAAGCTGTTCCGCGATGAAGAAAAAGAAATTGATCACATGTTCCGGCTGACCCTTGAATTGCTTGCGCAGCACGGGGTCTTGCGTGGCGATGCCCACCGAACATGTATTGAGGTGGCACTTGCGCATCATGATGCAGCCCATGGCAATCAGGGGAGTCGTTGCAAATCCGAACTCTTCCGCACCGAGCAGCGCAGCTATAGCCACGTCGCGCCCCGTCTGCAATTTGCCGTCGGTCTGCACGCGGATGCGGCTGCGCAGATCATTTAACAGAAGAACCTGCTGCGTTTCCGCCAGGCCCAGTTCCCATGGAATGCCTGCATGTTTGATCGAACTCAAAGGCGACGCGCCCGTGCCGCCGCTGTCGCCGCTGATCAAGACAACATCGGCGTGCGCCTTGGCCACGCCAGCTGCAACCGTGCCCACACCGATTTCTGCCACCAACTTCACGGCGATCCGAGCCTGCGGGTTCACGTTCTTCAAATCGTAGATCAGCTGCGCGAGATCCTCGATCGAATAAATATCGTGATGCGGAGGCGGCGAGATCAGTCCCACGCCAGGAATGGAATGCCGCAAACGAGCGATCACATCGTCGACTTTATGTCCGGGAAGTTGCCCGCCCTCTCCGGGCTTTGCACCCTGCGCCATCTTGATCTGGAGTTCATCAGCGTTCACCAAGTAGTTAGCTGTCACGCCGAATCGCGCGGAGGCCACCTGCTTGACGGCGCTGCGCCGCAAATCGCCGCTCGCGTCGCGCTTGAAGCGCTCTTCGTCCTCACCACCTTCGCCGGTGTTCGACTTGCCGCCGATGCGGTTCATGGCAATCGCAAGCGTCTCGTGAGCCTCCTTGCTGATGGATCCGAACGACATGGCGCCAGTAGTAAAGCGCTTCACAATTTCTTTTGCGGGCTCGACCTCTTCGAGCGGCACTGGCGTGTCGCTCTTCTTCAACTTCATCAGGCCGCGCAATGTGCACAGGTTCGCACTCTGTTTGTCGATAAGCTCGGTATATTCCTCAAATGTTTTGAAGCTGTCTTGCCTCACCGCCTGTTGCAGTTTGCTGATGGTCTGCGGATTGAGCAGATGATATTCGCCATTGACACGCTGGTGATAGCTGCCGCCGACGGAAAGCTCAGTCTCAAACTCGGTCAGCGGACGGAAGGCGTACTCGTGTTTCATCTGCGCTTCCGCGGCGAGAACCGAGAGTCCGACTCCCTCCAGGCGGGAGGTGGTGCCGGCGAAGTATGCGTCGATCAATTCTTTGTTTAGCCCGATGGCTTCGAACACCTGCGCTCCCTGATAGCTTTGCAGGGTCGAGATGCCCATCTTCGAGAAGGTTTTCAGCAGCCCTTTCTTGATCGCCTTCATGAAGTGCTTCACGGCGAGTTCCGGCGTGATCCCATCGCCCAATTCGCCGCGCCAAACCAGGTTTTCAACGCTTTCGAGCGCGAGATATGGATTGATGGCGCTCGCGCCATAGCCGCTGAGCAGCGCAAAATGCATAACTTCGCGCGGCTCGCCGGATTCGGTGATCAGCGCAACCTGGGTTCGCGTTTCTTCCCGAACCAGTAAGTTGTGTACGGCCGCGAGCGCGAGCAGGCACGGAATGGGAGCGTAGTCTTTGTTCACGCCGCGGTCGGAGAGAATCAGGAGTGAGTATCCAGCTTTGACGGCGAGCGATGCGCGCTGGCATAGCTCATCCAGAGCTCGCTTGAGTCCAGCCTCGCCGTCGCTGGCACGGAACAAGGCGGGCAACGTGGTCGCGAGCAGATCGCGATTGGATACGCGACGCAGTTTCTCCAGTTCGCGATTCGTCAGCAGCGGATGGGCCAGCTTCAGCATGTGGCAGTTCTCAGGCGCTTCTTCCAAAATGTTCCGCTCGCTGCCGATGTAGCTGATGAGCGACATCACCATCTCTTCGCGAATTGGGTCGATGGGAGGATTGGTCACCTGCGCGAACAGCTGCTTGAAATAGTTGAACAAGGATTGCGGCTTGTCGGAGAGACAGGCCAGCGGAGTATCGGTGCCCATTGAGCCAATGGGCTCTTCTCCCTTCACTGCCATCGGGCCGAGGATCATTCGCAGATCTTCATCGCTATATCCGAACGCGCGCTGACGGCGAAGTAGAGTCTCCGCGTCGGGATTGTGCATGCGCGAGGGCTCAGGCAATTGATCGATCGTGATCTGATTCTCTCGCACCCACTCGGCATAGGGCTGGCGCGAAGCTAGCGTCTGCTTGATCTCTTTATCGGAGATGATGCGGCCTTCGACCGTATCGACCAGGAACATTTTTCCCGGCTGCAGACGACCCTTTCTCTTGACGAGTTCCGGCGCAACATCGAGCACTCCCGCTTCTGAAGCCATGACCACCAGATCATCGTGGGTCACGACATATCGTCCAGGCCGCAAACCGTTACGATCGAGCGTCGCTCCGATCACGCGCCCGTCGGTGAAGGCGATGGCCGCGGGGCCGTCCCACGGCTCCATCAGACAGGCGTGATATTCATAGAAGGCTCGCTTCTCCGGCTTCATGTGCGGGTTGCCCGACCAAGCTTCAGGAATCAGCATGGCCATGACATGTGGAAGGCTGCGCCCTGATTGAAGAAGCAACTCGACAGCGTTATCGAAATTGGCGGAGTCGCTGCCATCGGGAGCGATGATGGGATACAGCTTTTTCATGTCCTCGCCAAATAGCGGAGACTGCAAGAGCGACTGGCGAGCGTGCATCCAGTTGACATTGCCGCGGAGCGTGTTGATCTCGCCATTGTGGGCGATGTAGCGATAAGGATGCGCTCGCTCCCAACTGGGAAACGTATTCGTTGAAAAGCGCTGATGCACCAGGCACAGCGCGCTTTCAGTATCTGGATCGGAGAGTTCGCGGTAAAAGTTCTCAATCTGCGGAGCGAGCAACAAGCCTTTGTAAACGATGGTTCGACAGGAAAGCGACGGAATGTAAAACATTCCCGCGTCTTCGATGCCCGACTCCCGCATCTCATTCTCCGCGCGCTTGCGCACGACGTAGAGCTTGCGCTCGAAGGCGTTTTCATTCATTTCCGGTGCGCAGCGCAGGAAAACTTGCTGGATATAAGGCTGGGAAGCGCGCGCCACGCGTCCGATCGCGGAGGCGTAGACCGGAGTGTCTCGCCAGCCCAACAGAGTGAGGCCTTCTTCACGCACGATGCGCTCAAGAATTCCTTCGCACTGCAAGCGCTGGTGCTTCTCTACGGGCAGGAAGGTCATGCCGACCCCATAAGTTCCGGGCTGTGGTAGCGAAAATCCCAACTTCTCGCACTCGCGGGCGAAGAACTTATGTGGAATCTGGATAAGCACGCCCGCGCCGTCGCCGGTTTCGGGATCGCAGCCGCAAGCGCCGCGATGGGCGAGGTTGAGCAGAACCTGAATTCCCTTGCGGATAATGTCGTGACTCTTCTGACCGCTAATGCTGGCGACAAACCCGATCCCGCAGGCATCGTGTTCGTGCCGGGGGTCGTATAGACCCTGGGCCGGCGGCAGACCATTTTTCGGCTTTAGACGCGTCGTCATGGACCTCGTCCGGTGGACTAAATTCCTTTCGAATCACTCGTTCTTGGGCGCGGCTTCAGAGGGCGACGGGCTGTCGCACACATCTGCTCAAGGAACAGACGTTTATATTCTCGTGCCTGCCGAAGAGCAAGTACAATGCAGAATTTCGATGCAACTCATGCAAATTTCGGGACATATCACGATGCGGCCGATAACGCGGTAACCATTGCGAACCGCGCCAACTTCGCTATAATTCCGCTACACAAACAATGGACTTCGATCAACTCATCACGTTTCTGGAAGTTGCCCGGCAGGGTAGTTTTTCCCGGGCGGGGGAGAAGGTGTTTCGTTCCCAATCGGCAGTTAGCGCCCAAATCCGCCAACTTGAGCAGGAGTATGGCGACCGCCTGCTCGATCGCTCCGGCAAGACCGTAAAACTGACTCCTGCCGGCCAGGTTTTTTTCGAATACGCCGAACGTTTGAAGAATCTGCGCGACGAATCATTAATGGCGGTGGCTGACCACAGCGGAACTCCGCGTGGCACGCTGCGTGTGGGCGCCAACGAGGCAACCTGTCTGTACGTGCTTCCCGAGGTCTTCGCGGAATACTGCCGGCGCTACCCGCCGGTCCAGATCAGCATCTATCGGAACTTTAGCTACAAAATCGTGGAGAAACTGGAGAACGGGGCCGTGGAGGTGGGGATTCTGACTCTGCCCATCCAGTCTCCGAGCTTGAAGATTCAGCCGATTTTTCGCGACAAACTGATGTTGATGGTGAGTCCCAAGAATCCGCTAGCCAAGTTTAAAGTGGTGCCGGTCAGCGAGATCGTCAAACATCCTCTGCTTTTTCCGAAGACAGGTCACACGCGGAGGCTGCTGGACAAGCTGTTTCGGCCGCACAATGCCGAACTGCAGGTTCGAATGGAGTTGCCCAGCATCGGGATGATCAAGAGTTTTGTGGCTGCCGACCTAGGTGTGTCGCTTATCAGCGCGTCCTTTGCGCGCGACGAAGTGGACGCGGGACGAGTCAAACTGATTGATCTCGAAGACGCCGAACTCTACCGCGAGCTTGGGCTCGCCTACCGGCGCGATCGAACGCTTTCCGTAGCGTCGACGGCTTTTGTCGGCCTGTTGCGTCAGTTCGCTACACACATGAAGAAGGCGGACGGCTAGGGAACAGGCGTTAGCTGTAATTCTGATTGCTCATATCGGAATTTTTAATTTCTTTAAATATCGCATGCGCAGTAAGCTTACTTCGGTTGCTGTCGAAGTTTGCATCATCGTTTTTATGAATGTCACCGTCCAGAAGGCCAAGCGAATTACAACGACAGGCACAGGTACGTCGACACGAATTCCGTGTCTTCTGGAGGACGGGGTCGGATGAAGTAAAGCACTCTTAACAAGATCACCCGAACCCACCGCCAGTAGCGATCTGGCGGTGGGTTTTTCTTTGCGCAAAAAACGAAGCGGACTGAGAGGGCGATATGAGCGGACTACCGCGACAGAGCAGATTCGAGAGAGACAACGATGTGGTGGTGATGAAGTTCGGCGGCACGTCGGTGGAAGACGCTGCCGCGATCCGCCGCCTCATCAGCATAGTACAGGGTCGACAGGATGCACAGGCCGTCGTCGTGGTGAGCGCGCTGGCGCGAGTCACCGACCAACTGCTGGAAGCGGGGCAAGCCGCGGCGAAGGGCCATCTTGGCGCGGCTCTCGCTACGGTGCGGAACATTTATGTGCGGCATGAAAATTTGGCAGGCTCGCTCGTAGACGCTTCCACTTACAGCTCTCTGGATCGTGAATTGCGCGGAGAGTTCCGGGCTCTGGAGACTCTGCTGCATGATCTGGAAGTCTCCAGGCAACTGGATCTCAAATCGCAGGATCACCTGCTGGGCTTTGGCGAATGCTTTTCCAGCAGGCTGCTGCAGGAAGCGCTCTGTGAAGCGGGAATCGACGCAACGCATGTCGATGCACGTGCTTGCATTATCACGGACGCGCGTCATGGCCAGGCGAGTCCAGTCTGGGACGCGACCGAGCAGCGGATTCAGGAGAATCTCGGTCCACTGTTGGAGAGCGGCCAGGTGCCGGTGCTGGGAGGATTCATCGCCTCATCGTGCGAGGGAGTGCCTACGACTCTGGGCCGCGGCGGCTCCGATTTCAGCGCGGCGATCGTCGGCGCTGCGTTGTCTGCCGCTCGGCTTGAGATCTGGACCGATGTTGACGGCATCATGACCACCGATCCTAAACTGTACCCCGACGCTCGAGTGATTCGCAAGTTGAGTTTTGAGGAAGCAGCAGAACTGGCGCATTTTGGCGCGAAAGTATTGCATCCAGCAACTCTCGTTCCAGCCATGCGTGAAAACATCCCTGTTCATGTTCTAAATTCACGACGGCCGGAGAGCGAAGGCACGGAAATTGTGGTTCGCGCAAAGACCGGCAACGTCGTTAGTGCCATCACCGCGAAAAGGAACGTAGTAGCCGTTGAAATTGAATTGGCACAAGCCGCCGACTCGCAACGGCTAGGCTCCGTCTTCGCGGTGTTCAACCAGCATGGTTGTCCGGTGGACATTATGGGTACGTCGCTGGGTCGCATGTGGTTGCTGGTGGGTTCGACGGACGCACTGCCAAGTATTGCTGCTGAACTCCGGGGCGTAGCCGACGTGCGGTGGGAAAATCACAAGGCGCTGGTCTGCCTGGTAGGTGAGCAGCTTCGACGAAGGCCCGACGTGGCCAGCCGCGTCTTCGCGGCCGTATCTGACATGGACGTGCGCGTCATTTGTCAGGGCGCTTCCGACCGGACGATCTCATTCCTGGTCGAGGAATCGAAGGTGGAAGAATCGGTGCAGAGGTTGCATGGGATTTTCTTCCCGCCTCCAGAGGCTGCACGCGACTGGGGAGGAATCTCCAGCGCATTTTGCCAAGCGGGGAGCCACTCGTAGCCTCAGTCGCCGAACTTGGCGGCTTTCGATGCTTCCGGAGCAGGCGAACTCGGCACCGGCTCGATGATGTGCAGGCCACACTCGGTCTTGGCGAATCCTGGCCAACGGCCGGCGCGTGGGTCTTCTCCGGGTCTCACCGCGCGCGTGCAATGCGTGCAGCCAATGCTGGGATAATCCTGATCATGAAGCTCGTTGTAGGGCACGTCGTGGTCGTGGATGTAGCGCCAGACCTGTTTTGCACTCCAGTCGACCATCGGATTGACCTTCACCAGCGCGAACTTGGCGTCCCACTCAATTCGGCGCGCACTGGACCGGGTCGATGTCTGGTCGCGGCGAATGCTTGTGATCCATGCACTTAACTCGCTGAGCTTGCGGCGAAGTGGCTCTACTTTCCGCAGGCCGCAGCACAGGTCGGGATCACGCGCCCAGAGCGCCGCGCCGTGCGTACGCTCTTGCTTCTCGGGGGACAGCACCGAATAAACTTTCTCGATCGCGATCCCATACTTTTCTTCTATCCGATCCATCAAGGCGTACGTTTCGGGAAAAAGGAATTCAGTATCGATGGTGAAAAGGCGAAAATCTTTGTGCACTCGCGAAGCCATATCGATGAGCACCATGCCTTCGGCGCCGAATGCCGAAGAAATCGCTACACGGTTTCCGAAGGTCTCGAACGCCCAGGTCAGAGCTCGCTGCGGGGTCCAATTCTCTGCTGCAACCTGTACCTTTGCGATCTGCTCTTGAACATTGTGCTGGATGTGGTCCATCACGCGAGTGGCTCCTCATTGGCTCCAAATTCTGCAAGCGAAAAGAATGCAGCGGGAATTGCGGTATCGTTGCTCGCGCCGGGCACAAGTAATTCCTGGGCGAGTAAAACAGGATCGGCAAAGCGCACAACTTCGCCAACAACCAGCAGTGTCGGAGCTGAGAGTTGTGGCGCGCTGGCAAGCTCGCCGATCGTGGTGCGGTGGGTCCGCTGGTATGAAGTTGTAGCGCGGGAGATAACGGCGCACGGCGTTTCGCCGGTGAGTCCGGCCGCCTTCAACTTCCCTCCGACATCGGAATAACTCCGGCCAGGCATGTAAATCACCAGCGTCGCTCCGCTTCCCGCCAACTTGCTCCAGTTTGCAGTTTCGCTTTCAGAGGCCTGATGGGCAGTAATGAAAACAAGCGCTGAAGACGCGCGACGATGAGTCAAGGGAATCTCCGCCGCTGCTGCCGCCCCCAGTGCGGAAGTCACGCCCGGCACAATCTCATAAGGGATACGAGCCTGGCGCAGTGCTTCGATTTCTTCTCCGGCTCGACCGAAGATCATCGGGTCACCGCTTTTCAGGCGGACCACCCGCAATCCGGAATCGGCGAGGGCAATCATCAGAAAGTTAATCTCCTCCTGGCTGACGTTTTTCTTCCCGCAGCGCTTGCCGACGTTATGAACCTGTGCCGCTGACGGAATAAGCTTCAGAATCTCCTGCGAGACCAGATCGTCGTGCAGCACCGCATCGGCCGTCTGCAGCACCCGCAGCGCTTTTACGGTGAGCAACTCCGGATCGCCCGGTCCCGCGCCCACCAGATAAACCTTTCCCTTCATGCCCCTTCTCCCTTTGCCGTTAATACGGCAGTGTCGGACAGGGCGGCATCCAGCGCTTCCCTGCTTGCCAGCGTATGCAGCAGTTCCAGCTTGCGTTCCTTGTCAAGATCGCTGGCCAGAATCAGCCTTCGAGTCTCGCCCAGCTCCGCCACCCATGCGGCGTATCCCGGGCCAAATTGTTTTTCAAGCTGCTGACGAATTTTCTGAGCCAGCGACGGACTCTGCCCTGCTGTTGAGACGGCGATCTGCAGATCGCCGCGCCGCACAACCGCGGGATAGAAGAAATCGCAGAGATCGGGAACGTCGACCACATTGCAGAGCACGCCGCGTCGCTGTGCTTCGTGATAGACGCGTTCATTCAAACTGCGGGAATTCGTTGCCACGACCGCCAGGAAGGCGCCGTCCAAGTCTTCAGCCAGGAAAGCACGCAACTCGAGTTCGATCTCGCCGGTGCGCGCCCACTCGCGAACGGTGGGAGTGGCATCAAGAGCTACTACGCGGATACGAGCGCCCGTGTCGAGCAGGCCGCCGATTTTTGGCTCGCCGATCTTTCCAGCGCCGACTACCAGGCACTGCCTGCCCTCCAGTTTTAGGAACATTGGGAATAAGTTAGTCACCGATCCCTCCTGCTGATTGCGCCGCAATCCGGGTCAGGTCTGGCAAGTCACGAGGCACCGCGGGTAGCGCTTCTCCCGCTAGAAATTCGCGTAACTCCGTGTCTGTGTGGCGAGCAAAGAAGCGACGCAAATTTTCGCCCGGTTCGCGCTGTTCCATGTATTGCCCTAACAGACGTTCGAGAGCATCGGGCACTTCGGTCGCGGGGCAGCGATATCCGATGGGGCGAGCCGTCGACTGGTGCAATCCCAACGCTCCGCCGACGCAGAAATAGTAAGCGTCGACCATGCGGCCCTGAACTTTGATTTTCTTGCCTTCGATTCCGATGTCGGCGATCCAATGTTGTCCGCAACTGTTGGGGCATCCGGTGACGTGCAACTTCAGGTGCTGATCGAAGCCCGGCAAACGCTCTTCCATTTCCTCGACCAGCCAGCGGGAGAAGCTTTTGGTTTCGGTGATGGCAAGTTTGCAAAATTCGGTGCCGCTGCACGCGACTGTGCCGCGCCAAAAGGCAGAGCCGCCGACTTTCAGTCCGATCGTGTTGAATTCTTGCGCCAGTGATTCAGCATTGATCGTGGGTACATTCACAACCAGCAAGTTCTGCATGTTGGTGGCGCGCAATTCGCCGCCGGCAAAGCGCTCGGCGAGATCCGCAGCCGCCTGCATCTGTTCCGCGGTGATTCGCCCCCGCAGTGCCACGGCTCCCACATAGGAAAGGCCGGGCTGCTTCTGCGCATGAATTCCCACATGGTCACGGTAGACGTCGTCAGGCGGACGCTCGTCGACCGCGGGATCGAGCCGAAATCCGATGCGCTCCTGCAGTTCGCCCAGGAAACGATCGGCAGTCCATCCGTGCCGAAGGAATAGAAATTTCAGGCGGGCCCGCTCGCGATGTTCGCGCAGAACTTCGGAGTCGCGGAACAATTCCGCAATGCCCTTAACGACGGGTAGAACCTGGTTCCAGCGCACGAACGCATTCAGCCGCGCACCAAGATAAGGTTCCGCCGATAGCCCTCCCGCGACTCGCAGCGAGAAGCCGACTTCGGGCTTCCCGCCAACCACGCGGGTCAAAGCAGTCAAGCCAATGTCATTGATTTCCGGATAGGGGCACCACACCCTGCATCCGGTAATGGAAATTTTGAACTTGCGCGGCAGGTTGTAAAAATCCGCGTTCCCAGCGAGTAACCGCGAAACTTCCTGCACGAGAGGAGAGGCATCCACGATTTCGTCGGCATCCACACCCGCGACCGGGCATCCGGTCACATTGCGCACAACGTCGCCGCAAGCACCGGTTGTATTCAGCCCAACCTGCCAGAGTCCTTCGAGTACTTCCGGCAGCGACTCTATCGTGACCCAATGTAGTTGAATGTTTTGACGAACGGTGAGGTCGGCAATTCCGTTGGCGTGGCGGCGAGTGAGATCGGCAATGGCGCGCAGTTGCTTCGAATTCATCATGCCGTTGGGAATTCGGATGCGCACCATGAAGCGCTGCAGCGCGCGGCCTTCCCCGGCATTCCCGCCGGTCACTCCCGCTCCGTCCCCCTGGGTGTAAACGCCCCACCAGCGGAAATACGTTCCGATCCATTCGGGAGGAATGGAGTCGAATCCTTCGCGGGCAAAGCGCCGGATTTCCTCGAGGCCTTCCCAAGGGTTCCTAGCGCGCTTCAGCCGCTCGACTTTTTGTGCCTTGGTTTCTTTCGCTGCGATTGTCATAAAGTTTCGAACCGAAAATTTTGTGCCGGAAAATAAAAAACCCACCGCCAGGTTCGTCTGGCGATGGGTTGATGAGTGCTGGAATTAAGAAATCAGTCTTAGGTCAGCAGCCTCCCCGCGCCAGAGCGCACGCATGCACAACAACAACAAGTGCAGCAGCACATTGCGCGAAGGTTGGAGCTATCTGACATTCGAGTTTAGATTCTAGGTTGAAGCAGCTTGCGCCGTCAACAACCTTACGTAACTGCTTGGATTCATAAATTGAATGGAAAGCATCATAATTTTTTTGCGACGCGCAATTAGTATGACCTCGCTGTAGAATCAACCACTTAGAAATCCAACAACTGTTAAGTGATAATCGTTGTCGCTCTGGAAATTCAACGATAGGCATGCCCATCTGGACGTTGATAGCGGCAGACGCGGGAGTTGCCGGAGGGTAGCTTTGTGTTCTGAAACTCCTTCCTTAGCCGCACGGGCGTGATAACGAATACCGGGGGATTTCGAATGTTCTTCGCGCGACGCAATCGCCGATTCGAATCGAGCACTGTCTTTATTCTCTTCATAAGCATGACTCCGAGCGTGCAGAGTCAGGATCTGCCGAAAGCGCCACACGCACAGGTCTTTACCCTTACTCCCGCGCCGGGTTATTTCACCGAACCGGCGATTGCAGTGAATCCCACAAATCCTCAGCAGGTGGTCGGTGTTTTTCAGGACAATGCGCACGCCTCCTACTCGTGGGACGCGGGACAGACCTGGCAATTGGCCGAGGGCGTCGATCCCAAGAACTACCGCGTCTCCGGCGACGTGTCCGTCGCTTTCGATAATCAGGGTCACGCCGTTATCTGTTACATCGCTTTCGACAAGTTGGGCACGTTCAATTACTGGGCGCATGGCGCTACGCGCAACGGAATTTTTGTGCGGCGATCGCTCGATGGCGGAAAGACATGGGAGGCGGGCCACATTCCGGTCGCTGAACAGCCAAGTTCGCCGGGGATTCCGTTTGAAGACAAGCCGTATATCGTGGCCGACAATTCGAAAAGCAAGTACGCAGGCAATCTCTACATTGGATGGACTCGCTGGAGAATCGCCGACTCTCAAATGGTGCTTTCCCGGTCCACCGACGACGGAAAGACATGGTCGCAGCCCATCGAAATCGATGCGCATCCTGGTCTGCCACGCGATGATAATGGCGCCGCCGAGGGCTTCGAAGGCGCCGTCGGCCCTGATGGCAAGCTCTATGCCATATGGAGCCAGGACAATACGATCATGCTGACCGTATCCCACGACGGCGGCAAGACTTTCTCTCATGCCCGGGCAGTCATTCACACTGCGCCCATCATGTTCGCTATACAGACTCTGGAGCGCGCGAACGGATTTCCGCAAATTGCCATCGATCCCAAAAACAGCCATCTCTATGTGACCTGGAGCGATTACCGCAACGGCGATCTTGATGTATTCATCGCGAACTCCCGTGATGGAGGCAAGCATTGGACGGCGCCGGTTCGCGTGAACGATGATCCGATTCACAATGGAGCGGAACAGTTCTTCCAGTGGCTTGCCGTGGACCCGACCGACGGGTCGATTGATGTTCTTTTTTATGACCGCCGGGGAGATCCTCAAAACAAAAAGCAGATAGTGGTTCTAGCGCGCTCAACAGATGGTGGACACACCTTCAGCAATTACGCCTGGACTGATAATCCGTTTGAAGCCAGCGGGGTATTCTTCGGTGACTACAGCGGCCTTGCGGCGTATGGCGGTCGGGTCTATGGCATCTGGACCGAGAAACCTGCGTCCGCGCCTGAGTCTAAGGAAACTCCCGAAGCCAAAGACCAGCCCGAAGCGAAGGACAAATCTGCGGAGGACAAGGACAAAGACGGGAAAGATTCCAAACCCAAGCGCGAAGGCACGATCGTGAAAGTGGGAACCGCCGACTTCACCGGACTGGCGCAGTCAAGGTAGATTTCATGGTGCCGCGTAATTGTTTTCAGAAGTAAAAAAGCGATCTCACGAGGAGATCGCTTTTCACATCCAGCGAATTAAGCCAGCTACCTGGAAATCCCGCCTCGATTATTAGAGCCTTCATCTTCTTCTTGCGTGGCTTTGGACTCGCGATTTTCGAGCTCCGCCTGACGAAGCACCGTGGCTTCCGCCGGATCAGTTCCCGCCTTTAAGTTGGTTTTCTCCAGGAAGTAGCGCCAGCCCTCATGGCGATCCGCCGAACTCTGGTTGCTTTCGAACTTCTTCAAGGCCGACTCTGCATTGGCTCGTCCTTTGACCACCTCGACGACTCCCCCAGACTCATAGGTGCGCACGTTATGACGTATGACAACGTAGGATGCCTTGAGGTCGTCGTTAGTCAAAAGTCTCCCTTTTGTGCACTACACAAATGCTCTCCTTTCAGATTATGCGCGAAAGCCGTTATTGGCAAGCGGGGCGCGGCTCGGTAAGCGGTTCCTCTTCCCATTCTCCGGCGCGGAAACATTGTCCGGCGACTAATTCTCGCGGAGCTCGCCGCCGAGTCCTGGCTTGAAAGCTGGTTACAAATCGGCTCCACTCCACGCTACGCCCAAGGAATGGAGGATCAAGGAGTCTCCGGTTGTTATCTTGGAAGCATCCACGACGATTTGGTAGGCGTAGGATGCACCAGGATCTCGACTTGCGCACCACGCCGCGTGCTGAAAAATGCCTTCGCAAAACGCGCAAGGGGTTGGGGCGCTGCATGAATTGCTGTTGTGAGTGGAAGCGGGATTGGAGTTGTTCATTGCTCTTGTCCTGGCAAACCGTATTTGTTTCCGAAAAAAAGGCCGCGATAGTTGGATGGCTAGTCGCACTCCGCTACGCGAACTTGCAGTGCGTTCCCGTTGCAAATACTCGGAAAAAGTATCCGACATCGGTGATTTAAGCCCACCAGCGTCAGGTAAAAGCAGCAGGCGGCGCGCGTCGGTGATTTAAATCACACGTTGTGGTGACGAGACGCGGATTTGCATTCAGTCGCTTCCCGGATGACGAAACTTCTTCTCACGCTGTCTCGCGCCAACGGCGCGTTTATTCGAAGGTCCGCGCTATGCACGCAATGTCCTTCCTGGGACCTCCCAAAACGGGAAATTTGTTCAAGTTGCGATGAACCCTTGTCGATGAACAGACAAGAGCTCCGTTTCTCTCATGGGAAGTTAAGCGAGCAGGCCGCCTATCGGGAGCGCCCACAGGCTGAGTGCGGCTCAACGGATGCCGAGAGAGAGTGGGAGCCTGCCAAGTTCATTTCTAAGCGGAGAATTCATGAAGCTGCGAACAGCAATGCGGCGAAGGATTGGTCGGTGCCGATGCGCTCTGCCTCGTTGGATTTCGCTCCTGTTGTGGATCTCAATTGTCGGCTCGATAGCTGCCAGCGGACAGAACGACGACATCATGGATCTGAGCCCGGAGGCGCTTAAGAAGTTACAGGTTTATAGCGCCTCGATGTATCTGCAGAGCGACCGGGAAGCGCCCTCCTCCGTAACCGTCATTACCGCCGAGCAGATTCGGCAGTTCGGATATCGAACGCTGGCGGATGCGCTCCGCAGCGTTCGTGGGTTCGATGTTACTTATGATCGTAACTACAGCTATGTTGGAGTGCGCGGGTTCTCTCGCCCAGGTGGGTATAACGATCAGATCCTACTGCTGATCAACGGTCACCGTCTCAATGATAACGTTTACGATTTTGCCAAAATTGGGACCGAGTTCCCGCTCGACGTCGACTTGATTGAGCGCATCGAGATTGTGCGCGGGCCCAGTTCTTCGTTGTATGGTACAAGCGCCTTTCTTGCCGTTATCAACGTAATCACTAAAACGGTTCAGACCGCGTCTGGAGCTGAATTCTCTGCCGATGCCGGGGGCTTCGGCTCTTACGGTGGACGTTCCACCGTCGGCGGAGCCTATCACTCGGTGGACGGACTCTTTTCCGCGACAGTCTATGACAGCGCTGGTCCTAGCAGTTTGTTCTTCCCAGCATTTGATAGTACCGCGACAAACCACGGAGTTGCCCAGAACGCAGATCGCGATGCATCCAGAAGTTTTTACGGCAGCCTCCATTTCGGACACTTCACCTTGGAAGGTCTGGGGGCCACGCGGGAGAAGGGCGTCCCGACTGCGTCGTTTGGTCAAGTTTTCAACGATCGCCGCAGTCGGACGGTGGATTCCAGCGGTTATTTGGAACTTCGCTACGACCGCCTCATTTTCCAGGATACAGAGTTTACTGCCAGCGTCTATTTCGATCGCGACCTCTACCATGGGGTTTACGTCTACGCCCCTTTCACCGTTTCGTCGGAGGATGTGCTCAATGAAGACTCCGCGCGCGGCGACGTTTTCGGCACAAGTGCCCGGCTGACCAGGACTCTAGGGCGAACCCACAAACTGACCGGTGGCGTGGAGTTCCGAGACGATTTGCACCAGGACCAGACGAACTATAACTTGAATCCTTTTCAGGCTGTGCTCGACGATCGTAGAACGTCGCAGGAGTGGGCGGTTTTTGTAGAGGACGAATTCACTATCAAGAAAGGATTGATTCTCAATGCGGGATTGCGCCACGACCAATACCAGCAGTCTGGGGGAACCACCAACCCGCGGCTTGCGCTGATTTACAGCCCTCGGAAGCGGACCGCGTTTAAGCTGATCTACGGCCAGGCCTTCCGGGCTCCCAACAATTACGAGCTTTACTTCGGCGACCAGATCAGCATTGAGCCCAACCCATTTTTGCGCCCGGAAAAAATCCGCACGGAAGAACTCATTTGGGAACAGGATCTGAGCACGAATTTCCGAATCTCGGCCTCGGGCTTCGGCAATCAATTTACCGATCTCATCAACCAGGAAGTCGACCCGACCACGGATTTGATTGTCTACAAAAACTTTGAGAGCGCCGACAACCGCGGCGTTGAGGTGGAGTTGGGAGGCAAAGTCTCTTCGGGCATCGAAGGTCGGGTGAGCTATACGCTGCAGAAAACAGTGAATTCATCTACCGGTCTTTGGCTACCGGATTCCCCCGCCCAACTGACGAAGGCAAACATCGTCGTTCCGATCGCTCGCCGCAGGCTGACCATTGGTTTCGAACTGCAATATACCGATTTCAGGAGGAATCTGGCTGCATCGCAGGTCGGAAGTTACGCAGTGTCCAACGTAACTCTCCGCAGCCGTGAATTTGCCGGAGGGTTTCGACTGTCGGGCAGCGTTTATAACCTTTTCAATAGCGGCTACAGCGATCCGGTGGGAGAGGAAATTGTGGGGTCCACCGTGCGGCAGAATGGCCGCGACTTCCGAATACAACTCACGCGCACATTCCGTTTCCAATGAGGCGATGTCGATACATGTCCAACTCGAGTCCGTTGCCTCGAACCGCAAGTGTCGTCGCAAGACTGCAAAATCACGCAGCCCCGTCTTCAGGAAGATCGCCTGCATCAGACCCGCCTTTGCGATTGGTTTCCTGACGATTGGCGTGGTTCTAGGTCTCGCGCGACAGATCTCGGCTCAGGCTGTCGAAGAGAGCCGGGTGAAGGCGGCCTACCTCTACAATTTCGCGAAGTTTGTGGAATGGCCTGCGGGTGTATTCCGCACTCCTGACGATCCGGCGGTGATCTGCGTGGTTGGCGACCAGCGGACCAGTGATGTGCTGGAGCCGGCGGTTTCGGGGAAAAGGGCCAACGGACGTCCGGTGGAAGCTCGCCGACCACGTTCCACAGCGGAATTCAAGTCCTGCCAAGTTCTGTTCATCGGTTTCTCCGACAAAAAGCGCATAGCGGAGTTGCTCACAGGATTACAGAAAGCGAGTGTTCTTACTGTGGGTCAGAGCGACCAGTTTATTCCGCTGGGAGGAATGATCAATCTGGCGCTTAAGAACAGCACCATCGAACTGGAGATCGATCCTGAAGCTTCCAATGCTGCGGGGCTGAAAATCAGTTCGCGTCTTCTGGTCGTCGCCCGGCTGGTCAAGGAGACGGATCAACAAAGAGGCGCGCGATGAACGTTCTTCCCAGGCTCACCTTGGCGCGGAAATTGATTCTGACCATGATGGCCACCAGCAGTGCGGCCCTCCTGGTCGCCTGCATCTTCTTCCTGAGCTACGATGTCATCACTCTACGCCACAACACTGCGGACCATCTGCATAGTCTGGCCGACATTACCGGCGCCAACGTTGCGGCCGCTCTGACTTATAACGATTCCAAGAGCGCTGATCTGGTTCTGCAGGCCCTTCAGGCCGAACCGCATATCGTCGCGGCACGCATCTATGATGTCCACGGTCATCCATTTGCTTCCTACCGTCGTGCGCTCTCGGCCCCTCTGGCCGAACTTCCTGCCCTCGCGCCCGCGGCAGGCCACCGGACAGAGCGAGACCGCGTTAGTGAATGTAACGCCATCTTGTTTGACGACGAATCCATTGGGTCCGTTTATCTCGTTTCGGATCTGCAGGAGATCCAAGGACGCACGCGGCGGTTCATTGTATTCGTACTGATTCTGATGGTCGCCTCTTCAGCCGCTGCCTTCCTGGTGGCGATGCTGTTAAAACGCCTGATTTCCAGGCCAATTCTTGACCTGGTAGAAACCACCAAGCAGATTTCCAGGGAAAAAAACTTCCGCGTCCGCGCTCCCAAGTATGCCGCCGATGAAGTCGGGCTACTGGTGGACAGTTTCAATGAAATGCTCACCGAAATCGAATTCGCTGAGGCCGCGCTTCGCGCCGCACACGCCGAGTCGGAGCTCTTCATTAATTCCATTCCTTCCATCCTGATCGGGACTGATAGCGTGGGCCGCGTGACGCGATGGAACCTGGCCGCGGCGGCGTCTTTCGGTCTCTCCGCCAAGACCGTGGTCGGCAAGCCGCTGCAGAACTGTGAAATTCACTGGCTGTACCCGCAACCGGTAAAAGAACTAGAGTCATGGTTTCACGTGGAGAAATCGGAGAAGCGCGAGAATGCGGTGTTTGAGAAGGACGGTCAAAGACATTTCCTCGCTCTGACCATCATCAATGTTGACGTCATACCTGGCGGGAACGATAAGGGATTCTTGATTATCGGCGCCGATGTCACCGAACACAAAATTCTCGAGGAACAACTGCGCCAGGCCCAAAAGCTCGAAGCCATCGGACAACTGGCCGCCGGCATCGCTCATGAGATCAACACTCCCGCCCAATATGTCGGCGACAACGCCAAATTTCTGCAGGAGACTTGGCCTGAGGTAAATAGAATTTTGGGCCTCTGCCTGCGGTGCCGTGATGAGTCCGTGAACGGCTCCGCCGCTCCCGATGCGATTGTCGCGTTGGTGCAATGCATCGAACAGACCGATCCCGCATACCTCATTCGCGAAGTTCCGCAGGCCATCGCTCAAACCCTGGAGGGCGTGCAGCGTGTTTCAAAAATCGTTCGCGCCATGAAGGAATTTTCCCATCCCGGATCCGAGGATAAATGTGCCGTCGACATTAACCATGCGATTGAAACCACGATTGCGGTCGCCCGTAACGAATGGAAATACGTGGCGGAGGTTCAGACTCATTTTGCCGAAGACTTGCCGCGCGTTCCTTGTTTGGCGGGTGAGTTCAATCAGGTCATCCTGAATCTGCTGATCAACGCAGCTCATGCGATCGGAACGGTGGTGGGAAGAGAATCAGGAGCCAAAGGAACGATCACGATCACCACCCGGTGCGACGAGGGATGGGTTGAGGTCCAGATGCAGGATACGGGCGCAGGGGTGCCCGAAAACATTCGCTCAAGAATCTTCGAACCATTCTTCACCACAAAAGAGGTAGGCAAGGGCACAGGACAAGGCTTGGCCCTGGCTCATACGGTGATCGTTAAGAGACATGGCGGTCAGATCTGGTTCGAAAGTGAAGTAGGAAAGGGCACAACGTTTTTCTTGCGGCTCCCATTGCAGGCTTCGGAGAATGCCGGCGGCCAGACTGCTAGCAGGCAATAAGTGTTTTTTAGATGCGAGTATTCTCAGAAGGGCCACCGCGCACCACGAGCCTTTGCCTTCTTCAACCCTCGCTCTTGCCTCAAGATGCTCCCTTTACGAATGCGAGTGTACTGGCTGGCATCGAGATACTCACACTCTCCCCAATTGCGCGCCGCGCCTGGAAGTTCTTGAGCTTGGATATGACTGTGGACGTGACTTCATGGCCTTTGGAGACCAGCAATTGTCCATCCTGGGTGCGGACGTCCTGCTGGATAATCATTCCGGGAGAAAGGTCATGGATGCGACATGCCTGAATTTGACCCTCTTCGGCATTCGGATCCAGGCCTACCAAAGCGAGGAAGAAGTTCGGGTTAAAGCCGGTGTATTGCCGGGCCAGGGTGTGCGCGGCCTCGGTTCGCGAGGCTCCCTTGTGGATCAGTTTCTCGTACTCCAAAATCAGCCGCAATATTTTTGCGCCCATGCGCATGTCGGGAGTCTGGGAGTCCTCACTTTCCGGTGTAGGCCGGTTTTGCTGCTGGATCATCCACGCAATCGGTTCCAGGCGTGGGATTTTCGAAAGCAGGTTGTAGGCCACGTTGGGATGCGCGTCGTACTGTGTCTGTTCGTTCGCGGAGAGTTTCTCGCCACGGTATACCGTGTCGATCGTTTCCGCAGGTAAAGTGACACACCCAAGTTGCGACATCATGGCGGCAACCTCATACTGCCAGGAATTTCCCAGCTTCATCGCACTCGCGACATGGTGAATGTAGCGGCGGGCCCGCTCGGCGCGGCCAAATGCCGCAGGATTGACTAGGCTGAGCACCTCAGTCAGAACTTGAATGCAACCCGTCAGAGTCTGTTCCAGGAGTTGTTTTTCGGCCGTTACCAGGCGGTACTGCAACAGTGCTCCGGTGAGCGTTTTGGCCATCATGTCTTTGCTGCAAGGCTTGCTCAGGAAGCGAAAGATGCTACCTTCGTTAATCGCGTTGATGGCCGTTTCAATCTCGGTGTTGCCGGTGAGCATGACCCGGATGGTATCCGGTGATAAGGCCTTGATCCGGCTCAAAAGTTGAATACCATCCATCCCGGGCATGCGCATATCGGAAATTACGACCGCGTAGGGCGGATTGCCGTTCACGAGTTTCAGCGCTTCTTCCCCGCCTACCGCGGTATCTATCTGAAACTCGCGGCCCAAACTGCGGCGATAGCCTTCAAGGATGAGGGGGTCGTCGTCGACGAGCAGGATCTTTTCAGCCATGGTGTGTGCCTTTTCTTATCGCATCGCGGTCCGGCGAAGCAGAATGATTCCCTAAGACCATCGGCAGTTGTGCGCGGTTGCTTGAGTGCACGTGCCGCTCAAAGGGCTTCTCGTTATGCTTTCGCCTCTGCCGCCGTCTGCTTCTTCTGAAAACTCCGCCAAACTACTTCGCGATCGCGCAGCCCCAGGCGATCCAGATAATTCAAGTCCATCTCGATGTCATGGTTCAACGGAGCAGCATCAGTCGCGCTCACGATGGCGTCGGCAGCGTGCACTGCGGTCAGCGCGGAGAATTGGGTCTCCTTGGTGTCCGAGGGACAATGGTGGAAGGCGACAGCGTGCACCAGCGGCACAGGAAGGCCCCAAATGCTCAGCAGGTATGCACCGACTTGCGCGTGGGTGCAACCCAGCTGTTCGAGTTCCACACTCACAATAGAGCCCGCCTTGGTACCAATGATCTGACGATATTTTCCCAGCATCTCAGCCAACAGGATCACCTTCCCAAGGTCGTGCAGCAATCCGGCGGTAAAGCTTTCTTCCACCAGTGCCTTGCCGCACCCTTGCGAACTGGCGATGCGCTGGGCCATGGCAGCAGCCGCCACGCTGTGATCCCATAGCGCCGGCAAGTAGGCAGTAACTTCGGAATTCCCGTCGCATCGCGAGAATACGTGGACTGATAAGACCAGGGTGCGCACGGTCTCCGTTCCAATTAAAGACACAGCCTGCAACAAACTCGAAACCCGGCCGTGGGTGCCGATAAACGCAGAATTTGCCAACTGCAGAATCTTGGCTGCCATGCCAACATCTTTGGCAATGATCCGTTCGATTTGGGGCAGAGAGAAGTCTTCTCTGCGAAGCACCGCCGTCAGTTCTTCATACAGAACCGGAAGGCTCGGGATCGAGGGCATGCGCGAGATGATGGTCTTCACCGATTGGTTGGAGAGCAGATCACGCATGGCAAAGGCCTGGCCCAGCCGCGTTACCAGTTCCTGAGGATCGCAAGGTTTTGAAAGAAACTGGTGCGCCGGCGAGATGGAGCGGAAGACGGCCTCCCGGCTGGACTGCCCCGACAGGATGATGCGGACGACGCTGGGATAGCGTTCTTTGACTTGTTCGAGCAACTGAGCGCCGTCCATCAGGGGCATACGCATATCGCTGATGATGGCGTCGAATGGCTCGCGCTCCAAGGCCAGCAGCGCGGCGGCGGCGCTGTCGACGAATTGCATATCCCACTCCTGACGCATTCCGTGCAGGGCTCGCCGAAGGCCGCTGAGGACCAGCGCTTCGTCATCGACAAACAGCAGGCGCTTAGGCATCAATTCTCCTTCGCAGGCCTCGCCATTTGTATGGGCAAGGTGATGTGGAAGGTGGTCCCTTCGCCGACCTCGGTTTCGAACCAGATCTTTCCTCCATGCTTTTTGACGATCACGGTGTAGGCGAGGGAGAGGCCCTGCCCCGTGCCCTTGCCAACCGCCTTGGTAGTGAAAAAAGGATCGAACACTTTGTTGCGGATGGCTTCGGGGATGCCATTGCCCGTGTCGGTGACCGAGATTTCGACACACTCCCCGCGGGTCCGAGTGCCGATCGTGATCCGTCCTTTATCGCCGTCTTTTGTTTTTTCTTTGATGGAATGCGCCGCATTCACAATCAGGTTGAGGACAACCTGGTTGATATCCCCGGGATAACACACCACCGAGGGCAGATTTTCCTCAAACTCGGTGACAATCTCGGAAACATATTTCCATTCGTTGCGAGCCACGGTGATCGTGGAATCGATCGCCTTGTTGAGGTTGGTAGCCGTCTTCTCGGCAGAGTCGGGGTGAGAGAATTCCTTCATGGCGCGAACGATCGTAGCCACCCGCTGCGCTCCATCGAGACTCTGCTCGATGGCGCGAGGGGTTTCGGTGGCGATGAAGTTGAGGTCACAGCTGCGCTCGGCCTCCGCGAGAGTTGCAGCAATTCCTGGCGGTAACGTCGGCGTCGCATTTTGAATCGCGCCACGATACTTCTCGAGCAGTTCGTGAATGGATTTCCAGGAATCGCGCAGGAAGGTCAGATTGTCGGTTACGAACTGGGTGGGCGTGTTGATTTCATGCGCGATGCCTGCCGCGAGTTGACCAATACCTTCGAGCTTTTGCGCCTGGCGAAGTTGGGCTTCCAAAGCTCGGCGCTCGGTGATGTCGCGGGCGGATGCGAAACAGTATTCCTGGCCGTCGAACTGCAAGTAATTGGCGTTGATCTCAACCGGAAAAAGCTCCCCCGGTTTGGTCTGCAATTGGCTCTCGAAGGTCATCGAGCCCCGCATTTTGAGTTGTTCCCAAAATGCAGCCCAGGCTTCTCTGGGAAAAGGCGGGCTGATATCGGGGACTGACAGGGAGAGAAGTTCTTCCCGGGAGCGCCGCAGGATGGCACACGCCGCCTGGTTGGCATAAACGATACGGCCCTGCGAGTCCATCCACTGAATGCTGTCGGAGGCGTGTTCGATGGAGAATTGTGTCAACTGGAGTTCCTTTTCCGCCCTGCGGCGATCGGTGATGTCTTCCTTGACTGCGAGAAAATGAGTGATCGCACCGTTGGAGTTCGTCATCGGTGTAATAGTGCTCGCCTCCCAATAGATCTCGCCGTTTTTCTTCTTGTTGCAAAACTCACCGCGCCACTCCTGGCCCCGTGTGATGGTTGTCCACAGGTTCCGGTATAGATCGGGGGGAGACTGCCGGGCGTTTAGAATGCGCGGGTTTTTCCCGATGACCTCTTCCGGTTCATAACCGGTGGTGTCGGTGAATTTGCGATTGACGTAGCTGATGTTGCCTTGCGGATCGGTGATGACCACCGAAACCGGACTCTGTTCGACGGCGAGGGATAACTGCTGGAGAGCGTCGGCGCTGCGTTTGCGCTCGGTGATGTCGCGGAAAGTCCAGATCCGCCCGTAGTAGGTTCCGTTCTTGTCAACGACGGGAGAGGAATAGCGGTCGAGGAACGTTCCATTCTTCAATTCGATTTCGTCGCGGCTGGTCTCGTGCGGATGTTTGTAAAGGTAATTGACTTTGGCCAGGAAGGCTTCGGGGTCCTTCAGGAGGGTGACGACATACTTGAGCATATTCGCGTCGTCCTTGTCGGCCAATAATTCAGCAGGGATGCTGAAGAGTTCGCCGAGTCGGTGGTTCTGCATTAGTCTTTGGCCGCTGCGGTCGACCACAAGAAAGCCGTCGATGGTGGCGTTGGCTTGTGCCTCCAGAAATGCGGCTTGAGAAAGAAGTTCTGCTTCCGCCTGTTTACGGCGGGTAATATCGCAGAGAAACCCGTCGGCATAGAGCATTCCCTGTTCTTCGTGAGTGCCCATAGCGCGATCCTGCACCCAGATCCAAACGCCATCTCGTCGGCGGATGCGGTATTCCTCGTTGAAGGGAACGTGATCGTCAAATAAGGCTCGATAAGCCTGGTTCACCCGGCCGAAGTCCTCGGGGTGGATGAGGCCCAGCCAGAGATTGGCGCCGCTGGCACGGATTTCCTCCGTCGTGTAGCCCAGCATCGCGTCCACTTTCGGGCTGATGTAGACGACCCGGCCGTTGCGGTCCGAGGTCCAAGCCACATCTGGCGCGCTCGCCAGAATTCTGCGAAATTTTTCCTGGCTCAGGCGAAGAGCTTCTTTGTCCCGCAGGCTCTCGGTGAGATCCTGGAAGGTGAGGATAACTTTGGTTGGACCGATCGGTTGTGAAAGTGGATGCGCCCAGCATTCGGCGGCAAAGCAGGTTCCATCCTTTCGCCAGTAAGACTCTCCCACAACATGAATCTCCTGACGGGCGTTGATGGCGTGATTAAAACCACAATTGTCCGCGTGATACGAAGTTCCAGCGGGACGACTGTGGTGGAGCAACTCGTGCAGATTCTTGCCGATCACTTCATCCGCGCTGTAGCCGGTTGTCTTGAGCAGGGCTTCGTTGCAGACCGTCATATTGCCATCCGCATCCAAACCGCAGAGGCACGCGACGACGGCGTTTAGGACCTGTTGTAGTTCGGCCCCTAGCGCAAGGTCGGAGCTTTTTAATGATTGCCTCAATGGCATGGAGGGACCTGCTTTACGTACATCGACATCGGAGCGAGGTTGGTTGAATGGCGGCAGGTCGAGCACAGTTACGAAGGACACTCTCTCACGAGTGCGTCCCACCGTGGCGGCGGTCTGCGCGGGCAAGGTGCCCCCGAGACAGCCGGCAAGATGCCGGCGCTACATATTGTGGCGTTATGCTGCGCAGAGTTCCACGGCGCCGTTTCGGCCGAATGGACGCAGTTCTTGTGGAATTTACGCGGCGCGCATCTGGGCGACTGGCTTCTCCTGCAACAGTAGTTCGGTAGCCTGCACCCGCCGGTCGGAATGAAACCAGCCTTGCACTACGTTATGGCAAAGGAAATTGGCCAGGGAGAGCAGACTCATTCCCTGATGGTGCACCATCCAGGAATAAACGAGTTCGTAACGGGCGCGGAACAGGCGGCCGCGGGGGCGGGTGTAGTCGACGGCCTCATAGAATCCGTAGGAACCGAACCACCCTTGAGAATCCATCCGGCGCAGATTCGCAAGTGCGCCGTCGCGATCCACATTCAACGCAAGGAACGTAGAGTAGGGTGAAACCACCATCGGCTCCGCTCCGTTCTTTCGCAACGAAAGGCTTGGCACTCCAAAGGCTTCGTAGTGGTAGTCTCCCGCATCATTGCGCTTGGAGCAGGCGGATTCCGAAATGCCCCAGAGAATCCCTTTGAGTGTGGCGTAATCCTGCTGCGATCGCACCGCGGCTACGCTTGCACGGTCGAGCAGGGTGTTGGGATAAACCCTCATCCAAATCGAAGGCATCAAGTACTCGAACATAGTTCCGGTCCACGACAGCATAACCGTGTGGCCGCGATCGCGCGTGTAGGGCCGGTCAAGCCGGAACCAGCAATCCTGCGGGATGTCTTCCTTTGCAATGGCCACAAAAACCGCCGTTCGCGGCTCAGTGGCCAGCAAGTTGTAATTGTAAGGTTGCAATTCTTCGGTTTGGGCGTCGAAGCCCACCGACAGCAGGAGACGCTGCTTGTCCAACAGGAAGCTGAAGTCCATCGCGTTCCCGAGGCTGCGTGCCTGTTCGCTGGCGTGCCGCAATTCCTCGATCAGATGAAGCGCATTTCGCCGCGCCTCCGCCAACATCGGCATTAGCCGCTCTGCTGCCGCAGTCTCGTCTCTCCTCGACTGGAGAATTTCATCGAGACGTCGCTCGAGCTCCAGCGTCAAGTCGGGGAGCTGCTGCAACGCGACACCGTCAATCTTCGCGCCAGCGCCCGTCAGCGCACCTCGGAGTGCGGCGAATTCCGGCAGCTTCCAGGGCAGGTACGTCCGTACCAGTTCGCCGATTTTTCGCAGCCGCAAATGCGCTTGCTGACGGAACCACACAACATCGGCGGACTGCTCGTACTCTGGCCGAGGTTTCTTGGGGTTCAGGTCCTCCTCCTTTAAATTCAAGATCGAGGTCAGCCAATCCTTGTTTTGGAAGTCCTCCTCACAGCGCGATAGCACACGCTTCGGCAGGGCACGCAATTTCACCAACACTCGAAGATGGTCAAGCAGACCTTCCGCCAGCGCTCGTGAAGCCAGCGGCCGGCGCAAAACGTCGCGGCATCCCTGGTCTAAAGTCCAAAGCGAAGCCACCAGATTGCCGCTATCGACGGAAGAAATAAAAAACGGCGGCTTTGGTTTGAGAGTGCGGGTTTCGTACCAATTCATCAGGTGGCCGCGGTACTTGGGAAGACGATCGATCGTGAGCAAGGTCTTCTGCGTCAGTTCAAGCAACTCCGGGACCGTGACGTAGCCGAACTCGTTTGCGACTTGCCTCGCGTTCAGAAGGAGGCCGACATTGGTTGGAGATACGCTGTCGGCGACCTTGCGCGGTTTGTCCTCTATATTGTCCGGCACCAGCCAGTTATTCTCTTCATTCGAGAACTCCCTAAAGTACCGCCAAATATGCAATGCGGATTTGCGCAGCAACCATGTATCTTCGCGCGTCGTCTCAGGGACCGATTTCATCGGCGAAGCATTCAGCCATAAAACTAGACCCTTGCTGCAAGCCCACAAGGCAAGAATCGGAGCGGCGGCCCAGAAGGAATGGTGGCGGGTCAACCAAATCAACGCGCCCAGGCCAATTGCCAGAATCGGCATCCAGTCGAGGTAACGGTCAATCTGAGTGCGGCGCTCTCCGAGTTCCGCTTCCGCCGCCGTTTCCCACTCGAGCAGGCGCTCGCGCGTCACCAGGCGCCGAATTAAGGCCCGCCCAACGGCGTCGAGCGACAACAGCATCTGGTGCGCTAGAAGGGTCAGGGTCAGCAGGACCGTAAAGTTGGTGGCAAAAAGATTGCCCAAAGCGTCACGGGCGATCCTCGGGCTGCCATCCAGGACAGCCCGCGTCAGTCCGAAGCCAAACTCCACCCACGCGGGAACAAACAAAATGCAAATCGCAGCGAGGGTCCATAGAAAAGGATGGTCGGTCACGAACCAACCAAACAAAAACAGTGCAAACGTTGCCGGCTCGACCAGGCTGCGGCGCAGGTTGTCGAGAATCTTCCAGCGCGAAACCAGCGAGATCGGATTAGGAACGCGCGCGCCCGATTCAGTTGGCACACGGTCCGTCAGCCATTCCACAATCTGCCAATCACCGCGGAGCCAGCGATGTTTCCGGCGGCTGTACGCGCTGTAGTGCGACGGATAGTCCTCGATCACCACGATGTCGGTGACCAGTCCTGCCCGTGCATACGCGCCTTCAATCAGGTCATGACTAAGCAGAGCATTGCGCGGGAAACGATGGCTCAGAACGCGCGCCACCGTATCCACTTCGTAGATCCCTTTCCCGGTAAATGTTCCTTCCCCGAACAGGTCCTGATAAACGTCGGATACGGCGCGGGTGTACGGGTCGAGGCCACTCTCGCCCGCGAATATGGCCGCTAGTCGCGAACGCGCGGTACTCTGCACGCTCACATCGACCCGCGGCTGCAAGATGCCATAACCAGCCACCACGACATTATTGTCGGGATCGATGATTGCCTGGTTCAACGGATGTGCAATCGCTCCCACCATGCGATGCGCCGCACCGCGCGGCAGTTCGGTGTCGGAGTCAAGGGTGATGACGTACCGAATCTTGCGAAGGATCGAAAGATCGCCAATCTTCACCGGAAAGCTGTCGAATTGTCCCCGCATTAACCGGTTGAGATCGAGGAGTTTACCGCGCTTGCGTTCCCATCCCATCCATCCCCTCTCGCGCGGGTTGTAGATGCGATGCCGGTGAAGCAAGAAAAAGGAACCGATATTTTTTTCGGCGTACCGTTCGTTCAGTTCGCTGATCAGTTTCGAGCATAGCTCCACCAGCGCATCGTCTTCCGGCGCGGGCTTCGGCGAATCCGGCAGATCGGAGACAAGCGCGAAGTGCAAATTAGGATCGTGATTGCCAAGGAAACGTACTTCCAGTTTCTCAACCAGTCCGTGAACTTGCTTTTCGTTGAGCAGAAGGGTCGGAATGGCGACCAGGGTCATGCAATCGTCGGGAATGCCGTCCGAAAAATCGAGCTTGGAGAGCGAGGCCGCTGGCAGCAGGTTGGTGGTCAAGTAGTTCATCACCTGCACCGCCGCCTGAGAAGCCGGTAGCAACAGAAACATCATCGAGAGCAGAACCAGCAGCAGCGGAGTGCTGGCCACAGTCAAAAGCCAGACGGCAGCAGTAGTGATCACGAACGTGAGCACGGCAATTCCCAGCAGAAGATATTCCGCGGGGTGCTGCCGTAAAAATAGCCGCACGCGTTCGCCGAACTTGGGGTGCGAGCCGACCCGCTGGCGAAGTAGGTTCGCGCCTTCGCCGACCAGATAGTAGCCAATATGCGATTCGCGAAGCTTAATCCTCGGATCGCTGTATCGTCGGGCCTCAGCCTGCCGCGCCAGTGCGAGCGCTTCTTCCGCCACTTCCAACTCATTTCGGTCGGAGCGTCCGGCAATCTTCGCCACTTGCTCTCGATAAAGATTCCGGCTCTCAACATCCATTGCCGCGAAGGAGCCAACCGGATCCTGGCGCAGAATCGGGTCGAAAGGAATGAGATGCTCCAGCACATCCTTCCAGGAAGTTTGGCTAATCGTTTCTAAAGTGCGGATGCGTTTGGTGACGGGTTCGCCAGGCGTAGCGGTCGGATCGTTCACCAGACGAACACCCTGGGCGGCAATCTTTTCAAGCAAGACCAGCTTGAGCGCCGGCACGAGCGCGCCGACTTCGTGAAATTCGAGCGGCGCGGTCTGCTCAAAGGCCAGGCAGAATTCCGTGAACTCCGCTTCAGAGAAAGTGGTGTCGGTTTCCTCGAAAAAAGCCTGCGCTATGACCAGCACGCGGGGCAGAACTTCATCCTTGGTCGAAACATGAGGAATGCGCGTCAGCGGCACCAGATCGTCCGCAGCCGCGCGTAATTCTGAGGATAGTTGCTGCGCATTGTCCCGCAGCCAGAGCAGATCCTCCGAAGTAGGGGACTTTTCGAAGGCCTCATCCACTCCGTCAAATATGACTTTGAAAGCGGCCGCGAGCTTTCGGCAGCGCGACGAGAACGTATCGGAGGAAGCGCCCGGCAGCCAACCCACGCGGGCGGCAAGCTCTTTGCCCGCTTCCGCGACACGCAGGTGCTCCAGCTTTGCCTCATCGCTGGTCAACGGATGCGGTTGCTCGTCCTCATAGAGGATGCCCCGGGTTAGAGTCTTGGGAACCATAGTTGCTAAAACTTCCTCCTACACAACTTTCACCGCGATTTCATCGATAACTGGCGGCCTGCAACTCGAACATCTCCGCATAACGCCCGCCGAGTTGGGTCAACGCGTCGTGGTCTCCTTCTTCCGCGATGCGTCCCTTTTCCAGTACCACAATGCGATCCGCCATACGCACCGTCGAAAACCGGTGTGAGATGAATAAAGCCATTTTCCCCGTGGTCAACTCAGCAAAACGCTGGAACACCTCATACTCGCTGCGCGCATCCAGTGCCGACGTGGGCTCGTCGAGGATGAGCACCTGCGCATCGCGCAGATAGGCTCGCGCCAACGCCACTTTCTGCCACTCGCCACCCGAGAGATCCACTCCGCCGTCGAAGCGCCTACCCAGCATCTGATCAAACCCGGAGGGAAGTTTGCCCACAACTTCGTCCGCCATACTTTTCTGAGCAGACTGCTGCAGCAAGTCCTGGTTTTCGATCTGCTCGATTCGGCCCACCGCAATGTTCTCCCGCGCCGTCATTTCGTAGCGCATAAAATCCTGAAAGATGACACCGATCTCGCGGTAAAGATCTTCGAGGTCGTACTCACGCAGGTCAATGCCATCGAGCAGGACCTGTCCCTCAGCCGGGTCGTAGAGGCGGGTCAGTAGCTTGACGATGGTGGTTTTGCCTTCTCCGTTTTCACCGATCAACGCCACGCGCTCTCCCGGCCGCAAATGAAAGTTCAATCCATTTAAAACCAGGCGCGAGCTTCCCGGGTATCGGAAAGAAACATTACGAAATTCGAATCCGCGCTGGATGGGACGCGGCGCCGGCAAAGCGTCAGGTTTCGATCGGATCGTGGGACGCATCTCGAAGAATGCGATCAGGTCCGTTAAGAACAAGGCCTGATCCGCGATCGTCGACAGCGTCGAGAACGTTTGCTGCAGGTTCGAACTGGCGTCGCGTATGGCGTTAGCCAGGAAAGTTAAGGTGCCGAGGCTGAACGCGCCGGTGACTGTCTTCCAAACCGCGAAGACGTAGGCGGTGTAGTAGCCGGCTGTGCCAATGGCGGAAAGTAGCGAGCCCATCACAACTTTCCGGCGAGCCAGGGCCACATCCTCTTCGTAAACCCGGGTTGAAAGTCCCTTGAACCTGTCGGTGAGAAATCCTTTCAGGCCGAACAGCTTCAATTCCTTGGCGGCTTCTTTGCTTCCGCCCAGAATGCGCAGGTAATCGAGTTGGCGCCGAATGGGAGTCTGGCGAAAATTCTTGGCGTATCCCAGGAACGCAAAGTGAGTTTCGCCCACGAAGGCCGGAATCACTCCCACAATCAGCAAAAGCAGAAGCCAGGGCGAGAATAGCATGATCGAGATCGACAATGTGATCGTCGTAATCAGTTGCTGGATGAGGCGTCCAATCGCCTGAATCATGTACAGCCGGTCCGTAGCCTGTACCCGCGCTCGCTCGAGCCGGTCGTAGAAGGTGGGATCCTCGTAGGCCAAAAGATCCAAGCTGGCGGCGTGCTCCATAACGCTAACACTTATGTGGTGTGTGTACTTGCCCGCAAGCAGGGCGTCGAGGTAGTCGATGCCACGGCTGAGTATGCCCGCTGCCACCGCCAAGGCAAACTCTGCGGCAACCAGCCACCACAGCCGGGCTCCCGCCGGCTGATGGGTGGTGACGACGCGGACGATGGTGTCGATGATGAGCTTTGAAACCCAGAACAGGGCTGGAGGGAGAAGAGCGGAAAAAACCCGGGCGATCAGCCCGAGCACGACCACCAGGCGGCCGGATTCCCAGACAAAACGTAATACGGCGGGTACGTTGCGGAGCGCCGAGACTCGCTCCCGCCAACTGCCTCGAAACTCAGGCTCCCCGCTCATAACGCAATCCCCAAAGCTCGCGGCCGCAGGGAATCATCCTCCGGCGCGCGAAGCGACGCAACCCGTGTATCAGTAGCACCAGCCGACACTCTAAGTGCAGCAGAATCAACTTCTGGCGAATAAACTGATCCAAGGCATTAAGCGAGGGTTGGATGAAAAAAGGGGTCTTACGGTTGGTCCAATGAGGAGACCCTTGGGAAGCGATCAGTCGGTGCAATCGATCGCTAGTATTTATGAAACCCTGCTTTTTCCATTCCACGCTGCGCCTCCGCGGTCTTCATAAACGTGTCCCAGACAAACCCGGTACGCAGATTTTCAGCCATTAACAGGATGATCCCGGTATCAATACCGATCACATCAGGATCATACCAGTTTTTGAGGGGGTTGAAGGCATTCACGAAGCCGTACTTGGTCCAAGCCGCCGGATAGCGGTTTCGGATCGTCTTCAATACCCGCAGGGTCTCCGCCGGAAGAAATGGCAAGGAACCCCCGGCCGCGCTCGGAACTACAGTGCCATCAATAGGGCCCATGGCAGGGGGTCCACCCCAGGCCACGTAGCCGTGCTCGGAGTCGGAAGCGGTAATTCCCCAGAGGTCCTCGCTGTAATCGGGAAACTGTTTGCCCAACTCGATACAAAACCTGCGGTGGACCTCCGTCGCAGTCACAGAATTCTGGTAATAGTCAGCGAATTTGTCGCGCTTGCCGCGAAAATCAAACCACGCCTGCGAGAACTGGTGCACAAAGAGGGGCGCAAACGATCCGATATAGCGCATCCCGTCATATTCAAAGAGCACGCGCTTCCAGGCGTTCCAGGTCTCCGCTTGGAGCGGATGGGCGGACGACCCCATCCCAAGCAGATTGATCATCATCAGTTCGCTGTAGTAATCCCACCGGGAAGGGAGAAATCCAACCTCGGGCGTCCATCCGTGCGTCAACAGGGACGTGTCCTCCGAGAGCCACGTCCAGTCCACGCGGCTGAAGATCAGGTCCGCGAGTTGTGCGACCGCGGGGTGACGGAAATGCTCACGGCAGGTAAGAATTCCACACAAGAGAATGGAAGTATCCACCGACGAGACCTCGGAGTCGAACATGCGCTCGCCGGTCTCGGGATTGGCAAAGTGGTAGAAAAACCCGCGGTGGTTGGGCAGTTTCTTCCAAAGAAACCGCAGCGTGGCGAAGACCCGCTGCAGGGCATCGGTACGGGAGATGAAACCGCGCTGCTCTCCAATGCAGAGAGCCGTAAGACCGAAGCCCGTCGCCGCAATACTGGACGCTCCTCCTTGATCGAAGGTGTGAATATTGCAGCGATCCTTAACCATGCCGGTGTTGGGACTTCCCTGTTCCCAGAAGAAAAGAAAACTTGCTTTCTCCACGTCATTCAGAAACTGATCATCTTCCGCTGATAGCGGGGCTGGTGTCGCGGTAGCTCCGTCGGACTGTGCGGAAGGTTGCTCCTGTATATCTAGAGCCGACATTATCTTTACGAGGGGCAAGGAAAGGCTCGTCGCCAGAACCTGACGCAGCATCTGCCGGCGCGACAGCAGATTTCGGTCGGCATCAGTCATGCACTTGTGTTTCCAGGATCATGGTAACTTGGAAAAACAGTCGAACCCCGGCTTGAAGTCTGCGTAGCAAAGGAAAGTACGAATACGTTTCATTTTTACGAAATCTATTCCAAGGATGCAACTGAAGTTTTCGACGTTGCAAATATTCACGGCCACACGTCATCATATATAGAAGCCGTTAAGAACGATTCGCATGACGCGCGCTCACAAAATTGAAGCCCTTAGCGGCCTGCTGGTCGCAGCACTCCTTGCGGTTGCCAGTCTGGCATTGATCCGCTGGCAGAAACAAAAAACAATTTCGCTTCAGGGAGCGGTACTGATTCAGGATGCCGATCCCCGAAAACAACAGCCGATCGCCGGTGTGGAGGTTTCCGCGGGCAATCTCGCAATGTCGGATGTCAAGACGGATTCCTCTGGACTCTTCGTTCTTAAATTGCGCAAGCCAATTCGTCGGGGCTATGCCATCGACCTCAGTTTCCATCACGCCCAGTACCATCCGCTGGTCGTGAATGAATTTGTCGGCAACAAGCTTTACATCGTACATCTTGCTCCGTTGTCCACTAAAGTTGCTCCATCGAATCAACCCCAAACGCACGTAACCAACGTTCGGATCAGGTATACGATCAAGGCCATGACGGACCTGAATGTGGGAAGTGCCGTGAAGACCTTCGAAATCGAGAACAAGGGAGATGTACCTTGCCAGGGTCAGCATCCTTGTTCACCCGATGGCCGGTGGAAGGCAACCGACGGTTCGATTACGTTGGACGCCGGCACGGGGAATCAATTTCGCAACGAGCGCGCGTCGTGCATCGCCGGCCCGTGTCCTTTCACACGCATTCAGGCCGACAATTCCTCACAGGGAGGTCGCATTCTCACAGTGTCAGCGCGTGACTGGTCCGATACGGCTACGTTTCTGTTAGAGGCTGAAGTATTCCGCCCCATGATCACTCAAAGGGAACACTGGTCCTATCCGGTGATCTTTGGGGAGAGCCTTTCCTTCACTCTACCCACCGCCGCAGAGAGTGTGAGCATCGAGGCGGACGTTGACGGTCAGACGATTATTTTCCCGCTCGGACCAACACTCTTTTTGAGCTGGGCAAGCTGCGATGCCAGCAGCGAGGTCGACCGGGGACGCGTATATCGTTGTACGCCCAAGCCGGGATATCGCCTTCAGTAGCCCTCAAACACCCAATAATTCTGCCGGCATTGATGAACTCCAAGGCTCCTTGAATCAGTGGACAAGACAGCGTAGACGACGTAAAGTCTGCGTGTGATGAGCCGTAGCACCGGTATTCCAATCATTGCCCGCGCCGAACTGCATAACGGACACACAGCGGTGGACGATGCGGAGGCCTCTTTCAGCTATGCCGATTTGCTGGATGCGTCGTCGCGCGTGGCAGCGGCGCTGCTGGCCGGCCGCAATGATCTTGGCGAAGAACGGATTGCATTCCTTCTAACGCCGGGATTTCCCTGGGTTGCCGTTCAGTGGGGCATCTGGAGGGCGGGCGGAATTGCGGTGCCGTTGCCGGTCAACGCAGCTAGGCCTGAGCTTGAATATTTCATTTACGACGCCAAAGCATCGACACTCATTTGTGATCCTCCAGCGGCTTCCCTGCTGTCGCCAATTGTGACGGCCCGCGGCATCCGCCTGTTGTTATATGACCAACTTCGAGCCCCCCAAACCCCGGAATTGACGAACACCGCCTCAAACATCAGTGCAGAACGACGCGGCATGATTCTGTACACGAGCGGCACTTCGAACCGACCCAAAGGGGTGGTCACAACCCACGCCAACATCACGGCACAGATCACAAGCCTGGTGGAGGCTTGGGAGTGGTCGGCCAGCGATGACATTCTCCTGTGTTTGCCGCTGCACCACGTGCACGGAATCATCAATGTTGTTTCCTGCGCGCTGTGGACAGGTGCGACCTGCCGTATGCTGCCGCGATTTGATGCCAATACGGTGTGGGATTGTATCGCCGAAGACAACCTAACCCTCTTCATGGCGGTACCGACGATTTATATGAAACTCATCGCGGCCTGGGAAGCGGCATCGCCGGAGCGCCGCGAGATCTTAAGCCGGGCGTGCACCCGACTGCGTTTGATGGTGTCGGGATCGGCCGCTCTTCCGGTGTGCACGCTGCAGCGCTGGAAGGAAATCAGCGGGCACACTTTATTGGAGCGCTATGGAATGACAGAGATTGGCATGGCACTATCGAACCCGCTCCATGGCGAACGCGTGCCGGGCAGCGTCGGACGGCCATTGCCGGGCGTCGAAGTTCGGTTGGTTGGAGAGGAGTGCGAACCTGTTGCACCGGGAACTGCGGGCGAAATCGAAGTCCGAGGGCCCAACGTATTCACCGAATATTGGGGCAAGCCCGAAGCCACGCGCGACGCCTTTCGCGACGGCTGGTTTCGCACTGGAGATACGGCGGTCGTCGAGAACGACGTTTATCGCATTCTGGGCCGTACGAACATCGACATCCTCAAAACGGGCGGGCACAAAGTCTCCGCTCTGGAGATTGAGGAGGCTCTGCGTGAACATCCCGCGGTGGCCGAATGTGCGGTAGTGGGCCTGCCCGATGAAGAGTGGGGGGAGCGCGTCGTCGCCGCCGTGGTCCTAAAGGATGGCGATAATCTCGATCTGCCGTCGCTTCGCTCGTGGGCCCGAGAGTCGCTGGCGCCGCACAAACTTCCTTCCCGGCTCCTCGTGCTGGAGGCGCTTCCGCGCAACGCCATGGGAAAGGTGATAAAGGCCTCGGTCGTGGCCTTGTTTCAAACCGCGGACGACGAAGCTGTCGCCTAAGACCACCTTCGGCATCTTCCTTGACACGCCATGGTATCCTGCCCACGCCCATAAAGATGTCTGCGCTTTGGTGTGCATGAGCGCGGGCGATTCAGAGGGAGCCGCGATCTTCTTGCAGCTCCGAATCCGAAGTAAGGTTTTTGCGGTCCTCACTGTATTGGAGGCATCATGGCCGTCGAAGCAGTGACTCGCACCAAACTCACACGCCAACAAATCACAGGCTTCTGGGGCGCATGGGCTGGTTGGACGCTCGACGGCATGGACTCGGTGATTTATGCTCTCGTGCTGAGTCCCGCACTCACCGAACTGCTGCCAAAATCCGGCTATAAAGCCACGGCCGCCAATGTGGGATACGCGGGATCGATTCTATTTGCGCTATTCCTTGTCGGTTGGGGACTGTCGTTAATTTGGGGCCCGATCGCCGACAAGTTTGGCCGCACCCGAGTGCTCGCTGCGACTATCTTTGTTTACGCGATCTTCACAGGAGCCGCTGCTTTATCGCAAACCGTGTGGCAGTTGGGACTGTTTCGATTGTTGGCGGGCATCGGAATCGGCGGCGAATGGGCACTGGCTGGCACCTATGTTGCTGAAGCGTGGCCCGAAGACCGCCGAAAGATGGGCGCGGGATACTTGCAGACCGGTTACTATGCTGGCTTCTTTCTGGCTTCGGCCTTGAACTACACGGTGCAGGCCCGCTTTGGCTGGCGGGCCATGTTCTGGTGCGGCCTCAGTCCCGTCATCGTTGCTGTGATGGTTCTGTTACGCGTGAGAGAGTCGGAGCGCTGGCAACAAAAAGCGCAACGCAAAGCCGCGGGTGGACTCTCATCTCTGCGCGCGATCTTCAGTCCGCCTTACACGCAGCGCACGCTGGTCAACACCGTACTGCTGGCCTCGGCGATCTGCGGCCTTTGGGCGGCCGCAGTCTATGCTCCGACGGCAATCATCGCCCTGGCCAAACGTGCTGGCATGTTGCAGGCGCAGGCCGTGCACGTGTCTTCCTTCGGCATGGGCTTGTTGTCGCTGGGGACGATCCTCGGATGCCTGGCGGTTCCTCCGATTGCCGAACGCTTAGGACGCAAACGAACACTGGCAATTTATTTCCTCGGGATGACAATCTGCATCCTGCTGAGCTTTGGCTGGGCGTTCTACCTGCCCGAGGGACTGGATCCGTTCATCGCGGTACTGTTCTTCTTAGGCTTCTTCGGCGGCAACTTTGCGATCTTCAGTCTCTGGTTACCAGAGCAGTACGGAACCACAGTGCGCGCGACAGCATTTGCGTTTACCACTTCCTTCGGACGATTCATTGCCGCAGGAGTTAACTTCGGAGTCGGCGCGCTGGTCAGCCGAATGGGGACGCTGGGAAAGCCAGTTGCGTTCACCGCCATCGCTTTTGGCATCGGCCTGCTCTTTATTCCATTCGCCGTGGAAACCTGGGGCAAACCGCTGCCGGACTAAGGGCTTTCTAGCGAAGTAAAGTAGCGCCGCCGTCCCGGCGGCTGTAGCGGGGGCGTCCCGCCCGCGCATGCGAGGGCGAGACGCCCTCGCGACAGCCGGCAGGATGCTGGCGCTACAAAGTGCGATGACGAAGGACCTATCCAAAGATCGCGGACAACATTCCCTTAACTCGTCCGAAGAAGCCGCGACGCTCGGGTTTGTTCGGCTTCTCGGGCAGGGGCGCCTCGACCACAGTGTCGAGATGTATCTGGCGCGCTGGCGATTCCTCCATCGGCAACTCTTTGGCGTCCTGCACCGGCGCGGGTGATACGCTCGCGGCGCGTCTTCGGGGCGTAAAGACCAGCCCCGCGTCAAGCTGCATGTGCACCTCGTTCGACTGAGAAGCGGGCAGCGGCGCTGTTTCCGGGCCGTTCGACAGCATCGTGTTTGAAGGCGGCTCGCCCGGAGAGGAGTTCGCCACCGATGCAACCGGAGTCTCACTGCCGCCGATGCGCGCCTTAGCCGGCAACTCTGAGTCGGGAACATTCGGTGCAAAAGGAGCCTGCGCCAACATCAGCGGCGAGGGCGGTGCACATCCGCATTCCAGCGGAACATCGGCGTCGACCTTGTTGATCTGGCCGGAATGAAACATCGCCTGCTCGGTCGGCTTGACTTGGTAGATCCGGTCTCCCATCAACTCTGAAACAATCGCTGAAGAAGTATTCCCCTTAAGCGCTCGCACGCAGGTGTTGCCTTGCGGGTCGGCGCTGATAGCAAAGTGGAATTCTCCGGGCCCGGCAAACATGATGCGGAAATCCGGCGTCAGTACCGTGTCGGCTGACGCCATGAGGGTATAGTGCGCCTCGATCGCTCCAGTGCTCAGGCCGAGCATGAGATCGCGTTTGGTCTTTGAAGACGTCACCGAAAGCGCCGTGCCCGGACAAACGCGAAGCTCTCCCCCGCGCGACAAACGCAAGACGGCGGTTTCCGAACCGGCTGTCACCGTCGCACCAGACCCGATGCGACTTCCCGCCCACACGAGCGCGCCCGAACCACCAGTCACCGGAACCACGGCCGGAGCCGCATCCAGCGACACACCTGGCGCAGTTGCCGGCTGCGGCGACTTCTTGCCGGCATTGACATCTTCCGGCGGCTTGAGGCGTATAAGCAACCGGCTGCCCGAACCCTCCCATGAGGAGCCATAAGGCGCCAGCAAATCCAGCACGATGCGAGTGACTGGAGGTTTTTCCTGGTATTGATTGACCCGGATGGCAAGGATGTTTTCTTTCTGAATCGCAATTCGCTTTTGCGTTAATCCCAGTCGCGAGTTGGGCAGATCGATCACCAGCCGCGGCGGCGAGTCAAGCGTTTGGATCTCTGGGATGACGGGGCCGCCGGCCGAGATAACTTCCACCACCGGCACGCCGTGCTCATGAATGATGCGAACACTCTTCACCAGCGGCGGCGGCCCAAAAGTCTGAGCAGAAAGTCCTATAGCCGTCAGCGCGGCCATTGTTATCCGACACGCAAATTTGAGCGCAGGTCGCGGCAAAGAATCCTCGTTGGAAGCTTGAAGGAAACATATCACTAGGGATGGATTGAGAGAAGCGGTTAGAGTAGCGCCGCCGTCCCGGCGGCTGTCCGGCGGGCGTCCCGCCCGCCGCGCCGAGGGCGAAAGCCATTGTGCAGGATGCCGGCGCCACGTGGTCTGACGTCTAAGGCTGGTTGTTAGGTTTCCGGCAGAAACTCGTACTCTTCAATGACCGCAGCCACCGCCAGCTTGCCGTCTTCGCTTCCATTCTCCACGCGCACTACGCGGCCTTTGCATTGCACACGAATGCTTTCAGTGAGCGTAATCTCGGGCGGCAGAGTCAGCGTAAATCCAATCGGCGATCCCTGGGTAACGGTGGACTCCAGGTAGAAACAGATGCCGCGCGCACTGACGTCACGAATCTGGGCAGGAAGGGTCGCGTTGTCGTGGTCGACCGTGACCGGTACACGGAGGGGAAAGCGCCGGGCCCCCCGCTTCTCCTGCTGTGACTCAGGCATGCAGCCTCCATATAACGCTAACAAACATTGCGGATGATTAAGAGCATGCCCCGTGAGAACCCCAGGGTCAATGCCACCGTTGGGGGAGTAGGTGGCTCTTTTAGGCGAGAAGGCAACACGATTTTAGATTGAAGATTTCAGATTTCAGATTGAAACCACGCCGGTCGCGGACAATCTGCAATCTGCAATCTGAAATCCTTCTCCGGTGTAGACTGATCGAGGAGCCGTCGCTTGATTTTCGTACTCGACAACTACGATTCGTTTACCTACAACCTGGTCCAATACCTTGGGGAATTGGGCGCCGAAGTTGAGGTTCGCCGCAATGACCAGGTTACCGTAGATGAAATCGACAGCATGCGGCCCGAGCGCATCGTCATTTCCCCGGGTCCTTGCACGCCGCATGAGGCGGGCATCAGCATTGATCTGATCCGCCACTTTGCGGGAAAAGTCCCAGTGCTCGGAGTCTGCCTCGGACACCAGGCGATCGGCGAAGCCTTCGGCGGCAACGTCGTTCGTGCCCCTCATATCATGCACGGCAAGACCAGCGCGGTCATGCACGATAACAAGACCGTCTTTCAAGGCCTGCCCATGCCGATGACGGCCACCCGCTATCATTCGCTCATCGTGGAAGAAAAAGATCTGCCCGAGGAATTGGAAGTCAGCGCCTGGACCACCGAAAAAGACGGCACGCGCACCATCATGGGCCTGCGCCACCGCCGCCACCACATTGAAGGCGTGCAGTTCCATCCGGAAAGCGTGTTGACGGACGCCGGGAAAAAGCTGGTGGAGAACTTCTTACATCAGTGATCAGTGGAACAGTGGCCAGTGATCGCTGGATCACTGCCCACTGTTTCTAGCCTTCTCCACCGCCCTCAAAACCGCCTGCGCCTTGTTCATCGATTCCTGAAATTCGCTGGCCGGATCGGAATCAGCGACGATCCCCGCACCCGCCTGCAGATATGCTTTCTTGCCCTGCATCAGCAGCGTGCGAATGCCGATGCACGAATCCAGGTTCCCGGCAAAATCAGCATAAAGGACTGACCCACCGTAGACCCCGCGACGCGTAGGTTCGAGTTCCTCGATGATCTGCATGGCCCGCACCTTCGGTGCGCCGCTCAGCGTGCCCGCGGGAAAACACGCCGCAAAGGCATCAAGAGCGTCGAGATCTTTGCGCAGTGTCCCCTCCAGCGCCGAGACCAGGTGCATTACGTGCGAATAGCGCTCTACGTACATCAAGTCCTTCACCTTGACCGAGCCGTATTCGCTCACCCGTCCCAGATCGTTGCGGCCAAGGTCGACCAGCATCACGTGTTCGGCGCGTTCTTTTTCGTCGGTGCGCATCTGCTGTTCCAGTCGCAGGTCTTCGCTTTCATCGCGTCCGCGAGGATGCGTGCCCGCGATGGGCCTGTATTCCAGCCGGCGTCCCGTCACTCGCACGAGCATCTCCGGAGAAGAACCAAGAATGTGCGTGTCGCCCATCTGCAAAAAATAAAGATAGGGCGAGGGATTTACCTGCCGCAGCGAGCGGTACAGGTCAAAGGGCGCAACCTCGGGAGTGAAGTCGAGCCGCTGCGAAAGCACGACCTGGAAAATGTCGCCGGCGGCAATGTATTCCTTGCAGCGTTCAACATTTCGCAAGAACGTTTCGCGCCGGGTACCGGCGTGAACTTTGAGCTTCCCCCCCTTCGCCTTGGCCGATTTGTTCCAGAGCGCCGGGCTGAGGCCGGCCGCCAGTTTCGCCTCCAAGGCGGTGATGTCGCGAAGCGCGCGATCATAAGCGCGCCGTGGACTTTCGCTCCGAACGTCGGCCGTGGCGACGATGTGAATCTGATGCCGCAGGTGATCAAACGCCAGCAGCCGGTCGAAGAACATCAGTTCGGCGTGGGGCAGCTTCAAATCATCCTTTGCATGCTCGCCAATCTTTTCCAACTGCCGAACTACGTCGTAGGCAAAATATCCAACGGCTCCCGCGGTAAACGGAGGCAGTCCGGCAACGCTCGCCGGGCGATGCTCCCGCAGCAAATGCTTCACCACTTGAAAAATATTTTCTTCGACGACTTCCCGCCGGCGGCCGCGCTCGATCTCGACCGCGCCTTGCCGCGCCCGAACTCTCATATACGGTCGCGCGCCCAGAAACGTGTAGCGCCCGATTTGCTCGCCGCGCTCCACCGATTCCAGCAGGAAAGCATGAGGCTCGTTCTCAGCGATCGCGAGAAATGCCGAAACCGGCGTGAGCAAATCGGCGCTCACCGATTTCACTACTGGGACTAGCGTGGCCTCTCGGGCCAGCCGCGAAAATTCTTTGAAATCCGGTTGCAGCATCGTCTTGAATCCGCCCCGGGCGAGCGCTAAGGCTTCGCAAAGTGCTCAACGCCCCGGAACTGTGGGTTTTTTATTATAGGGGACGCACCCCCGCGAAACTTTGGTCACTTGTTGAGTTTTGAACAATCGTTAGAATCCTGATAATCCCGACTAATATGAACATTTTGGCGGTTGTGCGTTCGGAGATTACTTACTAAGCATCGCCGGACTTTATGCGAATTAAGTTTTGGGGCGTCCGCGGCTCCACGCCCACTCCACAGGCCGAGAACCTGCGCTATGGAGGTAACACCTCCTGCGTCGAAGTGCGCCTGGACGAGCAAATCTATATTTTCGACTGCGGCACCGGTTTCCGTGTGCTGGGCCACGAACTGCAGCGCGAGTTTGGCGACCGGCGCTTCGCCGCGCATGTGTTCGTTTCGCATTTCCATTGGGACCACATCCAGGGCATGCCCTTTTTTCGGCCGCTGTACGACAGTCCCAACAGCCAGTTCATCTTCCACTCTTCCCGCCGCGAGCGAAGGCTGGAGCAGGTTTTTGCCGAACAAATGGCTTCGCCCTATTTTCCCGTCAACCTCGATCAGATGAAAGCCAAGCGCGATTTCTACGATATCGAAAATGGATGCCTGCCCATGGGGGATGGCATCCAGATCAAAACCGCATGGCTCAACCATCCCCAGGGCTGCATGGGATTTCGTCTCGAAACCCAAGATGGTGTGCTGGTCTACGCCACCGATAACGAACCCGGAGACGCCAACTTCGACAAAGCGGTACGCAAGCTGGCCGAGGGCGCCGACATTCTCATCTACGACGCGCAATATCTTCCCGAAGAGTACGCCGCACGCCGCCGCGGCTGGGGACACAGTCACTGGCGCGAGGCCGTCAACGTAGTCATGCAAAGCGGCGCCCAAGAACTGATCCTCTATCACCACGACCCCGACCACACCGACGCCATCGTCGACAAAGTCGTCGCCGACGCGCGCAACTACTATCCCAAAGTCCGCGCCGCCTGCGAGGGCATGGAAATAGTGCTGTAGTTAGTGCGCCGCACCCACCCGTCCCCTCATCCCCACGGCTTTCTTCAACGCAAAGACAATCGGCACGCAACCGAAACACACCAACGCCAGGTAGCGGAAATCATCGACGTAGGACCACAGCCGCGCCTGTCCGTTCAGAGCCTGGTTGAGCAGTCCATACGACTGTCGTACCGCAGTAGTCGGGGAAGCTCCCTGCGCGCTCAAGTATTGTTGCAACCCTCCAAGCGCTCCCTGAACTTCCGGCCGTCCCGGGGCGAGTGAAGCTGCCAGTTCATTGCGGTGCAGTTGTTCATGCCGCGCCACGATCGTATTCACCACCGAGATTCCAATGCTGCCTCCGATGTTGCGCAATAGGTTATAGAGGCCGCTGGCGTTGCCAATCTCCTCGTTCTTCAGAAACGCCATGGTAGTTGTCGATAGCGGGACAAAAACGCATCCTGAACCGAAGCCGCTGATCAGAATGGCCCACAGGAATGTCCACTGCCCGATCGAAAGATTGAGTTGGCCGAACCACAAACTGGCGACCCCAAACAAGGTGAATCCGAATGCAATCAGGTAGCGGTTATCGATCTTCGTCGTCAGGTAGCCGATCATCGGCATAGCGACAATCGCTCCAATGCCGCGGGGACTCACCGCCCACCCCGCTTGCAACGCCGTGTAGCCCATGAGTTCCTGATAGAAGAGCGGCAACAGGGTGACCAGCGCATAAATCCCTGCACCGAACAGACCAATGAGTACGCATCCAATGGCGAAGTTGCGATGCCGGAAGACGCGCAGGTTCACCAGCGGCTGCTTGCTGCGAAATTCTCGGATCAGAAACGCCACAAAACTCGTGAGCAGAATTGCCGCCGCCCAACGAATCCAGGTCGCACCAAACCAGTCGTCCTCCTGTCCCTTGTCGAGAATGATTTGCAGACAGCCGAGCCAAAGCGCCAGAAGCCCCAGCCCAATCCCATCAAACTTGCCCGGATGCGCTTCCTTGATATACGGCGGATCCTCGACGTAGCGCGAGATCATTAGCACCGCGAAGACGCCGACTGGAATGTTGATGTAGAACGCCCATCGCCACGAGTAAGTATCGGTAAGCCAACCCCCCAGCGTCGGCCCTAATACCGGAGCGACTACCACTCCCAGCCCGAACGCCGCCATGGCCAGCCCGCGCTTCTGGGGCGGAAAAGTCTCCAGCAGAATCGACTGCGACAGCGGCTGCAGCGCACCTCCGCCCGCTCCTTGCACCGCGCGCGCAATCAGAATCCACGCCAGACTTGTAGCCGCTCCGCACGCGAACGACGAAATCGTAAAGATCGCGATGCAGGCAATCAGGAACCTTTTCCGCCCGAAGCGCAAGGCAAACCACGAACTGGCAGGCAGGATAATCGCATTCGCCACGAGGTAGCTCGTCAGCACCCAGGTGGCTTCGTCGTTGGTCGCCGACAAACTGCCGGCAATATAGGGCAGAGCGACGGCCGCGATGGAAGTGTCCAACACCTCCATAAACGTCGCCAGCATCACCGCGACCGCAACCAGCCAGGGATTGCCCCCGCCCGAAGCGGAACCACTGCGTGGCTGTTGCGGAGTCATTTCTCTCTACCCAAGCCTCTGTCCCGAAAGCATGTAAAGATGCCACGAGAGCAACTGCGGTTTCAATGTTGTTTGGATTGCCGAGTTCCGGTTGGATTGGCTTGGGGCAGGTGGCGTCGGCCAGTCAGACTTTATGATCGTTCGAAGCCCCCAGGAGCCTGAGTTACCCCCGTAATCCGTACGTGCGTTTTTTCGCCCACTTCGGGAATATCCTGCTGCTAGCATGCCCGCATGACCAACGGGCATAAGAGGGTGTCGGCATTCAGGATTTCGTCGTTTCTTGTGGTTGTGGCGCTTGTCGGGATCGTCGCCGTTGTTTTCTCTGGGAACCGCGCGCGCGGATCCGCATTGGCATTGCCGAAGGTCACTTCGGTGGCGCAGATCACGCATGATGGGGTCAGCAAGACCAATTTATTGGCGGACGATTCCAACCTTTACGTGACGGAGTGGCCGGCTGCTCGTCACGTGATTGCCAAAGTATCGCTGCAACGCTCCGATCGATCACTGGTCTCCAGCCCGTTCTCGAACCTTCAGGCGCTCGACCTATCGCCCGATCACACCAAACTGCTCGTCGCGCCCATGCAGGGGTCGGGCGATTATGAATTCTGGACCTTGCCGGTCAATCGCGGAATTCCAGCGCGAGTTGGCAGCCTGACCGGCCGCGATGCCACGTGGTCCTCCGACGGCCAGCACCTTGCGTTCTCCAAAGGCTCGGTCCTCTACTTGGCGAACGCGGCCGGCGCCCAAGTGCGGGAACTGTTCACCGCAGACGGCTCTGTATTTGCGCCCCGCTTTTCCCCAGATGGCCGACGAATCCGTTTCAGCGTGGGCGACGCGGCCCAGAACAAAACCTCCCTCTGGGAAATTGGCCAGGACGGATCAAACCCACATGCTCTGCTGGCGAATTGGCAGTACGGTTCAGCCGCATGCTGTGGGAGTTGGACGCCCGACGGGCGCTACTACATCTTCCAGGCCACTCAAAGTTCTCCGATCACGATCTCGACGCTGTGGGCTTCACCGGACTTGGGACGGGTTGCTGACGCCGGCACTCCGGCGGTGGCTCCCTTGACGAGCGGTCCGATCTCATTCGGCAATGTTTCGCCTGCCGGAGATAACAAAAGCATCTGGGCGATCGGAGTACAGCCTGCAGCGGAAGCGGTGAAGTACGATTCTGGCACCAAGAAATTCGTTCCGTTGCTTGCTGGAGTCTCAGCGACCGACTTGGACTTCTCGGCGGATGGCAAGTGGGTTACCTACGTCGCCATTCCCGAGGGTACGTTATGGCGATGCCGCGCCAACGGCGCCGACCGTCTCCAACTGACGTCGGCACCCGAACGCTCAGCTTTGCCTCACTGGTCGCCCGAGGGAAAAAGTATCGCTTATGTCAGCGTGCGTCCGGGACAGCCATGGAAGATCTCCATCATTCCTGCAAATGGCGGTGCTTCTCAAGACCTTCTTCCGGAAACCCGAAGCCAGATCGACGCCAATTGGTCGCATGACGGAAATCGCATCATGTTTGGATACGTACACGGAGTCGAAGGACTTGATATTCGGATTGTCGACGCGAGCACCCACAAGACCGAGACCGTTCCGGGGTCTGAAGGGTTATTCAGTCCTCGCTGGTCACCCGATGGACGGTACATCGCCGCTCTTTCACTCGATTTCACGACCGTAAAGCTGTTCGACTTTACCAGTCGCAAATGGTCAACTTGGCTCACCGAACCTGCCGGCGCGGTGAGCTATCCGGTTTGGTCCGCCGACAGCAAGTATCTTTACTTCGATGATCTGGTCACCGACGAAGAGTCGATTCGACGCGTGAAGGTTGGCGAGACCGAGGCCCAGCCGGTCTTCACTTTGCAGGGAATTGAACGCTACCCCGGACCGTTCGGACTCTGGACCAGCCGCGCCACTGACGGCTCTTGGATGTTTGTGCGCGATCGCAGTACGCAAGAAGTTTACCGATTAACTTTAGACTTGCCGTAATCCTGATTGCGAGGACTCAATGTTGAAAAGCGGAACTAAATGCTGTCGCGCAAACCGTGACCGCAGATTTCTCTTCAAACTAACTCAGATCGTGATGATCCTGCTTTTCAGTGCGCTGCCTTTCCTCGCGCAAGTTCAGGAGCAAAGCACTCGGGAAAGAAAGTTGATCACACGGGTAGAACCTGAATACCCCGACACTCTGAAGCGACTCTACATTGGCGGAGTAGTGCGAGTGGAGGTTGAGGTTGAACCCAACGGTGTTGTGAAGAGCACAAAGCTGCTGGGCGGAAGTCCCATTCTTGGTCAGTCAAGCATGAAAGCGATCAAGCAGTGGAGATACGCGCCAGCAGGGTCCGAGGAAACGCTCACCGTGAAGTTGGAATTTGATCCTCATCGCTGAGCCATGTCGCACCTGCAGAATATTTTTCCGCACACACAGCATTTGGAAAGCGAAACAGAGGACGCGGCCGCACTTTCACGATTCACACGTTGACTCCGTCCCTTAGCTTGCTTCCCGCCCGTCGCCCCTCATATACTCTGAACGTTTGCGCGGTTAAGACGAGTAACTTTCCGGCTACGGCCAGCATCTGCATTTATTCCGGAGATTATTTCCATGACGACGATCACTACCGCCCCTCACGTGGACAAAGAGAGCAATCCATGGGAGTCGCAGCGGGCGCGGTTCGACCTGGCTGCCCAGAAGCTTAACCTCGACGAAGGCCTGTGGCGCGTCCTGCGCTATCCCAACCGTGAACTCACTGTATACATCCCGGTACAGATGGATGACGGCCGTCTTGAGGTCTTTACCGGCTTCCGTGTGCAACACTCGATTGCGCGCGGCCCCGCCAAGGGCGGCATCCGCTACGCGCCCGACGTCAGCCTCGACGAAGTTCGCGCCCTGGCCAGTTGGATGACTTGGAAGTGCGCGGTAGTCAACATTCCTTTCGGGGGCGCCAAGGGCGGCGTGATCTGCGACCCTCACAAGATGTCCCTGGGTGAAGTCGAGCGCATGACCCGGCGCTACACCTCCGAACTGATCGAGTTCATCGGCCCAGAAAAGGACGTCCCCGCCCCGGACGTCAACACCAATGAACAAATTATGGCATGGATGATGGACACCTATTCCATGCACATGCGTCAGACCGTTACCGCCGTCGTCACCGGAAAGCCCATTAACATCGGCGGCTCTCGTGGACGTCGCGAGGCCACCGGACGCGGCGTGATGATTGTGTGCGATGAAGCCTGCCAGAAGCTCGGCCTCGATCGCGAGCGCACCCGTGTGATCGTACAGGGCTTCGGCAACGTAGGTTCCAACGCCGCTCTGCTCATGCACCAAGCCGGATATAAAGTAATTGGCATCGCCGAGGTTGGCGGCGGGTTGCACAACACCAACGGAATCGACCTAAAGGCTCTAGTGGATTTTCGCCAGAAGACCGGGTCCGTCCATGGGTTCCCCGGCGCGGAGAAAGCCGATACTGCCGACCTGCTCGTCGCAGATTGCGAAATACTTATTCCCGCCGCCACCGAGAACGTCATCACCAGCCGCAACGCCGACCGCGTGAAGTGCCGTATCCTGGCCGAAGGCGCCAATGGACCGACGACCTCGGCCGCTGACGACATCCTGACCGATAAAGGCGTCTTCGTGATTCCCGACATTCTGGCCAACGCTGGTGGCGTTACCACTTCGTATTTCGAATGGGTACAAGACCGCCAGGGCTACTTCTGGAAAGAATCAGTCGTCAACGAGCAACTCGATGCCATCATGAAGTCTTCCTTCGAAGACGTCGTCCGTTACGCTGAAACCCACCACGTCAACAATCGCATCGCTGCCTACATGCTCGCTATTGACCGGGTAGCGTACACTATCCGCCAACGCGGAATTTACGCATAGCAGAAATGCTGTTCGCAAGGGAACCGGGTTGCCATCGCAAGGCCGACGCTTGAACCGCGTCCGATGAGGACGGGATTCATTGCTGTTGGAAAACAAGTTGGGTTGCTTGGCGTTTGGGAAGGGCACGGCTTCAGCCGTGCCGCTCGGGGCCGACGAGGGCCGGGCTTAGCCCCTGAGGTTTGCGCATAAAGGAGAACTTATGAAATCAATTCGCAGAAATTCAACCACCCACCTGTTCGTTCTGCTCCTCCCAATTTTCACGCTCAGCCTGATGACCATGGGACAGGCAGCAGCGCCCGCCAAATCGGCTCCGGCAATGTCGGCTCCAGCGGCAAAGTCTTCTATGGCCGCAGCCGACAAACTCGATATCAACAGCGCCACCAAGGATCAACTCAAGGCTCTGCCGGGGATTGGCGACGCCTATTCTCAGAAGATCATCGATGGCCGCCCCTATCGGGTGAAAACGGACCTTGTCACCAAGAAGATCATTCCTCAGGCCACCTACGACAAAATCAAAGACGTAGTCATTGCCAAGCAGCCCAAAGCCGACAAAATGGCGCCCGCCAAGAAATAGCCTCATAACCACAGAGGACGCGTAGAGGAAATCGTCCATCTGCCTCAGTGTTCTCTGTGGTTCATTCCTTGAGGTGACGTTAGTGCTCCCGTGCATTGCGTTCCCTCTTGCGGTGGAGGATAATCGAATTGAAATCCGGGCTGCCCTCCGGACCATATCCCTACTGTGAACCTGCCGAATTCCATCACGCTGATCCGCATCTTCAGCATCCCCTTGCTGATGTGGATTCTTTCCAGCAGCCGTTTCAGCAGCGTGAACGGCGAGAAGGAGTTACTGGCTTCGGCGCTCTTCATCGCCGCTTCCATGACTGATGGCATTGACGGCTACCTTGCGCGCAAGCGCGACCAGGTCACTACCATGGGCATTCTGCTCGACCCCCTGGCCGATAAGCTTCTCATCGCCGCCGCCTTTGTCACGCTGGTGCAATTAAATCCCAGCCTGGTGCCGGCATGGATCGCTGTAGTGGTGATTGGTCGCGAATTCCTGGTCAGCGGGCTGCGTTCTATTGCAGCCTCCGAGGGCTTTACGATCGAGGCAAGTGATCTCGGCAAGTTCAAAATGGTGGTACAGATTGTGTCCGTGGTCGCCGTCATACTTGACCACCGCTGGAAGGAAGTTCCTGTCTACGGCCACTACGTCTTTCCCATTCACTGGATCGCATCGGTTGCCATTTGGTTTATGGTTTTCGTTTCGCTGGTGTCGGCGATCGATTACTTTGTTGCCTTCTGGTCAAAGATTGACCGTCGCGTGGTTAAGCGCCGTCGCCGCGCGTTCATTCTGAGCCGTCGCAGAAAGCCCGTGCCGGCCACTCCGGCGGACCGCGATGTCGCTACCTCAACCTAGTCCGGTTGCTGTGGACTCTGGCGAACATGCCGCAGGTGAATTTTCGTCGGAAGAGCGAACCCAACTTCTCCGCCTCGCCCACGAATCCATTCTCTCCGCTCTTGAAGGCCGAGACATCCCGCTCGATCCACCGACGACGCATCTCTCCGAACCTCGCGGCGCGTTCACCAGTCTTCATCTCCACGGAGAGTTGCGTGGATGCGTTGGTTATGTGCTTGCCGTAAGCCCCGTTTATCGTGCGGTCGCGGACACCGCGCGCGCCGCGGCTTTTGAAGACACGCGCTTCCATCCAGTCACGCTGACGGAAGCGTCGAACTTGGAAATCGAACTCAGCATCCTCTCGCCCCCACAGCCGATCTCACCCGATGCTGTCGAGATCGGCCGCCATGGTTTGCTGATCAGCATGGCCGGGCGTCGCGGCCTGCTCCTACCTCAAGTTCCAACCGAACACAATTGGGACCGCATCACCTTCCTCGAACAAACCTGCCGCAAAGCGGGCCTCCCCTTGGATGCATGGCAAAAGGGCGCCACAATTGAAGCCTTCACCGCCGAAGTCTTCGGAGATAACCAATCTTGAATTTCGCGGGAAATGTCAGCGACGCTTTCGCCGTCGTTCGGCCTTATAGTCGTACTCCGGATCGAAGTCGACCGTACCAAATGACTCCAATATCCCCAACTGTTTGCGCCAGCGTACATATTCCTCGAGAGCGGCTGTAACGGTCTCTTCTACAGTGTTTTGTCGGCCGAGGCGTTGCGCCTCGGCGATGAGATTGTTCCCGATAAAGAAGTTTTATTCCTCGCTGGTCGCACTTTGAGCACCGCGAACGCAAAAGTAAAACAGGGGACGGTTTCCCGTCCCCGGCTTTACACTGAGCGGAAGTTATGGAAAGTCCTATTGCGCCTGATCCAATTCCACCCCATCCCCCGCATGCACATCTTCCAAGGCAAAGACGATCATGCCGGTTGCGGTAGTGTTCGTCACCCCGATGACCACAATCTCTCCTACCGCCCTACGCGGGAGGTCGCGCACGTGAATCACAGGGCCATTTGTCCTCTCGAACAGGGCGGGATCGAACGAGGGAATCTTTTTCTGAGTGTCCTCGGCCAGAGCCGCTCGGAACGATAAAGAGTCGACAGGATCCTTCAAATCGGTTTCGTAGCGACGAACCACGCGGAAGTAATCCCCAATCTTCACCGATTGGTTCGCTCCCACGTTGATGTAAACTTTCTGCCCGGTCCCGAGTTCCGAATCGAAGTCCTTTGCCATCACGATGCGCCCTGACAGCTTGTCGCTGGCCGGCAGGAAGCGATCGAACCTCATCGGCGGATGGAATGTCAGAGTCTGCTTTTCGGCAAATGGAATGATCGTATCGCCCGGATTGGCGCCATCGCACGAATACTCGATTTGCCCGATCGCAGTCCGATTGCGGGCGTCAATAATCTTCACCCGCCCGATTTCTTCGTAAGGCTGGCCGGTCGCTTTCAGCAACCTGGCTTGTCCAGGAAACATCTCGTACTCGTTGACGTCGCGCAGCGCGCGCACAATCTCATACTCCGCGCCCGCGCTATATCCGCTACCGTGAAGATAGATGATGTCATTCCGCGTATACTTCGTCGTCGCGGGCGTGTTCAAGCCTCCCGCGACATAGTTGGCGTCCGGCAGGGTCTGTTTGCTGATGAATCCTGCGCAATACAGGTCGGCATAAGTGGGCGTTTGCACCCGCAGCGTTGGAAAGCTGATCGTAGTCGGCGCAGTTCCTTGAGGTGCCTCAAGACCAGCGTCCGAACCACCCTGCGCCCAAGCCGCCGTCGCGAGCAACAACACAAACAGTCCTGTTTTCTTCATGTTACCTCCGGGAAGGACCGTCATGCGCTCCCCCCTAGTTAAATGCTGGAAAAGAAAAGGCTTCAGCCGGAAGGTAACAAGTGGGATGGGGTGGGTCAAGGTTACGAGGGTGTTGCGAACCCCTGGAGCAGAAGTTTTTCGCTCATGCCACTAATCCGTTGTTGCATAAATAATTACGCCCCTGTAATAATTCGCCGTTCGTTCACGGTGTCCCGTAGCAAACTGTCTGAACTTGGAAAGATGAATTCTGCTCCCCCTTACTCGGCCCGTCTCTTGCCCTTGCGTCTGCCACGCGTCTGCGTAGCGGTCATCGGCTCTGATCCCAATGAAATGGCTGAAAAAGCCGAACTCTTAGTCCGTGATAACTCCTTTCTGGAGTTCAGGTTGGATTACCTCTCCAAACCGGGGTTGGCGCTTCCCAGAATCAAGCGCTTTCTGGAATCGCATCCTGGCACAGTCGTCATCGCCACCTGCCGAAGGGTCTCCAGTGGGGGCAAGTTCCGTGGTTCCATCGTCTCGCAGCTGGATGTGCTCAATAAGGCGGCCGCCGCAGGCTGTCAGTTAGTTGACGTAGAGCTGCAAACTGCCAGCAAATGCAAGCCGGAACAACTCCAGAAGCTCCGCACCCGGGCGGCCTTGATTCTTTCCTTCCACGACTTCCGCGCAACCAAGAAGCTCGACGAGACTCTGGAGAAGATGCTCGTCTACCCGGCTGACTTTTACAAGATCGTTAGCACCGCAACCACGCTCTCTGACAACGTGACCATGATCAAGTTCCTGGCGCTTGAGGGCGACCGGCACTCCCTGATCGGAATGTGCATGGGAGAACAAGGAATTATCAGCCGCGTGCTCGGCGTCCGCGCGGGAAGTGTCTTTACCTTCGCTTCCGCGATTGCCGGAGAAGAAACAGCTGCCGGCCAGGTGACCGCGCAGGAATTGCGCAATGTTTATCGCATCGAGCAAGTGGATGTCGCCACTCGCGTCTACGGAGTTGTGGGCGATCCGATCTCGCACTCGCTGTCCCCCGCCATCATGAATGCGGCATTCCGCCGGGAAAACGTGAATGCAGTGTTTCTGGCGCTTCACGCCAAGGTGCTGAAAGACTTGCTCACCTGCGTGCGCGAAATTCCCATTTACGGCGTAAGCGTGACCATGCCTTACAAGGAGTCAATTCTTCCTCATCTCGACAACACCGACGCCCACACTACGAAAATCGGCGCCTGCAACACGGTCGTTCGCGCACAGGATGGCAAGCTCTATGGTTTCAACACGGATGCCGCTGGAATCGTCCGGCCCTTGGAGCGTCGTCTGAATACTTTGGAAGGCGCCCGAATTCTAGTGATCGGAGCCGGAGGAGCGGCCCGCGCAGCCGTCTTTGGCCTCAAGGAAAGAGGGTCGGAGGTTTACATTCTGAACCGCAGCGCCGCCCCAGCCAAGAAACTCTCCCATCAGGCTCGAGCGCGCATCATCAAGCGTCCCGACCTGAAGAAACTGGCTTTCGATGTCATCATCAACGCCACGCCCGTGGGAATGGGTAATCAGCGCGAGTCCCCATTGCAAGAACACGAGATCAATGCGCGCTATGTCTTTGATATGGTTTATGATCCTGCCGAAACCCGTTTCCTTAAGCTGGCCCGGGAGAGAGGGGCTCAGATCATTCCCGGGATCGAGATGTTTGTCCAGCAGGCAGCCCGCCAATTCGAAATTTGGACGGGCAAGCCCGCTCCCTTCGACGAGATGCTGCGTGTCGTTCTTCTAGCCCTGCAAGAGCGCGCCAAGCGCTCTGCGGCCGGAAAATAAGGGAGTCCGATGCCTCGTTCTAAGAAAAAGTTGCATTTTAGTGGTTGCACAAAGTAATATGCAGTTAGGAGATGCGAATTTAGGCATTTCCGGATAGTTTAGAACCCAGGTACCGCCCGTTCCAACCACCGCAAGATAAGCTTTGGCGAAACATATGACGCGAGGCGGCCCGGTCCGCCTCGATCCGGTTCGGAGAGCTCACTATGGCGTGGTACGCGTACTGTCTTACCGAGCATCAAACCCTACCCAATGGAACCCGCACTCGCCGCCCTTTCGTGTTAGAGGGTGTGCAAGGAGTGAATGGCGCTGCGGTTCTCAGCTATCCCAGTGGTGAATTCGCGGTCATCGTAAGCGAATACGACCACACAGCCGGTGAACTTGACCAGAAATCCGCGATCGAGCATGCGCGAGTGGTCAGCAATTGTTTCCGCAATTCCACGGTTTTACCTTTTAAATTCGGCACCATTTTCGACAGCGACGATGCGCTTCGACAGGCCGTTCGGGTCAACCGACGAGCATTTGGTCTGAGCGTCGCCAAGCTGCGCGGAAAGTCCGAAATGCATATCAAGTTAGTAGTTCGTGACGGTTCCCTGCGCGAGGCTATGATCGACATCGAACTACCCGACACCGTCGGCGGCGACTACCTGTCAAAGCTGAAAGTTAAGGCGTCTCGGGAACGCGAACGCCAAACCAAGGCTCGGGCGTTATCGGTTCAGGTCCACAAGCTGTTCAATCCTCTTGAGGAAGAAGTCAGCTGCAAGAAGGTCGCGCCTGAGGGCATGTTGATCGATATCGCCCACCTGATCGACTCCAAAAGCGTGGAAAAATATCAGAACCGTTACACCACCGCCGCCAAGCAGTTAAAGAACTGCGAAGTCGCGATCAGCGGTCCCTGGCCTCCCTACCACTTTCTGCCGGGGAAGTTGCGCACCGTAACCGGCAATAGCTAGACCGCTAAAATCTTCCGCTTCCTTCCAGCCCGTGGCCGCCAAACCCGCCACGGGCTTGGCGTTTCTTGGTACGTGAGTGCATTGAATATGCACAGTTCTGCACTTTGATTTCTCCACTGATTTCAATGCTGGGCCAGCGCTAACGGTCGCGTTTGAACTAAGTGGTTAGTCGTCATACGTTTATGTGGCGCGTGATTGCGATCACCGGAAATTCCCATTTTGGCGCGGCAAATGCTTCCTCCCTTTCTAATAAAGAGGCCGCACACTCAAGCAACATGACCTTCAATCTCTTCGAATCTCCGCGTCACTTTCCAGACTGTTCCGGCTGGCGGAACGGTGTCTATCGCCTTTCCTGACATTGCCCACCAATTCGTAGCCTCTTGAAATGTGGCCCCAGTGATGGGGCCATTTTTTATTGTTGTCGATACTCTTAACTTTCCCTTCCAGCAAAGTTTCGTTGACTGGCCAGTGGAGCGTCCTTAAGATGGGCCGACGCAAACGCCAGACACTTTCTCCAAATGATCGGACAAACAATCTCGCACTATCGCATTGTCGAGAAGCTCGGCGGCGGCGGGATGGGAGTGGTTTACAAGGCTGAAGACACAAAGCTGGGGCGGTTTGTCGCCTTGAAGTTCCTGCCTGACGATGTCGCTAAGGATCCCCAGGCACTCACGCGGTTTCAACGTGAGGCTAAAGCGGCGTCGGCGCTGAATCATCCCAATATCTGCACCATTTACGAAGTGGACGAGCAAAATGGCCAGGCTTTCATCGTCATGGAATTTCTGGACGGGATGACACTGAAGCACCGCATTGCGGGACGCGCCTTAGAGACCGAGATGCTGCTGTCGTTGGCGATTGAAATTGCGGATGCGCTTGACGCGGCGCACGCAGAAGGCATCATTCATCGTGACATCAAGCCGGCCAACGTTTTTGTGACCAAGCGCGGCCACGCCAAGATTCTGGATTTTGGATTGGCGAAGGTCATGCCCGTGGGTGCCCGGATCGTAGACCCGGTCGTCCCATCTTTACAAGCGACTGCGGCCGCGAGCCTGGAGCACCTCACTACTCCCGGGACGGCGTTGGGCACGGTCGCGTACATGTCTCCAGAACAGGCTCTCGGCAAAGATTTGGACGTACGCACCGATCTTTATTCCTTTGGCGCAGTGCTGTACGAGATGGCGACGGGGAGTTTGCCCTTTCGAGGCGAAACCTCGGCGGCTCTATTCGATTCCATTCTGCACAAGGTTCCGCCACCTGCGGCGCGATTGAATCCAGAACTGCCCCCTAAGCTGGAAGACATCATTAATAAGTCGCTGGAGAAAGACCGCACTCTGCGGTACCAATCGGCAGCGGAGTTTCGGGCCGACCTGCAGCGGCTGAAGCGGGATACGGACTCGAGCCGATCAGTGACCGTCGCTGCCGCTGAGCCAGTCAAGCGGAAACCCTGGGCATTGGTTACGGTGGCCCTGGCTCTGGTGGTCGCGGCAGCGGTCGCGGGAGTTTATTTCTTTACTCATCAAGCACCGCGTGCAATTGATTCAGTCGCGGTGCTGCCGCTGACAAATGTTACGGCGAACGCAGAGATGGATTACCTGGCGGACGGTATCACCGACGGAGTCATCAATCATCTTTCCCGGATCTCACAGTTGCGGGTAATGGCGCGAAGCACGGTGTTTCGCTACCGCCAAGCTCAACAGGATCCCATCCAGATTGGACGCGACTTGAAAGTCGCAGCAATTGTTACCGGGCGGCTCTCGCAACATGGCGACACTTTGAGTGTTGAAACGGAGATGGTGAATGTGAGTAATGGTTCGCAAATCTGGGGCGACCAGTACCGCCGGAAGGCTTCCGAGATAGCGACCGTGGAAGACGATATCGCCTCGGACATTTCCGGGCAGTTGCGGCTGAAGCTCACCGGTGAAGAGAAAAAACGAATTGGGACGCGCGCCACCGAGAACAGCGAGGCTTACCAAAACTACGTGAAGGGCCAATTCTACCTGGAGAAGCGCACTCGCGAAAACCTCTACAAGGGTATCGATCAGTTTGACCAGGCCATCGTGAGAGATCCGAACTACGCGCAGGCATACGTAGGTTTAGCTGACGCGTATATCCTTTTACTTGACCGCGCACTCCTCCCTGCTAGCGAAGCATCCCCAAAAATCCGCAGCGCTGTGCAACAGGCTCTGAAAATCGATCCTACGCTCGGGGAAGCACATGCCGCTTTGGCGGTTCTGAAGGAAGAGGTGGATTGGGATTGGGCGGCAGCGGAAGAGGAGTATCGAAGGGCAATTGAACTGAATCCAAATGATGCTGTGACTCACCACTTTTACTCGGTTCTATTGGAAAACCTGGTCCGATTGCCTGAGAGTATGGCGGAGAACCAGAAGGCCCTGTCCTTGGATCCATCCTCTCCGCAGGCTAACGCGAACGAAGTAAGCCTTCTTAGTGACATGCACCAATACGATGAGGCAACCAAAGAGGTGAACAGCCTTATCGCGGCTAATCCTGATTTTCAGCCTTATTATTTTGTTCGGTCAGTGCTGGAGTGGCACCAGGGGAATCTGGATGCCTTCGTAGCGGATCATGCGACGGCGATGAAAATGGGGGGGCGTCCGGACAAAGCCGAAGTATTCGCCTCTGGCTATCGAAAGGGGAAACTTAAGGGGGCTTGCATGTCACTAATCGAGCTCTTGAAGAGTAAGTCGAGCACTGAGTACATATCGCCCTACGAGATTGCCGTCTATTACGCTCTCATGAACGACCGCGACGATACATTTGAGTGGCTGGAAAAAGCGTACGCCGACCATTCCGGGCGAATGGAATACCTAAAGATTGAGGATTTTTTCGAGCCCTTTCACTCCGATCCGCGCTATCTGGACTTGTTGCGACGAATGGGACTGACGCAGTAAGGAATCGCTCGATCCGCCTCAAGCTTTCATTCTCTTATCGAAACAACTCCGAAACCTAGCACGTTCCGCTGGGTCGATTCGGCGTTCCCTTTTCCTGCGTCGGAACCGCCTGCGTGGTCGGCACTGCGTAGGGTATCGTTCCCGCCAGGCTCGCCTCACATTGCAAGATTGCCGTCTGGTCTCCCTGAATCGTGGACGGCAGACTCGGGATCGACTGATCCGGATTTTTGAAATTAAACGCGCTGGTCAAGTCTCCGACGGTGGCACGGCGCCATGCGCTCAAGTTGGGCACCTCCGCCCCGAATCGGGTCTCGAGAAACCGCAACACCGATGTGTGATCGAAAAGGTCTGACGATACGAGTCCGCCCCGGCTGAACGGCGAAAGGATCAGCATGGGAACGCGAAAACCGAGCCCAATCGGCCCGCTGATCGCGGGACTTCCAACCACCGTGGGATCCGGAACTGCAGGCGCGGTCACATATTCTCCCGCCGTGCCGGGAGGCGCGGTTACGGGAGCAACATGATCAAAGAATCCGCCGTTCTCGTCGTAGTTCACGAACACAACCGTCTTCGCCCACAACACCGGGTTCGCCATCAGCGCACCGAGAATGAGAGAAAGAATGTTCTCTCCAAATAGCGACGGCGCGGGCGGATGATCCGAAGTCAGGACTGATCCGATGAGCCAGGAAACTTGTGGCAAATTCCCCGACACGATATCGGCCAGAAAGTCGGCTGGAAACTGCGGCCCGAACGCATTCTGATGCAGCACCGAGGAAGGGTCCTGAAAATTCTTGAAATAAGACAGGACGTTATCCGAAAGAATCCCACCGGCAATGCTCTCGTCCGGCGACGAGTAAACCTTCCACGAAACTCCGCGCGCCTGCAACTGCTCGGGCATGGTCGTATAAGTCAAGCGCCCGTACATGGCCGAGCGATTGAGCACGATCGTCTGCAAAATCGGGCCGCCATTTTTTCCATCGGGGTCAAGCGAGGCGGCCATGGTGTAAAGGCGATTCGGATCGGTTGGCCCGATCACCGAACAAAAATAGTTGTCGCAGATCGTGAACGCATCGGCCAGCGCGTAGTAGTAGGGAATGTCCGCGCGAGTGTAGTAACCCATGGTTAACACCGCGTCGTTGGAATTAATCGGCAACCGCGAACTCACAAAGCCGTCCATCGCGCCGTTGTCCCAACTCTGATGTTGCGGCACCCAATCGTGGCTAATGTCAGGCGTACAGGCAGCGTTCGCTTTTGTGGTGTCGAGGTGGAAAGGCAACAGCTTCCCCATCGGCGAGATTGTCGTATTCGCGGGATCGGGTTGTTGAAATGCGGCACTCTGATCGGAAAATCCGCGCACTCCGCGATAACTTCCAAAGTAGTGATCGAAAGAACGGTTTTCCTGAGTCAGGATCACCACATGTTCGATGTCAGTGATTTTCGAGCAACTCGACGTAACGGACGAAACTAATTTGGAAGCATTGCATCCCTGAAGGCCCAAAGAAGCCAGTTCGGCAACTGCCGCGGCTCCCCCCAGCTTAAGCAGTTCCCGGCGAGTGAATTTCCCCATAAGTCCCAAGCTTAGATGCGCACTACCGCTCAAGTGATGGCGCTACAGCGGGAAGCAGGAAAGTATCTGAGGGTAAATACCTTAAGTCACTGCAAAAAACCAATGGCGCCAGAATCGCAACCTTGCGATGCCGGCGCCGGTGAATGGTTATTTTTCGGTCGGAGTATCGGGCGCTAGGGAGCTGCTACATGTGATGCGGCGGCTTCTTAGGCGGCGCAGTCACCTTAGGCGGATGCACCAGCGTCGTTCCCGCGGTGTTCGCCGTAGTCACATTTCCGGTGAATGTTGGCTGGAACCGAGCATGCGTCACCGCTTCGAAACCTGAAGCAAGTTTGATCAGAGTCGGCTCGCTGAAAGCGGTTCCAATGAAACTGATGCCCATCGGCATGCCTAGCACGTTGGCTGCTGGCACATTAATGATTGGATATCCGGGTGGCCCGGCCAACCCGGAACTGGCGAAGAGGAAGTGATCGGAAAGAATCAAATCGGTGGTCCAGCCCGGGCTGTCGGTCGGAGCGACGATTGCGTCCAGGTTGAACTGGCTGAGAGCCGAATCAAGGCTGGCACCTGCCAGGTGGTCAACCATTAGCGCATCGTTATACGACATGCAGGTGGCAGTGCTTGGTAAAACAGCCGAAGTGAAGCGCGGATCGCAAAAGGTTGGATCAGGATTCATCGTCTCGGCTAGGATAAAAATGTCCTGGCCGAAATACGGCATCTCCGTCGCCGCATTGGCATTGTTGAAATCAATGGCAGTCTGCAGGGATCCTCCTGCCACCGGCACGCCCACGCGAGTACCGAAATACTTTGCGACATCGAATTTGAAGTCGTAGAGCAGCACCATGAACTCGCCATCGGGCGGCGAGAAGCTGAAATTGTTCGCAGGATCATCGAGATCAACGATGGTTGCGCCGGCATTCGTTATCGCCTCGAGGGCGGCATCAAACGCCGCTACCACCTGCGTGGGCGCGCTATCGATGCCCTGCCGCGTCACACCCAGCCGTGCTCCGCTAAGACCGCCCGCATTCAGGAATGCAGTGTAGTCGGCCGGAATGGCTGGACGACTTTTGCCCGAAAGAGGCGCTGCGGGCGAACAAACCGGATTGCAAGCCTGCCAGCCCAGCGGTACCCCGCTCGTTGCCAGGTCACGCGCATCGGCTGTTCGGCTGACAATGAAACTCAAAGCCGCGGCCGCGTCGGCCACGCTACGAGCGTGCGGGCCCACTGTATCCTGCGTATGCGAGATGGGAACTACACCGCCGCGACTGACCAGCCCAACGGTGGGCTTGATGCCGATAACTCCGTTCACGCTTGCCGGACAAACAATGCTGCCATCGGTTTCGCTACCCAGCGAGACCGCGGTGAAGTTTGCTGATGCAGCCGCGCCGGATCCTGAACTCGACCCGCAGGCATTGCGATCCAGTGAGTAAGGGTTGTGGGTCAGGCCGCCTCGTCCCGACCAGCCGCTCGTCGAAAAGGACGACCGAAAGTTCGCCCACTCCGAAAGTGTTGTCTTGCCAAGGATCACGGCGCCGGCTCTTCGTAAGTTTGCTACCACAGTTGAATCCTGCAGGGCCGGTGTACCAAACAAGGCAAATGATCCCGCGGTGGTCTGAATTTTGTCGCCGGTGTCGATGTTGTCTTTGAGAAGCACTGGTATGCCAAGAAGCGGACCACTGGCGCCACGCCGCCGCATGGCATCGGCATTACGCGCCAGAACCAGCGCATCTGGGTTCAACTGAATCACGGAATTTACTCCCGGACCATTCTGGTCCAACTTGAGGATGCGCGTGATGTAGAACTGCGTGAGCTGTTCGGACGTGAGTTTGCCCGCAGACATATCCGCCTGGAGCTGTGCAACGGTAGCCTCATTAAACTGACTCGGAGCTGAGTTCTGATTTTGCGCTGCCGCAAACGTGCATGACAGCAGAATGGAAATGAAGAGAGTACGTATCGGCTGGGGGATCATCCGGTTCCTCCTAAGAAACTCGTACGCGTAACACCGGTGAAATCAGGGGTGGCCGGTGGAGCGCGCCCGTTCATTTTCGAGGAGAACAAATTAGTCCGGCTGACGGTCAGATGTCAACGCCGCAAGCTCTCGAAGAGCGACCCGACGATTCCCCTCTTCTCCTTCCCGACGCGGGCACCGCAGAAATATACGCGCTAGACCGGCAGACCCGGTAATTCGGACTCGCAACTCCGGGCAATGAATATCAAAGATCGGCTCGTCCACGCCGTGCAATTTGGCCCCTATCTCATTGTAATTAAATGAATTATTTTAGCGCTCCAATCTGTCATTTTTAGAGTAAGATTGCAGTCCGTTGTTCTTAGTTCTTCAACGGCCTGCCAGCCTTGAAGGCTCCCGATTCGCCTAGCGCCATTCGCCCGGAGTCGTGGAGCAGGTTCTTCCCCCTTTTATCTACGTTCAATATTCCTGCCTTTCGAAGGGGTACCATGGTTGCCCATGTTCTGCCGCAGAAGCTTGCGGGCCGTTACGAAGTGAAGGATGTACTGGGTCAGGGCGGTATGGGTCTGGTCTATCGGGCCTACGACACTTTGATTCGACGAGACGTTGCGCTCAAGACTTTGCGCGACGCGCCCGATCCGAACTCTCTTCAGCTTTTCTACAAAGAATCGGATGTGCTCGCCTCCATGAGCCATCCCAACATCGTCGAAATTTTCGACATTGGAGAGTTCGAAGAGAACGGCCAAAAGAAGCCTTACTTTGTGATGCCCTTGTTGCCGGGCACAACTCTCGACAACCTGATCCGCACCGCGCGCCACCGTCTCACCACCCAGCGCACGGTTGAGATCATGACCCAGGTTTGCCGCGGATTGCAGGCCGCCCACGAGCGCGGCCTGGTGCACCGCGATCTGAAGCCCAGCAACATCTTCGTCATGGAAGATGATTCCGTAAAGGTGATCGATTTCGGCGTGGCGCACATGACCAATGTGCACACTACGGTGGGCCTGAAGGGCACTTTGCTATACATGTCGCCGGAGCAGATTGAGGGCAAGCCTTTGTCCGGGCTCTCGGATCTTTTTTCTCTGAGCGTCGTCTGCTATGAAGCGCTGACCGGAAGACATCCCTTCCGTCGCGCCAATGAAGAAGAGATCGTCGAAGCCATTCGGCATCAGATCGCCCCGCCGGCATCAGAACTCAACGCTGAAGTGAACCAGTCCATCAGTCGCGTCGTCCACAAGGGGATGGCGAAACAACCGTGGCATCGGTTCTCTAATGCGCGCGACTTCGGCGACTGTCTGAACAAAGCGCTGCGCAATGAGCCGATTGAGTTTTTTGATCCCGCACAATTGCGTCCGCGGCTGGAGCGCGCCACCAAAGCGCTGGAGGAGGGCGATCATCAATATGCCGGCGAGCTTCTGTCGGGATTGGAAGCCGAAGGCCACCTTGATACTTCGATTGCAATGCTGCGCTTGCAACTCGACCGCGCGGTTCGGCAGAAGACTGTCGCTCAGTTGCTGAGCAGCGCGAAGGCCCGCTTCGAAGAAGATGAAGATCCGCTGGCACTGCAGAAAATTCAGGAAATTCTGCAACTGGAGCCGGGCAATGCAGCCGCCATGGGCTTAAAGAGCAAGATCGAGAGCCGGCGCAGCGAGCGCCAAATCGAGAACTGGTACCGCCTGGCACAACAGCATATCGACAATCACGCCTACGGTCATGCCCGCGAAGGCCTGCAGAATGTTCTGCAGTTGAAGCCCACCGAAGCACGCGCCATGCAGTTGCTGGGCGAAGTAGATCGCCAGGAACAGGAATATAACCGGCTGCGCCAGGAGAAAAAGCAACTCCATCACGCTGCCATGGACGCCTGGCAACAGGGGGAAATAAGCCACGCGCTTACCAAGCTGGCGATGGTGCTGGAACTCGACCGCCGCGCGCCGGATTCCTCTAGTCCCGAACGTACCAGCTATCAGAACCTCTACGACCAGGTTCGTTCCGAACACGACGCCCTTAACAACGCATATTCGGAAATGTGCAAGCAGCGGGCGGACGGGAATCTGAATGGTGCATTGCAGTTGTGTGATACATGGATCTCCAAATATCCGAACAACGCTCTGTTTCAGTCACTGAAATTTGATCTTGAGGAACAAAAGAGGCAGGAACTGTCGGCATTTATCGCCACCATCGATCGTCAGGTAGAGGGAGAACCGGACCTCGATACTCGCGTTGGCATCCTGAAAGACGCGCTCAAGGTTCAACCGGACGAAGTTCACTTCCAGCGAGCGCTTCGGCTGGTCGAGGACAAACGCGATTTAGTGAACTCCATTGTGGCCCGGGCGCACTTCCATGAAGAGCAGGGACAGTTCAGCGATGCGCTGGGCGACTGGGAGATTCTGCGCACCATCTACAACCGTTACCCGGGCTTGAATTTCGAAATCGCGCGACTGGAGAAGCGGCGCGAAAACCAAACTCGGATTGAGGCCAAGGCGCGCTTTGCGGAACAGATCGACGCTTGTTTGAAGTCCGCGTCCTATCCGCGAGCATTGGAGCTTCTGCAGCAGGCAGAGTCGGAATTTCCCAATGATGCCGAGTTAGCCGAGCTAAAGAAAGCCGCGGAGGCGGGTCTTCAGCGCGCAACGGAAGTGCAACAGCGGATGACCGAAGGCCAGGCGCTATGCGCTCAGGGACAATTCGCCGAGGGCGTTCGGCTTCTGCGACAGGCGCATGAACTCGACGAAAAGAATCCGGTTCCTCGGGGCGTTCTATTCAACACGCTGATCGAGAGAGCGCAACAGTTTGCGGAGAAAGATTGGCAGGCCGCAGAAGAGCTCATCCAGCAGGCTTTCGAGCTGAACCCGGGACATCCCCTGGCCCGCAATCTGCAAACGATGGTGCTCGATCGGAAACGCGATCACCTGGTCAATGAATGTATTTCGCAAGTGCGAAAGCTTCGAGCCACAGGCGATTTAGCCAGCGCACTGGAGAAGATAGAACGGGGCCTCGCGACCTATCCGAACGACCGGCGGCTGTTGCAGATGCGCGACACGCTGCACGTCGAAATGGCGGAGGCAGATCGCGCCAAGCAGCGCAGCCGTGACCTGGAAGAACTACGAAATCTCAAGCGAGAAGCGGAAAAAGTTATCGATATCTCGACGGTACGATCATATCGAGACCGTGCAAAGACGCTGGCTGCAAGTTACGGGGACGATGCGGAAGTTCGATCGATCGTGAGCAGCCTCGATCAGATCCCAAAACCACCCACCACCGGTCAACCAACACCCGTAATGGCCATTCCAGGCGGGGCAGCGAGTGGAGACGGCATTCCCAGTGCAACCCTGCTTTTCTCGCCAGGCGCTCTGGCGGCCAAACCGCTGCCTCGTCCTGTCGTTGGCTCGGCAAGACCCTCAGTGCGATCCTTGCAGACAATGGAGGTCGAATCCGAAGAATCTGAGCTGTTACCGACGCCGAGCACTACTCCGCCGACTAAGACGGCTTCCGCGGCGTCCCGATCTTTCTCCAATTTGCGAAGCGCCGTCCACGCACGGTGGGCGTCGTTGCCCAGCGGGGCCGCAGTTTTAAGCCATGTAAAGGCGCTCCCGCTGACTCACCGGAACAAACAAATCGCGGCGGCCGTGTCGAGTCTTCTGGTGTTGGTGGCTGCAATGGCGTTGATCCTCGGAAGAGTCATCCACCGTAGCACCTCTCAGTCGACAGTGCCATCAATGAGCGTTCACATCCACGCCACACCTGCCGGCGCTGCCATTCGAATCAACAATGAAGCGCGCGGTGTCTCCGACGTCGATGTCAGTCTGCCTTTCGGCAGCTACCAGATTGAAGCCCAACTGGACGGCTATCAACCTGCGCAAACTTCTTTCGAAGCCCGCTCTGGCGCTCCGGGTTCCGTTGATCTGACATTGCAGCCAGTGCCGCCCACGCTGAAGCTGACGTCAGACATCGGCACGGGTAAAGTTTTGCTCGACAATCAGCCCTTTGAACTTGATGGCGCACAGTGGACCGCCGACCATCTCACACCGGGAGCGCACCAGCTTAAATTTTCCGGACCGCAAACAGAGGCATCGTTTGCCTTCACCGCGGCGTCGGGCGCGGTTCCGCTCATTAACGGTCCGGTGACCGCCAAGGGCTTGCACGCGATCGTGGTGAGCAACTCGGCAAATCATCTGCATGTGTATTACAACGATCCTCATGCCAAGGTTTCCCTCGATGGCCAGCCGGAAGTGGAAATTGGAAACGAGGGTGTCGAAATTCCGAATGTCGCCGCCGGGCCGCACCAGTTGAACCTGAGCCAGGGTGTTGACCGCCACAGCGTGGCTATCGATGTTGGCGCCGCGCCTACGCTCGCAGCGTTCCTGGTATCCGATAAAGACATAGGGACTCTTGAGGTTGCGACGGGTGAGAGCGACGCTCAGGTTTACCTGAACAATCAACTGCAAAAAAAGACGACGAATAAAGAGGGGGAGCTGCGGATTCCAAATCTGGCGCCCAGAAATTACACCGTCCGAGTGGCAAAGAATGGGTTCCAGAATCCGCCGGAGCAGCAAGTCTCTATTCGCAAGGGAGATCTGGCGAAGGTCAACTTCACATTAGCGCCCGTACAGCATGCGGCCTCGTTCGTAATCGATGGCCTCGCTGCCGGAACATCGATCCTGCTCGATGGAATCGTAGTTGGAACGCAACAAGCCGACGGCAAATTCCGCTTCCCGAGCGTTTCCCCTGGCGACCACGTAATTGAACTACGCAGAGACCGCTTCAACCCCAAAATACTGCACAAGCATTTCGCGGCGAATTCGACGGTTGCAGTGAGCGCTTCTGAAGTGGCAATGGACGCGGCCAGCGGCCTGCTGAAAGTGACGTTCACGCCGGCCGAGGCGGTTGTCACCGTTGCGAAAGACGGGGCGGCGCCAATCAACGTCGTCAGCGGCACCCCGGTCGCGCTAACTCCGGGAACCTATGAACTGACCGCTCGTGTTGGAAACTTTCCTCGCTCGGTCCCGGTGGAAGTGGTTGCTGGCGAATCTCGAACGATCGGTCCGCTCTCGCTTGCGCCGGGAGGCATACAGGACTTCGCTGATCCCGGGGCCTGGAAGTCCGACCAGGGATGGTCCGTTCGTCGTGGCGGCGGTTTTGTACTGAATAATTCCTCGTCGACCGCAGGAACTTTCGTGTTCAGCGCCGTTCTCGACAAGGGAAAACTTCTTCAGTGGGTTTTCAACTACGCAGACGATCGCAATTACGAACTGTTCCAGATGGATGACAACTTTTTCTATCGCAGCCTAGTGCGCGATGGTAAGAAAACCGACGAAGCAAAAGTGGCCTTTAAATCAGACAAGAAGAAGGCCCGGACCTTCCAGATTACGGTTTCACCGACCCGGATCGTGCACCAAATCCAGCAAGGCAATGGTTGGGCCTCGGTCGACTTCTGGAGTCCATCCACGGGCAACCTCACCTCGGGTAAGTTTGGTTTCTATCTACCGAACAACGACGAGATCAGGGTGTCGAATTTCAGTCACTATGGTGAACTGAAACTCCGTTAGGTCCCCAGCGGCACCACCGGAGGCGGAGCACTAATATTCGATTTTGTTGGGTTTATTCTCCCAGGCGCGAAACGCTGCCAGAGCCTGTTCACGCATCATCTGAATCATTGGGATTTTGCGCTTCGAATGGGGCTGCGCGATCTCGCGATAGATCAGGGAATCGTCAAATCCGACTTTGGATGCATCAGCGTCAACATTCGCAAAATAAATGCGCGCCAGACGGGCCCAATAAATTGCCCCCAGACACATTGGGCAAGGCTCGCAGGACGTATAGATCTCGCAACCTTCAAGGTCAAACGCGCCAAGTTGCTGGCAAGCGGCGCGAATAGCAAGCACTTCTGCGTGTGCCGTCGGATCATTCGTCGAAGTAACCTGGTTGGCGGCCTCTCCGATAATGACGCCGTTCTTCACTACGACCGCGCCGAAAGGGCCGCCGCGTCCTGAATCGACATTTTCAATCGAGAGCTGGATGGCGCGCGCCATGAAGGGATTGTCCATGTGTTGGCTCTATCTATGTGTAATCGTCAAGGACTTTTCGCGCCAATTTGCTGAAGGTGAGTATAAGCTGGGCTCGGAATTTTCGTAAAATCTTGCTCCAATCACGTTAACATTCGAATCGCTTGATTATTGTTGGGGTAAGCTCTGCCTGTTCTCTAATCACTCAGGGAGCCAATGTTTTGAGTCTCCAAGCCTTCGTCGCTCGACGAGTAGTTACTCCGGATGGAATCCGACCAGCAGCGATTCTTGTCGACGGAGAGCGGATTGAGGCTGTCGTTTCTCCCGATCAAATTTCGGACCGGTACCAGATTCATGACTTCGCCGAGGCGACCATCCTTCCGGGACTCGTCGATTCCCACGTTCATATAAACGATCCGGGGCGCGCGGAATGGGAAGGCTTCGAAACCGCGACGCGCGCTGCAGCGGCAGGAGGCTACTCGCTGCTGGTCGACATGCCCCTGAACTGCCTACCTGCAACAACTTCAGTCGCTGCGCTTGGGGCTAAACGCGAAGCTGCGCGGGGCCGGTGCCGCGTCGACTGGGCTGCATGGGGTGGAGTGGTTCACGATAACGAAGATGACATCGAAGCTCTCGCAGCCGCCGGAGTGCGAGGCTTCAAGTGCTTCCTGGTCAATCCCGGCATCGACGGCTTCACCATGGTTACGGAACATCAGCTGCGGTCGGCGTTGCCTCACATTGCTCGGACCGGCCTTCCGCTGCTGGTGCACGCGGAACTCCCCCCAGCAATCGATCGCGCGACCGAAGCTTTGAGTGGCGCCGACTGGAGCCGCTACTCAACTTACCTGCAGTCGCGGCCTGACGAGGCGGAACTCGATGCCATCCGGCTGATGCTGTCGCTGTGTGGTGAATACGGCTTTCATTTGCACATTGTGCATCTCTCGAGCAGCCGCGCGCTTCCCGAACTGTGCGCTGCGCGCGCCGAGGGACTTCCGGTGACGGTGGAAACCTGTCCGCATTATTTGCATCTCTCAGCCGAAACGATTTCAGACAGGGCAACATTGAGCAAGTGTGCGCCGCCCATTCGCAGCCGTGAGAATCGCGAGAGACTGTGGCAAGGTCTGAAAGATGGAACGATCGATATGGTGGTCTCCGATCACTCTCCCTGCCCTCCGGCGATGAAGCGGCTCGACGAAGGGAATTTTCGAACAGCCTGGGGAGGGATTGCCAGTCTCTCCGTCGCGTTGCCGCTGATGTGGACTGAGGCCAGCAAACGAGGACATACGTTGCTCGATCTCGCACACTGGATGGCGGAGCGCCCGGCTCGCCTCGCTGGCTGCGATGTGCACAAAGGTCGCATTGCCCTGGGCTGCGATGCTGACTTCGTTGTGTTTGATGCCGACCGCGAATTTGTTGTGACGGAAGACAGACTGCACTACCGGCATCCGGTCTCGCCATATCTGGGAGAAACCCTGCGCGGCGTGGTCAAGGCCACGTATCTGCGCGGAAATCCCGTATTTACTGTCAAGGAATTTCCCGGTGAACCTGCCGGTCGGGAATATGCTCCCAACGCAAAGCATCGATGGGTGCCATAACCTTTTTCTCTCTTCCTTCCACGCCATTGGCACCAAGTCTGTCATACACTATCCCATCGCGAGAAGCAGGCCGCTCGCTTCGCGAAGCAGCCTGTGTTCCGCTGAGCGCACGAATATGAAAACCGATCGCATCGTCGGCAAGTCGGTTCCGCGCAAGGAAGGACGCGACAAGGTAACGGGAAGGTCGGGGTACGTCGACGACATGGTTCTACCGAACATGCTCTTCGGCGCGACCGTTCGCAGCCAGGTTCCGCGCGGACGGATTCGAAACATCACCTTCGGTCCCGGCATCGCGTGGGATGAATTCGTGATCGTATCTGCAAAAGATATTCCTGGAAAGAATTGCATCTCTCTGATCGGAGACGATCAGCCTTGCCTGGCAAGTGAGCTTGTGAACCATCCGGAGGAACCGATTCTGTTGCTGGCTCATCCGGACCGTCATCTTCTTCCGCAGGCAGTCAAAGCGGTCTCCATCGAATACGACCCCTTGCCTGCCATCTTCACGATGGAAGAAAGCGAGCGCGGCTCAGAAATCATTTGGGGAAACGACAACATCTTCAAAACCTACTTGATCGAAAAAGGTAATCTCGATGCGGTTTGGGATCAGGCCGACTACATCGTGGAGGGCGAGTATTCAACCGGAGCGCAGGAACAGCTCTACATCGAAAATAACGGGATGATTGCGGCCTTTGACGCGGCTCAGGGAATCACGGTTTGGGGATCGCTGCAGTGCCCGTATTACATTCACAAAGCGCTGATGGCCCTCTGCGATTTGCCGGCGGAAAAAGTGCGCGTCGTGCAGATGGAAACTGGAGGCGCATTCGGCGGGAAGGAAGAATATCCGTCGATGATTGCCGCGCACGCCGCCCTGCTCGCGATGAAGGCTGGTAAGCCTGTGAAGATTGTTTATGACCGCATGGAAGACATGGCGGCGACTACGAAGCGGCATCCTTCGCGTACTCGCCATCGGACAGCCGTCAGCCGGGAGGGAAAGGTTCTTGGCGGCGAGATCGATTTTACGATCGACGGCGGTGCATATCTCACTTTGTCACCCGTCGTGCTCTCCCGCGGCGCAATTCATGCCGGAGGGCTTTATTACTGGCCGAGTGTCCGCATCCGCGCGAAAGCAGTTGCAACCAATGCGCCGCCCCACGGAGCATTCCGAGGCTTTGGAGCACCGCAAAGCTTGTTCGCCATGGAGCGGCACATGGATCGGATTGCGCAGACAGTCGGTCTTGCTCCGGGCGAGATTCGTCGCCGAAATTTTCTGCAGCCTGGGCAGGCCACTACGACGGAACAGGTCGTTCGCGAGCCGATCGATCTTGGAAAATTGCTGAACCGAGCTCTCGAAATATCGGGGTATCACTCCAAGAAGAAAAACTTCGTGAAGCACAATCAAGGCGGTGCTTCCAGAAAGGGCATGGGCATTGCTGCGTTCTTGCATGGCGCTGGATTCACCGGCTCGGGCGAACGCTATTTGAGTTCCGTTGTCGGCGTGGAAGGCTGCGCCGATGGCAGGGTTCGTGTTCTGGTCTCGAGCACGGAATTTGGGCAGGGAACGAAAACTGTTCTGAGCCAGATTGCGGCTCAGGCTCTCGGCCTGCCGTATGAGAACGTCACTACGGCGCAGCCAGACACGCTCGAGGTTCCCAACAGCGGGCCCACAGTCGCATCTCGTACTGCAATGGTGGTGGGAAAATTGGTGGAGTCCGCCGCCCGAGGAATTGCGCAGACGTTAATTTCCTCCGGGCTGTTGGGGGCGGATTATTCCGCGGATGAATTTCGCACCGCTTGCCGGCAGTATGTTGCGACCCGTGGCCAATTCCGTTGCTGGTCGCGCTACGATCCGCCGAGCGACATTTTCTGGGACGATCAAGCTTATCGCGGAGAAGCTTACGCCGCCTTCGCTTGGGCCGTTTATATCGCAGAAGTCACCGTCGATCCGACGACCTATAGCGTCTCGGTGGACGACTTCGTCGCGTTGCAGGAAGTGGGCAAGGTGCTGCACCCGCTCCTGGCGCGCGGACAAATTATCGGCGGGATTGCCCAAGGCATTGGATTCAGCCTTTACGAAAAAGTGATTTGGCAAAATGGCCGCATGCAAAATGGCCAGATGACGAACTACATTATGCCGACGTCGAGCGACGTGCCGCCCATACGCGTGTTCTTTGAAGAGTTGGGGAACGTTCACGGTGCCTACGGCGCGAAGGGCATCGGAGAACTTCCCATGGACGGCCCCGCTCCCGCAATTGTGAACGCAGTCGTGGACGCTCTTGGTATTCCTTTTGATTCGATTCCCCTGCTTCCGGAAGATATTATGGATGGCCTCGCGGCATCGATGCAGGAGAGCGGTGCGATTTCTGGAGTTGGGGGGCGATGACAAATCCTCGCCAAAGTCGCGGCAAAACCGAACTTTCATTCACGGTCAACAGTGAGCGAAAACAAGTGCGGGCCTTCCCGATGGAGCGCCTGCTCGATGTGCTCCGGTTGGAACTGGGCATGACTGGCACGAAAGAAGGTTGCGGCGAAGGCGAATGCGGTTCGTGCTCGGTATTGATGGACGGCGCACTCGTGAATAGCTGCCTGATCCCGGTTCTGCAAGCGGCTGGCACAAACATCGTTACAATCGAAGGCCTTGCGTCCGGCAATCACTTGCACCCACTCCAGGAAGCATTTTTGGAATGCGGCGGCGCCCAGTGCGGCATCTGTACGCCGGGGATGATACTCGCTGCCCATCACTTGTTGAAAAAAAATCCGGCGCCCACGATGGAGGAAATCAGAGAGGGACTTTCGGGCAATTTATGCCGATGCACCGGATACAGCCAGATTCTTGAAGCCGTCGTGCGGGCGGCGCATCCCGGGACGTCCGCATGAGATCGAATCCCTGCGATTACGAAATGGTCGCGTCCGGCAGTCTGCAGGCAACGGTTGCGCTGCTGGCCAGTGAGCCCGGCACGTGGCTTCCAATTGCCGGGGGCACAGACGTGATGGTGCAATACGCGGCCGGGACGCTGCCCGCTCGAAAACTGGTCAGCATCTGGAACCTACCCGAATTGCGCCGGATTGACGTCACACCTGAAGGGGTCAGGATCGGCGCTGGATGCACATACACCGACATTCGGACGCACGAGGTTATCGGACGCGAGTTCCCTCTTCTATCAAGTGCTGCTCGATGGACGGGCGGCATTGCGAATCAGAATCGCGGAACAATCGGCGGCAACATTGTGAACGCATCCCCGGCTGCGGATTCTTTGCCGCCGTTGCTCGTCTACGAAGCGGAATTGATTCTAGTATCTGTCCGAGGCGAACGCCGGCTCCGCTATGTTGACTTTCACACCGGCTATAAGAAGACTCTCCTCGCGAAGGACGAACTGATTCAGACCGTATGCCTGCCCCGGCGATATGCAGGATATGTAAGCCACGCGCGCAAAGTCGGGGCTCGCAACGCTCAGGCGATTTCTAAAGTGTGCTTCGCCGCACTGGGCCGGATCGCAAATGGCGTGATCGAAGATGTGCGCATCGCACTTGGAAGTATTGCACCCGTGCCGCTCCGTCTGCGGCAGACAGAGCAAACTCTTACTGGGCACTCGATTGATTCCGCTCTTTTAACTTTGGCGCGAAATACTGCGATTGCCGAGGTTCATCCGATCGACGACATTCGTTCTACCGCTCGGTATCGCGCTGCCGTCGCTGGCAATCTCGTCGTTGAGTTTCTGAACCGCCTCGGGCCGGTGCAGCCAGATACGCACGATAAGGACACTCTAAGTAGATGGAATCGTCTTCCCATCGACGAAGCCACGAACGCAATTCTGCCCTGCTGTGGATCGAAGGCTTGGGCGCAAAGCATGGTTGCCAGACGACCACTCGACGATCAGAACGCGCTCTTGGCCGCATCGAACGACGTGTGGCGCAATCTGACGGAAGCAGACTGGATGGAAGCGTTTCACAGTCATCCGAGGATCGGGGAATCCGCAGTCGAATCTCCGCCGCTCGAAGCGTCCTCTGCCCAATCCGAAGCCTGGTCGGTGCAGGAGCAAAGCAATGTAGCAGATGCCGATGCTGCCGCGAAGCGCGCCCTGGCCGATGCCAATCGAGAATACGAGCAGCGCTTCGGCCGCATCTTCATCGTGTGCGCTAAGGGTAAGTCGGCCCGAGAGATTCTGGAGATTCTTCAACGACGCCTCAAGAATGATCCCCAGACTGAATTACTTGAAGCTGCCGAGCAGCAGCGGCAGATTACAGAACTCCGGCTCAAGAAATGGATTCAAGGATGACTCGCATTTCCACGCATGTCCTGGACCTTGTGCACGGCAAGCCTGCCGCGAATGTGGCGGTGCACCTGGAAAAACAAAGTTCAGGAGATTGGCGCTTGTTGACTTCTGCGTGTACTGATCAGGATGGCCGTTGTCCTGAGTTGCTGCCCGACGGCGACGATCTTTCCGCGGGCGTCTATCGTTTGATTTTTGACACTGGAAATTATTTCGAACTGCAGAATGTCGCCACGCTATATCCAGTTGTGGAAGTAAGGTTCCGCGTACGAGAGGGCGAATCGCACTTTCACATTCCGCTGCTTCTGAGTCCGAATGGATATACGACCTACCGTGGAACCTGAGCACAGCTTCGCCGGACGGAGTGACCAAGTGGCTTCTTCAATTCGCGAATGGCTCAACCTGCTGGTGCGCTGGTTCCACGTGTTCGCAGCGATTATGTGGGTCGGGCAAACCTACTACTTCACATGGCTGGACGGACGATTTGCCAAATTGACAAAGAGCGCCGCCGCAAACACAAGTCGCTCGATTTGGATGGTACACAGCGGTGGTTTCTACACGGTCGACCGGCAGAAATCTTTGAGAGTCGGCCCCGAGCAAGTCAACTGGTTTCGCTGGGAGGCGCTGATGACCTGGCTGAGCGGTTTGATTCTGCTAGTTCTCGTCTATTACTCCAGTAGCGGATTGATTGATCCCGATATTGCAGACATTTCTCAGGCACGCGGGATTGCCATTGGACTCGGTGTAATCGCTGCTGGATGGATCGTCTACGATCTGGCGCTGCGTTCGCCGCTGGGCCTATCAGAATCAGCATTCGCCGTCTTCTCGGGGCTAACGATAGCCGTCCTCGCATGGGCTTTGACCCGCATCTTTAGCGGTCGCGCCGCGTATATCCATGTCGGCGCAGTCTTCGGAACCATTATGACTGCCAACGTCTGGTTCAGAATTCTACCGTCACAGCGCAAAATGATCGCGATTGCGGCAACTGGAGCAACCTTCGATCCTGCACTCGCAGCGCAAGCCAAGCTGCGATCCAAACACAATACTTTTCTGGCGGTTCCCGTTGTTTTTATCATGATCAGCAATCATTTCCCGGTCGCGACCTACGGGAATAAGTATGGATGGGAAGTTTTGGTCGCTCTCGTTCTTCTCGGCTGGGTTGCAGCGAAAGTAATTCGCGAGACCTGAGCTTTGATAGGCTCAGGTTGTTGTCACCAAATCAGAATCGGATGCAAATCACTGAGATGGCAACTCGTGCGGAAGAAGTCATCAGTCGATGCCAAAGGCTTGCATCGTTCTCGGAAGACTCCAAGGGCACGCGACGAACGTTTTTATCGCCAGCTATGCGCGAGTGCCATGAGGAGATTTTTCGATGGATGGAGCCGCTTGGCGCTCAGATGCGAATCGATGCCGCAGGAAATCTCCGGGGAGTCTATCCTGGGTTGCAGCCCGACGCCCCGCGCCTGCTGATCGGATCGCATCTCGACACGGTTCCTAACGCGGGCGCCTATGACGGCATCCTCGGAGTGGTCATCGCGGTTGGACTGCTGGAGGAATTGCGCGGGCGGAGGTTTCCCTTTGCGATTGAGGTGGTTGGTTTTTCGGAAGAAGAAGGAGTACGTTTCGGAACGCCGTTTATCGGCAGCCGCGCGCTCGTGGGCAGACTGGATCAACGACTCCTTGAGATTAAAGATGCACGAGGCATCTCGGTGCGAAAAGCGATCGAAGAGTTTGGACTGAATACTGAAGAGATTCCTCGTGCTGAACTGGCTGCGGAAACGCTGGGCTACCTTGAGTTTCATATCGAACAGGGACCGGTCCTAGAGAAAATGAATCTGCCGCTCGCCGCGGTCGAGGCTATCGCGGGGCAAAGCCGAATGGGGTTCACTTTCTTGGGGCACGCAAACCATGCTGGAACCACACCGATGGATCAGCGACTTGACGCCATGGTCGGCGCCGCAGAATGGATCAGCGCGGTCGAACGCGTCGCACAAAAAATTCCAGGCCTTGTGGCGACGGTGGGAAAAATCGAAGCGAAGCCCGGAGCAACCAACGTCATCGCCGGCGAGGTGGCGATGACGCTCGACGTTCGTCATCGCACAGACACCATTCGCATTCGCGCGGTGGAGGATCTCATCTCTCAGGCTAAAGAAATTGCCCTGCGCCGCGGGCTGGCAGTACGCGAGACCTGCCTGCTAAGCCAGGCATCAGTGGCGATGAGCCCGTTCTTGGTCAGCGAGATAGAAAAAGCAATCGTTACGACCGGATGTCAACCGTATCGGATGGTGAGCGGTGCAGGTCACGATGCCATGATCATGGCGGAGAAAGTTCCGAGTGCAATGATTTTTCTGCGGACTCCCGGCGGAATAAGCCACGATCCCGCGGAGTCAGTCGCGCGAGAAGATGTCGAGAAGGCGCTCGACTGTGGCATGTATTTTCTCGATCAGCTGGCTGCCTCCCCCGAATTCTGCAAAAGGAACGAGCGTGCATAATCTAGGCCAAACACGAAGCTCGCATCAACCGAATCATTTACTCGCGACGCCCGATACGTTTGTGCGCACTGCTCTGCCCGGAATGAAGGCCTGCTCCGCGATTGTGCACGTCAGCCCGGCCTGGGGAGCCAAGTTCACGCAGTACACGGCCGAGTTCGAAGTTGGCGGCGAGTTGGGAAGCACGTTGGCGCAGCGTTTCATCTACGTGTTGGATGGCAGACTGAAATTGGAGGTCGACGGCAAATCCAACGAATTGCGAGCGAGTGGGTACGCTTACCTCCTTCAGGGATTACATCATCGCGTGTCGGCTACGGCCGGGAGCCGTGCCGTGGTCATCGAAAAACATTATCAAGCCCTCGAATCGGTCAAGCCTCCGCACTCGATCATTTCGAGCGAAGATGCGATCTCCTCGCACCCACTGGCGGACGATCCGAGCCTGCAAGTGAAATGTTTGCTGCCCGACGAGATGAGCTTCGATTTCGCGGTGAACACGATGGTCTATCAGCCAGGTGCGGCCTTGAGCATGGTCGAAATGCACGTGATGGAGCACGGCCTCATCATGCTTGAAGGCGGCGGGATCTATCGCCTTGGCGATTCGTGGTATCCGGTGAGTGCGGGAGATTTCATTTGGATGGCGCCTTGGTGTCCGCAGTGGTTCGGCGCAATCGGCAAGGTACCCGCAAAGTATCTCATTTACAAAGATTGGAACCGGCATCCTCTTGCGGACTTACAGCAATGAATCTCGCGATCGACCGGGACCGTCTGCTTCGCGATATTGAAACCCTGTCATCATTCTCTGACGCAGAAGCTCCCGCCGTTACCCGAATTGTTTTCACGCCAACCGACCTGAAGGCACGCGCGTGGATGAAGATCCGGTGCGAAGAGGCTGGACTCACGGTCCGCGAGGACGCAGTCGGCAATACGTTCGCGCGCTGGAATGGTGCAGACCCGGCCGCACCCGTAGTCGGCACCGGATCACACATCGACGCCATCCCGAACGCCGGGAAATACGATGGAGTCGTGGGAGTCTTGGGAGGCTTAGCGGCGATCCGTGCATTACAGCAGAGCGGATTTCGTCCGAAACATTCGATTGAGCTGTTGATCTTCACCTCCGAAGAGCCTACGCGCTTTGGAATCGGATGTTTGGGAAGCAGGCTGTTATCGGGAACGCTTGCTGCGGACGCGGCGCGGCAGCTAAAAGACAACGATGGTGCGATGCTCGACGAGGTTCGTCGCAGCGCTGGTTTTGCCGGCGAACTTGGAGAAGTGAAGTTGCCGAGTGGCTATTACAAGGCTTTCGTCGAACTGCACATTGAACAAGGGCCGCTGTTGGAGCAACGGCAGATTCCTCTCGGCGTTGTCACGAACATTGCCGCCCCGGCGAGTCTCCGCATTCTCATCGAAGGGGCGGGCGGTCATGCCGGCGCGGTCTTGATGCCCGATCGCCGGGACGGGTTGTGCGCTGGCGCCGAGTTGATCCTAGCGATCGAGAAGGGCGCCCGCAACAGTGGCGCAATTGACACGGTTGCAACCGTCGGCATATGTGACGTGTTTCCCGGGGCCGTCAACAGCATTCCCGCGCGGGTACGGCTGAGCGTGGACATCCGCGACACGGACCTGCCACGGCGCGACCGTGTGATGCGCGCAATTGAAACTACCTGCGAGTCGATTTCAGCGCAGCGGCACGTGTCGATTCGGAGCGAGGTGCTGAACGCCGACGCGCCCGCGAATTGCGCTCCCGAAATTATCGAAGCTCTTTCTCAATCGTGCCGCCAGCATGGACTGAAGTTCTTTTCGATGGTGAGCCGGGCCTATCACGACTCACTTTTCATTTCCCGGATTGCTCCGGTCGCTATGTTGTTCATTCCCTGCCGAAAGGGATACAGCCACCGTCCCGACGAGTACGCATCCCCTGAAGACATCGTTCGCGGAGCGCTTGTATTGGCTGCGACTTTGGCGACCTTATCGACGTGAGATCTTAAAACGGCCGCGACTAAGGCGCGTGAGGGATGCTGAATTCGCGTTCCGCCCAGTTCTTCACGATATCTCTTACCACTTTATCTCCGACGATCTGAGCGGCTTCCAGAGCGGGCATGTAGGCCGAGTAGTTGCCGGAAACCATTTCTTGCAGGCTTTCCGCCGCTGGCACGCCCGCGGCTTCGCGGTCGTAGTTACTCACCGTGCGCAGAACAACCACGCGCTGCAGGTCAACCCGCCCAGCCTGACTCAAAAACGTGAGAGCCTGCAGCGTGCCCGAATCCTCCATGGCCGCGACCATGTAGTTTCCTTTGCCGCCGGTGTAATAGCTGGTCCAGGCGTTCGCCCATTCATCCATCTTCGAACCATGCCAGAAGGTGCTTGATGACATGGTATCGCCTCTCGCGACGAACGGTGGCTTTAGCGCATTGGGAAAGCCAGTGAATCGTGCCCGTGACTTGCGCAGGGCATCGGAATCTGCAAGCGGCACATCTTGCGTGAGATGAAACGCCCAGCCGACCAACTGCGCATTCAGCGTGTACATTTCCCCGTAGTCGTTCGCGGCAGGCTGCTCGTAGGGTGCGCCTTTGCGCAAGGGTACGTAACCAGTCGACCAGTTCGGCGGAATTTGACGCGCGTCGATTTCGAACGCGAGGTCGCCGTCGATCACATGATCCGCCCAAACCGCCGAGCCGACGGAAACGTCCGCGGGATCGCCGCCGCCGATGCCTGCGACAATCCAATATGCCTTGGTCAGATCGAAACGCGGATCGAGGCCCAGCGCCATCACGGAGGCAGCGGCCTTGGCAGTACCAACCCCCGTGACTATGCCAAGCACGCCGTCTTTGTTCAGGCGCACGTGATGATACCCGGAAGGAAGAGGGAGAACTTGGTCTAGATGTTCACGCTCCACCCAAAGCTGATACTCGCCGGGAGTATCGCCTGTATCTTGGCCGAGTTCGAACATGGTGACCACAACGACTTTGATGCGGACGGGGTCTGCGGGCGCAGTGGATTGGGCGGAGAAGTGGCCGCACAAGGCCACGCACAAAGACAGCGTGAGGAAAAAATGTCTAGTCAGACGGCGCATGCATTCTCTGCGTCCTGCGCAAGTCAATTATCGGGACGTCTTTGCACCTAGTGACTCGCGAACCTTGGCGTAACCAGGTTTGATGGCGGAATAGATGAAATTCAACCGTTCTTTGTAAGGAAGAAATGCGCTCTTCATTGCATTAATCGTGATCTTCTCAAAGTCGTCCAAAGTCAAGCCAAAGGTGTTGGCGGCCGCTTCAAATTCCTGGGTCATGGTGGTGTTGCTCATGAGCCGGTTGTCTGTATTTAGCGTGACCCGAAATTTTTCCTGGTAAAGAACCTTGAACGGATGCTCGGCCAAGCTCGGTGTTGCGCCGGTGTGTACGTTGCTCAGAAGACAAATTTCGAGCGGAATGCGCTTGTCGAGAACGTACTGAGCTAGATCGCCCAGCTTCACGGCCTTGCCATCGACGACCGCAATATCGTCGATCAGGCGTGTCCCGTGCCCGATGCGGTGTGCCCCGCAATACTGAATTGCCTGCCAGATTGATTCTTTGCCATAGCCTTCTCCGGCATGGATCGTGATGTTGAAATTCTCGCGCTGGATGTAGTGAAAAGCGTCCACATGCTTCTTTGGAGGATAACCGCCTTCCTCGCCCGCCAGATCGAAACCGACCACTCCGCGCGGACGAAAATCGACCGCCAGTTCCGCCATTTCAAGCGATGTATTCATATTGCGCATCGCGCAAATAATCAAGCCGGAAGAAATCCCGAAGTCCTTCCGCGCGCGTTCCAAGCCCTTCAGCACAGAGGAAACAATTTGCTGATGGGTCAGTCCCTTCTGGGTATGAAAGACGGGTGCAAAGCGAGTTTCAAAATACACAATTCCGTCTCGACTCAAATCCTCGGCTTGTTCGTAGGCAACGCGCTGAAGCGCCTCCTCCGTCTGCATCACCGCAATCGTGTGCGCGAAGCCTTCGAGATATTTCGCCAAACTCCCTTGATTCGCTCCTCGAAAAAACCACTGGGCAAGGGCCTCCGGATCATTGGTGGGAAGCTCTTTATACTTTGTCTCTTTTGCTAGCTCAATTATGGTGCCCGACCGCAACACACCGTCCAAGTGCTCGTGCAGAAGGACCTTGGGAAGACTCTTCAATAATGCTTTATCAAATTTCATAGAATCAGATCTGCATCATTCATTGGCGTCGAAACGTTGCAAAATGATACATCACTTCTGAGCTCACCTCGCTCTGTATAGGCCGCCGCTTGCAGAGTGACCCAGCCCCGCAAAATCCGCGATCGCTATTGGCAGCGCGGCCAGCATTAGCTTACTCTACCGGCTTATGCCATTCACGAACGCTCGCTTGGCCATCGCAATCGTTCTGACGATCACACTCACCCCGGCGGCATGGACGCAATCATCGTTCACTCTGGAGCAGGTCATGAGTTCGCCGTTCCCCAGCGAACTGGTGGCGGCGACGCGCGGCAACCGCGTCGCGTGGGTCTTTAACGCAAAAGGAGTTCGCAATGTGTGGGTGGCGGACGGCCCGGACTTCGCTCACACTGCTCGTCAAGTTACCCACTACAGCGCGGATGACGGGCAGCCCATTGCCAGCTTGCGACTGACGCAAGATGGCAGAACGGTGCTTTATGCGCGGGGAACCGAACTGAATGAAGCACAGGAGAGCGCGAATCCCGACAGTTCGACGAAGGGTGCCAAGCAGCAGGTGTTTGCGCTGGACGTGGATGCCAAGCATGCGTCCCCTCGTCTGTTAGGAGAAATGGGCTGCCCCGAGGAGGGCTGCGAAGACATCGAGGTATCGCCCGACGGCAAGTGGACTTTGTGGTCGGCGAAAAAGAAATTGTGGCTTGCGAGTGTGGATGGCAGGCAGCAGGCCAAGGAACTCGCTTCGGTTCGTGGCGCGACCGTTCAGCCCAAGTGGTCGCCCGATAGCAGACATATCGCTTTGGTTAGCGAGCGTGCCAGTCACAGCTTGATCGCCCTCTACGATTTCGATGGCGACTCTATCCACTATCTCGCGCCGAGCGTGGACAAAGATTCCATGCCGCGCTGGTCGACTGACGGCAAGTGGATCGTCTTTGTGCGCACCGCTGGAGAGGAGCACAAGGTGCCTCTGATTCCGGTGCGTCCCAAACCGTGGTCGCTTTGGATTGCCGATGCCACAACCGGCACGGGGCGCGTCTTATGGCGAAGCGGCCAGAAGCCTGAAGATTCTCTGCCCGAACTTACAGAAGCTGGCTCGCTCAATGTTGCCGCCGATGGGCGAGTGATATTTGCTTCCGAGCAGGATGGGCGCAATCACTTGTATTCGATTGCCTCTGGCGGGGGTCCTGCGACGCCGCTCACGCCGGGCGATTTTGACGTGGAAGACGTAACGCTCAGCGCGGACAAGGCCTCGGTGATCTATTCGTCGAACCAAGGGGACGTTGATCGGCGGCACCTATGGCGCGTAGCAGCATCCGGTGGTACTCCGCAGCAGGCGCTCACCAGCGGCGAAACCATGGAATGGTCGCCGGTTCAAACAGGTGACGGAAAAAGTATTCTTTGCCTCGGCTCGACGGCAACTTCACCTGCTATGCCATATGAAATTACGGCGACGGGGCGGAAAATGATCGCCCAGCAGGCTTTGCCCGCCGATTTTCCTTCGGCGTCGCTAGTAACGCCAAGGCAAATAATTTTCCAAAGTGACGACGGCCTGACACTGCATGGCCAGCTTTTTTTACCACGCAATATCCAGGGCAAGTTTCCGGGGCTCGTCTTTACGCACGGCGGTCCTATTCGCCAGATGATGCTGGGCTTCCACTACATGGATTACTACCACAACGCGTACGCCGAAAATCAGTACCTGGCCAGCCGCGGATATGCGGTCTTATCCGTCAACTACCGCCTCGGCGTAATGTACGGGCGTGCCTTCCGCGAAGCGCCCAATACGATCTGGCGCGGCGCCGCAGAGTACAAAGACGTGGTTGCTGCCGGACGGTATCTGCAATCTCTTCCAGAGGTTGACGCGGACAAAATCGGACTGTGGGGCGGCTCGTACGGCGGATTTTTGACGGCCATGGGACTCGCGCGGAACTCAGATCTCTTCAAGGCAGGAGTCGATTTCCATGGCGTTCACGACTGGAGTGTTTTTCTTACCGAACGGCCGTACTTTGGCAATCTGGCGCTGCGTCCACCAGACGCCGACGCTGCCATCAAGCTGGCATGGGAGTCTTCCCCTGACGCCTACGTAAGCACATGGAAGTCGCCGGTGCTGCTCATCCACGGCGACGACGATCGCAATGTGCCTTTCAGCCAGACCGTAGATCTAGTGCAGCGGCTTAGAGCGCAGCGCACGCCTTTCGAACAACTCATCATCCCCGACGAGATTCACGGGTTCCTTCGCTGGAAGGACTGGATGAGAGCCTATTCCGCGACTAGCGAATTCTTTGATCGGACTCTAAAGCGCGGCGAGAAAATCGGTGCCGGCGATTGATTGGAAGGTCGCATGGGGCTTGGGATTAGCAGCCGTGCTGTACAGGGCGACATTTGTAAAGTAATGTGATCCCCTCGGAATCGCCCGTCAATTCTCATATACTGTGGAGTCCGCGCCGTATCTAGCGTCATCAAATCAGAGTCGCGGACGATCACCAGTACGACTTTCGCCCTACCTGGGTTGGAGAGCAGTTCGATCAATGTGGATTGTTGCGTTAGCCCTTAGGCGTCCTTATACGTTTGTGGTGATGGCGTTGGTGCTACTCCTGTTGACGCCGCTAGTCGTTCTGCGCATGCCGGTCGATGTCTTGCCCGACATCAACATTCCTGTGATCAGCGTGGTGTGGCGATACGATGGCCTGTCTCCAAACGAAATGGCCGACCGGATTGTGACCGGCTCTGAACGCTTTCTAACTATCACCGTCAACGATATTGAACACATTGAATCGCAATCGTTGAACGGCACCGGGGTGATCAAGATCTTCTTTCATCCAACGGTGAACATCCAGACCGCATTGGCACAGACGACGGCCACGTTACAGGCAGCTCTCCGTCAAATGCCAGTCGGGACGGCCGCGCCGCTCATCATCATGTATTCCGCGTCTTCGACCCCGATTGTCCAACTTGGCTTAAGCAGCAAGACACTCCCGGAACAACAGCTGTTCGACCTTGGTCAGAATTTTCTGCGCACCCAGTTGGCAACTGTGCCAGGAGCTGCGACGCCTTATCCCTATGGCGGCAAGATACGCCAGATCCAGGTCGACCTTGACCTGCCGCGGCTTCAGGCAAACGGCCTGTCACCTACCGACATCGTAAATGCGCTCAACGCACAAAATCTGATCCTTCCCGCCGGTACCACGAAAATAGGCTCGTTGGAATACCAGGTTGAGTTGAACGGAAATCCGCAAACCATCCCGGATTTGAACGCGCTTCCGGTCAAAACCATAAATGGATCGACCATCTACATGCGCGACGTGGCCCACATTCGCGACGGCTTCGCGCCGCAAACCAATATTGTGCGTATGGACGGTGTCCGTGGCGCGCTGATGTCGATGCTGAAGGTGGGTAGCGCGTCTACGATCACCATTGTCGAAGGCGTGAAGCACATGGCGGAACGTGCGGCTCAATCACTCCCGCCGGAAATGAAGATCACTCCGCTCTTCGATCAATCGCTGTTCGTGCGCGCGTCCATCCGGGGCGTCGTCATCGAAGCGATGACCGCTGCGGCCCTGACTGCCTGCATGATCCTGCTTTTTCTAGGAGACTGGCGGCCCACGATTGTCATCTCGATCTCAATTCCACTTTCCATCTTCGTATCAATCATTGTGCTCAGTGCGCTCGGGCAAACCATTAACATCATGACCCTGGGCGGCCTCGCGCTCGCCGTCGGGATTCTGGTGGACGACGCAACGGTAGAAATCGAAAACATCGAGCGAAACCTGGCCCAGGGCAAGGAGATGAAGACCGCCATTCTCGATGGCGCGGCGCAAATCGCCGTCCCGGCTTTCGTCTCTACGATTTGTATTTGCATCGTATTCGTGCCCATGTTCTTCCTGACGGGAGTGGCGAAGTTCCTGTTTGTGCCACTGGCCGAGGCCGTGGTCTTCGCCATGTTGGCCTCCTATTTCCTTTCGCGAACGCTCATTCCCACGCTCGTGATGTACATCATGCGAGGACACGAGCATAAGGCAGCGGGGCCAAAAACCTTCATGGGACATTTTCAACGCGGATTTGAAAGAGGATTCGAAAAGTTCCGCGGTGGCTACTACCAGCTTCTGGAAACCACAATCCAGCATCGCGTGCTGTTCGCCAGCTTGTTTTTTGCATTCTGCCTGCTGTCGCTGGGCTGGGTGTTCTTCCTGGGGCAGGATTTCTTTCCGTCGGTCGACGCGGGTCTCATACGGCTTCACGTGCGCGGCCGCGCCGGTCTGCGAGTGGAAGAAACGGCCAAGCTTTGCGATCAGATCGAGCAATTTTTGCATCAGGATCTCCCCAGAGGAGAGATCGTGAACGTTCTGGACAACATAGGATTGCCCAACTCGAGCATCAACTTGTCCTACAGCAATTCGGGAGTCATTGGCAGCAGCGATGCGGAGATATTGGTCGGCCTGAGCGCGGACCACCGTCCTACCGAAGAGTTGGTGCGACACTTGCGCCAAGAATTGCCGCGGCGATTTCCCGGGGTAGAGTTCTTTTTTCAACCGGCGGACATCGTCACGCAGATCCTGAACTTCGGATTGCCGGCGCCGATTGATATCCAACTGACCGGCGCAGATATGCAGAGCAACTACGGGATCGCCCAGCAGATTGCCAACCAACTACGGCGCGTTCCTGGTACGGCAGACGTGCACGTGCAGCAGATGCTTGGCCTGCCGACGCTGCATCTCGAAATGGATCGCGATCTCGTGACCCAGGTCGGGATGAGTCCCCGTGACGTTGCGCAGAGCGTGCTGGTCTCCCTGAGCGGAAGTTTTCAGACCGCGCCCGCCTTCTGGCTGAATCCTAAAAATGGCGTCACCTATTCCGTGGCCGTTCAGTCCCCGCAGTACCGCATGACATCGCTGCAAGACCTGATGAATATGCCGGTCAATGATCCGTCGGTTCCTAACTCACAGGTGTTGGGTAACCTGGTGCGGTTAGCTCCGACCTCGAGGCCGGCGGTGGTCTCGCACTACAACGTACAACCCGTCATTGACGTATACGCCAGCACGCAAGGTCGCGATCTGGGTGCAGTGGCCAGAGAGACGATGAAAGTTCTGGACCCGTTCATGAACCATCTTCCTCGTGGTTCCCGGATCGAGGTGCGCGGGCAAGTGGAAACTATGCAGTCCTCTTTCCTCGGATTGGGAATCGGGCTGCTGGGCGCGATCCTGCTGATTTATTTCTTGATCGTGGTGAACTTCCAATCGTGGCTTGACCCGTTCGTCATCATCACCGCCCTTCCCGGCGCGCTGGCAGGAATCGCGTGGATTCTTTTGCTGACCCATACCACGCTGAGTGTGCCGTCGCTCACAGGCGCCGTAATGTGCATGGGCGTCGCAACCGCCAATTCGATTCTGATGGTGTCGTTTGCGCGCGACCGGATGCAGGTCGGCGTGCCTGCCGTGCAAGCCGCTCTGGAGGCGGGTTACACGCGGGTGCGTCCCGTACTGATGACCGCACTGGCCATGGTGATTGGCATGTTTCCCATGTCGTTGGGCCTGGGTGAGGGCGGCGAGCAGAACGCGCCCCTGGGTAGGGCGGTCATTGGGGGCCTGATGTTTGCCACTGTGGCAACCTTATTCTTTGTACCCTGCGTCTTTGCTATGGTTCACAGCCGCCGCGAAGCGCTGGCGAAATAGCTGAGGCAGTCATAAAAGCAACTTACTTAAGGAAATCGAGCAAGCAATCATGCAGACGCAACCAGAGACGATTCATTCAACCGAGGAGTCGCACCGGACTCCTCCGCAAGTCACGCCGCCGCCGGAACTTCCGCCGGCGCCACCGCGCAAAGCAGTCATCATTGTCGTGCTGGTCGTGGTGGTTCTTGCTCTGTCAGGTGCCGTGAGCATGTTCAGCCGTATTCGCGCGGGACACGCTCTGGCCAAGGAAACCGAAATCGATGCCGTCCCTACCGTCTCGGTCGTTCATCCGACCGCAGAAGCGCCCGATGAGGAACTTGTGCTGCCCGCATCCTTGCAGGCCTATGAGGAGTCGCCCATCTACGCCCGCACCAACGGATATTTACTGCGCTGGTACAAGGACATTGGCAGCCGAGTGAATAAGGGCGAACTGCTGGCGGAGATTGATACTCCGGAAGTCGATCAGGAATTGTCGCAGGCCCGGGCTACTCGCCAGCAAATTTCTGCCCAGCGCGATATCGCGAAAATCTCTGCCGATCGTTGGCAGAATCTGCGCAAGACCGACTCCGTCTCCCAGCAAGAAGCCGACACTCAGTCGAGCGCATACCAGCAGGCCCAGGCGAACCTGGCTGCTGCCGACGCCAGTGTGCGCCGCCTGGAGCAACTGGAATCTTTCAAGCGCGTGTACGCGCCGTTTTCCGGAGTGCTGGTCAAGCGCAATGTGGATCCGGGCGCTTTGATCAACGCCGGCTCCGGCGGCGTGGAACTTTTTATTCTTGCCAAGGTGGACCCCCTACGCGTGTTCAGCAACGTTCCCCAAGCCTATTCACCTTCCATTAAGGATGGGACGCCAGCTTACATCACGCTACCCGAGATACCCGGACAGAAGTTCAAAGGAACGGTGGCTCGCACCGCTGACGCGATCGATCCAACGACGCGCACGCTGCTAACCGAAGTGGATGTTCCCAACAAGGATGGCCGCTTGCTGCGCGGTTCATTCGGCGAAGTTCACTTCTCTCCTAAGATCAGCACTCAAAAAGTTACCGTGCCCGTGAATGCCATGCTCTTTCGTCAGGAAGGGCCGCAGGTAGCGATTGTGGGACCGGATAACAAGGTGCAATTGCGTCCCATCACAATCGGCCGCGATTACGGCACTACGCTGGAGATTCTGGGCGGCGTAAGTCTGCAGGATCGCGTCATCATTAATCCCGCGGATGCCCTGGAGAGTGGTGAGACGGTGAACGTCGCCCCTGAAAAAAAAGAAGGTAACCATTCATGAAATGGTCGTTGGCCGCAGCGCTCCTCGCCTGCAGTTGGCTGGCGGGATGCGCCGTGGGGCCCAAGTATCAGCGCGCGCAAGTACAAACGCCGCCAGTTTGGAAGGCGGAAGCACCATGGCGTGAGGTCGCACCAAAGGATGCCATACCCAAGGGCGCGTGGTGGGAGATCTTCCACGACGATGAACTCGACCGCTACGAGCAGCAATTGCTGGGCGCGAACCAGTCGCTCGCGGCCGCTCAGAGTCGTCTGGACCAGGCTCGTTCTTTAGCGCGAGTGGCTTCCGCGGCGCTGTTTCCCACTCTGGCGGCCGATCCCAGCTCGTCTCGTACTCGGTACTCCGCGAATCGCCCTCAGATCGTGGCCTCGACGCCGGCTATCACGCAAAGCGTGTATGCAATTCCGTTCACTTTGAACTACGAAGTGGATCTCTTCGGGCGGAATCGAAAAAATCTGCAGGCCGCCAACGCCAACTTGCAGGGTACGGCCGCCGATTTGCAGAACGTTCAACTAGTCTTGACCGCGGAACTCGCTGCTGACTACTTCAGCTTGCGCGAACTCGATTCCGAAGCTCAAGTGGTCCAGGAGTCGGTGAAGATTCAGCAACAGGGCTTAGTCCTGGTCAACCATCGTCATGAAGGCGGAGTCGCTTCAGGACTGGACGTAGCGCAACAGCAGACTCTGCTGGACTCAACGGTGACGCAACTCTATCTGCTGCAGCAGCAGCGCGCGCAGTTCGAGCACGCCATCGCGGCGCTCACCGGAAACCCTGCGTCCACTTTCACTGTCCCGGTTGCCCCGCTGCGCGCTGTTCCGCCTCCGGTTCCTTTGGGACTGCCGTCGGATCTGCTCGAACGGCGCCCCGATATCGCAACCGCTGAACGAGCCATGGCCAACGAGAATGCGCTCGTTGGAGTTGCCCGCACCGCCTTCTATCCACAATTCACCATTTCCGGCACAGGCGGCTTCGAGAGCACCAGCTTGAGTTCCCTGATTACCGCACCCAGTGCGTTCTGGTCGCTGGGCGGCGACTTATTGCAGCCGATCCTTAACGGTGGCCGCAATCGCGCCAATCTCGCAGCTGCACAAGCCGCTTATCAGGAATCGGTTGCCAACTATCGGCAGTCGGCGCTCACCGCGTTTCAGCAAGTGGAAGACAGCTTGTCGGGAATGGATTCCTTATCGCGCGCCGCTGAAACCCAGAATGCGGCGGTGGCGGACGCACATCGTGCTCTCGACATTGCCAACGATCGTTATGTCGGCGGATTGACTACATTCCTGGACGTCATTACCGCACAGTCGGTGCTGCTGTCGAACCAGCGGCTCTCCACCCAATTGCTCGGCCAGCAGATGGTCACCTCAGTGTTGCTCGTCAAAGCGCTGGGGGGAGGCTGGGACGCGTCTTCGATCCAAAATGTGCAGGTCCATCCTACGGCGGGTCAGGTAGTCCAGCCGTGAAGCCGGGTCTTAACGTGAATCCGCTGATGCCTGCCTCGAACCACGCGTTAGATTAAAAGCCGTGTTCACCAGGCCGACGTGAGAGAACGCTTGAGGGAAGTTTCCGAGCTGACGTTTTTCAACCGGATCATATTCTTCGGAAAGAAGGCCAACATCATTCCGGATTTCCAGCAATCGTTCGAACATCTCCACTGCTTCTTCGTGGCGGCCCTGCAATTCGTAATTGTCTGCTAACCAGAACGAGCAGGCGAGAAAAGCTCCTTCTCCGTGGGGTATGCCATCGACCTCAGGGTCCTGTGTATATCGTTCAACAAAACCATCACGCTTAAGATGTTTTTCGATGGCTGCGACGGTGCCAATGACGCGAGAATCGTCCGCCGGTAGAAAGCCGACCAGCGGCATCATGAGGATGCTGGCGTCGAGGTGTTTCGATCCGTAATACTGGACAAACGAGTTCAGATCCGCGTCAAAACCCTCGCGGCATACCTGCTCGTGAATGGCGGCACGAAGTTTCTTCCATCGAAGAACATCGGTTGAGAAACCGCCCAGTTCCGCAAATTTGATCAGGCGATCGACTGCAACCCACGCCATCATTTTTGAGTGAACGAAATGCCGCCGGGGGCCGCGAACTTCCCAAATGCCCTCATCCGGCCGCGCCCATCCTGTCTCCAGAAATTCCAGCATCGCAAGAGCCACGTCGTGGCGAGCGTGCTTCGATGGTCCCAAACCGGCCTGGCGCGCCTGAAAGAGTGTATTCGCGACCTCGCCGAAAATATCCAGTTGATATTGCTTATAGGCAGCATTACCGGTGCGCACCGGAGCCGAGTTCTCGTATCCTGGCAGCCATGGCAGTTCCAATTCGGTGAGCCTGCGCTCGCCGTGCAGCCCATAGAGAATGTTGAGCTCTGATGGACTGCCCGCCACTGCTCGCAAAAGCCATTCTCGCCACTCTCGCGCTTCGTCCAGATAACCGGCATACAGCATCGATTGCAACGTGAGTGTCGCATCCCGGACCCAGCAGAAACGATAGTCCCAGTTCCGTACCCCGCCAATCAATTCCGGCAAAGACGTAGTCGGCGCCGCAACAATTCCGCCCGTGGGCAGAAATGTTAGTCCTTTTAGCGTAACCAGGGAACGCAATATCGCATCCCTCCACTTCCCCTCGTACGAACAGCGATTCGACCATTCACGCCACCAAGACTCGGTCTTCTGAATAGCGCTGCCTATATCGATGGTCGCGGGTTCCGGCTGATTAGAGGGATACCAGGTTAGATTGAACGAGACCTTCTCCCCCTCTGCAACGCTAAACTCAGAAACCGTCTTCATGTTTTCGCCGCGTAAAGGAGAATCCGAACGCAGCCTGAGCATGTCTGGACCGGCGATGGCGGAAATTCCGCCTTCGATCCGCCGCACCCAGGGCACGACCGAGCCGTAGTCGAAGCGAATCACCAGCTCCAGGCACATGCGCACACGCCCTCGGTTGCCCGCCACCACGCGCACGAGTTCAGGCCCATCGTCGCGAAGAATCATGCAGTCAACCAGAGTGACCGATCCGCTGTCAGTTTCAAATTCAGTCTCAAGAATGAGACTCCCGTCGCGATACCGGCGGCGAATCGCCCGGATCGGATCCATTGGCGAAATAGACCAATGTCCGTGTTCATCCTTTCCGAGCAGGCCTGCAAAACAGGCGGGAGAATCGAAGTAGGGAAGGCAAAGCCAGTCGATTGACCCTTTCTTTGAAACGAGGGCGGCTGTGTGACAGTCGCCGATCATGGCGTAGTCTTCGATGGGAATAGACAGGACTTAATCTCCGCAAAATCAAAATCGGATCGACTGCCATCGCTTGGATGCAGAGATATTCATTCGAGGATTACAGCCTCACACAATTTTTCGACACTCGGCCCGCAGATGCAGGGAGATTCAAGAAGGTCGAAAGAAGGGCTGCTGGAATCCTGTATCAGGGGGTAGTACTCGCACGCTCCTGCCGGATCAATAAAGCAAGCCGCGGAAACAGGAAGTGCCCGCCCGCGTCATCGATTACGTTTACCTGGCAAGTGTAGAAGCCTGGCTTGAGTGAGGTGAGCGGCACGTCCAATTGGAAGACTGCAGCCTTACGCGCGCGCGCATTCAAGTCGGTCAACTGGACCAGAGAACTCTCATAGGTCTTGGCTTTGCCTTGAAAGAACGCAACGCTCGACAGCAGTCGGATGCCGCCCTTTGTCCCTGCTGCGCCGCTCGCTGTTTCGCTAGCGGCGGGCCGCGCCGGATCGTAGACCTCATAGTAAAGAAGCAGATGCTGCGAGGCTGAGAAAACGTGCGTGATATTCGGAATGATTTCATTTCCATCGCGCACCAGCGGATTCAGGCTGGAATCCTTCTTTACCGGTTGCGTGCGGCTGGCCAGCACTACAGAGCTCATCTTCAGCGGTTGTGTCTTCAGGTCGGGCACGTCGATGTCGGTTTCGAACGACCCCATGCGCCCCGTCTGATTCTCCCGCACGACAAATTTCAGATGATACTTGCCGCTTAGCAAGCTCATCCCGGTGTCATACTGCACATTCTTCTTTTGCACCTCGGTCGAACTGCTCACCGCGAGCTTTACGGTGTCGCGAACTCGGTTCAGCGGATGATGCTCGTTGTCGAGCACCATGCCGATCACATCGAGTGTTGCTTTGTCGTGATCGCTGCTGCGGACGAACGGAATCTGCGATCCCGGCACCACCAGCGAAATAGGCACAAAAAACTTATTCCCGTCCAGGCGAAAATACGCTACGCCCAGGTACAGCGGCAAATCTGTAGCCGGCAACTCCGAGGCAAGTTCCTCTTCAAGCTGCCTCTCCTTGTCGTCTTTCGTGGAGTGCTGATAATCCGCCGGCGCATAGTAACCGCGCCGATAATCGATCTTCACTCCCGGCAGCTTGGCCTTTACGACAATATGCCGGTAACGCCCGTCGCGGGCCGTGTTCGTGCTGTGATAGCCGAGGAGGTAATAGGTGGAGGTGTCCTGCTGCACTCCTTTGAAAATCTTGCTGAAGTCGTTGGAATCGAGAAATGCGCGCCCGCCCGTGTCGCTGGCCAGCGTCACCAATGTTTCTTGTGTCGTGAAATTTGAATTCAACGCATTGATTGTCGACTGCCCGGAATATGCCGAAACCCCACGCAGGCTCGCGTCCTGGGCCTCCCCGCCGGTCACCAGCGCCTGCAATCCGCGCATGTCCATCGTGTAAATTGCGAGATTGGAGCGTACCGCTGCGTTTACGGCCGCTCGCAGTTCCGATTGATTTTCAATGCCGGTGCGATCCATGCCGCTTGAGAAGTAAATCAGCGATTTCTTCTGCTGCACGTGCGACAACTTTTCCGCCACCGATCGCAACGCTTCCAGGCGCCGGTCGGTATTGAAAATGTTGTATTCCGTATCGTCGGCCGTGAAGGATTGTCCAGAGTCGGGCGTCCCTTCGGTCGTACCCGTCGTTCCTTCCTGGAAGCCCTGCCCGCTGCCCGAACTGAATTGCTCCAACTGCTTTTTCAGGAGTGCATGATCAGTAGTAAAGTCCTGGTTGACCAGCAGCGAACTTCCTAACGAAACAATCGAGACAAGGTCCGCCGGCGCCATTTGCGTATCGACATAGCGTTCAGCCGACGTAACCGCATGATCGATTTCGTCTGGCTCCATAGCCGAGAGGTCAAAGAACAGAATGATCAGGCGTCGATCCTTGAATTGCGTGCTAGTCCCTGCAGCCGAAGGCGGACTCGTCGGCGCAGCAGCCGGTTCGGGAAGCGTGTTGGCCTGTGCGACATTCAAAGCCGGCACCGCGTCCACATTCTCCACATCGAACGAAACGACCTTCTGCGGCTTGTTGTCCTCTAGAATAGTAAAATCTTCTGGCTTGAGTCCCTGTACGAACTTTCCATTCTTGTCCCGTACGGTCACGTTCACCAACACCAACTCGGAGCCAGTGCGAAGCACATAATCCGATTGCTGTTGCGAAGGCGACTGCGCGGATAAGAGCATGAATATCAGCAGCGCTGCGATCGCTTTATCGACGAATCGGATAGGAATGAAAGTCATAACGGCCTGCCTTACAATAACTTCCCTAAAAACGAAAGCGCGACGTCAGCGTGAACTGCCGCATGCCGCCCACTGCCGTAACGCGGCCAAATGTAGGTGAATTTAAGTTCGTATCGATCGACGAGTAATTCGGAATGTTGAAAATATTCGTAGCCTGGGCGCGGAACTCGAGCACGCGCGACTCCTTGAGTGAAATGATTTTGGTAAATGCCATATCGAATACCTTTGTACCCGGGCCGATGATGCCATTGCGCCGCGCATTGCCATATTGACCCAATGGCGGCGCAACGAATGCGGCCTTGTTGAACCACTCCCCAATCGACGGACTAGCCACGCTTACAGATTGCCCAGGAACCACATCTGGCCGCAGGGTACCGTTAGTTCCGCGATTCACGTCCGCGATGTTATTTAACAATCGTGGAGTAAAGGGAAGCCCGGAGGCGATGGTCCAGTCGCCGCTCCATTGCCAGTCCCCAAAAATGGCGCGCAGCAGCCCACGCTCGGTAAGCCAACGCCTGTCGCCTCCAAAGGGAAGTTCCAGCAAATAGTCCGCGGTGAACTTATGCGTCTGGTTGAAACTCGAAAGCCCACGCTCCGCAGACAGATTGAGAGGATTCTGTGCAATATTGGCCGCACCTGCGCTCGACGCCGCGCCTCCCCCGCCGGCTGCACCTGTACCGCCCGCACCTAATCCTCGCGAATTCGAGCTCGAGGTTGCTCCCGCGCCGATCGAAGAGGCGTCGTCGAGCGATTTGGAGAATGTGTAGAAACCGCCAATCGAGAATCCCGACGACAACCGCTTGCGCACTCGTACCGATCCCGCGTTGGCCTCGGAATCCGCCACCGAACTTTCGTAGGTGAACGCGTCAACGCCCGGAACCAGAATCCCGGTCGCGGTTCGATTCGGCGCTTCCAGGATATCGAGATCCGTTCCTTTGGTTCCGGTGTAATCGATGTTGAGCAGTAGCGTAGGGCGAATCTGCTGTTGAATGTCGAGATTGCGAATCTGTACGTAGCCCAATCGGTAATTCGGATTCACGGCGTAACTGTTCGCAATGCCTGCGACTGGGGGAAATCCGTTTTGCAGTGTCAGATCTCCGGGATTGGCCTGAATGTTCGTCGCCGTGGTGGAGAATGGCGGCTGAAAGGCGAGTTGTTGTGCAATGCTCTGATACGCGCCCGTGTTGTAGTTAATGCCGTATCCTCCGCGCACCACCGTTTTCGAAAACGGCTTCCAGGCGAAACCGACGCGGGGCGCGAAATTATTGCGATCCGGGCGTATCAGACTCGCGGGCAGCTTGCCGCTATAGGGTCCCGCTTCCCCGGGCTGAACCGGCGTCACTGCCAGCGGCGGCGTCTGGGTCAGCACACCGGGAGAAAGATCGAGGTTGGCAATGCGGTTGTCGATTTCGGTCAGCGGCGAAACATACTCGTAGCGCACGCCCAAGTTGAGCGTCAGATTTCCTCTCATCTTCCACTCATCCTGGGCATACAAATCCCAGAAGTTGCCGCGGAAGTGATTACTCTGTCCAAACTGCTCGGAGGTTTGCTGCGGAAGGCCCAGCAGAAAGTCGGCAAAGTCATATCCCGTCCCCCCTACAGGATGGCCGCTGGCGTCAACTTGTGAACTATTGAGTCCCGTGAAAATGAACGAGCCTCGCGGGTTGCTATCTGTTTCCGTATTCACTTGCACTCGCCGGAAGTCTCCGCCCCAGCGCCATGTATGCTTGCCGTGATTCCAAATCACATTGTCCGAAAACGTGTAGGTCTGATTTCGCGTAAGCTGCGGTGTCGTATCCTGGAGACTGGCAAAGCCGGTAAACGACAGATTGGGCAATCCCCAGTCGAACGGATTCTGCGAAACGCCGGCAATTCCCAGCGCTCCCGTGATGTCGTTGTTGAAAGCATATAGATTCTGGGTGCGCGTCCGGCTGCGGTTGAAATCTGCGCGAACGATGTTGGTCAGCTTTCCGATGCTGCGCGTATACGACACCGGAATATCGAAGCTGCGCACGCTGGTGTTCCCGCCAACGCTGGGGAAGGGATTAGTCAGGTTGACGCTCGAACCGTGATAGTGAAAGCCAATCGTAAGGTTGTTGCGCGGAGCACCGCGGCCGCCGCTCCGACGCCCGCGCACCGGCGCTGCGCCGAACGTGCGGTTTAACCGTACGTTCAAATCATCGCTGTTGCTGTTAGCAGATGTGACGAAGTGAAAGTTTTGAAAGTCGCCCGGCAAGTTCGGCAAGGGAATGTATTGCAATAATCCCAGCGCCGCGGAGTTGATTTGTGGAATCGTGTTACCCGCGTAAGCCGTGTTGGTTGCGGCGTTGAAAATCCGAACCGGTTGCCCCGCTGCGGCACCAGAGGTATATGTGGTTTGAGAAAAATTTCCCTGCCGCTCCAGCAGCGTAGGCACAGTCGAAAACTGATCGAAGGGATTTTCGGCGCGCCTGCCGTTGTAGTTCACAAAATAAAAAGTCTTGCTGCCGCCATTGTAGATATGAGGAATATTCAACGGCCCGCCAACCGACCCGCCGAAACTGTTCTGCAAGTACGCTGGCTTTTCTTTGGGTGCGCCTGTCAGCGAATAAGGCGATGCATTCAGCGCCGAATCTCCTACGCCGTAATATAGCGATCCATGCGGCCGATTGATGTCAAAACCCCGCCGACCAAAACCACCTCCGCCAAAACCTCCGCCCCCGAAACCGCCTCCCGGACCACCAAATCCGGCTCCGCCGAATCCTCCGCCCTGCTGGCGAGCATCGTTGAAGCGCTGCTGCATTTCATCGGTGCTCATCGTATTAAATGAGTTTGACGTATTTCCGGAAACCGCTACGGATTCCGTGGCGCTGTCCGGCGCAATTCCAGGTACGGGCATGCCGGACGGCGCAACGTCACTCATAGAGCCCGCCGCCGCGTCCTGTCCCGTTCCACTTTGAAATACCGAGAGACTCTGAAAACCGCGCCCACCACCCGCATTCGCCTGGCGTTGTTCGTTGCGGACCTCTCTTGCGCGCGACAATAGAACCAATTCAAAATTCGCCTGCACATCCAAATGCGTCGCATCCACCGCCACTTCCTGCGGAGCGGCCGTGAACGCCCCCATCTGCGCGCGCACGGTGTAGTGCCCGTCTGAAGGAATCCGCAACCAGTAACTGCCGTCTACATCCGTCGATGTACTCACCTGTTGTTTCGTCTCGGCATTTACGGCGGAGATAGCAACTCCCGGAATCGGCATATTCCCCGACTTCACTTTGCCGTGAATGGCCAACCCAGCCGAGGTTGAGGGAGTAGGCGCAGTCGCCTGACTGCGCAGTGTATGCGGAAAAGAAATGACCAATCCACACGCCACTATAAATGGAACCGCGGCCGAAGGACGCAGCGTGCCTTTCGTGATTGCCGTCTCGAGACTGGAGAACTTCATAGTTTCGTGCAGCGGCGTTCGGTGCCGTCTGGCCGTCTGGTTTGGATCATACCGCTCCCCTCAGCTCTGCTCTGTAAAGCTTTGTGACATCTTCGTCTAGCATCAACAGTTGAAGTCCCTTTCGTAAAGTTATGCAAAGATTGGCCGAGGTCCCCTCACTGACGCAACTTCCGGTCCATAATTCTGTTTATAGGTGTAGACAGATCGATCGTCTCTGAAAAGGAGATTTTCCATGATTAAGCAGTCCCTGCTCGTATTTGTCGCGGCCGGCGCTCTTGCGATCGCTGCGCCTTTCGCGGCCGCCCAGGATACTCCTCCGGCGGATCAGCAATCACAACCTTCGCAGGAGCATGGCGGCTGGCATCGCGGCCACATGGACCCAGCGCAGCGCACCAAGGAACTGGCCAAGCACTTGAATCTCACGGCGGATCAGCAAACCAAGGTGCAGGATGCCCTTCAGTCGCAACAGTCCCAGATGCAAAGTCTTCGCCAAGATAGTTCCCTTTCTCAGCAGGATCGTCGCGCGAAGATGATGGACATTCACAAGAACACCGACTCCCAGATCCGCGCTCTCCTTGATTCGAACCAACAGAAGAAGTGGGACGAAATGCAAGCCAAGCGCGAGCAGCGAATGGAGAACCATCACCACGGGGACGGTTCGAACCAGCAGGCTCCGCCGCCATCTCAGCAATAACTCTCCACAGATGAAGGCCAGTCGTTTGTCCGAGGGTTTAAACCGCGAGATGGCAGGCTTTCCGGTCTTCTACAGTGAAGGCTGTATATGCCTGCCATTCCGCAACCACCTACCATGAATCTTCGTAAGAGGCCGTCTTCGTGTATCCTTCCAACCCGGCTTCAGTCCATCTCTAATGAGAATTCTTGTTGCCGATGACAATGACTGGGTCCGCCGTGGCGTGGTGAATATTCTCGCTCCCGTGGCTCACTGGGAGGTTTGCGGCGAAGCCAAAGACGGGGCTGAGACCATTGAAAGAGCCGCGGAATTGGTGCCCGACCTTGTCCTTTTAGATGTCAGCATGCCTGGCCTTAACGGACTCGATGTAGCGCGCCTTTTACGTGACAAAGTACCGGCCGCCAAGATTTTGATCATGAGCCAGCACGATCCTGTTCTCTTACTGCCGCGCGCCATCGAAGCGGGCGCCCACGCCTGTGTCGACAAGAGTCGTCTCAGCACCGAACTTCTACCGACGATCGATAGCATGATGAACGCTCACTAAAATCACAATCGTTCCCCACGGTAGCTAAACTCCGGTGAAGATTGAGCATCTCCAACTACAATATGACGTCGCGACGATCTCATGCACATCGATGCTCACCAGCACTTCTGGCTTTACAATACCGCTGAATACGCGTGGATCGATGAGTCGATGGCGGCAATCCGCCGCAATTTTCTGCCAGATGATTTGAAACCTGAACTGGACCACAATGACTTCCAGGGATCGGTCGTCGTTCAAACACGACAGACGTTGGAAGAGAGCCGCTGGCTTCTCGGCTTAGCCGATCGCTTTCCGTGGATTCTCGGTGTAGTCGGCTGGGTTGACCTGCGGGCGCAGGATGTCCGATCGCAACTGAAGGTATTGTCTCGAAATCCGAAACTAGTCGGCATTCGGCACATCGTCCAAAGCGAACCCGACGACCGCTTCCTGCTGCAGCCAGAATTCCTGCGCGGCATTTCCATCCTGGAAGAATTCGATCTGGCTTACGACATCCTGATTTATACCACGCATCTTCCAGTGGCAGCAGAATTTGTCGAGCGTTTTCCTCGTCAACGCTTTGTGCTCGACCATCTTGCCAAGCCGCCGATCAAAAGCGGCAACATCGATTCCTGGGCGCAGGGAATCTCCCGACTGGCCGCATTTCCCAATGTCTTCTGCAAATTGTCGGGTCTGGTCACCGAGGCGGATTGGCGCCATTGGCAACCGGAACACATCATTCCTTTCCTCGATGTTGCCTTCGGCGGGTTCGGACCCGACCGGCTGATGATTGGTTCTGACTGGCCCGTTTGTCTTGTCGCGGCCTCTTACGCCAAAGTAATCCAAGTCGTAAAAGACTACCTTCTCCACAAGAAACCGGACTGTCTAGATCGCGTGCTCGGCGACAATGCGCAACGGTTTTGGCGGTTGCCCGCGGGTTAAGAAACATCCATACCAATGTTTTACAATAGCCGGACAAATTCAGGACTTCGGCTGCTATTCACTGCAATGTTCCGCAACGTGCTCCAACTCGACACGCGCGACAATGTTTTGATCGCTCTGACCGACTTGAAAGCTGGCGAGCGAATCGAATTCGCGGGTCATGTCTATGCTCTGACGAAGAACGTTCCTGCCAAACACAAATTCGCCACACGCCGCCTTGATGCCGGCGACGATGTTGTCATGTACGGCGTTCTGGTGGGTAGAGCCGTGAATTCGATCGCGCCAGGTGAACTCCTGACGACCGGCAATATTCACCACCAGGCAGCGCCCTTCCGTGAGCAGTCGAAGGAATTCCGCTGGTCGTCGCCGGATGTTTCACGATGGAAACATCAAACCTTCCAGGGATATCGTCGCTCCGACGGGCAGGTAGGCACACGAAACTATTGGCTGGTCGTCCCGCTGGTCTTTTGTGAGAACAAGAATATTCAGCTGCTGAAGCAGGCATTCGAAGAAGAACTGGGTTTTGCGTCGCCACAGCTGTACCGTCGTCAGGTCGCCGACCTGGCAACACTGTATCGCGAAGGAAAGCTAGAAAAGATCGGTGCCCACACGTTTTCACCGGAAAACGCTCCGGCCCCGCGCAGCCGCCTGTTCGAGAATATCGACGGCATACGCTTTCTGCTGCACGAGGGCGGCTGTGGCGGAACGCGAGAAGATTCCAACAATCTCTGCGGCCTGGTCGCCGGCTACATTCACCATCCCAACGTCGCGGGAGCGACGGTCCTCAGCCTGGGCTGCCAGCACGCACAGATTGGAATTCTTCGCGAAGAGCTTCGTAAGCGCGATCCTAACTTCGCCAAGCCTTTATTCATTTTCGAGCAGCAACGCAGTGGATCGGAAGCCTCGATGATGTCGGATGCCATCCGGCAAACTTTTCTCGGGCTGGTCGAAGCCAACAAAGCTCAACGTTCTGCTGCTCCGCTCGCCGATTTGTGCGTGGGCCTGAAGTGCGGGGGATCGGACGGATTCTCCGGAATCTCCGCCAATCCTTCGATCGGACACACCTCCGATCTGCTCGCTGCCATCGGCGCTCGAACCATCCTCTCTGAATTTCCCGAGTTGTGCGGAGTGGAACAGGAACTCATCGATCGCGGCAAGAATCAGGCGGTTGGCAATCGATTTATCCAACTGATGCGCGACTATGCCGCCCGCGCCGCGGCTGTACACTCAGCCTTCGAGATGAATCCTTCGCCCGGCAATATGCGCGATGGACTCCTGACCGACGCCATGAAATCTGCCGGAGCAGCGAAGAAGGGAGGAACATCTCCCGTCACCGCGGTCCTCGACTATCCCGAGTACTCGACCGAACCCGGCCTGAATCTGCAATGCACACCAGGCAACGACGTGGAGTGCGTAACCGCGCAAGTCGGCGCCGGCGCGAGCGTCGTGTTGTTCACAACCGGGCTGGGCACGCCGACCGGCAATCCCATCGCGCCGGTCGTGAAGCTTTCCACCAATTCGACTTTGGCGCAACGCATGGACGACATCATCGACATTGACACGGGCGCGGTTGTTGCCGGCGAGAAAACGATCGAGCAGATGGGCGAAGAGATCCTCGATCTCGTAGTTCAAGTAGCCAGCGGTGAAGTTCGAACCAAAGCCGAACTGAAGGCGCAGGAAGATTTCATTCCCTGGAAACGAGGCGTTTCACTCTGACCAACGAAACCAAGGCTCTCCGGCTGGACGGCAAAGTTGCGGTGGTCACCGGCGGCGGCAGTGGCATTGGTCAGGCCATCGCTTTGCAATTTGCGGCGCACGGCGCCATCGTTCGCATTCTGGACGTCAATGAATCCGGCGCGCGCGGCACATGCGAGCGAATTGCTGCCGCAGGTGGCACTGCCTCCGTGCACGCTTGTGATGTGACGAACCAAGCGGAAGTGAAAACTCGATTCGAGGAACTGTTCCGGCGTGAGCGCGTTCATATACTCATCAACAACGCCGGCATCTCTCATATCGGCACGGTTGAGAGCACGACTGAAGAAGACTTCGATCGCATTGTTCGAGTTAATATCAAGGGCTTTTACAACTGCATGTACGCTGTCATTGGCCACATGAAGAGTTCCGGTGGCGGAGTGATTCTTAACATGGCGTCGATCGCCGGATCGGCGGGTATTCCTGACCGCTTCGCCTACTCGATGAGCAAGGGCGCGGTCGTCGCGATGACTTATTCTGTTGCCCGAGATTACCTCGCGCATAACATTCGCTGCAATTGTATTTCGCCGGCGCGCGTTCACACTCCATTCGTCGACGGCTATTTGCAGAAGAACTATCCGGGACGCGAGAAAGAAATGTTCGACAAATTGGCCAGGTCGCAACCAATTGGAAGAATGGCGGAGCCCGCGGAGGTCGCTTCCCTGGCCTTGTTTTTGTGCTCCGAGGAAGCTGCTTTTATCACGGGCGTGGACTATCCTCTCGACGGCGGCTTCTTCAACCTGCGAGGCTGACGAATGGACCTGGAAGTGAAAGACAAGGTCATCATTGTCACCGGCGGCGCCAAGGGAATCGGCGCAGCGATTGTCCGCGCTTGCGCAACCGAAGGTGCAATCCCGGTGGTTGTGGATCGCGATGAGGAAGCCGGCAAGGAACTGCAAAGTGAACTAAAGAACAAAGGTTCAGCCTGCGGACTCATCGCGGTCGATCTCGCGAGCACGGAAAGCTGCTCAAAATCTGTGGATCAAAGCTTGAAGAACTTTGGACGCATCGATGCTCTGGTGAACAATGCCGGGCGTAATGACAAGATTGGCTTGGAGCATGGCAGTCCCGACGAATATGTGGCGTCGCTCAACCGCAATCTGCTCCACTACTACAGCATGGCCCACTATGCGTTGCCGCACCTGAAGCGCTCGCATGGCAGCATCGTCAACATCGGGTCCAAGACCGCTATCACCGGCCAGGGCAGCACTTCGGGATACGCGTCTTCAAAGGGCGCGATCATGGCGCTAACGCGGGAATGGGCGGCGGAGTTGCTGCCCTACGGCATTCGCGTAAATAGCGTAATCCCCGCCGAGGTCATGACCCCGCTCTACCGCAGTTGGCTCGATACGTTTTCGAATCCCGAGGAAAAACTGAAAACCATTCTCACGAAGATTCCGTTGGAGCAGCGCATGACCACGGCAGAGGAGATTGCCGCGATGGTCATCTTCCTAATCTCGGCCAAGTCCAGCCACACCACGGGCCAGCACTTATTCGTCGACGGTGGCTACGTTCACCTGGATCGCGCACTGACATGAGGACCTTCGAATGAGTGCATCCACGCCCATCACCGAGCGACGCTATGTCGTGCCGCTGGTATTGGTCACCAGTTTGTTTTTTCTGTGGGCCATCGGCGTCAATCTGAACGACATCCTGATTCAGCACCTCAAGAAAGCATTCGGCCTAAGCGATTTCCGGTCGTCCCTGATCCAATCGGCATTTTTCGGAGGCTATTTTCTCGCCGCTCTGCCTGCGGGATGGCTGATGCAGCGACTGGGCTACAAACGAGGAATTCTGATCGGGTTGCTCGTCTGCTCTACGGGAACAATTTTGTTTATTCCTGCCGCCTCCGTTCGTCTCTACGGATTTTTTCTTTTCGCGCTTTTCGTTATGGCCTGTGGACAGTCAGTTCTGGAAGTCGCGGCCAATCCCTACGTGACCACGCTCGGCCCCCCCGAGAGCTCGGAACGACGGCTGAACCTGGCGCAATCGTTCAACTCCGCTGGGGCTGTACTCGTTGCCCTTCTTGGTTCCAGATTCATTCTTTCCGGCATTGAGCATACTCCTGCTGAACTGGCAGCTGTGAATGCCGCGCAGTTGTCAGCCTATCGAGTGTCGGAAACAAATATGGTGAAAACGCCATATCTGGTAATTACCAGCCTCTTCCTGTTCGTTGCCCTTCTCATCTTTCTTACGAAACTTCCGGAGATTCGTGAGACTAGTCCTGAGGGCCTGCAGGCCGAAGACGTGAAACTCCGAGGCGCGTTTGCCTATCGACATTTGATCAAAGGAGTGATCGCCCAATTCTTCTACGTTGGCGCGCAGGTCGGTGTAGCGAGCTTCATCATCCGCTTCGCCGAGTTTACGCTGCCGGGCACTCATGAAAAAGCAGCCGCGCACTACCTGCAAGCCCACCTGGCAGGCTTCATGATCGGACGCTTTACTGGATCCGCCGTCATGCAAAAAATCGCGGTGCCTCGCCTGCTCAGCGTTTTTGCGAGCGGATCGCTGCTCTGCCTCCTGATCATTCTTTTGGCCGCTGGCGTTGCGCCGGTCTGGGCAATCGTGTTACTCGGATTTTTTCACTCCATCATGTTTCCAACTATTTTTGCCCTGAGCTTAAAGAGTCTGGGTCCATATACAAAACTAGGATCATCTTTGCTGGTGATGGCGATTATCGGAGGCGCAGTGTGCCCCGCGATCATGGGCAGGATTTCCGATGCTTCCAATATTCAGCGCGCGTTCGTCGTCCCGCTCATTTGTCACGCTTTCGTATTTTATTTTGCAATATGGGGATATCGGCCCGCCGCAGTTGCGAAAGCGGACGCTACCCTTGCGATTCCCGCCACAGAGGTCGAATGAAACGACGTTTCTGCCTCACTCTCGACTTGAAGGACGATCCCAAGCTGATCTCCGAGTACAAGCGCTATCACGAGAAGATATGGCCCGAGATCACCCGAAGCATCAAAGACTCCGGCATCGAGGACATGGAAATCTATCTCCTTGGAACACGCATGTTCATGATCATGGAAGTGAACGAGTCTTTCTCGTTTGAGGCGAAGGCGAAGGCCGACCAACTAAATCCTAGAGTGCAGAAGTGGGAGCGCCTGATGGGAACGTTTCAGAAGACTTTGCCGCAAGCTAGACCCGGCGAAAAATGGCTGCTCATGGACCGGGTATTCAAGCTGGAAGACTAAAGAAGCTTTCTCAAGAACGACCAGCGAGCAAATTCGGTCCGGCCATTCGGATAACCGGTTGTACTTTACTCTTCCAGAAGGCGTTTTTACCTTATCTCTAAATGCCCGCTTATTTCACGCCCGACCTTTTCCGCTTTCTCGCCCGTCTCAAGCGTAACAATAAACGCGATTGGTTCCTGGCCCACCAGGAGGAATTTGAAACCTGTGTCCGCCAACCGGCGCTGCGCTTCATCACTGAATTCGCCGAGCCTTTATACGAAATTGCGCCGTATCTCGTCGCCGACCCGCGTCCTTCACGCGGTTCACTTTTCCGCATCTATCGCGACGTACGATTCTCCCATGACAAGCGCCCTTACAAGACGCACCTCGCCATGCGCTTTTCCCACCGAGGCAAAGACGTTCACTCTCCGGGCTTTTATCTCCACCTTGAACCCGGCGGATCCTTTGCCGCTTGCGGCCTGTGGCATCCCGAGTCTCCCACCCTTCTCAAGGTTCGCAGTGCCATCGTATCCCGACCCAAGGAATGGCGCGCGGTGCGCAAACTTCTTAACTGGGACGATGCCACAAAGCTCACACGTCCACCCCGTGGCTTCCCAGCAAATCACGAATTCGTCGAAGATCTCAAGCTTCGCGACATCGGCACGGCCGTGGAATTCACTGACAATCAGGTCTGCGGGACGAAGTTTATGTCAACTTTCGTGGTAGCCTGCCGCACCATGTCGCCGCTCGCCGCCTTTCTCAGCAGCGCGGTTGGACTGAAGTTCTAGAGGGCATCGTTAAGCCACGCTGGAGGCTTCCTCCGCCTCTCGGTACAACTCATCGATTTGCTTGCGATAGCGCGCTTCGATGGCCCTTCGGCGAAGTTTCAACGTGGGAGTAAGGGTGCCATCGGCTGCGCTAAATTCATCCGGCACCAGCAGGATTCTTTTCAAAGTCTCGTAACGCGCTAAACCACGGTTCACCTCGGCAACAATGCCTTCGTAGAGCGCCTTAACTCTTGAGTCGGCGACGAGTTCTTCGCGAGACGACAACGATACGTCGTTCGCGCGCGCCCATTCCTCCAGCGCAGGAAACGCCGGTGAAATAATCACCGAAGCGAATTTTCTCCGGTCCCCAAGTACTACTGCCGTTCCTATCAGCGGGTTGAGTTTCAGCGAATTCTCCACTGGCTGCGGTGCGATAAATTTTCCGCCGGAAGTCTTCAGCAGATCTTTCTTTCGGTCGGTGACTGATAAAAAGCCATCCTCATCCAGGCTTCCGATGTCTCCCGTTTTGAACCAGCCATCCACGAACGCGTTTCTGGTTTCTTCGGGGCGGTTCCAGTAGGCGCTAAACACCGACGGACCACGGACTAAAATTTCTAAATCAGAAGCAATCTGAACCTCGACATTCGGTAGAGGTCGACCCACCGTCCCCAACTTGTGAGCGCGCGGATTATTGATCGCGATTACCGGGGAAGTTTCGGTCAAACCATAACCCTCATGAATCCGAATTCCAATGCTCGCATACCACGCCGCTAACTCCTTACCCAGCGGCGCTCCGCCCGACACAAATATTTCCACTCTGCCCCCCATCCGGGCACGCACTTTCGAATAGACCAGCCGGTGTGCCACTTTCCACGCCAGCGACGTTGGCGCTTCCCCCGCCAGAATCTTCGCAGTTTGCGCGCGACCCACTGAGAGAGCCCAGCGGTAAATGGCGCCTGTCGCAGGTCCCTTGGCTTTCTGCTCCACTTGGCTGTAGATCTTTTCGTAAACGCGCGGCACAGCGACGAAAATCCTCGGCATCACCTCCAGCAGATACTGGGGCAACTCGTCGAAGAACGGGCAGTAGGCGAGCGTGACGCCACGATAGAGCAACGCGATGTCAGCATGACGGGCCGTCACGTGCGACAGCGGCAGAAAAGAAACGCTAACGTCCCCTGCACGAATGTCAAAACCGTGCAGCGAATTCAGCACGTTCGACGTCAAATTGCCGTGACTTAGTTGTACCCCTTTTGCGGTTCCCGTTGTTCCTGACGTGTAAATGATGGACGCCAGATCTTCAGGAACGACGGTGCGTGCGTGGGCGTCGAGTTCGGTGTCGTGTCCGGCAGGTCCCCTGTGTAGCAGTCTTCGCATAGGCACTGCATCAGAACTTTCGACGGCATCCATCACCACTATTTTTTCGACGGCAGTTTCTTCCCTGATAGAAAGAACTTTCTTCAACTGTGCTTCTGTAGAGACTACGACTACCCTCGCTCCAGAATCGCGCAAAATGTACCCGGTCTGCTCGGCTGTCAGCGTCGCATAGATCGGCACAACCACGACACCCAGGAGAAGGGATGCGAAATCCGAGACTGGCCACTCGTAGCGATTTTCGCTGAGAATGGCCAGTCGATCGCCCTTGGTCAGGCCCCAATGGCTGAGAGCCCGGGCCATACCAGCGACATCGCTATAAAACTGCTGCGCACTGATGGGAACCCATTGCGATGCCTCGCGACGCAGCATCACGGGATGTTCCCTCCACTCGACGACGGCAAAGAAGATGTCGTTAAGCGTCTGAGGCTTCATGATTGGCACAACGCTTGTGCCTCTATGCGACGTTCAACTGTGTCAGGGCATTCTCCTGGGCACGATTGGGCATGGGTTCTACTTCTGGGTTCGGTGCACGCGGAGGCAAGTTTTTGAGAACTGGAATCGGTACGGACGGTGTCGTTGGCGTCGCGGAAACCTTCGAGACCGCTTTGCTTTTCCGCCGCGGCTTCTTTTCTTCTGGCGGCTTAATTCCGACTGCAGTCCCCAGTTCCACGAAGCTTTCCATCAACAGCTTTTCGAGCCTGCGAAGATCAGGCGCGGCATGCACGTCCCCGCTGAAGCCGAAGTACACCATGCCGTTATAGCTCAGGATGGCGCAATTCACCGCCATCTCGCCTCCGATTGGAACGTAGGGATAGCAATGCAGCATTTTATGGCCGAGCAGGTACAGGGGGAATTGCGGACCCGGCACATTGGTGCAAACCATGTTGAAAGGCGTGATGGGCAATTGACTGACGATCGGTCCGGCCAGACCTTGCACCGACGTCGGGAACATCCCGATCAAGCCGCCCGCCAGGCTGACCAGCTCGGCGGCGTGCATGCGTTTGAGAAATTCCGTTCGCTGATGAACCGCAGCCAGCAACTTCCTCGGCTGTCGAATGTCGAGCGGGATTGTGACGGGAACCAGCGAAATGCGGTTCCCCAAGTCCGACGCGTTGCCATCGCCGCGCAAATTAACGGGAACCATGATCCGCAACAGCTTTCCCTTAACGCGTTCGCCGTGCAGTTCACAGTAGCGGCGAACCGTCGCCGTCACGAGAGTAAGAATGACGTCATTAATGCTGGCGCCTGATTTGTGCCGGATGGCCTTAACTTCCGGCAGGGAAATCTCAGCGCAGGCAAATTTTTGAGGTCCTTTGTAAATGACATTGAAGCGTAGACGCTCGGTGAAAGCTGTAATTTCTGGAAACAAATTTGCAAACTCGTCACTGGCCACGCTTTCACCATTCGCAGCGGTGCGTTCTGTCATCGTCAGAAGATCGGCCATCGCGGAAAGAATGCGCTTCACGAAATCGGAATATGAATCCACGAATCCGGCCGTAAGCGAGGTCAAGGTGTCTCGGGGCGGCGGAACCCGGAACTTAATCTTTTTCTTTGGCAGGCGCGGCGCTTCCGGGCTCGCATCCAGCAGCGTGTTCAGGATACCTACCCCTGCAATGCCGTCCGTCAGGCAGTGATGCATGCGCAAAATGATTCCGGTTCGATCGCCCTTCAGCCCGCCGACCGCCGTTATGTCCCACAGCGGATGCTGCCGGTCCATTACGTTGCTGAACAGCTTCCCGGCAAGCGCCTTCAACTCAATGTCCGTGCCGTGTTTGAGTTGCACCTCGCGCACGTGTCGCCGAAGATCAAACCCTGGATCGTATTCCCAACTGGGAAGGCCCAAGCCAAACGGCGCCGGCACGACGCGCTTGAGAAAGCGAGGAAGAATTGACAGTTTTGACTCGACGTACTGAAGGCAGTCTTCAATCGCCAGTTGACCCTCGAAGATGCAAACGCTCGCCACATTCAGCGGCATTCCTTCGCGTTCGAGGTGCAGGAAGACCGTGTCTCCCCAGGAAAGGCGATCACTCTGTTGATGGTTCTGCATTACAACTCTCCTAGTCGCTCGCCCCGCGAGCGTGGTTCTCAATTCACAAAAGAAAACCGACGCGTCAGCTTCACCAGCTTGAGGACTTTATAGACCTCGACGTTCACGCCGCGTAAATTAACCTTGACGTTCTTCCCCTCGGCGATGCTGGCAAGCTCTTCCATCGCTCTTAGCGCACTCCCGTCAATTCGGAGCACGGACGACAAATCCAGAGTAACCTCGCGCTCCGTGCCATCCAACTTCTCTCCAGCCTCCCTCAGAGTGGGAACGATTCGCGCTTCATCGACGTTTAGAAAGACAGCAGTCATTGCCATAAGCTTCACCATTTCCCTACACAGTTTGTGGCTGAGACGCGGCACCCTTCGCCACGCCTCGTCCTTCATAAGCTTTCCAGAACAGTTCAACCAGTTCCGACATCAGCGGCATGCGAGGGTTCGAACGCCACGAAGGATCGTCAAAAGCGATGCCGGCGAGTTCGGGCACCGCGCGCTCGAACTGTTCCCTCGAAATTCCCAACTCCGCGATCGATTTTGGAAATCCCAACTGATCGAGCAATTGTTCCGTGGCCTGAATCAGGTTTTTTACCTTCTCGTCCACCGTATGACCGCCCAACCCGAGCAAGTCCGCGACCGTGGCGTACTTCTTGTGCGCTACATATCCTTGCGTGTAAGGCGACGGCATGAACTTAGTCGGAACCGCCGCGTTATACGCCATCACGTGCGGCAGCATGAGCGCGTTGGCGCGCCCGTGCGGCACTCCAAAGCGCGCACCGAAAGCATGGGCCAGCGCGTGATTCACTCCCACTGACGCGTTCGAGAAGGCCATCGCCGCAATGCAGGCCGCATTGTGCATCATGCAGCGCGCCTCTTCATCGTGCGGATGCTCGTAAGCGATTGGCAAATACTTGAACACCAGCCGAATCGCTTGCATGGCGTTGGAATCGGTATAAGGCGATGCATAGTTCGACACTCCCGCTTCCAAGGCGTGGGTCAGGCAATCAATTCCCGTATCCGCAGTCAGGCCCTTCGGCATCGACATCACAAACTGTGGGTCGACAATTGCCACGTCCGGAGTCAGCGAGTAATCGGCGAGCGTAACCTTGCGTCCGCTGGCCTTGTCGGTGAGCACGGCAAACGGAGTGACTTCGCTACCAGTGCCGCTGGTCGTTGACATCGCGATCAGCCGCGCCCGGTTAACCTTCTCGGTCGGATACTCCACAACCCGCTTGCGCAAATCCAAAAATGGCGCAGCCAGATATTCCAGGTCAGCCTCTGGCGACTCATACTTGAGCTTCATGATCTTCGCCGCGTCGATCACCGACCCACCGCCGAGCGCAATGATCTGGTCCGCTTTGTAGAAATTGAGCGCTTCCACTCCTTGCGAGATGACTTTCACTTCCGGCTCTGCATCAGGAATCACCTGGACATGAATGTGAGTCTTCGGACAAATGTGCCGCCGGACGATGTCTACCATTCCCATCTGCTCCAGCAGCGGACTGGTCACGATGATGGTCGATTGCGACGGGAACTGGCGCAAATTCTCCACCGCGTTCATGTTGAAATAGATCTGGTTCGGAATGCGGAACCACATGTGGGTTTGTGTCCTCCGCGCCAGGCGCTTGATGTTGAGGTAATGAAAGATGTTTACGTTATCGGTGGTGCTGTTGCCGCCGCCGGTTCCGCATCCGAAAGAAAACGTCGGGACCAGGTCGTTATAAACGGCGCCCAGCGCTCCGATCGACCCCGGTGAATTCACGATGATCCGCCCGGCGTTCATCACATCGCCGAACTTGCGGATGACCTCCTCATTACGCGAGAAAATGACCGCCGTATGTCCGATCCCCCCGGCATGGTTCACATCTACGCAGACACGTAGTGCCTCGGCAACGGATTTCGCGGGATAAACTGCGAGCACTGGGAACAACTTCTCGACCGAGAGCGGATGTTCGCGGCCTACGCCATGAATCGGCGCGATCAGCAGCTTGGTATGGGGCTTCACCGAAAGACCGGCAAAGCGAGCGATATCAATAGCTTTCTGGCCGACGGCCATGGGCTGCATGAACCCGGTCTGCGGATCGATCACCGTGCGTTCCAGCTTCTTGGTCTCTTTCTCATTGCAAATGTGCGCGCCCAGATCCGCGAATTTCTGCAGCGCCGCGTCATAAATTTCGTCATCGATCACCACCGTCTGCTCCGACGCGCAAATGGTTCCGTTATCGAAGGTCTTCGAAACAATGATGTCGACCACCGCCGTATTCAGATCCGCAGTTTTCTCCAGGTAGACTGGCGTATTCCCTGCCCCTACACCCAAAGCCGGTTTTCCCGAACTGTAAGCCGCCTTCACCATTCCCGGCACCCCGGTCGCATCAATCAGTCCCACATCTTTGTGCTTCATCAGAAAGGCGTTATCTAGAAGGGTCGGCGATTCCAGGCAGCTAAAGACGCCTTCGGGAGCTCCATGCTTCACGGCGATCTCATACATGATCCTTACTGCTTCGGAGCAACAATGCCACGCCTTCGGATGTGGACTGAAGATCACGGCGTTCCGCGTTTTGATTGCCATGATGCACTTAAACAAGACGGTTGACGTGGGGTTCGTAACCGGCGTGACCGAGAAGATGACGCCGATGGGTTCCGCCATCTCGATCAAATTGCGCTCTGGAAACTCGCGAATGATGCCGACCGTCCGCTTGTCCTTGATGTAGTTGTAGACGAACTCAGTGGCGACCATGTTCTTCAGGATCTTGTCTTCCAGTACTCCCAGTTTGGTTTCCTCGATCGCCAACCGCGCGAGGTGCTGCGCTTGTTCGAGTCCGGCCAAAACCATCGCCTTAACGATCCGATCGACGTCCGCTTGCGTGAATTGCGTGAAAACTGCGGCGGCAGTTTTCGCCTGATTCACCAATCCTTCGAGGTAAGCGATTCGCTCAGCGCTCAGAATCTCTACGGCCAGCGGAATTTGCACCCGCTCCTGTACTTTTTCAGTCGCGATCATCACCTGCCTCCAGTGGGCTGGTTGGTAGCGACAGTCACCCGGTAGTGTCTGGCTCGCACATCGCGTGTCCGGATCAAAGCTCTGCGTAGGAACCTATCGATTCTCCCTACCGCACAATTCCCTTGATCGATTCGTGAAGCGAACGATCGTGGGATTCGCGCAGGGTGGGAGCAGGACTTTCGAGGTAACGGGCGTCTGGGATCCGGCGGGCACTGTCGATCAGCCTCGTTCCCAAAGTAGAACTCCAAGCGAGGGGTAGGTCTACAACCGCTGTCACGTGAGGTTGTGACGAACGTCACACGCTTTCGCACAGGGGAAAAACACTGCCGGCAGAGCGCCTTACAAAGCTGTCAGGCTACGGAACGGGTGTCCGTGGTAACAGAATCGTTGTTCCACGTCATCTTTCCCGCGGCAGGAATTAAGCTCATCGCGCGCTCCGCCAGCGCCGTAATGGTCAGGCTGGGATTGACACCAAGATTTGCCGCCAGAACAGATCCATCGCAGATGTACATGTTGCGATAGCCAAAGACGCGGTGGCGCTCGTCCACCACGCCCTGCTCTGGTGAAGCTGCAATGACACAACCTCCGATACAGTGTGCTGTGCCGGGAATATCGAACAGAATCTCGGGAAGCATGCTCATGGCAGTGCCACCCGCGACCTGCGCGAATTTTTTGGCAAATTCATTTGCCTTCGGGATATAGGTTGGCACCTTGTCCCCGCGACTGACCAGCATCTTGGAGAAGGGCCAGAACCACGGCCGTTGCCATCGCATCTCGATGTGCCCCTCAAGCGCCTGCATGCAGAGCAAAACTGTGAATTCTCGCGCCCAGCCCCAGGGACGAAATAACCGCAGAGTCTTCACCGGGTGAAACAAGAAATGGCTTAGAACATTCCTCAGCCAGAGCCCGACACGCAAGGAACCTGGACGACCGTCTGTAAGCATCGTAGTGAGAAGACCCATGGTGTCGGAGCCTTTGGGATAACGCACCGCCTCGATGTGCGTATGTTCGTCGATGTAGATGCCGGAGCCAATAGCGATGCCTTGCGACAAATCTTCGGTGCAGCCCGGCACTCGCGCTCCAATGATCGATTCCGAATTTGTGCGGACGTGCTTGCCCAACCGGTCGCTGATACCTGGTAGCGAGCCGTTCTCTTTGAGCCGGAAAAGAAGCTCCATCGTGCCCAGCGACGATGCCGAAAAGACCACCGCGCGGCAGGTGAGCCGGCCCGGTTGCTTTCGGATCCACGCCAGCGAATTCACGGTGCGAATCTCGTATCCTCCGCTGCCATCGCTCGCGCCGCCCAGCGGTTTGACGTCTACCACCTTGGTCTCTGGAAAAACCACCGCCCCATACTTCTCCGCCAGGTAGAGATAATTGAGGTCCAGCGTGTTTTTTGCCCCGTAGCGACAGCCCATCATGCAACCGCCGCAGGCGGTGCACGTGCCTCGCGGCGGACCTTCTCCGTCGAAGAATGGATCGGGAAACGTTTGGTTTGCGGCTTCACCTTCAGCCGCCTCGAAGATACCGACCCGCGTTCTGTAGAAAGTGTGGCCGAAGCCGGAAACTTCGCTGGTTCTTTTCAGAAGTTGATCGGCGGGCCCGAGGATCTGATTCTGCGTTACTCCCAGCATGCGCGACGCAGTTTCATAGTGCTGAGGCATCTCCGACTTCCAGTCAGCCAATCCGGCCCACGATCCGCTTTGCCAGACTTTATCTGGAGGCGGCAACAGCGTTCCCGCATAAGTGATCGATCCACCGCCCACGGCGCAACCGTGAAAGATGGTCGCGTGACGGAAGAAACGAATTTTGAAGAAGCCGTGCAACCCAAGTTGTGGGTGCCAGAGCCAGCGCCGGATCGACCAACTTGTCCGTGGAAAAGACAGGGGCGCCCAGCGGCGCCCCATTTCAATTACGGCAACTCGATAGCCCTTCTCCACCAGTCGAAGCGCGGAAACGCTGCCTCCGAATCCGGACCCGATTACGATGAAGTCAAAATCGAATTGCGGGCTGCGAGCTGCCATACAATACCCCGCGCACTGGCCGGAAGATGCGACGCTATGCGACCAGGTACTTGCCAGCCTCAATGACTTTCTGAGCAATACCCTGCCGCAGCGCCACTGTATTGAATGGTTCGTATTTGCACAGCCGGCGCAGGATTGCCAGTTGCGACCGCAGCATGTCTCCTTCGGCGCACGCGGCAATCACTGTCCTGGCCGCGCTTTCGATCTTCTCCATGGCGCCGGAAATATAGACGCGGGTCATGGCAATGGCATGCGCACAACCCGCATCCCCGTTCCGCGCGGCCAGTTTTTGCGCGCGCACTACAGCCGACTCCATGGCATAGGTTTCAATCGTCATGTTGGCGATTGCACCCATGATTTCCTGCTGGTCCTGGATCGCTTGCATATATTTCTGCGTAGCAATTCCCGCGGCAAACAATCCAATCTTCTTCGCCGATGCCACCAACCTCCGCTCCTGAGCCAGAGGACCTTCCTCGCCCTCCTCGGCAGTCCCAGACAAGACCTCATCCATCAGCTTCTTGATTGCTGCCATAAGTGGGAGTTGCCCGGTCATGGCACGTTTCAGCAGAAACCCAGTGATCAGCAGCCGGTTGATTTCGTTCGTGCCTTCGAAAATTCGATTCACACGAACATCCCGGTAATTGCGTTCTGCCGGATATTCCTCGACAAAACCGTACCCGCCGTAGATCTGCACCGATTCGTCGACGACGTAATCGATGAACTCCGATCCCCAGACCTTCAGAATCGAACACTCGACAGCATATTCGTCGATCACCTTGCGCACCTGTGCCATGTCTTCGTGCGCTTCCCCGAGCTGTGCAATGGCCGCGTCCATCATGCCGACAGTGCGATACGCCATCGCCTCGCCGGTGAAAATACCCGCCGCCATGTTGGCCAGCTTCTCGCGAATCAAGCCGAAATCCGCAATCACCTTCCCGAACGCCTTGCGCTGCTTGGCATATGCGATCGCGCCCTCGATGCAGTTGCGCGCCGAGCCCACGCAAGCCGCACCCAGCTTGAATCGCCCAACGTTCAGCACATTAAAGGCGATGTGGTGCCCTTTTCCAATTTCGCCAAGCACGTTCTCCACCGGAACCTGGCAGTCGTTCAGGATCAGCGGACACGTCGAAGATCCGCGAATCCCCATCTTGTGCTCTTCTGCGCCCACTGAAAATCCGGAAAACCCGCGCTCCACAATGAACGCTGTGAATTTGTCGCCAGACACTTTCGCGAACACGATGAACAGGCCGGCGAAGCCCGCATTCGTAATCCACATTTTCTCGCCGTTCAAAATGTAGTGCTTCCCGTCGGGTGAGAGCTTCGCCTGCGTGCGGCAATTTAGCGCATCGGATCCCGACGAGGACTCCGACAGTGCGTACGCCCCGATAATTTCCCCGCTGGCCAGCTTCGGGAGATATTTTTTCTTTTGTTCCTCCGTCCCGAAGTAAACGATGGGAAGGGTGCCAATGCAGGTGTGCGCGCCCCACGTCGTGCTGAAGCCCCCGTACTTCGCCAGACGATCGGCGATGATGGCGGAAGTAACCTTATCCATCTGCATGCCGCCGTACTGTTCGGGAACGTCGACCCCGCTCAGCCCAAGTTCTCCTGCTTTCTTAACCAGTTCCCGGGTTATCGCGAAGTTCTTTTGCTCCATGTTCTCGATGTTGGGGACGATTTCCTTATTGGCAAATTCCTCCGCGGTTTGTGCAATGAGCAGATGCTGCTCGCTGAAATCTTCTGGAGTGAAAACATCCTCTGGCAGGCGCTCCTCGATTAGGAAGCCGCAGCCGCGGATCTTGTTAGCCGGTACTGCTGTAACCGTAGCCATATTCCCTCTCCCTCAAAGCACTGGTTCGTGCGTTTGCCGTTCAGCTATGGAATCGAATAGGAGTCAGTGGAATGATCATGAAATCGGCAGCTCAGCGCTGCCGAAGCTCGCCTCCCAGGGATCGAGCGAATTGGCGCCTCCGGGCGAAAGGATTTCTTTCGCCCGAAAACGCACCCGTATACGACGCACACGTAACTTCGCAGCAGACAAAGCACGTCGAACGGATCAGGCGCAGCGCTGACGCTCTGCAAAGGCTTCGCTTAGGCGACGGCCGCTGCCACTTTCACTTTCTTCACCGGCTTCCGTGCCCGCTCTGTCTTCGCCGCGACATGTGGCGGCTTCACCATCACATCCATCAGCGCCTTCTGAGCATCGACATAGCTCTTCACCGCCTCGCGAGTTAGTTCGCTCACGGGGAGAAAAGGAAACGGTTTCAGGATTTCGAACGTCTTCCCTGCCGTTTTCACGCCGGCTGTCACCTGCCGACCAGCCACGTCGACCAACCGTTTTTGCGCTTCCATCAGCGAGTCGGTGGCCTTCCGCGCCAGTTCCGTCAACTCGGTCTGTTTGACTTTCTTGGCAGTGCCGTTATGCCGGCCGCCGGTGGCCTTTGCGGTCTCCTCGGCAATGACGTCCATGAATTTCTTCTGCGCCTTGACGAAGCTCTCCATGCTTTCACGAGCCAGATCCACCGCATGCTCGGGCTGGTAGGGTTTGCCGGCCTTGGCAGACTCTAGCCAGTTGTGGGTCTGCTTGCTGGCAAGCTTCAGGTACTCTTCCTGCATCTCGATGAACGTGTCGACGCTGCGCCGCAGCAGGTCGGTGAGCGCGTGCGCCGCGGGCCAGTCGCCCACTCGCTCTTTCACGCCCGTCATCAGGATCTCGTTCTGCTGTTTTCCAAGTTCCAGCAGAACCTTCTGTCCTTCCAGAAAGTTCGCCATACCCTCTTCGGCGATCTCGCTGAGAATCGCGGTGGGAGAGTGCTTGGGATCGGACAATTGCTGCCGTACGGCATGCATCACGCTGGCATTCTGCCGCATCGCCAGATCGATGAGGATGCGTTGAGTTGCGAACAGAGTTTGCACGCCTTGCTGCGCCCAGCCCGAAAGCAGGGCGACCGTTGACGATTCTTTGGAATGAATGGATTCATGCTTTGTTGCCGCTGCCATAAAGTTGCCTCCGATTGCTGCATTGCAGCATCGACTAAACTATACGACTGCCAAGCACTTGTGTCAAGATATTCCTGCAGGGTGATGCAAAGCAGCAAAAACGCCACAGGATCGACCATGAAACCTTCTGTGATCGTCATCAAGAAATACGGCAATCGCCGTCTCTACGACACCACCAGCAGCCGCTACGTGAACCTCGACGATCTGGCCGGGCACATTCGCGCCGGCCGGGAGGTGCAGGTTGTCGACGCCAAGACCGGTCAGGATCTGACCCGCGTCGTCTTGACGCAGATCATCACGGAAGATGCCAGGGACAAACCCACGGGATTGCCTCTGGAGTTGCTGCGGCAGTTGATCATCGCGTCCGATGAGGTGCGGCAGGAGTTCCTGATGTGGTATCTCAAGTCTGCATTTGACACCTATCAGAAGCTGCAAGACACGGTACAAAACCGTCTGAGCGAAGTGCAGTCTGCGATTCTATCGCCCGTCGACCTGATGAAGCGTTTTTTGGGCACGGCGGCGTCCGCGGCACCGGAAGCGGAGTCGGAAGTCGAAATGTTGCGCAGGCGAGTTGCGGAGCTCGAGAGCCGCGCGGGAAAGTCCGCACGAAAGAAACGCAGCGTCAGTAAAAAGCGCAGAGCATCCTAGCTCCCGAGATAGCAAGCGAAAACTGCGCCGAAAATGTTTGCTTGAACCGTCAGGCACGACGCGCTATAATTTTGCAGTGCAGCAATCGCCCTTCTTTGTGAATCCTCGCAAAGACCGGGCAGCCTCAGGGACGAACTTGCGGCGTAAACAGAAAAAGGCAGCAGCGCGTCCTTCCCAAACCTCGCGGCGCAAGCCGACTCCGCGGCCTTATCCGAAATCCAACACTTCCAGTTTTTGGACCGAAGCGCTCTTCGGAGCCGAGATCCTTCTGTTGCACGCGACCCCGGTCTACTACGGTCTAGGTGTGCCGCACGGGGACGGTTCTGCGGTCGTCATCATTCCGGGGTTTCTCGGCACGGACCTTTACCTCACCGAACTTCACGCCTGGCTCCGGCGCATTGGATACCGGCCCTATTTTTCCGGCATAGGCATTAACGCCGAATGCCCCAATCTGCTCATCCAGCGCCGTTTGAACCAGACCATTGAAACAGCGCTGCAGGAAACTGGCCGTAAGATTCATGTGATCGGACATAGCCTTGGTGGAGTAATCGCCCGCTCGGTGGCGGGTGCGCGACCAAAAGACGTGGCTTCCGTAATCACGCTCGCAGCGCCCATTCGAGGCACGGTTGCCAATCGAGCGGTGCTCCGCGCCGCGGAAGCGGTTCGTCTCCAGATTCTCGAGGAGCATGGCCGTCGTGTGCTGCCCGATTGTTATACCGGACGCTGCACCTGTAATTTTGTCGACTCACTTCGCCGCAAGGTTTCCAATGCCATGTTCGAGACTGCAATTTACACGCGCCAGGACGGCATCGTCGATTGGCGCTATTGCATGACCATGGATCCGGAAAAGGACGTGGAAGTTCCCGGCACCCACATCGGAATGGCGTTCAATCCCGCAGCCTACGCGGTTGTCGCCGAGCGCCTGGCCAGAGCGCATTCTCGCGAATAGTCAGCCCACCATCTCCAACACCGCGCCGGTGGCCGTCTCCAGTCTCTCGGTTGCTCCGCTCGCGCTCTCGATGAGAAGGGATGCTGACGCCAGACTGTTGTTCATTACCTCGAACAGGCCGCTGCAATTAGTCTTCAAATAAGGAAGACGGTGCACACTTGGCCCGCGTCCGTCGATCGCAGCTTCCAGCCGCATTCCATTCCGCCCGGTACAGTGAAAATTCCACTGAAGATTCTGGCGGCTGTCGCCGATGTCTTGCAAATTTCGAAACAGCTGCGTCTGTCCCTCATGCCACAGCACCGCTTTACGAAAGAGCAGTCCGAAGGGCATTTCGTACACTAGCGCTTCCAACGTGCTCGCCGGCTGGCCGGACCGCGGAAGATAGGCGTGCGTCCATGTCCAAAAATTACGATGCCGGTACCCGCAGTTATGCCCCTGCACTCCGAACCCCAGAGGATCTCCCGTGAAGCGCCGTCCATCGAACATGATCTCTCCGGAGAAAAGAGCATCTGAGTGCGGCGTCCGCGAGAAGCCAATCCAGCCCTTGTCGCTAAGCGTCGTACGAAATGCAGAGCGATAGCGCAGGTTCCATGAGATTGAGTGTCCCTCCACCTGCAAACGCCCCTTGCATGAGTCCTCGTCGATGTCGTTGCCTACAATGCGGAAATGAAACGGACTCTGGCCTCTACCGCTGATATCCAGTCCCTGCAGTGGAAATCCCTGGATGAAGCTCTGCGCTATGCCTCCCGATGGAAACCATGTTGCCCAAACCTGGACCGGCATTCCCCGTGAATTTCCGGCGCAGCCGCCTCGACCGGGATTCATCATCAAATAGCGGAACCACCAGGCTCCGCTCCCGTCCGCCAATCCCACACGCAGAAACCAGACTTCGTAACGGCGCCGGGCCGATAATCCGGAAAATATTTCGTTCAAAGTGGCCAAGGATTCTTACTCCGTGTTGTCCGCAAATTCACGCGCCATTAAACGTTCGCCGGGCACGAATTTCTCTGCGTTCTCCGCGCCTTTCTCAGCGACCTCTGCGGTTCAAGCTTTTGTTCTGTTTCTTCCGCCTAAACTATCTCACAAGACTCCCGACGATCCGGTGACGCCGGTCACTGCACAATCGAAAGCATCGGCCCATAGTGTGAACCGGTAGGTCCCCTCCATGCTGGATGCTTCCACCATCCCAGCGGGCCTCGGCTCGCTCGCGCCCGGCCAGTTGCGCGCTGCCTTGGAAAATTTTTTGCCTCTCGGCGCGACCCCGGCCGAGAAAATCAGCGCAATTGAAACGGGACTGCGAAGTCCCATCGGTCAGTCCGTTCGCGAAACAATGGCGCGCTGGATCGTCGACGAAATCGTTCCTGTTAGAGAATTGGTTCCGGAAGCGTATAAGCCATGGCGTCCGCCGGTGCGCGACGCGATGATGTTCGTCGTAACGCGGCTCTCTCCTGCGCGGCTCGCGCCGAAGCTCCTGGAGCAAATTGAGCTTCCTCTCAAAACACCCGCAGAGGTACGTTTGCTGCGTCTGATCGCAAAGGTGCCGGGCTTGCAGAAACTGGGCCAGGTCATAGCACGAAACCAGCATCTTCATCCAGCTCTACGCAGAGCACTCGCCAAACTCGAAAACGGAATTCGCGACGTCCAGCCAGAAGATATCCGCGACATTGTTCAAAAGGCGTTGGGGCCGCGGATGCAGAAGTTCGCCGTTCAAGTCGCGCCCAGAATACTCAAGGAAGCCAGCGTCAGCGCAGTCGTGCGCTTCACATGGCGCAATCCCGATACCAAGCGGCGCGAGCGCGGCGTCTTCAAAGTCCTGAAACCTCACATCCCCGAATACTTCGCCGAGGACATGGACTATCTGCAAGGCCTGGCCCAGTACTTCGGCGACCGGCACCACACCTACGGCTTCGCGGCCCACTTGATCCCCGACACTTTCCGCAAGGTTCGGCGCCTGCTGCAGCATGAAGTCAACTTCGCTCGTGAACAAAAAACCTTGGTCGAAGCCGGCATTCTCTATCGCTCCTTCCCCGGAGTGCGCATCCCGCAGGTCATTCAGCCCCTATGCACGCAGAGCATCACGGCGCTAACGGAAGAGCAAGGAATCAAGGTGACTAGCGCCGCGGCGCGCCTGCCCGTCGCGCGCCGGCGAAAAGTTGCCGAGCAAATGGTGGAAGCTCTCGTGGCTGTGCCTCTTTTCTCTTCCACCCAGGACGCGATCTTTCACGGCGATCCCCACGCCGGTAATTTGCTCTACAACAACAAAACTGGAGAGCTTGTCATCCTCGATTGGGCTCTGCGCGAGCGTTTAAGCCGCGAGCAGCGCCGTCATCTCGCGCTCTTGTTTCTGATGGTCACGTTGCGCGATCCCGTGGGCACATCCAACGAAATCCTGGCGCTCAGCCAACATCCCATTCGAGAGACTTCGCCGCTGGCCAAGCGCGTTCGCGATACAGTGAACAAATTCCTCGATCAGATGCCGGCGTCCCGCATGCCCAGCGGGGCAGACTCTATGCGCCTGCTGGAGCGCGTCGCCGTGCAGGGCGTAAAGTTCCCGAGTTCGCTGATCATGTTGTCGAAGGTGATGTTCACGCTGGAGGGGATACTGGGGGACATCGTTGGCTCCGACACAGGGATGGGCTTCACCATCGCGCGGCACGTCGCCCAGCATTGGATTGGCAACCGCTCTGCCTTCCGTTCGCCACTGAAGACCCGTGACTGGCTCACACTCCAGTTCAGCGCGATGCTTTATACCAGCCGGGTATGGGTGCAATGGGAACAGGCCATACTCAACCGCTTGCTGACGCCCAAGTCGTCTGCGGCGCCTGCGATTTCAGAACTGGAAGGGCGGTCGTCCTAAGCGGAAGGCCGCCCGTCACCGATCCAATTTTCCCCGGCCTAAACTGAAACGGCCTTTGGCCGGTGCGCGGTACGTGCCTTCCCGTGATGGGCGCGCCCCACGACTTTCTTACCCGGTTTGATAAGTGACCCGATCAGCGAGGTCTCCGCATTGAAAAAATTCTTTACGCCTTCGCCAGTCTGGTTCGCGAAAGGCAACAACCGCGCAGGCGAGACGAGTTTCAGGGATCGAGTTGCAGTGTCCAGGTTCACATTCATCTGCTGGCCCATCACGTCCAGTAGTCTCTTCTGCGCCTCGATGAAAGCGTTCCCGGCTTCGCGCGCCAGTTGCGCCAGTTCGGTCTTCTTCACGGCTTTGCCATCGTGGACCTTCTTGTGACCCGCTGCCGCCGCCGCTTCCTCCGCCACCGCATCCAGGAATTTTTTCTGTGCGCGCGTGAAGCTTTCCACTCCCTCGCGGGCAAAATCGACCAGGTGAGCAGCGCGCTCCCCTTTCCCCGCTTGCTCCGACTCCAGCCATTGCAGCGTCTGCTTGCTGGTGTTGGTCAGTAACTCCTGCTGCATCTCGATGACAGTATCAAGGCTGCGCTGTGCAAGTTCGGTCACTGCAACTGCTGGTATGAAGCCGGTCATCCGTTCTTTAACTCCGTTAAAAATAATGTCGTTTTCTTGTTGCACCAGGTCGAGAAACGTTCGCTGTGCTTCCACGAAACTCGATGTTCCCTCAACCGCGAGTTCAGTCAGAATCGCGAGGGGAGAGTTGTCCTTGTCATTGTGGGTTGGCATTGTTGCCTCCAATTGCTGCATTGCAGCATAGCTCTACTGTAGTATCGGCGCGCCTCCCCGTCAATAGCCGTCGCGCAGTATTGCGCCGCGTCACTTTGAAGGGTGATTCTCATCACAGGAACAGAACGTGCAAGAATGCAACCTGTTTCGTTGGAATATCGACATGGAAAAACTCCCTGAAGTGGAAGCTGCAAAAACATTGATGACCGAGGCCATGGCTTGGTCGGTCATGAAATGGCTACGCGAAAAGAAAAGAGTGCGTAAGACCGCCGACCAGGCCAATGCCGCCCTCGATCAATTGAGTGCACTAACCCGCCAGCGCTGGCCCGAGCCCGTTAGAACCGCCTACGATGCACTGCTGGCGGCCGCCACTGGAAATGGGACGGCGCCTGAACAACGGAAGCCGCGGCCGGTAATGTCTCCTGACGCGACTCTTACGGCGAAGAAGATGAAGGAATCCGATGACGAAGCTCACCGCGCCAGGATGGACGCAGAAGAAGCGTTTGACCTCGCAGAGAAACGACTAAGCACTCGCCTCGCGCGCGAAGGCTGTCAAAAGGCGATTCATTCCTGGGACCTGCACGAAAAAGCGATTCGGAAAGCAGAAGCGTTCATTCGCTCGAAGTAGCCAACCCGGGCAGAAGCCCCGTGTAGATCGCCATTCCGACCACCGCGTCCACACCGATTGCATCCAGATCGTCGATTTCCTGTTGTGACTTTATTCCCCCTGCCGCGATCAACTGCCTCGCTGTTGCCTCGCGCAGCGGACGAATCACTTCCAGCGGAAAGCCCCGCATCAAGCCTTCCGTCTCCACATGCGTGTACAAGTACGCGCTACACCACGGCTCTAGTGCGTGCACCATATCCAGCGGGCTTATCTCCGTCACCGTGCGCCATCCGTGAATCGCCACTCGCCCGCCAATCGCATCAAGAGCGAATACCAGCCGCGCCGTGCCAACTGCGTCAGCCAGGCTCTCAGCGAAGCGCCTATCGAGCTTTCCATCAGAGAACAGCGCCGATCCGATGATCACTCGACGTGCCCCTGCCTCTAATGCAGCCTCCGCAGCCGCAATCGTGCGAATGCCCCCGCCCACCTGGCACGGCAACTGGTGCGCCAGTTCACGAATCAGTTCCACATTGCCGCCCGTGCCAATAGCGGCATCGAGATCAATCAATTGCACCAGCGGGTACTTCGAGAAGCGATCGACCCAGGTTTTGAAGTCGTCGAACTCCAGCGCCTTCTTCCTGCCCTGCACCAACTGCACAATCTTTCCGCCCATTAAATCGATCGAGGGAATCAGCACGGCCACCTCACCGGAATACCCTGTGACCCGAGTTGCTGCTTGAGGTCCGCAAGCCGGCTGAATCCGTAATGAAAAATTGACGCAGCCAGCGCGGCATCGGCATGGCCCTCGCGAAATACTTCGACGAAATGCTGCGCTCCGCCCGCACCGCCAGAGGCAATCACCGGAATCCGAACCGAGTCCGCGATTGCCCGAGTCAACTCGCAATCGAAGCCGATTCCAGTTCCGTCCCGGTCCATCGACGTCAGCAAGATTTCGCCCGCTCCGCGCGACTCCGCTTCGCAAGCCCACATAACCGCGTCCCTGCCGGTCCCTGCTCTTCCGCCATGCGTGAACGCTTCCCAACGCGATGTCTCCGCGGATCGCTTCGCATCAATAGCAACGACAACAGCCTGCGAACCAAAGCGTTCCGCGATCCGCTTGATCAATGTTGGATCGGCAAGTGCCGCTGAGTTTATGCTGATCTTGTCTGCGCCCGCTGAAAACACGGCTGCCGCATCCCCCAGCGTGCGTATGCCGCCTCCTACCGTGAATGGAATAAACAATTGACGTGCGGCCCGGCGCACCGTGTCCAGCAGAGTCGCGCGCCTTTCGTGCGCTGCAGAAATATCCAGAAGCACGATCTCGTCCGCTCCAGAGGCGCTATGCGCCTTTGCCAGTTCGGCGGGGTCGCCCGCGTCGCGCAAATTTTCAAACCGCACACCCTTCACCACGCGGCCGCCGTCCACATCCAGGCAAGCGATAATACGTTTCGTCAGCATCTCAGAGCGCACAAAAATTGCCCAGTATCTTCAAACCGGTCTCTCCGGATTTTTCGGGATGAAACTGCACCCCGAACAGCTGATCCCGTTCCACAGCCGCTGAAAAACATCCGCCATATTCACAGCAAGCCACCGTCGTCTCCGTAACCGGCGCGCGAAACGAGTGCGTGAAATATACGAACGAAGACGACGCGACGCCACGGAACAGTCGCGAAGAAGGAGAAACGTCAAGCTGGTTCCACCCCACATGCGGCGATTTCACCTTCGCCGGAAATCGCTCACAATCGCCGCTCAACGCGCCCAGTCCCGGCGTCTCCGGCGATTCCTGACTTCCCTCGAACATCCACTGCATTCCAACGCAGATCCCGAGGAACGGAACTCCGCGACCAATGCCATCGGCAATAGCTTCCTGCAAACCGGATCGTCCGAGCGCCGCCGTTGAAGCAAAATGGCCGACTCCCGGAAGCACGATCTTCTTCGCTCTAGCAACCTGCGCAGGATCGGAGGTAATCGCGCAATCTTCGCCCAGCCAGTCCAACGCCTTCTTCACCGAAACCAGATTTCCGGCGCCGTAATCCACAATCGCAATCATCACAGCACTCCTTTTGTGCTAGGCAGCAGGCGCGCCATGCGCCGATCACGCCAGCACGCCGCACGCAGCGCCCGAGCAAACGCCTTGAACAGGGCCTCAATCTTGTGATGACTCGAGCGCCCGTAAAGCACACGCGCATGAACATTCGCCCGCGCCCCACGAGCAAAACCTTCAAAAAAATCGGGCACAAGCTCCGCTTGCAGATCGCCCACCAACCGCGTGCGCACTTTTGTGTCGACCACGGCGGCGGTACGCCCGCAAAAGTCCACGGCCGCCATCCCCATCGTCTCGTCCATCGGCATCAGGAAATATCCGGCCCGCAGAATGCCGCGCTTGCTGCCCAACGCCTTGTCAAACGCCTGCCCGAGCACGATTCCAATATCTTCGACCGTATGATGCTGGTCTACGTCAAGATCGCCGTGCGCCGTCAACTTCAGATCGAAGCCCCCGTGATGCGCAAACAACTCCAGCATGTGATCAAAAAAACGAATGCCGGTGGATACCTGGTAACGCCCGCGCCCTTCGATGGTGAGCGAGATCTGAATCTGTGTTTCTTTACTGACCCGCTTGATGCTTCCCTTTCTCATCGCCGCGATGCCCCCTGCGCAATGCCAAGCTCCTCGCATGTTTCCTGGAGAGCAGCGAGCAAGCGACCCGCGTGCGCTTGCGGTCCCAGTGTGATGCGAACACATCCTTCGCAACCGTGATCGCTGGTGCGGTCGCGAACCAGGATGCCACGACGTCTCATCTGTTCGACGAAAGCTGCCGCCGCGCCCACGCGTGCAAGCACGAAATTAGCCTGGCTGGCCCAGAACTGAATTCCAAGGGCTTCGAGCGCACGCTCCAGTCGAGCCCGTGACTCGCGCACCTCGCTCACATACTGCCGAATGTAGCTTTGGTCCCCAAGAGCCTCCGGCAAGCAGGCCAGCGCCACCGCGTTCACGTTGTAAGGCGAACTAACCCGCCGCGCGGAACGCATCTGCTCGGCATCGCCAACCAGCACTCCAATGCGCAGCCCAGCCAGCCCGTAGGCCTTGGAAAAAGTGCGCGCCACAAACAGGTTTGGGAGTTCATTGCGAGCTGCCAGCATACTCTGCCCATAAAACTCAAAATAGGCTTCGTCCACCAGCACCGCCGCGTCGGGCGCCGAACGAGCGATTCGCGCTAACTCCGCCGCTGGCGCGACCGTTCCTGTGGGATTGTTTGGATTCGCGACCGCGATCAGTCGCGTTCGCGGCGTAATGCGCTTACACAATTCGTCGGCAGGAAACTCAAAATCCTTGCCAGCGGGAACTGCGATAAGCTGCGCTCCCGCAGCCATGACATAAATCCGGTACATGGAATACGTCGGCACAGCGATCAGCGCCTCGTCCCCTGCCTCCAGGTAGGTCTCGCACAGCAGGTGGATCGCTTCGTCCACGCCATTGGTCAGCAGCAGTTCCGCCTGCGGGACTTTTAGAAAGTCCGCCACCGCCGCTTCCACCGGTTCACGCTCGGGATAACTTGCAAGTTGTTCGGGCGTCAACTGCCGCAAACGCTCGAGCACTCGGGGCGAACACCCGACCGTGTTCTCGTTGAAATCCAGGCGCAGCCCGGAACGCCCCGCCAGGGGCGGGTGGTACGAAGGCAACGTGCGCACCGTTTCCCGCGGATTAAGCATGTTCGCACCTCACGCGGATCGATCGCGCATGCGCTGGCAATCCCTCCGCCGCGGCAAGGCATTCGATTGCCGGAGCAATCCGCCTCAACCCTGCGGCAGAAAGCTGCTGCACTGTAATCACCTTCACAAAATCCGCCACGCTCAGACCTCCTCGAAAACGCGCCTGCCCCGAAGTCGGCAACACATGATTGGGACCGGAAGCGTAATCGCCCGCCGCCTGCGCCGAGTAATTCCCCACAAATACCGAACCCGCATTCTGGATAAACGGCAAGTCATCCGCCTCCACCGTGATGTGCTCGGCCGCAATGCGATTAGCCCACTCCCGCGCTTGTTCGCGCGAAGTTGCGATGAGAATTGCTCCCCGCCTCCGCAAAGATTTTTGCGCGATCGGATTCCCTTTCGCGGCCTGCGTCACAGCAGCTTTCACAGTTCGTGCCAACTCCCGAGACGTCGTGATAAACACAGCCAAAGTCTCGGGATCATGCTCGGCCTGCGCGATCAGATCAGCCGCAATAAATTCCGGAACGCCCGAGTCGCTCAAGACCACGGCTTCCGTAGGCCCCGCCAGAAAATCAATCGCGCAGTCGAACGAAACCAGTTTCTTAGCAACCGTGACGTACGCGTTCCCAGGCCCCACAATCTTGTCGACGCGTGCAATGCTGCTGGCGCCATACGCTAACGCCGCAATAGCCTGCGCCCCACCTACGCGATAAAACTCGCGCACGCCCAACATTGCGGCCGCAGCTAAAACTTCCACCGAAGGCTTTGGGGACACGGCCCGAATATTCTTCACGCCGGCAACCTGCGCGGGAATCACCGTCATCAGCAAGGTAGAGACCAGCGGATAACGTCCGCCCGGAACATAGCAGCCCACAGATTCCAACGGTCGCACGATTTGCCCCAGAGAAATTCCGTCTTGCGTCCGCATCCAGCCGTCGGGCTTCTGCCATTCGCAAAACTGGCGGATGCTCTCCGCAGCCTGGCGGAGAGACTTCAGCAACTCTGCAGGAACCGTCTCCGACGCTTCCGCCATTTCCGCCTCAGACACACGCAGAGGTTTTTTCGCAGCCAGTCCATCCCACTGCTCCGCATATCGCCGAAGCGATCGCTCCCCTCCTCTACGAACACCCTCAACGATGCGACGAACGCGCGGCTCCAACCCGCTCAGGAGCCCGCTTCGTGCGGCAAGGCGTTCCACCAACCCATCAGCCGCGCGGCCGGAGACAATCCGCATCACAGCACCACCTTGTTCAGCGGATACTCCACAATCCCCTGCGCCTGCGCTTCTTTCAGCCGCGGTATCACATTCCACGCCGCTCCTTCGTCGATCACAGTGTTAACTGCCAGCCAGTCTTCATCGCTCAGATGAGAGATGGTCGGCTTCTGCAACGCCGGCAACACCGCCAACACTGCGGCCAGGTTCTCTTTCTTTACGTTCAGCATCAACCCCACACGGTCCTGTGCTTCCATTGCGCCTTGCAGCATCAGAGCCAGATTGTCGATTTTTCGTCGCTTGTCGCGGTCCGCGTATGAGCACTTGTTGGCAATCAATTGCGTGTTCGATTCCAGCACCGTCTCCAGAATGCGTAGCCGGTTCGCTTTCAGCGAACTCCCAGTCTCGGTGACTTCGACGATGGCGTCCGCCAGCATAGGCGGCTTCACTTCCGTGGCTCCCCAGGAAAACTCAACCCGCACCTCGACACCTTTCTTAAGGAAGTAGTCGCGCGTAACTTTCACCAGTTCGGTGGCAACAATTTTTCCTGAAAGATCCTCTGCGCGCTGAATGGACGAATCCTCCGGCGCCGCCAGCACCCATCGCACTTTGCCGCGGCTGCGCTTGGCATAAATCAGGTCACTCACGGTCACCACTTCCAGTCCGCTCTCAATCACCCAGTCGAGCCCCGTCAAGCCGGCGTCAATGGCGCCGTGCTCCACGTAGCGCGCCATCTCCTGCGCCCGGATCAACATGCAGTCGATCTCCGGATCTGCCGTGCTCGCGACATATGATCGCCCGCTGGTGTATGCTGGCAGCCCCGCGCGCGCGAATAGTTCTAAGGTCGCCTCCTGCAAACTGCCTTTAGGAATTCCGATGCGCAGCTTCATCGCGCCTCCTTCGAAGGCGTCGCTTCTCTTACTTTTCGGGAAACGGCCTCGGTGAAACACGACCGCGTGCCGCGATGGCAGACCACTCCCGCTCCCTCCACTTCAACTCGCAGCAGCAAAGTGTCGCGGTCACAGTCCGTGTGGGCGGAAACAACCCGCAGCCGGTTTCCCGAAGTCTCGCCCTTCATCCAGAGTTGCTGGCGCGTCCGGCTGTAGAACGTTACATAGCCATCCTCCAGCGTGCGCTCCAGCGCGTCGCGATTCATAAATCCCACCATCAGAACTTCGCCGTCGGTCGAATCCTGCACCACGGCAGGAAGCAGCCCGCCCATTTTTTCGAAATCGAATTCTGCATTCATATTCGCAATTCCTCTCCGAGAAACAAAAAGCCCGCTGAGCGTTGTCGCGTCAGCGGGCCGAAACTCCTGAAAAGTGCCGTTAATTCAAAGGATGCAATCTCAGGTGTACATCGCCGCCGTCGCGCTGTGCGCGTGATGGTGATGGCGATGATGGAAACGAGACAACATCCTGTTCCTACGGTACGAGACCGATCCGTCTCGGTCAAGGATTTTAAACGATTAGCGCTCGCTGTTTTTTGAATGCACCCAATTCGAATTTCGCATGCCCCGCCAGGATGCCGCCACGAAGCGACGGACCAATGTAGCTTCCCCAGCGAAGTGCAATCATCTTTCATTTTTCATTTCACATGACAATTCATTCAGACTCACGATCCCGGCGAACCCGCCTTGATCTCCGCCGCCTTGCCATCGTGATACACAATCACCAGCGGCTTACCACCGTTCGGATAGCGCACTGTCTTTTCGTCAGAACCGCCGCCCGCATCCGGTACGCCCATGCCGACCGCGAAATCCGCCTGCATCTCGTTCATCCCCGGCTTCACCTGGTGCTGCTCGACTGCCTGCCACACATCCGGTGGCCAGTGCTTATACAAATCGCGCGGATCCTCCACGAAAAACATTTCGTCGGAATAAATCTTGTACTGTCCGTCCGCTTCATATCCAATCGGCACTGCGTTCGTCTTCCCTTCCTTCTGAAACACGGCCATTACCTGCAGGCGTTGTCCCGCTCCTGAAGGCTTGGCCGTGACCACGTCTTGGATCTCCAGTTTCTCAATTGGCAAGAGCAGGCCAGCCTCGTGCGCAAAGTCGACGCGCTTGCTGGCCGGGTTGTACGGATAGTATGTATACCGATAACCCTCTTTCACCCATACCGGCTGCTGGGTAAGCTGTTTCGCGCTCTTCAGGTCGTAGGGATAAAGCTTCTTGGGATTGACGTAGAAATCGGGATTCGAATAACCAACGTTCGCGGCCTCCTTCCGCTTCTCGGCGGCAAGCCGGTCTTCATGCCGGTGGTACAGAATGAACCCCGCCCGCACTCCCGCAATCACCATCGCGAGCAGCAAGGCCAGCTGTATCTTTTGCCTCGCTTCCGGACTTATCATGAAATGAACTGTACCAAGTTCTCCGCGTACTCAGCGGGATTTCTTCGCAACCTTTGCGCTGAGCCTCTGACTTCGCTCCGATCACTCCCTTGCAGAGGCTGGAGGCGTCCCGTCAGCCTGCGGCTAAGGTAAACTGGCAACAGAGGAATTTCTACAATGGCGGCCATCACGGAACAAGACGTCCTGAGCGCCCTGAAGAGTTGCTACGACCCGGAGATCCCGGTCAATATCGTCGACCTTGGACTGATCTACAAAGTGGATTTCGCGTCCGCGGGGAATGCCGCCGAACCGAAACAAGATGTCACTGTCGATATGACCCTGACCGCGCAAGGTTGCCCGGAGCACGTCAACATCAGCGCCCAGGTCAAATCCCGCGTCGAGCAATTGCCCGGTGTCAACACCTGCACCGTCAACGTCGTTTGGACTCCGCCCTGGACTCCCGAGCGCCTCAGCCCCGACGCCAGAAAACAGCTCGGCATCGAGTAGAAGCGCCAGCGTCAAAAAGCTTTGACTGCAGAGAGCAGCAGGAATCCTGCTTTTCTTGGCGCCCGCCGCGGATCTTCTTCGCCAACTCCGCGGTTGAAAGCTCTTTCCTGCTATCCGCCGATCTCATCCCAGGCATCGAAGGCCGACTGCCCTGCCGCCTCGGTAATCCGCTTGCCCGCCTTGGCGGCCATCTCCATCACGTGCATCCCGCGTTCAAAATAATCCGGCAGCGACTGTCGCACTCTCTCGAACTGTTCCGGATATTCCGAGGCCAGGACAGCCAGACCGATCCCGCCGGCCAGCACGCCTGCGGGAAATCTCTTCTTCATAAAGAACATTGCAGCCACGCCCATGGAACTGAGCACAATCGCTTTTTTCCACGATTCCATTGTCGTTCCCTCAAAGAGTTCTTTAAGTTGCAAAAAGAGGCATCTTCGTTGCCAAAATTGTAGCTCGTCGCGCCTTTGCTCGCGTACTTCGCCTGACTCAGACACTATCCTTCCCGAGGCAAACCGCGCAGAGTTCCCTTGCCTGCCGCAGGCGGCGCAGTCGCAGGCAAGGCGTTGACTTTCCATTGTGAGGGGCTAACTCTCGAGACGGGCGCTAAGCACCAAACGTCCCGTTCCCACCGCGAAAATCCTGCAATTCGATTCCGAAGCGCTTCAGCATCGATTGCAGCGTCGTACGCTTGATCCCCAACCGGCTGGCAGCCCCATCCGCTCCTGAGACTATGCCGTTCGTCTCCCGCAAAACGCGAATAATGTGCTCCCGTTCCATTTCTGTCAAGTTGTCGTCCGTGACTTCCTGCAGCGTATCCAGTTCCACCGGCGGCGCCGCCAGCGTCCGTCCCTTACTCAAGATAACCATGCGTTCGATCATGTTCTCGAGTTCGCGGATATTCCCGGGCCAGCTCCAGTTCTGAAGCACCGTCATCGTCTCATCTGGAACAACGTCAACCTGTTTGCCCATACGCGCCGCGTGTTTGCCAAGAAAGTACTGAACCAGGATCGGAATATCGCTGCGCCGCTGCCGTAACGATGGCAACTCAATGGGAAACACATTGAGGCGGTAGAACAAATCTTCGCGAAACTTTTTGGCTGCAATGTCCTGACGCAGATCGCGGTTGGTCGCCGAGATGATCCGCACGTCAACGTGCAGGGTGTGGATTCCGCCTAGCCTTTCAAACTCGCGATCCTGCAGCACACGCAGCAGCTTTGGCTGCAATGCAATCGGCAATTCTCCGATCTCGTCAAGGAACAATGTCCCCTTGTCTGCCAGTTCAATGCGCCCGAGTTTCTGGCTGACTGCTCCGGTGAATGCTCCCTTTTCATGTCCGAACAACTCGCTCTCCAGCAGTCCCTCGGGTACGGCCGCACAGTTGAGCTTGACGAAAGTCTTGTCCCGCCGCGAACTCAGCGAGTGCACCGAGCGTGCCACTAATTCCTTTCCGGTGCCGGTTTCTCCCAGTAACAAGACTGAAGAATCGGTCGGCGCCACCACCCGTACATTTTTCAGTACCTCGAGCAGTGCCGGACTCTGTCCAATGATTTCTTCGAACCCAAGCTCCGTCTGAATTTCGCCTTCCAGGTACGACTTTTCCTGTGCCAGCCTGTCCCGAGCGTCTTGCAAGCGGTCCGTCATCTCCCGGAGTTGCGCGATATCCATGGAAGCGCCCGTAATTCCCACAACATCCCCACTCGCATCCAGCAGGGGTTCTACCGTGATGTCGAATGCATAGTGTTTGCCGTTGTGCGGAATCACTACCTCCTGTCGTAACGCGATTCCAGTTTTCAGCACTCGCCGCTTCAGTTCAAGCAAACTCGCCGCCTTTTTCGCCCCAATGATTTCCGCATCCGTCTTGCCGATCGCCTCGTGCTGCCAGTAAGCCTGCGGGTTGTAAATCCACGTATAACGCAGGTCGCGGTCCTGGTTGAAGACGGTAACGGGAGAATCCTTGAGCGCCACGCGGAAGCGCTCCTCGCTACTTACGAGCGACAGTTCAGCCTTTCGCTTTCCCTCTTCTGCCATCACTTTCTCCGTCACATCGCGCTGGATGCCCCACGTGCGCAGGAGTTTCTCATCTTCCACAATCCCGATCAGGCTGCTACGGAACACCTTGGGATTGCCCTGAATATCCACTTCGTGCGACTCGCGCTCCAACACGTTGAATCCCGACCGAATGTATTGCCGGGTCAGTTCAATATTGCGCGGGTCGTCGGCCACCAGCATTTCTGTCAACCGCTTCCCCAAGAGCTCCTCTCCCGTCGCAAAACCGTACATTCTGCCCATGGCATCGTTACACTCCGCCAGGTATGAGTGGTGGAGAATGTGTTGCACCAGTTCGTCCTCCGTCAGACCGACAGCCGCTGGGGTATCCAACTCCACGCGGAATATGCCTTCCGAACTTTGCGCCACGAAGCTGCGATAATCCTCTTCGCGCCGCTGCAGCGCCTCCTCCGCCTCTTTGCGCTCCGTAATGTCGATCGCAGTGGCCTGCACCACCGGCACGCCGTCGGGTCCATCCGCGATGATCACCGTATTGAATAAGACCCAAACCGCGGTCCCATTCTTTCGCCGAAATTGCATCTCCCGGCTGAAGAAGGCGCCCTCTTGTCTCAGATCGCGCAATAGTGGCTCCCGGTCGGCGGGGTTGAAATAGAACTCCGACGTCGGCCGTCCGCGAATTTCATCCGTCCTGTCGTAGCCAAGCATGCGCGCCCAAGCGGCATTGCAATCCAGAACTTTCCCCTCCATGCTGGCAATCGCAACCCCCGCTACACTCTTCTCAAACAGGAACCGGTAACGTTGTTCCGACTTGAGCAGCGCCGCTTCCGCGCGCTTGCGTTCGGTGATATCACGCGCCGTCCCGCGCACAATTGGCTCGGCCACGCCTTCAGTACGAAGTGTGTTGTTGTACTCCCAAATCCTGCGCTTGCCATCTTTGGTTACAACGCACAATAAGCCCCGATCTGCACCCGCCGTTTTAATCCGCTCCAGATAGCTCTCAAACTGTTCCCGGTACTCGGGCGCAATCAAGTCCCGCATCGGAATTTTTAGGAGTTCTGCGACTTCATATCTCAACATGCGCGCCGACGCCGGATTCACCGAAAGGAATCTACCCTGCAGATCGTGCGTGCACACCAGGTCCTGACTGTGTTCAATTAAGTCGCGATAGCGGTCCTCGCTCTCGCGAAGCGCTCTTTCCGCCCTCCTCCGCTCGGTAATGTCGCGGGTGACGGCCACCACGTAACTCCGGTCCAGTTCCACGCGCCTCAGGCTGGTTTCTACCGGGAATGTCGACCCATCTTTCCGCCGGTGGATGCTCTCCAGCAGCACGAACCCCGAATCTCGCAATTGTTCGAGAACTCTAACGCGGCTGCCCTCGTCGACGTCCGGGTCCGTGTCGAACACCGTCATCGACAGCATCTCTTCCCGTGTGTACCCCAGGTCCTTGCAGGCTTTCTCATTCACATCCAAAAAGCGCAGTGTCTCCGGATCAACCACCGCCACCGCATCATTGGACTGGTCAATCAGCGCCCGAAACAGCTTCAGCGACTGCTCTGCCTCCTTGCGCTCAGTGATGTCTTGTAGAACGCTCGTTACACGGTCGACCCCTCCTGGCCCTTGCATCGGGAAGTACGAGATGAAAAGATCCCTCTCGCCAAGCGACGGATAGTTGTACTGCATTTCGTAGTGGACGATGTTTCCCTGGAAGCATTCATCCAGTTTGCCCTTGATTGTCGCTGCAAATACAAGCGGGTCCAGCACTTCCGAAATTCGCCGGCCTATCAGATCCGACCTCTTCATGCCCCGATAGTTCAGAAAGGCGCGATTGACGACCACGTAGCGATAATCGCGATCCACCACCGTGATCATCTCTTCCAGATTTTCAACGGCTCTTTCGAACTCCTGCATTCTTTTTGTCCGGCTTCGAAATAGCTCGCCGATCCCGCTGATCGCCAATCCCATAACGACAAACAATGACAGCCCAACTACGTCGCGCAGATTCTTAACCGCGAATGAATTCAGGGGCTCGATGAAGAAGTATTCAGCAATCCCTGCCGAGAAAAGCGTTGCAAACACGCCGGGCCCAAAGCCGGCCAGCAAGGCGATCAGCATGATTGTGGGATAGAAGAAGATAAACGGTTGGGTAAACCCTAGTGCGACATCCAGACGGTATCGCACAAAAGCGGCAGCAGTCACAGCGACCAGCGCAACTCCGTACTTTCGGGGCCAGGTGTGCAGCCAGTATGCGGATGTCGCGGTGGTTTCCCATTGATCGGCAGAACTCATAGCCAACCCTCACTTCCTGGGATCCTTAATCCAATAATTGCACCTTTGCGAAGCCCGAACACTTACTGCAAAGGGACAGCCGGAACAACCTCTTCCGCATAGAGGTCTTCTGCCGCCTAACAGCACGAAACGCCCGGGGAGGGCACCAAAACAGTAGCCGCCATCATACCGGATTGCACCTCTCAATATGTGATTCAAATCACAAATGTCGTCAGGTGCGACCCAAAATGAATCCTCCGCATGAATTACCACTTTGGATTAGTCTTCGCGCTTATTCTTTGGATTGAGCAGAATCGGACAACATCCGGTAGGTCGGACGTGTTACATTTCTTATTTTTTTCCGCCGCTCGCGGGGTAGTGAACGACACGAAAAATGGGGCTCCGGCAGTAATAAACACCGGCTCTAGAATGTCTCGAGATCGAGGCGGGGTGGCCGGCGAGCCGGTAAATTTCCAGCGGCTGGCACGACGTTTTGATTCAGCAGCGAGGTGATTTCCCGTTCCAATAAGTCCCGCTCCGCCGCCCAAAGCGAAGTGAACCGAAACGGCTGTAGATACTTCACTCCAGCTCGCATTGGAAACAGCATCTCAGCTTTGGGGTGCACGGTGCTTGGCCCAACTGGAAATGTCAGTCCAACCTTGGTGCGCTCGTCCAGATACATCGCCAGTTCCAGCATGCCACCCGTCACCGAAAGCTGATGCAGCTTGGCCGGCACACGCCGGAGATTTTCCAACTGCACCACCACGGTAACCGTCCCGCGCAGGTTTACGCGAGGCGCGCGGGTGGGCCGGGGTTGCGACGGCTGGCTCATGACTCGTCCGACTCCTTTAGTGCCATGTACTTCGAACGTGGGAGCAGGTATCGCCTTGCAATCCGCGTTGAATGACCGCGGTCAGCAGCCGATCGGTTCGCTGCATCTTGTTCCAGTCATATTCATAAGCCGCTCCGCAGCCCAGGCAGATCTGATAGTACCGGCCATTGTCGTCTACGCGCGGCCACGCGAAGCGATGCGCGCATCCTCGTCCCAGTAGATTCTTTATGAAGTTCAATCGGTCACCACCTGGTTTCGGCTCTTCCAGTGATCGAGCCAACGTGAAAAAAACGGTTTGGGACGGTCCCCGAGCATCTCCTGCAGCGTCGACAGGAGGATACTGGGCGGTTGCGATTTCGAGATAAACGAATCCACCGAACTCAACTTATTCTTCGGTAGCGGTTCGTAGGCCGACAAAAGCATGATCGGGATCCGGGAATTGATGCGCTTCATCTTCGCTGCCACCACATCCCCGTTCATCCCGGGCATCTGGTAGTCGAGCACTACTGCATCCACGGCCTGCGTGCGGAACAACTTCAACCCTTCGTCGCCGCCACTGGCCTCCAAGACCTGATACCCACTCTGTTCGAGCAGCATCTTTCGGCCAATAAGGCCGTTCCAATGGTCGTCGATACACAAAATTCTTGCTTTAGCGTGAGTCATGACCTTCAGTTTCCGATCCGGCCAGGATTGATTCAGCAAGCGTGGCTTTCAGTATCCAAGCGACGATGCTAACTGCGAAGTGGTGGGCAAATTGATTCTGCCTGCCCCCTTCCACATCTTCAAATTACGAACGGTCACTCCAGTAGCAGTTACCGAGAAAGTGGCTTCCGGATTTCGCCTGCCGGGCTCGTTTGAGCGAAATCCAAATCAAAAAGCCGTCACCCGAAGCCGGAAGCTGGCGGGAAGCTGCAAAGAAAACGGGCGAGTCGTCATCGACTCGCCCGCTCAATTCCATAGTGATGTAACTTGTTAGGTCTGTTCCTGCAGCTTCGCAATACCCTCAGTGCTGCGCCGACCCTAAGGCTTCGTTCTTCAGGACGTTAACTTCGACTCGCCCGCCGCTGCTGTGAGCCGCCACAGCGCCATTTCCGCCAGAGGGCGCATTCCCCATACTCATCACGTAAACCCGATAGACCGGAATCTCATGATTGAGCACCAGGTAGCGTTGCACCGAATCCGCCATCTTTCGCGAACTCGCGATCGCCGCCTGACCGCGACCCGAAGCAAATCCGCGCACTTCGATGATGTAGCTCCGCTGACCCTTCAGAGACTCCGCCATCTGGTCCAGCGCATCCTTGGCCGACTTGCTCAGAACGGTCTGCCCGGGACGGAAGCGAATCTCCGTTTGTGCATCCCCTTTGTATTGGTCAAGGTTTCCGACCATCTGCTCTACCGACGAAACCCGGGTGGAGGCTTGGGTGGCGCTGGTCTGCGCCTCCTGCGCCTTGCTGTTGGCCTCGGTCGCGTGCTGGTCCGCCAGATTGACTTTCTCCGACGCCAGTTGAATGCCTTGGGTCGCGCGGCTATCGACTGTCTTTATGGAGTTGCTGTTCTCTGAGGTAATCTGATCCAGTTCGTTGAGCCGGTCTCGAATGGGGCCAACCCGTCGTTGCACGTACTTTTTGTTGGCGAATGGATGGGTCACCAGGTTCACTAGGTTGGGATCATCGCCGTCCCAGAAGCCGTTGGTAGCCGGAGGTGGAATCGGTTCTCGGGCGCTGCTAGACGCGGGTGCAGTTTGGTCCGAAGTTGAGTTGGTCTGTTGCGCCAACCCAGGAAGGGCAAAGGCTATAGACAAAAGGAGGATCAGAAATATGGGCTGTTTCATTTTCGACCTTCTTCCGAGTGGCACCTCGGGGGACTTTCACCGGATCGACTTCTGACACGGCACTGTAGATTGTGCACGTAGCGGGCCAAAGCTGCAAGTGCTACATCAATACAGAATGCGTTTCCGGCGCCAATAAATGCAGCCTGTGTGCAGAACTCTTCATTCCTGCAGCAAATTCCTCGACATCTCGGCTGCCGAATAGACCTCCTGAAGTGATCACGAGGGACGGCCTCCCCACGGTGGTCTAGGGCCGGACCGCCGCCCACGGTGGTACAGAGCCGCTTTGCCCGGCCAGGCCCCGCCCCCGGCTGTACTCCCAGGCTCTACAGCAAATACCGTAAGGCATTGCTCTCCGTCTCGTGATAAAAATCCCCCCAAACGTTCGCTCGCAAGCCGGTCTAGAGCGTCCTATCGCGAAGCTTGGATTGAGGAGTTAGGCCGAAAACTCCCAGCGCCACTACCGACGGATTTCGTGAATCGTCCCCGGTGACGCCACCACCAGAGATTGGAGAACGACGAATGCGCGCCAAAGATAAAGTAAACGTGCTGATGGTAGACGATCATCCCACCAAGCTTCTCACGTACGAAGCCATCCTCGCCGGGTTGGGCGAAAACCTCATTAAGGCGAAATCGGGTAACGAAGCCCTCGAACTGCTCCTAAAACATGACGTCGCTGTCGTCCTCACCGATGTAAGCATGCCGGGAATGGACGGCTTCGAGTTGGCCGACACCATTCGCCAGCACCCGCGCTTCCGGAAGATGCCAATCATTTTTATTTCGGCGGTATGCGTCTCCGATTTCGACCGCCTCAAGGGCTATCAAACCGGCGCTGTTGATTATATTTCCGTGCCCGTCGTTCCGGAATTATTGCGCGCCAAAGTCTCGGTTTTTGCGGAACTCCATCGTAGGGCTCTGCAGTTGGAAAATCTGAATCGCGAACTCCGGCGTCTTTCCAACAGCCTGATTGCGGCGCAGGACAATGAACGACGCCGCATCGCGCGTGCCATGCACGATGGCCTGGGCCAGGAACTCAGCGCCGCCAAGATGGTTTTGGATGGGCTTGCTTCTCATGAGGAGCCTGCAAATTCCCGGAGAGCGCTTGCTGTCTCAGATGCCAGCGCTATGATTGATCGCGCGCTCCAGCAGGTTCGCAGCATTTCTCATCTCTTGCATCCCCCTCTGCTTGATGAGGTCGGGCTCAGTTCCGCCATTGCCTGGTTCCTCGAAGGATTCACCAAGCGCAGCGGTATCGGCACGTGTCTCGATATGCAACCCACCGAGTTCCCAAGGTTCCCGGCGGAATTGGAAACCGCCGTGTTTCGCATCGTCCAAGAGGCCTTGAATAATGTTTTCCGGCACTCTGGAGCGCGCAACAGTTGGATCGCGCTGCAGCAGCAAGACGGCCGATTGATTGTGAGCGTGCGCGACGACGGAAAGGGCATCAATATGAACGTCGTTGATTGCCGTCCGGATAGTATTGGCGTCGGTATCGGAGGGATGCGCCAACGGGTAAAGGAATTCGGCGGCGAATTGACCCTGCAAAACTGTAATCCCGGCACTCTGCTCGAGATAAGTATTCCCACCGGCAATTGGGTTCAACCGACGGTTGGTGAGTCTGCCAAAGAAAGCTTACCAGCGGAGGCTCCGGCGCGGCCGATCCCTGCTCCGCTCACGCCCCCAGCAGCCCCTGCAAGCCTAACCGCGGTTTCAATTTCTGCTACCGTTACAAAGGACGCGAGCAACGGTGCAGCGGCAGTTTTGCTGCCCGCCGTACTTTGATTCGAAATCGACTGAAATGGCCGCTCTCAAGCCCATCAGGTAACCGCTGTATTGGACGTAGGAAAATACGGTATTTCCCAAAACCCCTCGCTGCTTTAACATAGCCAGATTCTGCCGACCGTTTCCGGTTCCCGGCGGATCTGCCACTCAAAGTAAACCATGCATTCCTTGCGTATTCTCATCGTCGACGACCAGCAGGTTGTCCTACAGGGAGTTCGCTCTCTGCTGTCGTCGCGCCCCGAATGGCTTGTCTGTGGCGAGGCCGAGGACGGGCTCGAAGCTGTGGAGAAGGCTAAGACGTTGCGACCTGACGTTGTCCTCATGGACATATCGATGCCTCGAATGGACGGCTTGCAGGCGACTCGTATCATCCGCCGGGAACTCCCCGAAGCCAAAGTCGTTCTTGTCAGCCAGAATGATCCAGAAGTGGTGGCAAGGCAGGCTATCGAAGTCGACGCCAGCGGATATGTTGCCAAAGATAAGCTCTCGCACGATTTATTGCGCACGGTCGACCGAGTGGTTGTCGAAACCAGCCGAACAGGAATTGAAGAACTGGAAGCGCACCAACCCAAATTAGTTTTCACCGACGGAAAGCAAAAGGATGCCGAACTGCAAAGACAGGCTCAATTGCTGGACCTGAGCTTTAATGCGGTCATCTTGCGCGATCAAGAAGACCGGATCACCTATTGGAACAGAGGCGCCGAGGAACTCTACGGCTGGACCCGCGACGAGGCCGTGGGAAAAGTCACCCACACGTTATTTCAAACAAAATTCCTCGAGCCTCTGCCTTCCATCTTTGCTCACTTACGCCGCGATAGACGCTGGCAGGGAGAACTCACTCAAACTCGCAAGAATGGCTCGACGCTCACGGTGCTTTCACGCTGGGCGCTTACCCACGACCCCGAGACCAATGCCGAAGTGATTATGGAAGCCAACATCGACATTACTCAGGCCAAGGACGCGGACCGCGCCACCAACTTGTTGGCCGCCATCGTCGATTCCTCTGACGATGCCATCATCAGCAAGAATCTGAACGGCGTGATCACTAGTTGGAATAAAGCCGCAGAACGAGTGTTCGGCCACACCGCGGAAGAAGCCATTGGCCGCCACATTACCCTCATCATTCCGCCAGATCGCCGTGACGAAGAAACCACGATTCTCGAGAAGCTTAAACGAGGTGAGCGGATCGATCATTTCGAAACTATCCGCATGCGCAAAGATGGAACCTTGCTCGACATTTCCCTTACGATTTCCCCGGTTAAAGATTCCTCTGGCCGCATCATCGGGGCTTCAAAGGTAGCGCGCGACGTCACCGAAAAAAAGCACGCCGAACGGGCGCTACAGGAAAGCGAGGAACGCTTCCGCGCAATTGTTGAAACCACGCCGGAATGCGTAATGCTGGTGGCCGCTGACGGAACTTTGCTTCATATGAACCCGCCCGGTCTAGCCATGCTGAGCACCCATTCGCCCGAAAGGATTATCGGCAAGAGCGTCTATGACGTCGTTGCTCCGCATGATCGAGATCGCTTCCGTGCCTTTAACGAAAGAATTTGCGGTGGAGAAAAAGGCTCGTTGGAATTCGATCTGGTGGCTCTCAACAGCGTCACCCGTCACGTGGAAACCCATGCAGCGCCACTTCACATGGAGGACGGAACGGTGGTGCAACTCGCTATGACCCGCGACATCACCGAGCGCGTGCGGGTGCAAGAACAATTGCGAAAAAGCGAGGAAGGTCTTCGCACCCTCGCCGAACAACTCGAAAAGCAGGTCCGCAGCCGCACCCAGGAACTGGAACAGCGCAATGCCGAGGTTCTTCAACAGTCGGAACAACTCCGTGCACTCTCCAACCGCCTGCTGCAAACCCAGGATGACGAGCGCCGGCATATTGCGCGCGACTTGCATGACAGCGCTGGACAAATCATCGCCGCCCTCGCCATGAACCTGGCCAGCATGACCCAACATGTGAGGAAGAATCCCATCCTCGGCAAAGTTCTGGACGATAGCCAGACTCTCATTCAGCAACTGAATAAAGAGATCCGCACAACTTCCTATCTCCTGCACCCTCCTCTGCTTGATGAAAATGGTTTGCCCGAAGCGATTCGCTGGTATCTGCATGGCCTGATGGAACGCAGCGGCCTGAGTGTTGATCTGGAAATTGCCGATGGCTTCGGCAGACTTCCGGACGAGATGGAACTGGCGATATTTCGCGTGGTGCAAGAATGCCTCACCAACATTCATCGCCATTCCGGCAGCAAGATCGCGGTCATTCGCCTGTCGCGCACCACCAACACGGTTTGCCTTGAAATTCAAGACCAAGGCAAGGGGATACCGCCAGAAAAATTGGATGGAATTCGCGCCCAGCGCTCCGGCGTGGGCATCACCGGAATGCGGGAACGGGTTCGCCATTTCCACGGGACAATGCAGATCCACTCCAACGGCAAAGGCACGAAAATCTCAGTCACTCTTCCCCTTCCGGAGATGGACGAAGCGCGTCCCAAAGATGCACTCCAGCAGACCGCCCACCCCGCCGCATAAGCAGATCTGATCCCAGTCAGCGAAAAGCAGAAAACTTTAGGGTGCCCCACCCTTGTCGCGCTTTTCGCGACAGGGGGGGATTTTGACCTTCAGGTTGCTAATACTTGATAGGCGGCGGCCCGTTCTTTGCGTTAAGGTGGCGATTTTGACGCCGCCCCGGCGCCCGACTTTACTTCCCTCCCAACTTGATATCTCCAATCCCCACATGCGCCCGCAATTCGTACTTCCCTTCGCCGCGGTACTTCAATGACTTCCCCAGCCAGCCGCTGGTCTCGCCATAGCCGTCCCCATTCACATCGCCGATTCCTGCACTGGCGTTGACAAGGCGATATCCTTCACGCGCCTTGTCCACGCGGATGTCGCCGATGCCCAGAGTCAAATCCTTGTCGCCCTCAACATCCTCCACAGTCATGTCGCCAATTTTGTCATGCACATAGAGATTTGTCTTCTCGGGCACCTCGAGTTCTACGTCAAACTGTGTGTTAGCGCTAGAAGGCGCATGAAATTCAATCGTGGCATCGTTGCCGTGCACGTCGAAGTCTACGCGCGCCTCTTTGAGACTGCTCTCGCGGCGCGACTTGATGGTATAGCGCAGGCTGATCTTATTAGAATCTCCGCGCCGGATGTGCATGTCGCCCACACTCAGGCGCACGTGCACGAAGCCTGCCGCAGAAAAATCGCGCGCGTCGCTATGTGTCTCCTGGTGCTCCCAATCGTTCGCAGCGCATTGTGGAGCCGCGAATAACGGAATCAGGAACACGCAGGCCAGAATTGTTTTGTGCAGCGGATTTAACTGGGCAAGAAATCTTCGGGGCATGACGCACCTCAGGCGCAAGAGCGCCTGATGACGTTACGCGAATCACAATACAGAAGTTCCCGGAAAATGAGGGACGTCATCACCCGAAATCGGCAACACCGTCCCAGACCAACTGGACGGCAATCGCCAAAATCAGAAAACCGAAGATTTTGTTGATGGCGCCCACCGCACTGGGCCCCAAACGTCGCACTAGTGGGCCACCCATGCAGAAGAATAGGGCGACACTCAACGCTATTCCCGCAACCCCGATGACCATGCCGAGATAGCCCGCCGCGTTGTCCACGTGAGCCGCCAGCGCCATCACAACTCCGATCGCGCCCGGTCCCGACATCAGCGGCATGGCCAGTGGCGTAAGCGAGATATCCTCTTTGCTTTCCGCTTCGTGACTCTCTGCTGGGGTAATGCGTGCCGTCGAGGTCACCATGCCCCACGCCGTATTGGCCACGATCAAACCTCCGGCAATTTTCAGCACCGGCAGCGAGATGCCGAAGAAGTGCAGCACGAAGCGGCCAAAGAAAAGAAATGCCACCAGAATGACGAACACCCACAATCCGGTCTTGAACGCAGTGCGATATCGCTCCCGCGGGCTCCAGTTCGAAGTCATGGTGAAAAAGATAGGAATGCCGCCGAAGGGATCGACAATCGGAAACAACGCCAGGAACGTCGCCGCCGCCGAAGCCGGCAGCGTGCGCAGAAAGTGCCCGAAAGCGTGAGCGGAAGTCATGGGTTAACCAAGTTTAAACGGATTGATGAGTTCCCTGGTCGCCTCAATCGCCGAGAGGCCGCCGTTTCCACTTTCTACGTGGGGCAACAATGTTGTCAAAGCGCGGGCCCGAGAGCAACAGTTCTTTGATGCTCGGACGGCATCCAATTTGCATCCGCCGCCAACTTTCAATCGATACCAGCATAGCTACTTCCACGCCGTGGCGCGCCACGATCTGCGGACCTTCTTTGAGCGCTGCATTCAGAAACTCGGCAAAGCGGGATTTAGCTTCTTGCAATTGCCAAGAGCGCACGCGTTCACCTCGCTCGATAGTCATGCAGTATTCTACCGATACCCTTCTAACGCTTTCGCAGCGCGATCCAACGCCGCCGTGAGCGCCGCCAACTGCTGCCGCGTACGCTCGCTGTCGCCATTGTCGAGCGCCTCGTTCACTCCCGGAATTACCACTGCCGCGTAGCCCGTGTATTCTCCGGGTGCGTAAATCACGTGGCGATACCACGGACGGTGCGGCAATCCGTGCGGATCCAGCATCGCCCGTTCGGCATCGCGCAGAGCCTGGTTCAAACGCATAGCATCCTGGGGCGGGGTCTTCTGCCGTGCCAGGATCTTCGTGCCCGCCGTCTCAAAACGACGGGCGGCCGCGTCCACCGCACGGAAATCGAGCGCATGCTCTCCAAATTTATTCTCCGCACGCTTGTGTGCTGCATCCAGATACGCGGCGATCTCCTTTCCGTATTCCTCGTAGTCGTAGGGCAGAACGTCGGCATCCGCCATGCGCACCGCTTCCAATCCAAACACACGCGCCATCTGCTGTTCGTAAGCAAAATCCGGATCGCCAAATTTCTTGAACCAGGCGAAATTGTCGAACACAGAATGGTACACACCATAAGGGCCGGTCGAAGTCACGTCACTCGCCGGGATGCCCAGATGCTGCAGGAACGCCGTGTAATCCGAACCGCTGCCCAGGTCTCCCACCGGAACGTCGCCCTTCACCTGGGCCGCCGGAAGTCGACGGCTGTCTCCAATCGCGTCGGTGGGAGACTGCGTCGAGGGCGCGTCCGGCTGAGATGCCTTCTGCCAGGCTTCGTAAACTGTGCCGCCTTTGGGGCTCGGCACCGCTTTGGTTACGTCGCGCAAAAACTGTTTAAGACTGGGAACCGCCGACGCACCAAATTTGGTTCCGGAAACCGCGACGTCCATGTTGAAATATGCGGCGGCCGTCGCCAGTTCTGCCTCATGTTGCTCCACCCACTCGGTCGAGCCCATCAGGCCCTCTTCTTCGCCATCCCAGCTGCCGAAAATCAGGGTGCGCTTCGGCTTCCAACCTGACTTCAACAACTCGCCTACGCCGTGCACCGCCTCCAACATGGCCGCGGTGCCGCTGTTCGGATCCACGGCTCCATACACCCACGCGTCGCGATGGTTACCCGCGACAACCCACTCGTCGGGCAATTCGCTGCCGCGAACGCGGCCAATCACATCCCATAACGTGCGGAACTGGTAGTCCTGCCGCAGGTGCATCTTCACCTTCGCCGGACCGGGACCTACGTGATAAGTGAACGGGAGCGCGCCCTGCCACTCGCGCGGCGAGTCCGGTCCACCCAGATGTTGCAACACCGGCCACATATCGTGATACGACAACGGCGTCACCGGAATCTTCGGGATCTGCGCGGATTGCTCCGGAGAAATCCGCTGCGATTCCGGCAATGACGGCACCGACGCGATGCCCGGGGTGGTCGGATCTCCTGGAAACTCAAACATGTATCCGACCGAGCCGCGCTGCACCCCCGTGTCAGGCCGCCAGGGCCCCTCCGGATATTTATCGCCGCGCCGCCAGCCGTCATCGGCCGGATCGGAGTAGATGATCACCCCTGCCGCGCCGCGTTCCTGCGCGACGAACACTTTCACGCCGCGAAAGTTCTGCCCATAGCGCACCACCACGATCTTGCCGCGAACGTCCACCTTCAGCTTATCGAGCTTGTCGAAGTCCTCAGGGGTTCCGTAGTTGGAGTAGACCACGTCGGCCTCAACATCGCCCGAGGGTGACATGCCGTTGAACGGCATAACTACGCGGGGATCGTCCTGATTAGCATCGTCGTCTACGTGTTCGCGCGTGGGACCGTGCATCTCCACGCCGGCAGGCGCGACCATGTCGACGCTGATCTCTGCCGGATAATTCATCCAAGCTTTGTATTCGACAATTTCAGTGTCGAGCCCGGCGTCGCGGAATTTCTGCGCGACATAATCGGCGGTCGCCTTGTCCTCGACAGTGCCCGCCATGTGCGGAACCTTAGTGAGGATGCGCAGATGCTCTTCGGCGAGCCTGGAATCGGGCACCGCCAGAAAGCGAGACTCCGTCGCCTTTTCCGCTGCCGCATCGCGAAAACCAAAGATAGTTGGGCTTGGGCTGGAAGATGCGGAAGGGCCGCTTGCTACCGGAGATGGTGCGGAAACGAATAGTGCGAGACACAAAATAGCGGTGAGAACTTTCATCAGGCTCCTGCGGTCAAAGGTAGTAAAGTAACACAGGTGCAGTTGCGCCTGACACTCATATGAAGCTTGCTTTTAAGCCCCTGAAAATTACACCGGCGAAAAAAGGCAGTGGTTACCGTGGTGTCAGCGAGAAGCACGACCTTTATCTGACGGGCCTCTTGCCAAAAAAGCGCAAGCCCAGGCGCCAACTACCGCACCTGCCCGGTCCCGATAATCTCGTACTTCGATGACGTCAGTTCTGCCAGCGCGAACGGCCCGCGGCAGTGAAGCTTCTGCGTGCTGATGCCCATCTCGGCTCCGAAACCGAATTCACCGCCATCGGTAAAGCGCGTCGAGGCGTTCCAGTAGACCGCCGCCGAATCCACGCCGCGCAGAAACTTCCGCGCGTTGGCCTCGTCGCGGGTGACGATGGAGTCGCTGTGTTTCGTCGAATAACGATTGATGTGAGCGATCGCGTCATCGACATTGCCGACGACAGCCACTGCCATGCACAACCGCAGATACTCCTCGTACCACTCTTTCTCCGATGCAGGATCGACGTTCAGCCCGGCAGCCAGGGCTCGCGCTTCGTCGTCGCCGCGTATTTCCACGCCGGCTTCGATTAGCTTCTTCACGATGCGCGGCACATATTCGGCTGCGACACGTTCGTGCACCAGCAATTTTTCAGCCGCGTTGCACACCGATGGACGCTGCGTCTTGGCGTTGATGACAATCCGGTCGGCCATGTCGAAATCGGCCGATTCGTCCACGAAGATATGGCAATTCCCCGCGCCAGTCTCGATCACCGGCACAGAAGAATTCTCCGTCACGAACGTGATCAGCCCCGCACCGCCACGCGGAATGATGACATCCACCAACCCGCGCGCTTTGATCAGTTCCTGCACCGTTTGCCGCGTGCTCGAGTCGAGCAACTCGATTGCGCCCTCGGGCAGGCCGGAAACTGCCGTCATAATCTCAACCAGTCGCTGGCTGCTGCGCGCCGCTTCCTTCCCGCCGCGGAGAACGATGGCATTGCCGCTCTTGAGCGCCAGGACCGCGGTATCGACGGTCACGTTCGGACGCGACTCGTAGACAATTCCAATCACGCCCAGCGGCACGCGCACCTTGCGAATGCGCAGGCCATTCGCCTTGGTCCATTCCGCGAGAGTCTCGCCAATGGGATCAGGCAACTGCGCGACCTCGCGCACTCCGCGGGCCATTTCTGTGATTCGCGCCGGGGTTAATAGCAAACGATCCCGCATTGCGCCGTCCAGACCGGATCGCTCCACGTCCTCGCGGTTCGCTTCCAGAATACTTTTCTCGTTTGTCTCGATCGCAGCGGCGATCGTCAGGAGTAGCGTGTTTTTTTCCTCGGTGGAAAGCAGCGCCAGTCGGCCCGCAGCCGCGCGGGCTCGCAGCAATTTTTCCTGCGTCGAAGCGGCCGTGCTGGCTGTAACTGACATCCGCTTATCTGTCCTTCTTTTGTTTGTTCTGCGGAGGAAAATACGTCCCGATCTTGCGTTCCATGCCCGCCGTGATCGCCTTGGGATGACGTCCATTCACGATAGCTACGTGAACTCCACCTTCGCTCGCCAACTTAGCGGCCCGCAATTTTGAGATCATACCGCCGCGTCCCAGGGAACTCTTTCCATTGCACTGTGCTTCGATGGCGGGAGTAAGTTTGCGAATCACCCGCTGCAGATACGGCTTCTTGCGGCCGGTGGGAACCAGGAATCCGTCGACGTTGGTCAGCAGCAGCAACCAGTCCGCTTTGACGGCCCGCGCCAGTAGCGAACTCAATTCGTCATTGTCACCGAAGGCGCCCTCCAACTCGCGCACCGAAACGCTGTCGTTCTCGTTCACGATGGGCACCACTCCCAGGGTGAGCAACTCGGCCACCGCGTTCTGCAGATTGCGATAGCGCACCGGCGAAGTGAAATCGTCGCTCGATAGCAACAATTGCGCGACCACCTTTTTGCCGAAAAAAAGGCGCTCGTAGGTATGCATCAGCTTGCTCTGGCCCACCGCGGCGCAGGCCTGCATAAGCGGAACATTGCCGGGACGCTGCTGTAGCGACAGGCCCGACATGCCCGCGGCGATCGCGCCCGATGTCACGATCAAATACTCGTTCTTCGAGAGATCGAACTGATCGATCATGCTGCGCAGCAGGTTGATGTCAATCTTCCCGCCCGGAGCGATGAGACTAGTGCCGACTTTGATCACGACTCGCATACTGGAAAGTGCGCCTGCTGCACATTCACCTTCTTCGCTGCCCGCGACGCTGCGACTGGGAGAACCCGGACCTTGGCGGGAAGGGACAACATCTCTATCCTGCCGTTAGAATGACATTCTGGCAAGGCGATAAATCTCGCTGGCTTTCAATCTCTATGCGTGTTTCCAACGCCACCAGTCGTTTTTCTGATCGCGTAGAAAATTATGTTCGCTACCGGCCGGGCTATCCGCCAGAAGCGTTGCAGGTTTTGAAAGATGACTGCGGCCTGGCGCCCCACCACATAATCGCCGACATCGCCTCGGGTACCGGCATCTGGACTCGCATGCTGCTGGAGAATGGTAATAAAGTCTTCGGAATCGAGCCCAATGCAGAGATGCGCCAAGCGGGCGAACGGCTGCTGGCAGGATTTCCACCGTTCACCAGTGTTGCGGGAACGGCGGAAGTGACCACGCTGCCGGACCACAGCGTCGACTTCGTCACCGCGGCGCAAGCGGCGCACTGGTTCGATCGTGAGCGCACGCGAGGCGAGTTTCGGCGAATTCTCAAGCCCGGAGGATGGCTGGTGCTTCTATGGAACGAGCGCCTCACCGATGCGAATCCATTTTTGCGTGAATACGAAGAGCTGCTGCTGACCTACGCCACCGACTACGAAGATGTGCGGCATGAGCGCACCACCGACGCGGTGAATGAGTTTTTTGATCCAGCTCCGTTTCAAGAGCGCCAGTTCCCGATGCGGCAGGAGTTTGACTACGAAGGCCTCGTAGGCCGGCTGCTGTCTTCTTCATATGCGCCGGGACCCGGGCATCCGAATCACGCGCTGATGCTGGGCGAGTTGCGGCGAATCTTTGACTCACACAACTCTGCCGGACGCGTCGCCTTCGACTACAAAACGCGCGTTTACTTTGGCCAGCTGAAATAAAGTGGAGAGCAATGTCAGACGAGAAATCTTTTCACATGACGCCCGAAGAATTCCGCCAGCACGGGTATGCCGTGGTGGATTGGATTGCCGACTACCAGGCGCGCGCGGAATCGTTCCCCGTGCTTTCGCAGGTAAAGCCGGGAGAGATTCGCGCTTCGCTTCCGGCGAATCCTCCAGCGCATGGCGAGCCGTTTGATTCGCTTCTGAAAGATGTCAACAAGCTGATTCTGCCGGGTGTCACGCACTGGCAGTCACCGAATTTCTTTGCCTACTTTCCGTGCAACGCATCAGGGCCGGGAATTCTCGGCGATATGCTTTCGTCCGGCCTCGGGGTGCAAGGCATGCTGTGGTCGACCAGCCCGGCGTGCACGGAACTCGAAACGCTCGTCATGGATTGGCTGGTAGAAATGCTTGGTCTGCCCGCAAAATTTCTGTCGTCGAACACGGGTGGCGGCGTCATTCAGGACACCGCTTCCAGTGCCGCGCTGTGCGCCCTGCTGGCGGCGCGCGAGCGCGCCACGAACTACGTCAGCAACAAGAAAGGATGCGACGGACATCTCGTCGCCTACGCTTCCACCCAAACCCATTCTTCTCTGGAAAAGGCGGCGATGATTGCCGGCATCGGCGTCGACAATCTGCGCTTGATCGAGGTTGACCAGAATCTCGCCATGCGGCCTGACGCTCTGGCACGTCAAATTGACATCGACAAGCGCGCTGGCCTCATTCCATTCCTTGTGTGCGCGACGGTGGGTACAACTTCTTCGAACGCGATGGATCCGGTTGCCGCGATCGGCGAAGTCTGTCGCCAGCACAATCTTTGGTTGCACGTAGACGCTGCCATGTCGGGCACCGCCATGCTCTGCCCTGAGTTCCGTCACTTGCAAAACGGAGTTGAGCTCGCCGACAGCTACAACTTCAATCCCCACAAATGGATGTTCACCAACTTCGACTGCAGTTGCTTCTGGGTCGCCGACCGCAAGGCGCTGATTCGGACCTTAAGCATTCTGCCTGAATATCTCCGCAATCAGGCCACGGAGTCGGGTTCGGTGATCGACTATCGCGACTGGCACATCCAACTCGGACGACGCTTCCGCTCGCTGAAGTTGTGGTTTGTGATTCGCCATTACGGCGTCGATGGCTTGCAGCATCACATCCGTGAGCATGTGCAACTGGCGCAGCAGTTCGCAGAATGGGTGCGTAGCGACGATGGCTTCGAATTGGCGGCGCCGGCCCCGCTGAATCTAGTCTGCTTCCGCCACAAGGCGGGAGACAAGGCGAACCAGATCATCCTGGATCGCCTGAACCGCAGCGGCGACCTGTTCCTGACCCACACCAAGCTGGGCGGCAAGCTAACGCTGCGCCTGTGTGTAGGCCAGACCCATACGCAAGCACGTCATGTAGAGAACGCGTGGAAAAGAATTCAAGAGGAATCCCGAAAGCTGACTGAATTAATAACGGGAGTTGAATCGAACACCGAAGCGAAACGGTAGGTTCCGTTTTTCTTTAGTCCGCCGGCATCGGCGCAGGGCGCGCCACGGCAGCACTTCCATTCGCACCAACAGCCTTCGCGCTGACCGGTTCTTCGTCCGGCATCGCCAGCCACTTCCGCACTGCAGGCAACGCCTGGCGCATAGCTGCCTCACCCACCCGAATCAGCTCGTCGGCCCGTTTGAAGTCGTCATAAGCAAACCCGGCGACGTCCGGCTCGATGACCAGATCTGCCGCTTCCCGCCACAGGCGCGACATCGCGTCCTGCGCGATCGCGAACGATTGTCCGATCACGTCAAACAAATGACGCGGCGCTCCGCCATTGCCCCAAGTGCCTTTCAAGTGCACGGCCAACACACGGTCCGCCCCCATCTCGCGCACGGGATGCGTAGGTACCGGGTGCGACAGCATGCCATCCACCAGGTAGCGCCCGCGAATCTGCACCGGCAAGAACATTCCGGGATACGCGCAACTCGCCCGAACCGGATCAATCATCGAACCGGAATGGAAGACCACGCCTTCACCCGTATTAAAATCGGTGGCAGTCACGCCCAGAGGAATGCGCAGGTCCTCGAAGGTCTTCACTTTCAAAAACCGGGTCAAAAATGAAATCATGCGATCGTTGGAAGCGAAGCCGCAACGCGAAAGCGTCCAGCGAGCGAAAGTCGTAAAACGGACATTGTGCGCCATCGCAGTTAGTTCGTCGACCGTGACCCCGCTGCAATAGGAAGCCCCGATCAGAGCGCCCACACTGGTCCCGGCGACCATACGGACCGGAATACCTTCTTGTTCGAGAACTTTCAGGACGCCAACGTGGGCGATGCCGCGGGCAAATCCTCCGCCCAATGCCAAGCCGATAGCCGGGGTTCGAGAAGTCCGAACTGGCAAAATAGGGGCAGCCTGACGGGAGAGCTCCCGCCCAAAGGCTTGTACTGACCGAATAATCTTCCCCAGACTATTCACAGCAAACCCCGCATCCTCGGCCCTGCGAGCAGCCCATCCCACTACTTGCATCTAGGATGCCACACTTGCTTAGATGCTGGTAACGGCACAAGTGTGCTACTTACTAGTGTGCCGGAGAATCGAATAGTTACAGTAACTGGTTACCTTTGAGCCAGCAGGAATTAAAGAATTCCCTGTATTCTTACTAAGTTGCAGACAGTATGATGCGCGAGATTTCAGCCGGTGGCGTCGTCATCCGGAAGGAAGACGGCCTTTGGTGGGTCGCCGCCATTGAATTGCCCGTGGCGTCCGACGCACCCCCCGACCCCGGCAAATCAGCAGTTCGCTCCAAACCCAAAGCCGTTTTGTGTCTACCCAAGGGCCTGATCGATCCCGGCGAGAAGGCTCTGGAAGCAGCCCTGCGAGAGGTTCGCGAAGAAACCGGAATTGTCGCCGCTCCCATCATCAAACTCGGCGACATCAAATATGTTTACGTTCGCTCCTGGGGCGACGGCGAACGCGTCTTCAAAATCGTCAGCTTCTACCTGTTGCGCTACGAATCGGGGCAGATCGACAACATCACCCAGGAGATGCGGATCGAAGTCGGGCGCGCCAAGTGGGTGCCCCTCACCGACGCTGGCCATCTATTGGAATATGGCGGCGAAAAACAGATGGCGCGCAAGGCGCTCGAATACGTCGAGGCCAATGCCGACCTGTAAATCCGCCCCTGGATATTTCCTCCTCGATGCGGTTGGCATTGCCTGTGTATTGATCAATCAAATCCTCTGTGTACTCTGTGATCTCCGGTTAAAGCTCTTTTTTGAACCTTGATCTCGAACCTCGAGGCCAACCCCCGGGCTGTGATTGCGCCCCTAGATAATTTTTCCCCAATGCGATTACCATTACCAGTTCACCGTTCCACCGAAATCCTCTTTGTACTTTGTGCCCTCTAGTTGAGACTTTCATATCCGAGGCATGATCATGAAGCGCATCAATAAGGTCGCAATCCTCGGCGCCGGAACCATGGGCGCCCGCATCGCCGCGCATTTTGCCAATGCCGGCGTTCCCAGTTACCTATTCGACATTGTTCCCCCCGACGCCGACGGCTCCGCACGCAACAAAATCGCCGCCGCCGGGCTCGACGCCGCAAAGAAATCCAAACCTGCCGCCTTCATGGAACCGGCGCTCTCGCGATTCGTCACCGTCGGCAATTTCGAAGATGACATCAAAAAGCTCGCTGACGTCGACTGGATCATCGAAGCGGTAGTCGAGAATCTCGACATCAAGCGCGCATTGCTCCGAAAAGTGGAAGCCGTCCGCAAGCCCGGCACCATCGTCACCACCAACACTAGCGGACTGCCCGTGGGCAAAATCGCCGAAGGATTCTCCGACGAATTCCGCTGGGCCTGGTTCGGCACTCATTTCTTCAACCCGCCGCGGTACATGCGCCTGCTGGAAATCATTCCCACACCCGAATCCGATCGTGCCGCCATCGACGCCGTTGCGCACTTTTCCGATGTGCGCCTAGGCAAGGGCGTCGTCATCGCCAAAGACACGCCCAACTTCATCGGCAACCGCATCGGCACCTTCTCGGTTTTAAATGTGATGCGTCTGATGCAGGAAATGGGACTCACCATTGAAGAAGTCGATGCCCTCACCGGACAGGCCGTGGGATGGCCCAAGTCCGCCACTTTCCGCACCATCGATCTGGTTGGGCTGGACATCCTTGGCCATGTCGTCGGCAACATGACAAAAAATGTCCACGACGAGCGCAGCGACCTCCGCCTCCCCGATTTCTTCAATAAGATGCTGGAGCACAAATGGCTCGGCGATAAAACAAAGGGCGGGTTCTACAAGAAAGCGAAGGGAGGTCCCGGCAAGGAAGAAGAACGTCTCGCCCTGGACTGGAAGACCCTCGAATACCATCCGCGCCAAAAGCCAAAATTCCCCGCGCTCGATATGGCGAAAAATATCGAAGACGCCGGCACACGCCTGCGCACGCTGTTGGGCATGGACGGAGCGGGTCCGCAGAAGGGAGACAAGGCCGGAGCATTTCTCTGGTCTGCGCTCTCCGATCTCTGGACGTACTCTGCCAACCGCGTGCCTGAAATTTCCGAATCGATTGTTGAAATCGACCGCGCCATGCGCATGGGCTTCAACTGGGAACTCGGCCCCTTCGAACTGTGGGACGCCGCCGGCGTGGAAGCCACAGTCGCGCGCATGAAAAGAGAAGGCAAGCCGGTCCCCGCCAACGTGGAACGCCTGCTGGCCTCGGGCCAAAAGTCCTGGTATCTCGACGACCCGACATCGCCCGCAGGCCGCAAGTATTGGGAAATGGGAACCGAAAGTTGGGAGTCGGTGCAAGTCCCCGCCGGCGTGTGGTCGGTCACCGTCGCCAAGAAATCCAACGGCGTGGTCAAGAAGAATTCCGGCGCCTCTCTCATCGACCTGGGGGACGGCGTCGCCTGCATTGAATTCCACAGCAAGATGAATTCCCTTGGCGCCGACATCATCAGCTTGATCACGCAATCGCTGAAGCCCGGCGGTCCGGGCGACGGCTTCGACGCCTTCGTTGTCACCAACGATGCCACCAACTTCTCCGTCGGCGCCAACCTCATGCTGCTGCTGATGAGTGTCCAAGAAGAAGAATGGGACGAGGTGGACCTCGCCATCCGCCAGTTCCAGGGGATGACGCAGGCCATCAAGTTCTCGCCCAAGCCAGTAGTGTCCGCTCCGTTCGCCTTGTGCCTGGCCGGAGGCACGGAAATCTCCCTGCACTCCGCAGCCCGGCAACCACACGCTGAGTTGTATACCGGGCTAGTCGAAGTCGGCGTTGGCTTGCTGCCCGGCGGGGGTGGCTGCAAGGAAATGCTGCTGCGTGCCGTCGACAGCGCAGCCGCCTCGCGCGGAAAAGTTTCCGGCGAAGCGCTCGTCGGCTCCGTCGAAATGATGGAGGCTTTGAAGAAAGCCTTCGAGGCTATCGCCACCGCGAAAGTCGCGACGTCGGCTCATGAAGCCCGGGCCCTCGGTTTTCTCTCAGATTCTGACCGCATCTCCATGAACCGCGAGCGCGTGCTCTCCGACGCTAAAGCCCGCGCCCTCGAACTCGCCCGCGCCGGATACGAACCGCCCGTTCCACGCACCGACATTCCCGCGCCGGGCGAGAACCTGCTGGCCGCGCTGAAGATGGGCGTTTACATGATGCGCCAGGGGAACTTCATCACCGACTACGAAGTAAAGCTCGGCGGCAAGATCGCCGAAGTCCTCTGCGGAGGCAAAATCACGCCCGGCACGCCCGTGAGCGAGCAGTACATCCTCGACCTCGAGCGCGAAGGCTTCAAATCCCTCTGCGGCGAGAAAAAAACGCAGGAAAGAATTCAATACACGCTAAAGACGGGAAAGACGCTAAGGAATTGAGTGAGCATGAAATGAAGGAGAATACCAATCCGTCGGAATTGGAAACTCAATATCGTGACATGGCCAGCGACGTTACGCACGAACGCGAAGCGCAAGAATGGATTGAAGGGCTGATCGCCGACGTCTCCACCGAGGGCAAAGCATGAACCGCCGGGTGCCCCATTCTCGCGTGCTTCGCGAGAAGTGGGTCTCGCCCAGGCAAGAAAACGCCGGCCGATGGAATCTCCACCGACCGGCGCATTAGCAAGCAACTCAAGACAACTTCTCCCGCTACTGTTTGCTCTTCTGCTCTACTTTGCTGGTCTCGCCCGATTTCGCCGCTCCCGCCTTCGCCATCGCCGTCTTCGGTCTCCAGTAGTCCGGCGCAACGGCAACCACGTCTTCCGGCGCATTACTCAGTTCGGGCAAGAAGCGATTGATCACGGTCTCGGTGCCCTCTACGGCTTCCGCATTGGTTTTGAGAAACTTCTCGTATCCCTCTTCGCCCAGCATCTGCGGCATGCTTGGAATCGCGTCAAATCCAGCCAAAGAGCTTTGCATGGAGGTGATGTAAAACACCGTTCCCTCCTGGCCCGCAACCGCCTGTGACACAAAGACCGTCTGCGGAGGCGAGGCCTTCTCGCGCGCCGTCTTCAGGTCTTTCAGCAGCGCCTCGAAAGTCGCCACCTGGCCGGGGCGGACATGCACCGCGGTGGTCCGCAGAAACCGTGTATTTCCCAGCATTTTTGCCATCGCTGCCGCATCCTCCGGAGCATTGCTGCTCAGGTCCATGCGGCGGCGCCGGAACTCACTACGAGAATTCGACAAGCACTGGTCGAAGTCATGAAACATCTTTTCGGCCGCCTCTTTGCCGTGGCTCTTCTGCAGAGCCTGGTTGAAAATCTCCGTGCTTTTATCTGCGTCTGCATAGCTGCTGCGCATGCTGGTGAAGGTCACGCGGTCACCCCGGCCATAGACAGTTTCCATGGCGATCCAGGAATCCCCTTTGTTCTGATGGTTTGCCGCAGCTATTTTCTTGCTGATGGCATCAAAGTCCGCTCGTTTCTCCGGTTTAACCTGCACCATGAACACATCCAGATATTGCTCTTGAGCTTGGCCGACAGCCATTGCCCCCAGCAACACCACTGCAAGCGCGGTCCAGCAAGCCTTCCATTTCATAGAAGTCTCCTTTGTTGCGATTGAATTGTCTGTGGATTGGTATTTCCCGAGCGAGCCCACCCTACGCTTCGCCCAAACAGACGTCAAGTCCCGAGGCACAAAGTTGGGCACGACGTGAAGCCCACAACGAGGGGACAATATGACATGCAAGGCTAAAAATGGGGAAGGGCACGACTTCAGTCGTGCCGATAATATGCCTCACGCTTGTCACTCCGAGCCGATCGCAGGCTCGCGGGGGCGCGCCGAGAACGAGCGAGAAATCTGCTGTTCACCCGGCCACATCGCAGTCAAGTTCAGAGACTACCAGTGAATCATCCTCTCTTGGGTGCCCCATTTCTCGCATCCTTTGCGAGAAGTGGGATATTGCACAGAAACTTCGAACTCCAAAACCAAATACGATCAGTTTCCGCCATTCCCCTGCGCTACAATCGCTTCATGCCCAGACCTCTGCTTGCGACTGCGGTCCTCGGTCTGACCCTGCTCATTTCTTCAACCCCATTCTCCAACGCGCAATCCAGCCAACAAAAAGACGTGCCTGCAAAAGAATCCGCTCCCGACGTGCCGGACGCAATCGCCGTACCCGCAGGCGTAGAACCGGTTCTGTTCGTACGAGCCAAAGGATCGCAAATCTACACTTGCCAGGCTGGAACCGACGGCAAGTTCACGTGGACGCTAAAAGGTCCCGAAGCCGAACTGAAGGATCGCAAAGATAAAGTCATTGGCCAGCATTCCGCAGGCCCCACCTGGAAGTTAAAGGACGGCAGCCAAGTCACAGGCAAGATGGTCGCAAAGGTCGACTCGCTGGATCCGGACTCGATTCCCTGGCTGCTCGTGAATGTCGAAAGCCACGCCGGAAAGTCTGGCCTGCTCAGTAACGTGACGACCATCCAGCGCGTCCACACCCACGGCGGAAAACCCGGCAACGACGCATGCGACGAGTCCCACAAAGGCGCCGAAACCAAGAGTGATTACACCGCCGACTATTACTTTTTCGCGCCCGCGAAGTGATGGGTCATGCGCCTTGAAGCGGTCGCACAATGGCAAGCATCCAATGGATAGCTTGCCGAGAACGGAGAAATCATATGCGTGAAGTCATTATTGCTTCGTCCGTCCGCACTCCCGTGGGACGCGCCTTCAAAGGCACGCTCCGCGCCACTCGTCCTGATGAACTGGCTGCAGTTGCCATCAAAGGCGCGCTGGAACGCATCCCGCAACTTGATCCCAAAGAAATCGAAGACGTCATCATGGGCTGCGCCATGCCCGAAGCCGAGCAAGGGATGAACGTTGCACGCATCGCTTCCCTGCGCGCGGGATTGCCCGTCGAAGTTTCTGCGCTCACCATCAACCGCTTTTGTTCCTCGGGACTGCAGTCGATTGCCATGGCCGCTGAGCGCATCATGAGCGGCGGCGCGGAAGTAATCGTCGCCGGAGGAACCGAATCCATGTCGATGATTCCCATGGGCGGTCACAAGATCTCGCCCAACCCATGGCTCGTCGATCATTATCCCGACGCGTATCTTTCCATGGGACTCACCGCCGAGCGTGTTGGCCAGCGTTTCGGTATTACACGACAGGCAGCGGATGAATTCTCCCTGCGCAGCCATCAAAAAGCGCTGGCCGCAATTCAGGCGGGGAAGTTTGACGACGAAGTTGTACCCGTACCGGTGAGTTTCAGCACGCCGAATGGCTCGAAACCGAAGCGTCAGGAGATTGTTTTCAAAACCGACGAAGGTCCGCGCGGTGACACTTCGCTGGAAGCGCTGTCATCGCTGAAGCCCGCGTTTCACATGAAAGGCGCAGTGACCGCCGGCAACTCGTCGCAAATGTCCGATGGCGCAGCCGCTGCCGTAGTCATGTCGGCCGAGCGCGCCAAGGCGTTAGGCATCCAGCCGCTGGCTCGCTATGTCTCATTCGCAACCGCAGGATACAAGCCAGAAGAAATGGGATTAGGCCCGGTGTTTGCAATTCCTAAGGCACTGAAGATGGCGGGGCTAAAGCTCTCCGACATCGATGTGATCGAGTTGAACGAAGCGTTCGCCGCACAGTCGCTGGCGGTAATCAAAGAAGCAGGCCTGGATCTGGAGAAAGTCAATCCCAACGGCGGCGCGATCGCCTTGGGACATCCGCTTGGATGCACAGGAGCCAAGTTGACGGCCACCGTGATCCGCGAACTGAAGCGCCGCAAAGCCCGCTATGGCATGGTCACGATGTGCGTCGGTGGAGGCATGGGCGCGGCAGGAATCTTCGAAAATCTCTAACCCAAACCTTTAACCACAAAGGACACGAAGGTTCACGAAGGAAATCAATGTAACGGGTTCCTTCGTGAACCTTCGTGTCCTTCGTGGTTCCCGCTTTGGGTTTTTGTTCTTTGTTTTTTCCCAAAAATTGTGACGGATGATCTGGACCGAGTCGCGAAGTCAGGATATATAGGCTATGTGTCCACCGTTGCGATCCATCGATTGAGCGCGCAAGAAGTCAGCCATGCCGTCATTACGGCGGCGATGAAAGTGCACTCCGAGTTAGGCGCAGGATTACTCGAGAGCGCCTATCAAGCGTGCTTGCATCACGAACTGCAAGAAGCAGGTATTCGAGCCGCGTGTCAAGTCGGGCTTCCCGTCGTCTATCGCGGCGTGAAACTTGAAATTGGATATCGCATGGATCTTCTGGTTGAGGATGTTGTTATTGTGGAGATCAAGTCCGTGGACGCCATCTCTCCCATTCATCAGGCTCAGATCATCTCCTACCTCAAACTCAGCGGCCGATCTCTCGGACTGCTCATCAACTTCAATGTCGTCCACCTGAAAGACGGAATCAAGCGCTTCGTGAATGGAAGTGGGTGGCAGCAAGCGCAAACCTTCAACCACTAAGGGCGTCCTTCAACTTCGCTCAGGGTAGGCTGCGGTTCACCAAGGAAATCTTCAACCACCTGCCCTTCGGCGCTATAATTCGCCTCAGGAGGGTTCTTTATGACTCTCGCTCGCTTTCTCGTCGTGTTATTCGTATGCTCTCTGCCTGCCTTCGCGCAGGATCAGCAGTTGATCGCACCTCAGAATCCTGACAACGTTGCAGTTGCTGCGAATCACGACTCCGCTACGCGCTCGGATTCGTGGAGGATTTTGCCGGATCAGTCTTCGAATTTCAGTTCTGATTCGATGGATCGCATGCGTATAGACCAGTATGTTCACGATCAGATAAAAGGCGATTTCCGCAGCGGTCGGTCCAATGAAGCCAAGAGACGCACGCTGGTGATGGGCTTGGGCGGTCCTCTGGATACGGATGCGACCTGCTTCACCATGCGCAGCTACGTGGTCGCGCGCGATTCCAAGGATTCCGATTCCACGCATCCCACCGGCTATTCAACTTGCCAACCGGCGTCCAAATATCGAGTAAGGACCACCGAGCAAGGAACGGTCGTACAGGACCGCTGAAGCCGAAATCTTCAAAACCTGGAACCACCAAGGACACGAAGGTTCACGAAGGAATTCGAGTCGTGTGTTTTCCTTCGTGAACCTTCGTGTCCTTGGTGGTTCCCGCTCTGTGTTTGCCCTAAACTTCCGGCACAAAACCCCCATAAACGCCGGAGATTCCCGTCTATCTTTCCCTGCCCTCCCGCATTAGAATTAAAAAGTGTTTTCCGCCGCGTCCTGCAAGGGCTCGGCGGTTTCTTTATCGAGGGATAGACATGGCAACGGTCACGGCGGTTCCGAAGAACAAGATTTCCGGCGGCAGCTTTCTGCTGGAAGCGCGGCAGCCAAAGGAAGTTTTCACACCGGAAGACTTCAGCGAACAGCATCAACTCATCGGGCAAACGGCGGAAGAGTTCGCCATGAACGAAATCGTGCCCAACATTGAAAAAATTGAGCACAAAGATTTCTCCGTTTCCCGCGAGCTTCTGAAAAAGGCGGGCGAACTCGGGCTCAGTGGCGTCGAGATCCCCGAAGCCTACGGCGGCCTCGAGATGGATAAGGTCACCGCCGCGGTGATCGCCGATCACATCGCCAAGTATGCCGGCTTCGCCACCACTTGGGGCGCACACAGCGGCATCGGCATGCTGCCCATCGTCTACTTCGGCACCGAAGAGCAGAAGAACAAATACCTGCCGCGCCTTGCCTCCGGCGAGATCGTCGGCGCGTATGCCTTGTCGGAAGCCTCTTCCGGCTCCGATGCGCTCAACTGCCGGGCTCGCGCCGAGCTTTCGTCTGACGGGAAGCACTACGTCCTCAACGGCGAAAAAATGTGGATCACCAACGCGGGATTCGCCGACCTGTTCACAGTGTTCGCCAAAATCAACGGCGAGAAGTTCAGCGCATTTCTGGTGGAGAGAACTTTCCCCGGCTTCTCGGTCGGCGCCGAAGAACACAAGATGGGGATCCGCGGCTCGTCGACCTGCCCCATCATTCTTAACGACTGCAAAGTTCCGGTGGAAAACCTGCTGGGCGACATCGGCAAGGGCCACGTGATCGCTTTCAACATTCTGAACGTGGGCCGCTTCAAGCTAGGCGCGATGTGCGTGGGGGGTGGCCGCGTTTCGCTGGAGAACGCCATTGGCTACGCCAAGCAACGCAAGGCGTTCAATAAGGTGATCGCCGACTTCGGGCTCGTGCGGGAAAAGATCGCCAACATGGCAACGCTACTCTACGTTGGCGAATCGCTCGTCTATCGCACGGTTGCCATGATGGACACGGCTCTGAGCGAGGTCGACAAATCGGCGGCCGACGCGGCTAAGCAGGCACTGAAGGCCATCGAGGAATATGCCGTCGAATGCTCCATCATCAAAGTGTGGGGCTCGGAGATGATCGACTACGTCGTCGATGAGACCGTGCAGATTTATGCGGGTTACGGATTTGTCGAGGAGTATCCCGCCGAGCGCGCGTATCGCGATGCCCGTATCAATCGCATCTTCGAAGGAACCAACGAGATCAACCGTCTGATTATTACAGGATTCCTGCTGAAGCGCGCGATGACCGGACAGTTGCCGCTGATGCCGGCAATCAAGAAACTGATGGACGAGGTGCTCTCGGGACCGTCGGCTGCCGAAGGACTGGAAGGCGCGCTGCCCGAGGAACGAAAATTAGTGGCTCAAGCTAAAAAGCTGGGCCTGTTTGCGGCCGGTGCAGCCACGCAGAAATACATGCAGGCCATCCAAGATCAGCAGGAGATCATGGGCGCAATCGCCGACATGACCATCGAGACCTACGCCATGGAGTCGGCTGTTTTGCGCGCACAGAAGATCGTGCAGACCAAAGGCGAGGCCGGCGCGGCATTGCCGATCGCGATGACGCGAGTGTATCTCTCGCAGGCGATGGAAAAAATCGAGTCTGCCGCGCGGAAGGTAATTGCCGCCGTGGCCGACGGCGATATGATGCGCACGCAGCTTGCGATTCTGCGGCGGCTGGCGAAGTATGAACCGTTCAATACCATCGCACTGCGGCAGCAGATCGCGCAGAAGATGATCGAGCGCGGCAAATACACGCTGGCTTAGAATCAACACACCTTAACCACAGAGAACACAGAGATCACAGAGGACTACCCTGTGAAACTCTGCGCCCTCTGTGGTTTTCGCTTCCGTCCTTCCTCTGATACAAATGTCACGATGAAAATCACAGCTTTCCCTCTCTTCGCCGCAATCGCTCTTGCTCCAACGTTAGCTGCGCAATCGAATTCAGCCCCGCAGCAAGATTCCGCGACCTTCGATCCCGACGGTACCGCCCACATCATGCGCACAGTTCCGATGCCGACGACCATCAGTCCTGAGGCGCAGAACTGGCTGGCGTCGCTTACGCAACAAAAGGGAGGACAGCAGACTCTCGCGGAGCGCCGGGCGCGCACCGATGAATGGCGCAAGTTCGGCTCCGGGGAAGCACGCAAGTACTATCCAGCCAATGTCGAGGAGACGACGACTGCGGGAGTTCGCACCGACATCATCACGCCACTGACCATGCCCGAGGCTAATCGCAACCGCGTACTGATTAACCTGCACGGTGGCGGATTCAACTCCGACTCGGGCTCTCTGATTGAAGGTATTCCAATCGCGAACCTGGCGAAAACGAAAGTTGTATCGGTCTATTACCGTCTCGCGCCGGAAAATCCCTTCCCTGCCGCGGTGGACGATGTGGTCGCGGTCTACAAGGAACTCCTGAAGACGTACAAGCCAGGCAGCATCGGAATCTTCGGCACTTCGGCGGGTGCGATCCTGACCGCTGAAGTAGCGGTTCGTCTTAAACAATCAGGTCTGCCCCTTCCGGCGGCGCTGGGAATTTTCTCCGGCCTCGGCGATTTCAGCCGCGTCGGCGATTCCCGGCAGCTGTTTACCCTGAATGGATTTCCCGGCGAGATGCTGCCCATCGATTCCAATCATCTCCCCGACGATCAATATGTCGGCAAGATCGATCGTAGAGATCCAATGCTGTCGCCGCTTTTCGCCGACCTGCACGGAATGCCGCCTAGCCTGCTCGTCACCAGCACGCGCGATATTCTGCTGAGCGACACGGCCACGTTGCATCGGGCGCTGCTGCAGGCGGGCGTTGATGCCCGCCTGGTCGTCTTCGAGGCGCTGCCCCACGCCTTCTGGTATCACTTCCAGTTGCCCGAAACTAAAGAGGCGCTGGAACAGATGGCGAAGTTCTTCGACGAGAAGGTCGGTCGCTAGAATTCGGCTAAAGAACATCGACCACAATCAGCGTGATATCGTCCTGCTGGCTGGTGGATGCCGGTTGCCACATTCGGAGTTCGGCCAGCAGTTGCCGGGTCAACTCGTATGGCGGTTGCGATCGATTATCGCGGACCACTTTTTCCAGTCGCCGCTCTCCGAATGATTCGCCGCGAGAGTTCTCTGGTTCGATCAGCCCGTCGGTATAAATCAGGAAGCGGTCGCGGAGCTCAATCGCCAGAGTGCGCACAGGATATTCGGAGTCCGGAGCAACACCAAACAGCAAGCCGTTGCTCTCGACGGATTGCAGCTCACCGCACGCGTCCTTCCAGCAGAGCAACGGCGGATGCCCCGCAGCCGAATATCGCGCACTACGGTTTTCTGTATCGATCCACAGATAGGCTGCGGAAGTGAGTTGGCCGCGCAGTTCCGTGGAGAGAATGCGATTCAAACCGCCCAGCACCTGCGCCGGATCATGGGCAACGCCAACTACGGACTGCATCGCCACTTTGATCATGGAAGAAATCAGCGCAGCCGGAACGCCATGCCCGGAGACATCCGCCACAAGAATACCGAGATGGTTCTGGTTCGACCCGACGAATTGGTAGAAGTCGCCCGCGACCGAGGTCATGGGATGGTAAGAAGCAGCAATGCGGAGGTTCCCAAGTTCGGGCACGCTCGCGGGAAGAATCGAAGACTGGATCTGCCGCGCCGTCTCCAGTTCTGTTTCGATGGAGAGCAGGCGACGCTCATTGGTAAACACAATCTGCAGAGCTACGTATCCGAGCGAAAATAGAAGCACTCCAAAACCCAAGGAAGCCACTAAAGGCAGCACGCGATAGCGCAACACCGCCCCCAGGTTGGTGTACAGCGCTTCCGACGCAAAAAGCAGCGTGGCAGCAATCAGAACGCGGTGATCGGGGATTACGAGGTACCGGGAAGCAAGTCTGGGAACCAGCACAACCGCTAACAAGACAAGCATGGCGAGAACTGCGAGCAGGTTGTTGTAGAACATCCATTTGTCGGCTGGGCCGCCGGCGAGGAACGTGACAAAACCGAGCAGCGCAATGGCCAGGCCCGCGAAGATTTCCAGTTGAATCAGGATTCTGATCGCGCCAAGAGTCAATTCCCGCCAGGCGAACAAGGCAGAAATCAGCAGCAGGTACATGACCGCCGTATTGACGTAGAGCGCGGCGGATTGCAAGGAGTGTGGCAGAACCTGCAAAATGATGGGCGACTGGCCCAGTGCCTGGAGACCGTACATCGCGCTCCAGATTCCCCACCATACGAGGATGCTAGCGCCCCGCCGCCAACGGATGGCTGCCATAGCGCAGGCTGTCGCTCCCACGGACAAGAAGACCGTTCCCAGGACGATGTTGATCACGTCGCCGCGGAGGGTTGCCAGGGCTGCATCCGCGGCGCTAGTGCTATCCATTTGAGACCCCGATTTCGCACTAAGAAACTATTTGCCGGTGTCGCTTACTCGGGCACGAGCATGTAGCTAACGAATGCCACCTGCTTGCTGTCGGGCGACCATGAGGGAACGTTGATGGTGCCCTGGCCGCCGAAGAGTTTTGCGAGCACCGTGATCTTCTTATCGGCAAGCGACATGAGCCGCAACATTACGTCTTTGTTTTCGGGATGGCCGGTCACGTCGGCGCCGTAGGTGAGGAACACCATCCACTGGCCGTCGGGAGAGATGTGTGGAAACCAGTTGTTGAGATCGTCGGAGAAGACTTGCTCCTGCTCGCTGCCGTCAGGCTTCATGCGCCAGATCTGCATGTGGCCGGTGCGCTCGGAGTTGAAGTAGATGTACTTTCCGTCCGGCGAATATTCCGGGCCGTCGTCCAATCCCTTGGCAGTGGTCAATCGCGTTTCTTCGCCGCCCGCGGCCGGGATCGTGTAGATGTCGAAGTCACCGTTACGCCGGCCGACGAAGGCGAGGGCCTTGCCGTCGGGAGACCAGCCATGCCAGTACGATGGAGACTTCTGCGTGATGCGGCGTGGCACCCCGCCATCGATTGGAACGATATACACCTGCAATTCCTTGTTGCCTTGCGAATTATCGCTGACTGCGAGTTGGGTACCGTCCGGAGATATCCCATGATCGTTGTTACAGCGCGTGGCGAGGCCGGTATCGATGACGTGGGGCCAGCCCTTGTCTACGGACAAGCCTTCGATGTGGCCGTCGCGATTAAAGAGAAACATGCGACCGTTGCGAGTCCAATTCGGAGCTTCGAAGCGTCCCGACGCGAGATAAGCGACGCGGCGGTCGGCGGAGGAGATCGTCACGGTTTCGAGCGTGCTATAGAGAGTTGGCTTGCCCGTCTCGGCTGGAGCAGCTTGCGTCAGGTCGACGTTGGAGAACACTGCCTTTTCCACCACGTCCTTGTCATGCGAGCACACGCCGAGCCCCACATAGAACGGGTCTTGCAGCGGAATGCGCAGCCATCCGCCGGCGACTTCGGGCTCGCCCCCGTTCGCGGCCAGGGACATGTAGACGTAGTCGCCGCGCTTGGTGATGCGCAGGCGCTTCGGGGCGGAGAAGTTGGATTGAATCTCGCGCGTGATCGCGCCTTTTTCGTCGCGAAATTGCAGAGCAGTCATGCCGCTCGCGTGAAGAGTCACATCGGCATAGACAGAGTCGGCGTCCAGAGTCTGCCGCAGCATCAGGACCGCTTTCTTGTGTTCATTTCCAGTTGTGGTCAGGAAAGAAATGTCGGCCGTCAGCGTCACGTCGCCTGAAATTTTTTTCCATGCGAACTGGAAGGCGTCTGCCGCGAACCACATGTTTTCGCCGCTGCCGCTGATGGTGTAGGTTCGCTTGGCAGCGTCATAGTCGACTGAGCCTGGATGCAGGACTGTGCCTACGTCGTTGTGACTCTCGAAGATTCCAAGCGACGACGGGACATCTTGGGCAGGAGATGCGATTACGGGAATGAGAACAAAAGCTGTGACTGCTACCAGTATTAATGTGCGAAGGCTGCGCATGAACTCCTCCATCGCAAAAAGAGAGAGATGACCAACCCGGCATTGTAAATGCATCCGAGCCACGCGCGGGTTGACGATCTTCTTTGCGATCTCCGCGGGAGTTTCTCTGCGACCTCAGCGGTTAAAAGCTTTTCCTAGCCTTGTCACGAAAAAGCTTCAACCGCTGAGATCGCTAAGAAACTTCGCGGAGATCGCGGAGAAGGGCAAGTCGGGCCTCGCTTCTATCTTTCAGTACTAATCTGCGAGGGCTTCTGGTAAAACGTGTGCATGAAAATAAGACGTGCCGTGTCTATCTTTTTCGTATGCGTGCTGCTACTTGCCACTGGCGTGGAGGCACAGGAGAAAACTTCTCCGTCGGCGAATCTGGCGCTGACCCCGCCCATGGGATGGAATTCATGGAACAAGTTCGCCTGCAATGTCAGCGAGGATCTGATCAAGGGCATGGCCGATACGGTTGTGAAGTCGGGCATGAAAGACGCGGGTTACGTGTACGTGAATATTGACGACTGCTGGCAGGTGAGCCGCGACGCCAGCGGCAACATCGTCGTCGACCCGCAGCACTTTCCGCATGGCATGAAAGTGGTGGGCGATTATATTCATTCGCTCGGGCTGAAGTTCGGCGTCTATTCTGACGCGGGCTCGAAGACCTGCGCGGGCCGTCCCGGCGGCCTGGGGCACGAGTTTCAGGATGCTATCCAGTATGCGGCTTGGGGCGTCGATTATTTGAAATATGACTGGTGCCACACCAGCACGCAGGACGCCAAGGCATCCTATGCGAACATTCGCGCCGCCCTCGATGCGGCTGGACGCCCGATCGTGCTGAGCATCTGCGAATGGGGAACGGCCAAGCCGTGGCTGTGGGGCAAAGAAGTAGGCGGGAACCTGTGGCGAACCACAGGCGACATCAACGACCGCTGGGGAGGCCAGGAGAAATGGAAGGACGGCAGTTGCTGCTCCAACGGAGTGATGGCGATTCTCGATCAGGAAGCGCCACTGTATTCCTACGCAGGCCCCGGCCACTGGAACGATCCCGACATGCTCGAGGTCGGCAACGGCGGAATGACGGATGAGGAGTATCGCACGCATTTCAGTTTGTGGGCGATCCTGGCTGCGCCCCTGATCGCGGGTAATGACCTGCGCAACATGCGCCCTGAAATTCACGACATTCTCAGCAATAAAGAAGTGATTGCCGTGGATCAGGACGCGCTGGGACGACAGGGTGAGCGCGTAGCAAAGAATGGCGATCTGGAAGTTTGGGCGAAGCAGCTAAACGATGGAAGCCGCGCGGTGGTGCTGTTGAATCGCAGTGGGGCCGAACAGCAAATCTCGGTCGACTGGAAGGATTTGGGATATCCCGATCACCTCAGCGCTTCCGTCCGCGACTTGTGGCAGCACAAGGATCTGGGAAAACTCACGGGGAAGTTTTCAGCGCCAGTTGCCTCGCACGGAGTAGTGATGGTCACGGTAAAACCGTAATCACTACAAGCCCATGCACCACGAAAGACACGAAGTATCACAAAGGACCAGATTTGGATGTTTCCTTAGTGCACCTTCGTGTCCTTCGTGGTGAAGCCTTCACGGATTCTTCTTGAGTTCTTCCATCACGCTTTGGATCAGCTCTTTCGCGTCACTCAAGCTCTTCATGATGATTTGAATGTCCATGACCGGTTTGCCCGGCCAACGCTGGCTCTGGCAATAGACGCCGTGCTGGCCGACTAACGCCATGGCGTCGGTGATCGCGTCCATGGTGACGGCGAGACGGCCGCGGGGCACGCCCATCATGGTCTCGTAATGTTCCAGTTCTTCCTGCTTTTCATCGAATACCGGCATGGGACGATTGTAACTGTGCTCGCGCGTGCGGCATAATTGGCGCGCTGACATAAATCCAATTCACACGTCCAAAGCTCAACGACCAGTTCCTCAAAGGAGAAACCATGCAGAAGAAAATTGCTTATGTCATCGGCCTGATTTTTACTCTCAGCATTTTTGCCGCCTGTCAGGGGAAACCCAGTCCTGCGGCTTCCGCGTCGTGCGATCTCGGAGGGGGCAAATCCATTAAGACGGACTACTCCAGCCCGCGGCTTCGCGGACGCAAGATGATCGGGGAGCACGAGCCTTACGGACAAGTCTGGCGCAACGGGGCCAACGCGGCGACAACCTTCGTCACGACCAGCGATCTTGTCGTCGACGGAAAAAACGTGCCTGCTGGGAGCTACACGTTGTTCGTCCTTCCGAATCCCGACAAGTGGACGCTCATCATCAATAAGAAAACTGGTGAGTGGGGGATTCCCTACAAGTATGAGAGTGACGAACTGGCTCGGGTCGACATGAAGCTCTCCAAGCTTCCGTCGCCGGTCGAAAATTTCACGATTGCTTACGACAAGACTGGCTCGGGCTGCACTCTACGCGAGGAGTGGGATACGACCCGCGCGACGGTCGATATCAAGTCTCCCGTCCTTGGCGATGACGTCAGAAAGTAGACGTCGCCTCTGTTACAAAATCATAATCGGGTCAACGAAGACTGAACCAGTCGTGGAATCGAAGGTTCGGGCCAGCAGTTGTTAGCGGAGACTATAACCGCCAGCTTGGCCCTAGCCCCTCAATTTACTGCGGAATGATGGCCTTGCTCCACTCGCTTTGGGTGAATCAATATTCCTCGTGGGGTATTTTCAAAGCTGTAACATAGACGAGCGCCATTCGTGTGGTGGTGTAGCCGACTTGCCGATAATGATTCTGAAACGGTGGGGAGGGCCCCCCTCGTGGCCAAAATTTTTTCCCGATTCGGCCTTAGAACAACCGTAAAAGCGTCGCCGCCAAGGTTTATTTCACACCGTTTTCCACAGCCGAAAAGCGGCTTCGGGCTTCCGCTATCCGTCTTTCGGAATGAACGCATTCGTTTCGGAAGCCGAAAGCCGCTTCCGAGCGCCGGAAGCCGCATCGCCCCTGCTAAAATTTCATCTATTAACCTGCATGCTGCCCAAGAGTTTGCGCCCGCTGCTGCCGTATCTGAAACGCTACCGTTGGAGTTACGTCGCGGGTACGCTCTGCGTCTTCCTCACTAACGGCATCTGGATCCTGTTTCCGCTGGTGCTCGGCAAAGCCGCGGACGATCTCCACACAGGCGTAACTCGACACAAACTCTTGGTTTACGCGGGACTGTTGCTCGCCATCGCAGTCACCAAAGGCATTTTCCAGTTCCTCACCCGCTGGATCGTGATCGGCATCTCGCGCGACATCGAGTTCGACCTGCGCAACGATCTCTTCGCGCGCCTCGAAATTCTCTCCTACTCCTACTATCAGCGCCATCGCACTGGCGATATTATGGCGCGCGCCACCAACGACCTGAATGCGGTCCGCATGCTGCTCGGTCCCGCGATCATGTATTCGGCCAACACCATCGTCTACACGGCGGGCGCGCTCGCCTTCATGATCACCATCAGCCCGTGGCTCACGCTTTACACGTTCCTGCCACTGCCTGCGGTCAGCATCGTGATCCAGACTTTTGGCCGAAGGATTCATGAGCGCTTCGAAAGAATTCAGGCGATGTTCTCCGACATCTCGGCGCGCGCGCAGGAGAACTTTTCCGGCGCTCGACTCATCCGCGCCTACGTTCAGGAAGACGCCGAGATTCGTGCCTTCGAAGCCGAGAACCAGGAATACATTCGCCGCAGCCTGAAGTTGGTGCGCCTCATGGGTATGCTCTGGCCCACGCTCGAACTTATGCTGGGTTGCGCCGTAGTGCTGGTGTTGTGGCTCGGCGGACGCGAAGTCATCCACGGACTCGCGCATGTAACGCTGGTTTCGAATCTCGGGAACTCGCATCCAGCAATTATCACCACGCTCTCTCTCTCCGGCTCGATGAGCGTTGGGCAGTTCGTCTCGTTCAGCACTTACATGATGCAGCTCACCTGGCCGATCATCGCTCTCGGCTGGGTCATCAACATTTTCCAGCGTGGAACTGCGTCGCTCATTCGCATCAGCGAAATCATGCATGAGCAGCCCGAGATTCAGGATGCTCCCAGTGTGCAAGATCGCGAGGTCGCAGGCGAGATCGAATTCCGCAGTCTCAACTTCAGCTACGACGGCAAGCAGGTTCTGCGCGATGTTAATCTGCGCATTCCCGCAGGCAGCAGCCTCGCGATCGTTGGCCCGACCGGTTCCGGCAAAACAACGTTGGTGAGCCTGATCCCGCGCATCTACGACGCGGAATCAGGCATGGTTCTGATCGACGGTCGACCGATTCGCGAATATCTGGTGGCCTCGCTGCGCAAGAATATCGGATTCGTTCCGCAGGAGACGTTTTTGTTCAGCGACCGCATTCGCGAGAACATCGCTTTGGGCGTGGACTCTGCCACGGATCAGGAAATTCACAACGCCGCCGAAGCTGCTAACATCGCTGCCGACATCGAGAGCTTTCCGGAAGGCTACGAAACGATGGTGGGCGAGCGCGGCATCACACTCTCTGGAGGCCAGAAGCAGCGTACAGCGATTGCGCGCGCGCTCATCCGCAATCCGAAGATCCTGATCCTCGACGACGCGCTCTCCAGCGTCGACACGCACACCGAAGACAAAATTCTCAACCACCTGCGCGACGTGATGCGCGGCCGCACCACGATCTTCATTTCGCACCGCGTCTCCACCGTCCGCAATGCCGATCGCATCGCGGTGCTGCATGGCGGACGCATCGTCGAACTCGGAACCCACGACGAACTTCTTGCCTTGAACGGCTACTACTGCGACCTGTATAACAAGCAATTGCTGGAAGAAGAACTAGCCGAAGTTTGACCAGCTGTTGCGACTTTGCGAGAAAGAATGTGGGGACAGCCGCCCTCGGCTGTCAGTGAGCGAAGCTCGACGCGGTTTTCGGACGTGCGGGGATATTTCCAGCAATTACGTTTTCTTGACAACGCCAGAGGCTCGAGTCGTTACACTTGCCATGACTATGCTTACCATGCAGCGGGTTAACACTCCGGAAATCCTCGATTCCGACGCCTGCCCGCCCGTCGAGGCCGAAACTTCGCTGCGCGATTTGTGCCGCATCAACCGCTGGTTCGGCGGAGTTTCCACAACCCGAAAGCTGATTGAACGAGTTGCGGCTGCAACCGGCGAGAAGAGATTCTCCGTGCTGGAAGTCGCCGCCGGATTCGGTGAAGTGTCGAAGACCGCGGGCCTACAACTCGAGCGCAAAGGTATTTCGCTGGAGGTCACCGACCTGGATCGCGTGCGCAGCCACCTCGTGCGCGGAAACCGCGCTGTGGTTGCCGACGCGCTCGAACTTCCATTTCAATGCAATAGTTTTGATCTGGTCAGTTGCAGCCTTTTCGCTCACCACCTGGAGCCTGCCGAACTGGCGCAGTTTACCCGAGAGGCGCTGCGCGTGAGCCGTCGCGCGGTTTTGATCAACGATCTCGTACGCCATCCCATGCATCTGGCGCTGGTCTATGCAGGCTTTGCCGTCATGCGAAGTTATGTTTCGCGAGTGGACGGTTTGGCTTCGGTGCGGCGAGCCTATGTTCCGGATGAGATGCGGCAAATTCTTTCGTCGGCTGCGGGCCCTTCGGGGCGTGTGGAGATCTCACGCCACTTCCTGTTTCGTATGGGAGCGATTGCATGGAAAAACCATTGTTGACTGATGATTTTTGATTGAACCACTCAGACTCCGCCCTGTGGCTTTTCAATCGACATTAAAAATCATCAATCAACAATCGCCTCAACGCACCACCAGCACTTCCCTGACATTGTCGCGGGCCAGGAAGAACTTGATGGAGGCGAAGTCGCGGAAGAGGGTTTCGATGTGGCGGTTGTTGAAGACGCGTTGCAGTCGGAAGCCTTCGCTGACGGCGGTGTGAACGGCTCCGGTGGGTCCGCGTCGCGTTTCGCGGCGCAGGACGATAGGCTGCATTTCAAGCGTATCTTTTCCCACGATGTGGAAGCGGTAGCAGGGCGAATCTGGCCCCGCGTCCTTGGTGTGGAAAAACGCCAGCATCATACCGCCCGGCTTTAGTACCGACCACAGGCGTCCCATCACCGGCCGCACCAGACTTTCGTCGAGATAATCGGGCAGGTTCCAGCAAAGCACAACATCGAAATGCGCAGCGGGATAAACCAGGTTGTCGGCGAGAAAACGGCGGCTGTCGAGGATGCGATTCCCCTGCTCATCTTTGGTCGCGAGATTGGGATCGGTGGAGGCCACGAGAAGATCTTCGCTGTAAATCTTGTGGCTTCGTTCGGTGAAGAAGCGGATGTTCGAAGCGGACGTAGAACCAAGATCGAGTACACATAAGGGAGTCTCGGTTTGCCACACGCGAGCGAGTTCTCCCAGACTGCTGGAACGGCGAACGAGTTTTTGGGCAGCCTGCGATGGAGTCGCTTCCGTTCCTCCGCCCGTTGAGCCCCGAAAAAGCTTCATGAAATTCTGAGTGACTGATGCCATTTAGCTGATGCGTTTGATCGGAGGCGTCGCTGACCCGAGGCGACTGCTGCCCCAAGACTTGAACCGACCTCTAAAACCAACACTTTAACTCATTGCAAGGGCCGGCAAAAGTTACTTTCCGACCGCTTTCTCCGCCTTGCCCCCTTGAATGTCGATCTTGCCTTTCAGGTAAGCGCCTTCCTCGATGGCGATTCGCTGCGTCGAAATGTCGCCCGTAACTACGGCGGACTTGCGCAGGTCGACGCGATCGCTGGCCAGTATGTTGCCTTCGAGCTTGCCTTGCACGATTAAACCCTTAGCCTCAACCGAAGCCTTAACCTGGCCGTGCGGACCCACGGTCAAACTATTGTTTTTGAGGGAGATGCTGCCCTCGACCTGACCGTCAACGTAAAGATCTTCGCTCCCCGACAATTCCCCTTTGATGACCACGGACTTGCCAATCTGCGCCAAATCTGCCGACAACGGAGCACTCATGTTGTTCTCCTTAAGGATGCGGGATAGTGCGCTACCAAGATTTCTGTTAGCAGGTACCGGGACGGCCGCGTCGCTTCCTTCGACTATACCCAACCAAGCGAGGATGCGGCAAGCTAGGTAACTTTGGTAACGCGAGAAACACGTGATCAAGTGAGCGGGAAAATGCGCGCTGCAACCCGCTGGGCAGATTGCTACACTAACTGTGTATGCGACGTGTGCAACAGAAACGGGCCACAAGGTTTTGCCCGGCGCTAATGGCGTTCGTTGCGTTGTTGTCGGCCGCAACGGCGGCGCTTGCGGCACAAGATGCAAAGACTTCGGAAATGTCGGCGGGGGAACTTGTACGCCTTACCGTCGCGAATGAAGTCGAAGCGGCGAACCATCCGGAGTTGCACCACATGTTCCGATCCCGCCGACAGACGCCCAAAGGTTCGCAGACCCACATGTATGTTGAGACCAATCAGGCCTTGGCGGGAATGCTCATCGCAATCGACGACAAGCCGCTGACCGCGGAACAGCAACAGGCGGAACACAACCACCTGGACTGGCTGGTAAACAATCCCGTGCAACTTCGCAAGAAGGCCGCGCGAGAAAAAGAAGATGAAGACCGCAGTCTGCGGATTGTGAAAGCTTTGCCCGACGCATTTTTGTATGAATATGCAGGAACCGAAGAATGCGTTCCGGGGCTGGGTAAAGCTGGAGACCAGTTGTTGAAGTTGAATTTCAAACCGAATCCGGCCTATACGCCGCCGTCGCATGTGGAACAGGTTTTGAAGGGTATGCAAGGTGAGTTGCTGATCGACAAGGAACTTCGCCGGCTCGCAAGAATCGACGGCACGCTTTTCCAGGAAGTTACGTTTGGCTGGGGAATTCTTGGCCACCTCGACAAGGGCGGACACTTCCGCGTTCAGCAAGCCGACTTGGGCTTAGGCGATGGAGCCTGGGGCATCACCGAGATGAACTTGAACATGACCGGCAAGATCCTGATGTTCAAGGGCCTCAACATTGTTTCGGAGGAAGTGCTGAGCGACTTTCATCTCATGCCGGAGAAGTTGACCTTTGCGCAAGGCGTGCAGGCCTTGAAGACGGAAGAGGAAAAGATGGCGCATGCCAAGCAGGCGCCGGAGGCGACGTTGGCCAAAAAGCATCAGAGCAACTGAGCGGAAGGGTTCTTCTTCCGCACTCGCAGAAGTCCTTTGATCGAGCGCATCCTTCAGGGTTGCGGCCAGCATTTCCAGGTTCTCTCGGTTCACCCTGGCATCGGCCAATTCTTGTGCTCCGCGCAGCGAACCGAGTTCTTCAGCGAGCAGGGTGAGAGGTGAAAGATTCCAACCTGACGCGGCCACAGACGCTCAGCCTCGCAGTGTTTCTTTTCTCACCGTGAGTTTGTCAATCAAGTCCATCTTGAGGCGGTATCCGGTTCCGGGCTGGTCCCTGATGGCGATCATGCCCTGAGGTGAGACTTCCACTTCCGGGTCGATGATGTCTTCTTTCCAATAGCGTTTTGAGGCGGAGACGTCGCCGGGCAGGCTAAAGTTCTTCAGCGTGGAAAGAGCAATGTTGTGGGCGCGTCCGATGCCGGTTTCGAGCATGCCGCCGCACCAGTTGGGGATTTTCTGTGCCTCGCAGACGTCATGAATTTTCAACGCTTCAGAGAATCCGCCGACGCGGCCGACTTTGACGTTGATGATTCGGCAGGCGCCGGCTTCTGCGGCGAAGGCGGCGCTGCGGGCATGGACGATCGATTCGTCCAGGCAAATCGCGGTGCGCAGTTCTTTTTGCAGGCGCGCGTGATAGTAGATGTCGTCGTTCCATAGTGGCTGCTCGATCATCAGTAGATTGAATTGATCGAACTCTCTCAGGTGCTCGACCTGATCGAGCGTGTAGGCGGAATTGGCGTCGCAGCTCAATGTAATGTCGGCCCAACGCGAGCGGATGCGTTCGAGCACGTTCACGTCCCAGCCCGGTTTGACTTTGACTTTGATGCGGCGGTATCCGGCGGCGAGTTCCATCTGGATCTTCTCCAGCAGTTGCTCGACGGAATCCTGGATGCCAATGGAGACTCCACAGGGAATCTCGCGACGAGTACCGCCCAGCAATTTCCATAATGGCTTCTGCTTCTGGATGGCTTCGGCATCCCAGAGCGCGTTTTCGAGCGCGGCCTTGGCCATGCGGTGGCCAGTTACTCTGGCGAAAAGCGCCGGGCAATCGCGCGCGGTATCCAGGCGCTTGCCCAGCAGAGCGGGAATCAGATATTGCGTCAGTGTAGGCCAGGCACTTTCGATCCATTCGCTGCTGTAATAGGGATCCTCTCCGGCAACACATTCGCCCCAGCCATCAACGCCTTCCGAGTGCACGGTGACCAGCAGAATGCGGCGGCTGTAGGTGCGGCCAAAGCTCGTCTCGAAAAAATGGACGAGCGGCATGTGAATTTCGCGGAGCGTGATGACTTCAATCTTCATGGCTCTCAGTAGCGCCGGCAACTTGCCGGCTGTCGCGAGGGCATCCTGCCCTCGCATTCGGTAGCGTCTGTGCGCGGGCGAGACGCCCCCGCGACAGCCGCCGGGACGGCGGCGCTACTTCTATTCTTCGGATGCATAGGACCACCTTTCATCCCAGTGGCCGAGGAGGAATTTGCCATTCTGTTCGGCGTCGCGCTCGTAGCCTAGCACGGCGAGTCCCGTTGAAAACGCGCGCAGAAACTGTTCGCGGTTGTGCTCCTGCACTTGTTGCGCCCGGGCGCGCGTTTCGGGCTTGGCCTTCCAGTCGTAGATCTGCCCGGGCACTTCGATGCTGGATTCGACAGTAACCGTTGGATTTTTTTCTGTCGCGAGCAGTCCTTCGACGCGCTTTGACTTCAGCCACCATTCCGCGATGAGGCGGTCACTGGGCAAGCCTCCTTGCAGCGGCGATGAGGTTATTCCGTACTGGTTGATGTTATACCGGCGCGCGATGGCGCCGAGCTTTTCAATGTTGAGGTAGGCGTTCTTGATTTCCAGCGGATCGAACGTCCACTCGATCAGTTCGATGCCTCGGGCGAGAGCGTCTTCGCGCTGCATCAGCTTGAGGCGGCGGCCGAGACCGCTGTTGCGATGGTCCTTGCGGACAGCCAGCATGTGCGAGTGCAGGTAAACGTGGCCGGTGCGCGTGCCGGGAACCGAGAGCGCGAAGCCCACCATGACATCGCCGTCGAAGGCTCCCATGACCTGGCCGCCGACTTTGTCGGCGACGACGAACATGCGCAGCGGCACCAGTTCCGCGTCGCTGAAGTTCCACACTTCTTTTTGCAGAGCGACGCAGGCGCGGAAGTCTTCGATGCCGTGACAGCGGCGCAGGACGACGGAGTCGGTGGTCACGCTGACTTCTCTTCGCGTTTCGCTTGCTGCCAGAGAGACTCTAATTCGTCCATAGAGGCCTGATCGGCAGAGCGGCCCGATTCGTGGAGGCGGGCTTCCATCCACTGAAAGCGGCGCTTGAACTTGCGATTGGTCTTGCGCAGCGCGGATTCGGGATCGATCGAGAGATAGCGCGCGATGTTCACCAGAACGAAGAACAAGTCGCCAACCTCTTCTTCAAGTCGCGCTTGAAGGGCTTCGGGGACAGGCGTTCGTCCCGAACCAGCCATGCCTCGGCCTTGGGGGCGCGGCCCGGGCGGCGGAAATTCGTTGAGCTGCTCGCGGAGTTCGTGGGTTTCTTCGCTTAACTTGTCGAACAAGCCCTCGAAGTTGGGCCAGTCGAAACCAGCTTGCGCCGCGCGGGAGCTGAGTTTGTGGGCCTCGAGCAGAGATGGCATGGCCGATGAGACTCCGGCGAGAATGGAATGCTTTTCATCTTTCTTCGCTGTCGGCGCGGCGTTCCCTTGCACGTCAGCATTTTGCCGCTGCTTCCGTTCTTCAACCTTGAGAGCTTCCCAATTGCGCTTGACCTCGGCGGAGGTGTCGGCCTTCACGTCGCCAAACACGTGCGGATGGCGGTTGATGAGCTTGGTGGAGAGGCGGTCGAGCACATCGTCGATGGAAAACGAAGATTGCTCCTTCGCCATTTCGGCGTAAAAGAGCACTTGCAGGAGCAGGTCGCCGAGCTCTCCGGCGAGTTCAGGCCAGTCGCGGTTGTCGATGGCTTCGAGAACTTCGTAAGTTTCTTCCAGAGTGTAGGGCTTGATGGAATCGAAGGTCTGCTCGCGGTCCCAAGGACAACCGCCGGGAGCGCGCAGGCGCTCCATGATGGCGACGGCGCGCTCGAAACGTTCTCCGGTGGAAGGCATGTGGAACCAATGTAAATGAGGGCCGAGGCGGGAGGCAATGCAGCGACAGAGTAGCGCCGGCAACTTGCCGGCTGTCGCGAGGGCAGCTTGCCCTCGCGTGCATCGACTGGTCACATGCGCGGGCGGGACGTCCGCGCGACGGCCGCCGGGACGGCGGCGCTACAACGACAACCACGAGCTATGGGACGGCATCCTAGATTTACCGAACGTCCTTCCGCTCATTTCACACGCAACAGTTTTCGGCAAACCATTAATCAACACCAAAAATTCATTTAGGAGAAAAGAAAATGGCTACTGGTAATCTTCAGGGAAAGAAAGTGGCGATTCTTGTGACCGACGGCTTCGAGCAAGCGGAATTGCTGGAGCCAAGGAAGGCGCTCGATCAAGCGGGCGCAACCACGAAAGTGGTTTCTCCGGCGGGCAAGAAAGCCAAAGGATGGAACCATAAGGAGTGGGGCGAAGAAGTTCCGGTGGACACTTCACTCGATTCTGCGAAGGCGGAGGAATTCGATGCGCTGTTGCTGCCGGGTGGCGTTATGAATCCTGACCATCTGCGCATGAATCCGAAGGCGGTTGAATTTGTGAAACAATTTACGGACGCGGGTAAGCCGGTCGCGGCGATTTGTCATGGGCCGTGGACGCTGATCGAAGCGGGGGCGGTTCGCGGACGCACGGTGACCTCATGGCCTTCGCTCAAAACGGACCTTAAAAATGCCGGAGCGACCTGGGTCGACAAGGAAGTTGTTAGCGACCAAAACCTGGTAACCAGCCGGAAGCCGGACGACATCCCAGCGTTCAATCGTGAGATGATTCGGTTGTTTGGAGAAGGACGCGGCCTGACCGGTTCACTGCGAAAGTCCGCTTAAAAGGCTGATTGGTCGGACCATGGATGAAGACAGTTTGATCACCCGGCTCGAGATCATGGATGAGCCGGGTGACTTCTGGTAAAACGAAGTAATACGGCCTGCCAATCGCGTCGAACAGAGGTTACTTTCGGCACCTCTTCCGTCGGGACAAAAGTGAAATTTGTCTAATGGCTGCGTGGACTATCGTGACCTTCATCTAATTGCAGGGCGGATGCAGAATCTGAACAAGTGGGAGTGTCCTCAGGGCGTGCAATCCCATAGTTTTCTGACACTCTCGGGTCCGATTCAAATACATGAGTTTAAGCGTTAAACCTCGACCTAGCGTGGACGGGCAGCATTTCCACGTGGTGGTCATCGGAGGCGGCATTAATGGCGTCGCCGTGGCGCGCGAGTGTGCCCGTGCCGGGAAGCGGACGCTCCTGGTGGAGCAAAACGATTTTGGCTCGGGCGTGACCAGCCGCTCGACGCGGATCATTCATGGCGGCCTGCGTTACCTGGAACATGGAGAGCTGGGGCTGGTGCGCGAGTCTGTGCGGGAGCGGGAGCGGCTGTTGCGCGAGCGCTCGCACCTGGTCCATCCCATACATTTTCTGTTTTTGCTCAACGAGGAGAGCCAACGCAGCGCGATGAAAGTGCGCGCTGGGCTGTGGCTCTACCAGCGGTTTTCGGGCAGAAAATCGAGTCCCTTGAGCGAAATGGAGTTGAAGCGGGTGGAACGCGCGCTCGACGCCGGGCAGCAGTGGTCGATCCTCAACTATGAAGACGCGCAGTGTGAGTTTCCCGAGCGCCTGGTGGCGGAATGGATGCTGGAAGCGGCCGAGGCAGGAGCAGTGGTCCGCAATCACTACGAAGTGCTGGCTGTGGACGTGACTCAGGGCCGGGCTCGCGGCGTGTTGCTGCGCGACCGTATTTCCGGAAAAGACGAGCGCGTCGATGCCGGCTGGATTTTGAACTGCACCGGCCCGTGGGCCGATCGCATTTGCCAGCGTTCCGCGGTGCGCACCAGCAAGCCAATGCTGGGGGGTGTACGCGGCTCGCATATCGTGTTGCCGCGGTTTTCAGGCGCCCCTAGTGTGGCGCTATATACCGAAGCGGCAGATGGCCGACCGGTTTTCGTTATCCCCTGGAATGAGCAAGTGCTGGTGGGCACTACCGAGGTTCCTGACACTGGGGACCCGGGAAGAACAACGCCCTCGAACGAGGAAATTGAATACCTGTTGCGCACGGCGGCCAAGCTGTTTCCCAAGGCGAAGATCTCGGCGCACGATATAAGATACGCGTTCGCCGGAGTCCGGCCTCTGCCGAATTCTCCCGGCAACAAGTCCTCGTCGGTGACGCGGCGACACTTCTTGCATGACCACACGCCGGAGGGTGCGGCGCGGCTGATCTCGGTGATTGGCGGAAAGTTGACCACGGCGGCTTCGCTGGCGCGGGAATGCGCGCGAAAGATCGGCATCCCCGTGAAAGAGCCGAACATGGTGGCGATGGGACCGGGAAGTTCTCTCGATCCTATGCTGGATCAGGAGATTCTCGACATCGCCAAGGCCGGGTCGGTGAGCGAAGAAACCGCTCGCGGCATGATGGAGTGGCACGGGCCGCGCGCCATGGACATCGCACGAATGGCCTTGGTGAGCGCAGAACTGCGCGCGCCCATTTGTCCGCATAGCTCACACATTGTGGCCGAGGTGGTAGAGGCCTATCGCAAAGAGTATGCGGTCACCTTGGCCGACGTGCTGCTGCGCCGGATCCCGGTAGCGCTGGGCGCGTGCTGGTCGGAATCCTGCAGCCGGGAGGCGGCGCTCCGCATTGGTGCGGTGCTCGGCTGGAAAGAGCAGGACCTGGGGTCGAATCTTGAAGCGTTTGAGACCGAGCGCACCGCGTTCCTGAAGAAACCCTCGGGCAGCACATCGGCGCTGGAAGCTGCGGCCGACTAGCTCACCGCTTTTTTCTCGAACTGCCTCAAGCCCACAAATAGCAACAGCACATCAAAGAATAATAGAGCCACGAGCACGGCCGTAAGCGGCAGATGCGTAAACTGCGGAACCAACGCGGCGCGTAGTCCTTCGCTGGCATAGACCAACGGATTCACCAACACAACTTTTTGCAGGATGGGGAACGTGTTCAGCGCGCTCCATGGATAGTAGGTGCACCCAAAGAAAATCATGGGCGTCATCACCATGCTGAACATCAGTCCAATATGTTGTTGGTCCATGCTGCATCCCAGAGCGAGGCCTCCGCAGGCTGAAAACGCCGCAACCAACACGAGGATCAGAGCGAAGGTGAGTGGTGTGCCGACACTGATCTGAACTCCGCGTCCGAGCACGAGCCATGCAAGAGGCAACACTACCAGCCCAGCTACCAGCGCCTGCAGCATTCCGGCAATGACTTTCTCGATCGCGATCCACGCATTGTCGATGGGAGCGAGCAAGCGGTCTTCGATTTCGCGCGTCCATTGAAATTCGGCGATGAGCGGCATGGCCACCGCCCAGACTCCGGTAAAGACCATGCTGATCGCGATGATGCCGGGGAGCAGCAGGCTCTTGTAGGCTTGAGGCATATAGCCACTGCCCACCATCACCTTGCCGAAGATGAAGACGAATAGCAGCGGCTGCAGGAAAGTTTGCATGAAGAGTTGAATCGCGTTGCGCCGCGCCACATGGGCGTCTCGCGCCAGCATTGCGCCAAACGTTTTCCAGTTCAATCGCGCAGGCTCCTTCCGGTGTGATGCAGAAAAAGATTTTCCAGACTGGGCTCAGAAATGTGGACGTCGGACAGTTCCGCGCCGGAACTCGCGGCCACGGTCGCGATCTGTGGAATCAGGGAACCGCCGCGGTCCGCATAAATGTCGGCCCCGGTGCCGTCGGTAGCACGCACTTCGCGGACTCCCGCCAGCGCTTGCAACTTCTGAAGCAACTCCGCGGTCTGCTTGCCGAAGCGAAGACGCAGCAGAAATCCTCCAGGGATCGAGGCCTTCAGTTCCCCCGGCGTGCCCACGGCAATCACATGCCCATGGTCAACGATCGCGAGGCGCTGGCAAAGCGCATCGGCCTCCTCCATGTTGTGGGTGGTCAGCAGCACAGTCCGCCCCGCCTGATGATATTCGCGAATGATCTCCCACAATAAGATACGGGTTTGAGGATCGAGGCCGGCGCTAGGCTCGTCGAGAAACAGAACTTGCGGATCGTGCATCATGGCGCGGGCGATGGAAAGACGCTGCATCATGCCCCCCGAAAAGCCGCGCACCATCTGGTTGGCGCGCTCGGTGAGTTTGAATTTCTCGAGTAAGGCGTCGGCGCGCTCATTTCTTTGCCTGGATCCGATTCCAAAATACGCCGCGTGAAAAACCAGAATCTCGCGGGCGGTCAGAGAAAAATCCAGGTTGGGACGCTGCGGCACAACCCCGATCAAGCGCTTGACGAGCGCCTGTTCCCTCCAGACCTCGTGTTCGCCGATCCAGGCTTGGCCCGAACTTGGCCGCACACGCGTGGTCAGCACCCCAACCGTGGTGGACTTGCCCGCGCCGTTGGGGCCTAGTAGGCCAAAGATTTCTCCCGGAAGAATTTCCAACGAAAGCCCGTCGAGCGCCGGAATTTGAACCTTCGGCGGCTTGCCGCCCTTGGCATCGCCGCGCGCGATAAGGCCCCCCGCAGCCAATGGCGGCGAGGCGTTATACGTCTTGCGGAGATCCTGTGTGCGAACGCCAACGGCCATGCAAAGCGGTCCTCCATTTGGAAGAAGGTAAGGGTTTCGGAAGTATATCCCAGGGAATCGCTGTGAATGAGTCGTGACGAAACGGGAGTACTTTCAAAGCCTGAGGTTACACGGATCCACAGCGGCGAGGGCAGGCTCTCGCGACAACCGGCAGAGCCTGCCCTGAGCGAAGTCGAAGGGGTGCCGGCGCTACTGGGGCAGGGACTTGCGTCATCTGGGAATGGGCCTATCGCGTAACTACACTGACGCGAGGTGTACCGAGTTTTGGTCCAGGCGAAATTCTGCCTACAAGAAAGGCGCGGGCGATGTTGATTCCCATTAAGCACGAGAATATGGCGGCCCGGCGCTGGCCCGTGATTACCCTCGCATTGATTGTCATCAATGCAGCCGTCTTCCTGCTCACCAACTCAGCCATCCATGAGGACGCGCAGCGACTGGGCGAAGTCAAATGGCACATTCTGGACCTGGCGGCGGTACATCCCGAGTTAAGGATGCAGCCCGAGTCGCAGCAATTGGTCGACGGATTTAAGCAGAACTATCCCAGACAGTGGAAGCAGCTACAAAATCCGAATCGTGACGTCATTGACGCTTATGACGCCAGGATTAAGATGAGTGAGGATACGCCGCAGTTGCAGAGTGAGATGGACTCGCTCAATCCTCAGTTTGTGAGCCTGTCGAAATCGTCGATTGTCGAGCAATACGCCTTCATCCCGGCATACGAGCGGCCCATCACCTATCTGACGGCAAATTTCCTGCACGGCGGATGGATGCACCTGATTGGCAACATGTGGTTTTTGTGGCTGGCGGGATTTGTGCTTGAGGACGTTTGGGGACGCTGGGTGTACTCGGTGTTTTATCTGATCGCGGGAGTGGCCGCACTGCAATTTTGGGCATGGTCGAATCCCGGAAGCATCACCCCAACGCTGGGCGCGTCGGGTGCGGTGGCGGCGTTGATGGGAGCGTTCCTGGTGCGCTTCCCGAAAATGAAGATTGAAATGATGTGGGTGTTCTTCCTTAAGCCGTATCGCTTCCAAGCCGCGGCCTACTGGCTGCTGCCGCTTTGGCTGTTCATCGAGATTTTCTACGGATCGCTCTCGGGATCGTCAGGCGGCGTGGCCCATTGGGCGCACGTGGGGGGATTTCTGTTCGGAGCGCTGGCTGCGGTGGCGATTCAGCACTCGGGTTTGGAGCAAAAAGCCAATAAAGCAATTGAGGAAAAAGTTGGCTGGACGAACGATCCGGAACTCGAACGGGCCAGCGGCATGATGGAGCACGGACAATTCGCGGAAGCGCAGGTTGTTCTTACGAATTACGTCGCGGCAAAGCCGAACTCGCTCGACGCCTGGAATTTATTGCGGCAAATCTACACTCGCCAAAACGATACCAAGAATTACTTCGACGCGACGGTGAAGACTTGTGCGCTCCATTTGCGAGCGCACGAAGTTGAAGCCGCGTTCCAGGACTACGCTGAGTTTTTGAATTCCGGCGGAAGCAAGATGCCAGCGGCGACATGGCTGGAGTTGTGCAAAGGCGCGGAAGAGATACAAGATTTCGAACGTGCCTTTACCGAGTATCAGCAACTCGCCCAGGCTTATCCCACCGACCGGCAGTCGCTGACTGCACAACTCAGTGCTGCACGACTTTGCTTGAAGCGGTTGAAACGCCCGCAAGATGCGTTGGCTCTCTACCAGGCTGCTGCAGCATCTCCGGTTCCTCATCTCGATTGGGAGCAGCATATACAGGCCGGCATCAAAGATGCGAAAGCTGCCCTCTCGTCGGGGAATGCAATCGCGGCAGGGGCGCAGTAACTGCAAATCAAAAGTCCAGAAGCAGGAGAAAATAGCTCTTCAGACTCTGAAGGGCCTGCCACGTTTCATCTCCCTAACATGAATTCTGTAGTGCGCGCACCAAAAACCCTTAGGGGACGCGGGACGGCAACCGTTCCAGCGCGGCCGCATCAAAGCTATTGTTCCTGAAGTTTTGTTGAGCAGTAAATTATGGGCCGCGCTTCGTCTAGGTTTCTGGCCGTGTGTTTGGTTGTGGCTGTTGGTGCTGCATTAACCGGTTGTCAGAGCATGGCATCTCGGACTCCGGCGCCTACTTCTCCCACCCAACCCACAAATCCCACGCCTCCCGCCAACGTTAGCATCGCGCTGGGACAATCTTCCGCGAGTGTCGCCGCCGGTTCCACCCTGCAATTCACGGCTACAGTCACCGGTACGACCAACACCGCGGTCACATGGTCAGTCGACACAGTTGCCGGCGGAAATTCCACCGCCGGGACGATCACAACTTCAGGCCTCTATACCGCTCCTTCGCAGGCTGGAACTCACACCGTCAGTGCGACCAGCGTGGCGGACACGACGAAGAGCGCAAGCGTCACGGTCACAGTCACTACCGGGGGCTCTGTTTCCCCAACATCGAGCAGCGTGATGGAAGGCGCCACGCAACAATTCAGCGCGACATTTCCCGGAACTGCCAACCCGACGATTATCTGGTCAGTGGACAACATTGCGGGCGGAAACTCTTCGGTCGGCACCATCAGCCCCGCCGGTCTTTACACCGCCCCCTCGCAAGTTGGCAGTCACACCGTAACCGCAGCCGCCAGCAACGCAAGCGCAAGCGCTCAAGTGACGGTTTTCGCAATGTCGGTTTCCCCTTCCTCCGCCATGATCGCTCCATCAGGCACGCAGCAGTTCACCGCGACGATTCAGGGATTGTCGAACACGGCTGTAACCTGGTCGGTGGACGGGGTAGCTGGCGGCAACTCTAACAACGGAACGATTACGTCCGATGGGTTGTACAGCGCTCCTGCAGCCATAGGTGCTCACACCATTGCCGCGACTAGTGCGGCAGTTCCAACATCGAGCGTCCAGGCGGCGCTCACCGTCATCAACATTTCCCACGCAGCAGTGCTCACCTACCATAACGATGACGCCCGCGATGGAGCATACCTGGAAGAAGTCAGCCTGACTCCCTCGAACGTGAACGTAACCCAGTTTGGCAAACTCGCTTCCTATCCCGTGGATGGCCAGATTTACGCGCAGCCATTATATCTTCCGCAAATCACCATCGCGGGCGGCACGCACGACGTGGTTTACGTGGCGACACAAAACGATAGTGTCTACGCATTCGACGCGGATGCGACCGGGACGCAGAAGGCGACGTTCTGGCGGATCAGCCTCGGAACGCCGGTTCCCAAGTACGATTATTCCGGCGTTTCGCCCGTAGTCGGCATTCTCTCTACTCCAGTGATCGACGCCACCACTAACACGATCTACGTGTTCGTTGAGAGTTCGAGCGGCCGGCTTTTCTCTTTACACGCGCTCGATGTGGCCACAGGCAAAGAAAAATTTGGCGGGCCGGTTGAAGTAACCGGCACAGTTTCCGGGCAAGGTTTAGACAGCTCAGGCGGAAAGATAACGCTTGAGCCCGACTGCTATCAACGAATGGGCCTGGCACTCAATCCAGTCACCAATGCGATCTACATTGCTTTTGGCAGCTGTAATCACGGCTGGGTGCTGGCATATGACAAGACTACGCTGAAGCAAATTGCAATTTTCAACGACACGCCGGATGGCGCCGGCGGCGGGCTATGGGCTAGCGGAGGCGCTCCCGCCATCGATGATACAAGCGGGGATCTGTACTTAATGAGCGGCGTCGATGCCGGCGATCAAAACTACACACCGTTGTTGTACAACGACTCCTTCCTGCGCTTGGATCCGAACAATTTGTCGGTGCTGGATTTCTTTGCGCCGAACGACAACAGTTACCTCGCGCAACATGACTCCGACTTGGGCAGCGGGGCGAACGTCTTGATGCCCGAAAACGGGTCTAGCACTCCCCACGAAGTGATCGGGGGCGGAAAGGACGGCAACATCTTTGTCGTCAACCGCGACAAAATGGGCGTATATAACACCTCGAATAACGACGTTATCCAGACAGTGCGCAGTGGAGACAGCGACTTCGATAATATTTTTTCGACTCCGGTGTACTGGAACGGATTTGTCTATTACCATCCCGACAGCGACGTGTTGCACGCGTTTACCTGGAGCAACGGATTACTTTCGGACAGCCCAGTTTCGTCCAGCAGCGTCGTCTTCTATCAACATGGCGCAACCGCTTCGCTCTCGGCCAATGGGGCCGCGAATGGAATCCTCTGGGAAGTCGACGACTCGAACTACAACAGAACCGGCACTGGCAGCGGCCCTGCCGTGCTGCATGCCTACGACGCCACCAACGTGGCCAACGAACTCTATAACAGTTCGCAGGCGGGTTCGCGAGATACTGCAGGCGCCGCACTGAAATTTACCGTGCCCACGATCGCCAATGGCCGGGTGTTCATTGGCACTTCGAATGAGCTGGATATTTTTGGCTTGTTGTCTCCGGGAAGTTAAAAGCTGACATGGCTGCTCTGCTAGCCGCTTTTTACGAATTAACCGTTCGAGAGAGGAGACTCGTGTTATCGGAGATGATGCCGTCAACCCCGTACTTAGCGCAACGGCGCATGAGTTCGGAAGAATTGACCGTCCAGACAAGAATTTTCTTGCCCGCGTCCCGGATACGGCGAATCAGTGCTTCATCGACGAGTTTGTAGTGCGGAATCACATATTCGACCGGCAGACGGCTCCAGGGGCGCAGTTGAGCTTTCGTCTCGCAAATCAGGCCTAACGGAACCCTGGAGTTCTCTGCGTGGATGGCTTCGAGCACTTCGGGCAGAAACGACGACACTACAAATCCGCGCCGAGGCGGGTATTTCTGCAGTAGAGCCAGCGTGATTGTTTCGAGTCCGGAAACTTTTAGTTCAATGTCGAGAAATGCGCGCTCCTGGTAGCGGGCGAGAACCTGCTGCAGTTGCGGCAGCGCGGCTAACTGGTCAATGGACGCTTGTGCGATCTCAATGCCTCCAACTTCGGGCTCGTGGCAGACAACGGCTTTTCCGTCCAGCGCGAGGCGCACGTCGAATTCAAAACCGTCGCAGCCATCGGCCACAGCCTGATCGAAAGAGGCAAGGGTGTTTTCCGGGATCGACTTTAGTGCGCGGGCGCCCCGGTGACCAAGCAGCAGTGGACGCGCGGTCGTGCGCGGTTGATTCATGCGCGGGAGGAATCAATCAAGATCGAAATCTCGAATCGGCTTGCCGGTGTCGGGGCTCTCTTTCGCCTTCTTCAGCGCCTCTTGAAATTTTTTCTCAAGCAAGTCTGAGGCGTGCTTCTGGGCTTCAACCGATTGCTGGAAGATCGATTCGCGCCGGCTGTCCTGTTCCCGCATGGACTTGGCCGCAGCTTCCATGTCGCTGAACATCTTCGGCTTCACCGCCGCAGTGTGAGCGATGACCGCGCGAGTCGCGGTATCGACTTTGAGCACCGCGCTGCAGCACGGACATGTCACTTCGAAATTGGGAGGAGTTTTCGCCATTTGAGCGAATCATACCGCAAAATGGTGGTCAGAGGTCAGCGGCCAGTGGTCGGTTCTCGGTTCCCCATTGATTTCAATGCTTGAGTTTGATCGGGAAAACGTGGAACAGGTTGAGCATTTCCCAGCCCAGCAGGAAGACAGACAGCACCACTACCATCACCGCCATCAGTTCTCCAAAACTGAGGCCGCGGCGGCTAGGCTCAAGGCGGCGGGCGGCCAGGCCGAGGATATTGAGGGTGGCAAAGCCGAATACGACCGCCCAGAGAATGTTGTAAACATCCTGTCGGGAGCCCCGATAGAGCAGCGCGACGGCGACCGCCAAGGACATGGCGGAGTACGCGCGCGCCAAGGGATAGACGGCCATTGCGGCGCGGGTGGTTCGAGTAAAACTCGCTATCAACGACACGGTAGAAAATGTCATAGCTGAAGATGACCTGAAACCCGGATACAGACTTTGGGACGACACTGGATATTACATCTTTTGCGCTGCGAGTTCACGGCTCAGAAATAAGTTCCGCAGAACGAAAGCTTAGAAGTGCCCGCCCTGCTCGGAACGATCATGGATAATAGGAATCATGGCCAAACGCCGCTTTATTTTTTTTGACGTCGGCAATACGCTGCTGTTTCCCAACCGGGCCCGCATGCTGGCGCCTTTGCCGGAGAACCGGCATCCTACACTCGAAACGTGGCAGGCTTTAGAGCGGCGCACCAAGCAGGAATTCGACGAGGAGTTCATGGGGGGCAAAGTCGACCATGGCTTCTGGTGGACCTTTCACACGTATCTGCTGCAGGAACTGAATGCGGTGGACGACGGCGTGCGCAACGCTCTAGTCGAGAATACGCAGAACTCGGCCAACTGGGATCAGATTCTGCCGGGCACGCGCGACGCGTTGGAGCGATTGCGACAAGACTATCGGCTTGCGGTCATCTCCAACGCCGACGGCAGGATTGACGCCGTACTGCGGCGCTGCGGAATCGTGGATTGCTTTGAGAGCATCACTGACTCGGGGAATGTGGGGCGCGAGAAGCCACATCTGGCAATTTTCGAAGCAGCGCTCGGCGAGATGAAAGCCGATGCCGCCGACAGTCTGTATGTCGGCGACGTGTATTCCGTTGATTATGTCGGCGCCCGCAAGGCCGGGATGCAGGCCGTATTGTTCGATGTGGCTGGGGCGTATCGCGAACGTGAGTTTCCACGAGTGGACTCGCTTGCGGCATTGGAGACATGGCTTAGGCAATAACTGAAATCAAGGTGGAGGTTCTGAAGGCATGTTCGATTCCGCGCGAATCCTTCTTTTTCTGACTGCGGCACTGTTGCTGGCGATCGCGCCCGGCCCGGGAATGCTGTACGTTCTCGCCCGCAGCCTTGCCGGCGGAAAGCGTGAAGGCGTGTTGTCGGCGTTGGGCACGTTTCTGGGCGGCATGGTGCATGTACTCGCGGCGGCGCTGGGCGTGTCGATTATTCTGGCAAAATCGGCACTGGCATTCGCCACGGTGAAGTATATCGGTGCGGCATATCTCTGCTTTTTGGGCGTGCGGATGATTCTTGACGCGCGGAAAGAGAAGGCCAATGCGGTCGAGGCTATTGCGGACAATGTTTCGCGAACTGGAAAGTCCGCGCGAAATCCGCTCTGGCAAGGCGTTGCCACGGAGGTGCTCAACCCCAAGACGGCGTTATTTTTTCTGTCATTCATTCCGCAGTTCGTGAACCGCGGCGGCGGACACGTATTCTTGCAGTTCTTAGCGTTGGGAACGATCTCGGTGGTAATGAACACCACGGCGGACTTGATCGTGATCGCACTTGCCGGGCCGCTGGGCGAGCGCATTCGCTCCTCGGCTAGTTTCCAGCGCCGGCAAAGGACAGTGACGGGCGCGATCATGATTGGGCTGGGAACTTATCTGGCGACCAGCGAGAGTAAGTAGCTCGTTTGCCGCCGTAGGCGCGGGCGAGACGCCCCGCTACAACCGCCGGGACGGCGTCGCTACTCTTGCGTACTACAGTTCCAGGATCTGGTGGTCGTGGCAATCGGACTGGATGGCGTCGTGCAACTGGTGTAGGAATTCTGGGCCGTATCGCGCCAGGAAGTAAATCCCGCACACTCCGCGCTCCTGCAAACCTTTGTCGGGATAAAGCGCTTGGCTCAAAATTTCCGCGTGACGGTTGACGAGTTCGCTCTTTTGCGCTTCCGCGCGTGCCGCCTGGGTTTGCAGGCGTTCAAGTTGGTGTTCAATTTTCGAGCGCGCTGTTTCTGCGGCATCGACCAGCGTGCGGTCGAGCTTCACCAGCTTTTCTTTGATGTTGGAGAGGTGTGAGTCCAGGGATTTTCTTGCGGCGTCAATGGCGGCTTGCAGATCCTGGGGCAGACTCTTCTCTGCGAGCTGGCGGCGTAAGGCATCGGGACCGTTAAATACGTCCGGCACAGAAATTCCGTGGCGCTCGATCAGGCGCTGTATCTTGGGCTCGACGATGGTGCCCGAAAACCGCGGGATGATGGGCGTCACGCGACCGAGCAAGGTTTCGTAGACCGCGCCTGCCTGGGCGAAATATGCGGCTTCGGCAGCGCCTCCGGTGTAGGCGAGCGTGGGCAGCAGGTAATCCTGAATGATCGGGCGCAGCAGGACGTTGGGGCTGAACTGTCCGGGGTTCGAATGGACGCGGCTGATCAGTTCTTCCTGAGACAGCTTCTCTGCCGCGGCGTCGACGCCAATGAAAAACTCTGACGCTCCCCCCTCGCCGCGACGATGAATCGGCGTACGCGCGCCGTCACGAATCGTAAAGAGCAACGTCGAAGAGGGATTGACCTTGACTTGCTGGTGGTAGCCGGCGGCCTCCAGCGCCTTGCCGCGCGTTTGCAGGGCGGCGTCGAGATCGTCGGCACGCTCGATAGCAGCGCGAAACATGGGCTCAGCGACGCAGTCGAGTTCGCCGTCGGAGGCGTCGAGCACGATCACGCCCCACTCCGCGAAGATGCGAGCGTACAGCCGGGCGAAAGCCGTCCCCAAAGATTCACCGGGGCGATAGGATTCGCGCAGAAACTGCACTGCGTCAGAATCGCCGAGGAGTTTTGCGGCCTGCTCGACCAGAGGAACTATCTCGTCTCCAAGACGCACGGCGGTGACAGGAGCACCGGGAACGTCATGGCTCGGCGTGGTGAGCACCTGAAGAATTCCGTCCGAGCCGGGGATGGCAACGTGGTTCACCTCGGCGAGATCATGGTCGTAGGTTGCGAGCCAGAAAACCGGGACCGCATCGACTCCGGCCGCAGTCGCCTCTTCTGCGAGTTTGACCGCCGTAAGTGCCTTGTAGATAGCGAACATCGGGCCGCCGAAAAGTCCGACCTGCTGTCCGGTGACGACAGCAGCCGCGCCTTTGCGCAGGCGATCGAGATTGGCAAGCGTTTGTGGAGAAGCGTCCCAAGACTTGTTCTGGCGCTCAAGAATGGCGGTGACGCGCTCGCGCCGGGATGGGTCGTAGGAAATTCTGGCGCCTTCTTCTTTCAGCCATTCCCCGAAATGCGCCGACCTGGGATAGAACGGATGAGTGCTGTTGGAGTATGCCAGAAAATCGGTGAAAAGGCGTGTTGTGTGCGGAATTTGCGAGAATGGTAGACAGTGCGCCTTCACTAAACGTTCTCCGCACAACAAAGCTGGAGTAAGTATCGCATGGCCGCTGGTTGGACGTGTGAGATCATCGATCGTTAACAGTCGCTATTTGACCTTTATTTGTTGACAAAGTCCCAGTAGCAGTTGGCAGAATCCCGCGTCCTAGTAGAGATGCCTGAAACTGGTTCAAGATGCAAGATAATCAGCCTAAATGGTGATGGTGATGCGCGCGAGATTCTTCCGTTCGCCTGAAAAACAGCTCCGGTCAGGATGACGCTCACAAAGTGATAGAAAGAGGTGTCATCGAAGGACAACATGAGTTTGGCTGCTCCGCTGAATATTGTTTTGCCGCTCACGCTGGAAGGTTCCGTGGTACGTCTGGAACCGCTTCGGCGCGAGCACGCGGGTCTGTTCTGGGAAATTGCGAAGAGTGATGTCAGCGATATTTTTCGCTGGATTCCTTACTCGATGCAGACGCCGCAGGACTTTGAGAAACTGATTGACAAAGCGTTTGAGGAGCAAGAGCGCGGAGAATCAGTGGTATTTGCTACGGTCGAACGGAGTTCCGGACGCATCATCGGCAGCACCCGCTTCATGAATATCGATCGCGTGAATCGGCGGGTCGAAATCGGATCGACCTGGATCGCGCCGGCGTGGCAACGGACAGGCGTGAACACCGAGGCAAAGTATCTGATGCTGCGGCACGCATTCCAAGTGTGGAAGTGCATGCGGGTGGAATTGAAGACCGACGCGCTGAACCAGAAGTCCCGCAACGCGATCCTACGCATCGGCGCAAAAGAAGAAGGCACGCTGCGCCGGCACCTGATCACCTGGACCGGACGGGTGCGGGATACGGTCTACTTCAGCATTCTGGATGACGAGTGGCCGCAGGTGAGAGCGAAGCTGGAGGCGATGCGGACGCGCTAGCACGTGCCAGGTTCCGCAACAAATACTGGCCCAACATTTTGTGAGGAGCGCGCAGTGGTTTTACCCGTGAATGGTTGACTTTGCGCACCTCTTACCGTTGCCGTGATCATCATCGTGTTCCTGGGATGGTCATGATCCGGCGCCGGGCCGCTCGGCTAATAAATTGCATCCACAGTGTGCAAGATTCTTCACCTTGACGATGGCCCTGGATTGAGCCATACTCCGGCACTTCTGGCCTGTGACGACGGAACTTGCGCTGCAAATTCAATCGGGAGTGCCTCATGATCAACCGTACATCAAGAATCTTTCTTCGTTTGTTTTTTGTCACCATACTCTGCGCCCAATTTGCCGGTGCGCAAACTTTGAATCAAAGCACGCCTACCTGGTGGAACAAATACCAGCATCTCCTCAAAAACGGGGCCGACAGCGGCGGCGCGGCAACCACTTCCCTCAGCGTGGGTGCCAATGTGGACGTCTCCAATGAATGCGGGCCACAGAGCGAAACGTATATCACCCTGAATCCCAACCATCCTACGACTCTGACCGCAGGCTCCAATGAGATTTTCCGCCTCCCCATGCGTGGCTATTTTTCTTCCGACAACGGAAGCAGTTGGGGCGGCGTGGACCTGCCGCTGCCGCCGGCGATTGGCGCGAATGGAGTAGATTTTGGCTCCGATCCTACATTGGCCTTCGACACCAGTGGCAACGTGTTCTACGGGTACATCGTGGTTTTCTTCAGCGCGAATTTTGGCGGCATCAACGGCACGGAGATGGCCGTGGCACGCTCCACCAACGGCGGCCAAACTTGGCCCACGGTAAACTTCTTCGGCTTTCAGTCGGGCCAGAATCACTTCAACGACAAGCCGATGATTACTGCCGATACCAACCCTGGCAGTCCCCTCCGCAATAATGTCTATCTGGCCTGGGATGCCGCTTCCGGAGGTTCGACCAGCGGCGGAATTCGGGTTGCGACATCTTCCGATCACGGGACATCCTTCAGCATAACTCGTGCGGATAATCCCAGCGGACCCGGGCGAGGCATTGGCGCGGTTCCCTTCGTCGGTCCCAACGGCGAGCTCTATGTCGCCTGGAGCGACTACGGCGACGGCACGATCGCCTTCAACCGCTCGCTGGATGGAGGCCAGACTTGGGGCGCACAGGGCGTGATCGCCCCGGAGAGGCTCAGCTTCCAGGCTTTGATTCCGGCAGAATCCTTCCGCGGCGCGCTGGTGTATCCCTCCTGTGCCACCGACCGCTCCAGCGGTGCGCATCGCGGCCGCCTCTATTGTTCATGGATGGATTTAGCTTCGAATGGCTTGGATACCGATATCTTCCTTGCCTTCTCCGACGATCAGGGTGCAACCTGGAGCGCAGAAAAACCGGTCACCGATCAGTTGTCTTTTGCGGTTGACCGCTTCAACCATTGGCTTTCTGTCGATCCGGTCACGGGTGACGTGAATGTATCGTTCTACGACACCCGGAATGACACCACCGGCCAGCGCTTCCAGACCGACACTTATTTCGCGCAGTCTAGCAATGGAGGGGTTACGTGGCTGCCGAATACCCGGGTGACCACCGCCAGTTCCAACGAACATGACTGCAACGGTGTGTTCCCTTGCTCCGCAATCGACTATGGCAATCAGCAGGGCGACTATGAAGGCCTCGTGTCCTACGGCGGTGTTTCCCATCCCATTTGGACCGACAGCCGCGACCAGCTTAATCCGAGCACTGGCTGCAAAACGGATCTGGCCATGGAAGAGGTATTTTCGGCAACTGTAAAGTAACTGAGCGAGCACTAAGTCTGAAGGATTTTGAGGGGCTGCCATGAAGGCAGCCCCATTTTTCTGGACGACCTTAGCGCGAACGGGGCTGCACCACGGGTGGCCGATCCAAGGGCTGTCCCATTCAAGCCGTCCTTAGGCTTGAGTGGGGCAGTTCTATCATTAGCAGGCCGCTGAAAAACTGCGCTTCGAGCGGTTCTTGGGAAGGGCATGAGTTCACTCGCGCCGTTAAGTCCATTAAAATCAGACGCGCTTCAGCGCCTGGCGGGAAATACGGGGACAGACGGGACGTTCATCTAATTTTGCTGCGGATGGATTGGGGTCAGTCCCGTCTGTCCCCGTTTCTCTGTCCCCGGTTCTCCCGGCGATCGAAAGACATTGAGGGTATTCGTGAAGAATCAACGGTACACACTAGCCATCCGGTGCGTAACTGCTGCTATATCGTTATTGATAGCGTCTTCTCTTGGCCAATCTGAAGATGCAAAGCCCGATTGGTCCATTAATCTGACGACCGTCGCCACTTATCGCGAATATATGCAGGGCAGCTCCCCCATTGAACACGCACAGATAGTGTTCATCGCGGACAACAAAATTGCGGTGTCTTTCCTAGCACGCCGCCCTTCCGGCGACGGTTTGCGCTTGGTGTGCATCATTATCGATGGTAAATCCCGAACGTTCGAAAAATCGCTCGTCTGGAGCACGCCCTACAAGGATTACAACAACACTTCAACGTGGCTCCACCGCTGGGTCACACCTACCAATCACGGGGAATTCCTCGTGTTCACGGGAAGCAAGCTAATCCGGTACAACGCCAGCCTCGAAGCGCTCCAAGAGCGTGCTGTTACAGATCCTCTTAAAACGACGTTTAAGCTGAGTCCAATGCGAAGCCTGCTGCTCGTTAGCGATTTCGTTCGCACCGGGAAGTTTAGACAGACAATCGCGCAGACATCTGACCTCAACAACGAGAGGACTTTCGGAGAGACACCGACTAGTGTGGCCGTCGCTGATGACGGCGCAATCCTCCTGCTGATGGCTAAAGGGACTAAGATCGTTTCCGGCTGTAGGACACCTCTCGCAGACCCGGATTCGCCGTCCCGCAAGACTGAATGCGGATCTTACAGTCTGCCCAATGGACAGGACGCTTATCTGTGCACGTCTGCCAGTTCCTGTTCCATCGTCTCTCCAGCCTCACCGATGCCTACTTTTATAAATAGCAAAACCATCTTCGATCCCAGTACGTTTAATAATTTTGCTTTACGGGATCGCACTGGAAAGATCATTTATAAAGCCACGTACAGCGACGTGGTGAAGGAACAAGGAGGAACACCAATCTCCCGCGACGCTTTGTCTCAAAGGTTTAGCTTTGGAAGCACCTATGCAGTCGTCTCTCCTCCACCCGTTGCCCAAATCACCACTACGGAAAGAGTGCACGTCTTCGACCTTGCGGCGATGAAGCCGGTGCTCACGCTTATCTTTCGGACGAAGGGAGACCATCCGTTCCGGTCCTTTGGCCACGCAATCTCACCCGACGGAATTCGGCTAGCGGTGTTACGAGACAGTGACTTAGATCTCTACCGGCTTCCTGATGTGGGCCAAAACACCGAAAGCCTGGACCTGAAGGAGCCAACTTCGGGATTGCATAACGGCCGACGGCTTGCCGCATTGGCGGGAAGCTGGCGACAGACGGGACGTACTCCATTTTCCGCTGGGTGGTGGGGTCCTTTAAGCCCGATTCTGGGCTCGTCGGGCAATCCAACTGCACCAAGCCCCTTGACCCTCTCGCGATGATGCCGGGGCTCCCGGCCCTCACTTTTCCACAAACCAAGCTGGTGACCTCCAACCTTGCCTTCCACAATTCAAGTCTGCAATTATCTTCGAGGCCGGGGGCTGGCCCATTTAGCTTTTGACTTCTCTTGACCTGATTCTGAATAGGCTGCCCCATCCTCTGCGGTTTTCAGAGGGTGGGAACCTATGCGGCCTGCGTAGCGCAGGTTTCCTGTCCTTTTGCGTCATGCCGGACGCGAAAAGGATAAAGTCAAAATCTCAAGAGGTTGAGAGATCGCCTCCCACCCTCTGAAATTCGCAGAGGGTGGGGCAGCCTCTTCTGATTTGATGGGAGGGTGTGCCAGCACCCTGGAAGATTTTGAGGGACTGCCATGAAGGCAGCCCCATTTTCGTGCGCGAATTACGCGCTAATGGGGCTGAACCGCCGGGCAGGATCGGATCATCTAATCATTGACTTCCAATAGGCTAAAACCTAGTCTGGAAGTGGTTCTTTATAAGGCCATCCCACCAGTGGGGGCGTCACGGCTTCGACGGAGATGCTTGCGGCCAAAGAGGCATGCCGGGGTGCACACACCCGTAATCGTGGGCAAAATGATAATTGCCAATCAACAGATGGCATACGCAGCCTAACTAGTTTAGGCAGCCGTCCGAGGAGGCTTCGCCCGTGGGCCTCCGAAGGACGTCACACAGCGGGCTGCTCTTCCCGTCTACGTCTGGGGCGGAAGGCTAAGACCACAGGCTAGCGGAACGCGTTTCTTGTCGGTTCTGAGCGCGGACCGCGAACGTCCCAGGGTAATGCCTGGGGCATGAACCCGACTAAGCATGTAGTTCTCTTGACCAGTAACATTTTCGGACGCGGGTTCGACTCCCGCCGCCTCCACCAATTTTTCGCATTCAAGTGCCACTTCGCTTCGTATATCTCCAAGTGTGCCCTTTATTGGATTTGGCCACCCAGCCTGCCTCCACTTTAACGATCATGGAACAACGCCAGGGGAATCGCATTACCCTGCGCGACGTTGCCTGCATCATTCACATGCAAATGGTCGCCGCTGTCGTAGGCAGGCAACAATTGTGTGGGACGGCTCGGGTCGCGCACCACTTCATCTAGATCGATCACGCCATCGAACTCACCGCTGCGGCGAATCCAATCGTTGACCTCTTGACGCGTCTTTTCCTTTTCCGGAGTGTAGAAGCCATCGAAGGAAGGTGAGCGAAAGATCGCATGCTCGAACGGTGGAACAGTTGTCCCAATGGCTCGAATGTGATTCTTGTGAGCGCGCGTAATGAGCTGCCGATTTCCGGCAATCACTGCTTGGGCACTCACGCTTTCGTTGTCCGAGATGAACGAGCCCGGGAAAAGGATGTCGTTGATACCTAACACCAGAATGACGTACTTTACGCCCGATTGACTAAGTACGTCTCTCTCGAACCGGGCCACGCCCGCTGTGCCCAGAGCCGGTCCTAGCTGCACAAACGTCGTTGCTAGCGGACCGCCGGTCTGTCCTGGGCTTTGGCTGTCGCTGAGCAGCCGGTTGCCGATGATGCCTTCGTTGAGGACACCCACGTCGGCTTCGCCCGCCTTCTGCAATCGCTCGGCAAGCACATCGGGCCACCGGCGATTGGCATCCTTGGTGGAACCGTCGCCGTCAGTCGTTGAGGAACCGAAAGCAACGATAGTCGATCCGCCAGACGATGTCGTGACGTCCACTCCTGTCAGGAATGGCCAGGCAACGATTGTTCTAGCGACAGGAAAGTTCGTTGCCGCAGTCGAATCTCCCGTCTCGGGAGAGACGTAGTTCGTCTGCAACGCCAGGATGTGCGTCGTATTTGCCTCTGTTGGACTTGGGAAGAAAAGGCTCACTGCTAAATCCGATAATGCTGCCACGTCCAGCTCGACCGGATCGCTTTTTACCTCGGACCGCGCGGCTATGCGAATGGACGGACGCCCGTGAAACGTGAGCGTTCGGTCGGAAGCCGGATCGATGTCAGCCCCTGTTGCACGCCGAGCAATATGCGCGCTGCCAATCTGCAACGGCTGATCGCCAAAAATATTCGACAGCCGGATCCTGACTTTCTTTCCACCAGCACTGGTGTGCACGATCAGGCGCAGAGTCTGGTTGCTGAACGTTTGGAGATGCCCTGCTATGCCACGCTGTGGGGCTGCCGCCCAGGTTCCGATCCAGCTCTGGCCATTTCTATGAACCTCGGCGGCCGTCACGCAAGGCGCAATGGTTGAACCCAGAATGGAGAGGGTCAGTACGAGAAGTACAGGTTTGCAGCGCAGCAATCTCATCGGCGAATCCCCGCCACACTAAGTTCGTTGCCCATCCGATAAATCAGCGCCAAAAATGGAAGCTGCCTTGGCATAGTCGACCCCTCTGTCGTCATGATTCAGACGAAGATTCAGGAGATTGGTTAGTCGACTGACGAGGTAGCGGTCGCTCAGGCAAGTCTTGGTCAGCCCACCAGCGACCAAGGGTCAAAATAATCCTGCGCTTGCTTGTGCTGCGCCTTCCATCTCAGCACCAATGCTTGTCCGTTTCTGGACGGCAGTTAGCTAAAGTGAACAAGATTTGCTTTGCTCTCGATCGTAAGCCATTGATCTTTAAGTTGAAGGTTCGGAACAAAGATTGCATCGCTTTCTCGATGGCTGAGCGGAAGGAAAGCACCGCGTGTGGAAGTGGATAGCATGAGTCGGTTCGTACAAGATGTAATGCCTGTTGGTGTCGGCGACCTTGTTGCTGACCTGAGGTACGCAATCCGCGGAATGCTGCGAGCGCCCGGATTCTACACCACCGCCATCCTAATGTTGGCGCTAGGCACGGGAATCAACGCGGCAATCTTCAGCGTCTTCGACCACGTTCTGCTGGAGCCACTGCATTTTTCAGAGTCGGGAGATCTGTTCGTCATCTCATCCCATGCCGCTTCGCTTGGCGATGGGCGCCGTGCCGGGTCCGGCCCGGACTTTCGCGACTTTCGCGATCAGAGTACGATTTTCTCCGGACTAGCGGCAGCCATCCCCAGGTTTTCGGAACCTTGGACAGGCGACGGTGAACCACGAGTCGTGATCTGTACTGCCCCCACGCAGCAGTTCTTCAGCGTGTTGGGTATTCGCCCCATTTTGGGACGTCTCTATACGCCCAACGAGTACGCGGTTCTTGAAAGCCACACCGTATTGATCTCCTCGAAGTTCTGGCAGCAACAGCTGGGCGGCGACTCCCAGGTAATCGGCCGGACTATTCATCTCGGGGGAGTCGCGCAAACGATCGTCGGGGTCATTCCAACCTCTCCCGACCTTTACCCTGACACCGACGTATGGCTGACGCTCACTACCGAACCGAGCTGGCCATTCATGAACTGGCGCGCGAACAAGTTCCTCGACGTGATCGGCCGGATAAAACCAGGGGTGAGCCGCAGCGTCGCCGAGCAACAACTGAGTTCCATCCTCCGACGCGCCGACGGAGAACCAAGCGACATCCAGGTGCAACTGACGCCCCTCAAAGACTTCATCGTGGGACCGGTCACACGCCAGCTCAACATCATTATGATTGCGGTGGTAACGGTCCTCTTGGTCACATGCATGAATACGGCAGCTCTTCTGCTCTCTCGTGTTGTGAAGCGCTCGCCCGAACTTGCCGTCCGCATGGGGCTAGGCGCCAGCCCAGCGAGGATTGGTCAACAGCTCTTTGTCGAAGGGTTGGTGTTGAGCGCTGCCGGCGGCGGGCTCGGAATTGCTTTGGCCTCCCTATCTGTTGGACTGGTGCGCAAGATTCCTCTTGTGGACTTGCCTCGGATCGCAGATGTCCATCTCAACCTCGCCGCGCTTTCGGCAAGTGTTGCCGTAGTGGTTCTCACCAGCGTGGTGTTTGCCGTGCTCCCAGCTTCAGTACTCTCAGGCGTCAACCTCGGCTCCGGACTGCATGGCGGCCGCACCGAGACCGGCCGGGCGCAACGTCGCCCCTTTTCTGCGTTGATCGTGGCTGAAATCGCATGCGCCGTGGTGTTAACAGTCTGCGCCGGGCTGCTCGTGCGCAGCTTTGCCCGCGTACGGTCTGTCGATCCTGGGTTCCAGCCGGCGAAAGTTCTGACTGCCAATTTGCGAACTAATTACTACGGTCCGGAAGGGCTAGCCTTCTGGCGCGCCGTGCTCGACGGAACAGCAAGTGTTCCGGGCGCCGCCACTTCAGCAGTTTCGGACTGTATGCCCGGTGCCCAATCCATGGGCGCGAGTTTGGCTTTCGACGATCGTCCTAACGATCCTGCACATGCGCCCCATGCCGAGGGTTGCTGGATCAGCGCAGACTTTTTCCGAGCGCTCAGCTCATCGTTGCTGAAGGGACGTTTCTTTTCTGATCGTGATGATCAGTCCTCGCAGCCGACGGTCATCATTAATGCCTCCGCAGCTCAACGCTTCTTCCCCGGAGAAGACCCAATCGGGAAGCGCATTACGGTGAACTATCTCGCACTCGGCAGCCGCAATTACCGCCCGCCACCACCGCGGGAGGTCGTGGGCATCGTATCGGATCTAAAACAGCGAGCTCTCGATCTCCCGACCGAACCAGCTATTTACATGCCGTACCTGCAGGACGACACGTACCACGTGCTCGCGTCCATGAACCTGTTCGCACGCTCTTCCGGGGAAGATCCGGGGCTGCTGGCCGGCGGTGTCCGCGCTAGAATTCACTCTATGTATCCGGACCAGCCGATTGAACGGATGAGCGTGATGCGCGAAGTGGTTTCGCGCTCACTCACCCAACGCACTTACAGCGTTAGCCTGATGAGCGCGTTTGCCGGACTCGCCCTCCTTCTGTGTGCGCTCGGCATCTACGGAGTGGTCTCATACGTGAGCCTGCAACGGACGAGAGAATTCGGCATCCGCATGGCGCTGGGTGCAAGCCGGCAAGATATCCTGCGCGATGTTCTGCACCAGGGTGGCTCGCTCGTCGTTATGGGCCTGGCAATCGGCCTAACCCTATCGTTACTCGCTGCCCGTGCACTGTCGCAGCTATTGTTCGAAACCGCTCCCTTGGATCCGGTGATCCTGGCGTCGGCTGTATGCTTATTCGGATTGATTGGAGCGCTGGCGTGTCTGCTTCCCGGCGTTCGTGCCTCTCAACTTGATCCACGTGTGGCACTCAACAGCGAGTAAGCTGCCCCGCGTCAGGATAACCGCAGCGATTTCGCCTTCAGAGGTTCACGATAGGGTCGCGCCAGTCTAGGTCCGACGTGCGGAGGGTCAATTCCTTTCACAAGGGCCGGCGAGAAGCAATTCCACTTTGAAGCTTGAATTCTGAAGCCTCAATAGAACAAATACTTCCGCCACTTATCATCCGACCGACCCATCAGCCGCATGATGTGGCGGCTGGTGTGAAGGTTGAATGCGCGCGGTTCGCGCATCAACTTCATGCCGGCTTCGGTGGGATGCTGGTTGCCCTTCCGACGGTTGCAGGCGTGACAGCAGGCGACCAGGTTTTCCCAAGTGGACGATCCTCCCCGCGAGCGCGGGATCACGTGATCAAGCGTCAGTTCACTCGAGGGCAGTACTGTCGCGCAGTACTGGCAGGTGTTGCGATCGCGCAGCAAGATGTTCTTGCGGGAGAGTGCGCGGCTCTGATGCGGAATGCGCCGGTACTCGAGCAGCCGGATTACCGAGGGCAAACGCATGGCCACGCGGGCCGAGTGCAGAAAGTGTCCATTCTCTTCCTCTGTCATGGCCACGCCTTTAAGCACAAGAACCAGCGCGCGGCGTGCGGCGCAGACGTTGATGGGCTCGTATGAAGCGTTCAGCACGAGGACGGGCGCAAGCAGAGCATGGCCATCACCGGGCCGGTGTGGTGTCGCCGCCGCCGGCGAAAACAGGCCGGCGGCATGCCGGGAGCCTCCATCGTAGTCCATCCTCAGTGACATAACTTCCGACCTTATCCAAACTCCGCGACTCGGCTAGTTCCCCGCGGCTGTCGCCAAAACTTCCTCGCCCTCGGCCGAATCATCCTCTGCGACTGCCTGAAACTGCCCATAGTTAGATGCCATTTTCAGCGTGCGCGCCACCGTCGCCACCCATACCTTCGCGGCTCCGGCTCGCCGCAGCACGTGGGCGCACTCCGTAGCCGTCGCGCCCGTGGTGTACACATCATCCACCAGAATGACTTGACGGCCAGTGACTTCCATGGCACGCGCAACCGTAAACGCGCCGCGCAGGTTGGCGCGACGCTGATGGCCGGTCAAGCCGATCTGGGAGGCAGTGTCGCGGGTGCGCACCAGAAGGTCGGTCACTAGCTGCAAATGCTCGCCCGGCGGACGAAGCTTCAGTGCCGCTCGCGCAATCAGTTCTGCCTGATTAAATCCCCGCTCGCGCAATTTCCGCTTGTACAGCGGCACAGGGATCACCAGGATGGCCAGTTGCTCAAACGTCAATTGCTCAATGCCCGGCCGTGCTGTGGCGAGGGCCTCCGCCAGAAAGCCTCCAAGGACTTTCGCCGCTGGGCGTATGCCGTTGTATTTCAGTAGATGAATCAATTCGCGCAGTTCAGCTTCATAACTGCCATACGCCAGGGCGCGGTCAAAAGGACGGCGAATGCGGCGGCAAACCGGACATCGCCTCAAACCGTCGTCATCTTTCTGCGCATAAGCAGAAAACACCCGGTCCCCGCAGATGGCACAAGCTTTGCGGCTGGCTGGCCGGATGCTATCCAGGCAATGCGGACACACCGGCAACCGGGAAATATTCAAAAGAGGCTCGCCGCAGATGCGGCAGTCGGAAGGAAAGAAAACTGTGAACAGGCTCTCGGCAAATCGGCGGGGCCAAGCGCTGCCGGAAGCTCCCTGCGAAACAATGGAATGCCCTGCTACCGCAACACTGGCGTGGCTCGCCCGGATTCGGTCCTCACTACTGCTGAAGACGGCCTCCTCTATCCCGCAGACAAAGCGCTGCGGCTAATCCTTACTCTAACCCCTGCAGTATAGCGGCCATCCCCGCCGCTAGGCAATGTTACGATTGGAAGCAGGCTTCGCTTTCAGCGGCCGCATTTTCGGCGTCTCCGGCAACCGGTCGCGCACCTGAGTGAAAATCAAGCGGTAATCCCGCCGGAAACATTCCCCGCAACGCACCGGCTTCAACAAAAACAGAGGCAGGATGAGCCGTTCGGCCAAGCTACGACGGCGGGAGCGGAATCCAATCTCGCTGCCACAGTCGCGACAAAAATATTGTGAGCTCAAAGGCGAATCAGGGGAGACTTTCATACTTGCACCTCAGAAAAACCCAGACTACGAGGGAAGAACGATTGGCGGTAATTCTACACCAAAACGATGCGTTTTAAGCCCGATTTTGCCGGCACTCATTCTTTTCAATGCCGATTTGGGATGTCCGCCAGACGGCCGAACTCCGCCTGCTCAGCTTGGTTACGGCAGGCTGAAGGCGACAAGGGCATCGTTGAGCGACTCCTCGGTAATCTTGGGATGGCCGCCGGCCGCGATCACCACGTATTGTTTCCCGTTCGCACCCAGCAGGTAGGTCATCGGAGTGGCATGCCCGCTGTCGGGCAACTCCGCCTTCCACAATTCCTTGCCACTCTCAACATCAAAAGCACGAATGAACGGATCAAAAGTGCCAGCGATAAAAACCAGTCCGCCGGCGGTGACGATCGGGCCTCCGAGTGTGATCGATCCCGGTGGCACCGGCGGTAGCTTCCCGCCAAAGTCCTGCATCGAGCCGAGCGGGATCTGCCAACGAATCTTGCCTTCGACCATATCCACCGCGGTCAATACTCCCCAAGGTGGCGCGATACAAGGTAAGTTCGACGACGACTGCAGAAACCTACGAAACAATCCGTATGGCGCTCCCGCCTGCGGAGCATAATCGCCATCCTCGGTGCGGAGTTCGTTCCGCCCGAAATCCGCGCGCGGAATAAGCTTGGCTTTCGCAATCAGGTTGTTGGTGTTCACGACCAGAAGGCTGTGCTGCGGATCGAACGCATATCCACTCCACGTCATGCCTCCCAGATTTCCCGGCACGGCCAGAGAGCCTTGCAGGCTCGGCGGAGTGAAAATCCCCTCGTTGCGAAGTCCGCGAATCCAAGTGCGACAGGTTTCGCGATCTTGCGCCGTCGGGCCCCATGCATCCTCTGCGGACATTTTTTGCCAAGCCAGTGGTGGCGGGGCCACCGGAAAAGGTTGCGTAGGCGATGCGATCTCGCCGGGTATGTCGCTCTTTGGAACGGGCCGCTCTTCGACAGGAAACACAGGCTTGCCCGTGTCGCGATTGAGCACGTAGAGAAATCCCGTCTTGTTTCCCTGGATGACGACTGGAGTGTCTTCCCCAGCGTGCCGCAAGGTCGCCAGTAACGGCGGCGATGCCGAGTCGTAATCCCAAAGATCATGATGCACCAATTGAAATCCCCACGCGATCGCTCCAGTTTTTGCGTGCAGCGCCACCACGGAATTCGCCCACTTGTTGTCACCAGGGCGAAGGCCGCCGTAATAGTCGGGGCTGGCGCTTCCGGTGGGAATGAAAACGAGATCCCGTTGCTGATCCACGGCCATAACGGACCAGGCATTGGCGGCGCCCGTCTGTGGGTCGGGATCTTTTCCCGACGCCGATGCGACTTTTGGAATCGGATCCCAACTCCAGCGCAACGCGCCGGTACGCGCATCAAAAGCGCGCACGACTCCGGCCGGCATGGCAACGCGCTGGTTGTCGTCGATCGCCGATCCCACGATGACCAAATCGTCAATCACCGCTGGCGGCGAAGTCATGTGATACCACCCGGCACGATAACCCGGCACATCCCGCAGGCTCACCTGACCATCGTCGCCAAAGTCCGAGCACGGTTTTCCCGTAGCCGCGTCGACCGAAACCAGACGTGCGTCCAACGTAGCCTCGTAAATGCGGCGGCGGCACGGCTGGCCAGGAGGTCGCGCGCCATCGAGCCAAGTGGCGGCGCCGCGATTCACCAGTCCGTCGCCATAATCGAGAGTCAGATCGACCTTCGGATCGTAAGCCCACCGCTGTTTCCCAGTCTGCGGATCAAGCGCAATCACCCGATTGAAGCCAGTAGTGATATAGAGCGTCCCATCGACCAGGATCGGCGTGGCCTCAAATCCGCTTCGCTTCCTATTGTGGCTGCCGTCGGAAATATCGCCGGTATGAAATGTCCAGGCGACCTTCAGCTTCGAAACATTCTCGCGGTTAATTTGAGAGAGGGACGAGTAACGCATCCCGCCGGGATCGTTCCCGTAGTTGGGCCATTCCGTATCCGCGGTCCCTTGTCCGCGCGCGGCCATGCTCGCGAATGCCACCCATGTAAAGATCAGAAGTGCGAATTTGCGTTGCGAAGAGTGGCCGTGGCGCATGGCCACATATTTTCATTGAAGAGTTCTCAGAAGGCAACTGGGGAGACACTACTGCTCACGCCTCGATTGCCGACGATTCGCAGTCGTACTATGCGCTCGGCGGAGCCAGTTGCTGAACCGCAGGCGTATCGCCGCCCAGCCAGTCGGGATGCTTCGCGGTCGAGTCGAAGTGCGACGAGGTTTTGAACAGTTCGTACTTCCCCGCCATCGCCACTTCTTTCGTCTTCGCCAGCAGTTGCGCAACCTGCTCGCGATTCATGGGCTGAAAGCTCTTCGCCGCCTCAAAGGCCTGATCAAGAATCTCCGGCTTATCGATGCCTGTAATCACCACCGACGTGGGCAGGCTCAGCGCATAATGCAGGCACTCGATCGGCGTCACCACTTTGCTCTTCAAAATCACGCTGTCGCCCATCGACTTCATGCCCAAAACACCGATTTCCTGCTTTACCAACTCGGGCAACACCATCTGCCCAAAGCTCCGGAAATGCGCGTCCATCACGTTTAAAGGCATCTGCACTGTGTCGAAGTGAAAGCCATGCTCGCCGGCCACTTTCAACATGTACAAATGAATGTGCGGATCCTTATGACCGGTGAACCCGATGTAGCGAATCTTGCCCGCTTTCTGCGCGGCCAGCACAGCCTCATGGGCTCCACCTTCCGCAAAAATGCGATCCGGATCGTCAAAGCGGATGATCTCATGATGCTGCACCAGGTCGATGTGATCGGTCTGCAGCCGTTCCAGGCTGGTTTCGATCTGCCGCTCGGCAACCTCTTTGGTGCGGCCATCGATCTTCGTCATCAGAAATACCTTCTGCCGATATCCATCCTTTAACGCCTTCCCCATCCGTATTTCGCTTTGGCCTTCGTTGTAGTCCCAACTGTTGTCCATAAACGTGATGCCCCGATCGATGCCGCTGCGAATCAGCCGAATGCTCTGATCGTCGCTGAGCGCATGCTGCCCAAGGTGGAAGCCACCCATCCCAATCGCTGAAACGCGCTCGCCGGTTCGTCCCAGCGTGCGGTAAAGCATGTCTCCCTTGCGGGTTCCGGCAGAAGAAGTAAGCGGAATCTGATTCATGGAACCGTTCTCCTGTGTTGCGCTAGCTTTTTCCTGACCGAGGGCCGCAGGCAGAGTGCTGGCGGCACCACAAATAGCTGCAGCTTTGAAAAATTCCCGGCGTTTCATTGGCTGGCACCTTTATTTAACGTTGGAGTCTAATCGACTTTGAGATGATGTGAAAGACGCGGCCGTTGCCGTGAATTTAACGTCTGAGGGTGCCCCACCCTTGTCGCGTATTTGGCGACAGGGTGGGGATGTTGACTTTCAGATTGACAGCCAGGGTAGATCTCAGCCCCGCAACACTTGTCACACGCCCCACCAGCGTGCTAACGTGCGCCGTTCCTTTATTTTGAAATCCATTGTTTTGAAATCAAGTGCTTTCTAATCATTTCGAGAAGTAGACTTGTATCCGCAGCCCTAAAAGGATTCCACCCATGAGCACTCCCGTAATTGAAGCCCCCGGCAAGAGAAAGCACGTTCCCTATGTGCCCGAAACCATGGAGATGAAGGAGTTCACCTTCCGCGCCGTGCTGATCGGTTTGTTCTTGACGGCGCTGCTGGGATCCGCAAACGCCTACCTCGGGCTCAAAGCAGGGATGACGATCGCCGCGACCTATCCTGCCGCCGTGATTGGCATGGCGCTTCTGCGCCTGATGAAAGGCTCGCTGCTCGAAGAAAATATCGCGCGAACTGTGGGTTCCATTGGCGAATCAGTGGCCGCGGGCGCGGTCTTCACCATTCCGGCCTTCGTGATGGCGGGATTATGGCCCGGCCTGGCCAAAGATCAGTATTGGAAATCGGTCGCGCTCATGATGATCGGGGGCACTCTCGGCATCCTGTTCGTCACCCTGCTGAGGAGGGTGATGGTCGAGGACCCTGACCTTCCCTACCCTGAATCGGTCGCAGCTTCCGAGATACATAAGGCCGGGCAGCAAGGGGCGAGGGCAGCGAAGATCTTATTCGCCAACATGGGTTATGGCGCTTTCATATTCCTGTTGGGCGCGGTCAACGTTTTCAGTCCCAGCAATACGTTCCACGTGAAAATCAGCGACCTGGGAAAGAAACTGTTGCTCCGGACCGGAACCAATCCCAACGTCGCCACCACCATCACTGGGGGCGCAACATTGTTCAACGCGCCCGACATCAGCCCCGCGTACTTGGGCGTAGGCTATATTATCGGTCCCCGGCTGGCAGCTTTGAACTTCGCCGGTGGAGTTCTCGCCTGGGGCCTGCTGGTTCCTCTCCTAACGTTCACCATTGGCCCCTACATTCAAGCCGCTCAGCCAGCGGGCAAGCCGCTCGTCTGGGATCTTTTGGCCGGAGCCATCTACTACTCGATTGTGCGTCCTATCGCAGTAGGTGGAATGTTGGTGGGAGCCACGTACACGTTATTCAAAATGCGCAAGCAGCTCGCCGTGGGAATGAGCCGAGCGATCTCCGACCTGAAAAAGTCCGCTGCGGTGCACGCGGCCACGAACCGCACCGAACGCGATCTTAGCTCTAAGGTGATCTTCGCGGGCGTTGCCTTGGTCTTTCTGGCCATGATCCTGCTTTACTACTACTTCATCAGCGGCGCAGGCAATCTCTCAAGTTCCAGAATCCTTTCCGGATCGCTGGTGGCAGCAGGAGTCATGATTATCGTCGGCTTCTTCTTCGCCGCCGTCTCCGGCAATCTGGTCGGCATGATCGGCTCCTCGAACAATCCTGTATCCGGACTCACTTTGTGCACGCTGGTAATCGCGGCCTTGCTCATGGTGGCGTTGGGTGTTTCCGGCGCCGGCGGCGTCGCCGCAGTGCTCGGGGTGGCCGCCGTAGTTTGCGTTTCTTCTGCAGTTGCGGGCGAAATGTTGCAGGACCTCAAGGTCGGTCACATCCTCGGTGGCACACCTGCCAAGATGCAGATCGGCGACTTGTTCGGCATCGTGGTCGCCTCGCTGGTGCTGTTCTTCCCGTTGTCTACGCTAGACAAGGTGTATCACTTCGGCACGCCCGAACTGCCCGCGCCTCAAGCCGGCTTGATGGCAATGCTCTCCAAAGGTATTGTCGGCGGCGACATGGCATGGCCTCTGGTTGTGGTTGGCATCCTGCTTGGAATCGCCATGATCATGATCGAAGTAAAAAGTGTGATGCTGTTCTCGGTCGGGATGTATTTGCCCCTGGGAACCACGTTTGCAATCTTTGTAGGCGGCATCATCCGCTGGGCAACCGATCGTTTGCGCGACAAACGCAACCTCAATGATGCGCAGAAGGCGCGAGTAGATAACGCCGGAGTGCTGACGGCCTCAGGCCTGATCGCCGGAGAAGCACTGTGCGGCATTGCAGTGGCAGCCGTGATTGCCCGCAGGCTCGCCAACGATCCTCATGCAAAGACAGAGCTCTATCACCTTGCGATCGGGGACTCGCCCATAACTAGCCTGGTCGCCTTGGCAGCGCTCGTAGTGGTTATGATTTTGGTTCCCCTGGCGAGCGCGGGCCGGCCAGAAGATCCGGCGCCCCCGACAGCGATCATGTAAGTACACGCGTCGCGAAGGCAAGAAGGAAATCCAGGCGTTCCTTCGTGCAACTTCGTGTCCTTCGTGGTTTAAGGTTCCGATGTCCATTTCCGAAAACGTAGCGAAGGTACGCGAACAAGTCGCGGACGCAGCGCGTCGTCTAGGCCGAAGTCCGGAAGAGATTGCGCTGATGGCGGTGACCAAGACTCACTCCCCGGAGCGCATTCGCGAAGCCCATGCTGCCGGATTGCGCCTGTTCGGGGAGAACAAAGTGCAGGAATTTGCCGGAAAAGCGGCAGCGCTTGCCGATCTGACGGACGCCGACTGGCATATGATCGGCCACCTGCAGACCAACAAAGCCGGGAAAGCAGCAGAGTTGTTTCGCGCCGTGGACTCCGTCGATTCAGTGAAGTTAGCTGAGAAACTGAATGCAGCCGCGCGAAATGTCGAGAAAAAACTGAGTGTCTTGATCGAAATCAATATCGGCGGCGAGGTCGCGAAAAGCGGACTAACAGCGGATTCACCGGAATTAGAAGCGCTGCTACAATCCGCGGCGCGGCTGGAGGCGTTGGAATTCCATGGCCTGATGACGGTGCCTCCCTTCACCGACGATCCCGAAGGCTCGCGGCCCTACTTCAGCAAGCTGCGAGAACTGCGCGACGCGATCGCCGGCCGCAAACTCCCCGCAGTCGGCATGCATGTTCTATCGATGGGCATGTCACACGACTTCCCGATCGCGATCGAAGAAGGCTCGACCTGCGTTCGCGTCGGCACCGCTATTTTCGGAGAAAGAATTGCGACGAAGGTTTGAACCATCCTCATGTTATCCCCAACACATCCTGTCATCCTGAGCGAAGCGAAGGATCTATGCAATCCGCGCCTGCCCCAGCAGAATGCATAGGTTCTTCGCTTCGCTCAGAATGACAAAGCAATTTGCATAGCGCCTGAGCACTGTTCGATGTTTGCGATTCACAAATCCGAAGGTGGCGTCAGCTTCGCCATCAAAGTCCATCCCCGCGCCAAGAAAAACGCGATCACCGGCGAACTCAGCGACGCTCTGAAAGTATCACTGACCGCCCCTCCGCTCGACGGCCGCGCCAACGACGCCTGCATCGAATTCTTCGCCAAACTTTTGAACGTGCCGCGATCTTCCGTTACCATTGCCTCCGGCCGCAGCAGCAGAAATAAAATCATTCGCGTCGTCGGATTGTCAGCCGAAGAATTGCGAAAACGCATTGCAATGTAGCGCCGGCAACCGGCTGTCGCGAGGGCAACTTGCCCTCGCTGCAAGGCAGACCGTTGTCACGAATCAGGAGCCACTTTGCCGTTCTCACAACGCCTGGAAGAAATCCGCACTGGATTTGAACGCCCCTTCTGGATCGCAAACATCACCGAAATTTTCGAGCGCCTGGCTTACTATGGCGCCTTCGCCTCTCTCGCTCTCTATCTGCAGGAGCAACTGAATTTCTCCACCGAACAGACCGGCACGCTGACCGGCATCTTCGGCGGCATGGTGTGGTTTCTCGCGATCTTCGGCGGAGCCGCCGCCGACCGGCTGGGATTCCGCCGCGCTCTTTCCATCGCCTATCTCATTCTCGGCGCGTCCTATTTCCTGATTGGCTCGATTGGCGCGCCCTGGCTGGCTCCTGTGCGCAACGCGGTTCCGCTCGGGCTTTTTGTCGGATTCATTCTCATGCTTCCCGCGCTCGGAATTGCGCTCGTCAAACCTTGCGTGGTGGGCACTACCGCTCGTGCCTCGAAAGAAAACGTCCGCTCCATCGGCTATTCGATTTACTACACCATGGTAAACATCGGCGGCGCTGCCGGGCCCTTTTTTGCTTCCTGGACTCATCGACACCTAGGCGTCGAAAATGTTTACCGCGTGGTCGCCCTGGGCGTCTTCGCCATGTTTTTTGTCGTCCTGCTCTTTTTTCGAGAACCGCAAAAGGCTGGGGACGCGCCGCCACCTTCCATCGCGACCGTCGCGCGAAATTTTTGCGTGGTATTGGGGAACTACCGGTTGGTCTTGCCCGTATTGCTGCTTGCTTTGCTGCTGCGAATCGCGCTGTGGGTGAGGCCAGAATGGAGCGTTCCATGGTGGATTTGGGTCGGATTGCTTGTGATCATGCTTGCGGGCATCAGCCGGTTTATGTGGTTTCTCGTCATCTTCACCGGCTACTGGATCGTCTTCTGGCAGCAATACATCAGTCTCCCCGGCTTCATCCACGGCTACATCAACTCTCATGCCGACGTTGAAATGATTCTCGTGGTCGATGGGGTAACCGTAATCTGTCTTACACTGGCGGTGAATTTCCTCACGCGTAAGATCCCGGCCTTTCCCGCCGTCATTGTAGGAACGGTGATTACATCGCTTTCATGGCTGATCCTCGCTTTCCGGCCAACCATCTGGGGCGCGGTCTTCTCGCTATTTTTTCTGGCACTGGGAGAAATCATCCAGGCGCCGCGCTACTACGAATACATTTCGCGCCTGGCTCCTCCGGGCCAGCAGGGGACATACATGGGATTTGCATTCGTGCCGATCGGCATTGGATCGCTCATCGGCGGCCCGTTCGGCGGATTCTTGCTACATCACTTTGGCGAAGTCCAACACCAGCCGCAGATGATCTGGTTTTGGATCACCGGGATCGGACTGGCGACCGCGGCCGCGTTGTGGATGTATGACCGTTTTGTCCGCCAGGTGGCCACTGCGACGGCTTGACTTCGGCTTCGCTCTGAGGGATCATTCGCCCCCAGTTAGCGAATCAGAAGGAGGCTCTATGCCACATTACCTTCAGCAAGTCGCATATTCCCAGGAAGGCTGGGAAGCATTGGTAGCGAATCCGCAAAACCGTATCGAAGCCGTGCGGCCGGCGATTGAGAAACTGGGTGGCAAGATTGAAGCTGCCTGGTTTTCCTTCGGAGACTACGATGTCGTCGTGATTGTCGATCTGCCCGATAACGTGAGCGCCGCTGCAATCGCCATGGCATTTGCCGCGGGTGGCGCCTGTAAGTCCGTGCAGACCATTCCACTGATCTCCCCGGAAGAAGCAACCCAAGCGCTCCGGAAAGCAAAAGAGTGCGGTTACCGGCCGGCAACCACCACGACTCGCGCCGCATAACGAGCTTGGATACGCGTGTTCCATCTTTCTTTCGCATCCTTCGCAAAAAAGGATGGAAGTTTTGATCAAGCAACACCAGAGGCGGCCCGAGCAGGCCGCCTTTTTTATAACTTGTGAATTCGATGCGCAAAACCAGACCGGCCGACATCGCGGCTCAGATTCGTAATGCATTGCGAGACGGTGGCTCCGCCGAACATGCCACCGGAGTGCAGTGGTTCTTCAAAGAAGAAATCAAGTCGCACGGTTGGTATACCGCCGACCTGCGGCGCGCCATGCGGCGCTGCCGCCGCGACATTTTGCACGAGCATGACTTCACCTTTCTAGTGGAAGTAGCCGACAAGCTCTTCCGCGGGCCAGTGCTCGAAGAAAAAATTGCTGCCGTGTTTCTGCTCGAAAAGATGGACGCACACTTCACCGATCGCGAGTTCCGTCTTTTCGAAGCCTGGCTGGACCGTATCAGCAGTTGGGCCGATCATGATGGGCTGGTGCACTGTCTCATCGCGCCGATGGTGGCTGCGAATCCCACGCGAACCAAAGATGTATTTCGCTGGGCGAAATCGTCCAACCGCTGGCACCGGCGCGCGGCCTGCGTGGCGTTGATCCGTGCGGCCCGCGCGAAGACGCTCTTCCCCGAAATCGTAAAACTTTCCAACTCCCTGCTCGCTGATCAGGACGACATGGTGCAGAAGGGCTTGGGCTGGCTACTGCGCGAAACGGCAAAGTTCGACGCCAAGCGCACTGTTCCGTATCTCATGAAGATCCGAGAGCGCACGCCGAGGCTCGTACTGCGCACAGCATGCGAGACCTTGCCCGCAGCCATGCGACGACAGGTTCTGTCTCGCGACCCTTAAATTAATCGTCTGCGATCAGAGATAACTTAGCCACGCGTCACTGCGGCGCCGGCGCACGCCTGCAAACCAGCGGCATACGGGATACAGAGAAACCACGACAATCATCCACACTAAATAAACGATCGGCAGCGAGTATCCCCAGCCTGGCGGCGGCGTAATGGGAAACTGGCCGAGGCTCGGCGACTCAAACATCCAGTACACATGCCCGTAGCGCACGTAGCAAACTGCAACGGCGAGCAGATGAATGAGCGGGATGTGCAGCAGATAATAGAACATCGGCACCTTGCCGAAGACCAGCGCAGGCCGCAGCCACCTCGGCGTGGAGACGTCGACCGCCGCCAAGAAGAGCATCGCCGGCCCCAGGGTCATCAGTAGAAACAAAAGGGACGGCGGATATTTTGTCGTGTTCAGGAACGAGAGCGCGGTGAAGATCAGAGATTTTTGCCTGCTCCAAGGCAACGGGTTTCCGTAAACATTGAGTCCACGCAATACGAAGAACGCTACAATCAGTCCCATCCCCAACCGCAATAAAAAAGCACGGCGCCGCTCTGACGGCCATTTATAAATCTGTCCGAGGGCGTATCCGGCAGCCGTAACCCCGATCCATGGAATCAGCGTATACGCGACGAAGACTGTGTGCCTTGGACTGTTCACTAGAAAATTTGGCGAGTGCAGAATTGACCAGAGTGGATTGGACGACCGCACCGAATCGAACAAATTGTGGCCGACGATCATCACCACGCCGAAGGCGCCTACTGTCCATGCAGGCAGGTACACGAGTCCTGCGAGAACGATCATCGCCCATCCCAACGCCCACAGCACAATCAGCATGGTGACACGGTAATCAAAGTTGAACTGCAGGCCGAAACAGCGCACCACTACTTCATCCAGAAAAATCAGCCACAGTCCTCGCGTAAAGAGGAACCGCGACAGTTCCTTCGTCGATTTCCGACGGTGCGCCAGGAAGGCACCAGTCCCAGTCAGAAGAAAAAACGTGGGAGCGCAAAAATGCGTGATCCAGCGCGTGAAGAACAGCGGAATCGTCGTAGTGGCCGGATCGGTCGGATTGATGCCGGCTACGCCAAAAAAATCTCGCGCATGATCCAGGGCCATCAGGATCATTACCACCCCGCGCACAATGTCGATGGATTCGATTCGAATGCGAGTGCGGGATTCAGGTTCGGCGGCCCGCGAACTCAGCACGGCCACAGAGGACATAATCGCGAAGTGTAGCAAATTTGCGAGCCGGAGTTGAAGAATCTGAGGCTCTGTTTCAACGCCCGCAGGTTAGCCCAACGCTTCCCCATTCGCCCAAATCCTTCCTCTTGTTTACAATAAGAGTTTGCCCATGGACCTTGCTGCTATCCAGTCTGCCTTGCGCGAACGCAATATTGACGCGTGGCTTTTCTACGACCATCACCATCGCGATCCCATTGCTTACCGGGTACTGGGCGTGCCCGCGAGCCTGATGGTGACGCGTCGATGGTTTTACCTGATCCCCGCGGAGGGTGAACCCGTCAAACTCGTGCACAAAATCGAGGCTGGGCACCTCGATTCCCTGCCCGGCAAAAAACATCAGTACTCCGGCTGGCAGGAATTATTCGACAAGTTGAAGGCGATTCTCGCGAACTATCGCGACTTAGCGATGCAGTACTCGCCAAACAACATTGTCTTTTATGTTTCGCTGGTGGATGGCGGCACGATTGACCTGATCCGCGGCTTAGGCAAGAACGTCGTCAGCTCGGCGGACCTGGTGGCGCAGTTCGAATCCACATGGAGCGAAGAGCAGATCCGGTCGCACTTTGCGGCGCGTGACAGCGTCGACTCCATTCTGGTGGAGGCGTTCAAAGAGATCGGCAGGCGCGTCCGCAACGGCGGCACCACCGAGCACGAAATCCAGCAATGGTTCATGGAGGCGTTTGGCCGCGAGAATCTGCTCACTGACGATCCACCGATCGTCGCCGTCAACGCCAACGCGGGCAACCCGCATTATGAGCCCCACGCCAGTCATCCCGTGCCGGTTCGCGAGGGAGATCTCATCTTGCTCGACGTTTGGGGCAAGAAGAACACGCCCAACGCCGTGTATTACGACATTACCTGGATGGGATTCTTGGGCGGGGCTCCGTCAGGGCGCATGCAGGAAATTTTCCAGATTGTACGCGACGCGCGCGACGCCGGCGTCAAGACCGTCGTCGACGCAATCAACTCCGGCCGCCGTCTCGCGGGATGGGAAGTCGATCGCGCCACCCGCGGACATATCCAGAAATCTGGCTACGGCGATTATTTTATCCATCGCACTGGACATTCCATCGGCACCGACGTCCATTCCAACGGCGCCAACATGGACGATCTGGAAATTCACGACGAGCGGCAGATTCTTCCCAACTCCTGCTTCTCGATTGAGCCCGGCATCTATCTGCCGGAGTTTGGCGTGCGCAGCGAGGTGAACGTGCTGGTGCGCGCCAAATCCGCCGAAGTGACCGGGAAAATTCAACGCGAGATTGTGAACATCTGAATGGCAAATTCGACAACTGACAAAACGAGAGCAATGCAGGCCCAACCCGCAAGCATGATGACAGTAGTCGCCCCCGCCGTAGGCTGGCTGATTCCCGGCGCAGGACACATGATCCAGAAGCGCTGGATCCGCGGCCTGCTGCTCTTTATCTCAATCACGGCGCTTTTCGTGCTCGGCCTCGCGATGCAGGGCCGTATCTACAAGGCCAACGGCGGCGACATTCTCGACATTCTCGGCTTCATCGGCGACGTTGGGGCGGGCGGTCTTTACATTTTGACGCTGGCCAACGACTGGGGCCAAGGCGCGATCGCATTCGCCACCGCCGATTACGGAACGAAATTCATGATCGTCGCAGGCTTGCTGAATTTTATTGCCATTGCCGACGCCTATCACATCGCCATCGGGAAGAAACGATGAAGACGCTCTCAGCTGTCAGCTTTCAGCTATCAGCTCAAACTTTTTCGCGGAGATTCGCGCAGTGACCATCACCCTCAATCATTTCAGCGCGGCGGCAGTATTTGCGCTGTTTGCCTCCATCGTTTTCGGCATCACTCACCGCGAGACCACGCGCGAGATGGTGCGTTACGGCCTGTATTGTTTCGCCATGTTCCTGGGGGGCGTGCTAGCGGCAGGCTGGGCTATGTGGCTGTTGCGCAGATAGCTTTTTGGCTCTTAGCTCTTAGCCGTTAGCTCTTGGTTGTCGTGCGGCTTGTGATGAGAATGTATTGATTCGAGGCTTCCGGTTTAGGCTAAAGGCTAATAGCTAAGAGCTAAAAGCTTTATCCCTCCCACACGAACGCATCAAATATCTTCTTCTCTTCGAATTTCAGCCTACGATAAAGCGCAACGGCCCGCGCGTTCGCCTCTGTCACGGTCAGTGACAACAGAACAAATTTTCGCTTTCGCAGATTCCCCTCGGTGGCTGCGAGCAGCGATTCGCCAATTCCCAGTGACCGATACTCCGGGAGCACGCACACCTGCGTCACATGCCCGACATCGTGGCGGACGCGCGAGCACAGGATCAGTCCGATCAAACTCTTGGCTTTGCGATCGAGCGCCACGAACGACGACTCGGCGTCGAACACTCCGCATCCCGGAAACCGCACAATGTTGTTGAGAAAGCGCAGCGACCCGCTCAGCGTGTGGTACTGATCGTTGATCTGCGCGTCGACGTGATTGCGGTACGCCGCGGTAATCACGGCCGCAGATGGTTGGTAGTCGCTGTCAGTCCAGGGACGAATTTCAACTTCGGGATGAGTAGGAACTTTCTCTAGCGCCGCTTTCCCCAGCGGCAATGTCATGAACAACCGTGGATGCCGCTGGAATCCCGTCTCCAGAAATGGCCGCGAGACGGAATTCGCTTCATGCGCCAGCAACTGCGCCTCCACGCGATGAATCCCCGGAGACTGCTGCAACGTCTCGATCACGTGCGTAAGCAACTTCAATTCGACCTCGCGCGCATTGGGCAGCCGCGTGCCATTGATGACGTAGAGATCGCCAATCACTCCCTTGCTGCCTTCGTACACAAAAAATGAATAACCAAAGACGCGGCCGCGATCGACTGCCGCATATCCCGGCAGAATTTTCGCGTCGACATAACGCAGAATCATCTCCGCCGACCCGGAATAATCCCACGAAAGCTGCCGCGACCAGAGCTGCGTCTCATCGCCGAGCAGGGGGCGCAAATCCATGGAAGAAAAATGCCTGAGGTCGAGAATCTCCAAAGGGCTCCTGCAGCAAATTATCGCGGCAAAATTTCGAGTGTAGTGGGTTTCACGCGCCGGAGGCAAACTCGGCGAACACGCGGCGGCAACAAATGAAGACGAGCGCAAGCACAGGTGGTTGCACTCACGCTCCAGCGTGATGTCCGTCACTGATGTTTCGATTTGCGACCGTAATCTGCGACACACATCGCTCCCCCAAAAGCCTCTAACTCCTACACCTGCCATGCCTTACACGCGTTTGCCGTCCACAACCCCGCGTGCCTGCCCTCACTTTGCTCTGTGATGCCAGTCACACCGCGCCGCCACGTCTCCCACGCATAATCACATCCTGCGTTATTGAATTCCCGGAGTGATTATCACTCCTTAGCTGGGGGACTCGTGGCAAAAGGACGCGTTTCCATCGTCGTTGAGCGCTGCAAGGCCTGTGGTTTTTGCGTGGAGTTTTGTCCCACGCATGTGCTCGCGCTCTCTTCCGCTTTCAACTCCAAGGGCTACCATCCGCCGCACGTGGTGCATCCCGAAAAATGCAGCGGCTGCGACCTCTGCGGCATGTACTGCCCGGACTTCGCCATCAATGGAACCAAAGTCCCGCAATCGGGTGGAGGTGCGAAATGAAAGCTGATCCTCACGGTGTCTTGACTGGCACGCACTTCCTCGACGGCGACCATGCCTGCTGCGAGGGCGCGCTGGCTGCCGGCGCCAGGTTCGCCGCCGGATATCCCATCACGCCTTCCACCGAAGTGGTCGAACGCTTTGCGGCTCGCGTTCCCACGGTGGGCGGAACTTTCATTCAGATGGAAGATGAACTCGCCGCCTCAATCGCGCTGCAGGGCGGAGTATGGGGCGGAGCCAAAGCGTTCACCGTAACCTCCGGCCCGGGCTTCTCGCTGATGATGGAGCACATCGGGTACGCCGCCATGACTGAGACGCCTTGCGTCTTCGTCGACGTGCAGCGCGGCGGCCCGTCCACCGGACTTCCCACGCTCCCCGCGCAAGCCGACATGATGCAGGCGCGCTGGGGATCGCACGGCGACTACGAGATCATCGCGCTCTGTCCTAACTCGCCGCAGGAATGCTTCGACTTGACCATAAAGGCTTTCAACCTCGCGGAAGAATATCGCGTGCCGGTAATGTTCATGATGGACGAAGTCGTAGGGCACATGACCGAAAAAGTGGTGATCCCTCCCGCCGACCAGATCGAGGTCACCCCGCGCAAGCACACGCGCAAATCCGTCGAAGACTATCTGCCGTATCAGACCAACGGCGACATGGTTCCGGAGATGGCGCACGCCGGCGAAGGCTACAAGTTTCACGTCACTGGGTTGACCCATGACGAGCGCGGTTATCCCAACATGACACCGCCGGTGCAAGACAAGCTGGTGCGGCGCCTGCAAAACAAGATTCGTTCCGCCGCCGACCGCATCTGCCTGGGTGAAGAGGATCGGCTGGATGACGCCGATATTGTCGTGGTCTCCTACGGCATCACTTCGCGCGTGGCGCAACGGGCAATCGACGCGGCCCGCAATCGCGGATTGCGAGTGGGAAAGTTGCGGCTCATCACTGCCTGGCCCTTCCCCGATAAAAAGATTGCCGACCTGGCCGCGCACGTCAAAGCGTTCGTCGTGCCCGAACTTAACCTTGGGCAGATGGTGCGCGAGGTCCAACGCGCCGCCGACGGCAAAGCGAAAACGGTCGCCGTGTCGCATGCCGGCGGCGGGGTCCACAATCCTGACGAAATTCTGAACGCCATCGTGGAGGCAAGCCGATGCTGAACATTCTCGACGACACCGCCAATCCCGTAGAACCGTTCCTGCGCGGCGATCGCATGCCGCACATCTGGTGCCCGGGCTGCGGCATCGGTACCACGGTTAACTCCTTCGCCCGCGCCCTCATCGATTCGAAGATTGATCTTGAATCGCTCGCGCTTGTGTCGGGCATAGGTTGCACTGGGCGCGTCGCGGGCTACGTGAAGCTCGATTCGTTCCACACCACGCACGGCCGCGCGATCCCGTTTGCCACCGGATTGAAGCTCGCGAATCCCAAGCTGAATGTTGTGGTCTACTCCGGCGACGGCGACCTCTCCGCGATCGGCGGCAATCACCTCATTCACGCCGCGCGCCGCAACATCGATCTGAAAGTGATCTGCGTGAACAATCTGATTTATGCCATGACCGGCGGCCAGACCGCGCCGACCACTCCCAGTCACGCCACCACGTCCACCAATCCGTATGGAACGTTCGAACCCGCATTCAACCTACCCCACTTGGTGGAAGCAGCGGGCGCCGTGTATGTGGCCCGCTGGACCACATTTCACGTTCGGCAACTGGCGCGCTCTATCAGCGAAGCCTTCCAGAAAAAAGGATTCTCGTTCATCGAAGTCATCTCGCCCTGCCCCACGCTCTACCAGCGCCGCAACAAGATGGGCGACGGCCTCGACACGATGAAATATTACAAAGAAAGAAGCAAAATCAAGAACGGCGCACCAACGAGCGAAGTCGGCCTCACCCTGAACGGCGAGATCGTCGTCGGCAAGTTCGTGGACCGCGACCGCCCCGACTATCAAACCATGATGCGCGCGCAATACGTGGAAATCCTGGGCGAGCGCTACATCGAAGAATCAGAAATGGAGTGCGTATGCGGCTAACTGAGATTCGTGTGGCAGGCTTCGGAGGCCAGGGAGTGATCCTCTCGGCCATCGTGTTGGGAAAAGCGGCATCGATTTACGAAAACGGCTTCGCCACCATGACCCAGAACTTCGGCCCGGAAGCGCGCGGCGGAGCGTGCAGCGCCCAACTGGTTCTCTCCGACTCGCCTGTGCTGTATCCCTACGTGACGCGGCCCGACATCATGGTCGTCATGTCGCAGGAAGCGTACAACCGTTTCGCGCCGGAACTGAAACCGCAGGGCCTGCTGATTGTCGAGGAAGACTTGGTGCGCGTTTCCGATCTGAAAGGCGATCCCAAGGTTTACAGCATTCCTGCCACCCGCTTCGCCGAAGAACTGGGCAAACGCATGGTGCTGAATTCCGTGATGGTAGGATTCTTCACCGCAGTCACAAAGCTGCTGACCGCCGATGCCGTGCGCAAAGCGGTGGCCGATTCCGTCCCGGCGAGTTTCCGCGAGCTGAATCTGAAAGCTTTTGAAAAAGGATTCGAATATGGGACTACCGCTCTAGCCGCCAATCCCCCGCGCGCCGGCATGGAAGAGCTAGCGTATTCCGAAGAGTAAACAGGCGAAAATAATGAAGGGGAATCAGAGGGTGCCCCATCCTATCGCGTGCTTTGCGAGAGGGTGGGGACTTTGACTTTGTGAGCAAGCAGCGCTAGTCCTTCACCGCCTTATCGGTAATCTCCAGCCCTTTGTCGATAATCGCAAACGCTTCCCGCAATTCCTTCTCATTAATACACAGCGGAGGATTCGTGTAGAAAGTATTCCACCGCACCAGCGTGTAAAGTCCCTGCTCGCGGAAGAACTTTCCCAGCGCGGCCATTTCATCCGACGTGCCGTTAAACGGTGCCATCGGCTGTCGAGTCTTGCGACTGCGCACCAGCTCCACAATCCCAAACAGCCCGATCGACCGCACTGCCCCGACCGAAGGATGTTTAGCCTGCAGCTCGCGCCCTAACTCTTTCAGAATCACGCCCATCTTCTTCGCATTCTCGATGAGGTTATCCTCCTCGTAAACGCGAATCGTCGCCAGTGCCGCTGCGCATCCCATGGGATGGGAGTTGTACGTCAGCCCGCCGAAAAAAACTTTGTCCTGGAAATGCTGCGCGATGTGATGCCGCATTCCCACCGCGCCCAGCGGCAGATAGCTCGACGTCAATCCCTTCGCCATGCAGATCAAATCCGGAACAACCTTCCAGTGATCCACGGCAAACCATTCGCCCGTGCGTCCAAAACCAGCCATCACCTCGTCCGCAATCATCAGGATTCCGTACTTGTCGCACAATTTGCGCACACCTTGGAGATATCCGTCGGGCGGAATGAGAATGCCGTTGGTGCCCACCACGGTTTCCAGAATGAAACCCGCAATCGTGTGCGGACCTTCCAGTTGGATAATCTCTTCAATCATGGCGAGAGAAGTTTCCGCGGACTCCCATCCGCGTTCGATGCCGTGATAAGGATCGAGCACTCGCACTACACCCGGGATTCCCGGCTCCGCCGCCCATCGCCGCGGCTCGCCGGTCAGCGAAATGCTGCCCGCAGTCGCGCCGTGATACGAGCGATAACGGGCGACGATCTTCTGCCGCCCGGTAAAGAAGCGCGCGATCTTGATCGCGTTCTCGGTAGCCTCGGCGCCGCCATTGGTGAAAAAAAACGTGTCGATGTCGCCGGGAGTAATTTCTGCAAGCTTAGCGCCGAGCCGCGCACGCGGTTCTGTCGCCATGAAGGGATTCGCGTAGCAGAGTGTTGCGGCCTGCTCGCTGATTGCCTGAATCACGCGCTCATCGCCGTGACCAATGTTGACCGACATCAATTGGCTGTTGAAGTCGAGGTAGCGTTTGCCTTCGGGAGTCCAGAAATAAATCCCCTTGGCTCGAGCCACAGGAATGGGGTCGATCTTCGATTGCGCCGACCACTCGAACAATGTGTGCTTCTTGGTGAGATCAACAATTTCCTTCCCGGTCATTGCCGGAGTTGCAAGTGTAGTAGTCATGAATTTTCCTCGGATTAAGTCATTGTGCGGCTGAGTGATTAAGTGATTGCCCATTGAACAGCGGCACCTTGGGAACTGAGTCTATAGAATTTCAATCGCTCAACGACTCAATCTCTCAATCGCTCAATTCTAGAACTTGCGGCTGTGTTCCTTCGCCCAGCGCTCGACGACAACTTTCTTGTCAGTATAGAACTCAATCGCGTCGCGTCCCTGGCCGTGCAGATCGCCGAAGAAGCTGTTTTTCCATCCGCTGAACGGGAAATAGGCCATTGGCGCGGCCACACCGATATTAATGCCGATATTGCCTGCAGGCGCCTCATAGCGGAAGCGGCGCGCCGCCGATCCACTCGAGGTAAACAGCGACGCCTGGTTGCCGTAGGCGCTGCGCTCCAGAAAAGCCAGAGCTTCGTCCAGACTCTTGACATGAACCAGGCTCAGAACGGGCCCAAAGATTTCGGTGTCGGTGATTTCGCTGGTCGCAGGAACATCGTCAAGAATCGTCGGCCTCACGAAATTTCCCGATTCGTGCTTGGGAATTCTCGTGTTGCGCCCGTCCAGCAAAACCTTGGCACCCTGCTTCTCACCGACACCAATTAACGACTCAACGCGCTGTTTGCTCTGCGGCGTAATTACGGGCCCCATCTGCACGCCCTCTTCCAGGCCGTTGCCCACGCGCAGTTTCGACGCCGCTTCCGCAATCGAGTCGCGAAACGTCTTCTGCGCCTCGCCAATGGTGACTGCGACCGACACCGCCAGACAGCGTTGTCCAGCACATCCGAAAGCGCTATCGCTGATGATCTGTGTGGCCATCGGCATATCGGCGTCGGGAAGAACGATGACGTGATTCTTCGCTCCGCCCTGGCACTGGCAGCGCTTCCCTTGCTCGCCCGAACGCGCGTAAATGTATCGCGCCACCGGAGTCGATCCCACGAAGCTGATGGTCCGAACTTTCGGATGGTCGATCAGCGCATCGACCACCGCCTTACTTCCATTCACAAGGTTAACCACGCCTCTGGGTAGTCCTATTTTTTCCAGCAGTTCATAAACGTAGCGCATGGTCAGCGGCACACGCTCGCTCGGTTTGAGAATGAATGTATTTCCCGTGGCAATCGCATAGGGCAGATACCAGAAAGCAATCATGCCCGGAAAATTGAACGGCACAATCCCCGCCGTGACGCCGATCGGCTGACGAATCATTATCTCGTCGATGCCGCGAGCGACGTCTTCCAGGTTGTAGCCTTGCATCATCATTGGAATGCCGCACGCGACTTCCACGTTCTCGATGGCGCGTCGCATCTCGGCTTTGGCTTCAGTGAAAGTCTTCCCATTCTCCGTAGTAATGATGCGCGCGACGTCGTCGATGTGTTCTTCCAGCAGCGTCTTCAGCTTGAACAGCGGTTGGATGCGGTCTTCGGGCGGAGTGCGCCGCCATTCGGGAAAAGCCGCCGACGCTGCCTCGACGGCGGCGTTCACTTCGGTGGCACCACCGAGCGGCACGCTAGCCAGGATTTCGCCGGTAGCTGGATTGACGACGTCGCGCCATTCGGCAGCGCGCGAGTCAATCCATTGCCCGTTAATGTAATTCGTCAGCTTAATCGTGGGAGGTGCGGCTACGGTCATAGTAAGGCCTCTACTACTGGGAAGATGTTGCGGCTCACGCCGTCTCACAAATCGCAGTTCGCCAGAGACGACAACGACATCAATAATGATACCGCGTTACCAGCGTCCTTTCTCGGGACGCCTCACTCGCCTTCGCGGACAGCCGAGGCGGTTTGTCGCTACGTTAGTGCGCGACTGCGGCTGGCTCGCCGCGCTTCTGTTGCGCCTTCGCCAGCGAGTCGGCGATATCGTTGAACGCTTCCAGGTGCTTGTCGATGTCGGCCTCAGTGTGCTGAACAGAAATGGTCCACTGCTCGTCCCACCAGTAAGGCTGCGCCATCACGCCCCGGTTAACCATGCCGAACCAGTAATGGCGCCACACATCGACGTCAATGGACGTCCAGTCGCGGTAGTTGCGAATCTCTCGCGGATACAGCATCAGCACCCCATTCGCTCCCGCCTGGGCGACGTAAGCCTGCAGTCCGACCTTCGCAATTGTCTTGCGATAACCGTCGGCAAGTTTCTTGCCGAGTCGGTCGACTTTCGCATAGTTCTCGCGAGTGAGCACTTCGCGAAACGTCGCCAGGCCTGCCGCCATGGAAACCGGGTTCGTGTTGTAAGTGCCGCCGTGGAACACTTTGCGCTGGCTGATCAGGTCCATCACCGAGCGCTGCGCGCCGAATGCGGCGAGCGGGAAACCGCCGCCAATCGACTTCGCCAAACAGATCATGTCGGGCACAACTCCGAAATACTCGCTGGCGCCACCCCAGCCAAGTTTCGCGCCAGTTTTGACCTCGTCGAAAATCAGCAGCGCGCCGTACTTCGTCGCGATCTCGCGCAAGCCTTTCAGGAAGCCGGCCTCGGGCATACAGATGCCGACATTCATCAGAATCGGTTCGAGGATGATCGCCGCAATTTCGTCGGGATTTTCTTTGAAGCGGCGTTCGACGGTGGCGAGATCATTGAATGTGGCAACGAGTGTATTGGCAATGGCCGACTTCGGCACTCCCAGGCCTCCACTCACGGCCGTGGGATTGTGAACGTCGCCGTAATCCGGAGCGGGCGGCTTCACGCTGACCAGGGCGCTATCGTGCAGGCCATGATAGGCGCCTTCAAACTTCACAATCTTGTCGCGCGCGGTCGCCGCTCGCGCAAGGCGAATCGCGTGCATGGTGGCTTCGGTGCCGCTGCTGCCAAACCGGCACATTTCAATCGGGAAGCGATTGCAGATTTCCTCGGCAAGTTCCCACTCCATGTCGTGGGGCATGCCAAACATGGTGCCGGTGGAAAGGCGATTCTCCACGGCCTTCATCACAGCGGGATGGCAATGCCCAGCCATGAGAGCGCCGAACGTCAGGTTGTGGTCAATGTATTCGTTGCCATCAAGATCGCGAAACTTGCTGCCGCTGGCCTCTTTCACGAAGATCGGCCAGGGATCGTAGGCGCGATAGTTGCTGGCCACGCCCAGAGGAATGCGTTTGAGATTCTTCTTGTGGGCTTCGGCGGATTTCGGAGTGCGTCGCTCGAAGGTGTCGAGCTCTTTCTGCAGATCGGGATACATCAAGGTCTCCGGTAAGGCTCAGCCGGGACGTCAGGGCCGTCCCGGTTTCAGGGCTGCGATTCCATTCTAGGTCTTTCGCATCAGAAGTAAAACTTCGGGGACGCACTGCATCAACCGCGGTTCGTCACTCCGTCTTTCGTGGTGGTTTCATCGCTCGCATAGTAAAGTGGTAGTAGACAACATTTTCGGAAGGATCCTTTTTGAGTTCAGGTATTCGCAACATCGCCATCATTGCCCACGTTGACCACGGCAAGACCACGCTGGTTGACGCCATGCTGCAACAGAGCGGTACGTTTCGCTCCAACGAACACCACGTCGAACGGGTGATGGACTCGAACGAACTGGAACGCGAGCGCGGCATTACCATCCTCGCCAAAAACACAGCCATCTTTTATCACGACGTAAAAATCAACATCGTCGACACTCCCGGCCACAGCGACTTTGGCGGCGAGGTGGAGCGCGCCCTCAAGATGGTTGATGGCGTCATGCTGCTGGTCGACGCCAGCGAAGGTCCGCTGCCGCAGACGCGCTACGTGCTGAGCAAAGCGCTCGAGGCACATCTGCCGCCCATCGTGGTCATCAACAAGATCGATCGCTCGGATGCGCGTCCTCAGGAAGTGCTGAACGAAATCTACGACTTATTTATCGACCTGGACGCGAAAGAAGAGCAGATCGATTTTCCCGTGCTCTACACCAATGCCAAGATTGGCACCGCGACCACCGACATCAAAGGCGGCGGCGAAAACCTGCGCCCCCTGTTCGACGCGATTATCAAGACGATTCCTCCTCCCAAGGGCGACCCATCGGGTCCGCTGCAAATCCTGGTAGCGAACCTTGACTACAGCGACTATCTTGGCCGCCTCGCGATTGCGCGCGTCTTCAACGGAAAGATGCACACCGGCGAGGAAGTCGCCATCGCCAAGCTCGATGGCTCTCTTCATAAGACGAAGATCACGAAACTATTTTCCTTCTCGGGCCTGAAGCGAACCGACATCACCGAAACCGAATTAGGCGACATTGTCGCGGTCGCGGGCGTGGAAGGAATCACAATCGGCGAGACCATTACCGAAGCCGAGAACCCTGCGCCGCTTCCCCACATCGCAATCGACGAACCCACCATCGCCATGCTGTTCACGGTCAACACTTCGCCGTTCGCGGGCAAGGACGGCACCTACGTCACCTCGCGCAATTTGCGCGAGCGCCTGGAAAAAGAGCTTCTGACCAATGTTTCGTTACGGGTGGAAGACACGGGCACGACGGATTCGTTCAAGGTGCTCGGCCGGGGCGAACTGCAACTATCCATCCTGATCGAGATGATGCGCCGCGAAGGTTACGAACTCATGGTGGGCAAGCCGGAGATCGTCACCAAACGCATCGACGGCAAGCTGATGGAGCCAGTCGAACATCTCACCGTCGACGTGCCAGAAGATTTTGTCGGCGTGGTGATGGAACAACTCGGATCGCGCAAGGGCGAAGTCACCAACATGCACAACCACGGTTACGGCCGCGTACGCATCGAGTTCCGCGTGCCCAGCCGGGGACTGATCGGTTTGCGTAGCCAGTTGCTCACCGACACCCGCGGCACCATCGTGATGAACGCGCTGTTTGACGGCTACACCGAATGGCACGGCGAGATTCCCCATCGCCTGACGGGCGCGCTGATTGCCGATCGCGGCGGAGTTTCGACTGCCTATGCTCTGTGGGGACTGCAGGAGCGTGGAGAACTTTTCGTGGGCCCGGGCGTAGAACTGTATGAAGGAATGATCATCGGGGAGAACGCAAAGGATACCGATCTCGACGTAAACGCCGTGCGCGAAAAGAAGCTCACCAACATGCGCGCGTCGACCGCCGATGAAGCGATCCGCCTGGTGCCCTTCCGTCCCTTGAATCTCGAGCAGGCCATCGAATTCATTGCCGACGACGAGTTCGTGGAAATCACCCCCAAATCCCTGCGGCTGCGTAAGAAAACGCTGCAGGCGAACCGCCGCAAGAAAAGCTCGTTCGCAACTGTCGAAGAGTCGTGAAGCCGCATCCCAAGTCCGCAAAGATTGCGAAAGAAAAAGCGCCGCTGCGCATCTTCCTTGTGCCCTGCAGTTGCAGCACCACCTTTGCGGTCGCGGAAAACTACGATCATCAAGGTACGGCCTGGAGCCGTTATCTCATCTGCCCCGGCTGCGGGAAGCGCCACGACCCTAAAAACCGCCTGCTGCAAATGGGATTTCACGCCGAGGGATACTGGAAGGTAGACGAGTGCTAGCGCTTCCTCGATTCAGCCAAACCATTCATTTCATATTGATTTAATCAGCCATTTTCGGAAAACCTGCTATACTTCTCGCCGCATTCGACTGTTTGCCAGCTGCGGTCTCGATTTTCAGGAAAGGCCCTCCCGACCTGCCAAGTCCGCCGATTGCTCGCACTTCCGACAGCTCAATGCAGAGGCAGATGCGTGAAGAATATTTTCGTGGGAAATTTGAGCTTCAATACAAACGAGGACGAGCTCCGGACACTATTTGAACCTTTCGGACAAGTCGACCGCGTGAGCATCATGACGGACCGTGACACCGGGCGCTCCCGCGGTTTCGGATTCGTGGAAATGGCCAGCAACGAAGACGGGGACAAGGCGATCACGGCCCTGAACGGCTCCTCAGTCGGTGGACGTACGATCAACGTTAACGAGGCGCGGCCCAAGACCGAGCGGGTTGGCGGCGGAGGCGGTGGTGGCCGCGATCGCGGAGATCGTGGAGGCAGGGGCGGCGGGGGTGGGCGGCGCGACCGTTACTAGCAGAAAATCTCCAACACCAATTTGACCGAACATCGCGTGCCCTACCTGCGCGCGACAGGGGCCTTGCGTCTGGCATGACAGGGTTAGCTTTCGCATTCGTATGCCACGTTGAAGCCGTTTCCCTTCCCCTGTAGACTGTAAACGTCGATGCGCGCCCGTAGCTCAGCTGGATAGAGCGGTTGCCTCCGGAGCAACAGGTCGGGAGTTCGAATCTCTCCGGGCGCACCATTTTCCTCTCTCACAAACACCACTCAAATCATCACGCATAACACCGCAGCACTGTCTTGTCATGACCACACCGAACTTTCCGTTGTCTACAAACGGATCTTGTAGTAGCATTGCCGAGCTTAGTAGGAGATATGAAAAAGATCCGTCTTTCCAGAGCCGAGGCCCGCGTCCTGGAGCAGTACTGGAAACTGGGAACCTGCTCGGTCCGCGAGATTCTCGACAGCCTGCCTGAGGACGAGCGAGTGGCTTACACCACCGTCCAAACCCTCGTCTACCGGCTCGAACAAAAGGGCGCTCTGCGCAAGGTGAAGAAGATTGGTAACGCTCAATTGTTCGAGCCGGCCATCGCGCAGAGCGAATACCGCAGCGGGCTGGTGCGAGATCTCCTCGACCTTTTCGGTGGCTCCCCTCGCCTGCTCGTCTCCAATCTTCTCGAGAGCGGCACCATCACGCTAAGAGATTTGAAGGCTCTTCAAAACGCGGCGCCAAACAGCAAGAGCCGCAACCGTGGAGGCAAACGCCATGCATGAGCATATCGCGCGCGCACTGTATTACCTTGATGTTCACCTCCTGTATGCCTCAATCGTCTGGCTCGCAGCATGGCTTCTCACCTCGATTGGTCGTGGCAGCGCCACCACGAAGTATTGGATCTGGGTAGCGACATCGCTCAATTTCATCTTCCCGCTGGGCGCAGTTCTCGACAAAGCCTGGGCGGCTCACCTCTCATGGGCTGCGCCGCTGGGCATCATCGGCGACGCTGCCAACACCATCTCAAAAGGCCGCGTTGCTGCTGTGCTCTCCGTGCTGTGGTTGCTTGGTGCTACCTTGATGCTCACGCGGCTTGGTCTGCGAGTCCGCTCCGAGCATCGCCACACACAAGAGACGAGCCGCCAAAGTGCTCATGACAAACGACGCACTTTCCTGGCTAATGGCATTCCCATAAGGTTCGCCGCAACTAGACAAGCGCCCGCAGTCGACGGCGTCCTTAACCCCTACATCTCGCTTCCCCGTGGCATTGACCGCCTGCTCAGCAAACATGAACTCAATGCGGTCCTCCTCCACGAACTCACCCACGCAAAACGACGCGACAACCTGATTCGTCTCATCCATGAAGTAGGACTGTGTCTGCTGTGGTTTCATCCGTTCGTCTGGATCACCGGCTCTCGCCTCGCCTTGTATCGCGAACTTTCCTGTGACGAGTCTGTGATTCAGAAAGCTCATGGCGCAAACCTGGTTTCAGCACTGGCAAAGCTCGCCGAGCCCGAAGAGGGGTTTTTGCTTCAGGCGAGCGCTTCGTCGTTCATCAGCCATCGTCTGGCGCGCTTGACTGCAACTCATCCGCAACCGAGGCGCAGCATGGCCAGCACGCTGCTGACCGTGGCATTCGCCGCCGTACTCGCGGCAGGCATTTTTTCAACCGTCGCACATACCGCGTGTTGCTTCGCGCGTAAATAGTCTTCGGGAAAGCGATCCGGTGACGATCATGAAACGTATTCGGACTTGTCTTATGGCGTGCGCAGTGGCGGTCGCCCTGCCTTTGCTTCCAGCACACGCGCAGCAGAATGACGCATCGAGAACCAGCGCTCAACAAACTTCCGCGGAACACGATGGACAGCACGATTTCGATCCGCTTCTCGGTCGATGGAAATACCACCTGAATCGCCGCCTGCATCCCCTGACAGGATCCAATACGTGGGTGGAATTTGACGGCACCGGCGCCTGCTTCAGAGTCTGGGATGGCGGTTCCCAACTGGACACAATCGAAGTCGACGGCTCCGCTGGCCACATCGAGGGTCTGACCCTGCGTGTGTACAATCCTCAATCCCACCAGTGGCGACTCTACTGGGCCAATCGCAAGATTGGCGTCCTCGACCCGCCCCAGGTCGGCGAATTCAAAAATGGACGCGGTGAGTTTTTCGCCCAGGACACGATCAATGGCAAAACCATTCTGATTCGATTCGTCTGGACGAACCTGACCACGAATTCCCCCCACTTCGAACAGTCATTCTCGGATGACGGAGGCAAAACCTGGGAAGTGAACTGGATTACCGATCAGACACGGATACGCGACGCTCCTGACAAAACGAACTAAACCTGAAGCGTGACAAGGGTGAACACCGTCATCTTTTCGGATTCGAAAACAAATTAAGGAGATTCATTTCATGAAACCCACGCGTATCGCCTTGCTTTTGGCAGCGGTCATCTTCGCAGCGACCGCCTGGGGACCAGGCGCACCGAGCGCCGCAGTCGCCCAGGCCCAAGAATCGCAGACTCCGCCGACCGTCGCTTCCTCTCTCGATCGCGAGATCAGCGCTGTCGAAAAACAAATCGTGGAAGTTGCCGAAGCCATGCCCGAGGATAAATACAACTTCTCTCCCGAGAGCCTCAACATTCCCGGCGCCGACTTCAAAGGTGTCCGCTCGTTTGCGGTGCAGGTCAAGCATGTCGCCTCTTCCAACTATTTCATCTGGTCTCCCATTACCGGAGACAAAGTGCCGGAGAACATAAAAGACGGCAACGGTCCCGCAGAGGTGAAGACTAAAGCGGACATCATCAAGTTCCTGAAGGAATCGTTTGCGCTGGGTCACAAGGCCGCGGCCACGCTGACTATTGAGAACATGTTGCAGTCCCCGGGGCACAGCAAGTCGTCCCGCCTGCGCCTGACGATGTTTGGCTGCGAGCACGCCTTCGATCACTATGGACAAATGGTCGAATATTTGCGAATGAACGGAATTGTGCCGCCGGCTAGCCAGGCAAAGTCGAACTGATTGCCAATGTTTTTCCTTCGTGAAACTTCGTGTCCTTAGTGGTTCACGATTTGTTCTTCCAGCATTGAACTGACACCAGGTCTTCGGAAAGGTGATTGCCGATCCATAAGGAGAAAATAGAATGAGACGATCTTCGCTTGCTCAAGTTGCTGTTGCTTTGCTCGTCGTACTCGGAACCAGCCTTTCCACTCATTCCCAAACGCAGAATCAATCCCCGCTTCCCGCCCGCTCCCGGTCCGAAGAAATGTTGGACCGCTGGAATGACATCGGCAAAAAGCTCGTCGCCATGGCCCAGGATTTCCCCGAAGACAAATACGATTACAAACTGCAAAAGGACGAGCGCACCTTCGCCCAGAATCTGCTTCACGCCGCCGCACTCGATTTCGTCCTGATACGTTGGATCTCCGGATCAAACCTTGGCCCCGACTTCGGCGAGGGCGATAATCCTTCGCGTGACGCTTTCAAGACCAAGGCCGACGTGGTGAAGTTCGTCCAGGAGGCCGTGGCCGACGGAGCGCAAGTCATCCAACAGCAGGGCGACGCGGGACTGGACAAAACCACTAAATTTGGCAAACACCTGTCCCACAACTCCAACCTCTGGACCTTCGCCATCGAGCACAGCGGCGAACACTACGGCCAACTCGTCGTCTACTATCGCGCCAACAATATGATCCCGCCCGACTCCCGCCGGTGATTCAGCCATAGGGTCGAAAGTCTCACGTCTGTAACGAAGGCTTTTTTTTGCGCACAATATAGAAGATTTGCACCCGATGGATTAGAATTCACCCGCTCGTCCGCTGGGATGACAATCTGTGGGCGGCGAGGAGGGAACCCGTGACAACTGTGAAAACGCTCCCGACCAGGGATACAAGTGTTGGCAATCTCCGACTACCCGCAAGAGTGGTCCGACTTGGCACATCCTTTTTCTTGGTGGTTTTGGTTTGTGCTCTGGTTCCAACCTGCATGGGGCAACAGAAGAAGCGCGTGGCTGTGCTCAATTTTGAGTATGGCACGGTGCAGACTGCGGTAGCTGCAATTTTCGGCACGAACCAGGACGTGGGCAAGGGCATTTCAGACCTTCTGGTTCAGAAGTTGGTGCAGGACGGCAAGTACTCAGTCATCGAGCGCAACGCCATCGACAAGGTGCTAGGCGAACAGAATTTTGGCAACAGCGATCGCGTTGATTCCAGCACCGCGGCGAAGATCGGGAAAATTCTCGGCGTCGACGCGGTAATTATGGGAAGCATTACTCAGTTCGGCCGAGATGACAAGAATACGAAAGTGGGCGCCGGAGCCCTCGGAGGATACGGCAGCAAGTTTGGCATTGGCGGTGTCGGGAAACACAATGCCAAGGCCGTGGTGGGAGTCACTGCCCGCTTGGTGGACACGACCACCGCTGAGATCCTCGCCGCGGTCACCGGAACCGGCGAGTCGTCTCGTTCTGGAACCTCGCTGATCGGTGCGGGGGGCGGAGGCGGCAACGCCGCCGGCGCCGGTGTGGACATGAGCAGCTCAAATTTTGCCAACACCATACTCGGCGAAGCTGTGCATCAAGCCGTGGATTCCATGGCGACGCAACTCGATGAAAAGGCGGCGGTGTTGCCGACCCGCAAACTTGAAGTCACTGGCCTTGTGGCCGACGTTACCGGCAATACCCTGGTCCTCAATGTTGGCAGCAAGGACGGCGTGAAGGTGGGGGACGTACTCGACATCAGCCGCCCCGTTAAAACCGTTAAAGACCCAACCACGGGAAAGGTGCTCAGAACCATTACCAGCAAAATGGGCACGGCTACGGTGACCGACGTAGATGCGCAATCGGCGACGGCAAATTACAGCGGCACTTCTCCTGCCAAGGTCGGGGACGCGGTGAAGAACCAATAAGACGTGATCTCACGTTTAGCCGGGGAGCTATTTGGGAAGGCCCTGATCTCCGCCGACTACCTCCGCGAGATAAGCAACAGGACGAATGAGGTTTTGCTATGACCGAAGAATCCACAAAACGCATTGGTGACTACGAAATCCTCGGCGTCTTAGGTAGCGGAGGCATGGGCAAAGTCTTCAAGGTGCGAAATGTCATCTCCGATCGCATCGAGGCCATGAAGATTTTGCTGCCAGACCTTGCTGGTCGCCAGGATCTAGCCGACCGGTTCCTGCGGGAGATCAAGCTTCTGGCCGGCCTCAACCATCCGAATATCGCGGCTCTTCGCACCGCTCTCACCCTGAACAATCAGCTTGTCATGGTGATGGAATATGTCGAGGGCACCACTCTTTCCACGCGGCTGGAGCAGGGTGCAATATCGGTGGCCGATGCCGTGAATTACGTTGACCAGGTGCTCAGCGCATTGAGTTACGCGCACAGTAGAAACGTGATTCATCGCGACATAAAACCTGCCAACATGATGCTGACTCCCGAGGGTGTCGTGAAGCTCATGGATTTCGGCATCGCTCGCTCCGGCACCGACCGCGGCCTCACCACGACCGGAACCACGATGGGCTCGCTGTACTACATGTCGCCGGAGCAGGTGAAGGGTCAAACGACCGACGCGCGCTCCGATCTCTACTCGCTCGGAGTTTCACTCTATGAAATGGTCACGGGCGAGCGGCCGTTCCGCGCCGACAGCGACTACTCGCTCATGGCAGCGCAGGTTCAGCAGTCGCCCAAGCCGCCCATCGAAGTCCGCTCCGATTTGTCCGCCGCCTTGAACACCATCATCTTGATCGCAATCGCTAAGGATCCCGCACAGCGCTTCCAGTCCGCCGATGCCTTTCGCAATGCCCTGAACAACGTACGGAGCGCCTTGCCGCAAGGGCTCCCCGCTAATCAGGCGTTTCCCGCGAATCAAAGTGTCACACCGCCCCGCATAAGCCCGGCCAGCGCCACCGCGCTTCTTCAAAACGCGGCGCCGGCCGTTTCGATACAAGAGGAGGCCGCAGCACCGTTGGAAGCTCCACCGGCACAAGCGCCGATCCCAAGCGTGCTCGATATGTCGCCGCAGCATAAAAGCCACCGCGGTCTGTATATGTCTCTCGGCGCTCTAGTCGTGCTGGCGGTGTTGGTCGTAGCCGGCCTCTACATCCCACGCCGGGCCAAGACCAGTGCCCACGAGCAAACTACGTCGCAGGCGCAGCCAGCCACTCCGTCATCAGACACGAGTTCCGCCAACCCTACGGGCGGTGACGCAGCCAAAGCGCAGCCTGCGGACGCGGCGGGCTCTTCTTCGCAAAATTCTAGTGACGTGAATCCTTCGGCAAATTCCTCTTCGCCTGAGACACAGCCTTCCGCTCCCGCCGCGGATACAGCCAAGAGCACCGGAGAAAGCAGGACGACCCCGATTACCAAGCAAGCCGCCCAAACCGAGCCAGTTCCCACGCTCGACAACCAGAAGCCCGACAAGAAGGATCGTCCCCACAAGAATCTCAAAGTCGCGCCCACAACCAGTCAAGGTGCCCAGGATATGGTGGCGGCTCAAAACTCGCCGGCGCAATCTGCCGATCCGGCTCAAATGGAAGCTCTCGAACAGCAGGCGGATCAACTCTCAAGCCAGGCGAACGCGGTCAACGACAGCTTGGACAATTTGCGCAGGCAGCAGAGTGCCCAGGGATTGGGCCTTCGCGGCGACATCGCCTCCGCTCAGGAGCTCATGAAAACGCACATGGCGAAAGCTCAGGCCGCACTCCAGAATGGAGACGCTGCCGGGGCTAAGAAGTATCTGGACCTAGCCGAGGGCGATGTCGCCAGACTCGATAAGTTCCTCGGGCGCTAGAGCCCCACCGTTGGCTGATCCCAGAGGCCTGTCATCCTGAGCGAAGTTGCCGTCCGCGAAGCGGGCGGCAACGCAGTCGAAGGTTCCCTACCCACAATGTTCGAATCTGAGTCTATTTTGCCAACTGGCGGACATCGAGCACGGCGGCCGTTCGTGCCGAAGCCACCCGCCATCGCTCCGCGCGATCACCGCCCGGTCACGTTGTAGTTCACGCAGCCAGTGAGTTCCTTTCCTATGCCGTTGTCATGCGCGAAGTTCGACCAGTTCGATTGAATCTTCCATTGAGTTCCATTCGAAAACGTCACAAATGGGTCGTCAAACAGAGAAACGCATTTATCTGCAGTCTCCTGGCCGTTCGCGTCTAACCACGACGTCAATTGCGGATCAGTGCGAGCCTCGGAAAACTCGTGTCCGCTCATATTGCCGATAGCGGCGAGGCCCTGAGAATGGCCGGTTACGCTGTCGCCGGGATCACAGCCGCCCGTGTCGCCATCGAGGTTGTAGATAACCGACATCACCATTTGCGAAGACGTGGAGTTGTTGCTGCACGAAGCGTAGGTGTGATAGGCGCAAAAGTTCCCGGTCCGGGGCTGGTCCAGATACACGGCTACGTACTCGTCGGGGCTTGGATTGGGCACGAGTTTGCATGCTTCAATCAGCGCACCCGAATCGTTGGAGGGCGTGGTATCGACGATGTGCCCCGTGTAAGTTGAGGCTGCGGTAACATGTTGTCCCTGGGAGTCAGTGTATTCATCCACCGAACCCGCGTAGCTACTGCCGCCCACGCCTTCATACCACGAATCGATCCCGGTGATCTTGTCGGCCACGAACGTAGGATCGCCCCACTTGACGCCCCAGAAAATTACCTTGGTCGTGGTTGTAGGAAGAATCGGACCACCGTTGTAGACCAGGTCGGGATTAAAAAAGATTGCAGTCACCGATTGATTCGTATTTGTAATCGTCACTTGGCATGTGGACTCGGAAGTTGTGCACGCGCCGGTCCAGTTGTGAAAGCTCCAGCCCTTCGCGCTGTTGTTCGCCGTCAGGGTAACCACAGTTCCCGATGGAAAGCTGGCGTTGCAAGTGGTTGGGCAATTGATTCCCGCAGGGCTGCTGGTCACGCTTCCCTGGCCGCTAATGCTGACCGATAACGGAGATGTCGGCGGAGGAGGCGGCGGCGGTTGCGTGGTTGTAAAGACCGCAGTCACCGACTCGTTTCCGGTCGCCTTAAACGTACATGTCGGCGATGGCGGAGCATTCCCGCGCCTGTTTGCGTTCTTGGCTTTCGCGCCTTGGGTCGTGCAGGCGCCAGTGTAACCGCCGAAAACAGAACCACTGGCAGCGGTGGCATTCAGCGTCAGCTGTGTGCCGTCGGCGAAAGATGCGGTGCAAGTCCCTGGACAACTGATGCCCGCAGGATTGCTCACGACCGTGCCCTGGCCTCCGCCGGACTCGATGACCGTAAGTTGCGCGTTCGCCGGTGGCGGGGGCGGCGCCTGATTCAGCGTCACCACGATTTTCGTATCGGTGCTGAGCGCTAAGGTGCATGTGGGCGCAGTTCCGCTGCATCCTCCGCCCTGCCAGCCTGCCAAAACCATGGAGGCATCTGGCGTGTCCGCGAGTTTGACTGATGTACTGGAGGCGAACGATGCGGAGCAGCCAGTGCTGCTGCCGGTGCGACAGGAGATGCCGGCCGGAGTGCTTACTACGGCGCCGGTGCCATTTCCCGCAAAAGCAAGCGTCAGTTGAAAGTTGCTGGTGGTCGGCGGTGCGGGTGTCCCGGTAGGACTCGGATTCGCCGTGCTTGTCGGCTTCGAAACTCCACTGCATGAAATCAGGATCGCACACGCCGGAACTAACAGCGCCAGCGAGATAGAAGACGACATAACGGATAGCGAAGAAAATTTGCTGCGCACGCGACACCTCGGACTGGAACGGCCTAAGCCAGAATGGCTGGAGCGAGCAGACTTTGAATTGGCTACGGCCGGAATCGCTCAGACTGAAACAGACCAGACCAGAGCGGTGGACGAGATCAGACCAGAATGGATGGCATTTCGATGTACGACATTCAAGGCAAGTTGTAGGAGATAATTCTGTAGTTTCCCGTCAGAAACCCCTGATAAGTACGCCTGGACTTTCGCCAATCGATTAATTCTAATAAAGTCGCTCCTGTGGCCGATTCGCTACTCCGAGTACCCGTCGTATTCATCGTCACCCTCATCGTTGTTGCTGTCTTCCTCTTCGTCCTCGTCCTCATCCCGTTCTTCCCTGAGAAGAACCTCGTCAGCAAGCGAGCGATCAACGGCATCAGCCTCAAAGTACAACTCTGGATTCATTGGAAGCACGCCCAATGGTACACCTCCCCACGCCTCGGCAGACGACAGAGTGCATAGACTGATATGATGGTTGTTGGGGCGGTTACGTTTTTCTCCTCTTTCAGGTCTTCTGACCTAAGCCAGTCCATCTGAGGTTCTCTCATCTTAGGCTTTTCAGCGAGTGAGTGGTCTGCCCTCCGTTAGCGCAGAACTCGCCAAGAAGGTCGCATTATGAACGCAACCAGCATCTCCTTTGGTCTGCTCATCGTGCTGTTTACGATCTTGCTGCTCCGCTGGATACGTAAAGCGAAACCACTGGTCGCCAGGTCTGGATCACAGAGGATGTGCCCATCGTGTGGATTGATTACCTCTCGATTCAAGGCAAGATGCCTGGAGTGCGGCAAGCCTCTTACAGCGGTGGTGTACTCGATTTCAAAGAAATAAAGGACCGCCCCTCTTTGTTCAGGCTTCTTATTCGTTTTTTCTAAAACAGGGAGTAACTGCAAACTATGAACCACATCAAATTTGTTGTGAAAGTGAACCGCGGTGCGCGCGCCGCTGAATACGTTCACCGAGTTGATCCCTCTCCCATCCACATGACAACCAACCAAAAGCTGGCGTTGGTGATGGGCAAGTTTACCGCCGAAGACGCGATCAAATCCCTCCAGAACTCGCGATGCGTCCCCGAGTTGGAGTCGGTGCGGGTCAGTGCCTAGCAGGGGTGGCCCAGGCTTTTGATCTCGCCGGCATTAACCTGACCGGGAAGCTATCCCACCTTTGCATTGTGGCTTGAAGTCATCACGACTGAGGCTGCCCCACCCTTCGCGGTTTTCGAAGCGTGGGTGCCACCGCCGATGGTAATTGGGACGAGGAAATCTGGGGACATCCATGTTTCCCACCCCATGTTTCCGAATAGTTCCGAGTGGCCACTCAACTTTGATATGGCTCTCACTCTCCTTGATACAAAAGATCGGGTTGGGTCAATCTCTAAATGCTGGAAGAACGGATTCGATGGGCTGCAGAGAGAGCGGGGACAGAAGGTAGATGTTCCCAAGCGGAAGAGTTACTTCAGCAAAGTGATGCTAACCCGACGGCCATTGAGGTACACGTTTCCGTCAATTCCCCGCTGAAACTCTAATGTTGTCGGAACCTCTGTTTCTGGAAGTTCGTGAGCCTCTACCCAATATGCAAAATAGAATTCCACGTCCGCCGCTGTTGCCGAAGGGTTGTCGGACAACATATTGAACTTGAAACGTTGACCTACCTTAATTTCGGATTGCATTTGGACTCCTTGTATGTTCTCAGCTTCTAATTCGAGCCACCACAGCGCAAAATAGCACACGGAACGACCGATACACGCCGATTGAACTGTCGACTAGATACCTGCAGTAAGCAAGCCATTGCGCTCAGAACGGATAGACGAGTGGCGCATACACTCTTGTGAGAGTGGGCCCGCTGAGAAGTTCACACGACGCCTTCAATTCGCGGCTGGCATACTTTTGCATCCTTTGTCCTTTGAGTCATCACGACTGAGGCTGCCCCACCCTTCGCGGTTTTTCGAAGGGTGGGTACCACAGCGGATGCTATCAGGCGACGTTCTACGCGTGAAACTCAGCTTTTGATATTTCATTCCTCGGAACGATCACCGGGTATAGCTTCGTGACACCTGACCCAGCCCCCGAAAAGTGGACCACGTAGAATGTGAGTTCTCCCAAACCCATGAGAGGAGAACCGCAATGAAGGGCACGCGACACAGCGAAGAGCAGATCATCGCAATCCTGAAGCAAGGTGAGG